>ERZ791875.18-NODE-18-length-242407-cov-17.223320_pt1 | contig 242407 bp, 221 predicted proteins | sample MGYA00510278_ERZ791875 | MGnify/ENA primary metagenome ERZ791875 (study PRJEB30046, sample SAMN00792078) | human gut metagenome | study: EMG produced TPA metagenomics assembly of the A metagenome-wide association study of gut microbiota in type 2...
TGTTGCTCAGGTACTTAAAAAAAATATTTTATAATAGTGTTGCGGAATTAAGGACTACAAAGAGCGGTATATGTTAGAAGCCAATCTGCGTTATGACGGTTCTTCACGGTTTGTAGGCGATAAGCGTTGGGGATTGTTCCCTTCTTTTTCAGCCGGATGGAATATCGCACGTGAAGATTTCTTCCGTCCTTTGGCCGGTATTATCGGCACCTTAAAGCTGAGGGGCTCTTGGGGGCAGCTTGGCAACAACAACACGGATAAGGCCAATGCCTGGTATCCCTTTTATCAAAATATGATTACGGGATCTGCCAATTCCGGATGGCTGATCGACGGCAAGAAACAAAATACAGCTCAACTGCCGGGCATCGTTAATTCACTGATGACATGGGAAACCATTGAATCATGGGATCTCGGTCTGGATTTTGGTTTGCTCAATAATCGCCTGACAGGATCGGTCGGTTATTATAACCGTTACACATACGATATGATAGGTCCTGCTCCTATATTACCCCCCGTACTGGGAGCTCTACCCCCTCAAGTGAACAACTGCGACATGAAGTCATACGGTTGGGAGCTGGAGCTCTCATGGAGAGACCGCATCAGCGAGTTTGATTATAGTGCGCGATTCGTTTTATCTGATGGAAAACGTAAGATACTGAAATATCCAAACCCGACGAATTCACTCTCTTCGGACGTATACTATAATGGACAGATATTGGGTGACATCTGGGGATACAAAACTGTTGGCATCGCACAAACCCAAGAGGAAATGAATGCGCACCTGGCCAACGGAGGCACACCCAACTGGGGAACAAACTGGGGAGCCGGTGACATTATGTATGCAAACCTGGATGGAAAAGAAGGGGTTAACAACGGATCGAACACTCTGGAAGATCATGGTGACTTAACAATTATCGGTAACAGCACACCCAGGTATAATTTCGGTCTGACACTGACCGGAGCATGGAAAGGATTCGATTTCTCAGTATTCCTGCAGGGAGTGATGAAAAGAGATTACTGGTTGGACGGTCCGTACTTCTGGGGAGCAAATGGCGGATTATGGCAATCAACTGCATTCAAAGAGCACATGGACTATTGGCGTCCGGAAGGTGATCCTCTCGGTGCAAACACTAATGCTTACTACCCAAAACCCTATTTTAATACGGATAAAAACCAGAAAGTACAAAGCGGATATCTACAGAATGCCGCATATTGCCGTCTGAAGAATGCCCAGATTGGCTACACTCTGCCCAAAACATGGACCCGGAAAGCAGCAATGGAATCGGTACGTGTTTATGTGTCCGGAGACAATCTGTTGACCTTCTCGGGAATCAGCGGAGTATTTGATCCGGAATTATTGGGTAGCGACTGGGGAGACGGTAAGCTCTATCCTTTGCAGAGAACGATTTCTATCGGCTTAAATGTTAACTTCTAATTTTACCAGACAAATGATGAAACTAAAACTGAAACATATCTGTTTCTGCTCGTTAATCGGAATGGGCGGACTGGCACTGACTTCATGCAACGACTTCCTGGACCGTTCGCCAATCAGTGATATCACTCCGGAAGATTACTTCAACACAGTAGATCAAGTGGGAAGCTATGTTATCAATTACTATGACGACTACCTTGAAAATTCAAATACAACCAAGATGTATCACCAAAGGGCATGGAACTCCGGAGTGGTAAGAAATGATGCTAACACCGACAATTTATTGAGTGATGATGGAAACCTTGATTATTTTGCGGGAAACAAACAGGTGCCCGAAGGGAAAAATATTCAGGAACCTCTGAACCGTATTCGTGTGTGGAATTATCTCTTTGAACAAGTACTGCCGAAAGAGAAAGAGGGTACGATTCCCGGAGATGCAGAATTGTTGAAGCAGTATATCGGAGAGGCTTATTTCTTCCGTGCCCTGGCGTATTATAACGCGTTGGTACGTTTTGGCGATTATCCCATCATTACCGAAGTATTGCCGGACGACTCCGAAACACTGATCAAGAAAAGTCAGCGCGCACCACGCAATGAAGTGGCACGCTTCATTCTAAAAGATCTTGACGAAGCTATCAGTCGCCTGAAAGAACGTGGTTTCCAGAATAACCAGCGTATTAACAAACAGGCTGCATTGGTGCTGAAATCAAGAGTTGCACTGTTCGAAGCAACCTTCGAGAAATATCATCAGGGAACGGGGCGCGTACCGGGTGATCCAACATGGCCCGGAGCCGTAATGAGCTATAACAGTGGAAAAACATTCGATATAGCAGGAGAAATAAACTTCTTCCTGACGGAAGCAATGCAAGCAGCGGCAGCAGTTGCCGATCATGTTCAACTGGCAGAAAACTCGCATGTAATGAATCCTCCATACAATACACTTTATGGGTGGAATCCTTATTTCGAAATGTTCAGTCAGCCGGATCTTTCGAATGTGGAAGAAGTACTGCTGTGGAAACAATATAACCTGTCACTTACCGTATCACATTGTGTAGGTGCACGCCTTAAAAACGGAGACCGCACCGGACTGACACGTTCACTGATCAAAACATTTCTGATGAAAGACGGTATGCCTATCTATGCAAGCAACAATGCTATTGATGACAGAACGGTTTCTGATGAAAAGAAAGACCGCGACGAGCGCTTGCAACTGTTTGTGTGGGGAGAAAAAGATGCGTGGATGACAGATGAAAGAGCAGATACAGTGAAGAATTACAATAAGGACCAGGCGGGAAACATGGTAACGAATCCCGTACCTGTACCTTGGGTAAAATCTACAGTAATCAGCGATCAGGAACAGACACGTGATATCACCGGTTATCGTTCCCGTAAGTTCTATCCGTATGATGACGAACAAAGCAGATCGGACGAATTGCTGGGGACCAATGCCTGTCCTATTTTTCGTGTTTCCGAAGCATATCTTAACTACATCGAGGCTTGTTATGAGAAGAATGGTTCGTTAGACAGTAAGGCACAGAACTACTGGAAAGCCATTCGCAGACGTGCCGGTGTCGATGAAGACTATCAGAAGACGATCAATAGTACGGATCTGAGCCGCGAAGACGACCTCGGAGTTTACTCGGGAGACCGAATGGTAGATGCGACGCTTTACAATATTCGCCGTGAACGCCGCTGCGAATTTATCGCCGAGGGCATGCGCTGGGATGACCTGAAGAGATGGCGCTCTTGGGACCGGTTATTTACACAACCATACATTGTAGAAGGTATCAACTTCTGGGATGAAGCCTATAAACTCTACACAACCATGGATAAAGACGGTAATGAAAAGTCTACTGTAGTAGCCGATGGCAGCACATCTGCCAACATGTCGCCGAAATCGGACGGGAAATACGTACGACCACTGCGAAGGACACAAACGAATAATCAACTTTATGACGGATATACCTGGAAAAAAGCTTATTATCTGGAACCACTCGGACTACAGGATTTGCAATTGTCGGCCACCAATCCGGAAGACATCAATACATCCATGATGTATCAGAATCCATATTGGCCTGTCGGTACAGGAAAAGCGCTTGAGTAATGTCGCCAAATACGTAAAACCGTAATATAACAAAGTTCACCACAGAGTTTATACAAGGTATGTTTGCCGATGTATCCTGTGGTGAACAAAATCAAACCTCCGAATGAACCTAAGCCAAGTCTTTTAAGTTATATGATATATAGAAAAGAATAAAATCTGATTTGATCAGATCAGACCGACTACAATAAACAACAACTTTAAAATATAGGAAAGTATGAATGTACATGAAGAATTATTCGGTGGAAATATACCACAAGATGTAACTGAGAAACAAGGCGAAAACGCTATTTTTATTGTTTATGGACTGAAGCAATCGGACGATGCAATCAAGCAAGTAAAAGATGTATGTGCTAATTTCTCCGCCCTGATACGCAGTATGCGTAACCGTTTTCCTGATATGCAATTTAGCTGCACGATGGGGTTTGGTGCCGATGCCTGGAGCAGACTTTTTCCGGAGTTGGACAAACCTAAAGAGTTAAGTACCTTTGAAGAGATAAAAGGAGATAAATATATAGCTGTATCTACCCCGGGCGACTTGTTACTGCACATCCGGGCTAAACAGATGGGTCTCTGTTTTGAATTTGCCTCTATAATTGACGAAAAACTCAAAGGTGTGGCAGAATCTATCGATGAAACACACGGGTTCAGATATATGGACGGAAAAGCGATCATCGGTTTCGTAGACGGTACGGAGAATCCGGCCGTAGATGAAAACCCTTATCATTTTGCGGTTGTCGGTGACGAAGACCCGCAATTCGCAGGAGGCAGTTACGTTTTTGTGCAGAAATATATCCATGACATGGTAGCATGGAACTCGCTTCCGGTCGAAGCACAAGAAAAGGTGATTGGCCGCCGCAAATATAATGATGTGGAATTGTCGGACGAAGAGAAACCGCAAAATGCCCACAATGCCGTAACCAATATCGGTGACGATTTGAAAATCGTACGTGCCAATATGCCGTTTGCCAACACTTCTAAGGGAGAATATGGAACATACTTTATCGGCTATGCCAGCACCTTCAGTACTACCCGCAAAATGTTGGAGAACATGTTTATTGGTGACCCTGTGGGGAACACCGATCGTTTGTTGGACTTCAGTACTCCGGTAACAGGCACATTGTTTTTTGTACCTTCGTACGATTTGCTTGCTACACTCGGAGAATAGTAATCACTCTCCATACAGTACAGTCTCCGCTATCCAGGCAAAAACATTGGCTATCAGTTTGGAAGCATTATTATTAATGGTCCCGGAATTATTGTTTATACGGTTATCGGTAGTAGACGTTGAACTGGATGCCGAACTGCCAATATCCGTATCTCCCCAATAAACGATTCTCCTTGAATAGTCAACGCCCAAAACAATACCTCCTGCAGGCCCCATCAGTATAGGAGTAATACCTTTGGATGCATCTGTATTGAGTTGTATCTCGCCATGATAAGCATCATAATTGCGTAAAGAGAAGTCAGTATTGACAGGAGTATATGGAGCAATGGTAAAAGGCCCGTTAGTAGTAAAGTAGCTATTACCATCCTCAAGAGTTGCCAAAGGATAGGGACCGGTATTACTCGTTAAAAAAGAAATGCCACTATTTCCACCCAATATCTCTTTTAATAAATTCTGGCTGACATCACTGGCATCATAAGAAACAATCAATACACGGTTCTTTTTAGCTTTCACCCAATTGTGCGCTTTCTGGGCATCCGAGATCCCGAATAAAGAATTGCTCATATAATGGACATAAACAACATCAAAAGCCGCGAAAAGAGCATCTGTCAGATTATTATTGCTCGCACTCACGCCAATCAGATTATATCCTCCGCATTCAACTGTTCCGGCCGGACCGAAATTATTTTGATTATTGAGTATTCCGCGAAGACCGGTTGCGCGCGCCTCTGCATTGCCAGAGCCAATTATATTCGTTCCTAAATATCCCAAACCGGCATTGAATGTTAAAAGATCAATTGTTTTGTAGGCAGCGACATCATATCTCTGCTGTATATTCACTAAAATACGCCATCGATGGGCTGTAATCATAAAGTTTTGAGTACGGCGGATATTGCTTGCCGAATTGTTCTGCAGAGCTGTAATCACCAGTTGACTCCCATTCTGTGTTTTTTCTACTTTAAAGAATTCATTTGCTAATGACTGGTCGGCGGTTCCTTGGGGAGCTCCTGCCGCATCGGCCCATTGTAAAGTATAATCCGGAAGATCGGTATTCACACTGATGATTCCTGCCGAACCAGCTTTGTTCTTGAGGATGATCTCTCGCGAAGACACCCCAAAATGATGTTCTCCATCGAAACTCATGTCAATGGTATAATCATCCCATGCCTGTACTTCGGCTACGATATGGGCGGAACGATTATTCGCCGCTTCGTCCGGACTACCCCACCCCGGACCTGAGACCTTCTTTATATTGAAAATATACTTATGATTACGAAGTACTTGCCCGAAAGCATTTTCAACATTATCGGGATCAAAATCCATACGGTAGTAACCCGGTTGATCACTTCCTTCATAATAACCCTCCACAATAATACAGGTTGCCTGACTAACCCGATTGTCCGGGGCTGGTGAATCGGCCTCAGGCAAGTAGAGTTGGGCTGAAAATTCATTCAGGTCCTCAGCAGGTACAGGATACAGGACACTGTTTACATTTCCGGTACTTCCGGCAGGTACGCTCGGAAGCGTAACCCTGACGACTCCGGTTTCATCGGGTATTATCTGTAAGTGGTCATTGGCACGATATGCTTTCACCCCTGACAGCTTAAAGTTTGCCACTTCCGTAGCTTTCACGTCTACCCGGGCAATGGAACGTAACATCTTTATCCCGGTAATATTATTTATAACCGTTGCTTCTAATCCGCCGGGCAATTCATACTCCCCATACATTGGAAAATCGGAAGTGATATTGTTGAACCGGAGATTGATGTTCTTTTTCACCAAATCTTCGCTATCATCCACCGAAGGCTCATTGGCTATTACCGCATCGGTAGCATTGGCTAATATGAGTAATTTTAAAGGCGAACTGCTTGATTTTAATAAAGCTTTAAAAGAAGCAGCGGATGAAGTGTTGTTGATGGATATGCCGGGTACACGGTACTTATATTTACCTTCTTCAAACACTAACACTTGAATCTCACTGATTTTAGACTCATGATCGGTCGTCGCAAATGTTCCTCGCGTCCGGGCATATGTAGTGGAGGCCGGTATGGTTATCACTAACCTTACCGATACATCCTCTGTATTATTTCTATCTGCATCTCCGGGCACTTCCATACTGTCGGTACATGACATATATAAAAGGCCGGTTATCAGAATAACCATTAATTTTTTCATTAGGGTTTAGGTTTATTTTCTCAGATACAAAGATGGACTTTTTCAGGAAGGAATCCGTGGCGTTTAATGAATGGTGTAAACAAAGATTTTTCTATTATCACATCTCACATGAATTTGTTGTCCAATTATGCAACAATCGGAAATGTGTGTAAAGACGTGTATCCATTTTCGAAACTTCGTCATAAACTTGTCACCAGTTCTTGTTGCCGGTTAAAGAAATGGATTCGCTGAACCTCACCACTCTGCGAAATCAAAGTTGAATACTTCTTTAATGACTGTATCCATACCTTCAAATGCTGAAATAGCAAATCATCTTTCGAAGTTATGGAATTAATAGAAAAGACCCCTATCAGGCATTGATGGTAGATATCTGTTTCTACATAACTATATGTAGACTCAAAATTGATATCGGATATATATATTTTCACATCTTTTCCGGATGAATATTTTCCCTGAGCTGAGATCTTCTCCAATTCATTCAGTAATACCAATAATTCCTTCTTTATTCTTTTTACACTGTCTTCTGATATCAGATTGATATTTAAGAAAAACTTGATCTCATTGACCAATCTGATAAATATCTCTTTATCCCATATATAATTGGTTGTCTGGAATAGCTGGGATAAATTTACAAATTCTTTTTGCTTGTCAATCAATTTTTCCGGAATCTCCAAATCTTCATAATGCCTGCCTGCATATGTGCTTTCATGTTGGTAAATCCATTTGAAAAGTTGGAATTTGGATAAGGCTTCATACTTTAAATACAGGGTTTGCGGAACGGTATTTGAGGAGGTACTTCTTTCCGAACTTTCCCGTTCAATCAATTGACCGAACAACTTTATATACGAATCAATAATAGAATAATAGGTCTCCGCAGGGCGTTGACATTGCAACATATTCAGATTAACGATAGCGTTGTCATTCAAATCGGCCCCTACTATTTTATCAAGAGAAATGCCCATGTGTTGAGATATGGTGGCAACTTCGGCAAAAGTGAACGGTACTTCACCCCGCAACCGCCTGTAAGTAGCTTCTTTGCCAAGGTAAAGAATGTCCATCAGCGCATTTGCAAGATTGTTCCCCTTGGGTAAGTATATTTTCATTGCATCTATTAAATCTGTATTTATATCACGCATAATCATTGTTTTTATATTTTTATCTGTAAACAAGTAATCTGTAACTTTTGTTGCGCCTATCGAAACGAACAATCCCTTTGATGACGGTGCGTTGCATTATCAGAGCTTTCTTTTTCAGGGGTTGCTTCAATAGACACTTTTTGTTTATAAATACATTTTTAAAGTCACAAATCGTTGCTGTCTGGAAGGTATATTTGTTATCTGAAAAAAACGTAGTATATCCACTTAAATAAAAAGATAATGAAAACAAGTAAAATCTTTATGACTACACTGGTTGCATTGACTATGGCCGCATGCAGCAATGACAATGATTGGGTTGACCAGCCCAGCAATCCGGACGTAATTGCCCCGGATGCATATGCCTCTTTTTCCATCAGCATTCCCCACGCATCGAAGACACGTGCAGTATCTACAGATCCGGGAATTGCAGCGGAAAATACAGTGAAATCCCTACATGTGTTTATTTATGACGCAGAATCTCCCAATACACCTACTGTAGCTGAATTTACGGTCGCAGGAGGCACACTCACACAGAAACCAGCCGGGAGTTCTACCTGGGTGACCAGCCAACCGGTCAGTACCAAAAAGACGGATAAATATATTTTTGCGGGAGTAAACCTTAATGCAGAAATAGTGAACTATATTACTTCTAATGGATTAGGTGCATTCAGCTATAAAGATTTCACACAAGAAATAACAAAATTGGCCGATCAAACAAATGGATTTGTCATGTTCAATAGTGCTTATCCGACCCTTACGCCCGCTACTGACTTATATGAGAAGAAAAGTGAAGCCGAAAACAATCACATAACCATTTCTGTAAATCGCGTCACTGCAAAAGCGGCGGTGTTCCAATCACAGAGCTTTGTAGTGAATGGAGGCGGAACGATGACAGATCTGAAGTTCGGCTGGAGAAACCTGAATAAAAAATTCTACTTTATTCAGGATAACAGGGACGCTCTCATCAAAGACTATAACTGGGCTAATTATACCGCAGCAGATTTTACGAGGAGAGCAGATGCCATCAACGTTTATGCTTCGGCTGATGTGCCTACCTCTTTTTCTTATGCTACGGAAAATGCATTCCAGTATATTTCGGGTACATCCAATGTGGATGCAGCAACTTTTATCAGTGTCAGCGGGGTATTTACACCCACTAACATCATATCTGCCAAAATAAATCCCCCTACAGTTGCGGCTGATTTTGAAATCATCGTCAATCCGAAACCGGCGGATAAAACATTCTTTGTCGTGCGGACTGCCGATGGTGTTGCCAATTACTTTATAGATGGACCTACGGCAGAAAAGTTTGCGGAGCTATGTGTCGCAAATACTCCGCAAATGCCATCTATCAATGGGGCCTACCTATTATCGGAGAATACGTATAGCAACGGATTGTGTTACTATCATATTTTTGTTAACGGTGATGCAGTCACACCACAGGCTCCTTATAATATCTACAGAAACCAATATTTTAAGATCAACATCAATTCTATACAAGCACCGGGAAATCCTTCGGATAACTTTGACAGCGGAGAACCAATCAAGCCTAATTCATGGATTGGAGTCGACATCCAGATTATCCCTTGGGAAGTAATTGAAGAAGATCACGATTTATAACCAGCTAATTAATGTCCCACAGAATGTTCACCTGCAAGATAGAAGCCGGATTCAGAGTATTCATATTCATTATATTGCCTTTCGTACTCACGAATTGCATCCGGGAAGATATGTCCGGATGTCCCCGGGATGATGGAGGGTTGGCCCTCAAATTCAGCTATGATACAAATGCAGACTCAAGGCAGAGCACTCCACAAGGTATCGATCGGTTGGCTGTTTTCATATTCGATGAAAAAGGGCTTTTTATCTCTCAGGTAAACGATTCTATGACTTCAATCAATGACGATTATGTCATGGAGCTGCCTTACAAACATGGCAGTTACCAATTTGTAGCATGGGGTGGCTATGATAAAAGTACTTATCAGACTTCTGAATGTGTGCCAGGAAAAACTTATATTGATGATTTCTTTCTATCTGTAAAACGTCAGGAGGGCAACCGGGTAATCAATCAGCCCAAACTGCTCTATCACGGTATGCACGATATAGTCGGGCTTAACAGTAAAGAAAAAACAATTGTATTGATAAACTTGAAACAAATGACGAATCATATCCGGGTCATTGCTCATAATTTGAATCAAGACAGAAGTGACAACATTTATATAGAGGATAATAACGGTAAGTATGGATATGATTCACAATTCTCCGATGATGACCAAATAAGCTATATTCCCATTTATGAAGCATCATCGGGACAATCAGATCCGTTGATTGCCGACTTCAATGTAATGAGACTGGAAAAGGATAGAGAACCCCGGCTGCGAATTGCCGACAAAACAGGTACAATCCGCTATGATGAGAATCTTATTGGTAAACTCATAGGCGGAAATCCCAATATTGATTTTGAGCATAACCATAATTTCACCATTGAAATATCCTTCGATAACTACATCCCGGTCATTATCAAGATTAATGGCTGGGAGATAGTTAATGAAGAAATATAACTATAAACTGCAGAAGAATGAAACAAAGAAAGGTACACTCATATCAATGAGGATTCCGTGAAAGATGGCAACAGGTATCATGTCCTTTCCCGAATAGTGAGTAATGGACGGCAACAATACATCCATTGAATTTACACCGGCAGCAGAAATAGGGGCCAGTTTCCCAAAATATTTCCTGATCAGTGGTGCGCCCAGCAATGCCATCATTTCGCGGAAAATATTGGCCAGCAAAGCAATTGTACCAAGTTCCGTTGCCAACTGTAATCCTACAGAAGCTTCCTTAAACTGAGTAATCAAGATGGATGAAAGGGAATAATATGCAAATCCACTTCCCACTGCCATACAATCGAATACACTCCACTGACTCAACAATAAACTGGCAAAAGCTGAAAAAAGAAGGGTTCCGACAATAGTAGCTATCGGCACTAAAAGCATATTGGGGCGTAGACTTTTGATCAGAAATTTCAGATTCTTATTGCTTCCGATACTGATGCCAACCTGCAACATCAACGCATAAAGTATATACATAGAAAGATTGTGCATGTCAAACTGGAAATCATTGAAGATTCCGACCAGACAGCCTATACAGAAAAATGCGACAACAATCAGACTGCCTTTCATGATTTTCCTCCTTTCTTGAAAAACAGGCGTAATACGAGAAAAGAAGCCAACATGCTGCCCAAGATACTTGAAGTAGCCAACACAATGGCTTGCCATCCGAATTTACCCAGATTATTTACGATTAAACTATTGGAGCCTATCGAAAGGCCCAGCACGAAAAGTAGCAAGAATATCGTAAGCGAAGTACTCTTTTCTACTTTCTCCAGAAATTTCAGGTTACGCAGCAAATAACCGATGCCAATACCTAAAAACATGATAGATATAATGGAAAACATACTCGTATATTTTAAAAAGTTACACAATGCAATCCCTGGCAACTTTTATGTATGAGTTGCCGGACAGATCCTCCCTTTCACCTTATATTTAATAAGGGAACGAAAAGAGATAAATCAAACTACAAAACAGGGAGTAATTCAGATAAATCCGCTAAACCAATGTACATGCACAATGCAGTGTCCGTACAGAATCTTATTTTCTCGCACGGCATTGTGTATGCTATATGTAGTAAACAATCGGTTCATATCATTCATTAATTACAGTGCAAAGGTAATACTATTGCGCATATTTTCCAAATAATTATGCAAAATATAAATAGTCATAGTAGTGGAATTACTCATAAAAAGACGATGAAAATCTTGCAGAACCTGTATTTTTCTTCGTATCTTTACAAACCGAAATAAAGGATATATCAATAAACATATAACGATATGGAAAACAGAAGTTTAGTAACCATAGCGGAGCATTCGAAAGAAAAAATCCTCTATATGCTCGAAATGGCGAAACAATTTGAGAAGAATCCCAACCGCCGGTTATTGGAAGGTAAAGTAGTGGCTACCCTATTTTTTGAACCTTCTACCCGCACTCGGCTAAGTTTCGAAACCGCTGCCAATCGCCTGGGCGCACGGGTTATCGGATTCTCGGATCCTAAAGCCACCAGTTCATCCAAAGGGGAAACTCTGAAAGATACAATTATGATGGTTAGTAACTACGCTGACGTGATTGTAATGCGGCATTTTCTGGAAGGAGCAGCACGCTATGCCAGTGAAGTGGCCCCTGTGCCTATCGTAAACGCCGGAGACGGAGCCAATCAGCACCCTTCACAAACAATGCTCGATCTCTATTCCATTTATAAAACACAAGGTACACTGGAGAATCTGAACATCTATCTGGTAGGTGACCTGAAATACGGACGTACAGTACACTCTTTACTGATGGCAATGCGGCATTTTAATCCGACTTTCCACTTCATTGCTCCCGAAGAGCTGAAGATGCCGGAAGAATATAAGATTTATTGCAAAGAACATAACATAAAATATGTGGAGCACACAGACTTCAACGAAGAGGTAATTAAGGATGCGGACATTCTTTACATGACCCGAGTACAACGTGAGCGTTTCACTGACCTAATGGAATATGAACGGGTGAAGAATGTATATATCCTGAAAGCGAAAATGCTCGAAAACACTCGTCCCAACCTCCGTATACTGCATCCATTGCCACGTGTTAACGAAATAGCTTATGACGTGGACGATAGTCCGAAAGCATACTACTTTCAGCAGGCACAGAACGGTCTCTATGCCCGTCAAGCTATACTTTGCGATGTATTAGGAATCACTTTACAAGATATTTTATAAAATCATGAGCGAGAATAAACAAGAACTACAAGTGGCCGCACTGAAAAACGGCACTGTTATTGACCATATCCCTTCGGAGAAACTCTTTACTGTAGTTTCACTGCTTGGGTTGGAACACATGACGACCAATATTACTATCGGATTCAATCTGGACAGCAAGAAACTGGGTAAGAAAGGGATCATCAAGATTGCTGACAAGTTCTTCTGTGACGAAGAAATCAACCGTATTTCCGTAGTAGCACCTCATGTAAAACTAAACATTATCCGTGACTACGAAGTGGTAGAAAAGAAAGAGGTACGTATGCCGGACGAGTTAAAAGGTATAGTGAAATGTGCCAACCCGAAATGTATTACGAACAATGAACCGATGGCCACGTTATTCCATGTGATTGACAAGGATAGTTGCGTTATAAAATGCCATTATTGCGAAAAAGAACAGAAAAGAGAAGATATCACAATCATTTAGTTACGTGTCACAGCGCTACGAGTTTTAAAATACTGTGCTATGACGTAATAGCACTTGTAGCGCATATAGCACGCTATTAATAAAAAAGATGAAGCAAGACTGGAAACCCGGAACCCTGATTTATCCGTTGCCTGCCGTACTGGTAAGTTGCGGAAACAATGAAAGTGAATACAATATACTTACGGTAGCTTGGACCGGAACCATTTGTACCAATCCACCGATGTGTTATATTTCTGTCCGTCCCGAACGCTACTCCTATCCTATTATAAAAAAGAATATGGAGTTTGTGATCAACCTGACAACCCGGGATATGGCTTTTGCAACAGATTGGTGTGGGGTACGGTCGGGTAAGGATTATCACAAATTTGAAGAAATGAAACTGACACCAGGTAAATGCACGGTGGTAAGTGCGCCTCTCATTGAGGAATCTCCCCTTTGTATCGAATGCCGGGTAAAAGAAATTGTATCTTTAGGATCACATGATATGTTTATTGCCGATGTGGTAAACATTCGGGCGGATGACCGTCACTTAAACCGGGAAACCGGAAAACTGGAACTGGCAGAAGCTAATCCGCTTGTATATGTACATGGGGGATATTATAATCTGGGAGAAAAGATCGGTAAATTCGGTTGGTCAGTAGAAAAGAAAACAAAGTGAAGCTATGAAACGAGTGATTCTCCTTTTTATATATATGTGGATTACTTTTGCCGCTTATGGTGAAGGTGATCATAAAAAGGAAAAACGCCCGGATGACCGCAAAATAAATGTAGGAATCAGGGGTGGTTTTAACTCTTCCATGTTTTTGGTTTCCAATCTGAAAATCAAAGATGTAACCATTGACGAGATTCAGAATAATTATAAAATAGGTTATTTCGGTGCTCTCTTCATGCGTTTCAACATGAAGAGACATTTTATACAGCCCGAGATATCGTATAACATCAGCAGATGCGAAATCACTTTCGACAAACTGGGTTCACAACATCCCGATATCGAACCTGACTATGCATCGGTTAATTCAACTATTCACAGTATTGATTTTCCGTTGCTTTACGGCTATTACGTAGTAAGACAAGGCCCTTACAACATGTCTCTTTTTGCCGGACCGAAACTAAGATATCTGTGGAATCAAAAAAATAAAATCACCTTTGAGAACTTCGACCAGCAAGGCATCCATGAGAGGTTACATCCCTTCAATGCCAGCGCAGTGATCGGAGTAAGCGTCAGCATTTCACGTATTTTTTTCGATTTCCGTTATGAACAAGGACTTCGCAACTTGTCGAAGTCTGTTACTTACGATAATATAGACGTCGAAGGTAAGCCCGAAGTAAGTAATATCACTTTTCGACGCCGTGATAATGTACTTAGTTTTTCACTCGGAGTTATATTTTAAATAACTTTTTTAGCTAAAAGGTTGCACACTCTTTAAATATTACCTAAATTTGTGCGATTATAATAATAAAGGTTTCAAGATATACTTTAATCTTATTATAACAAATAATGAAAAGAGACGATTTAATTTTCGAGATTATCGAAAAAGAACATCAACGTCAGTTGAAAGGCATTGAGCTGATCGCATCAGAGAATTTCGTGAGTGATCAGGTGATGGAGGCAATGGGATCTTGTCTTACCAACAAATATGCGGAAGGATATCCGGGTAAACGCTATTATGGCGGCTGTGAGGTGGTAGACCAGAGTGAACAAATTGCCATAGACCGCTTGAAAGAGATTTTCGGTGCAGAATGGGCCAATGTACAACCTCACTCAGGAGCACAGGCTAATGCTGCTGTATTTCTTGCTGTGTTGAACCCGGGCGACAAGTTCATGGGACTGAACCTGGCACACGGAGGTCACCTTTCACATGGTTCATTAGTAAATACTTCGGGAATCATTTACACTCCCTGCGAATATAATTTAAAACAGGAAACCGGTCGCGTGGATTACGACCAGATGGAAGAAGTGGCATTACGTGAGAAACCCAAAATGATAATTGGAGGAGGTTCAGCCTACTCTCGTGAATGGGATTACAAACGTATGCGCGAAATTGCCGATAAGGTGGGTGCGATCCTTATGATTGATATGGCACATCCTGCCGGATTAATTGCAGCAGGACTGTTGGACAACCCGGTGAAATATGCTCATATCGTAACTTCAACTACCCACAAGACTTTGCGGGGACCTCGTGGCGGTGTAATCATGATGGGTAAAGATTTCCCCAATCCATGGGGAAAGAAAACTCCAAAAGGAGAAATTAAAATGATGTCTCAGTTGCTCGACTCAGCTGTATTCCCCGGAATACAGGGTGGTCCGCTGGAACATGTAATTGCAGCTAAAGCCGTAGCTTTCGGTGAGTGCTTGCAACCGGAATATAAGGAATATCAGAAGCAAGTACAAAAGAATGCTGCCGTATTGGCACAAGCCTTAATTGACCGTGGCTTTACCATCGTTTCCGGCGGTACGGATAATCATTCGATGCTGGTGGATCTACGCAGTAAATATCCTGACTTGACAGGTAAAGTTGCCGAAAAAGCACTTGTATCTGCTGATATAACAGTCAATAAAAACATGGTTCCGTTCGATAGTCGTTCTGCGTTCCAGACTTCAGGTATCCGTTTGGGTACTCCCGCTATCACGACTCGTGGTGCAAAAGAAGATCTGATGCTGGAGATTGCAGAAATGATCGAAACCGTTCTATCGAACGTAGAGAACGAAGAAGTGATAGCACAAGTACGTGCACGTGTCAATAAGACAATGGAAAAATATCCGATCTTCGCTTATTAAATAGCACATTTTAGTATTAAACAATAACATACGTGGGCTCGCAATTCTCTGTGAAGAAAGTTGCGGGCATTTTTTTTGCTCTTTTAACATGGCATTAACACCCCACCCTAAAACCTTTCCTTCCCAAGAACCGTTGTTAAGTAGTTAAAAAAAGAAGATATTCACTTAATACCTAAACTGATATGAAAATAAGAAATTTAATGGTTGCAACTACATTATTTGTTGCTGCAGGAGCTATGGCTCAAAATCAGGATTGCGCCTTCTTCTTTCCTAATCAAGAAGGTGAGCAAATCACTCGTAATTGTTACACCGCTGATGGTAAACTCACCAACATCCTTGTCTACAGAGTAGACCAAGCCTACGATTACCCTTCAGGAATGGAAGTAGTAGCCAACTATACATTTACTGATGCTTCCGGAAAAACACTCAATTCCGGGCAAATGGTAGCTCGCTGCAATGACGGTAACTTCTCTATGAGTATGGGAGATGTGGCCACATTCCCCACTGCACTTAATATGATGAATGCCGATGTATATATGATGGGAGATTTAATGAATTACCCGAATGCATTTTCCGATCCAATGAATCCGGGAGACGATGACGAGTTTGATGACGGCACTCTGCGTCTTTATCAAAAAGGCAATAAAAATAACCGCGCCGAAATTTCTATCTTCGACCGGGAATTTGTTGCTACCGAAACGGTAAACACTCCAGCAGGAGCATTCTATTGTACCAAAGTAAAGTACGAAATGAATATCTGGACTCCTCAGGAAACAATAAAAGGTTATGGATATGAATGGTATGCACCCAATATTGGAATTGTCCGCTCTGAACAATACAATAATAAGAAGGAGCTACAATCGTACAGTGTGTTAGAAAGAATCAAAAAGTAGCACACTGGACTCTATATATCCGTCATCCCCGCCATTCTTTCAAGAAGAATAGCGGGGATTTATTTATTGCTTTATATCGGACTATCTTTAACTCAATCCTTCAATATTACCATCCACGATGTCAATATGCAGAGCTTGTGGTTCTTTAGGTAAACCCGGCATACGCATTATTTCGCCGGCAATCGCTACGATCATCTCGGCACCGTTATTTATAACGATATCTTTAATATGAAGTTCGAAATTATCTACCGCACCATATACTTTCGGATCGGCTGAGAAAGAATACTGGGTTTTAGCAATACATACAGGATAATGACCAATACCCATTTCTTCAATCAATTTAATCTTGTTACGGGTCAGTGTGCTATAAGTCACGACACTTGCACCATATAGATTGATTGCGATTTTCTCGATTTTCTGCTGTACGCTGTCTCCATCATCATATGTAAACTGTAACGGTTCAGACGGTTTATTTTCAATTGTTTCAACCACAAGGTTCGCCAGTTCGACAGCACCCTCGCCTCCTTCCGTAAAGGCATTATTGATAGCATAGCCTACTCCTAACTGCTCACAGTGCTCACGAAGCAACTCCATTTCTTCATCCGTATCACTCGCAAATTTATTGAAAGCAACGATAACCGTTTGACCGAACGAATGAAGATTACGAACATGCTTGTCCAAATTGCGCAAACCTTCTCTCAATCCTTCAAGATTCGGTTCTTTAATTCGGTCCAGGCTTACTCCTCCGTGCATTTTGAGCCCTTGTGCTGTGGCAACAATCACTGTCAGACGTGGTTGAAGCCCGCTCTTACGACATTTAATATTATAAAATTTCTCTGCTCCCAGATCGGCACCGAAGCCGGCTTCTGTGATAACATAATCTCCAAAAGTCATCGCCATTTTTGTTGCCAAAATAGAGTTACAGCCATGGGCAATATTAGCAAATGGGCCACCATGTACAAATGCAGCGGTACCTTCGGTAGTCTGTACCAGATTCGGATGTATAGCATCTTTCAACAAGACAGTAATAGCCCCTGCCACGCCCAGATCTTTTACAGTAAACGGTTTGTTATCATAGGTGTAGCCTAAAAGAATATTCTCGATACGACGGCGGAGATCATCTACATCCTTTGAAAGACAAAGAATAGCCATAATTTCCGAAGCCGGTGTAATGTCAAATCCGGATTCCTGTGTAATACCATTTGTTTTCGGACCAAGACCAACTACGATATTGCGCAATGAACGATCGTTGACATCGAGTACGCGACGCCAGAGAATCTCTTTCAGACCAAAACCTTTAGATTGATTCTGGTATAAATAATTGTCCAGTAATGCAGAGATCATATTGTGAGCCGAAGTGATGGCATGAAAATCACCGGTAAAATGCAAATTAATCTTTTCCATCGGAAGTACCTGGGCATAACCTCCTCCTGCTGCCCCTCCTTTCATACCGAAACACGGTCCCAGGGAAGGTTCACGCAAAGCAACAATTGCCTTTTTACCTATCTTGTTTAATCCTAATGCAAGCCCTATGGATACAGTCGTTTTACCAATCCCTGCTTTCGTTGCGGTAATGGCAGTGACCAAAATCAGATTGCTCTGTTTCACCTTTTCTTCATCAATCAGATATTCAGGGATTTTTGCGATATACCGGCCATAATTTTCTACTTCATCGCGAGGTATGCCGATGCTTTCAGCCACTTGTTTTATTTTCTTCAATTCAACACTACGTGCTATTTCTATGTCTGATTTCATATTGGGAGTTATTAAGTTAGTAAATGAAGTCGCAAAATTAACAATTAACTCCATATCAAAGTTGTCTTTATTACCTTTTTTTAGTGGAGATAAAAAGATGCCACATCATTGCTGGATTTTTCAGGGAAAAAAGACGTATATTTGCTACTTACAAACAAACAAGCAATATGATACGATATATAATCTTTGTGGCTCTATGTATCTGTACCGGAATAGTATCAGCTATAGATCACCATGCAAAAGACAGCCTCTTACTACAACTAAAATATACAACAGTATCCGCTCAACGAATCAGTATCTACAGAAACCTGGCAGATATCTGTTTTGAAACACCGGACGAAAAAACATATTTGCTTGGCATGTATAGAGAAGCTAAAAAGGCAGGTGACACACCCATGATGCTTGATGCATTGAATGATCTTGCATGCGGAGAGGCTAAAGAATACCGCATGGATTCAGCGTATCATTATATGAATCTGATAAAAGCAACTCATAATGTCAAAGAAATAATTCCTTTATCAGCTTATCTTCACATGCGTTTTTTCGATGTGCTATGCAGCCATAACGAGACAGAAGAGGCCATTGCGAAGGAATTGCAGTTTACGGAAGAAAAGAAATCGGACGCACCATCTCTATACAGCAAAATCGTACAAGCTTATATCACCGGAAGTAGCCTTCATTCCAATGAAATGATGAAAGAAGCACTCCCCTATTTGGAAACAGCAATGGACTTATCCAAGCAATTACCTCCTGAGAAACGCATTAAATTTGTATCAATGATTGTTTGGAAATTATCCAATATCTATAGTTTTTTGAACGAATGTGACTCAGCTATCCGTCTTTTGGAAGAAGATTTGGAAAATCAGCAACTGTATTATAAAGATCATTACAAAGCAAAACGCCCCTTTTACAATCTGGCTGCACGTGAGTTACAAATCTATGCGTCACTGTTGACAAATGCTATCATGGTAGCTCCCGAAAAGATGGATTATTACTGGCAGCAAATAGTAAAACTGAACAAGGAGCTGACAAATCCGTACGACCGGTACAATTATTTCCTATCAATGGACAACTATTACTTGAACTTAAAGCCTCACCCCAATTACGAGAAAGCATTAATTGCCAACGACAGTCTGATTCAAATAGCTCAAACGATAATTCCAAATAATCTGCCAGGACTCTACGACATTCAATCACAAACATATGAGGCCATGGGCAATTTTAAGGAGGCGCTGGCATATCTTAGAATATCTGCTCAGTATAAAGATTCGCTAAACACTGAAAATATGCAAAAGCAACTTAGTGAACTCCAAATAAAATATGAGGTGAACAAATTGAATAATGAAAAGTCACAGCTTGAAATAAAAAATAAACGCATTTTAGTGATATGCCTGTTCATCATCCTGACCATTGTAATCGTTATCTGTCTTTATTTATATCACAATCTGAAAAAAGAAAAAAAGATGAAGATTCACCTCCGAAATCTCAAGCAAAAGGCCGAAGAAAGTGAAAAGATGAAAACAGCTTTCATTAATTCTGTTTGTCACGAGATACGAACACCACTTAACGCCATTGTCGGTTTCTCTGATTTGATATTCAATGATGAAGTAGATAAAGAAAACCGCGAAAGCTTCTCACACGAGGTGCAGAAGAACACGGTCTTACTGACTTCACTGATCAATAATATGCTCGAGGTATCCAGTCTGGATGTATCACAGGAAAAACTGCCTTGTAAACAAGTCGATTTACATCATATCTGCATACAAGAAATGAAGCAACTAAGCCGGTATCATAAGCCTGATATAGAATATCATATGGACTTACCGGAACACCCTGTCATTTTGTCTACCCATGAGAAATATTTATCATTGGTTATAGAACACTTGTTGAACAATGCTAATAAATTTACCGAAAAAGGAACTATCACCCTCCGTTACCGCATGGATGAAGCACACCAACAGCTTCATATCAGTGTGACAGATACCGGATGCGGTATTCCGGTTGACAAGCACAAAGAGGTATTCGAACGTTTCTCGAAACTCAACACGTTTACTCCGGGAAATGGATTAGGACTATATCTGTGTCAACTAATTATCCGCAGGTTATCCGGAGAGATAAATATCGATCCGACATACAAGGAAGGTACTAAAATAACAGTAACAATACCTGTCCAATAGCCCCTCCTTAATTTTTAAGAGTAAATCTACTTGAAACGTGAAGTATCCACACCTTCACGTTTCTTCTCTTTATATCCTCCGAATTTATAGGTAAACGAGATACCCAATTCACGAAAAGTGGAATAATGGTTTGTTACGTTCTGCGTGGCATAACGAATATGCGGAGAGATTTGAGCCGTTTCAAACAAGTCATTGCACCGAAAGGTTAACAACGCTTTCCCACCAGCAAAGGTATATCTGAGTGCCACATCTACATTGCCGGATACCGGTAAATCATAAATGCCCTGTATTGCCTTACTGCGCATCATCCCATTCACAATCAACCTGAGATCCGGACGGGAAGAAAGGGTCAGGGTATGATTCATATTCAACATGGCATAATATACTTTCCTGTCAAAAGGAATATTCCAGAAGTCACTGTCTTTCTGGCGATCGTAAACGCCGGTCAACGTAAAACGTGAACTTAGCCAGCGACCTATCGTAAATGGAACAACAGCTTGTATACCTGCTTGTTGCTCAAAATCAAAATTGAAGTATTTATAGATCTCGACTAATCGGTCGGGGGACTGATAAAGAGTTTGTGTTGCATTATCTTTAGTATGGCTATACCAGACATTGAATATATATTTACTCTTCAGAATATAAGTCAATTGTAGCTGATAATTAATTTCCGGTTTCAGATAAGGATTTCCATGAATTTCTGAATATTCTCCGCCCATATAGGACACGGCATTTTGAGTTGCCCAATAGTCGGGATAACTTTTATCGCTGCTGAGTGACAATTGCCATACGTTTCCCGGTGCCGGAGTGTAATTGAGATTAAAAGCCGGATATAGACTCCATTCATTCCATACAGTCGTATGGAATTGTTCGGCAGCCAACGAGGCATCCAAAGACAAGTTATCGCCAAAACTCTTGTTAAATCCGGCATAGAAATTCAGTGTTTGTTCCCGCCGACGAGATTTCATGTTGTTGCTTTCCAACATCATGTTGTCATTCTCAGAATTATAATAATATTGATAGCTGTTGTCTAAACTTGTAGTATAGACAGCTCCATAGTTTACTCCCCACCCATTAGGCAGTTCATGTTCTTGAGAAAGGAAAAGCTTCCAACGATTGATACGCTGAGAATCGCTACTACGAAAATTCAATTCATCGCCTTCTAACCGGCTATGTAGCAATTGTGAAGAAGGCGAATGATAATAAGTATATTCCACTCCTGCTTTCATTCCGAATGGGGTGTGATAATCGATCCGCCCGTTATGTAGTTGATCGACCATCCGGGTACGGGCATTTGAGGTTTGTGTACCATTCACTGTACTTAAATTAAAGCCATTCATAAACTGGGCATTGTATGTCAAACTGAGCTGATGATCGTCGGCAAAAAGATAATCACCTCCCAAGCGTAAATTGTGTCTGTTAAAACGACTTTTTTGAGATTCGTTGGTGTTCATGGGATGTATCGTACCATCCGACAAGGTGTGCAAAGCCTTCTTATCCGTCAAGAAATAGTTCCGTCCATGACTGTAAGAGTAAAGAAAGTCTACAGAAAATTTATGTCCGGAATATAGAAGGCTCGCACGCTCAGTCAGGTTTTCATAATGCTTTTGCCGGTAGTCACTGAAAATTTCTCCTTGCAGGGAAGCTGCTCCGGAATCACCTTGCTTCAGACAAATGTTTATCATGGCTCCACGCACCTGATAACGCGCTGGAGCCGAATACATCACTTCAGCTTTCTCTATACGACTGGCAGGAATACTTTTTAATAGAGTGTTCAGTTGTTCGGGAGTCATTGTAGTCACTTTGCCATCCAATACAACAGTAACGCTCTTTCCACCTAAAGTAAGGTTATCGTTCATTTCCGTGACACCGGGAAGCTCCTTCACTGCATCATAAGCATTATCTACCGCTAAATTCCGGAGGAGCCGTGGCAGGTCATATATAAGTTTGCCTTGCATAGCTTTCACTATCGGGCGTTCACCTACCACCATCACTTCCGGCAAGGATCTGTATAAACTGTCTAAACGTCCATCCATCGTAATCAGGCTATCTGCAGAAAGTATCCGGTCTTCATTTTGCGCTGCCACCTGCCAACAGACAGCAGCAACAAACACTAAAGTTACGTAAATCCGTTTCATCTTTTCGTTTTTTGTTTGGGTTACAGCTGCAAAGTACCGAAGAAAAGACAAAACAATGAGTTATCACCGGCTTATTTAGAGTTATCTACTGTTATCGGGAATACTATTCTTATATTTACTCAATTGTATCATGGAGCAGCATCTACCTATCCCGACAATAGCAAAGACTCATTTCTTTAAGACCTCTCTTCAATCGATTTAGGCCGTCAATCAATATCTGTCGGGGACAGGCTATATTGATACGGATAAAGCCTTCACCGGCTTCTCCATACATACTTCCTTCGTTTATACAAAGTTTTTCTGCCTTCAATAATAACTCTGCAATTTCCTTTGAACTACGATTCAGCACCGAACAATCTACCCATACCAGATATGTACCTTCCAATTTCACAACAGGAAATTGTGGAAGATACTTATTGAAAAAAGTCCTCATGTACAGGTAATTATCCGACAGATAACATTTCAGTTCCTCCAGCCACTCTTCCCCGTCATTGTAGGCGGCCACTAAGGCTTCCACACCAAACGGATTCACGTCACAAACCTCATTCAAATTGATTGCTTTATCTATTTTCACACGTACAGATTCATCAGCCGCAAAGATATTGGCAATCTGCAATCCGGCAAGGTTGAATGCTTTGCTTGGCGAAGTACAGGTAACCGAACGAGTTCGGAAATCATCCGAAATAGAAGCAAAAGGTATATAAGTATGCCCCGAGTAAACCAACTCACAATGTATCTCGTCCGCTACAACCAGTACATCATTACGAAGGCAAATTTCACCGATACACATCAGTTCTGCCCGGGTCCAAACCCTTCCTACAGGATTGTGTGGATTGCAAAGTAACAATAGTCTTACTTTCGGATCGGTAGCCTTCCTTGCCAAATCGTCAAAATCAATCCGGTATGTTCCATTCGTGTATACAAGGGGATTAGCTACTATTTCGCAACCATTATTACGAATAGAAGAAAAGAAACAATTGTAAACCGGGGTTTGTACCAGCACACGGTCACCCGGAACAGTCAGGGCTTTGATTATGGCAGATAAAGCCGGAACGACTCCCGAAGTGTATATAATCCAATCTCTATCTATCTGCCAACCATGCCGGCGCGTGAACCAGTTTATAATGGCATCATAATAAACCGGAGGGACTTTGGTATAGCCAAAAATGCCATGATCCATCCGCTTACGTAACACTTCAACCACAGCAGGAGCCGTACGGAAATCCATATCGGCTACCCACATAGGCAGAACACCCTCTCCCATCACCGCATCCCATTTATAGGAGTTGCTATTACGACGGGAAATTATTTCATCAAAATCGTACTTCATGCGCTAAAGCAAGTTAAGTTGTCCCATAGTTGCAGTGCGCAGTCAGCAGGAGCTTTAATACTTCCATCCATAATGATTTCCCCATAGCTTTCTGCCGTTATACTGCCGGTACGCGGATTCTTCACACTATGTACCGGAGTGTTAATAGTTGCCTGCAAACTGCTGTATTCAAAACAAAGGTCAGCATCATCAGCCATCATACAATTCTCCATAACAAGGTCGTGAGCATAACAAAGCGGCTGCGTTCCCGAGATTCTGCAATTTACCAGACGTAGATTGTGAGAGTGCCACCCCAAATACTCTCCGTTCAATTCAGAGTCATACACGGTTACATTCTCCGTATTCCAAAAGGCATCTTTCGAATTAATGACAGCATTATGAATTTCTACGTTCTTGCAATACTGAAAAGAATAATTCCCGTTCTGGCTATAATTATCAATACGGATATTTTCACTATGCATGAACAGGTAATCGGCCTTATCTATCTGTACCTTTTTTAATTCTACATTACGACAATGCCAGAACGTTTCCAACGCATTGGGAAGTTGTACGTTTTCCAATTTGATACCATCCATTTCACGAAACATTTTCGGAGCTTCTACCACGGTATCCATCATCTGGAGATTTTGTGAATACCAAAGTGCGGCACGTGCTCCTTCCGTAAAGAAACTGCTTCTCACAATGAAACCATTCGTGTGCCAGAAAGGATATTTACCTTCAAAACGGCAGTTCACTGCTATGATATTACTGCACTCTTTTAATGCGGATTCACCGGCATGAATCGTTACGTTTTCCAATTGCAAGTCGTGTGTGGCAAACAAAGGACGTTCGCCTTCATAGTCCTTATTCTTAATTATTTCCATGATTTGATTGTTTAGTTATCGATTTTATTTCTTCCCCTGGTATATCCTCCATCAAAGTAACTCAAAAGAATGATTATATCATATTTCATTCCCATATCCTTCTTTTTTATGGTTCACCCGATACATGCGCAGTTGAATCAGCGTTTAAATGGAATTGATAATCAGAATATTATATTTACCTAAATTTTACTATCGACGTAAATCCATTTACCCAGGCACGTAAAAGCTTTTACCTGGGCATGTAAATCCATTTACCTCGGTATGTAAAAGCATTTACCCCGGCCGGTAAACGGAACCGGCATTCAAGGTTACGGATGTCCGCACCTGGAGTTAACGTCAAGACAACGCATTCTTCGGATAAACCAGATTCCAGCAATGCATGAGAAAAAACTACGCATTTGTGTCGGATGAACTTTTATTATTTCAAATATGTCTTAAAGAAATCCTCCAATTTGTCGAACGGAATAAAATTCACGCGGTCGTAAAGATCCACATGACCCGCACCAGGCACAATATAGAGTTCTTTTGGTTCGGCGGCAAGCCGGTAGGCATCTTCACTGAATTCACGCGAATGTGCATTCTCTCCGGTAACAAAAAGCATCGGACGTGGTGAAATGGTTTCAATATCAGCAAACGGATAAAAATTCATAAACTTGACATTGCTGCTGAGCGTGGGATGTGTAGTGGTCAATGGGGTTGCTCCTTCAGGAGTATATTCTCCCCGTGAAGTACGGTAGAACTCATAGAACTCACGTGCTATCGGATCGGAGTTTTCTGTTATTTCATGAGGAGTTCCACCAGTATATCGGGTTTCTCCACCCAAGAACTCTACATAGCGTTGTTCGGCGGCTTCGACCATGATTTGCTTCCGTTGCTCCAAAGTCAAGGCATGCTTCAGCCCATTACGACTGGCTGTCCCCATGTTGTACATACTTATGGTTGCAATGGCCTTCAGACGAGGATCTATTTTTGCCGCACTGATGGCAAAACTTCCACTGCCACAAATCCCAATCACACCGATATGCTCACGTTCGACAAATGAACGTGTCCCCAGGTAATCGACTGCAGCACTGAAGGCTTCCGCATAAAGCTCCGGAAGGACTGCATTGCGAGGCTCTCCTTCGCTGCTTCCCCAGAAAGATAAGTCGATGGATAAAGTTACAAAACCGCGTTCGGCCATTTTCGTAGCATAGAGATTAGCACTCTGCTCTTTGACGGCTCCCATAGGATGTCCTACAATAATTGCCGGACGTTTCTCGTCTGCTTTCATCTCTTTAGGCAAAAAGAGATTACCTGCCACTTTCATTTTGTACTGATTGGGAAAGGATACTTTCTCCATATTTACCACATTGCTTCTATAGAAATTATCTGCATCGGTTTGAGCAAAAGAAGGATTTGTACTGAGCATCGTAAACGATGTTGCTGCCAATAATAAATTTCGCTTCATATCTTCCTTGATTTTAGTAATTAAATAATTGATTATCTTCTTTCTACATTGCAAATATACAAGGAAGAAAAGAGACTCCTTGTAGACATATTACAGACATCATAACCCGAATTACAGATTATGCTTCTTTATGCCTACACCAATTTTAAGTTTGGCATAAAGTGCCACTGCGATACAGACAGCTAACTAACGGCATTACGCAAAAAAGCATTCCATACCTTACAAGGACAGAATGCTTTTTTTGATATCTACCAATATGTTGGAAATGAAACACACGGACCATGTCCGTGTTATCAGTCTATGGGACCTTACATCACATTATCGGTATTCGGAGAAACTTTTTTCGCTTTCATGTCAATCACAAAACGGTACTTGACATCATTCTTCTCCAAACGTCGGAAGGCTTCGTTTATCTGATCAACACCAATCAACTCTATCTGAGCCGTAATATGATGTTCCGCACAGAAATCAATCACCTCTTGTGTTTCGGCAATACCGCCAATATTGGAACCGGAGAAACTTTTGCGGCCATTTACAATATTGAATGCACCGACTTCAAGCGGTTGGTTAGGAAGACCAACTAAAACGAGACTACCGTCCACTTTCAAGGCATTCAGATACATATTTACGTCATGCCGTGCGGAAACCGTATCCAGGATCATATCAAAACGAGTCTGATATTCCATCTGTCTGGAGTCGGTGGACAGAACAGCTTCGTCTGCACCCAATTCTCTGGCTGTATTCATTTTTGAAGGAGATGTTGTAAACACAGTAACATGGGCTCCCATCGCCTTGGCAATCTTTATTGCCATGTGGCCTAACCCACCGATACCGACAATACCTACTTTCTTTCCGGGACCTGCCCCCCAATGCTTCAATGGCGAATAAACGGTAATTCCTGCACACAAAATGGGAGCTGATGCTGCAAGATCAATCGTCTCAGGAAGTTTCAGTACATAATTGGCATCGGCCACAATAGCTTGCGAAAAACCGCCATAGGTCTGTCCGCCAAGATATTTATCGGGCGAATTAAAAACAACAGTCCAGCCTTCATCACAATATTGCTCTTCACCGTTGTGACAGTGTTCGCAATGTCCGCAACTATCGACAATGCAACCAATACCAGCTAAATCACCAACCTTAAATTTTGTCACATCCGAACCAATTCCTGTAACACGTCCTACAATCTCATGTCCGGGAACTATGGGATAAATAGTTCCGCCCCAGTCATTATGCACAGAATGAAGGTCTGAGTGACAAATTCCACAATATAAAATATCAATTTCCACATCGTTCGGTAGAAGTGAACGACGCTGAATATCCAAACGATGAAGCGGTGTTTCAGCCGATTCTGTTCCGTAAGCTTTTACTGTCTTTGTTTCCATACTGTTTTAGGATTATGTTTTGAAATAATTTATTCTATACCAATCTATATTATGAAATTTGTTTCCCCATTTCATATGCTTCTGCCAATGCCGGATTACCTTTTATTTCACCCACATGCCAAACACCGGTAGCAAGCACTTTACCTTTCACTACCGGATTTTCCAGGCAATCGATAAATCCCATGAGGTTATCGAATACATGTTCCAAATAAGGAAGTCCTTCTTTACCCTCGGCAGCAGAAGCGAGAAAATAAAACTCCTTATTAATCATTTCGGTATAAGGGCCGCAACAACGGTCGAGTAACGTTTTCAACTGTGCACTCATTGCATAAAAATAAACGGGTGTCGCTAAAACGATAACATCGGCCGATAACATTTTCTCAATAATTTCCGCCGCATCATCTTTCTGAGGGCACGGCTTCTTATATTGGCTGCATATGCCGCATCCCGTACAATAGTGGATGGTCTTGTCCCGTAGAAAAACCTTTTTCACTTCGTTCCCCGCCTCTGTGGCTCCACGCATAAACTCATCACAAAGTGTATCAGAATTTCCCCCGCGTCGCGGACTGGATGATAAAATCAATACTTTCTTGCTCATAATTATCTATTGTTTAAATTGTTGTTGTTCATGTTACAAAGGTATGTGGTTAAGAGAATATACTTAGTAGATAAATCACGGAGAATATAACCCGAATTACAGATTCTGCAATTAGGCGTCTACCTGCTGTTCGGCCTGGTGGATTCAACTGGCAGTAGGGGGGGACGATACTGGGTATCGGCGTGGTTTTATCATGAACTGAATAAGGTGTACGGCTATAATTACCTCGACCGGTTGCCGACAAGCGATTATACCCTGCGGGAACAGTTCACCTTTGAAACTTACATCAACACTCCCGAAAAAACTCCGGCTGCGGAGCTTATAACAGATATTTATATCCCTATTACAAAAAAAGAAACATGAAATACTTAAACCAAGAAATAGAAAATGAATTAAAAAATCATGGAGCAGGACTGGTTCGCTTTGTCGGCATATCGCATTTGGACGAAAGGCAAAACAGACAACTCCCGAACCGATTGTACACCGCCTTCAAATCACGCATGTAGGTAGAGATGGTATTGAGGCTCAACCCTTTCGGCCCCCTATCTATCTTTTGCGCCCCTTCCTTGCCGGAGCTTCTCTTTCGCGCCCCTTCCAGTTTCATCCATTCCTCATACTCCTTCAACCTGCCCGGAGTGAAAACTTCACCCACCGGCATCGGTGTTCCTTCACCCCCGTAAAACTCCGTAACAGATTTCAGCGCATACGTGTACGTATGTACCGCCGAACGTTTCTTGTCCGCTTCCAACTGTCCGATCACCGACTGCATGTAACATGCCAGATCCGGTAAGTTCGTGGTTAGCGTCCCTCCTGCATTCCTTTCTTTTTCATCCATAATACTCTGATTTTTAGTTCCGCATCGCGCGTATGTCCTGAAACAGGCACGACGACGGGAAAGTTTTGGGATGCAAAGTAAAGAATGTGAGGGAGTGATAAAGAACACAAAAGGGGAAATAAAAGAACCCGGCAAATATTCAATTTCAGGCGTAGGCTGTATAATTTATCTATTCCGGATGTCCAGGTTGGACACCGAAATAACCACCAACTTTATCCGCCGCTGTTCTTTCACTTATCACGATAAAACGATCAGGTTTTGCTTCTTCTCCTAACACAGAGATAAGAGCAAGTTTGGTTAAGTGATGCAAGGGAAAATCAATAATGCTAATTTATAGTTAAGGGGTACCCTCAAATTATTAAATAGAATCCTAACAGAAAGAAATTTTACACTAATGAAAATATAATCACCCATTTCTATATGTAAAGTATTGAATCTATAATTATTAAGGCATTCCCTATTTTCTTTTAAAAGAAGACTACTTATGGTAACCTTTAGCACAATCTATTGATTAACTTTGCACCCAAAGAACAAGAAATATATGAAAATCAATGCTGAAACAAAATATTGCCAAACGTGTGGAATCCCATTAGACATAGATTATACCAATCTTAAGGCAAACCAAAATGTGGAGTATTGCGACTATTGTTTGCACAACGGGGTTAAACTCTATGATTTCTCAATGGATTATCTCATTTATCTTTGGGGGCTTTTCCCCGAAGAATATTATAAAGAGACAGGAGTCAATCTCACTTCGGAAGAATTGAGAGCGGAAATGTCCAAACGGCTTCCGAATATCAAGAGGTGGAAACAAAAGATCAATACGGCTCATGTGCAATATGATTTGATTATAAGAGTTCAGGAGTATATCAACCGCCATTTGTTTGACGACCTTGATTCCGACAAGCTATCGCATGTTGCAGGTATCTCCAAATATTATTTTCGCAGGCTTTTCAAAGCAGTTTGTGGCGAAAATATGGGAATGTACATTCAACGACTGAGATTAGAGTACATTGCATTTAAGTTAATAACAACTGATATAAGTGTCCCGAAACTTCTCGGGCAAATCAATTATCAGAACAAGCATACACTTTCGAGGGCATTCAAAAGTTATTTCAATTGTTCCATTCCGGAATTTCGTAAAAGACATTCAAACGTCAATCCCGAAAAGAAGAATCCGATACGAATTAAACCAAGTATTGAAAAAATATCTGGTATCCGAATCGCATACTTGAAATTGGAAAGAACAAATAATGTCATCCATAGCTTCTCTGTTTTGTGGAAGCAGTTGCTACAATTTTCCGAAAAATATGAATTGTCTTCAAAAGGATGTAAATACATGAGTTTGACTCTCGATTATCCGTATATCACGCCCGAAGAACAAAGCCGTTTTATGATTGGGGTAATATTGCCCAAATCATTTGAAACGCCGAAAGGCTTTGGCGTTTATGAGATTCATGCGGGAGAATATGCAATCTTTCGTTTCAAAGGGTTTTATCATGAACTGAATAAGGTGTACCGCCATATTTACCTTGACTGGTTGCCGACAAGCGATTATACCCTGCGAGAACAGCTCACCTTTGAGACTTACATCAACACTCCCGAAAAAACTCCGGCTTCGGAGCTTATAACAGATATTTATATCCCTATTACAAAAAAAGAAACATGAAATACTTAAACCAAGAGATAGAAAACGAATTAAAAAATCAAGGAGCAGAACTAATTCGCTTTGTCGGCATATCGCATTTGGATGAAAAGCAAAACAGACAACTCCCGAACGCCATCGTTTTTGCACTTCCGCTAACCGCAGAATATGCTAAAATGGTATTTAATATTCCCGACTACGTACAAGCACGGATAGCGGATAATTACAATTTCGACGATGATGAATATTCGCAAACCGAACATAAGGCGGGAGAAATAGCAGACGAATTGGCCAAATTCATCACCGGGAAGGGGTATAAAGCCATATCGCAATCCGATACAGGATTAGTGGCTGATGGCGTATTCGATTATGAAACAAAAGAATCAGTATTGCCCCATAAAACCGTTGCACTACTTGGCGGATTAGGGTGGATTGGGAAAAACAACCTGTTAATTACTCCTGAATATGGTGCAGCACAATGTCTCGGTACGGTTTTAACTGATGCTCCACTGGAAACGGTATTGCATGAACCTCTATCTCCAAAATGCGGTAATTGCATTACTTGCGTCAATATCTGCGAGAGAAAGGTTCTTAAAGGTAAAGTTTGGAGTAGATCTGTTTCAAGAGATGAAATCGTTAACATACATGGATGTAGTACCTGTTTGAAATGCCTTGTGCATTGTCCCAGAACACAAACATATATAAAGAGGAATATTGTCTGAATCTCCACAAGCAACAAACGAAGGTTCACAAGAATAAAAACGGAAGAGAAATCAATCCCTTCCGTTTTCATTCTTATATTTTTCCATAACCAATAATCGAAAAATCTAAATCCTTCGAATTACCCTGGCGGGGTTACCTGCCACAATCGTGTTCGGTTCTACATCACTGGTCACAACACTGCCCGCTCCTACAACACTATTCTCACCGATTGTAACTCCCGGAAGGATCGTAGCCCCTGCTCCTATCCATGCCCTGCTACAAATATGTACCGGTCTACAAGTAATAATCGAGCGATTGTCAAGATCATGATTATTCGATATCAGTTGTACGTTGGCAGCTATCTGAGCATCATCGTCAATCGTAATACCACCGGCAGACATCATCAGGCAACCATTCATAATAATGACATGGCGGCCAATCTTCACCTCATGGGGACGAACGACAGTAAGCGGAGTATTCACACGACTGCCTTCCCCCATATCCGGAAAAAGACGATGAAGCAGCTCATCATATTCGTCCGTCATCGGCATAGTATGGTTCAGGCGGAATACCAATTGTGCCTGTTCTTTCGCCAAAGCAAGTTCCGCCTCACTCTGGTGTGCGCAGTCTATTCTTATTTCTTTCATATATAATGCTACTCCTTATTTCAATCTCTTCCCATCCGAAAAGGCGTTACCTACCTTTTTACCCACTTCCAGGTAATCGTTATTGAACGGATCGAATATAATAGGAGACACTTTGGATACATCCACCTTACCATTTTCGTCGAGAACACGTTCATCTACACTTACGTTTATTATCTCACCACGCAAAATGCAGGTTTCAGGATTATAATCCTTCAACTTACATTCCAGCACTACAGATAATTCGTCGATCAACGGTGCATCTACAAACTCCGAACGAGTAGCATGGAAACCTGCACGAGCAAATTTATCCGAAACCTTATTGCCGGGAAACAATACCCACGTAATCACAGGCAACCACCTGTCCGACCTCTGCCATACTTACGGTAAAAGCCTTACGCTTCAGTATATTGGCTGTCGTTTTATGTCCCTCACTAATACAAATACTAATTTCATGCATCTCGCTGATACCACCCCAAGCCGCATTCATAGCATTGGGAGTACCATTTTCATCATAAGCAGCGATAATAAACACCGGCTGCGGATAAGTAAAGGGCTTTGCCCCAAAATTCTTTCTCATAACAATTTATTTTTTAGTCCATTTCTTAATATCTTCCTTCGCCACACCATTCAAAAGGCGACCCTTTTGCCATTTCATATCAGGATAGGTTTCCTGTAACTCTTTTTCCGCATTAGAAATACTACTGCTACCCGATGTAGCAAACGGAATAATGTTTTAGTCTCTATTATCATGGTACAAAATTACAGAATAATATTCATCATTAAGGTATATAAATCACTGATTATCTAACCAAAATCACTGATAAAAGAAAAAACGAAGGACGAGCTTAAATCTATATCTGGGTTACCGGTAACTTCGATGATACTAAAAGTCTTTTAGATTTAGAAATAGTATGTGTAAGAGGCTGTGTCGAAACTCTTTTCACCACAGAGTAGCACAGAGTATCACAGAGTTTTTCACTAATAATCAGTAACTTTAAAACACCTCTGTGTTACTCTGTGTCCTCTGTAGTGAGTCATGACACCCTCTTACACATAAGTTACACATTCATTATCAATACATTAAGAAATCGACATATTAGCTATCTTTTGAAACTCAGTATATATGCAGACAAAAACAGACAAATTCTCAATTTTATATATTTCCAATCCAAGTTATCGAAGTAACAAACAAATATTTTATCTTTGCCTGAAAGAGAGTTCTTTGAAGATTAATGCAGAATAATGAAATTGACCTCAAAAATCAATCGTTACCTAATTCACTATTCATTTTTCTTTGACTTCACGAATATCCTGCTAATCAGGCTATTTCGTCACTGTAGTTTTTGACTTTAGTGTTATTTAGTCTTATCAGATGTGATAATCCAGAAAGTTTACTATTATCTTTGTTTGCATGAAACTCCCCATAAAACATATTGCCATACTCGTAATAGCCTCTTTGATAGCTATTTTTGCCTACCAGACATATTGGTTGGTCAGCATGTACCATACCATGAAAACAGACATGGAGCATTCCATTACCGAGGCTATGCGCACATGTGATTATAATGAAATGATGCTACGCATAGAATGCATGCGCCGTGATGACAAAGATCATGGTGAGATCTCTGTCTCTGCCGGGTACAATGATGAAGGTGGAACACTGGTTCGCAGCAGCACTACAGTTCATAAAGAGAAGGTTCCCAAAGGTATGGATGTACAACAGGACACAATTCTTAGAACCGAAAAAAAACTGGACACCCTGATCGTAGTCCGTAATGATCAGAGGGAAATAAAAGTAATCCCCCAGGACTCTACTTCGCAGGAAGTGAAAGCTGCCATGCTACAAACGAAAGGTGGTCTGGACCTATTATTGAAAGATCAGAGTAGCATGCTCGAACTGGCTACTTATTTTCAAAGGGGATTACATTCGGGACTTGACATAATCATGGATCCCGACTTTCAGTCCTACGACAGCCTGCTGACACTAAGCCTGCAAGAAAGGGGAATAACACTTCCATATCGGATAGAATATCTGCGTTTCAGCCACACTCTCGATTCTACTCAATTTTTTACCGATACCTTGGGAGTTGCCGGTACAGCGGACTACATCCCCGGACCGGATGCACATACTTACGACTATACTTTCGACATCCATTCACACTCGCTCTACCGCCTCCGGATGGATTCTGTAGCCGGAGTTATTGTCCGGCAGATGGCTGGTATACTTATTACTTCATTTATCATTTTGTTGATATTAGGATTCTCTTTCTGGTACTTGATCCGTACATTGCTGAAACAGAAAACACTGGAAGAAATGAAAAGTGATTTCACCAACAACATCACGCATGAATTAAAGACCCCTATAGCTGTGGCATATGCCGCCAACGACGCATTGCTAAACTTCGGACAAGCTGATGAGAAAGAAAAGCGAGACAGATATCTAAATATCAGCCAGGAGCAACTGCAAAGACTCAGTGGGCTGGTCGAACAGATACTAACGATGAGTATGGAACAGCGTAAGGCTTTCCGACTCCGCCCGGAAGAGATAACTCTTATCCCTTTGCTCGAAACATTAGCAGAGCAACACCGACTCAAAGCAAAGAAACCCGTCAGCATTGACTATAAAACAGAACCAGAAGATCTTACGGTATTTGCCGACCGGACTCATTTCAGCAATATTCTGAGTAATCTGATAGACAATGCCGTGAAATACTCACCAGAGAAAGCCGTTATCCATATCCGCTGTCGTGAAACAGAAGTTAACGGAAAAGTAGAAATCTCAGTCACCGATGAGGGAATCGGTATCGCACAAGAGAAACAAAAACATATATTCGACAAATTTTACCGTGTACCGACCGGAAATCTCCATAACGTAAAAGGATACGGTCTGGGACTCTACTATGTGAAAACAATGATTGAGAAGCATAGAGGCACAGTTTGTGTAGAAAGCGAACCAGGACACGGTAGTACATTCACCATTATGTTATGAAAGAAAAAATTAAAGTATTATTAGTGGAAGACGAACTAACCCTCGCCATGATTATCAAGGATACACTTGAAGAGAATGACTTCACCCTCACCATTGCTGCCAACGGTGAAGAGGGATTGCGTATGTTTTTCGACACACGTCCGGATGTGCTGGTAGCCGACGTGATGATGCCACGTATGGATGGCTTTGAGATGGTAAGACGTATCCGCCAGACCGATAAACAGACCCCGGTACTTTTCCTGACAGCCCGTTCGGCCATCAATGACGTAGTAGAAGGTTTTGAATTGGGTGCCAATGATTACCTGAAAAAGCCATTCGGAATGCAGGAACTGATCATCCGTATTAAAGCATTGGTAGGTAAGGCATTCAGTTTTGCAGAAGAAAAGAAAATAACCACACGGTTTGAGATAGGCAACTATTTGTTCGATACCCTTGCACAAACACTGACACATGCCGGATTGAAACAAGAGCTCTCCCATCGGGAAACAGAAATTCTAAAACGGCTTTGCGAAAATCAGAATCAGGTAGTCAACACACAGAATGTACTACTCGACCTTTGGGGAGACGATAGCTTTTTCAATTCACGGAGCTTACATGTTTTCATCACTAAACTCCGACATAAATTATCGGCTGACGAACGTATACGCATCGTAAATGTCAGAGGAATCGGATACAAATTGATATTAAACTAAAAAAACAGCATGATAACCCCAAAGATATACAGCACATTTATACTGGCAATCATGTCTACGATAGCCTTTGCACAAACGGAACAACCGCAAGACAGCGTCACAGGTTATCGCAGGACTGTGCCCGAAATCCGTCAGGAATTACTTGAACGTATTCGGGCAATATTCACTTAATGGCCAACGTAACTCTAAAATGGGCTATATGGTTCCCGATCTCTATATGCAAAGCCATTTCGGAGGTACACTCGACTACATGTTCAATGATAAATTCGGTATTACCGGGGGAGCTGTCCATGAATTTAATCCAATAAAAGGGCACTGGGAAACCACCCCTGTTTTCGGTCCCGTAATTCATCTAAAAAAGAAATAAAGGATTCACGGCAAGCTGATTATTTTCATATCTTTGCGACACTAAAGATAAACCCAACGGATATGAAGAAGCTGATATTCTTTTTGCTGCTGTTACTGAGTACGGCCTCACTTTCTGCACAGTCGGAATCACCGTCCGACAGCATCCGGCATTTGCCCTCTACCGTCAAACAATACGGAGACTTCCTGATCGACATGGGACTGTTTATGGTAGCTCCTCCCAAACTACCGGAATATAAATTCGAGCTGCCCGATGCGAGCAAAGATTATAGCCGAATATTCAGTCTAAATCCCGACATTATAATGACACAAGGGTTATCCAATGTATTCACGCCCTCTCTTTCATACGGATTTGGTGGTTTCTTCTCGTCTCCACAACAACTCCAGATGGGATCGTTTAAACTGAAAAACGGCATGCGCCTGAATACATACGGAGAATATAATGCCAAAGGCCAGAAGGTGCCTAACCATGGTGCCATGCCATGGGAAAAGAATAACTTCAAAGGTGCTTTTGAAATGAAATCTTCCGATGGTAATTTCGGTATCCGCATCGAGGTTCAACAAGGACGCTACTATCCATATTAAAAAAGAAAGAAATGAAAAACATACTGATTATCGGTGCAAACGGATTTACGGGTCGCCGGATACTGAACGATTTGTCGGCTAAACCTATCTACAATGTCACCGGATGTTCTTTAAGAGATGATATCTGCCCCGGAAAGGGTTACCGTTTTGTACGTACAGACATTCGGGACACAGATGCCGTACAAAGGTTATTCAATGAATCCCAACCGGACATTGTAATCAATACTTCTGCCCTTTCGGTGCCGGATTATTGTGAAACTCACCATGCAGAAGCTGAAGCCACGAATGTAACGGCTGTTGAAACCATTTCACATGCCTGTGAACAGTATGGCAGCCGTTTCATCCATCTGTCAACTGATTTTGTATTTGATGGTAAAAGCAATCAACTCTACAAAGAAGAAGATGAAGCCTCTCCGGTCAATTATTACGGAGTTACGAAACTGAAAGCTGAAAAAGTGGTGGCTGATTGCTGCAGCAATTATGCAATAGTGCGTGTAGTTGTTGTTTATGGAAAGGCTCTCACGGGGCAGCATGGCAACATTCTTCAGTTAGTTGCCAACCGGTTGAGAAAAGGAGAAACAATTCGTGTTGTATCCGACCAATGGCGTACACCGACTTTTGTAGGAGATATTTCGGAAGGAGTAGAAAAACTGATGTTTCACTCCTCCAACGGAATCTATCACATTTGCGGGAATGAATGTCTCACAATTGCCGAAATCGCCTACCGGGTAGCCGATTTTCTGAAACTGGACCGTTCTTTGATTGAGCCCGTCACTACCGAAGAAATGCAAGAGGCTACTCCCCGTCCCCGCTTTAGCGGATTGAGCATTGAAAAAGCTAAAACTGAAATCGGATACAACCCACACACGTTGGAAGAAGGAATGGCAGCCTGCTTGTCTGAATAGTATCGACACTTATATTTTTTCACCACAGAGGAGACACAGAGGGCACAGAGTTTTAATGTTCTTATTTGACGTATTCGCAAAATCAGATATTAATCCTCTGTGTCCTCTGTGGTGAAAAAGCGGGCTTCATCCTAACTTCTCCAACAATTCTTCAATGCTCCCCACCGTCACCACTTCTCCTTCCTGCAGATGCATAATGAATCCATTACCCTCTTTCAAATCACCGGTTTCGATATAAATATCGGACTCGATGTTACGATTTGCCAGAATTCCATTACGCTGCAAGGCTTTACGTACCATGGCATATTTCTGTCCGTGCCCTACCAGACGTATTCGTGATGTATATTCATTATCTACCCGGAACAAACCGGTCTCCAGATCGAATACAATACCTTTACGAGCGAAGAAACTACTCAATTTACCACTTAGGGAAAGATCCTCGGGAGTGCCGATAGTCACTCCATTCATCTTATCCATCAGCCATATTTTATCGGCAATCTGTAAAGCCAACTCTAAGTCGTGGGTAGAAAGAAAAATCGTTTTGTTGGTCTGCCGGCTCAGTTGGTGGAGCAATTGCATCATCTCCACTTTACTGGGAAAGTCGAGAAAGGCTGTCGGTTCATCCAGAAAAATCACCGGGGTTTCTTGTGCCAGTGCTTTGGCAATCATTGCTTTCTGGCGCTCACCATCACTCAGGGTATGTACCATGCGGTGCGCCAGATTCTCAATCTTTACCAGAGCAATAGAACGTTCAACCACCTCTTTGTCTTCTCCACGGAGTGTTCCCCAAAAACCGGTATACGGACTCCGGCCTAAACCTACAAGCTCGTGTACCGTCATATTGCGTATGTCACATTTCTCGGTGAGCACCACACTAATCACAGTCGACAACTCCTTGTCGGTATACGCATCGATTTCCTTACCCACAATCTCTATCTTGCCTCCCAGTTTAGGCTGAAAAGCCGAAAGCGTACGCAACAAAGTAGACTTCCCCACTCCATTAGCGCCCAGTAAGCAAGTCAATTCGCCACAGTTAATGCCGGCATTGATGCGGTCGGCCACCACTTTGACATCGGTCTTTCCCAGATAGCCTATCGAAAGGTTCTCTATATGAATGGTCTTCTGCTTCATATCTTTATTCACTTAATTCACTTTTACGTTTACGGAACAACACAGATGCCACGACCGGCGCACCGACCAATGCTGTCACGGAGTTGACGGGAAGTGCCCCCTCGAACCCCGGCATACGGGCCACCAGATTACACACCAAAGCCAGTGATGCCCCCGCCAGCAAAGTAGCCGGCATCAGGATGCGGTGATCTGAAGTGTGAAAGATGGCACGGCAAAGGTGGGGAACCGCCAAACCGATAAACATGATCGGACCACAATAAGCCGTCACAATGGCGACAAGCACTCCCGAACAAGAGATTACCAACAGCCGGGCACGCTTTATGTTCAATCCCAGGTTACGGGCATATCCATCGCCAAGCAGCATCAGGTTCATGGTTTTAATCAACAGGAAAGAGAGCGGAATCAGTACGACCATAATGCAGACAAACAAAGTCATCTGATCTCCGGAGACACGGGCAAAACTTCCCAGTCCCCAGATCACATAGGCACGGATATCTTCTTCCACACTAAAATATTTGAGTACACCGATGATAGCACTTGCCACATACCCAATCATCACACCGATTATCAACAGTGTGACGTTCCCTTTCACTTTTTGCGACACATATACAATAAGTGCCATAACCGACAAGGCTCCGATAACAGCCGCTAACGAAAGTGCCACTTCACCCATATATCCCAGTTTGCTAAGTGCCACACCTCCCAACGCACCGGACAGCAATACGACAAAGGCTACCCCCAGACTGGCACCGGAACTGATTCCAAGTACGGAAGGTCCCGCCAGCGGATTACGGAATACGGTTTGCATCTGCAAACCACTGATGGAAAGCCCGGCACCGGCCACTAAAGCTGTCAGGGCCTGTGGCACACGTGATTTCCAGATTATATTCTGCCAGATAATGGACTCATCTGTCCCTCCCCAAAGTATGTTCCATACCGAACCGATAGGGATGGAAACCGAACCCAAAAGAAGGTTCAACAGGAAAAAGATAAAAATAGATGCCGCTATAAGCAACATAAGAGGTACTGTCGGTCGTTTCATCAGGCAGATCAATTGAGGCGTTCGTAATAAACAGGAGTATAATCGGGCAACAAATCCGGATGAAAAGCTTTAATCAAATCCTCCAGTACAACTTCCGGCTGGGTAGGCATACTTTCATAAAACGGCTTCTCCCGCATATTGCAATAGATCACCCCTTTATCACGGAAAGCCCGGAAATCGGCATATCTCGGATCTTCGCTTTTCAGTGCATCATAAGAAAAGACTCCGTCGAAACTATTGACGATGCGCCAATAATCGGCATTCTCTGCCTGGCTATACACCGTTTCAAAATCGAGCGTGACACCTCCCGAACGGGGATCGTCTTTCAAGAAATAGTCGGCTCCTGCGTCACGGAAAAGTTGTGCCAGAAAGCTCTTACCTCCTACAGCATACCAGTTGCCTCCCCGAATTTCTCCACTGAAAACTACCGGACGCTTTTCTACATGGGCAACCCGCTCTTTCAGTTCGTTATAATGCTTTTCAATAGCCGCAAACTTCCGGTTGGCCGTTTCTTCTTCACCTATAAAAAGTCCGATAAACTTAATCCACTCGGCCTGCCCCAACGGAGTCATCTCTTTGTAACCCAGATGCGGAACCAGCGGAATACCTACTTCACGCATGGCATCGTATCCGCCTCGTTTGAATGGTGAGATGAAAATGACATCGGGATTTACACTCATGATTACTTCGTTATCGAAATTCCCCTCAATACCTATCTTAGCTGTTTTCCCTTGCTTCAGACGTTCGTTCATCTCTTTGTTGAAAAGATGGCGGGTGCTCGTAATACCTACCACATGACTTAAAGCATCCAGTTTAATGAAATTTGATAACTGCAAGGAGGTCATACAGATAACACTTTTAACAGGCGTTTCTATAACCGTATAGTCAGCAGGAATATTTTCGGGTTTCACACCTCTGGGTACAAGCGCATAATGAAAAGACTCGCCGCCTTCCTTCTGCGGATCACTGATATCGACCAAACGGCAAGTGGGTGTATAAGTCACTCTGAATCCTTTGGCATAAACAGGTGTGATACGGATGGAAGAAGTATCGGCCGCCTCACAGGTTACAGTTGTTACGTTCTGGTTGTTCTTCGGACGGCAACCGGCAAAAGAAATACAGGCCAGCAGTGCGCATCCAATCAGGAATTGTTTCATCGGTATTCGTCTTTTAATTCAGATTATAGCGGTCAAAGATACTTAATAATTCTTGTTTCATAGGGATATTTTCCTCACTTTTGCAGAACATTAAGATGATAAACCGATAGCAAATGACAACATCACACCCCATACGTTTCGTATCTTTAGGACCGGGTGAACCGGACCTGATAACGCTGAAAGGATTCAAAGCCCTGCAAACGGCCGACTGTATCTTTTGTCCTGCCACCATGACCCGCGACGGGAAATCTTCGTCACGGGCACTTTCCATTCTGGATACTCTCGGATTCTCGGACACCATACAATGTTTCCGGCTTCCAATGGACAAAGATCGGACACAAGCTCTAAAAGCCTACGAAGCTGTATACGAAAGCAGCAAAACACTCCGTGCGGAAGGGAAAAACATTGTAATTGTGGCGGAAGGAGATGTAGGTCTCTACTCTTCCATCCATTATATTTACGACAAGCTGCGGGAAGACGGTATCCCTGTAGAACAGATTGCAGGTATTCCCGCTTTTATAGCTTCCGGAGCAATGGCAGGCATGCACATCGTCAGCCAGGAAGAACGGCTGATTATACTACCCGGACTTGTCACAACCAAAGAGCTGGAAGATTACCTGAAGCAACAAACCGTAGTGGTCATTATGAAGCTCTCGCAATGTGTAGAAGAAGTACACCAATGCATAAACAGCCATCCGGAATATCAGTATCACTATTTTGAGAATGTAGGAACAGAGAAGGAATACTACTCTTGCTCCAACGAAGAACTCCGTGAGAAGAGATTCCCCTATTTTTCAGTAATGATTATCAGGTTCTGACCGGACTTTATCTGGTGAAGGTCTTGAACTACCTATAGACGAGTTGTGTACCCCGGCATATACCGGTTGTACAACTCGTCATGGACCAGTTGTGTAACTCGCACGAATCTTTCATTTACCCTGCCTTCCTCTCATACAAAAACGCGTTTCGATCTTCCATCTTCCACCTTTTAGAGTGCATATCGTTGATTGTGAGATGTATAGATTGGTGGAAGATGCGGTTTTTATGCCATTTATCTTCCACCCCCATCTTCCATCTTCCACCCGCTGTTTTAGGGGATATTTCAGTAGTAACGGTTTGGAAAACAAATGGATATGTCCAATTTCTTATCCGTTTATCTCTCTAAAAGCATTTCATTTCCCTTACTCTCTTTAGTGCAAATGGTCGGATCTTTATCTCAGCCCGGGCATGTGGGCTCATCGGCCCGGGTATGCGGGCTCATCAGCCCGGGTATGTGGGCTTATCAGCCCAGGTATGCGGGCTGGGATAAAGAGTTGTATGACAATGGTTAATCTACTACACTTCTCCGGTAATAGTCGGCCGGATTCTTTCTTAAAAAAGAAACAACGAAGCGCTGCTTCCGCATCGCTGTGTGCGAATGGAAGGTTTTGTGGAGAGGACAAGGGAGGAAGACGGTTGCTAGATGAAAGAGCCGTGTGTAACTCGTCTATTATTGGTCAGGACGATTGCATATTTGAGAGGGAATGATTACCTTTGCATGCCCCTAATACGATGATGATTATGAAAACAACCAAACTCCAACTTTCCCTTTTAGCCCTTTTCCTGGGATGTGTTTCTCTACAAGCACAATACAAATGGGCAAATCCATTAAACCAAGATATCCATGTGGTGCGTGGACAAGCATGGCAGAGCGAATTAAAAGATTCATATGCCCGACTGCCTCTACGGGCCCAGGATAAAGTGCGCAAGCCTTTATGGGATTTGGCGCAGCAAAGTGCAGGACTGTCTGTTGCGTTCCGTTCCAATGCACCGGAAATAAAGGTTCGTTATGTGGTGAAAGGCGGACTCTCTATGCCACACATGCCGGCAACCGGAGTTTCGGGTGTAGACTTATACGCTACGGACAACAACGGGCGGGAACGATGGTGTGCCGGACGATACTCCATGGGTGACACGATAACCTACAGTTTCAGCGGACTTTCATATGCAGCCAAATCCGGTAACGGATTCGAATATCAATTATTTTTGCCGTTATACAATAAAGTATCGTGGATGGAAATAGGAGTTCCTGCCGATGCCTCTTTCCGTTTTCTACCGGCCTCACAGGAAAAGCCACTGGTTATATACGGTACTTCTATTGCACAAGGAGCTTGCGCTTCCCGCCCGGGCATGGCATGGGGAAATATTTTAAACCGGAAATTGGGACATCCGGTCATCAATCTTGGTTTCTCCGGCAATGGAAAGCTGGAAGAAGCGCTCTTTGATCTGTTGTCTGAAATCGATGCGCAATTGTATATCATCGATTGCATGCCCAATCTGTCGGGAAAGAAAGAATCCGCCGTTGTATACGAGCGCACTCTGAAAGGAGTGAAAAAGCTGCGTGAAAAGAGCCGGACCCCTATCTTGCTGGTAGAACACGACGGTTATAGTAACGAATATAGTTCCGAAAGTGCGGAAGAATCTTATCGTGTAGCCAATGCAGAACTGCGCAAGGCATATGAAACGTTACAAAAAGAGCAGGTTCCGGCTGTATACTATCTGACCAAGGAAGAGATCGGTATCCCGATGGATGCCATGGTAGATGGTGTTCACTCCACCGACCTGGGTATGCAACAATACGCTGACAGCTACCAGAAGAAAATACGTGAAATTTTGCGTGAAGACAATCAAGGACCTGCTTCGTGCATCCCATGCAAGCAACAAAGAGATCCGTATGATTGGTACGGCCGTCACGAAGAAATCTTGAAACTGAACAAACAAAGTGCTCCTGAAATAGTGATGATCGGCAACTCGATAACACACTTCTGGGGAGGCGAACCCATCGCGCATAACCAGTTTGGCAAAGAATCCTGGGAGAAATTATTCAAAGGGAGAAGTGTACGCAACCTCGGATTCGGCTGGGACAAAACAGAGAATGTACTATGGCGCATCTATCACGGAGAACTGGACGGTTTCCAGGCTCGCAATATATTTCTGCTGATAGGTACCAATAATCTGTCATTCAACAGTGATGAAGAAATTATAGAAGGTATCTGCCAGATCGCAAAAGCCATTCATGAACGTCAGCCGCAGGCAAAACTCTGTATCATGGGCATCCTGCCAAGAAAAGGGATGGAAGCCCGCATTGCCGGAATCGATGCGGAATTACAAAAACAACTGGCAGGTAAAGACTGTACTTACATTGACCTTGCTCCGCAACTGACGCAAAAAGACGGATCGATAGACTCTTCTCTGTTCCGTGACGGACTGCATCCGAATGCAGAAGGATACAAGCGGATCGCAAAGGTGCTGAAAGAGTATCTATAAGCAGAGATCCGGTTGCTGATAAATACATATCAACCTTTCATCATTACAAGATATTCAGATGAAAGATCTGAGATATACCTGTTACCGAAATCTGTATGCCGATGCAAAATGTAAAAAGGCTACGAGCTTATTTATAATCTGATTGCCTACAGGCCCGAGTTTCTGAATAATCCTCTGCCCCTGTGAGAGGAAAACATACAGTATTGCAGCCATACAGATGATGACAAGTGCAATAACAAAATAGTTGATTCCGGTCTGCAGTAGTTTCCCTTTGACACTGGCAGAGGCCATCAAAGTGAATATGACAGATATACTGCCGGGACCGATGCTGATGGGGAATGTGATGGGGTAAAATATCTTCTGTTCTATATTCTTCCATTTAAAGCTATCCAGATTCTGGTTAGACTCTCCCTTATCAGAAGAACCGGAATCGGCAAGCAATTCCATTGCCGTTTTACAAATCAGTATGCCGCCTCCAAGCTGAATCACAGGAATGGCCAGACCGAAAATCAACAAAAACAGATGCCCTATCACCAAAGTACCGACACCGATCATTATAAAGTTGAAAATCAGCTTCTGAATGGCAGTCTTTCGCTGTTTTGGGTCCAAGTCTGTAAAAAAGCCATTTACGACAAAACCGTTTCCCAAAGGGTTTACTACGGGAAACAAAGCCATAAAGGAGGATGAAAATATGATTAGCAGATTACTCAACGACATAGTTCTTGCTTTTTAAAACACTTTATTAAGAATGCAACACTCATCTACAAACACAGATTGCCTCTTATTGATGTTATAAATGCAAGAAACATCTTCTTATTGTGATATTTTAACAGGCCGTCATATACGTGCCAAAGCATATGCTAACGTACGTACCCCACTTAGAAATCCGGATGATGCGTCACCCGAAAATGACCTTCACTTCCGTCCCCTTCCCTTCCTCGGAAGCAATCTCTATTTTTCCTCCGTAAACAGAAAATATTTTCGCTGAAAGGCTGAGTCCAACCCCCTGCCCTGTATATTCTCTCGTATTACTTCCCCGGTAGAACGACTGGAAGATATGTTCTATCTCGTCCTTGGGAATTCCGATTCCGGAGTCCCCGACCGCTATTCCCCATCGTTCCCCCTCTTTGTAAAGCCGCACAATCACCTCTTCTTGCGAATACTTGCAGGCATTGTCTATAATGTTCTGCAAGGCTATCTTAAACAAATAGGGATTTGCATCGACCACAGCACTCTTTACGCCGTCCTCCGGATATTGCAACCGGAGGCGGGGAACAGCAGTACTCATCTCCTGTAATAAGTCTGCCAGATAAATCTTTTCGACGTTGTTTTTCCGGATATCCTCTTCCTGCCTCGACAAAAACATCAAATGCCTGATCAAGTTAGAGAGACGTTTGCTTTCCCCGGCAATTCGTTGAAGGGCTTCGACATATTCCTCCGTGCTACGCTCCTTTAACAAACTGATTTCACACTCACCCTGAATGGCGGTAATGGGATTATTCAATTCGTGGGAAGCATGGCTGACAAACGATTTTTCTGCTTTGAACGCAGTGTCGATACGGTCGAGCATACTGTTTAATGCTTTTATCAAATGATCCAGTTCATCTTTATTGCCGGTAGTCTTCAGTCGGCGGTTCAGGCTATTGCCTCGTATCCGCTGCAGCTGCAATAAAATATGTTGTAAGGGGATTAGTATTCTCGTAGAATAAAGTTGTCCCATGAAGAAGATCAATACTGAACTGCTGAGTATCAGGAAGGTAGATAATACCAGCAAATGTTCCTGTATTTTAACCCCATAGCCATTATGCGACATTACGATTACGATAAAGTTTCCCTCATTGTCAGGATAGTACAAAGCAGCTCCCAACATATCTTTATGGACAAAAGATACCGATGACATCTCCTTTGAATCAAGGAGCAGTTTTTGTTGCCCGGCAGAAAGATATTTATTCAACGTATCACGTACCACGACGTCACTGTCCATATTCAGCAAAATCTCTTTGGCCTCCGGCAACAGTTCATCATACTTCCGTTGAATGGCCAGATAGCTTTGTTCGTCCACCTCATCCCGTTCCCAATGTTTCTGGGCAGTCAGAAAAGCTTTTTCCCGAAGATACGACTGATACAATCCGTCGATATACCTCGAACTGAAGAGATAAAACACTCCAATGACGATCATGGTGGTCAACACTGTTATCAACGTATAAAAGAGGGCAATCTTACGTCCGATTTTCATAGTCAGGTGTTTTTTAGTCAGGCATACATGATATATCCGGAACCAACTACAGTATGAATCAGTTTCTTACTAAAGTCTTTATCAATCTTACCACGAAGGTAGTTTACGTATACATCCACTACATTGGTATTCGTATCAAAATTCTTATCCCATACATCTCTCAATAATGTCAGGCGCGAAAGTACCAATCCCTGATGGGTCATAAAATATTCCAGTAAACGGTATTCCTTGACGGTGAGGTCTATCTCCGCTTCTCCACGTCTGGCACGGCGGCTGTTACAGTTAAGCACCAAATCATCACATACCAACTGCCGGGCGGAATCTTCTCTTCCTCTACGCAGGATGGCCTTGATCCGGGCTTCCAGCTCCTGAAAGCTGAAAGGCTTCACCAAGTAGTCGTCAGCTCCCGCATCCAATCCTTTTACGATATCCTCCGTCGTACCCAGCGCAGTCAACATAATCACCGGAACCAGATAACCATACTGACGGCGATAGAGACGGCAAAGCTCCAAGCCATTCATTCCGGGCATAATAATATCTATGATCAGCAGATCGAATACTTCCTGCCGGATCAGTTCCCATCCGGAATTACCGTCATTGGCAACTGACACTGTATGTCCGAACTCCTTCAGTCCCCGTTCTATGAACGAAGCTATATTCACTTCATCTTCTACCAATAATATCTTTGCCATAACTTTTGAGTTTTAAAATGACAAATATACGGTTTACACTCGTCTTTGCCGCAGCTTTCCATCTTTATCAAACAAAGTTTTACCATAAATGGCCTCTACAATCAGCGGAAAAATAAAAAGCGTAAAGAAAGTATCACACAATACGCCACCGATAATAACAATGGCAAGCGGACGCTGCGACTCGGAGCCAATACCATGGCTCATGGCTGCCGGCATCAGTCCGATAGCAGCCATAGTAGCCGTCATCACAACCGGCCGGACCCGAGAATGAACCGTACTCTTCACTGCTTCGGCCAAAGACATGTGCGAATGCACATTCGACTTAATACCCGAAATCATAATCACTCCGTTCTGAATGCAAATGCCGAACAAGGCTATAAAACCGATCCCGGCAGAAATTGAGAAGTTGAAGTGAGTGATCAACAGGGCAATGATACCGCCGGCCGCCGCAAATGGGACATTCAACAATACCAGTCCTGCATCCCGGGCATTGGAAAACAGGATGAAGAGGATAACGAATATAATGGCAATACTGACAGGAACAACCTGTGCAAGGCGTTTGCTGGCACGTTGCTGATTCTCAAAATCTCCGGTCCATTTCAGTGTATATCCGTCCGGAAGATGTACCGAAGCTTCCACTTTATTTTGTGCTTCGGCAACGGCAGACCCCATGGCACGACCACGTACAGAGAACTTAACAGCACAAAAACGGGTATGGCTGTCACGGAATATAAGCAATGGTCCTGTAATGGTCCGGATATCTGCCAATTCCTTGATCGGGATCATCGCACCATCCATCGCTGGTACCAGAATCTTACCTATCTGCTCTTCGTTCTGGCGGAACTCTTCATTATAACGAACCATGATATTGAACTTACGCTCGTCTTCATAGAGCAATGAAGCAGATTTACCTCCGATGGCCATCTCAATAATAGATTGTACATTTTCTTTCGATACACCATAACGGGCAAGCTGTTTTTCGTTCAACTCGATGCGAAGTTCCGGCTGACCTATATTCCGGATCACTCCCAGATCTTCAATACCTGCTACGGTTCCCAATACTTTGTTTATCCGTACAGCCAGTTTCTCTGCCTCATATAAATCCTTCCCGAAAACCTTAACGGCAATAGAACCTTTTACACCCGAAGCGGCTTCCTCCACGTTGTCGGTAATCGGTTGTGAGAAATTGAAATCGGTACCGGGATAGAGAGCAAGGGCAGATTGCATTTTTTCAATCAACTGTTCTTTACTGAGTCCGCTCTCCCACTCTTTCTCCGGATAAATATCAACATGAAATTCCACATTGTAAAAACCGGTAGCATCAGTCCCATCATTCGGGCGCCCGGTTTGCGAGAGCACCTGCTTTACTTCGGGAAAAGCCAACAGCTCTCTACGCATTCTGTTGGCAAGTGAAACTGACTCATCCAGAGAAATGCTTTGCGGAAGGGTAGCACGAATATAGATGGCTCCTTCATTCAACTGCGGCAGAAACTCCATCCCCAGAAAAGAGTAAAGAAACAGCCCGGCTCCTCCGACCAAAGAAGCTAATCCGATGGACAGCTTACGATGAGCATGAAAAATGGCAAATAAGGCCGAACTTTTCTCTCTAATAAAACTCACCAGAAAATTACTTTTCTCACTCACATTTTTCCTTAACAGGATGGATGACATGACCGGAACCAGGGTCAAAGTAAAAATCAAGGCCCCCAGTAAAGCAAACCCCAATGTATAAGCCAAAGGAGAAAACATTTTCCCTTCCACCTTTTGAAACGAGAATATGGGGATTAACGCCGTAATAATAATCAGCTTGGAGAAAAAGACCGCTTTGGCCTTTTCTTTGGCAGTATTCCGGATCAGCCCCATCTTCGACATCCGGTTGAAAACGGGCATCCCCACTTCTCTCGCTTTCCGATCGAGAGCAACGAATATACCTTCTACCATCACTACGGCCCCGTCTATTATGATCCCAAAGTCAATGGCTCCCATAGAAAGCAGATTGGCGGACATCCCCATTACATGCAAGCAGATAAAAGCAAACAACAGGGATAAAGGGATAATGACAGCTACCACTACCGTTGTCCGCCAGTCCGCCATAAAGATGAATACAATGAAAGTTACCAATAGTATGCCTTCCACCAGATTGTGCGTTACTGTATGTACAGCAAGATCCACCAGGTCTTCCCGATCATAAAAAGGTACAATCTTTACATCCGTCGGTAAGATGCTTTCGTTCAATTCATCTATTTTCATCTTCAGCCCGGATATCACTTCACCCGGGTTCTCTCCCTTGCGCATCACTACAATACCTTCCACGACATCATCCTCGTCCATTCGCCCTACCTGTCCCAGACGAGGTAAACAAGATTCACGGACATCAGCCAGATTCCTCACCAGAATGGGAGTACCATTGATATTTTTCACTACAATGTTCCGCAACTCCTCCAAATCGTTAATCAGCCCTATACCTCTTACGACATAAGCCTGGGAGCTTTTGGTTATTACATCTCCACCCACATTAATATTACTCTTCGAAATGGCATCATAAAGTTCCAGCGAGGTGATGCCGTAATTGATTAACTGGTTTGGGTTGACACTTACTTCACAGGTTTTTACTTCACCACCGAAACTGACAATATCCGCCACACCCGATACGGCACGCAGATTGCGATCGATCACCCAATCCTGAATCGTTTTCAGTTCGCGTACACTCCGTTTGTCACTTCGCAGGGTATAGCGGTAAATCTCTCCTGTAGGTCCGTAGAGAGGCTGCACCTCAGGAGTTACTCCTTCCGGCAGATCGGCATCATTCAATAAATTATATACCTGTTGACGAGCAACAAAATCATCCACATGATCCTCAAACAGCACATTGATGACTGACAACCCAAACAAGGTTGTCGAACGGATATCTGTCTTCTTCTGTACCGAATTCATGGCTATCTCCACCGGAATCGTAATAAACTTCTCTACCTCTTCGGCACTGCGTCCCGGCCACTGGGTAATGATGGTCACTTTCGTATTCGTCACATCGGGAAATGCATCGATCGGAGTGTGTCTGAATGAAACCACACCGGCGATGATGGCAATCACCGTACAAAAAAAGACGAAAAACTTATTCTTCAACGAAAAAGCCACAATATTGTCTATAAACTTATGCATAGTTTTTTTCGCTTTTAGTCTGCATTCAAAGCATTGTAGACCAATAATACATTTTGATTCAACACTCTGTCACCTTCTGAAAGTCCGGAACGGACATAACATTCCTTACTCAGCTGTTTGTAAACATCAATCTCCTTAATCGATAAACGGTGGTCCGTAGCCACTGCCACAACATAGTTTTTCCCTCCTTCGAATATCAGGGCATGTGCATCGATCCGGGGCATTTGTTTCCCGGGCGACTTACACTCCACACCGACATTGGTAAACATACCCGGCTTCAGCAAATAATCTTCATTACACAATTTAATGCGCACATTCATCGTCTTACTTTCGGTATCCAGCATGTGATAGACTTTATCGATACTTCCGGAAAAGACCTTATCGGGATAAGCCAAGGTAGTGATATGTACGGGTGCTCCTTCAACTACTCTGCTAATATCACTTTCATAAACATCTGCCATCACCCATACATTTTCCAGGCCGGAAACAGTGAATATCTCCTCACTCTGATCGGAGCGGAGTTGCATGTCTTTACTCACCTTTTTGTCTACAATAAAACCGGAAACCGGAGATTTGATTTCGTAAAATGATCGACCGCTGAAATGGTTGATGGAAAAGATTTCTTTGATGCGGTTCTCTTCCGCCTCTGCATTAGCCAATTCCTGTCGCACCTGCAATACGTCTTTATCAGACGCCAAGCCTGAATCGAACATATCCTGAGTGGCATCCATATTTCTACGGGCAATGATAACCTGCTGGTTTGCTTCCTTCATTTGTTTCTCGTAGTCAGCCACTTCACCGCTACGGATCACCGCAAGTATATCTCCTTTTCGTACGTAATCCCCTACTTCGGCATGAAGCTCCGTCACAGTACCGCCAAACATAGGATAAATGTGTGCTACCTGCTCCTGATTGAAAGTCACACGCCCGTTTAGAACCAGTTCATCCGTCACATCATGCAGATGTACCGTATCGACAGAGACTATTTTCAGTAAACTATCTGTCAGACATAAGTTTGTATGCACCTCAGATTGCTTCATCTTTGATGAACAACCTCCCAACCCCAGAATCAATATACATGGAAAGTATTTTGTCCAATTCATAAATTATATGGATTTAATTATTAAAGACATGTTGCCCGACTACTGCATTCAGATTCTCAATGCCGAGAAATACGTTTTTCTTTATATCATAAAGCTGAATGCAGGTCTCTTTATAGCTATCGTAAAAATCGATAAACTCTAAAAGACTAATATTACGTTTGATAAAGTTTTCATTGGCTCCGGCTATCAGTTTCTCAAAGTTATGTTCCAATCCCCTATCTACTGACCGATAAAGCCTGAACGCTTTATCTAAGGCAGTATAGGCAGCATACAGTTCTGTCTCAGCTTTACTGCGAATATATTCCTGCTCCCGGCTTGCCTTCAGGAGATTGAAGCGTGCCATCTTGATATTCCCTTGGTTACGGTTAAAGATAGGAACAGACATACTAAACCCGATAGCGAAATAATTATTAATAAAATTACCTTGACGATCATAGTTACCTTTCACTGAAAATTCGGGAAAGGCCAACGATTTCTGTAATTTCAGATCAGCTTGCGAAGCAATGATATTACTATGTGCCATCTTTTGGTCAGACCTCACGGATAGCATCTCTTGTAAACCGGCATAAGACAATCCATTTATGGTCAAACGTTCAAGCGAACCCTCATCTACTATTGGCTCAGTGCGAAAATCAATGGGCAAGTTCAATAATAAATTCAACTCTCCCCGCCGTGATAGATAATGGCTCTCACATTCGCTCATATCCTTTTTCAACGAGAACAGCATTGATTCGAGACGGGTCATCTCCATTAAAGAAACATTCCCCTTCACATGCTGTTCCTTAATGCCTGCCAACAAATGTTCAAGCGAACTGACCTCTTTATCATAAACCGATAATGACTTTGACAGATAGTAAACTTCGATAAAAGCTTCCCCAAGCTCCTGACGTAAAGTCCGCATTACTTCCTCAAACTGATAGCCGGCAATCTCCCGGTTTATTTTCTCCAACCGTATTTGCTTATTCCGTTGTCCGGCAAGACGGATCACCTGTTCTATCTCTACAACAGATTCACCGCTCTTACCAAAATCAAAATAAGTGCCATTAAGCCGGTTGTAAACATTTTGTTCAAATGAGATCACCGGGTTATCAAATAATCGAGCTTGAAGCAACCTGGCTTGTGCCATATCTATATTGTAGCGTTCGGCCAATAGGGATAAATTACATTTCAGGAAACGTTGCTCGGCCTCTTTCAGCGTCAAGCTCCCGGAAGGTTGCTGTGCTCCGGCAATTCCGAAAAATCCAAGAAAAAAGAGAATAAAAAACTTTCTGGTCATAGTCCTTGTTATTTTGATGACAAAAGTACAATTCACACTTCACGCAGACCGTTTGAAAGCAATTATAAGATACTCAGATGAGATTAGAAAGTTATTAGAAAGCGGAAAAAGCAGGACAAGGAAGAATTGCTAATACAATAGGAGAAATAGCTATCTGCCAATAACTCCGATCTTCCTATCTTTGCAACATCAAAGAAACAAACAAGTAGTAACCCTTTAAAAAATAGAAATATGAAAGTCATCGATTTAACCAAAGAAAGTTTTGTAGAAAAAGTTGCAGATTATCAAGGATATCCGAAAGAATGGAAGTTTAAAGGCAACAAACCCTGCCTGGTAGATTTTCATGCTCCCTGGTGTGTATATTGCAAAGCACTGTCACCCATACTGGATCAACTGGCTGTAGAATATAATGGTAAAATAGATATTTATAAAGTGGATGTAGATCAGGAACCGGAATTGGAAGCGGCTTTTGCCATTCGTACAATCCCTAATCTGCTGCTTTGTCCTGTTGGAGGAGAACCGACCATGAAATTAGGAACCATGAATAAAACGCAACTAAAAGCGTTAATAGAAGAGGCACTATTATAATTTACCTGACTAAGCATTGGGTACGTCAGTCAACCACGGTAAAACGTAAGCTGACTGACGTACAAATCTTATGATTCTTTTTTTCCGGCAGCAAGTACGAGCCTTATATCTGCATATGAAACCTCATCACCCAAAGCAGCTTTAATTGCCGTAAGTCCTTTGTCACTTCCATTAGCTTGCACATAACGGGTAATTTTCATAATCTTTTCTTTCGGAACGAGCTGCTCTATCTTAACTGCTCCCAAGCGTACATAATGCTCCAGATGTCCGGCTATAGTCCCTGAAACCAACTCACGTTCCTTGGCTATCTCTTCCATATTTTTCCCCTGCCTGAAAAGACGATAGGTTATCTCTTTGGTGTCAAGTTTTGGCTCCTTCACGGGTTTAGTTTCTTTTAGAGGCTTTGGCTCTTTCGGTTCCTTAGTTTCTTTTTTGAGGGTCAATGTTATTGCAGGCATTGGTGGACGTTCTATTCCCTGTTCCTTTACATATCGGCTCACCATTTCAAGCAAAGTATCGCCGTATTTTTCGGCACCACGCTTCCCAAAATATGGAATACGCACTAACGAAGCCGTATCACAGGGCAATAAATTCACAATGCCCAGTATTGCTTTCTGTTGTATAACAGTGTAAACAGGAAGATTAGCTTTCGAAGCTTCTGAATTTCTCCATGCAATCAACTGTTTATACAGTTCCGGATGTAGGATATCGGTAGGAACTTCTATTTTTTCAGCAGTTCGGGGTTTACGTTCCGATCTTCCGGACGAGGATGTACTTTCTCCTCCGGAAACGGATAAGGTCAGGACAGCCTTATGTTTTAGAAAAGCTGATACGGTAAAACCTTCTTTTTCGGTATAATAGAGTGTTCCCAGCTTCACATGTAGTGTCGTCTTCAATGTATCTAACGCTTCGGAAAATTTCTTTTTCAGTTCTTTATTATCCGTTTCTACCTTTGTAGAAACCATCAGTGGGTTTAACAAATCCTCCAGGTGTTTACGGAAATAATGGGCACCGGCCACAATTCGTTCATTCAGTTTCGGATTTGCGTCATAGTCCTCCACCTCCATCAACAGAGTCGAATATTGCAACTTGAAAGTATCGGCAACCTTCATTATCTGAGCTTTATACAGATCGATCGTTTCTTTATACCGTTCCAGCAACTTTGGATAGAGTCGGTATAAGTATTCATCGAGCAGACGCAGAACACGTGCGAAATGTTGCTCAAGAGGATGAAAATCGAATTGTTCACATAGCAACTCGTAGAAATAATGTTGACGCAACAGAGCCAGCTTATGCTTATCAGGGGTCAGTTCTCCGGCATTACGGGTGAATTCGTCAATCGTGTCGTCACTGATAATAGACTCTCTCCTTAAAGGAGAACTGAGTACCAGTCCCTGAAGAGATTTACAACGACTCAGCGCAACATAAACCTGCCCATGAGCAAAAGAAGCGTTTGCATCAATGATGGCACGTTCAAAAGTCAAACCCTGACTTTTATGGATCGTTATAGCCCATGCCAAACGAATAGGATACTGCCGGAAAGTACCTTCAACCTCTTCCGTTATCTCTTTCGTCTGCGGATTCAGACTGTATTTACTATTTGTCCATTCTTCCGTTTCAAGTAAAAAGTCCTGCGATTCTCCATTTCCTTTCACCCGGATGCCATCTTTACCAACAGCCGTAACCAAACCGATCATTCCATTATAATATCGATGTTCCCCGGAAGAGTCGTTTTTAATAAACATAATCTGAGCCCCTTCCTTGACAGTGAGCATTTCATCCGCCGGATAAGCCGATTCCGGGAAAGTACCTTCTACCCTCGCCTGAAAGCTGAAAGCCCTGCCGGAAAGAGAAAGCAGCTGTCTGTCATTATATTGCTGGGCCTGATAATTATGTGTCGTCAGCCGGATGTACCCTTCTTCTTCTCTCGGACGAAACTCCGGAAGATAACGTTTATTCAATTCTTCCAGCACAGATTCGTCGGCCTCTTTCTCTCTGATTTTATTTAATAATCCGACAAAAGCCGTATCGCTCTGCCGATAGACTTTCTTCAACTCTATAGTGATATATTCAGTCTCTTTCAGTGAATGACTGCCAAAGAAAAATGCCGTGTCATAATAAGAGGTCAACAAGTTCCAGTCTTCTTCCTTTACTACCGGAGCCAACTGCTGTAAATCGCCTATCATCAGAAGTTGAACACCTCCAAAAGGTTTCGAACGATCCCGATAACGGCGCAACACTGCATCCACCGCATCAAGTTGATCGGCACGTACCATACTGATTTCATCGATCACCAACAGGTCCATGCTGCGGATAATATTGATTTTTTCTTTCCCGAATTTATGGAAGCTTTGTTGGGCAGAATTGAATGTACTCTCCGGAATATATGGCGCAAAGTTTAATTGGAAAAAAGAGTGTATGGTGACACCTCCGGCATTAATGGCAGCAATCCCCGTAGGAGCGACCACTACCATGCGTTTGGGAGTTAATTCCTTTAACCGACGAAGGAAGGTTGTTTTTCCGGTTCCGGCCTTTCCTGTCAGAAACAGATGGGTACCGGTATTTTCAATGACTTGCCAAGCTAATTCTAATTCGTGATTTTCTTCCATGAAATAATACTTTGCTACAAAGTTATAGCAAAAGAAAGAAGAAACCAATATAATAATAAGTTATTTTGCCACAGAAGACACAAAGGCTACGGACGATGATTAGTTGTCAGTTTCTTCATTGATAACAACTCCGCAACCTTTGTGCCCCCTGTGGAAAGTTTAAGCCATACTACCGCCCACAATATCAAGCAACTCGTTTGTAATGGCTTGCTGGCGGGTCTTATTATACTGCTTTGTCAGTTCCTGAATCAGTTCATTGGCATTATCCGTTGCTATTTGCATAGCTAAAGTACGTGCGGCATGTTCGGATGCATTAGAATCGAGAGCAGCCGTAAAGATCTTTTGACTCAAAACCTGCGGAATCAGATCTGCTATCAACTGGGCTGCGGAAGGTTCTATGATATAGTCATTTACCATTCCGGTTTTCCCGTCTTCATTCTGAACGGCAGACAGATCAATCGGCAAGTATCTTTCACGCAACAGCTCCTGTATTCCCATCGATCTGAAATGATGATAAATCAACTCCACCCGGTCAATGTTCTTTTCCAGAAAAAGTTCCATCAACAATCTGGCCAACGCAGCAGCTTCATCGTACGAAGGCTTATCTGCCAGTCTCTGATAGCTCCCTTGAGGAAAAAATCCTAATTTTTTCACAGCTTCCTCTATTTTCTTGCCAACCGGATAAATCAGGATATTATCCTGCCCCAGCTCACGATATTCTCCAACCGTTTGCAAAAACATCTTTAGTACGTTCGCATTGAAAGCACCACATAAAGAGCTGTTGGAAGAGAAAGCTACAATAGCAATACGCTTGACAGGGCGTTCCGCACAGAATGGAGACTCTACCGGAAGGTCAGCACTTAGAAAGTTGGTCAATATCTTATTCAGTTTCCTCTGATAAGGCAGCATGTTTTCAATGGCTCCCTGTGCCTTGTGTAACTTGGCAGAAGCCACCATCTTCATTGCTGAAGTGATTTTTCGGGTACTCTGTACCGAATTTATTCTGGTTTTTACTTCTTTTAGTGAAGCCATAGTCTTTATGGTTTATAATTAACTAAACTGTTTCGCAACCATCGTTGCTGTTTCCTCAATCGCTTTCGTTACTTCATCATTGATAACCCCTGTCTTCAATACGTCCAGTACATCCGACTGATGATCGAGAGCGAGTGTATTGAGAAATGCCGCCTCAAAGTCTTCTACCTTATCCAGTGGAACATTTCTCAGCAATCCGTTGATACCACAATAGAGAATCGCAATCTGCTTCTCTACCGGCATCGGAGAATATTGAGGTTGAACCAATAAACGGGCATTCTTTTGTCCTTTGTCAATGGTCAGTGCGGTAACCGGATCCATGTCTCCGCTAAATTTGGAGAATGCTTCCAGTTCACGATATTGCGCCTGGTCTATTTTTAACGTACCGGCCACTTTTTTCATAGCCTTAATCTGAGCATTACCTCCCACACGGGAAACTGAGATACCGACATTGATAGCCGGACGGTTACCTTGATTGAATAAATCTGTATCAAGGAATATCTGACCGTCTGTGATGGAAATCACATTAGTCGGAATATAGGCAGAAACGTCTCCGGCCTGTGTTTCGATAATAGGCAATGCCGTCAGTGAACCTCCGCCTTTCACTTTTCCTTTCAGACTCTCGGGCAGGTCGTTCATTTCACGAGCCACCTCTTCCTGATTGATAATCTTGGCTGCACGTTCCAGCAAACGGGAATGCAAATAGAAGATATCACCCGGATAAGCTTCACGACCGGAAGGACGACGGAGAATCAAAGATACTTCACGATAAGATACCGCCTGTTTGGACAAGTCATCATAAACCACCAACGCATGACGACCGGTATCACGGAAATACTCACCGATAGCAGCTCCTGCAAACGGAGCGAAATATTGAAGTGCAGCAGGATCTCCGGCTGTGGCAGCTACTACAATAGTGTAATCCATCGCACCATATTGGCGTAAAGTATTCACAATAGAAGCCACTGTAGATCCTTTCTGTCCGATAGCTACATAAATGCAATATACCGGATCGCCCGCTTCGTAATTACTACGCTGGTTTATTATCGTATCAATAGCTATCGATGTTTTTCCCGTCTGCCGGTCACCAATAATCAACTCACGCTGTCCACGACCGATAGGAATCATTGCATCAACTGCTTTCAGACCTGTTTGCAACGGCTGATTTACCGGCTGACGATAGATTACCCCCGGAGCTTTACGCTCCAAAGGCATTTCATAGAGTTCACCGCCGATCAATCCTTTTCCGTCCAACGGTTCTCCCAACGGATCGATAACGCGTCCCAACATACTTTCTCCCACACGGATAGAAGCGATTCGTTTGGTACGTTTCACTGTGAAACCTTCCTTGATCTTATCCGTAGGTCCGAGCAAGACGGCACCCACATTATCTTCTTCCAGGTTCATAACAATGGCCTTGATACCATTATCAAACTCAAGCAGTTCGTTGGCCTCGGCATTGCGCAGACCGTAAATACGTACCACACCATCACTCACCTGCAGCACCGTACCGATTTCATCAAGCTGCACCTTGGTCTCGATTCCTTCAAGCTGTTGGCGCAGAATCTCAGATACTTCGCTTACTCTTATATTTTCAGACATAATTTTTCACTAATTATACAATTCTTCGATTCTTATCAATGAACTGTTGTTTCACTTTCTTCAACTGTGTAGCGATACTGGCATCAAGTCGGTAATCGTTAATATCGAAAACAAAGCCACCTTCTATAGAAGGGTCGATCACTGTTTCCAACTCCATATACGCATGCAAAATATGTGCAGCAGTTTGTCGGATACGCTCTTCAGTAGCCTTATCTACCGGGACAGCAGTGATCAGTTTACCTACACCAATATGCTTCTTCTTCCGGTAAAGATCCAGATACATCAGACTCATGAATTGCAGATAAGTCTCCCTTCTCTCCTTGAGTACCAGACGGACAAAACGAATAAACTCTTCACTCGGTTTATTGTCTCCATCGGCTGCCGTACAGATCAGACTGAACTTTTCGTCAACAGAAACAATGGGATTATCAAGTACGGCACAAAATCCCTTCACTGTACGGAAACTGTGTGCCAGCGTGACAAGTTCATGATATAGCCTGTCTTCCGCTCCTCTCTCTTCCGCATAAGCCATCAGAGCTTTCGCATACCGCATTGAAATTATTCCGACTTCCATTTTCTCTTAGTTCTTCGTTAATACTTCATCAAGCATACGGTCTATCATTCCCATCTGCTCTTGTTTATCAGCCAGATTCTTACGAATAACTTTCTCAGCTATATCCACAGATAGAAGAGCTACCTGACGACGAATATCGCGTATGGCCTCTTCCTTTTCAATCTGAATCTGTCGTTTCACTTCGTCCAGTTCTTTCTGGGCAGCTATTTCAGCTTGTTTGCGGGCCTCGTAAATAATTTTCTCACGTTCCTGCATAGCCTCTTTCATGATACGTCCCTGTTCCTTATTAGCGGCAGCCACAATAGCTTCGCCCTCCTCTTTCAGTCTTGACAACTGGGCGTTTGCTTCTCTGGCTACCTCCAATGATTCGTCAATATAGGTTTTACGGCCTTCCACCATCTTAATGATGACGGGGAAGCCGTATTTAGCCAATACCGCAAATACAATTCCAAAAGAAAGGAGCATCCAGAATATCAGGCCACTATCGGGTAGTAACAATGACATAATCTTCTTTGTTTATTATAAGAAAAGTACTAACAGACAAACAACCAATGCCAACAATGCCACACCTTCTACCAAAGCAGCAGCAATAATCATATTCATACGAATATCTCCCGATGCCTCCGGTTGACGTGCAATACCTTCCATGGCCGAGCCACCAATCTTACCAATACCGATACCTGCTCCGATAACAGCTAAACCAGCTCCGAGGGCAGCTCCCAATTTACTCAATCCTACTCCTGCAGCAGCAGCTTGCAATAATACTGATAGTAACATAATTTTCAGTTTTAAAATGGTTTATATTATTCTTTTACTTCTTCTTTTTTACCGCCTTCCTGAGCCAGTCCGATAAATACAGCCGATAACATTGTAAACACATAGGCCTGAATAAAGGCAACCAACACTTCGAGCAAATTCATAAAGATGTTGAACAGCACCGAAGCCACCGTAAGCGAACCGTTAATGGCAGGCCCCATACTTGCCGATATAAATATCAAACAGGTAAGAACCAACATAGCCATGTGTCCGGACAACATATTGGCAAACAAACGGATCATCAATGCGAACGGTTTCGTAAATACACCGAAAAATTCGATAAATGGCATCATGGGTATAGGCACTTTCAGCCACCAGGGAACATCGGGCCAGAAAACATCTTTCCAGTAGTGTTTCGTCCCGAATATATTAACGATGACAAACGTAAATAAAGCCAATACCAGCGTTATAGCGATATTTCCGGTCACATTCGCTCCTCCCGGAAAAATCGGTATCAGTCCCATGATGTTATTGATGAAAATAAAGAAAAAGGCTGTCAACAAATAAGGAGCGAACTTTTTATAGTTAGGCCCTACACAACTCTTAATCACATCATCATGGATCATCATAATAAACATTTCCATAAAACCGACAAACCCGCCAGGGGCATAAGCTCCCTGTTCACGCTTACGATACCAATGCGCCACACTAAGGATAATTATTAATAAGATAGCACTATTGATAAATAGAGATAAAGTAACCTTAGTAATAGAAATATCCCATGGTCGAACCTCTTCTCCCGCCGCATTACGTTCTACAATTTTGCCTTCGTACCTGCTTCCGGCAGGAGCGATATAGAATCCTTCGTATTTACCGTCATTCTCTTCAAGGCGCGATGACAAAAAAGCATGCCAACCTGAAGTTTCGCTATATACGATAATCGGCAATGGAATACAGATAGAGGTTTTTCCTATATTTGTGATGTGCCATTCGTAGGAGTCGCCGATATGACCGAATACAATGCCTTTTACATCTACCTGATTTGCCTCCTGATTAATTGTGTCTTTCCCCACAATAATCTCTTGCTGTAAAGCAGTGGCGGTATCGCCCTCCACAGGCTCTTGTGCAGAGACCATAACAGGCAACATACCTCCTATCAGGATCAACATTCCGGTAACTATGTTACGCAACTGTTTCATATTTTTTTAATTTCTTTTTTAGTTTCTGATTCCATTCGAAAACGAAGAAAAACCAGCTTTCATATATAAGGTAGCCCAGATAGAATGCCAGAAATGTCAGCAGAAATTCCACAGCAGAATCGGGCACAGCCACACAGTAGATTATCAACAGAAAGACTGATATAATCATCTTCAGAACCTTTGCTACCAAAAAAAGCATCACCATCTTGTCCGGTGCATGACGCCTGCAGGCATCAAACATATAAATGTAAAATACACCGAATATATAAAAGTATACCGGTATCAACGGATAACCTCCGAAATAGTGTCCGGGCTCAAGATAATGCAAAACCAAAGCTCCCAACCCACCTCCGACAAGAGTCAAAATGGTAAGATAACTCAGGAAATTGCGTTTTGTAATGCTCATATTCATAGTAAAAACAGGTTCTTGTGTGGATCAAAGTCAGGATACACAAACGGAGGCTTCTCCGTTACTTAGCTCCACAAAACCGCTGTGAATATCCAACGTATGTTCTTCGCCATCCGTTGTCGTGTAACTGACTGTTCCTTCTTGCAGAGAAGAGACAATCGGCGCATGCTGCGCCAAAATGGAAAATACTCCGCTGGTTCCCGGAAGAGTAACACTCTTCACTTCACCATCAAATACCTCCTTTTCCGGCGATACAATATTCAAATGCAGTTCTTTCATGATTCCTTATTTTATTTATTGGCTTGCTCAAGCAACTTCTTACCCTTTTCAATAGCCTCTTCTATCGTACCTACATTTAAGAATGCCGGTTCGGGCAGATAATCCACTTCACCGTCCAAAATCATCTTAAACCCTTTGATGGTGTCTTCAATAGAGACCATTGCTCCCGGCACACCGGTAAACTGTTCGGCTACAGTAAACGGCTGAGACAGGAAACGTTGTACCCTGCGCGCACGGTTCACAACCAAACGATCGGCATCGGACAGCTCCTCCATACCCAAGATGGAAATGATATCCTGCAATTCCTTGTTTCGTTGCAGAATCTGCTTCACACGCTGAGCCACATCATAATGCTCTTGCCCCACAATATGTGGGTCAAGGATACGAGAAGTAGATTCCAACGGGTCTACAGCCGGATAAATTCCGAGTTCAGTGATTTTTCGGCTCAATACAGTTGTTGCATCCAAGTGAGTAAAGGTGGTTGCCGGTGCAGGGTCGGTCAAGTCGTCAGCCGGCACATATACAGCCTGCACCGAAGTGATGGAGCCCGTCTTGGTTGAAGTGATACGCTCTTGCATAGCACCCATTTCCGTAGCTAATGTAGGTTGATAACCTACAGCAGAAGGCATACGTCCCAACAAAGCTGAGACCTCGGATCCTGCCTGAGTAAAACGGAAAATATTATCAATGAAAAACAAGATATCCCTGGCACCCGACTTGGCCCCCATATCCCGGAAAGATTCGGCAACAGTCAGTCCCGACAGCGCAACCGAAGCACGTGCACCGGGAGGTTCATTCATTTGTCCGAACACCAATGTAGCCTGCGATTTCTCTACTTCGTTATAATCTACTTTCGAAAGATCCCAGTGTCCTTTTTCCATACTTTCTTTAAAAGCCTCTCCATAACGGATTACACCCGATTCAATCATTTCACGAAGCAAGTCATTACCTTCACGGGTACGTTCTCCTACCCCGGCAAATACGGAAAAACCATTATGCTTCTTTGCAATGTTATTGATGAGTTCCATAATAAGTACCGTCTTACCTACTCCGGCACCACCAAATAGACCAATTTTACCTCCTTTTGAATAAGGTTCAAGCAGGTCGATCACCTTTATTCCGGTGAACAACACTTCCTGTACGGTGGTTAAATCTTCAAATTTTGGGGGATCACGGTGAATGGAATAGGCACCCTCACGATTGAGTTCTTTCATTCCGTCAATAGAATCGCCGACTACGTTCATCAAACGTCCTTTGATTTGTTCACCTACCGGCATCGTGATAGGACCTCCTGTAGGAAATACCTTCATCCCGCGTTGTAAGCCGTCGGTACTGTCCATGGCCACGGTACGAACAGTATTTTCACCAATGTGTTGTTGTACTTCTACAATCAGCTTTTTGCCGTTGTGCCTTTTTATCTCCAATGCGTCGTGGATACTTGGCAATATCAAGTCCGATTCTGTACCTTCAAAATACACATCGACCACAGGGCCAATTACCTGAGAGATATGTCCTATAATCTGTGACATAAGCAATCTTTTTATATATTATTCTTCTAATACTCTAAAGCGTTATAGCATGGTAAGTCGCGTTTTTACCAGTTTCACTATTAACATAACGTTCGATATTCGGTTTTGTTCACACAGATAGTTAAACAAACAACTTCGCAAATGTAGAAACTTTTTTTTCCCGTTGTACCATTTTTCTATATTTTCTCTTTAGATAACATTCATTAAACTTACAGCGACACAAAAATGAACATTATTAGTGCCCTTTTTACTGTTATACAAAGCATGTTCAGGCAAATAGGCACTATTCTCGATCTAACAAGGCGATCTATCGAGTTTTCAAGTACCTATAGTGTTTTCAATCAATTAGTCAAATGTTAGATAGTACAACATGCAACGAGTTTTATATTGATAAAAGAGAGTTGTGTTTGAGGGTCATTTTTCGGTCTCTACAGACTTAACCGGACAGAGTATTAACAATTGCAAAAGAGGAGAAAAAGACAGAGGCATAGACTAATAAAAAGACAGGTCTCTGCCACCTCTTAAGCGACAAGGACCTGTTATTGGATTTTTAGAAAGAAATCTCCGTATTTAATATACTTCTACTTTATCAGCTATTCGTTTTGCCTTATCACGCAAAGCATCCAGATCAGAACCGTTCGGAGCATAACAAAGTACTACCCCCATACGGCGATTCACACGTGTATATGGCTTACCAAATATACGCAGATAGGTATCCTCTTCTATGGTAACTTCCTCCATGCCTCTATACTGCGGACGTTCCTGGCTGGCAATCGGTGAAAGAATAACAGCACTCGCTCCTATTCTCTCCTGCTTTATACCCGGAATGGGTAATCCTAATACGGCACGTAAGTGAAGTTCAAATTCATTCAAGTTTTGTGTTCCCGCCAATGTTACCATTCCTGTATCGTGCGGACGCGGAGACAGTTCTGAGAAGTAAACCCCATTTTCATGACTCAGGAAGAATTCAACTCCCCATAATCCGGCACCGGTCAATGCGCGGGTTACTTTTTCAGCCATCTCTTCTGCTTCCTTCAGATGTGCCGGGTCAATGTGTGCGGGCTGAAAACTTTCACGATAGTCTCCTCCCTTCTGTACATGTCCGATAGGCGGACAAAATAGTGTCGGACCATTCTTCTGAGTTACCGTGAGCAAAGTTATTTCACTATCGAATTTGATAAACTCTTCAATAATTAGTTCACGAATATCTCCGCGGCTGCCGCTACAACCATACTCCCAGGCATGTTCCAACTCAGCAGCACTTTTTACCAGCGACTGCCCTTTGCCCGATGATGACATTAAAGGCTTCACAACACAGGGAAAACCTATCTTCGCAGCAGCTTCCTTCAATTCCTCCAACGATTTGGCATAATAGTATTTCGCAGTTTTCAGCCCCAATTCCTTAGCGGCCAAATCACGGATGGCTTTGCGGTTCATGGTATAATTCACCGCACGGGCACTCGGCACTACCTGAATGCCTTCCTTCTCGAAATCGTATAAACGTTCCGTGCGGATGGCTTCAATTTCGGGGACGATAATATCCGGCCGGTGTTTCTTTACAGTACGCTCCAGTTCTTCACCGTTCAGCATATCGAAAACTTCGTATTCATCGGCTACTTGCATAGCAGGTGCTCCGGCATACGAATCACAAGCAATGGTGTACTGACCTTTACGTTGAGCAGAAATTACAAATTCCTTTCCCAGTTCGCCCGATCCGAGTAAAAGTATTTTCTTCATGATTGAATATTTTAAGATATAATGACGCAAAAATACTACTTTTCTTCCAATAAATCCCGAACGAGCTACTAAATGATTGCAATAAAGGGGAGAAAAAGGGAACAGTATAAAAAATGATTAACAAGTAAAAGGTCTGCAAAACATATTCAAAAGAAAATTCTCCTCCTAAAAGATGAATGGAGTATTTCCACTTCACAAAACATATCTGATTTTCAATCACTTAAAATACACATAGAAAGGGATTATACGAAGTTAATATCGTAAAGTCGAGAAGTTAACTTCCTGCAAATACGATATTAACTTCGTATAATTACGTTATTAACATCGTATACAACAGGATGTTAACTTCATAAACGGCATAAAATAATTTCTAATATAGAGACAAATACAAGAATGGGTGGCCAAAATAAAGTGTTAATTATTGGTCTAATTACACAAAAAAGAATATTTAAAAGGATGAAAAGAACCGAATATAGCATATTATCCGGAATTAATGCCTTACTTTGCAAAACCAAACAATAAGAGGTTTTTATTGGTCTAACTCTCACATGTATTTCCTCAATGTTCGCATTGAGAACTTTCATTTCTGATTTACACTTCCTAAAGCTTTATTGTTATTTTATTAATTTTTTATTTTTGTATATTTATGAATATGTACGTTGGAAATCTTAGCTATAATGTTAAGGAGTCAGATTTGAGACAAGTTATGGAAGAGTATGGAACAGTAGAATCAGTAAAACTGATCACAGATCGCGAAACAAGAAGATCTAAAGGTTTTGCTTTTGTTGAAATGCCGGAATCTTCAGAAGCCAGCAATGCCATTAAAGAATTGAACGGAGCAGAATATGCCGGTCGTCCGATGGTAGTAAAAGAAGCTTTACCAAGAAACTGATCTGATAAGCAATAGAATAAGAGAAAAGGGATGTCAATTGACATCCCTTTTTATTTCTCCCTCGACTATTGGTGTTGTTCACGCAACAGATCATTTACCGTCTTCACCGGATTAAATGTAGAAAGTGGTACTTCCACAAATACCGTACTCCAATCACTCATGGCACCATTCCACAAGCCGGGAAGCTCAAGAGCTTTCAAGTCTTTACCACTCTTCGACTTATAAGATATGAAGCCTGTGGCTTTATCCACGTATCTTACCAGATCAAACTTATGTCCTTTGTAATCACGTACCGCACAAACCAAATCTACCGGATTGAAGTGGGTACCTTTCTCAAACATTTCTTTAGCTTCCGGATTATTCATATCGATCTGTGAACTTTCAAGGATTTGCAATGAAATCGTTCCGTCACTGTTATAAGCAAGGAACGGACCGCCACCCGGTTCACCCACATTCTTCACCATACCACAAACACGCATCGGGCGGTTCAATTTATTCTTCAGATAGATGACCAATTCAGCATCTTCCAGATCCTTCGTTTCTGGATTCTTGCAGAAAAGTTTCTTCTGCACAAATTGCAGAATATCCATTACCTGTTCGTGTGTGTAACGACCGCTATCCAAAAGTTCCAGATATTCAAAAGCCTGCTTCTGGAGGGATACCAGTACACCGGCAATCAATTTCTTATAAAGCACCGTATCACCTTTTAATCTGTCCGGAACGACATTGTCTATATTCTTAATAAAAATCACATCCGCATCCAAATCGTTCAGGTTCTCAATCAGTGCTCCATGACCACCGGGGCGGAACAAAAGCTTGCCATTATCGCGGAAAGGCTGGTTTTCCATATCAGCGGCAATCGTATCGGTACTTGGTTTCTGCTCGGAAAAACTAATATTATAATCTACTCCATAACGTTTGGCAAAGGCATCGGCTTTCTCGGCTACCAATGATTTAAAGAGTTCACGATGTTCGGTTGAAACAGTAAAGTGGACATTCACCTTTCCGCTTTTACCGGCAGCGTACATAGCACCCTCCGCCAAATGTTCTTCAAGCGGAGTACGTGAGCCTTCTTCGTACTTATGGAACTTGAGCAAACCTTTCGGAAGTGCACCATAGTTTAATCCCGCTACGTTCAGCAATCCTGAAACAACTGCCTTGTAGTCGCCATCTGCAATCAAACCGGGAATGTCTTTACCTTCTATCCTCATACAAGCAGTATTCAGATCATCATAGAAAGCAAATTTCTCAATTGAGGCAAAGAACGTTTGTTCGAACTTTGTAGTCGGCTCAGCATAGTCAGCATCCAGAAATTCAAAAAGATTTTTGAACATACGGCTGGCAGCACCCGAAGCGGGTACAAACTTTACAATCGTTTTGTCAGAATTGGTATAAGCATCCCAGGCTGCGAGATAAGCTTTCTGTTCTTCGGCATCGGGAGCCAGAATACCTTTTTCTACAGATGCGGCAGCATCTAATTTCAAATAAGGAAAGCCTTTTTGGAAACAAGTCAACTGTTCAGCGATTTGTACTTCCGAAATGCCTTTTTGGGCAAGCAATTCTTTGTCTTCAGGTGTTATCATACTATCTAATTTTATTAATTCATGCCCAAAAATACAAAAAAAGGAAGAGGACACCCTACAAAACCCGGAAAAAAACTATCTTTACCGACGATAAATTTGAGCTGCTTATGGAAAGAGATGAATTCTTTACGAAAGAAGAGAGAGAATTATTGTTCTCACTATACAAAAAACTACTGCGCCTCACCGGAGAAACCTTACAAAAAGGAGACTGCAGAAAGCTGAAAAAGCACCTTATCGACTCCACACAGAACAATGCGATGCAAAGGGACAGTTTTGGTCTGAATCCTGTCATCAAAGATATGCAGACTGCTGTAATCGTGGCCGAAGAAATCGGTATGAAACGGGCATCTATTCTGGGTATCATGTTACACACACCGGTGCGTTGTCACTCGTATACAATAGAATATATTCAACAGGAGTATGGCGAAGATGTAGCCGGAATTATCCGGGGACTCATTAAGATTAATGACCTTTACGATAAGAGTCCGACTATCGAATCGGAAAATTTCCGTAACCTGTTGTTGTCTTTTGCCGAAGACATGCGTGTGATCCTGATCATGATTGCCGACCGTGTAAACGTGATGCGGCAAATAAAGGATGCCGAGAATGACGAGGCCCGCAGACGAGTGGCTAATGAAGCCGCCTATCTGTACGCTCCGTTGGCTCACAAACTGGGATTGTATAAACTGAAATCGGAGCTGGAAGATTTGTCATTGAAGTACACCGAACATGACATTTATTACCACATCAAAGAGAAACTGAACGAGACGAAAAAGTCACGTGACCGTTATATTGCCAACTTCATCGCTCCGATACAACGGAAACTGGAGGAAGCGGGACTGCATTTTCACATGAAAGGACGCACCAAATCCATTCATTCCATCTATCAGAAAATGAAGAAACAGAAATGCCAGTTCGAAAACGTGTATGACTTGTTTGCCATACGTATCATTCTGGAATCCCAGTTCGAAAAAGAAAAGCAGGAATGCTGGCAGGCTTACTCCATTGTGACGGATATGTATCAACCTAATCCGAAACGTCTGCGTGACTGGCTGTCGGTTCCCAAAAGCAATGGTTACGAATCATTGCACATCACTGTAATGGGGCCGGAAGGAAAATGGGTCGAAGTGCAAATCCGTACGGAACGTATGGACGAGATAGCCGAGCGCGGACTGGCCGCACATTGGAGATACAAAGGCGTGAAAGGTGAAAGCGGGCTGGACGAATGGCTGACTTCAATACGCGAAGCATTGGAGAATACAGAAAACGACCTGGAAATGATGGATCAGTTTAAACTGGATCTGTATGAAGACGAGGTATTTGTGTTTACGCCGAAAGGAGACCTCTTCAAACTGGCAAAAGGAGCTACGGTACTCGATTTCGCTTTCCACATTCACAGCAAATTGGGGTGTAAGTGCATCGGTGCAAAGGTAAACGGTAAAAATGTACAGCTGAGACAAAAGTTGAATAGCGGAGACCAGGTAGAGATTATGACATCGAACACACAGACTCCGAAACAGGACTGGCTGAACATTGTCACTACCTCAAAAGCCCGTACGAAGATCCGCCAGGCCCTGAAGGAAATGGTGGCACGCCAGCACGATTTCGCCAAAGAAACATTGGAACGGAAATTCAAAAACCGGAAGATGGAATATGACGAAGCAGTAATGATGCGTCTGATCAAACGCTTGGGATTCAAGAATGTGACAGAGTTTTATCAGAATATTGCCGACGAAGTGCTTGACGTGAACGACATTCTGGATAAATACATCGAACAACAGAAACGGGACGGTGAACGTGATGAAGTGATCTACCGCAGTGCCGAAGAATACAACCTGCAAAACCAGATAGACGAAACCACTGTCACTAAAGAGGATGTACTCGTCATTGACCAAAACCTGAAAGGACTGGACTTCAAGTTGGCCAAATGTTGCAACCCCATATATGGAGACGACGTATTCGGATTTGTCACTGTATCCGGAGGTATCAAGATTCACCGCAACGACTGCCCCAATGCGGGACAGATGCGCGAACGTTTCGGATACCGTATTGTCAAAGCACGCTGGGCCGGAAAATCGGAAGGTACTCAATATCCGATCACACTCCGTGTAGTGGGTCATGATGACATCGGTATTGTGACCAATATCACCTCTATCATATCAAAAGAGAATGGCATCTCACTGCGTTCCATTGGAATTGATTCGAACGACGGACTCTTCTCGGGCACACTGACCATTATGGTGAGTGACACCGGACGACTGGAGGCACTGATTAAAAAGCTACGCACAGTGAAAGGTGTAAAACAGGTTAGCAGAAACTGAGAATGGAAAAATTCTGTATAAAAAAAAGGATACAAAGCTTCGGATATGCCTGGAAAGGCATTCGGAGTTTTGTAAGCAAAGAGCATAATGCCTGGATACACTGTGTGGCAATCATCACAGTAACAATCGCCGGATTTTACTTCGGTATCACCCGGAACGAATGGATAGCCATCATACTTTGTTTCGGAATGGTATTGGCAGCGGAGGGATTCAATACAGCTATAGAAAGATTAGTCAACCTCGTATCCCCGGAACACAATCCGATTGCAGGTGATGTGAAAGATATTGCGGCAGGTGCAGTGCTGATATGTGCCATAGTTGCCGCCATCATAGGAGTCATTATCTTCATGCCTTATGTGCTTGCGGTTTTATTGTGCAACATGAGATAGACAATAAAAACGAACTCCGTAGTTTTGCGACAATTCATCACCAAACTACGGAGTCTGTTTTTCAGATATACATATATCGTTTATCTCACCTTCTTCCTTTTAAAATAAGGATATGTAATCAGGACAAAGAAAGCCAGAGCCACGATTGCCGCCAACAATCCTACCCGACAAACCACATGTTCATTAGCTGTGAGATGTAAGTGACAGGCAGATGCAATACCTAAGCCGACTCCAAGTTCCCATGCAAGTAAATGAGTCGTATTGGCCGTGCCACGCTGGCAATGTTGAGACAGCTTGACAAACATCATCAAGAATTCCGGAGTAACCAATCCAAGTCCTAATCCCATCAATATTGCTGCCGGGACATTCCAACCGGTTTCAGGAGAAAACAACAAAGCCATCGCTCCGATCATTGTTATCAACCCGGTGACTATCTGCAGCCATATCTTGTTATCATAACGGAAAAACAGTCTCACCACCATTACTGACAAGAGAAAACCGACTCCGGCCAAAGCAAAGAAAGGTATCAGTTCACCTCCTACCGGCACATCACTTGGCGCACCGGCAAGCACAGGAAGCAACAATCCGGGCACAAAAGCGATCAACATCAGGTTAAATGCCGGAATAAATCCACGGGGAAGCAGAAAACGGTCCATCGAACAAACCCTCATCCCTATTGGTGCACGGAAAGGCACATATACCCTCGACACAAACAGCATTCCCAAGGCTCCCGATGCGACAGAAACATATAACAGAGTTTCAAAGCCATGTGTCCGGAATAAAAACACTCCCAACGCTGTCCCTATAATCATCCCCAGACGTGCTGCCCAAGAAAAGACTACATTGCCGGCACTGCGAAAAGTGGAATTGGTGACATCAATGGCCAATGTAATGCCTGCCGTAGCAGCCATTCCAAAGGAGATTCCCTGTACCAAGCAAAGCAACAACAGATGTGTGGCACTTTGCACAAGTGTGTAACCGGCAGTCGCCGCTACCATTATCCCAAACGAAAGCATACATATATATTTTCGCTTGTAAACATCGACCAGATACGCATGAAACGGGCCGATAAAAAACATGGCAAGCGTAAAAAGTATATATATTCCCCCCGTCTGACTGACTGGCACGCCCAAACGTGAAGCCATCACTACCGGAAGCACAGGGTACAACAGGTACAGGGATATGAACAACAATAAATTAGCAAGGCATATCCGCATAAAATGCAATGTCCATAATTTAGTTGCCATACGACAATTAATATTGTTCTTTCTCGTTCGGGAAGTCGCAGTTCTTTACGTCCGAAACATAGTGGCTGATTGCATCAGTCATCACCGTATAGAGGTCGGCATAACGACGAAGGAAACGGGGACGGAAACCATTGTTCATACCCAACATGTCCTGAATAACCAATACCTGTCCGTCTACATCGCCACCGGCACCAATGCCGATAACCGGAATAGTCAGTTCGCTTGCAACGCGGGCAGCCAATGCTGCGGGAATTTTCTCAAGCACAAGCCCGAAACATCCGGCTTCTTCAAGCAGATGTGCATCACGAATCAGCTTCTCTGCTTCTGCATCATCTTTGGCACGAACGGTATATGTACCGTATTTATTGATAGATTGCGGCATCAGTCCGAGATGTCCCATCACCGGAATACCGGCACTCAGGATACGCTTCACAGTGTCGAGAATCTCTTCGCCGCCTTCCAGTTTCAAAGCATCAGCGTGGCTCTCTTTCATAATACGGATAGCCGAAGCAAGCCCTTCCATCTCATTTCCCTGATAAGAACCAAAAGGCATGTCAACTACTACCATTGCACGCTTCACACCGCGCACAACCGATTTACCATGATAAATCATTTGATCGAGAGTAATAGGAAGTGTAGTTACATTACCTGCCATCACATTTGATGCAGAATCGCCTACAAGGATAACATCGATACCGGCACCGTCTACAATCTGCGCCATAGTATAGTCATACGAAGTAAGCATAGATATTTTTTCGCCTCTTTGCTTCATTTCGATCAGGCGATGAGTCGTCACTTTTCTTGTGTCATCTGATATATAACCAGCCATATCCAATCTTTTTAAATTAAAAATCGGGCGCAAAGGTATAACTTTTAATTCATACCATACAAGTAAAAGCGAATAAATTAGCGCGTCCGCATTAAAAGGTCAGCAACCATTTTTGCAGTTCATCAGTCCATAACTTCTTATATATGAAGCTATCACGAAATCCGAAGCTATGTCCGCCTTCCGGATAAATATGCAGTCCGGCAGAAACCCCATGTTTCAATAATGCTGTATAATAGACAATACTGTTGAGAGGAGATACCGCCTGATCATCCTCAGCCAAAACAATGAATGTACGAGGAGTATCGGCTGTGACATGAAGTTCAAGAGATAATGTCTCTTTCAGACTTTCCGGAATAGTTTCTCCCAACATACGTCCGCGTGAAGGCAAATGGGTCAGTCGGTCGTTCATGCTGATAACAGGATAAAGCAATACCTGAAAGTCGGGGCGGTCGGTCCCGGTATAAAGAGTTGCGGCAGTAGCAGCAATATAGCCTCCGATAGAAGCTCCCATAACACCCAGTTGATGGATTCCCCACTCTGCCGACTGGCGGCGGATCAGGCGAATCGCTTCATGAATATCTTCACGAATCACTTCAACATCACCATGAGGCATGCGATAATTCAGTACGGCATATGTGATACCCAGATTATTAAACCATACGGCAAAATCGCGACCTTCATGATCTGAAGCTACTTGATTGAATCCGCCACCGGGACACATAATAATGGCTTTACCTCCTGGCTTACGAGCCGGATAAACCCAAAGAGTAGCCGAAGAAGCATCTTTTCCTAATGAATATTCAATAAAACTCTGTTCCATAACTTTATTCCTTATTATTTAATTTCCTGAATCATCTTTTTCACTATGCCCGGCCCTTCGTAAATAAACGAAGAATAGATTTGTATCAGATTGGCCCCCGCATCCAACATTCGACGGGCATCGGGGGGAGTAATAATTCCGCCTGCCCCTACTATCAAAAGGCTTTTTCCGGCATGGGCACGCAAATAGCCGACGGCTTTTAATGACTTCTCCCCTATCCCGCGTCCACTGACTCCACCGGCTCCGATCTTCTGCAATTGTGCAGGCGAATAACCTTTTAAACAAGTACGCTCCATGGTAGGTCCGGTAGCTATCACCCCATCTACCCGGTACAGACGAGTACAGTCGATCACATCATCCATTCCTTCTTCTGTTATATCGGCAGGAAGTTTGAGAAGTACCGGAACATGTATATTCTGTTCCAAACGAAAAGCAGCCAGCGTTTTGAGTACCCGCTTCATCAGAGCAATCTCCACCGATCCCCAATTAAGCGTGAAATAGCCGGCATAAGGATATAACTCTTTGTATAAATGCAAAAAGTCCGCCACAGCTTGTTCGCCTTCCGAAGAGGGATTCTTATTGATATTTACACCTAAAACATATGAACCGTGTTTCTGTTCAAGACGGCGTTTAATAATATCCAATCCGGGATTATTGAAACCTGTACGGGAAATTAAAGATTCACACTGAGGTAAGCGAAAAATACGGGGACGGGGATTTCCATCCTGGGCATCGGGAGTGACAGTACCGACTTCAATAAATCCGAAACCATAATCGGCCAATTCATCAAAAACCTCGGCACCTTTATCGAAACCGGCCGACAGGCCGATACGGTTTCGGAAAGTAAGATGGTTCCATATCAACTGTTTGTCGGAACAAGTATAGAGATGACGTATCCAGCATTTGCACCATGGCAAATGCCGGTAACATTTGAGGAAGGAAACCAACAAGGTGTGTACCTTTTCGGGTTCCATCAGAAATAAAACAGGGCGAATCGTTTGCTTATACATGATTTTCTCTCTTTTTAAATACCATGCAAAGCTAAGGGATTCTTCCCTGAGATACTATTCAATCTTTCTTATCAGATATAACGTGAAGTTATAGTCAGCAGCTTTTCGTAAGTCATTCCTTTGAAATCGTCTATCACATAGTCTGCCTTATCAGCAATAGCTTCGCGTGGATTTGTAGTTGCCAATCCGACAACAGTGGCACCGGATGCTCTGCCGGCCTGTAAACCATGAAATGAATCTTCGAACACATAGGAATCTTTTGAATCGGAACCGAAAATCGTCATTCCCAATAAGAAACATTCCGGATCGGGTTTAGAACGTTTAAAACGCTCAGCAGTCAATATTTCATCAAAAAGGGATTTAAACTCGGGATGTGCACGATAAACATTCTCCATTTTAGCTGTATTGGAACTGGTGACCAAGGCTATTTTTACACCATGCTGACGCAGATCTGCTATAAACTCAACTATTCCGGGAACATAGTCATAACTCATTTCTATTTCAAAACGATTCAATGCCTCGGTTATGTCCCTTTGTTTCTCCGGTTCTCCCGCAAAGTATTTATCATAAATCTGTACCAGCGTCTGACCTTTAACCTTGGAACCGAAGTTTTCATCGTTTACGTATTTTTGTCCCATTTCATTCCAGAAAACAGTATATTGTCCTTCTGTATCGACAATTACACCATCACAATCGAATAATGCGGTAATCTTCTTTGTTGTATCCATAAACATTCTTTTACCTGTTTGTTAAACTCTGTGGGCAAAGTTCAGAATAATCATCGAATCAGGCAAATTATTTGTACCTTTGCTGCACTTAAAAATATGTAACGCTTCACTATATGGCACAACAAACCGATCCTCGTATACTGGGCACAGAACCTATTGGCAAACTTCTGTTACAATACTCCATCCCGGCCATCATCGGAATGACTATTACGTCACTTTATAATATCATCGACAGTATTTTCATCGGGCACGGTGTCGGTCCCATGGCTATCTCCGGACTGGCTATCACTTTTCCGCTAATGAATCTGGTCGTGGCCTTCTGCGTGCTGATCTCTGCAGGTGGTGCCACCATCTCCTCCATACGCCTGGGGCAAAAAGACATCAAGGGAGCAACCGATGTTTTGGGAAATACATTAATGCTTTGCCTGACGAATGCAGTGCTGTTCGGCGGACTGGCTTATCTGTTTCTGGACCCGATATTGTTTTTCTTCGGTGCCAGTACCGGTACACTTCCCTATGCCCGCGATTTTATGCAGGTAATTCTTCTGGGAACTCCCATCACCTATACCATGATCGGACTTAACAACGTGATGCGTGCCACCGGATATCCGAGAAAGGCAATGCTGACATCACTGGTGACGGTTATTGCCAATGTTATCATCGCCCCTGTCTTCATTTTCCATTTCGGTTGGGGAATTCGGGGAGCTGCCATGGCCACAGTCCTGTCACAGTTTATCGGAATGATATGGGTAGTAAGCCACTTCCGTAACAAAGAGAGTTTCGTTCACTTTATGCCGGGCTTCTGGAAGATGAAGAAACGCATCATCGGCAGCATTTTCTCTATAGGAATGTCTCCCTTCGCCATGAATGTCACGGCATGTATCATCGTCATCCTCATTAATAATAGTTTGCAAAAATACGGTGGTGATATGGCCATCGGTGCCTACGGTATCATTAACCGACTACTGATGCTGTATGTGATGGTAGTTATGGGATTAACAATGGGAATGCAACCCATCGTCGGATACAATTATGGTGCACAGAAGATTGACCGCGTGAAACATACGCTCCGTCTGGGTATCATCGTCGGTGTATTGATTACGAGCAGCGGCTTCGTTATCTGTGAACTTTTTCCGCATACAGTTTCGGCTATCTTTACCGACAGCGATGAACTGATTGACATGGCATCGTCCGGATTACGCATTTGCACGCTGATGTTCCCGTTCGTAGGTGCACAAATCGTTATATCAAACTTCTTCCAGAGTATAGGGATGGCTAAGATCAGTATCTTCCTGTCACTCTCACGCCAGTTAGTATATCTGCTTCCGGGATTACTTTTGCTTCCCCCTTTATATGGTGTAAAGGGAGTATGGATCAGCATGCCTGTCTCTGACGGATTGGCTTTCATAACAGCGGTAGTGATTTTGATGGTATATATTAAAAAGGTAAAAGAGAAAGCATCCGGACAGAGCCTCTAACCCTATGAAACAGAGGCTTGGTATAGATACGACAGAGGCTCAGTTTCAGTGAAACCGAGCCTCTGTCGTATAGTCTTGAAACATTACTCAGATTTAATGCTGTTCACCGGATTTTCGTTGGCCACTTTCCATGCCCGTAGCATTACGCTGACAACAATCAACAGCAACACAACCAATGCTATGCTGAGGTATAGCCAGACACTGGGGACAATGGCATCACTAAACTGCTCAAGCCATTTGCCACCGACAAACCAGGCTACTGCTGCACCCAATAGTACAGCAGGTAGGGCTGTCCAGAAAATATCTCTTGAAAGAAGTTGCAAAATATCTCCGGCCTCAGCCCCATTTACTTTACGGATCGCAATCTCTTTACTACGACGACTGACTTCATCGTTAGTATAGCCGAAAAGTCCCATCAAGGTAATCAGCAGGATGGAAATAGAAGCAATGATTACCGAATCGCGGAAACGGCGAATCGCTTCGTATTGCTGATCGATTATTTCCTGCAAAGGGATAAACACAATATCCTTCGTAGTAAACAGTTCTCCCATCTTTTGATTGAGAGCTTTCAAATTTTGATCGAATGGTTCCTTCAAACGTACATGGGGAGCTCCGGAAGCAAAGGGACTGCTGATATACATCACTATATCCTGAGGAGTATATGCACTTCGTATCGGAAAATCCTTTGCGACTCCCACAACAGGAAGAGAAGTCCCAATATTGACCTGTTTACCTACCGCACTGTCTTCCCAATGCATCTTCCGCACAAATTCTTCATTTACAATAGCCTGTTTGGGAGAATCAAAATTTTTACCATCAATAAGCTGAACTCCCATCATTGACAAAAAGTGGTAATCGCACATTGAAGTATGTGCATCGAAAAGCAACTTTCCTGTACTGTTGTAGACACTGAAACCACTATAGTAATCGGAAATAGGAAACCAGGCAAAAGCAACATCTTCTACCATCGGCAAACGACGTATATCAGAACGGGCATTATCAACTTCGTCATCGCTGAAGTAACACCTCGCAACAGCTATCCGTTCAGGATTATAATTCAACTCACGATTCATCACACTATAGTATTGAAGCAATACAACTACCAATAAACCAAAGACAAAAGGTACTCCGGCAAACTGAACAAAAAGTAACGGGCGCTTCCAGGTTGTCTTCCGTTCGGTATAACGACGAAAAACCTGACTCACCGGAATAGACGAAAACATATATCCGGGTATCACTCCTGCCACGAAAAAAACAACTGCTATCACAAGCAAAGGCACCCATAAGGTCTCCCAAGTGAAAAGTGCACCGACCGAGGCGTTCAGCGTATCCTGAATCAGTTCCCTAAGATTTAGAATCAATAGCCCGACCAATACGAGTGCAGACAATATAATAAACATGGTTTCCCATAAAAACATACCGAATATGTTACCATCACTGGCCCCACTGCATTTATGGACTCCCACTGCTTTTGCACGACGTGCCAATGACGATACGGAAATCAATACATAGTTCAAAGCAGCTATCAATAAAATGGCAAAAGCAAGAACCGACATGATAAGCACCATTTTTCTTACATCCGGCTGACTACTGTGGTACTCAGATATAGGTTGAAAAGAATACTCCTCAGAAAAACCATCCTTCCCCTGCGGAAGATACTTTTTCTGCATTTCCGGTAACCGTCCGGCAACTCTCTTAGGAGCTTCCGTATCATTATGGAAACGAACCACCCCCATGTAACTGATATCATATCCCCAACCGGCACGATCCTCTCCCATCCGCTTATACAAAGTGGCAAACGATACGATTACATCATATTTTAGGTCTGTATTCTCCGGCTGATCGGCAAATACTCCCCGTACAGTGACCGGATAGTTCTTTTCCCATAACATGGTTTGCCCGATAGGGTCTGCATCACCAAAGACACGTCGTGCCAATGATTCATTAATGAAAATAGCGTCGGAAGCCACTAAATCAGCTTTGTTCCCTTTCAACACTTCTACCCCCATAGTTGGGAGGAAGTGATCGTCTGCATAAATAGTCTGCTGTTGATCAAAACGTTCGTTTCCTTTAAAAAATATTTGCTGACCAACATTACGCAGCACAGTAGCCTCTTCCACCTCATCAGGAAAGTTCTCCCGGATAGCAGCAGGCATTGCACCATAAATATAGGGACTTGGCTTCTCCTGCTTTCCTTCATAAGAGTAAGAAGCCTGTATCAGAAACAGGTTCCTTGACTCCGGATAAAAATGGTCATAACTCAGTTCAAACGCGACCCGTGCAAACAGTAGAAGTCCGACAAACAGTCCCAAAGTTAACGAAATAATCTTAATGACATTTGAACTGCGTCCACGGATTAAGGTCTGAATGGTATAATATATGTGTCTTAGCATATTGATCTTTATTAAGCCTTTACACTTGCCACCACGCTACCGTCAAACAGATGCACCGTGCGATGGGCAAACGAAGCATCATGTTGGGAGTGGGTCACCATAATAATTGTTGTTCCCTCTTTATTCAATTCGGTCAACAAATTCATTACCTCCGCACCATTCTTGGAATCAAGGTTACCGGTCGGTTCGTCAGCAAGAATCAATTTCGGGTTAGTCACAACTGCACGGGCTATAGCCACGCGTTGTTGTTGTCCACCGGAGAGTTGCTGTGGGAAATGCTTGGCACGATGACTAATATTCATCCGGCGCAGCATATTCTCTACCATCTGACGCCGTTCAGAAGATTTTATACCCAAATAAGTGAGAGGAAGTTCCACATTCTCGTAAACATTCAGTTCATCTATCAAATTGAAACTCTGGAAGACAAAGCCCAGTTTACCCTTACGTACCCGCGTACGCTCCTTCTCCTGAAGAGTAGCTACCTCCTGCCCCATCAACTGATAAGAACCTTCTGTCGGGTTATCAAGTAATCCCAAAATATTGAGCAACGTAGACTTGCCGCAACCGGAAGGTCCCATAATGGCAACAAACTCGCCCTCCTCTATATCCAGGCTCACATGGTTTAACGCTACGGTTTCTACTTCAGAAGTACGAAAGACTTTACTAATGTCATTAATCTGTATCATAATTTATTTTATTTGTTATTCACTCTTAATACTATTCACCGGATTTTCATTGGCGATGTGCCAGGATTTCCAAATAATGCATATAATGATAAAAGCCAGTAGGCAAATAGCTATTGCTACATACCAGCCTATACTTATACATACCGTATCCCGAAATTGGCTTATCCATATTTGACTCACCAAGTAAGCTCCATATGTACCGATAGCAATTGAAGGAATAGCTACCCAGAAGATATCTTTAGATAACAAAAGCAAAACAGAACTTACTTCGGCGCCATTTATCTTACGAATAGCTATCTCTTTACCACGTCTGCGAACTTCATCATTCGTATACCCGATCAATCCCATCAAAGTGATAAACAGAATCGTTATAAAAGCCAATATAGTAGTATCACGGAATATCATTGTAGGACGATAGCCCCTTTCCAAAGCCCGCTCCAAAGAGGTGAACTCAATTTCTTCTTGTGGATATATCTTTTTCATTTCATTATTCAACATACGCAGATTATCTGCAAAAGGTTCTTTAAGACGTACATGCATATTTACTAAATTAGTCCCACATTCAATCTCTATAGGTTCATCGTCAGGTGGAAGTGTACCAAAACAGAAAGGAGCAAGTATCCCTACCACCGTGCCTCGATTAGGGATTATTTCACCAACGCCACTACCTGTCCAACCCATCTTTTCTACATAGGGTTGATTGACCAGAAACTGCCTTTCGCCTGTGAGGTTTTGCCCGGCCTTAAGCCGAAGCCCCATAAGTGGGACAAAATCTTTGTCAAATATACCGCAACGGGGAATGAAAAGGGCATTCCCGTTCTCATCAGTCACCTGTCGGTTTCTAAGCCCAATCATACTTCCCTCAGCAGTGGCTACTCCTTCTACATAAGGCAAAGATTTCAAATTATTACGTGCATTATCCGGCTCAGCAAACTCATGCCAACAAGATGCTACACGTTCCGGTCGGTACCCCATATCTCTATTTGTAATATAATGGAACTGAAAAAAAGTCACACACATCAATCCAAAAATAAAAGCTACTCCTGCAAATTCTATAAATAGAAGTGTCCGCTTCCAACCCATATTTCCTTTAGTGTAATGATGGAAAACCTGCGTTACCGGAATTGAAGAGAAAACTTTTCCCGGCAATACACCTCCAATAACAAACAAAAAGGCAACTACCGACAATGGAGCCCATAGATTGTGCCAAGTGAAAAGAGATGATAACGACACTCCCGCCAATTCTTCAATTTTTTCCTGGAACTGGAATAAAAGTACTACCATGAAAAGCAGAGAGATCCCTATAATCAAAGCTGTTTCATATATAAACATCGAAAGTATAGCCTTATCAGACGCACCATTACACTTGTGAACGCCGATCCCTTTTGCCCGGTGAGAAAGTGAAGAAATAGAAATAAGTACATAGTTCATAGTGGCGGCAAAAAGGATGGCAAAACCCAATAAAGACATTATTAAAATTGTCTTCCGCACATTAGATTGCTCCAAATGAATAGTACGTAAAGGTACTACAAACATATGTAAATGCAGATTCATTTCAGGAGGAATGTGCTTTGCAATCACCTTATCAATACCGGCATTGATAACATCAGCGCTTCTTTCTCCGTCTTTTAAGCGGACAAAAGCTTTATAATTACCACCACTCGTCCAACCCGGACGTCCCCAACCATATTTATTATGGCTGGCAAAAGAAAGAACTATTTCGGGACGTTCCAGCGATACATTATCTGGAAGATCGGCATAAACTCCTCTCACCAAAGCTTCAACTTGAGTGCCCCAAACCATCAGATGTAAGGTTTTTCCTATAGGATCCTCTTCACCAAATACTTCTCGTGCAACAGACTGTGATAGAAAAATCACATCTGGGTTGGTCAAGTCATTCGGATTGCCATTAATAACTTCTATCCCCATGGTACGAAAATAAAGAGAGTCAGATAAAATGAAAGACCTATTCAACTTTCGGTTGCCTATCTTTAAAGTAGTTCCGAAAGACAAACTCGAAAAAGCTGCACTTTCTACCTCTTCCGGAAATTCCTCAGCAATGGTAGAAGCTACCGGAATCAATGTATATACTCCGGCATTCCCTTTAATCACTCCATTTTCAACCCACTCCGTTTTTACGATGTAAAGATCATCCACATCCTGAAAAAAGTTATCATAACTAAGCTCAAAAGCAACTCGAGAGAATAAAATAATAGAAACTAATAGCCCCAACGTCAGAGATATTACTTTAATGACATTACTTCCGCGTCCGCGAATCAATGTCAGAATGGTATAATAGAATTGTTTCATCGTATGATCCTTTTAATTTATTAAGCAGTTACACTCGCCACAATACTGCCATCGAACAGATGTACTGTACGATGGGCAAACGAGGCATCATGTTGGGAGTGGGTCACCATAATAATCGTAGTACCTTCTTTATTCAACTCTGTCAGCAGATTCATGACTTCAGCACCATTCTTAGAATCAAGATTTCCCGTCGGTTCGTCAGCAAGGATCAATTTCGGATTAGTTACTACCGCACGGGCTATAGCCACGCGTTGTTGTTGTCCGCCGGAAAGCTGCTGCGGGAAATGTTTGGCACGATGACTAATATTCATCCGGCGCAGCATATTCTCTACCATTTTTCTCCGGTCGGAAGCCTTATACCCCAGATAAGTAAGAGGGAGTTCCACATTCTCGTAAACATTCAGTTCATCTATCAAATTGAAACTCTGAAAGACAAAGCCCAGTTTACCCTTACGTACCCGCGTACGCTCCTTCTCTTGAAGACCGGCTACCTCCTGCCCCATCAGCTGATAAGAACCTTCTGTCGGGTTATCAAGTAATCCCAAAATATTGAGCAACGTAGACTTGCCGCAACCGGAAGGTCCCATAATGGCAACAAACTCGCCCTCCTCTATATCCAGGCTCACATGGTTTAACGCTACGGTTTCTACTTCAGAAGTACGAAAGACTTTACTAAGATCATTAATTTGTATCATAATTCTTTTTATTTTAATCGGTTTATTTTTGTTTATTCATTCTTTATACTCTTTACAGGATTCTCGTTGGCTATGTGCCAGGATTTTATCATCACACTAATCACAATTACAGCCATTATAGCCAAAGCAATCAGTACAAACCAATACACCTTCAAATGAATCTGTTCGGTAAATTGTCCCAACCAATGAATACCCATAAAATAGGCTCCTGTAGCACCTAACAATACGGCTGGCAGAGCTACCCAAACGACCTCCTTGGAAAGTAATCTTAATATATGGGAAGCTTCGGCACCATTCACCTTACGAATAGCTATTTCTTTGCTATGACGACGTACTTCATCATTAGTATATCCTATCAGTCCCATCAGTGAAATCAGCAAGATAACAATAAAAGCCAATATCACGGCATTGCGAAAGCGAAGTACGCTTAAATATTGGTTATCAATGGTTTTCTGTAATGATATAAATACAATATCTTCAGTAGGATACATTTCTCTTATTGTTTTATTAAGCAGACGAAGATTTTCCTCGTAAGGTGCCTTGAGCCGGACGTGATAACAATCATTCACATCCTGTTGCCCCATAAATACCACCGGTTTTAATTCATCATAATAACTGCTTACCGGAAAGTCTTCCATCACTCCCACAACTGTAAAATCCTCATATCTCATGCCCACAGCCCCATCAGTCCAATGGATAGACTTTACAAACTTTTCATTTACCAGAACCTGATTGGGACCATCCAAATTCTTCCCTTCTTTAATACGAATCCCCATAAACGGAGCATAATTATATGAACAAACATTCAGACGGGCTGTGAATACAATCGCTCCGTTATCATCAGCAACAGGCTGACCGCTATAACCGGAAGTTATGTTTGACCAACAGACTGCAACATCTTTTACCATTGATAAACGACGGAGATTATCCAAAGCAGATTCCGGATCATCAAAGCTGTGATAAGTGAAAGCCACTCCGTCAGCATTATACCCTAAAGGTTTGGTTGTAATCCGATTGTACTGTATAAGAACCACGCACAATACACCAAAAATAAAAGTCATCCCAGTAAACTGTACAAAAAGCAGAGACCGTTTCCAACCTCTCCTCCCTTCAGTATAACGTCGGAACACCTGAGTGACAGGAATAGATGAAAATAGATATCCGGGAATGATACCGGCAAATAAAAACAGAACCAGAATAACACAAACAGGTACCCAGAGAGTTCTCCATGCAAAAAGAGAACTTAAAGAAGCGGAAGCAATATCCTCTATTTGCTCATCAAAATTTAAAACCAAGATACCGACCAATATCAAAGATACCAAAATGATAATGCTTGTCTCCCAAAGAAACATCGAAAAGATGTTTTCGCCACTGGCTCCACTGCATTTATGTACACCTATCGCTTTGGCACGACTTGCGAGTGACGAAACAGAAATCAAAACATAATTCATTGCAGCTATAAAAAGGATAACAAATCCCAATAAGGACATAATCATTATCATTTTATGTACAACGGGAGTCTCTGCGTAAACTTCACGGATCGGTTGAAGTGAATAGCGCATTCCAAAGCCGTCATTTTCAAGATCGAACGGCAAGTACTTTTCAATCACCTTATCTATCCGAGAGTTCACTTTCTCCAAACTTCCGGTCTCTTTCAGGCGAATATACCCTTCGAAACTATCGCCACAAGTCCAGCTGACACATTCCCACTCATGTTTTATGATAGTAGCAAAAGATATTACCACATCATGGCGTAAAGAACTATTCTCCGGAATATCCGCATAGACACCTTTAACAGTCATGGGAAAGGAACGCTTATAAAGTAGTACTTTCCCTATCGGATCTTCATTGCCAAATGCTTTTCGGGCAAAACTCTCGGAAATGAACATGGTTTCCGGATTACCCAGCTCATGCGGGTTACCTTTTAGGACCTCAATACCCATCGTCCGAAAAAAAAGAGAATCGGCAAGAATGACCTTAGGCTCCAAACGAGTACTTCCATTGAACAAAGTATTACTACGACTTTGCACACGCACCACTGTAGCCGACTCAATATCTTCGGGAAAGTTTTCACTAATAGCAGCCGGAACAGGAGCCATCACTGTCGGGTAAGGACCTTTCTTTTCACCATCCTTATAATGCACTGTAACATTGACGGCACATAATTTATCAGCCTCGTAATAATGGTTGTCAAAACTCAATTCAAAAGTAACACGTGCAAAAAGCAGTATCCCCATAAATAATCCCAAGGTCAACGAAATAATTTTAGCCAAATTTAAGCCCCGCCTATTAAGAAGAGTCCGGAAAGTGTAGTAAAGTTGTCTCATATCTCTGTCTGTATATTATTATTTTAGAAAAACAGAAGTAACTCAATAATTATAAAGTTATTTATCTATTATAAAGCAGAAAGCGTGCCAAGAGAATTTATCTATTGACAATCAAACCATTACATTTCACCATCTTCATTCTACCTGTCTAATTCTTAGACACTGCTGTCTATTTATTAGACAACAATATTTGCTTATCGAGAAGAAAACTCTATCTTTGCATTGAGTTTTCACTTCAAAAAAATAGTTTATGGATAAGAAAAAAGGAATGATCGGAATCTTTCTCTCTTGCCTGTTACTTACCGGTTGCGACATGATAGACTACCATCCCTACGATGTCAAAATCAAAGGCGAAAGAGATATTAATAACAAAAATATCGAGAAGATAGAAGCCAAATGTCTGAATAAGACCACTATCCGCTTTATAGCTATGGGTGACTCGCAACGATGGTATGACGAGACAGTAGACTTTGTAAATGCCGTAAATAAACGAAACGACATCGACTTTGTAGTGCATGGAGGGGATCTGAGCGATTTCGGACTAACAGACGAATTTCTATGGCAAAGAGATATCATGAACAAACTAAATGTGCCGTATGTCGCCTTGATTGGTAATCATGACTGTTTGGGAACAGGAGAAGAAGCATTCAGGAAGATATTTGGAGATACTAATTTTTCATTTATCGCAGGAAGAGTAAAGTTTGTATGCCTCAATACGAATGCAATGGAATATGATTACTCGGATCCGATTCCGGATTTCAATTTTATCGAAGCGGAATTGACAGAACGTTCGGACGAGTTTGATAAGACGGTATTTTGCATGCATGCCCGCCCTTTGTGCGACCAGTTTAATAACAATGTAGCCAAGGTCTTTCAAATGTATATACGCCAATTTCCAGCCCTGCAATTCTGTACTGTAGCCCATGAGCATCGTATCAGTGCTTCGGATGTATTTGAAGACGGAGTAATGTATTACGGCAGCAATTGTATGAAAAACCGCAGTTATTTAGTATTCACCATAAAACCTGAAGGATATGATTATGAAGTGGTTGAATTTTAAATCTACTCTTTATACTGTATTGGCACTGTTCTTGTTTTGTCCGGAAGACGCTTTGGCACAGGCAGACAAAAGTGATGAAGAAGAAACCAAAGATACTGTTCTGGTCTCCAAATCGGAGCCCAGCAAATATGATAAACGCATCCACCGTTTCCGGAAAGGATGGAACTCTTTGATACCGACTCACAATAAAATACAGTTTGCCGGAAATATGGGCATGTTCTCTTTCGGAACCGGATGGGATTACGGACGGAGGGATCAGTGGGAAACCGACCTTTTTCTGGGATTTATCCCCAAACATGACTCACATCGCACGAAACTGACTATGACCCTCAAGCAAAACTATATGCCTTGGAGTCTTGAGTTGGGGAAAGGCTTTTCTACGGAACCTTTGTCATGCGGGCTCTACTTTAATACGGTATTCGGACACGAGTTCTGGGTAAAAGAACCCAGCCGCTATCCGGAAGGGTACTATGGCTTCTCTTCCAAAATCCGTACCCACATCTTTCTGGGACAACGGTTAACCTATAACATAGATAAAGACCGTCGTTTCTTTACCAAGTCTGTCACACTCTTTTATGAATTGAGTACTTGCGACTTACTGCTGATAAGCCGTGCCACAAACCGTTACTTACGGGCACGTGACTATTTAAGCCTATCTTTCGGATTAAAATTCCAGTGGTTATAACGACATAAACAAAAGATGAAATTTTATCTCCCCTCTTTCTCCTGTCAGGAGGGGAGATAATAAGATATTTCCCGGATTTAGATTCATTTTGATCCTCTGTAATAGAGAATTGTTATTAACTTTGCCGCTAACAATTAAATTTCAATCTTCTAAATGGGAACCATTATCATTGTCGACGATAACAAAGGAGTACTGACAGCAGTGCAGCTATTACTGAAAAATCATTTTTCGAAAACCATCACCCTCTCTTCACCAGTCAGCTTGTCATCTGTTCTGAGAGAAGAAAATCCGGAAGTCGTCTTATTGGACATGAATTTCACTTCCGGCATCAACAACGGCAACGAGGGCCTATTCTGGTTGCACGAAATCAAACGCCAATACCCCAATCTCCCGGTAGTACTTTTCACCGCATACGCCGATATTGATTTAGCTGTACGAGGTATCAAAGAAGGCGCTACCGACTTTATCGTAAAGCCATGGGATAACCAAAAGTTAGTCGAGACTCTGCTAAACGCTGCTTCACAGGCCAAAGAAGGCAAAAAGAAGAACCGAAAGAAAGAAAATCCTTCTATAGCTGCCATGTACTGGGGTGAAAGTAGTGCTATGCAACAACTTCGCATGCTGGTAGAAAAAGTAGCTACAACCAATGCCAACATATTGATTACGGGAGAAAACGGCACCGGAAAAGAAATGCTCGCCCGGGAGATTCACGCCCTGTCATCCCGTTATAAAGAAACGATGGTCTCCGTAGACATGGGGGCAATTACCGAGTCTTTATTCGAAAGCGAGCTTTTCGGACATGTGAAAGGTTCTTTTACCGATGCACATGCCGACCGCACGGGTAAATTTGAAGCAGCCAACCATAGTTCTCTCTTTCTTGACGAAATCGGGAACCTCCCCTACCACCTGCAAGCCAAACTGTTGACAGCCATCCAACAAAGAAGTATCGTACGGGTAGGTAGTAACGAACCTGTTCCTGTAGATATCCGGCTGATTTGTGCTACCAACCGGAATCTACAGGGAATGGTTGATAAAGGAGAGTTCCGCGAAGACTTACTTTACCGTATTAACACCATTCATGTAGAGATTCCACCTCTGCGTAATCGCAGAGAAGATATTGTCCCACTGGCCGAACGCTTCATTACACGTTTCTGTAAACAATACGACAAAGCTCCCATCAGCCTGACTGCATCTGCTTGTGAAAAGCTGACCGCACACTCCTGGTACGGTAACATCCGGGAACTGGAACATGCTATCGAAAAAGCAGTCATCATCTGTGACGGCAATTCGATACCTGCCGAAATGTTTCAATTGGTACAAAAAACAGAAATACAGCAAACCGAAGCTTCCACACTTGAGGAGATGGAAAAAGCCATGATCCGGAAGGCATTGGATAAATGCGAAGGCAACCTTTCGGCAGTAGCTTCCCAATTGGGAATCACCCGCCAGACACTATACAATAAAATGAAAAAGTTCGGCTTATGAAGACTCACATCAGACTACTTACCGAACGATATTGGTTCCGCCTCGGAGTGAGCCTCTGTTTTGCCATAACAGCGGCTCTGTTTTACTCAAACAGAGACTTCGTTTGGATGATATTGAGCCTCTGTTTTTTAATCTTCAGCATCTGGTGGCAATTATCTCTATACCGCATCCATACCAAGCGGGTTCTTTTCATGATCGATGCGCTTGAGAACAACGACAATGCCATTCACTTCCCGGAAGAAAAAACCACACCCGAAACCCGGGACATCAATCGTGCACTGAACCGGGTGGGACACATATTATATAATGTAAAATCGGAAACGGCACAACAAGAGAAGTACTATGAACTTATTCTTGACTGTATAAACACAGGAGTATTAGTGCTCAACGATAACGGAGCCATCTATCAAAAAAATAACGAAGCACTCCGTCTGTTAGGATTGAATGTACTTACTCACATCCGCCAACTGAGTAAAGTAGATGTGACATTGATGCAAAAGGTGGAATTCTGCCGTACCGGAGAAAAACTACAGATTACTTTTAATAATGAACGGGGCACAGTCAATCTTTCCATTCGCGTATCGGATATTACAATACGCAAAGAACATTTACGCATCCTCGCTCTCAGCGACATCAATAGCGAATTGGACGAAAAGGAAATTGATTCGTGGATACGCCTGACGCGTGTATTGACTCACGAAATAATGAATTCGGTAACTCCCATCACTTCACTGAGCGATACCCTGCTCTCACTTTCCGATACCCATGACGAAGAAATACGCAGTGGTCTCCAGACCATCAGCACTACAGGAAAAGGGTTATTAGCTTTTGTAGAGTCTTATCGACGTTTTACCCGTATCCCCACTCCCGAACCATCTTTGTTTTATGTAAAAGCCTTCATCGATCGCATGGTAGAACTGGCACGGCATCAGAACACTTGCAAAAACATCACGTTTCATACAGATATTTCTCCTGCCGACTTAATTGTTTATGCCGATGAAAATCTGATCTCGCAGGTTGTCATCAATCTGCTCAAAAATGCAATTCAAGCTATTGGTACACAAGCTGACGGAAAAATAGAAATCAGTGCCCGCTGTAACGATTCGGAAGAGATACTGATAGAGATCAAGAACAATGGTCCCGTCATTCCCCCGGAAATAGCAGACCATATCTTCATCCCATTCTTTACGACCAAAGAGGGAGGTAGCGGCATCGGACTTAGTATCTCTCGCCAGATCATGCGTCTGTCCGGAGGAAGCATCACCTTATTACCGGGTAAAGAAACTAAATTTGTGCTGAAATTTAAGTAAAACCATTGTTTCCAAAATGCGATATCAGTATTATTAGCAACGCAATAGCAGCAGTTACCGGCAAACAATGAGAAAAGATTCCTGTTATTAATAATATATCAATTCAATCTTTAAAGCCATGACCTATCTTGCTAACAACCCTTTATTCCACGGAATTTCGCCCGAAACGCTATCCCGTGATTTTGACGGAATCGTTTCTCACCTCCGTATGTTCCGCAAAGGTGACATTCTTGCCAGACAAGGTGACGTATGCAACCGGCTGATGATATTGCTAAAAGGCAGTGTCCGGGGAGAAATGATCGATTATTCGGGCAGACTGATTAAAGTAGAGGATATTACTGCCCCTCGTGCGATAGCCCCACTTTTCTTGTTTGGTGCCGACAATCGTTACCCGGTAGAGGTCACAGCAAACGAAGCTACTGAGATTTTTGAAATTCCTAAAGAAAGTGTACTGAAGCTATTCCGGAGAAATGAGAGATTCTTAGAAAACTATATGAACCTTTCGGCCAATTATGCCCGGACACTTGCCGACAAACTATTTTTTATGTCTTTCAAGACGATCCGGCAAAAACTGGCCTCGTACCTACTCCGGATTTCAAAACAGCAGGAGGGAAATCCTATACTACTCGATCGCTCACAGCAAGAATTGGCCGATTATTTCGGAGTGTCACGCCCCTCACTGGCACGCGAACTGGCACACATGCAGGATGATGGCCTGATCAGAACAGACCGGAAATTAGTGCATATCCTGAGAAAAGAAGATTTAATGCAGTTGATACAATAAAATCTCCAATCTTTTTTCTATTGTTTGTAACATTGGTTACAGAACTACCTCAAATCCTCCACCTATCTTTGCCTTCAATTAAGAAACCAATTAATACGTAAGAATTATGAGTATGTTCTGTTATCAGTGTCAGGAAACCGCAAAAGGTACAGGCTGTATCCTTAGCGGAGTATGCGGGAAAACTCCCGAAGTAGCCAATATGCAAGACCTCTTGCTTTTTGTTGTACGCGGAATCGCAGTCTACAACCAGGCATTACGCAAAGAAGGACGTTCTTCTGCCCAGGCAGATAAATTCATCTTCGATGCCTTGTTTGTCACTATTACAAACGCCAATTTTGACAAACGGGCCATTATTGAAAAAATAAAGAAGGGCCTCGAACTCAAAAAAGATTTAGGTAGTCAGATTACTATCGAGTCTGTCCCCGATGAATGTACCTGGTATGGCGATGAATCAGAGTTTGAAGAAAAAGCCCAAACTGTAGGCGTACTTCGCACTCCGAACGAAGACATCCGTTCACTGAAAGAACTGGTTCACTATGGCATTAAAGGTATGGCGGCATATGTAGAACATGCCTATAACTTAGGATACGAAAACCCGGAAATATTTGCTTTTATGCAACACGCACTGGCAGAACTGACCCGCGAAGATATTACGGTAGATGAACTGATAATCCTCACACTCACTACCGGAAATTATGGGGTACAGGCAATGGCCCAGCTTGATACTGCCAACACCAATCATTACGGAAATCCGGAAATATCTGAAGTGAATATTGGCGTCCGGAGCAATCCTGGTATCCTTGTCAGCGGGCATGACCTGAAAGATATAGAAGAATTGCTACAGCAAACAGAAGGTACCGGTATAGACATTTATACCCACAGTGAAATGCTACCGGCACATTATTATCCCCGGCTGAAGCAATACAAGCATTTAGTAGGAAATTACGGCAATGCCTGGTGGAAGCAAAAAGAGGAATTTGAGAGTTTCAACGGTCCCATCCTCTTCACTACCAATTGCATCGTTCCACCACGCCCGAATGCCACTTATAAAGATCGGATTTACACAACGGGAGCTACCGGTTTGGAAGGTGCTATCCACATCCCCGAACGTAAAGACGGAAAGCCAAAAGACTTCTCTATCATCATTGAACATGCACGACGTTGCCATCCACCGGTAGCAATAGAAAACGGTACGATTGTAGGCGGATTCGCCCATGCCCAAGTAATTGCATTGGCCGATAAGGTGGTAGAAGCAGTAAAAAGCGGTGCTATCCGTAAGTTCTTCGTCATGGCCGGATGTGACGGCCGAATGAAAAGTCGCAGTTATTACACAGAGTTTGCAGAGAAACTTCCGGCAGATACAGTGATCCTGACAGCAGGATGTGCCAAGTATCGATATAATAAGCTGCCTTTAGGAGACATCAACGGCATTCCCCGAGTACTGGATGCCGGACAGTGTAATGACAGTTATTCGCTCGCTATCATCGCTATGAAATTGCAGGAAGTATTCGGACTAAAAGATATCAATGATCTGCCAATCGTTTATAACATTGCGTGGTATGAACAAAAAGCCGTTATTGTTCTGCTGGCTTTGTTAGCACTTGGAGTGAAAAAGATTCATTTGGGACCGACACTTCCTGCATTCTTATCACCTAACGTAAAACAGGTACTGATCGATAACTTCGGAATCGGAGGTATCAGCACAGCGGATGAAGATATTGCAAGGTTCCTGGCATGATATGAACGGTAAATGATGAACAGTAAACGATAAACGGAGGACTCTTGCCTATGGCACACAACCGGTTTATCGTTTACCCTTCATCGTTTATCACTCTTCTCTCGGGAGCACCAGGTTCAACCCTACTCCTACCAATGCAGCGAGACCGATTCCTGACAATGAAAACTCACCCCATGTCAACACGGCTCCACCTATGCCTATTGTCAAGGTCAGAGAAACAATTATGATATTGCGCGTCCGGCTCAAGTCAATGCAATTATTGACAAGATTGGCAATTCCCGCACAAGCAATCGTACCGAAAAGAAGCAGCATGATTCCTCCCAATACAGCCGAAGGGATAGACTTTAGCAAAGCACTGACTTTGCCGATCACTGAAAACAGGATTGCCGTGACCGCCGCAATTCGTATTACCTGAGGATTTGTCACCTTGGTAAGTGACATCGCTCCGGTTACTTCCGAATATGTAGTCACAGGAGGACCTCCCAACAAGCCTGCACAAAGACAGGCCAAACCATCTCCCAAGAGCGTTCGATGCAATCCGGGATCTTTCACATAGTCCTTTCCGGTTACAGTATTTACTACATACACATCACCGATATGTTCTATCACCGGAGCAATCGCTACCGGCATCATAAACAAAACAGGCTCCCAGGAGAACTTAGGAAATACAAACTGCGGAAAGCCCAGCCATGCTGCATCTCTCACTCCCGACAGGTCGACATCATAAAAGACCAATGCGGCAACATACCCCACGATAATTCCGCAAAAGATAGGTATTAGCTTCAATAGTCCTTTAGCACGGATAGATACAACCACGGCAGTCAGTAATGAAAGTAATGCAAGAGTCCAGTTTTCTTTTGCCATATTGACTCCGGTTCCGGCAAGTGAAAGCCCGATCAAGATAATTACCGGACCAATAACTACCGGAGGGAACAGGCGTTCAATCAGTCTGATTCCCTGCCATTTGACCAAAGCACTCATGACAAAGTATACCAATGCAACCCCCACCATTCCAGAAAGCGTGCCGGCGAGTCCGTATAATTCGGTTGCTTTAATAATGGGAGCAATAAACGCAAAGCTGCTGCCCAGGAAGATAGGAACTTTCCCCTTTGTTACCAAATGAAAAAGAAGTGTACCGATACCGGCCGTAAATAAGGCTGTAGAGGGGTCAAGTCCGACCAATAAAGGTACGAGAACAGTAGCGCCAAAAGCCACAAAAAGAAACTGTACTCCTACCACGCCCTTACGTAAAGGAGAAAGATGATTTGAATCCATATAGATATAGAATGATATTATTTTGGCTGCAAAAATAACATTTTTAAACTATTTTACGGCAATTTGGGACATAAATACATCCAAAGAGGATTTCTATTTGTTACATAATTTAAGTAACTTCGCACAGTGAAATGTAAAATGACAAATTAATAACCTTCAGCACTTATTGCTTATGATATTTACCGCAGAAAACATTCTACTCATTGGTTCTATCTTACTATTCGTTAGCATTGTTGTCGGAAAAACCGGCTATCGTTTCGGAGTACCCGCTTTATTATTATTTCTTCTCGTAGGCATGTTTTTCGGAAGCGACGGTCTGGGACTGCAGTTCCACAACGCTAAAGTCGCTCAATTTATAGGTATGGTAGCCCTTAGCGTCATCTTGTTTTCCGGTGGTATGGATACTAAGTTCAAAGAAATCCGTCCCATCCTGTCACCGGGAATTGTACTCTCTACTGTAGGAGTATTCCTCACAGCTCTTTTCACCGGTTTGTTCATTTGGTATCTTTCCGGAATGGGTTGGACAAATATCCATTTCCCGCTGATTACTTCCCTACTGCTTGCATCGACCATGTCGTCCACCGATTCTGCCTCCGTGTTCGCTATCCTCCGTTCACAGAAGATGAATCTGAAACATAATCTGCGTCCCATGCTTGAACTGGAAAGCGGAAGCAACGACCCGATGGCTTATATGCTGACCATTGTCCTAATACAGTTCATCCAATCGGATGGTATGGGTACAGGCACCATTATCGGCTCATTCATCATCCAGTTTCTGGTAGGCGCCGCCGCCGGATATATACTGGGAAAGCTGGCAATACTGATCCTTAATAAAATAAATATCGATAACCAGTCACTTTATCCCATTCTGTTACTGTCATTTGTATTCTTTACTTTTGCCATCACCGACCTACTCCGCGGTAACGGATATTTGGCTGTATACATTGCCGGTATGATGGTAGGTAACCATAAAATAACCTTTCGGAAAGAAATTGCAACGTTTATGGACGGACTTACATGGTTATTCCAAATCATCATGTTCCTCATGCTGGGACTACTTGTCAATCCGCACGAAATGCTTGAAGTTGCTGTTGTAGCATTACTTATCGGAGTATTCATGATCGTTATCGGGCGTCCTTTAAGTGTATTTCTTTGTCTGTTGCCTTTCCGAAAAATCACTTTGAAATCGCGTTTATTCGTTTCGTGGGTAGGTCTGCGGGGAGCTGTGCCTATCATTTTTGCAACCTATCCGGTAGTAGCCAATGTAGAAGGATCGAATATGATTTTCAATATTGTATTTTTCATCACAATTGTTTCGCTGATTGTACAAGGAACAAGCGTATCGTTTGTAGCACGCTTATTGCATCTGTCTACTCCTCTTGAAAAGACCGGAAATGAATTTGGTGTCGAACTTCCCGAAGAAATAGATACCGACCTCTCGGACATGACCATCACTTCGGAAATATTGAGTGAAGCCGATACGCTAAAAGATATGAACCTGCCTAAAGGAACTTTGGTAATGATCGTAAAACGCGGAGATGAATTCCTGATTCCTAATGGCACACTAAAACTGCATGTAGGGGACAAATTATTGCTGATCTCAGAAAAGAATAAAAAGGAAATGGCTGAGAGTGAATAAAAGCTCATAACGAAGTACACAGAGAACACGGAGATTATATATCACCCTGATATCATAAGACGTGTCTCTGTGACTTTTATCGGCTTAATAATAGACAAATAAAGCTCTCCCATCCTCCGTTAATTTAACGTAAAACTTTACGAAAGAATTCGGTTTCCGTTAATAGAATATTAATTTTGCGCAGTTTTAAACTGAATGTGCAAAAATTACAAAATGGAACAAGAACAACGGTTCATTGGTTATATTGAACAGAGCATCATAAACAACTGGGATGCAAACGCCCTGACAGACTACAAAGGAATCACCCTTCAATATAAGGATGTAGCCCGGAAAATAGCCAAATTTCACATCATATTAGAAATGGCCGGCATTCAGCCGGGAGATAAAATAGCTGTCTGTGGACGTAATAGTGCCCACTGGGCTGTAACCTTTTTGGCTACTGTGACTTATGGTGCAGTAATTGTTCCTATCTTACACGAATTTAAGGCTGACAATATTCATAATATCGTCAATCACTCCGAAGCAAAATTGCTTTTTGTAGGTGAGCAGGTGTGGGAAAACCTTAATGAGGACCGGATGCCGCTACTTGAAGGCATATCTTCTTTAACTGATTTTGCCCCACTTGTGTCGCGCAACAATAAACTGACGTATGCACATGAACACCGTAATGAAATATACGGGCAACGATATCCCAGAAATTTCCGCCCGGAACATATCTCCTACCGTAAAGAAATGCCGGAAGAACTGGCTGTCATAAATTATACGTCGGGAACAACCGGCTATTCCAAAGGAGTTATGCTTCCATACCGGAGTTTGTGGTCAAACATCGCCTATTGTCATGAGATGCTTCCGGTAAAACCGGGAGATCATATCGTCTCCATGCTCCCTATGGGACATGTGTTCGGCATGGTCTACGACTTCCTTTACGGATTCTCTGCCGGCGCCCATCTCTACTTTCTGACGCGTATGCCGTCTCCCAAGATCATTGCACAGTCATTTGCGGAAATCAAGCCGAGAGTGATCTCTTGTGTGCCGTTGATTGTTGAAAAGATTATTAAAAAAGATATTCTCCCCAAACTGGACAACAAAATAGGTAAATTGCTGTTGAAGGTTCCCATTGTTAATGATAAAATAAAAGCCGCTGCCCGACAGGCCGCTATGGAGATCTTCGGGGGAAATTTCGATGAGATTATTATCGGAGGAGCTCCATTCAATGCAGAAGTGGAAGCCTTTCTCAAACAGATAGGATTTCCTTACACCATTGCTTATGGCATGACAGAATGTGGGCCTATTATCTGCTCAAGTCGCTGGGAAACCTTGAAACAGGCTTCGTGCGGAAAAGCAACCAGCCGTATGGAAGTGAAAATCGACTCCCCTGATCCGAAAAGCATTGCCGGAGAAATCATTTGTAAGGGTATGAACCTAATGTTGGGATACTACAAAAATCCGGAAGCGACTTCACAAATCATCGATGTAAACGGATGGCTCCATACCGGCGACTTAGCTACAATGGATTCGGAGGGGTATGTCACAGTACGTGGACGAAGTAAAAACATGTTACTAACTTCAAGCGGACAGAACATTTATCCGGAAGAAATAGAAAGCAAATTCAACAACATGCCTTATGTATCCGAATCATTAGTCCTACTTCAGAAAGATAAACTTGTAGCATTAATCTACCCTGATTTCGATGATGCCTTTACACATGGACTGTCACAAACAGATATTGAAAGGATGATGGAAACCAACCGGATTGAACTCAATCAGCAATTACCCTCTTATTGCCAGATTACTAAAATAAAGATCCACTTCGAAGAATTTGAGAAAACTGCGAAGAAGAGCATCAAACGATTTATGTATCAGGAGGCAAAAGGATAAAAGGATAAAAGCATTAAAGTACCAATTCCCGGAACAATCGCTCCAATGTCTCCTCCAGATCACCGGAGTAACCCACATGAGGTCTTGAAGTTTGAATACACGAACTCCGGTGTGCAGTCAACCATCGAAAACGTTCCGGGATTTCCAATTGGGCAATAGCTCCTCCTGTACGGCAACCGGCACAAATTTTGCTAAAAGCCTCCAGATGTTCACGGAAAGAATCAATATCAAGTTCCGGTGCAAATAGCCTCAGCCTTTTTTCATTGATATCATAACGCATCTTGATAAAGCATGCTTGTTTGGAAAACAGGATAACTCCAACATTGATAAACTCCTCACGTTCCACTTTTGGAACAATCCGGATAACGGCGTATTCATAAATATGCTTCTCTGGCATGTTTTGCTTCTTTTACAAATGTTTCAGAATGTTCTATCCTTTCTATAAGAAATTGGTAATAGATATCACGGATATCTTGGGGAGTTTCATTTTTGTCACGCCACTCCACCCAGTCATCCGGAATCAAATTTACGATCTCACGAATCTTCTCCGATGTCAGTAATACCCGAAATTCGGCATCCACCTCCTCCAACTTATCGGCTTGCGGCAATAGAGCATGATCTTTAATCTGAGTAAAAGGACTCACTGCATGTTTGTGCCAATTGACCCATGAATGCTGAAAAAAGAGAGAGGCACCATGATCTATCAACCACAACTCTTTATGCCACATAAGCATATTGGTATTTTTCGTGGTACGGTCCACATTAGTCAATAACGCATCCAGCCATACAACCTGTGACGCCAGTTTGCCGTCGATCTCAGTAACAACCGGATCGAATGGTAAAGCGCCTGAAAGAAAATGCAAACCCAGATTCAATCCCCGGCTTCCCTGCAATAAATCCTGTATCTCTTCGTCGCCTTCCGAACGTCCGAAAGCTTCATCTAAATTCAAAAAGACCAACTCCGGCAGACGAAAGCCCAACACCCGTGCAATCTCACCACCAATCAATTCTGCTATCAGTGCTTTAGTTCCGTGCCCTGCACCCCGAAACTTAACAACATATTTAAAACCATCATCAGCTTCGGCCAGCGCCGGTAGAGAACCACCCTCACGCAGCGGCATGATGTAACGAGTGACATCGACTGTACGCAACTCCATAATTCAAACTCCTTCCTGTATACTATTACAGGTGATAAAGATACAATAATGTTTCCATTTCACCAACTTCTGTTTATAACACTCCGTACGAATATATGTTTATACAAGCCGTTGACATACAAAAATACAACTATGCCTCAATTTGGCAGAAAAATCCCTTATTTTTGCACAAAATTCAGAAGTACATGAAAACAGTAAAATCACATATTACCCAATTATTGTATGCCATGAACGAGGGAATCTTTGAGAAAGAACATCCCATCGCATTATCACTTTTATCAGCCATTTCCGGAGAAAGCATTTTCTTCCTCGGCCCTCCGGGAGTCGCCAAAAGCCTTATCGCAAGACGATTGAAACTGGCATTCGACAGAAGCACTTCCTTTGAATACCTGATGTCCCGTTTCAGTACCCCCGATGAAATATTCGGTCCGGTATCCATCTCTAAGCTGAAAGACGAGGATAAATATGAACGTATAATCGAAGGCTACCTTCCATCGGCAACGATCGTATTTCTGGATGAAATATGGAAAGCCGGACCAAGCATACAAAACTCATTGCTGACAGTCATCAACGAGAAAATATACCGCAACGGACAATATACGATCCGGTTGCCATTAAAAGGATTAATAGCAGCTTCTAACGAACTGCCCGCTCAGGGAGAAGGTTTAGAAGCCCTGTGGGATCGTTTCCTAATACGCTATTTCGTAGGGAACATCGAACAGGAATTCGCTTTCGACCGGATGATAGCCTCAGTAAATGATGCTGAACCGGTAATTCCATCCGGGCTTTCCATTACAGAAGAACAATACAGGGACTGGCGAACTCAAATCAACCAAGTCAATATACATTATACCATCTTTGAATTAATTCACTCCATCAAACGGCAGATAGAAAAATATAACATACAGAAAGAAGAAATCCCCCACTCTGTTCTTTATGTTTCTGACCGCCGATGGAAAAAAATCGTATCCTTACTCAGAACTTCTGCTTTTCTGAACGGAGCAGATACCATTCGCTTCTCCGACTGTACGCTATTACTACATTGCCTGTGGAACGAGGTGGAACAAATCCCGGTTGTCGAACAAATAGTTTCGGCCGCACTCCGCGAGTGCATCGACCACTATCTTTGTGGTGAACGAATCTTAGAACAGAAATTGAACAGTATCCGGGAAGACATGAAATCAGAACACAGCCTGAGAGAAATAAAAGATCCTGCATTACAGATTGTAGATACTTTCTATCATCAGATTGAAGGATATCCTGTAGCAGGCAATTTATTGATTTTTGCTTCCGACTACCAAAGTTTAAGGAAAGATACTCAAAAATTGTTTTATATCCAGAGAGATAAGTATCGTCCTGTAAATTGGATATTAAAGGTATATGACTATGTCCGCAATCGCAATGTATCCCAATCAGCCGTCGTCTCACTTAAAAAAGGCACTCGCTCTGTATTCATCAATAATCAAGAGCATCCATTAACCTGTAATACAGGATATGACATTGATATTCCGGAAGAGACATATCAACCTTTTGAATTTCGGTTTCAGGAGTTGATTGACCTATGCCACAACCGCGAAAATGACTTAAAGCGCATAACTGATATCGAATTACAATATTGCAAGGAACATTTATTTATGGACGATAAACAACGCAGTATGATTAAACGAGTATTAAACAGCCAGAAAGAAATGCTGGACATCTGCCAGAATGAAATCCGGGAAATAGCTTATACACATGGATTGGAAAATAAGGAATATTAGGCTGCAAGAACTTAGAGACATCTATCTGGAAAAGTTGGAAAAGGTAACTTACCAACTATACAAGTCACATCTTCGGAATGATATTATCAAGCAAGAGGAACTTGATGAAGAAATCAAGTCTTATTATCAATACACTCAACCCTCCCTGCAGGAATTTTATTCACATTATGCTGCGCAATGGGAACATTTTTACGAAAGTCGTGAACTTACGGACACCGCTTTTTTGCATTTTCTTGAGAATTCAGCCTATCCGTTACAAATGAAATACAACCGCGGTGACTTAAATATTCAATACTATATCAGCCGATTTCATACACTTAAAAAACGGTCGAAAGAGTGGACAAACCTTCGAAATCTTTTTTTCGGCAAATGGCATCACCTGTTAGCTAATAATGAATATAATTATCAGACAGAACGTATCGACGGACTTTGTGAGAACTTCTACCAACTACAGAAAAGTATAGCCGATCAGCTGCCCCAACGTGGTAGCATCCGCTTAATGTGGTTATTAAGGGGTCACAAAGAACTGGCTAAACAACTTTTCCATTACGACGAAATAGCAAAAACTCACCCGGCTATTCGGGAACTGGCAGAAATTCTCGGAAAACAACATCAAGGTAAGGAGAAAAAATTCCGTATGATTGCAGGCATACACCAGGAACAGATCATTACGCCTGCTGCCCAAAGCGATATAAGAGGAATATGTGAAGGCAATGATTTAAACAGCCTCTTACCCATAGAGTATTGTTATCTTTCAGATCCAGTCTTACAATCTCTTTTCTTCGAACGATTCAGCAAGAAGAAGTTACAGATGATAGACTATGAATCAAAAGAACAACACCGCATAAAAGATGTAAAGGTACAGGGAAAAGATATTGCAGAAGAACAATCAGGACCATTTATTATCTGTGTGGATACTTCAGGATCTATGAGTGGAGAAAGAGAAGAGTTTGTCAAATCGGCCATTCTTGCCATTGCCGAACTCACGGAACAACAAGATCGAAAATGCTATCTTATCAGCTTTTCTGACGACATAGCCTGCATTGAGATAGAACGTTTAAGCCAAAATATACAGGAATTAGCAGATTTTCTTTGTCAAAGTTTTCATGGAGGCACTGATTTAACCCCTGCACTTCTTCACGCTATACATATTTTAAGAACTAAATCTTATCGGAATGCTGATCTGGTAATGATGTCCGACTTCGAAATGTCTCCTTTAAATGACGAGCTTTCGGAAGAAATAAAGAAAATCAAGCAAAACAATACCTACATATATGCTCTTTCTGTACAAAAACAATGTGAAAAAACTTATTTAGATATCTGCGATAGATTCTGGTTTATTTAAATTATGTTATAAAGCATGCTTTTTTTCTTGGATAGTTTGCAGATTAATTTATCGTACGTATATTTGCAATGTGTTTTTCATAGTATTAGATTTTAAGGTTAACAAAGGTTGGAGTACGGCGGTACTCCTTTTTTTATTTATATATTAATCCTATTAAATATCCAATCAAACAGGTCAGCATCTTACTCACAAAACGGTAAAACAGTTTTTGAGTAAAAAGTCCCTAAAGTAAGGTTATAACCCCATTGTTCAGGTACCAAGCCGTTCCTATATCCACGACATCCCACTATCTTTAATCAACGAACTTCTGTTCATCCATGAATCCTTCCCTTATTTGGGTGGGTGTAGCGTTCAGGTTACGTCTGCAAAAGTCCCAGAAATAGTTGCTCGACTCAAACCCGCAATCACCCGCAATCTCTTTCATGGGAAGGTTGGTATGGGTGAGCAGCGTTACTACACGCTTTGCTTTTTGCTCCATCATCCATTTGCGGGGAGCAGCCCCGAACTCCTCTTTGAAACGACGTTCAAAAGTATTCACCGCACATCCGCATTTCTCCGCCAATTCCGTAACAGTCTTTGCTGTAGGGAAGACAGCCATCACTTTGTCACGAAAAGAATATTCTTTCAAGTGTGGCAAGTACTTTTCCGCCACTTGCAGATCCGCTTCGCTGAATACGGGAATATTCCCTTTTCGGTACTCCTTTACCCTATCACGGCGACAAGATAGCAGGTAGCCCGTTAGTTCGTTGTACAATCCGTTCAGGTGCGGATAATCCTCATTATCATTGATGGCAGCCTGCATCCGGCATAAGAACAATATCCCGTCATGGTCTTTCTTTTTGATATATACTTTCATTGTATCCAATAAATATCCCAAAGAATCGTTGTCGTTATGATAAGCAGCCAATATCAGGTAAGCCGGTTCTTCCTGTGTTTTTAATGAAGGGCAAGGGCAATGTTCCTTCAATAGTTTCACCAGACGGGGCATATTATCCTCGTCCCGGGACAATCTTTCCAATGCCGTCCACGTTACCGGATTCTTCACATCCGTCTGCCGCACAGCGACCTGTACCTTTTTCATCCACTCCTGTAACCCTGTTTGTCGAGCTTCATCCATCAAAATCTGACCCAAAGTTTTTCCCATACTTTCTATTTTAAATGGAAAAGTTATATGAACTTTATTTCATTCTGTTTAGCTGGTCTTTTCCAACCGTATCCCATGTACTGGTTCTTATCGCCCTTTTTCTCATTTATTAACAGGGGCAGCGGTTCCGGGCTACACATCTTATACGTCCAATAAACTGATTCCCCAAAATAAAACATGTCGTACTGCATTTTATTCAGTTGCTTTCATATTACTTTACTCTGCTTGTTATAAATGCCGTGCAGCCTGCTGTTTATTATTATCAAATATATGCGAAAGATGTATAATACCAGTGCCCATCCTGTTTATTAACGTCAGTTTAACACGTTAAAGATAAAAACAAGCTCCGGTCATAATCTTTTCCCGATTGAAATTTGCCCTTTCCCTGCCATATCCGTAACTTTGTAAATCAAAGAATCCGATATGAATCAGGAATTATTAAAGCGCACGCTAAAGAACCGCCGCATAGAGCTGACGAATCAGAAGAAAAAGGATTACTATCCTAAAGAACCTCTTTTTATACTTCTGTTTACTTCTGTCGCTTTACTGTTTTGCCTTCTGATGGCAAAGATTAAGGGTGAAACTATAGAACCGGAATCTGTATGGTTTGTCGTATTGTTTCCGGTTGTTTTCGCTGCGGTTGGTTACATTACCTATCGGAATAAGAAGAACACGCTCAAGCTGCATTACATCAGTACGGCACTCACCCCCCAAGAGCAGCAAAAAGTCCTGATACGGCTGGCTAAGGAAAATCAGTGGAAAATAATATTGTGCAACAAACAGCAATTCGTAGCCGATGACATTTGTATGCGCTGGCGTGTGCGTATAACCGTCATTTTCGGGAATCCGCATATGGCTTACAATAGCCGATGCAATCCCACTCGCCGTTGGCACGCTTCCGGTGGCAGGAATTGTGATAACCGGGAAGCAATCCGTCAAGCTATCGAAAGAGAATGGACAACCAAAAACAAGAACTAAAAGGTACGGTATAAACAACAACATGATAGAGTACATGAACATTCCGGCTTTGGTCTGTGTCTCCCTGTTAGGTGCGGGAGCCCTTGCCATGATAGTAGGCTCGCTATTGAAAATGCAATGGGCTACGGAGGGGAAAAAGACTTCGCTATTCACTTATCTTTTATGCCTGATTGCAATGGCAGGTTCCGGCTGGACATGGTATGATAGCATACACAAAGCCCGTGCGTTGGCAGAAGGCAACCGATACACTTTAGCCACGTATGAAAAAGTGTCGGGTGTCATTAAAGGGGGGCACAAGGTACGCCAGTTCGGTTTTTATGTGGATGGGGTGAAATATAATACAACAACGACATACCCCAAATTCTTGGGTGTCAGCAATCCTTTGCGCATCATAGTGAGGTATGCCGTCAGCAACCCTGAATACAATAAGGCTTTCGGGGACGAGTTTGTCCCCACATGGGTACCACCGGAAAGAGGTTGGAAACAATACCCGCCTGCTATTCATTGGGAAGGTGCTGTGCTGGATTCTGTTTATATGCAATCATTACAGGGTAATAATTAAGCCGATGACGGTAAGTGCCGTATATACGCAGTTGATATAAAATGCAGCCATCAACAGCCGGGGGATATATTCCGACTTTTTGAATAAAGATGCAGGCTGGATGATTAGCAAAGTAATAAAAAGAACAATGCTAAAACCGACCTGACTCATCAGCAACCATTGCGGATATTCCGTAATGACAGCCGCAGACCATGCTTGGAGCAAAGGAGTTATATTTTGCAGAAATACGTGAGCCGCAAAATATCCCAAAGAAGAAACGGCTTCTTTCCTCTGCCGTAGAAGCGCATTGATAGTATAAACGCCTATTCCGGCTTGTCCCAGCAGTATGGATAACTGGAAAAAGTCGAAAATCCAATAGATGGGATTGCTGGTAGTGCCATCGTTAGCAAAATAATCATAGAAACAGAGTGAGGACACGCAACTTGTTGCGACCAATCCTGCACAGACAAATGAAATGATTCTTTTATTCATTGTATTCAGCATAATAAATCGGAACTAAAGCCCTGTACTTACTTTCTTTTTACACCTTTCCCGATAATTGAATCCGCAGCTACGCATCCTTGCGAACGGCTGTCAATCGAGCCGCCCCTGTAATCCCCCGCAACGAAGTAGCTGCCCGCCGGGACGACAACCGCAGTTGTGGTAGCCGTTGCCGAATCTATGGGTACAACGCTTTTACAGATGTTCACCTTCATGCCATTGGGCAGACTTTCGCAATACTCTTCACATTCATCTTCTTCATAGAAAAGTTTCCGTATGAATACCCATTCACACTTTTTGCCGTTCACGATACATTGCTGATCCTGAAAGCGGACAGTATCGCCCGGTAGTCCGACAATTCGTTTAAATGCCCTTTCCTGAAAGCCGGGAATGTATGAATGATATGCGATTACGTCCCCATAAGTCAGGGAATCCACCGGAATAAGGTTTACTATTTCACCCACTTGATAGTTCGGGTACATTCCGGCACTGGTCAATTCAACTTTTGGGTTACATGCCGCCAATATCAATGGCATGACAAGCAAATACAATAACTTTTTCATAAAATTGATTTCATTCATCCAGAAAATCATCATTACTTAGATAATACTCAATAGCCTTTATACAATCTTTGTATAATGTTTTGGGATTCAATTTATATTGAAAGCTCAATATATCCTTAAATGTTTCAACATCGACCAACGAACTCATGCCCAAATCGTATGCTTGTTTGGGGACTTCACCATCTTCTGTTTCCACATATCCATCCTCTTCTTCCGATTCAATGACTAAATATTTGCCATTCTCCAAGTTCTCTGTTTCAATAACACTTTTTGAGCAATAGATATAAGCGTCACATGGTAATGCTTTATAAGCATTGATTAAATCTCCGATAGTTCCAAATTCTTTCATATATACTAATATTAATACATTATTTTTTTTCTTTCAGGTACTTTTCCAATGCAATATACACTTCTTTCCGGTAACTGACAAAAATAGTTTTATCTGTTTGGGACGAATTTTTCTTTTTCCCGTCATAGTGCGGAATATTGGATAAAAACAGGCTATACGAGAAAATCATGTTCTCCTCTATTTTACGGGAAGGCTTGAATGACTTGGCAGGTATATAAGAATAAATACCCTCTTTACAACGGTAGGGCTTATACATTTGCACAACTCCCCACGAATTTATCTCATCCACCCGGATGCTTCTTTTCCCGAACAGGCTTCGTTCTTCTATTCTATCCTCACAAAGTAAAATCTTACTGGGTAGTGCCCAACAGATTAACAGGATAGACAAAGATATGGGCAACAGGAAAATAAAGAGGACTTTATTCTCACTTAAATTGGCTACACATAAAAAGTAGATCATAAATGCACTGAATATACTGCATATGACAACTCCTGCCCAAACAAACTTATTTGTAGGGTAAATCCAGAATGTCTTTTTCCCGGAATCCTTGTCTCTCATATCCAATTCTATTCTTTTATTCCCCATAAACTTTTGAAATACACCTCTTTATCCCAATCCTCAAATCCGATAACGACATGATAAACAGGAGAGCCTTCGGTATAATCCTTTCGGGCTTTCAACGCCTCTATATCCTCTTTTACCGCTTCTTTACCGTATCTATTCACTTTCGCTGTAATGCACGTGACGAGCATGTTCAAATACTCTTGAGTACTTTGATCCGTTTCCTTTAAATTAGAGTCGCAATAGTCAATCACCTTCTCATAATTCAAGTTGGCAGACGCAGTATCTCCCGTAAAATCGGATATGATAGCCTTTAAAAACCAGTTCATCCAAAAAGCACCATATTTTACCTCTGCATCATCCAGCGTGGCAAGTGCCGTGTCAAACTTTCCCTGACAACACTGTATCTGGGATTTTTGCCCATAGAGTGTGTGATAGAACCACGACTTGTCATCATCAGATGTTTGCGACTGATCTACAAGCACGATTGCCCCATCGATCAGTTCAATCGCTAAAGCCAGCGAATCCGGATTATTGCGGTTTGCTCCGGCAAGCTGTAATGCCCGTTCAGCAGTTTTGCCAGCCATGACTAACGGTTCATTCTGATCCGTCTTTTTGTTTTTTGAGTTGACACATGCAGTTGCTATCATTGCATGAATTATCAATATGAATAAGATTCTTCCTTTCATTCTCTATTTTGAGTTGTTTTTTTAATTGTTAGGGCAGCGCATCCGCTTGTTATTCCCATAGTAGTTCCCTTATGCCCTCTAAGGCACTATATCGTAAATGGTCTGATCGTTATTCTTGAAAATGGTTTGTTCAATCAATTTTCCGACATGAACGATGCTGTCAATATCCGCATTGACTTTCAGGCTTAGAACCGGAGCATATTTCACATGATCGTAATCTATGGGCGTGTTGTTATAGGTCGTTTCGATAATTGGGTAATTATGCTCTTTGGCAAATTGCTTCAATGTATCCAGATAGGGAAGCTGGTCTTTACTCATGGCTTCAAAATCAATGTAGAACTTTCCGTTATCCTGCATGAAATAGATACAATCCACACCATTGGCACAGATACCCGTAAAATCATATTCCGTTCGTCCTGCCTGTACGTTTTTCAGCACGCCCGGCAACTTATCCATTGTAATCTGTGCGCCTACCGGAATATAAGGATTTATACTATCGCTCTGCGTAGCTCGCTTGTTTCCATATCCACATCCCAGTAAACCCAGAATAGAGGCAAATATTCCCATCCTTATTATTTTAAAGTGTTTCATATTCAAATTACTTTTATGATTTCATCTATTTCATTGAAATAGACTGCAAATATACGTTATGTGCTTCAATCCTATACTCTGATTTTTATCATATATATTCTGATAACGTCTGGTGGCTAATCGACCATCAGGGCGATTCATCCGCTTGTTTTCTGTATTATTTTATTTCTAAACAATATGTATGACGCCAATAAACAAAGTAAAAATGGTATTGTAGTATCATACAAGCACATTGTACCAGAAAATAAAATCATCAAAATAGGAATAAGAAAAAATGATAGGGAACTAAACAGTATGCTGTTTCTAACTCTTGCAAAGCAGTTCAAGAACAAAGTGATTACTCCGGTAGATAATGCCAAAATTCCCAAAATTGACCAAGCCAATGCCATACCTCTATAAGAAGCATCCATATCTGGTACAGGTTTTATATTTTGAGTCCTTAGCCAAAGAATACCCGTGGTACACAATAGACTAATACATAATATTCCAAACCATATTTTCAATAAGAGTTTGATTATATAGTATTTCTGTTTCATTTTTCGTTTATTTATTATCAAGTTAATGTCCGGTGGCAGCATTTTAATTCAAGCTATCTTTCATCATTATTCGTAGTTGTTTTTGCGTAGGTAATGTTTTCCATCCTTTATCTGGTGCTTTTAGAGTAAACCAAGATGGTACGCTGTCTAATATAAGATGTCGGTCGGGGGCTTTGGCTAAGAATGTTACAAAGTAACGGGTTCCGATTGGAGTGTTTTTACTCTCGGCAAATGATATAAAAAAACTTCCTTCATATAAAGTCTTATTATATACAAACTCATATTTTGCACTTTGCCCTCTATAAGCAGAACCGTATTTAACAAGAGTTACGATAGAATATATACCATCCTTTCTTATATTGTTGTTTCTAATTGTTGAAACGCCATACAATAGAATGAATACTACAATTGGAACTATAAATTTTAAAATCTTAGTTTGACTAATCATATTTATTGCTATTCTATATACTTTCTTTTTTGTACTCTGTTGATAATGGGTTGCAGCTTGCCGCCGTTAGTCGGAACAGGTGCATGTTATAAGCTAAATTTCGTATTCAATCTTGTAATCTTCATATACATTGAATACCGTTTCACAATCAGATAAAATACTTTCAAGTAAAGGTTTGACTTCACTATTCCAATCCAACTTACCCAAACCTGCACCTATTTTCGGGAGCGACACAGTTTTGATACCTCTGCTTTCGCACACTTTTTTCAAGCGTTTCAAACCTTTATTCAGATAGGTAAGTTCCGCATGATACATATCGGGTTGTGTAGCGATGTAAATTATACCCGGAGAGAAACCTTTGATTTCTCCTATGAACACATCGCCAGCTTGAAACTTAGTGTTTCGTGTGTACTTCTTAAAGAGCTTTTGGATTTCAGGGAATTGACTTGACAGCTTAAAAGCAAGCCCAGTTCCTAATCCTTCTTGTGAGCCAATAGCTACACCTTGTGCTATGTACTCATCTTTACTCTGTAATATATCTCCCGAAATGTATTTTATCATATTGTTTCCGTTTTTCAGTTGCTTATAATGGTTTGGCGAGGAACGCTGTTTAAGCGTTGTCTCGGTTTGTTAGCAACTTTACTTTAATTCATAACAAGCATAGAGTTCAATTTTATTTCCTTCAAGAATATCATTGATTTGATGTTCCAATTCGCCCAATCCATTGACACTTGTTATTTGACGGTTGAAACCTAATTGCTCAACCTCCAAATCAAGATTTAAATGTCCGATTGATATAAAATTATCTTTCAGCTTCTCTATATCCGTATGATATAGAGATAACTTGCGTACACCAAAACTTCCCATAGCATTAGTTTTTGTTACAGGAACTTCTTCTGTCAAAATCGTATCTATTGTTGGTTTTAGATAGTCTTTGTAAGTAGTAGGAACAAAAGCATAATAAGCATCTTCTCTGTATTGATAAAAATCTTCAAAGATAAAACAGCGATACTTGTCATCAATTTGAAAAGCAATTACTTCTCCCTTTGTAAAAAGACTGTTTACGAGTATTTTATACTTTCGCGGCTTACGTACTTTCAAAATTGGTGTGCTTACCTTTTGGAGTAACTTTTGGAGTGTAATATTTCTTTGTGAAATAGCGGTCTTATCTATTTCAGCCCAAGTTCTATCAGCACCGTTTTCTACAATAGTTTCAAGTTGTTTTACAAAGTAATCGTCCAATAACCCAATTTCCCAAAGCGTAAGGCAAGCAGTAGAAATATAAATCTCAAAATCAAGTGAAGATGATAAATTTTGTAATTCATTTTTTAGATACGATTTAATTTCATCTGCCGACTGTCCAATATCATATCTGTCCAATATTTCATTTTGAACATCTATGCTTAAATCGCTTTCCAATATGTTTGTACCCTCAATCGCCATATTTGTTATTTCTTTTGTTGCTAATGGTTTGCAGCGTTCCGCTTATTCAGTCGGTTTGCTGTTTGTTAGTCATGTCCGACAATTCAACTATATTTAAATTATTATTCAATTTTCTCGTTTTGTTGATAAACAACTTTTCTTTTATTGCTTGTTCTAACTGTTTATTATTCCATATATTTATCTCATAAATCTGCGGGATAACACCTTGTTTAACTTGTAACAAAACCTCCCTTCTTCGCTTAGTTGCTTCAATTTGCACCGAAGTGACTCGTCTTGTAACAGAAAATAAAGAAGTGATAAAAGATTTCTTATCTATTACTTCAGAAAACAAATCTTGATTCTTCTTTAGATTAAAACAATATCCATAATCAAAATGATAAAAATCATAAATGTTTTTTATCAATGAATATAAATTTTCCATATTCTGATTGTTCGTTTCAATTATCAGTTCTATCAATCCACAGCACTCCGGTTTGATTTGATTAAGCAATTCATTAGTATAAAACAAAGAAGTGCTTTCGTTTTTAGAAGCTGCGGATAAATAAACAATCTCCTTATTGTGTTGTGATAAATAATGGAAGAAACTATTTATTGTTTTCCACGCTCTACCCGAATAATTGATTTCGATATGACTTACGGATTCATTTAACCATGTAGCTGAAACATAATTATCGTAGGTAGTTAACAGTTTTCTAATGAAATCCATATCAAATAATATGACTTTATCAGAACTAATCACTTTATATAGTTTTATTATCTTCATTTCTGTTTTATAGTACATGATGGGATTCAACTAACTGCGTTTAGCAGTTTAGGTGATTGTTATGTGCCTCATTGTCTTCTTCTATTTGCATAAGAAATATTTCCTGCAAATCTCCACTTATTATTTTACCATTCAAGGTTAATTCAAAAAATCCTTCTTGGTTGGCAAAAGATGATACGTTATCCAATTTGGCAAAAACATTAGATAATGTATCAGTCATGATTAAACGGACAAAAGATTTTAGCTCTTGCCGTTGTTTTTCATTCAAATGACTATATAATTCTTTGCTATCATTCCATCGCTCATTACCACCGCTCACCGGCAATGTATTTAGAGTGTTAAAATAGCGATTATATAAGTCATTCAATATTTCTCTTTTCAATGAATTAACAAATTCTGAATCATTCATATTTTTCCATTTTTAAGTTGCACATAATGTTTTGCGGATAATCGACCTTACGGGAGATTGATCCGCTTGTTATCTGCCTCTATTCACTTTGATAAGTTTCAACTATATACAAATCAACATTCGGATAATCATTTGAAACTTTATCCAAAATAGCTTTTACATCATTCCATTTTAATCCGCCTAATCCAGCACCGATCGCAGGTAAAGCTATTGCCGTTACGTTATCACGATTGGCAAACTCAAGCATCTTTATCAATGCCTTTGTGATATACTCTTTTTTAGCTCGTGTTCGCCACGTTGCTTGAGTTCCAAGATTATAAATATGTCCGTTGCCATAATTATAATCAAATACATCTCCGGGGCAAAACTTATCTTCTTTGCACAAATGTTTATATTCAATATACATATAAGGATATTTATCCTTGAACTGTACGGCAATGCCTTTACCCATAGCACCAGCGCAATTACACCCATGTGCATAACTGCTCACACCCTCGATGCGGAATATGTCTCCTTTCTCTATATATCTAATCATTGTTTTTCTTTTTTTATTGTTAATTTATTCTGTCGATAATGGCTTGGGAAGAAACACTGTTCAGGGGTTATCTTTCCTTGTTAATGATATTTCTACTTTTTCAAAGATTTGAACCATTCTTCAACAAATTTTTCTCGTTCCAGTGTATTGGGAAATTCTTTAACATACGCATAATCATATATTGAGACAACGTCTTTTAGTAAAGCAGGCTTTCCCAATGTTAAAAGATATACCTTACCAGAAGTAGCCATCATACCAGACTGATGTGCATTTATCATCGCACCACAACATTTTAATCCTATTCCATTATCCAAAAGCATATCACGCAACTTTTGAAATGCTGAAAATTCATCATCTGCATTTACTTTATACAGGTGATTGTCCAATAATACTGACATGGTAATCACATCAACAGTGTCTGTGATTGTAATAGGTAATTCAAATTCTGTATTATCTGCAAATCTGATTGCCACAATATTTTCAATATCTTCTTCAAAATATTCTTTCATAACTTCTCCTATTTCAATTATCATTAATGTTTTGCGGATAATCGACCATTAGGGCGATTTATCTGTTTGTTATTGATGAAAGTTTATTCTCTTTTGTTATACCAAGCCAAGAAGTCTAAAGATACTTCCTTCAAATTTTCTTCATCTTCATTGTTTGGGATAAGTTCTGCATATTCCTGAATAATAGGGTGTAACGTCGTTAGGCTTTCTTTTGGAAATTGAATTAAAAGTTGGCTAATAATCCAATATTTCCAGATGATGTCATTTTTTGGATTTGCCAATATTTGTTCAAGACTTGCTATCAGTTCTTTATGAAACTTAGGCAAGACATGAATTATCTTTAATGCTACAGGCCAATTCATGTCAGCAATCCATTCCAAAATAGGAATTGCCGCAGCCGAAACTTGTTCAGGGGTAGCTAACGACAAACGCTTGACAGCATCAATATCAAATTTATCTTTAGGGATTAACCCTTGTGAGTTTATCATTGTTTTATAATTCGTTATCAATAATGGTTTGTGAATAGCTGACCGTTAAGGTTGCTCATTTGTATGTTATCGTCATTGTTATACAGGTTTCATCATTATTTCAGGAATTTCCCACTCAGCTTTTGAATTATTCCGTTCATGTTTATATTCAATTATTTCGGGATAATTCTTTTGGCAGATCTCAGAAATTAACGCTTTACGAATACTATCACTAACAATAGACTCAAATCGCCAAAATAGCATAAAAGCTATGCCTTTATCACATAATGGATGCCTTAAAACATGAAAGACTGTATCTATATTGCCAAGAATGGGAAGATAGCAAGCTATACCATATAAATCCATAGTTGAAGAACAAGAATCTATCTGTTTGTTCAGATATTCGCCAAACCAAGACCTCACTTCCGTTTCATCATAAATACTATATGGTTCTTCTCCGTTAACGTCTTTATACATGAAATCGGGAATAGTGGAAACATTGTATCTATCATTTATCGGATTATAATGTATATCAGTTTTGAGATAAAATCCATTAGTATAATTGGTGATGATTACTTTTATAAGTTGGAATACAGCTATATCTTCATTTATTCGGGTGGCATTCCACTTGTAAACAGTGAAGTCTTGTGGTTGTGTCTGCCAAAAAATCATTAAAGCAGTGGCTTCGCTACATATAGCTTGCTTCACAATCCAATCTAATATTGGTATATGAATATCCCAATTCACCACATTTGCAAGATAGTGTAGTTCATCAGGTTGTGTGAATACAGACAAATTGTTTAAGTCAATGTCTGGATTTTCAATAATGCAGTCATCTATATATTGTTTTACTTCATCTTTCATATTTTATTCATATTGACGATAATGTTTGGTGGATAATCGACCGTTAGGGTGATTTATCCGTTTGTTATCGGTTTATTCATTTTATTTATATCCATAAATAACAAATGTATGTTCGTCTTCTTTCTCAAACGGTATATGATACTGATGAAGAATGTCCAGCAATATGTCTGATTTATCTATGATTTCGGGATTTACTAATCTTCCTTTGTAAATTTCACGCAAAGGCTGAATAGACATCCATTCTATATTAAAGAATGGTGGCGGAGCGTATTCCCAATTTTCATATATAAGTTCCCAATCCCCTAAATAAGTCGGTGCTTTTCCAAATACAGGAGAATGTTCAATCTCATCAGTCAAAAGCTGAACACTGTATGCAGGTTCAAATTCTGCTGTGGATAAAATTGCGGTTTGTAGTTTTAGCCACTTCGTGTCATTCATTATAGAAGATAGCCGTTTCCGTCTAATTATCAATTCTACTTCATCTTTCATTCCAGTGTAGTTAGAATTGATAAATTCCTTATACTGACTGTAAATTGTATTTATATCATATATCTCCATACATTTGTTTATTTTAGATTACCGATAATGTCTGGCAGCGTGCCGTTTTAAGCGGTATGCTGTTTGTTAGCATCACTGTTTTTAATCCTCTAAGCAATTTGCCAATTCGATAAGAAAAATACTATAATTTTTCTCTATTCCAGCGAAACACACTAAGGTATTATCAATCCGTTTCAAAAGATATACATCTGTCATCATATTTGTGTCATCTGCCAATGAAGGATAAAAATACTTCGTTTCTTTGGGTTCATGCCTATCAATAGAGAATGGTGCTTCTATTTGCATGACATTCAAATCGAGCACCCAAAATTGCTCATCATACTGAATAATCGCTTTCTCTTTGTTTAGATAGGCGTGATGATAGCCAACATACTCCATGTCTTCAGGAAAAAGATACTCTTGCAACAATTTACATGAAGGATATTTATATTTTAAGATGCCTGTAGCGTCTTGTTGCAATAAGAACTCATGTTCATTTTCTCCCCATATCGGAATTACGGCTTCGTAATCTTCATTTAGACTATTCGGATATTTTAAAGCAATGTCTTTACCTGTAAATTTAACAAAACCTATTACAGAACCATCTTGACCAGCCATTTGTGATAAACAAATTTCATTAGTTTGGGGTGTTAAGCCTATCTCGAATGCGCTATCATATAGTTTGTTCCTAGAGACTTTCTCTGCTAATATCTGATTCAGTTGTTCTGCATCACGCACTTCTATGGCGAATCGTTTGGCATTATCTTTTCTAATGCACCACAAATATTTGCCATCAAGAGAATGCTGTATTTCCATAATATTTCCCTCAGCCTGTTCTATCAAGTTTCCATTTAAATCATAAGCATGAATAACATTGCTTCCTGCCACTACAAATGAATGCGCATAAGGATGAACAGATACTGATTGAATTTCTGTTATCCCATGCGGTTCAAATATACATAACGGAACAAGTTTTTCATTTAAAACACCAATCTTTCCAGCTTTACTGAAAGTTGCAATATAATAAGTTTGCTCTACATAATTCGCTTTGCAAATTGCACTTATCTTATATTCAAACTGTTGTTCATAAGTTATTTTTATCTTCATATTTTTTCTTTTATTTTGATTGATGCTAATGTCCGATAGCGTTCCGCTTTTCAGTCGGTAATGCTGTTTGTTATCGCGATTATTATACTATAAAATCAATTTGCCTGTTACCTCTCGTATTTCATCACAATAATCTGAAATTTCATCTTTTATATCGTCATAATTTATAATAGAACAGAGGTCATTTGGCGCTAAATGCCAATAAAAGCAACATAGAATATATTCAAACCTATCAATTATACCAGTCGCTATTTTTTTGTAATATTCAGTTCTACCATTGCTTATGTAATAGTTTGCCATTTTATTAACATTAACGATAAGCAATTGAAACTTCTCTCTATCAAAAAAATTCTTCTCATGAAATTGATATAAGAATGTTGTTTCAATATTAGCTTCAATTTCTTCTATCAATAATTTTTCTAATTCTTCCATTTTTATAATTTTATTTGTCGCGATAATGTTTGGCAGCGTTCCGCTTATTCAGTCGGTCTGCTGTTTGTTATCGGTTTTTAATATTATAGTGGCTACTTTTTTATTGCCTGCATATACATCTACGGATTCTATGGTATTTAAAACTTCATGAGGTGCATGATCAACCAGAAAAGCGACCAAGCAATCACTTACATATTTATCAGGCTCAAGAATAAACATTTTAATGCTCCATGCTGAAGGCTCCACTTGCGGTAAAACAGTAACAGCATAACACAACTCATAAGTAGGCCGATTTTTCAATCCGCCCTCTTCTGGTTTGAGCCAATATATTACTCCTTTCTTTTCCATTTTATTAAACCGATAACGTTCGATGGATAATCGACCTTCGGGAGATTGATCCGCTTGTTATCAGTCATTTATTCTATTGATATTTTGATATTATTGAATCCCATTTTTTTTGATATTCAGCTAATTTTGGACTATTCCTTTTAATACTGCGATTCTTTCCTATCACAAGTACATTATCATCATTTGTCATTCCAAAATAAAACGGCTTATTCGGTTGTATTTCTGTTTGTTTCAATACGGCGTTTAATCTTGCAAAGTCTTCAAATGAAAATAAACTGGTAATGATATGCAACATTTCAAGTTGCTTCATATTCAATAGAGATTCAATGCTACTATCCTTTACACCGCTGATTATCAATCCTAAACGTTTCAGTTGTGAGATAGTTGATATATCATGCAAACTGTTAATTATCCATTTGTTTGAACCAAGCATAGAATTTACACTTTCTTGTAGTACCAATTCTTCCAAATGAGGTGCATTAACTATTTCTTCAAATGACTTCACTTTCTTACAATCTTCCAAACGGATACCTCTAAGATTATGATTATAGTTCATATTCCAAAGTTTTTCGATTTTAGTATTCCATTCAATTATTAAATATTCTATATTTTCAAGAGATTCCAAACAAGCAAAATCTTTCACCGTATTACAAGCTGTGAAACAAAGTACAGGAAATCTTTGTGCATAATACTCTACAAAATATTCAAGACTTTTTTGTGTAACACCCGAAATATAAAGTTCTTTGGTTGTTATATCGTCAAGTTGATGTAACTCCTCTATATAATGATCTGTAATGTGAAAGCGTAAAAATCCCTCATTCATTTTACGCCCTGTCCACTTGTAATTTACTCCTTCAAAATTGTCTGAAACCATAAATATATCTTATTATTACATGACTGATAATGGTTTGTGAATAACTGACCGTTAAGGCAGTTCATTCTCTTGTTACCAACATTTCAATCTCCACTTACCCAAATTGTGTTTTTATCTATTATCATAGGACGCAAATTCTTAATAAACTCTATTACAATTTTCATTGATTGTTTATCTAACGTCTTTATATAATCATTCGCCAAATTAATAAGTAATTCAAGATTTTGAGGTATCAATCTTGTATCTCCATATTCATCAATACTCAATCCTGTCTTTACATGAAACTCCAAAAAGACAGGTTGTAATATTCTCAATTCAACATCATTCAAAGCGAAGTGATGATTATTCATTGTATTGCTAAAATCTAACATTTCAATTATTTGTTTATTGGTAATGGGTTGAAACTAATTGTTTTCAGCACTTAGTTGTTTGTTAGTCATTCTCATTATTACTTCTTGTGCCTTCTTCTTCCATACTTGATTATTGATTTTCTCTAATCGTATTAAAGCATCATTTTTTTTATTCATTACATATTCAATACAAGCAATATATATTTGATGCAATTCTTGTTGAATAGCCTTTTCTTCGTAGAAAAGCATTATTCTATATAGCTTTTCAAATGATTTTATTTTATTAAAGAAAGGAATAATATCCTTTCCAATTAAGAAATTTATTCTTTCTTGTAATTCCCTTACTTCTACACCTTCATAAAATTCAATGTTGCCATTTTCTTGAAAGAAATCAGAAATTCTACCTCTCAAACAACAATCTGTATTTTTTACACTTTTACCCTTTGGAACTTTACCCCAACACAAACCAAAAACATCTGAAGAATAGATTCCTATCTCCAAGGTATAATATTGCCAATTTTTATCACAATATTTACCGGGATCAATTCTGAACATATAAACAAAAGGATCACATTGGCATAACCAAGTTAAGCCATTCTTTTTAAAACCTTTTATTTTTATTCCTTTCGATAGTTCTTTGATATACATATTGTTTTATAATGACTAATGGTTTGCGGATAGCTGACCGTTAGGGCAGTTCATTCGCTTGTTATCAATATTTTAATCTGCTCTAATGTATGCGAATAATGTTTCTTGTTTGGTGTGAAGTACACTTCTTTCAATATAGGGTTTGCCAACAAGGGAGATAAATCTCCATTTTTGCAATTCCAAAACTTGAATGATGACAAGGATTTCATGCTTTTAATAAATTCCAAATCGTCCAAATCCGAAATGAAAAGATTATGAATATTCCGGTTATTCGCCAGCATAGAATAATCATGTAGTCTGCTATTCTTTTCAAATGAAACTTCTCCGGCATAATCCAAAAGGTTGATACAGCCAATATCGGTTAGCTTTCTATTATGCCCAAAAACTAAGGTATCAATCCGAACCAAATCTTCTATGCCTCGTAAACATTCTATTTGTGATTGATAGATATGTAATATTTTTATAGATTTCCAACCGGAAAACAACAACATATCTTTCCCTGCAAATTTGCTGATAACCGCACTCTCTAATTGTTCCAGCTTATCCAAATTTAGAAAGTTCTTATTATAAAATATTCCAATATTCCGAAGTGATGAAAAACGAGCAAAATCTATATGCAAATCCACTTTCTGACAATAGAATGTTTTTAATCTTTCAAGAGAGTATATATATTCAAAATTGGATACATTTGTAGTATTAACATTCATAAACGATAGGAATACAATTTGATTAGCCACTTTCTCGAAAAGCCTGAAATCCATTATTGTATCAACAATATTCCATGTGTCAACTTGTAAACCGTCACAATCATTCGCAAGGGCATATTCTATACCTTGTTCAAACTCTTTTGGTTCAAGCATTAATTTTTTCTTGCATTTATTTGTTTCAGAATCATGTATTCGCATACTCAACTTTTTATTGATAATGTTCGGCGGCTAACCGACCTTTTCATGGGTGGTTAAGCCGCTTGTTATCGACCAATTTATACATTTGTATAAATTGAATCTCCTTCACTTAAAAATCTTATCCCTTTCAGATTGGATTTTTCACATATATTCTTAAACTCTTCCGTAACAACAACATAAGATTTATGTTCTTTCATACGTACTATCGAAAAATTGTTAAGAGCATCCGTTAAGAAAAAGATTTTCTTCATTGTTCTTATACCATATCTTGTTGTTTCTATTACAGATTTATTCAAATCCAAGCATTCTAATGTATTAGTTATATTTAATGCAAAAAAGTTATTAATCTGATTCCCCTTTTTATCTGTTATAACAGCATTAAAAAATTGTAATTCAGAATTTTCAAGAAAAGAAAAAGTGTTTCTAAATTTTTTGCTAACAAGTAAAGGACCTAATGTTGGCAACAAATCATATTTATCAATGTAAGAATCAATCTTATCAATAGTATAATAGATAGGATGATTGTAGATAACAGGATGACCTTCACTTAAAGCAAAGTAATCTAAATCATTCTTTTCTTCATCAAATACAAAGTTTACATCTCTTTTATAATAATCTGCTAATTCATAGTATTTCATATTTACTTATATTTTACAATTCTTTTTTTTGTTTATAGTCGATAATGTCTGGCGGATAATCGACTTTGGGGAGATTGATCCGTTTGTTATCTGTATTGTTACATAATATCTCCAAATAACTCATTGAGCCGTTCCTCATTTATGGGATTACTCCCACGCCATCCGGAAAGCGGCAAGATTATATCAGACCTGAAATTGGTCGTAGCTTTATCACTAACATGACATCTTTCTTCAAACGGGGTAAAGCCCTCAAATAGAGGCTTTATATAAGAGTTTGGCATGATTCCAAGTTCTGCAAGTACCATAAGTTGACCTCGAAAACGATATTTTTCATAACCGGGAACAATCTTTGCCACTCTTATTCTCTGTTCCAGCTTACCCGATGTTTCTTCTGCTGGAGCATTGCGAATGTAATCAATAACAGTGCGGAAAACCGTAATGTCATTTTCAGTCGGTTCACAAGGTGGCAATTGGGAAAATTCTTCCAAGTCTATTACATAAGCGTCCCAACCTTCATTCCACGCATAGCCATAATATAACCTAAAAATTTCTTCTCCACTTTGCAACCAGTTATTTACCTTAATTGAGCAAATCGGACAGCACCCATCTCCAACAAAATTGTGGATAGGAACGGCTCTTGCAAACAAATAACTTAGAATCGGCTGTCTGCCCCTTGGGAAACTTCCAAATCCACAAACAAAGGTAGACAAACAACTTCTTAGGCTTATATTTTCGTTCTGCAAAACGAACTTGTATTTTTCAATACATTGGTCGTGTGTTAAATAGACAACCTCATTTACAGGATAACTAGACTCTATAAGATAAGCATATTCGGCAGGAGTTAAGTTATTTGTTGCATAATGAATTGTCTTTGTATCACAATCAAACTTATCTCCGCAATCAATTTCACGGAGATAGCCTTTTTCATCTTTGATGTATTTCTTTTTGAAATACACTTTCTTTAATATTTTGAATAACCTATCATTCATATTTTGTTTTTTTATACAGATAATGTTTGGCAGCTAACCTATTTTCAGAGGTTGAGCTATTTGTTAGCATCGTCTTTTAATCCAGTTCAGCACGGGAAAACAAGTCTATAATCAACTCTTGATCTTCACATGCTTCTTTGAATTTTAAGATAAACTTTTTTAAAGCATTTCTATCTTTTGAATAAACACAGAGCATACTTCCTTCCGAATCAAAATCAATGTTTTCGGATAGTTCTGGTGCTTGTTCATCAATAAAGACACGAGCCAAAGATTCCCAATCATAGCCATTACCTTCAAATCCTTCATCTTCTCTTGATTGAAAGATTTCTGTTTTATATTCGCCAACAGTCAGACATACTGAAGCTGTTGTTTTATGTTCCACCCAAAAGAAGGGGTTAATTTCATCATTGATCTTCAACATAGCTATTCTGATTTTGCCCAACTTTTTATCTCTGTCAATTCGTTAAAAAGTTTATCTGCTGTTTCTTTTATTCCGGCACGATACTTTAAGGGTATTTTTTTCTCATTCCTTTCCCACCACTCATAAAATGTTTCTTTAAGCTGCTTGCGGTTTAGGCGATAAATCCCCATTGAGGCTGTTGTTGGATATTTTTTGCAGATTGTGATTAACATATCAAGATTTACAAGTAAATACTGACAACCATCATCGTAATCTAATACCTTTAAACTCTCTTCCGCTTTTTGTACATTTTCTAAAGCAAAATTGAAATATCTCAAAGGAAATAAATCAGCCTTTGTATTTTCTTCCGGTCTTATGCCTTTATTGGTATGCTTCTTCATTTTTTATTTATTAATTCGATGCTAATGTTCGGGGAATAATTGCCACAAGGTCAATTATTCGCTTGTTATTGACGCTTTATTGGTTCGTAATGCCAAGATTGTTGAATCTCTAATCCATTTTGAAAATTCTTCAAAACATGAATATATCATTCCTGCGGGCAACTTGATATCATAATACCGATTATCTATGTTGTTTTTTGTTAGTAGCCATTCATAACCTTGTTGTTCTACAAGAAACACAAAATAACCTTGAAAGCATTCTCCATGCTGTGAAAGTATGTCAAGATTAGCGAATGCTGGATTTTGCATAAAATCACCTTCGTTAAGCCAGATATTTTCAATTAATTTATCCGTGAACACATTTGCCGACAAATTATCAGAGGGAATATGGCGTTGCCCTTTTTGTTCAGTTATATTGAAGATACGATCTAATTCTGCTGACAACACAGCACATTCTTCAATATCTCCGACCATATTGTTGCTTATCCATAAACAATAGTTTATGAATATAGGACTTTCATTAAGTTGCCATAGCCTTACTTCTATTGCGAACTTAGATTTGTTTCCGAATATATTTTCACATTCTTTTTTCATCGTCAATAACGTTATGCTAACAGCGGTCATTTAATGTTTCGCTGTTATTTTCTCTAAGTATTTTATTAAATCTCTTCTTCCAAAATATCGTCCAACGGGCTTTTGATCTTACTTTTATAAGTGTCTGCAATATGGACGTACATCTCTGTTGTCTTAATATTTTCATGCCCCAACAGTTCTTTTATGATTTTCAAGTCTGTTCCTTGTTCTATCAAATGTGTAGCGAACGAATGGCGGAACAAATGGGGATATACTCTTTTTGTTATTCCTGCTTCATGGGCTATCTCTTTCAGTTTTTTGGAAACGATACTTTCAGAGAATTGTACTCCGGCTTCACGTTCAAAAAGCCACTTTTCCGGCTGATACGCTATACTATATTCTTCCAGTTTATTGACAAACGGTTTGGATAGCAGCGTATATCGGTCTTTCTTCCCTTTTCCCTGTCGCACATGTATCAGTGAACGGGAAATGTTTATATCATCCGGTTTTAAATTCAGCAATTCGCTGATACGAAGCCCTGCCGAGTACAGTAGCGAATACATGCAATAAAACCGCAAATCTTCTTTAGCTACTGTTAGAAAGTCTTTCACTTCTTCCTTGCTCAATACATCCGGCAGTGTCTTCTCACGTTTTGCACGGTTTACCTTGTAGCAGTGACGTTCGTTGCCCAGCACCTTTTCATAATAGAACTTGATCGCGTTGATACGTTGGTTCTGTTGGCAGGAAGAGATATTTTTCTTGTCTATCAGTTGAAGCAGGTAAGCATTTATTTCGTCCGGCGAAATCCTTTTCAGGTTGCTTCCGGCAAAATACTGTTGAAAATCTCTATATACCCGTATTGTATGATCGCTGTAACGCATCTGTTTCAGCTTTTCCAAAAAGCCCGCAGGCAGTTCCGGGCGGATGGTCTTTTCTTTCTCCGGTTTATTTGTAGTGTCTGTTACTTTGGAATAGTCAATAAATGCAAGATTCACATAACGGTCGAAGAATTCTGCCAAAACAAAGTCTTCTGCCGGCAGGTATGCCTTGTTGCTTTCAAACAGCACCCCCTTCTCCTTTGACAACAATAGCCTTGCAGCATCGTTATTTCCGAAAGCTACCTCAATATACCTTCTCCTTCTCCGTATGGAGCGGGAGAGAATCATACGTTCTTTTTTCCGGTATGTTTTTATATTCTTTATTTTGTCAGGCATAATGTCTGTGTTATATGGCTTCTTATCTACTAAATGACGATATTGGGCAAATTTATGCTATTTCCTTCTATTCTCTATTCTGATTTTTATCACATACATTCTGATAATTCATCAATATAGGTATTATGCCTCTAAAAATACGGTTTTGTCTAATCACCCACAAAGGAATCTGTTAGTTTTTTCCTATATCCTATAAAATAGAACAATACGGCTCCTCGTTTCGGAAGAATTCCCAATTAACAATGTTAATGCTATTCTTAAAGTATTCCATTCTTGAATAGAAAGAATAAATCTTTTGCACTTAAAAGACTTCTTCTTTATCATCAAAAGCCTTGCTTTAACACTGTGTTAAAACAAGGCTTTGACCGACAAGCAGCAAAGCGTCATAATCATCTAATTTGCAAACACATATATAAAACATTCAATTCATATCCCCTGAATTCCGTTCATACATTCTAAAAGAAGATAATTACTTTTCTGACAAGTAAAGTTTCATTCTAAATCAATACTAACGTAAGCTATTTATTAGGGCACAGCGATAAATTACAAATAAAAAAAGCCGCAAAGTCTTTTTATAGACTCTGCGGCTTGGGTTGTGTGTGCTTTTTTAGATCTTCATGTGTATTAGTTGGCTAATCCCGGATTGGCAGCAATAGCATCTTTCGGAATAGGAATCGTATAGCGCGGATCATCCTGTTCCAGTATATAGGTTTCGCCTTGGAGGACTTTCACAATCCGTGGACGCGTAGTACGACGAAGGTCAAACCAGCGATGTCCCTCAAAAGCAAGTTCACGGGCACGTTCATTCAATATTTCACCAATCAAAGCATCTTTATCCATTGTATTCACAGCATTCTTTTTCTCAACATAAGCTACGGGAGTGTAACGTTTCTGCATTAGTTCCAAAAGACGCGTACGTGCCTGCGGCAATTTGTCCAGACGCGCAGCAGCCTCGGCTGCATTGAGATAAAGTTCACCTACACGGAAAGTACAGGAGTAATCTCTTTTCCCTCCTTTAGAACTCTTTCGATTTCCATTTTCATCGGGAGCAGCAAAATAGGCAGCCAATCTCCTGTCACCTTCCTGATAAATAGTAAGAAAAGAGGCAGGAGCCCATGCAGCGTTATTGACTACTGAACTCATAACTTGCTCCAATGCCGTTATGGTTTCAACTGATTCAAAATGATTAGGCAGGACAAAGGAGGCTTCGTTCATATCAACAAGAACAGATTTTTTTGCTAATACTGCTTCGGCAGATTCAAGACATTTCTGCCACTCACCCATATATAGGCTGACACGGGACTGCAATGCATCTACTGCCAAAACGCTGAACCGATAAGAAAAAACTGTTTCCCATTCTTCTTTGTTTATCAGTTCACGAGCTCGTTCGATATCTGACAAAATAGAAATATAAACTTCTTCTACAGTATTGCGTCCTAATGTCTTTTCAATATCCGTATCCAACTTCAAAGGTACTGACTTTGAACTTAAGGCTCCGGGCTTAGTATATGGCTGACCATGTAAGTTTACCAAAACAAAATGCATATAAGCACGAAGTAGATAGGCCTCCCCTACCAACTGGTTCACTACTTCAGGAGTGCCCTCTGTAATTTCTTTTTCATTCTCGATCAACTGGTTAGCTATAAAAAGTACATTATAGAAATTGGACCAGGTAAACTGACTCGTTCCCGGAAACGGAGAAACATCATTCCAACGTTCGATGTCTCCGAATGAATTCCGGTCGTATTCATTATCATTCACCATCATCTCGTCCGAACGGAAACAAGCTTGTCCGCGATCCTTCGGTACATTCAGATAAGCACGCGCCAATAAAGCGCGATACTCTTCAGCAGTTTGGGGGATCACGCTTCCCACCGGTTTTATGTCCAGATAACTATCACAGGCAGATAGCATCAACAGACAACTCAACAAAGTCAAAACATATATTTTTTTCATCTTCTTTTTTCTGCTTAATGATTAAAAATTTAAATTCAAGCTAAACGTAACTGATTTAGGAATGGGCGGTGCATACGGATTGTACATTGATTCCGGATCGAGGAAATTCTTGTAGCTTGAACCAAATACAAGTAGATTACGTCCTTCAATAGCTACCGAAGCTGACCCCATTCCCAAAGCTTTGGTCATTTTCTCCGGTAAACGATAACCTAAACGCAGATTCTGCAAACGGAAATAATTCAGCTTCTTCACCCAAATATCCAGATTCCGATATATATCACTCTTTTGATCATACCAATAATACTCATCAGCACGTTTTTCACTGGTAATCAATGCCGGTAAATGTCCGTCGGTGTTTTCCGGAGTCCAACGATCCAAAATGTCACGATTCACATTCTGTCCCCGATCAAAATTGATAGAGTTATAGGAAGGGGTCGTACGTACATATCCTCCTAAATTAAAGGATAAATTCGCTGTCAATTCCCAGTTCTTATAGCTGAACGTATTGATCAGACCGCCGGTATAAGGAGTATCTCCCGAACCCATATATGAATAAAATCCACGTTCTTCTGCCGGAGTTACATCTGAACTAACCGTAAAACCTAATCCATAAGGATCCTGTAAGCGATACAGTTCTTTCAAAGTAACCTTTTTCCCTTCTTTATCATAGAACAGAGGATAACCATCCTCATCTAATCCGGCAGTCTTTATCGCAAAAATAGCACTGACCGGATATCCTTCACGCCCCGGAGTAGTCTGAGCCTCCGGAATAGCTTCCTGCAATACCTTGTTGTTATTGTAGGCAAAGTTGAAGTTCGTATACCATGAGAAATTTTTGGTAGCAACGTTTCGTGTGGAAAGAGATACTTCCACACCTTTATTGGTCATACTCGCCCAATTGACACTGGTCGAAACAAAACCGGTTTCAAGTGGCAACATTTGTCTTCCGATCAGATCTGTACCTTTGCGATAGTAATAATCCACACTCAGGTTAATTGCCTGATTGAGTACCGAAAAATCAAACCCAACATTCACGGATTGAGTTTTCTCCCAACGAAGTTTCTTGTTCGGAGCCGAGTTTATATCGATCATATGTTCGGATCCACCCGGTAAAATATTGTCTACCACATATTTGCCCAACAGGAAAGGAGAAGTGTTTTTATCTATATTTCCCTGAATACCATATGAAGCACGGAATGCAAGATTATCCATCCACTTTCTGGCTCCCTGCATGAAAGGTTCATTCGATAACCGCCATAATCCACTTATTGAATACAGAGGGAGATAACGGTACTTCTTATCGACACCAAATAAATCCGAACCGTCAAAACGGATGCTTCCTCCGAATGTATAACGGTTCATCAACGAATAGGAAGCTGTGGAGAAGAAAGAAACATAAGCATTCTCTTTATACGTTTTCTTATGGAGTGGAAATTGTTTGGCGCGATCTTCGTCCGGAAAGATAACCGGCTTCGTGGTCAACGTCTGCCTGTCGAAGCCATATCCCGCAGAAAAGAGTGTCTCATACCAGGTTTTACGCAATTCAGTACCCACCATTATTTCCAGTTCGTGAATATCATTGAAACTATCCCGATATTCTCCCATTGCCTTCCAGGTAATCTGAGAATTCGTGTTTTCATATGCCTTGTGCACGCCTCCGTCCGGTATGAAGTATTTGTTGCTTTGAGAAGCAGAATCCCAATATTTACTGTTCTTACGGGTTAAACGCATTGAGAAACTTTCCTGGTCGGCAATCTGTTCTTTTGAGGCCTTCTCTAATTGCAACCCAAGCTGGGTAGTAAACTTCAGCTTATCATTGAATCTCAGTTCAGCATCGAAAATAGATGAAATCGCATTAATTGTCTCTTCGTTCGATGTATTTTTACGTTCCTCAAAAATATTAAAACCTAAATCTGTATCAGAAGTATTTTGTACATCAAAATCGTACACGTAATTTCCATTTGCGTCGAAAGGCTGATAATATGGATTGGCCTTGCGTGAATAATAAACCGGATTCACTAATCCGTACGTATCTGTCAGGTAAGTTTTGTTATTACGACGGTTAGCAAACAAAGAAGCACCGAACTTTAACATGCGGTTGACTTTATACGAAGTCTTCGCTACAATATTCAAACGATCCAACCCAACACCTTTTACGTTACCGTTTTCTTTATAATATCCGATAGAGGTATAATAGGTTACACGTTCGTTACCTCCCGAAAGGCTCAAACTATACTCCTGATTAAAAGCATCACGAAAGAGAATATCATTCCAATCGGTTTCAGTATCCCGTAACCGGTTGATATCGGCTTGCGCTTCAGAAGTCAATGCTCCCCAGCCCCCGTTTTTGTATGCATCGGTCAGACCGTAGCCGGAAATGATTTTAGAGACTCCACCCTTATTATTCCCATAGGCAAAATTAGAACGGAGCAGTTCAAGTTCCAGATCTACTTTCTCCTGAGAGTTCAACAGATTCAAACGCTTGGAACTCAGTGTAGGCATATAAGTAAACTTTGAAGAAAAGTTAATCACCGGCTTCCCTACTTTTCCTTTTTTAGTAGTTATCACAATCACACCATTTGCAGCGCGAGCCCCGTAAATGGCAGTAGCAGCCGCATCCTTCAGTACGGTAATATTTTCAATATCCGCAGGATTCAATCCGGCAATAGACGACTGTTGTATATTAGAAATATCATTCAAGATCTCTGGCTGAGGTACATCCGTACCTTCCAATGGAATACCATCCAGAACCCACAACGGATCCTGAGTTCCATTTAATGACGAAGTTCCACGAATACGTATTTTTGCCGGTGCACCGGGTGCACCGGAAGTAGAGGTTACGGAAAGTCCGGCAATTTGTCCGGCCAATGCCTGATCGATACTTTTTACAGCACCAATAGTTTCATCCGAAATGTTCAGCTTCCCAACGGCAGCTGTCAGTTTACGACGTTCTACAGTTTGATAACCGGTCACTACTACTGCATCAAGCATTTGTGCCGATGGAGAAAGAGTTATTTCATATTGATTCTTCCCGGGAACAAGCTTAATTTCCTGCACATCATATCCTACATAACTACAGAATAGACGAGTTACTCCCTCGGGTACTGAAATATTGAATTTACCATTTATGTCGGTAATCACTCCTGTCATTGTCGGAGAGTTGCCGTCTTTTGACAGATCCTCTGCCTTTATATAGACAGAAGCACCTATCAACGGCATATTATCTTCCGATGAGATCACCACTCCTTGAACTTGCCTGTCGGCGGCAAATGCAGAAGTCAATGCTCCGACAAAAGACAATAAAAGAATAAAAACGTGTCTTTTCATTTGTTACATCCTATAAAATTAATACTCATTTTGAAAACTGTCTTTTATTTATATAAATACACAAAGCCCCTCGCTCAGCAAATAAAATCGTTGAGTGTTTGTCAGAGGGAACTTTGTGTTTTTGGTGTATTTACTTAGAAATGCCTAACGCAGTGTTGATACGCAAAATCAAATCTTTATAATGATATTTGGTGGCTACATCCGATGTACCCAAACGGCTCTGGAGCAAATCTTTAATGCGGAGCAGCTCTCCCCGTTTCACTGAAATGGCATCGGAAATACGATTTATCTGAGAACCATAAAAATTCAGTTCACGGCGTGCCCCCATACGGTCGGCGTATGCCGAACGATGTGCATGATCGTCACAACTGCAAAGCGGTGCCTGATGATCGAACAAGAAATGGTTATCGGTCAACTTTTTGTTCACCTTCACTCCTTCGCTTTCGGCAGCAGCAGTAATCAATGCATCTACAAAGCCTTTTTGCAAATTGCGGGTCATCACATCGGGTAAGCCGCCACGCTCGGTTACGGCAAAAATCCCCTTATGCAGACCATCCATCATTTCCACGGCTGTGAAAGCCTTTCTGCCGTTTACAGACTCATTCTCAAGCATACGCATCAGGCGATTATTTGATAGCAAGTCCCAAAAGATATAGGACTGTGCATTTTTCAACACTTGAGTCGGTGCATTCTCCACTACTCCTAAAGGTGTATTTCTGAGCAGATAAGTATATTGTGCAACCTCCGGATCGAACAACCACTTAGGATAACACAATACTTCATCGAGCAAAAACTTCAAAGCAGCCTGCTGCTTCTCTTTTTCCACAAACGTATAAGTCTTCTCGCCATCACCTACGGTTGTATTCTCAATATAGATACCCCCGATATTTGCCATCACATGATAGAGATAATTATTCCATTGATTGATAACTGCGTAATACAAACGTGACGCCTCTTCGTATGTCTGCCCTTTCTCCCCGGTAGTGGTCCACTGGATTATTTGAGGAACAATACGCTTCAAATTGGCAATACCATACTGCGAAGAACGGATGGGGTCATCACCAAGATCCTCGTTCTGCGCACGAGGGTCAACGGCATCCCGGGGATCCTGTGCCTCGCTATACTTGTAAAGCCGATCGGTATGTTTTGCCAGAAAATCCTGCAACAATCCTTTTTCTTCTTCCGGAGTCTGTTTGCCATACCAACGGTAACCATATTCTATGGCAAAAATATCATAAGGTCCGATATGAGGTGACAAAGCTTTCACACCGTCACCGGGCTGTGCCACATAATTAAAGCGGGCATAGTCCATTATGGATGATGAAGTAGAATTCATCCGGTCGGTAAATGCTTTCGAACGAAGAGAGTCGGTAGGAAAAGCCCAAGAACCCATCATATTATGACGTAACCCGAGTGAATGCCCCACTTCATGGCAAGCGACAAAACGCATAGCATCCCCCATCAGACTATCCGGCAGTGTTACGCCGCGAGCTTCGGGACGAACCACACCGGTTTGTACCGTAATCCACTCCTGAAGCATTGAAAGCACATTATGCCACCACATTATATCAGCCTCAAGTATTTCCCCCGAACGCGGATCAAGAATAGAGGGTCCCATTGCATTTGCCTTGGTAGATGCGGCATATGTCAATACAGAGTAGTTTACATCATCCATATCCACCTCCATATCATCGGTAATATCTTTGGCTATAATGGCATTCTTAAATCCGGCACGCTCAAAAGCTACCTGCCAGTCTTCAATTCCCTGTTTGATATACTTCCTCCACCGATAAGGCGTAGAGTTTTCTATATAAAATACAATGGGCTTCTGGGGCTCTACCAGTTCACCACGCAGATATGCTTCCCTGTCCTCAGGCTTTGGCTCAAGACGCCAGCGGGTAATGAATTGTTTTTTATTCACCCGTTGTTGACCATCACTGAAGTTAGTCAGAGGATTAGTAAAATACCCCACGCGAGGATTATCCAGACGTCCGGTCATCGGCACTTCGGGAAGCAACAGGATAGATGAACTTACCTCCACTGTCACGTAGATAGTAGTAGTCCCTTCTGTGACACGTGTAGTGAGTTCTGAAGTTGCCACTACATTATTATCGAAAGACTTAATGGATAAAATTCTCGATAAGTTCTTTATAGCCGATGTTCCCAGATTAATATTGGTAAATACGTTATTAATACTTGTCTCCGTACCATCATATATATCGTTTACCTTAATCAACATGCTGGTAGAGTCATTATTATATGCCTCTATCTTGAAACCGGCTATTAACGGAGATATATAGTTGTCCTTCACCGATTGGCTGATAGCATCTTCGGATGGAGAAAGAGGCAAGGGCCGACTTTGACGGATTAATAATTTATTAGCCGGCTTGTCCAGCTCCAAACAGATCATTTGGTTCTCATAGTTAGTTCCGCGGTTCACTCCGGCCTCATTCAGTTCCGAAGGTACTCGTTGCAGTTTATTTACTACCAGCATATCACGTCCCAACAAAGTGGCGGGAATCTCAAAGTAGTAATCATTCTTCTTCCGGAACACATTGAACATACCGCGATGAGCGACACTATCGCTTCCCGTCAGTTTCTCATACTCATTCTCAACTTTGACGCTGTCTTGGGGATTACTCTTCTTTTTCTTTTTCGAGAACCATCCCATTTCAGAAATAGCGGGAGGTTCAACACGCATAGCAGCGACAGGCTCGCACAAAAATGAACCGGTGGCCACAGTGGTCAGTAGGATTGTTTTTAGTCTCATGTTAAATCTAATTAGCACTTAACCTTATTCTACGCTATGGAATAAGGGGGCGCAAAGGTAACAAAATAGCCCATAATACCTAATAAGAATGATACATTTTGACTTTTTTTCTCTATTTCATGAGTAAATATCACATTTTTATGCAAGTTTTCGATTAAAAAGAAAGTTCAGTTCTCCCCTCTTTCTGTGCTGAAGTGTCCGTTTTCTCGTACAATAATCGTATATTTGCCGCGAAACTAATTAAATAAATTAATCCCATGAAAAACTATTTAGGACTGATTTTCCTTCTTTTTGCCTTTACGGCAATTGCACAAAACAATCGTTCAGCCCTGTTGCCTATGCCCAACCATATAGAGCAACTGCAAAGTAAACCTTTTAGCCTGACAGGCAAAAATATCTCTATTCATCCAGAGCAACCGGAACTTAAGTTTGCGGCTACCACCCTGAAAGCCATCCTGAAAGATCGGATGCAAATAAATATCCCCCTTTCCGGCTCACGGCAATCAGCCATCCGGTTAACTATTGATCCGCAACTAAACGGGAAAGAACATTATAAACTCAAAATAGATCAGAAAGGAATTACCATTAGCGGAGCCAGTGCAGCAGCTGTCTTCTATGGGGTAATGACGGTTGATCAAATACTTTTAGGAGATGTATGTACCACCAATCGGAAAGAAATGGCCGCAGTCAGCATTGATGACGCTCCACGCTTTGGATATCGGGCTTTAATGCTCGATCCTGCCCGGCATTTTTTGCCGGTAGAAGATGTAAAATTCTACATTGACCAAATGGTACGATACAAATACAATGTGCTTCAACTCCACCTGACAGATGATCAGGGATGGAGAATGGAGATCAAAAAGCACCCGAAACTTACAGCCGGGCAACCTTTTTATACTCAGGAAGAACTAACCGACCTGATTCATTATGCAGCAGAACGCCATATTGAAATAATCCCGGAACTGGACATTCCCGGGCATACGGTCGCTGTATTAGCCGCTTATCCGGAATTGGGATGTACACATACCGATACCATTGAAAAGAATGTGGGTAAAACAGTAGATTTAATGCTTTGCGCCAATAATGAAAAGGTATACACGGTATACAAAGACATTATTGACGAAGTAAGTGCTCTCTTCCCTTCACGCTATATCCATTTGGGAGGCGACGAGGCAGTAATAGAAAAAAACTGGACCAAATGCGAACGCTGCCAAAAGATGATGAAAGAACTGAAATATGAAAAAGCATCTCAGTTAATGATTCCTTTCTTCGACCGAATGCTCAGTTTTGTACGGGCAGACGGAAAAGAGCCGATCCTTTGGTGCGAACTGGATAATATTCGTATGCCTGCCAATGACTATCTGTTTCCTTACCCCAAAGATGTGACACTCGTAAGCTGGAGATACGGATTGACACCTACTTGCCAGGAGCTGACCCGACAGCACGGCAACCCTCTGATCATGGCACCGGGAGAATTTGCATATCTCGATTATCCCCAGTTTAAAGGTGATCTTCCGGAATTCAACAATTGGGGAATGCCTGTCACAACGCTCGAAACCTGTTATCAATTTGATCCGGGATACGGAAGACCTGCATCCGAACAAGCACATATTCTGGGCGTAATGGGAACGCTTTGGGGAGAAGCAATAAAAGATATCAACCGGGTAACGTACATGACCTATCCTCGCGGACTGGCATTGGCAGAAGCCGGATGGACCCAAATGGAACATCGCAGCTGGGACTCTTTCAAAGAACGGCTATATCCGAACCTGACCAATTTAATGAAAAACGGTGTTTCAGTGCGCGTGCCGTTTGAAATAGTAAAAAGAAAATAATTATTATCCAATATAAACTGTGAATGAGCGAACTTATTGTCTATAAAGCCTCTGCCGGTTCCGGGAAAACATTCACCCTGGCCGTTGAGTATATCAAGTTGCTAATACAAAACCCGCGTGCCTACCGCCAGATATTGGCAGTGACTTTCACCAATAAAGCTACTGCCGAAATGAAGGAACGTATTCTCAGTCAGCTATATGGAATACATATAGCTGACCCGGACTCGGATGCGTACCTAAAACGCATCATCGCTGAGACAGGCTGTTCGGAAGATGAAATACGAAAAACAGCTGGCATAGCTTTGAGCTACATGCTCCATGATTACAGCCGGTTTCGTGTCGAAACCATCGATTCCTTTTTCCAATCCGTCATGCGTAATCTGGCCCGTGAACTTGAGCTGAGTCCCAACCTGAATATCGAGCTGAATAATATTGAAGTATTAAGTGATGCCGTAGACAGTATGATTGAAAAATTGGGCCCTAATTCACCGGTATTGGCATGGCTACTTGATTACATAAACGAACGCATTGCTGATGACAAACGCTGGAATGTTTCGGATGAGATTAAAAATTTCGGACGTAATATTTTTGATGAAGGGTATATTGAAAAAGGTGACGGTCTCCGTCAACGTCTTCGCGACCCGAATGTAATCCGCGAGTATCGCAAGACATTAAAAGAGATGGAAACAGCCGCTCTTGAACAAATGAAAGATTTCGCTCAGCAGTTTGAAAATGTACTTTCCAGCCAATCGCTAAAGCCAACTGATTTAAAAAACGGTGCTAAAGGGATAGGAAGCTACTTTAATAAGCTCAGGAATGGTATATTAGGGGACGAAATAGCGAATACAACCGTAGTAAAATGTCTGGAGGACGAAACAAACTGGGCTGCCAAAACTTCCAGATACTATACTGACATCATCGTATTAGCCTCCTCCATCTTAATGCCGCTTCTGCAAGATGCTGAGCAACATCGCTCACGCAATAACCGGATTGTTAACAGTTGTCGGCTCTCAATGCAGCATTTAAACAAAGTACAACTATTGGCTAATATTGATGAAGAGGTACGTCAACTGAATCGTGAAAACAATCGCTTTCTCCTTTCAGACACCAATGCTCTGCTCCATCAACTGGTAAAAGACGGAGATTCTTCTTTTGTGTTTGAGAAAATCGGAACAAACATCCGTAATGTGATGATTGACGAATTTCAGGATACCAGCCGGATGCAATGGGATAACTTTAAACTGTTGCTTCTTGAAGGCCTCTCACAAGGAGCGGACAGCTTGATCGTTGGTGACGTCAAGCAATCTATATATCGCTGGCGAAACGGTGATTGGGGCATCCTGAACGGATTGAACAAACGCCTTGGATACTTTTCCATCCGTACAGAAACACTGAAGACCAACCGACGAAGTGAAACCAACATCATACGGTTCAACAACAGTATCTTTACGGCTGCTGTAGATTATCTGAACGAAATACACAATAAGCAATTGGGAAGCATTTGTGAGCCTTTAATTAATGCATATGCTGATGTGGAGCAAGAATCTCCCCGGAACGAACAAAAAGGATACGTTAAAGTCGAATTTCTCGAATCAGATGAAAAACACGATTATACCGACCAAACCCTTATCAGCCTCGGAGCGGAAGTGGAACATCTGATACAATCGGGTATAAAGCTGAACGATATCGCCATTTTGGTAAGAAAGAATAAAAGTATCCCCCGCATTGCCGATTACTTTGACAAACAACTGCATTATAAGGTTGTGTCTGACGAAGCCTTCCGACTCGACGCTTCACTTGCCATCTGCATGATGCTGGATGCCCTGCGCTATCTTTCCGATCCGGAAAATCGGATTGTAAAAGCTCAACTTGCAACCAACTATCAGTTACAAGTACTTCATACCGAAAACAATCTTAATTCACTGCTCTTCCATAAGGCTGAAGAACTATTGCCTTCTGTTTTTCTGGAAAGGATGGCAGAACTCCGTCTGATGCCTCTTTACGAATTACTGGAAGAACTTTTCAACCTCTTTGAGCTGCACCGCATCAAGCAGCAGGATGCTTATTTATTTGCTTTCTTTGATGCAGTGACCGATTATCTTCAAAGCCACTCTTCAGATACGGACAGCTTTATCCGATACTGGGACGAAACTTTATCTGGTAAAACAATACCAAGTGGTGAAGTAGAAGGCATACGTATCTTCTCCATCCATAAGTCCAAAGGGTTGGAATTTCATACAGTACTTCTCCCCTTCTGCGACTGGAAAATGGAAAATGAAACAAATAATCAACTCGTTTGGTGCGTACCCCAAGAGTCTCCTTTCAACGAGTTAGATATTGTACCGGTAAACTATTCTTCCGCGATGGCAGAATCGGTATACCGGAATGACTACTTGCACGAGCGCTTGCAACTTTGGGTAGACAACCTGAACCTGCTCTATGTAGCATTTACCCGTGCGGGCAAGAACCTGATTATCTGGAGTCGGAAAGGACAAAGAAACACAATGTCTGAGTTATTGGCCGGAGCATTACCGCAAGCAGCCTGTAAGTTGGAGCAGAAATGGGACGAGGAGCAAGTATATGAGTTTGGTGACCTCTGCCCGTCCGAAGATGAAAAAATGGTCGATTCAGGCAACAAGCTTACACGCAAACCCGAGAAACTTCCGGTTAGCATGGAATCCATGCATCCGGATATTGAGTTCCGGCAATCAAACCGTTCAGCCGATTTCATAAAAGGACTTTCCGAAGAAGAATCGGATGATCGCTTCATAAATCATGGGCAATTATTGCATACACTGTTTTCTGCCATTGAAACGAAAGAAGATATAGAATCTGCCATCCAAAAACTGGTATTCGAAGGTGTCATCGGCAGCAAAGAGACAGAAGAGGAAATACGTACTTTGACCATGAAAGCCTTTTCTATGCCTGAAGTACAGAAATGGTATTCCGGCGAGTGGAAATTGTTTAACGAATGCGCCATCATCTACAAAGATAAAGGAGTATTGCAAACCAGACGCCCTGACCGCGTGATGATGAAAGACGGGCAAGTCGTTGTAGTGGATTTTAAGTTTGGTAAAGAAAATAAGAAGTACAACAAACAGGTGAAAGGATACATGCAACTCCTCTCCCGAATGGGATATAAAAACATCACAGGCTATCTGTGGTATGTGGAAGAAGAAATAATTGAAAAAGTATGAAAACATTTCTCCAGTTGGTCGCACAGGACCTCTATAGCAAGATAGGGAACGATCTGTCACGTACAGCTATCGTTTTCCCAAATAAACGTGCCAGCCTGTTCTTTAACGAGCATTTAGCCAACCAATCCGATCAACCACTTTGGTCACCTGCTTATGTGAGCATCAGCGAACTGTTCCAACAGCTTTCAGTCTTGAAGTTAGGAGATCCGATTCGTCTGGTATGTGAACTCTACAAGATATTCCGTGAAGAAACGAAAAGCGAAGAATCACTTGACGATTTCTACTTCTGGGGTGAGCTACTGATAAGCGACTTCGATGACGTGGACAAAAATATGGTTGATGCCGACAAGCTATTTACCAATCTTCAGGACCTGAAAAACGTCATGGACGATTACAACTTTCTCGACGAAGAGCAAGAACAAGCGATCCAACAGTTTTTCCTGAATTTCTCTATTGAAAAGCGAACACTGTTAAAGGAGAAATTTATCTCACTTTGGGATAAATTGGGTAATATATATCGTCAGTACCGAAGGAATCTGGAAGAATCAGGACTTGCATATGAAGGTATGCTCTACCGGAACGTCATTGAACACCTTGAGCCTGAATCATTGAAGTACGATCGTTACGTATTTGTCGGCTTCAATGTACTGAACAAAGTAGAGACCCACTTCTTCCGGCAATTGCAGAGTACGGGAAAGGCCCTGTTCTATTGGGACTACGATGTATTTTATACTCAACTTCCTTCACTACACAAACAACGCCACGAAGCCGGAGAATTTATAAATCGTAATCTCAAACTGTTCCCCAACGAGCTTCCGGCCGAATTGTTTGATGAATTGAGAAAACCCAAGAAGGTCCGTTTTATCTCTTCACCCACCGAAAATGCTCAGGCCCGTTATCTGCCCGAATGGATCAGGGAGAACCTGAGTAGTGAAGAAAAAGAAAATGCTGTCGTTCTATGTAATGAAGCCTTACTCCTTCCTGTCTTGCATTCCATCCCGGAAGAAGTAAGGAACGTTAATATCACCATGGGATTTCCACTGGCACAAACGCCGGTATATAGCTTTATCAATGCCATACTCGAACTGCAAACCAGCGGATACCGTACAGAATCAGGAAGATACACTTATGAGGCCGTACAAACTATATTAAAACATCCGTATACCCGTCGTCTTTCGGACAATGCCGAACCATTGCAACGGGAACTCACTAAAACCAACCGCTTTTATCCTTTTCCTTCCGAATTAAAGAAAGACAGGTTTTTGGATTTATTATTCACTCCCCGTAATGGCATTCGGGAGCTCTGTATTTATATCACGGAATTACTGAAAGAGGTATCTATTCTATACCGTCATGAGCAGGAGAATGATGATATTTTCAACCAACTGTACCGTGAATCTCTTTTTAAGAGTTTCACTCTGGTAAACAGGTTACTCAACTTGATTGACAACGGTGAATTGCAAGTGCGTATAGATACTCTGAAACGCCTGCTGAACAAAATATTAAATGCCGCCAATATCCCCTTCCATGGTGAACCGGCCATAGGAATGCAGATAATGGGAGTTTTGGAAACACGCAATCTTGATTTTCGTAATCTGCTCCTCCTCTCGCTTAATGAAGGACAGTTACCTAAATCGGGAGGCGAATCATCGTTTATTCCATATAACCTACGTAAGGCTTTCGGCATGACTACCATTGAACACAAGAATGCAGTTTATGCCTATTATTTCTATCGCCTGATTCAGCGGGCAGAAAATATCACCCTGATGTATAACACTTCATCGGATGGACTAAACCGGGGAGAATGGTCACGCTTTATGCTACAGTTCCTGATCGAATGGCCACATGAAATCAGCCGTGAATATCTGGAAGCAGGCCAATCACCACAAAACAGCCGGGACATCCGTATCACAAAAACACCGGAAATCATTGATCGTTTATACCAGACCTACGATTTCTCACATAACGCCGATGCCTTAATGCTTTCTCCATCGGCACTGAATACATATCTCGACTGTCGACTGAAGTTTTATTTCCGTTACGTGGCACGTCTCAAGGTCCCCGATGAGGTCAGTGCAGAGATTGATTCCGCTCTGTTCGGAACTATCTTCCACCGTTCGGCTCAATTAGCCTATCTGGACCTGACAGCCCACAAGCAAGAAATACACAAAGAAGATATTGAACGTTTGTTGCGCGATAATGTCCGTCTGCAAAATTATGTCGATACAGCTTTCAAAGAAGAATTTTTTCACGTTCCTCTTGACGAAAAGCCCGAGTATAACGGAGTACAATTAATAAACTCAAAGGTTATCACTTCCTATCTCCGCCAGTTGTTACGTAACGATCTGCAATATGCTCCTTTCCGAATGATAGGTATGGAACAGAAAGTAACGGAAGATATCCAGATAGAAGGCCCCAAAGGAATGTTATCATTAAAGATCGGAGGTACGATTGACCGTATGGACAGTAAAGAAGGTACACTTCGGATTGTGGACTACAAAACCGGAGGAAGCCCCAAAGTGCCGGCGAATGTGGAGCAACTATTCACACCTGCCGAAGGGCGTCCCAACTATATTTTCCAAACCTTTCTTTATGCCGCCATCATGGCACGCCAACAAACATTAAAGGTGGCTCCTTCTCTATTATATATCCATCGGGCAGCTTCCGAAAGCTACTCTCCTGTAATTGAAATGGGAGAAGCACGCAAACCCAAACTACCTGTCGATGATTTTTCTGTTTATGAAAAAGAGTTCCGCGAACGACTATTGGCACTACTTGAGGAAATATACAACGACCAAGAGGAGTTCACCCAAACTGAGGATCTAAAGAAATGCGAATATTGCGATTTTAAAGCTATGTGTAAACGATAAAAAGCTCCCACTGGTATAATCACACGAATGAATCAGACAAAATAAAATGGTGCAGACTTATTTTTAGAAATATAGTCTGCACCATTTTTATCTACTTGAATAGTCTGATTCTCAAACGATCCACCCAAACTGCTGAAGCCTTATTTTTTCAGTGGAATAGAAAAATAGAAAGTTGAGCCTTCACCCTTAACAGAAGTAAACCACAACTTACCTCCATTCTTCACTACGAAATCCTGACACAACAGCAATCCAAGTCCCGAACCTTCTTCATTATTAGTCCCGAAAGTACTGAAGTGCGTATCAGTGTGCAATAGTTTCTTCTGACTTTCTTCATCAATACCACATCCGCTATCCTTCACACTAACGATTGACATTCCATCCATATCTTCTACTTTTATGAGGATCTCAGAACCTTCATTACTGAATTTGATAGCATTGCTTATTAAATTGCGTATAACTGTTTTTATCATATCAATATCAGCATATACAGCCTGATGTTCCGGTGCTTCAATACGCAAATGAATATTCTTCAAACCGGCCACCATTGAGAAAATCTCTCCAACTCCCTCCACAACTTCAACCATGTCAATATCCTGATATACAACTTTAAGTTTACCTATCTGACTTTTTGTCCACTTCAACAAGTTGTCCAACAGAGAAAATACATCTTCAGTAGTCTGATTAGCCATGGTCAGCAGTTCGTACATGTCTTCACCTATTTTTTCTTTGGGCAAACTCAAGATCAGCATATTAAGTACCATCTTAATAGATCCCATAGGCGAACGAAGATCATGAGCTATAACCGAATAGAGCTTATCACGCCCGATAATAGTCTTTTTAAGCTCCTCCGTTTTAGCTTCAATAATACGTTTGGCTGCTACTAAAGAAATTTGGTGTGTGACACGAATAATCAACTCTTCCTTATTAAAAGGTTTAGATATAAAGTCATTGCCACCTACCTGAAAACCTTTCACTATATCGGCAGTGCTATTCAGTGCTGTCAAAAAGATAATTGGAATATGAGCTGCTTCGGGATCAGCCTTTAATTTCTGAGAGACTTCAAAACCGCTCATGTCCGGCATCATCACATCCAACAATATCAAATCCGGATTCTCTTTTTTCACTTGATCCAGTGCCTGGGTTCCATTACAGGCTGTCACTATGTTAAACTTCTCATTGGTCAACAATACTTTCAGCAAAAGGACATTTGACATTACATCGTCTACAATGAGAATTTTATATTCCGAGGGATTAATTTCCATATTCATCTTTATGTAGCTTTAATCTTGAGTTCTTATTTTATTATAACGTGTACTTCTTTTTAAAATAATCAATCATACGATCCAAACCTTCATCCAACAAAATTGTAGGCTGCCATCCCAGCTTTTCCTGTGCCAAACTGATATCAGGCTTACGCTGTTGAGGATCGTCATGAGGCAAAGGTTTGAAAGTTATCTTTGACTTCGACCCGGTTTTCCGGATAATCATCTCTGCCAACTGAAGCATGGAAAATTCATTGGGATTACCAAGATTTATAGGTCCCGTAAAATCATCATCCGTATTCATCATCCGAATCATACCTTCGACCAAGTCATCTATATACTGAAAGCTACGGGTTTGCTCACCGGTCCCATAGATAGTTATATCATCGTTCTTCAACGCCTGAATGACGAAATTAGAAACCACTCTCCCATCATGGGGCAGCATCCGTGGACCGTATGTATTGAAAATACGAACAATTTTAATACGTACGTTATTCTGGCGGTGATAATCCATAAAAAGGGTCTCAGAGCAGCGTTTCCCTTCATCATAACAAGAACGGATACCTATCGGATTGACATTTCCCCAATAAGATTCCGGTTGCGGATGTACCTCCGGATCACCATAAACTTCACTGGTCGAAGCCTGCAGAATTTTAGCATTAAGCCTTCTGGCTAATCCTAACATATTGATAGCTCCCATCACCGATGTTTTAATGGTCTGAATAGCGTCGTACTGATAATGTATGGGAGAAGCCGGACAGGCAAGATTGTATATTTCGTCTACTTCAGCACTATATGGGAATGTTATATCATGACGTACCACTTCAAAATGGTGATTATCCATTAAATGGATAATATTTTCTTTTGATCCGGTAAAAAAATTATCCAGACAAATGACGTCGTGTCCCTCGTTGATTAGCCGAGTACAGAGATGTGAGCCAATAAACCCGGCACCTCCGCTAACTAAGATTCTTTTCATGTAATTATTTTATAATGACAGAGGGCAAACGTGCGCCCTCTATCATTTAGATCTGCACAAATGTAAACGATTTGATTAAAATATGCAAGTTTTCCGAACACATATTTTTAATAAAAAGCCGCCAATTCTAAAAATTCATTTATACTCCGAACGTGCTGCGCCAGCTTTCAAATTCCGCTTTTTTTTCTTCCGGAATGCTGATTTCCATTTCATCTGCTCGACCCGTCTGTACCAATGTGTGTTCAACAAACTTCTCAATCATGGCATTACTCAGCATAACACACTTCAGTACAATCTCATATGCATGATAAATACGATCAAAAGCATTGAACTGCGAATACAAAAAACAAAGATGACGCGCCGAATTATCGTGTGCACTCCAACAATCTCCTTCCTTATACAAAAAAATACGGCTTTTATTGTCTATTTCTCTAAATAATACTTTTTCTAAATCCATAATAATCATTTTTAGGGGTTTAACATAAAAACGGAACTTCCGACTCGGTGTATACAAAGCTACATCAGGATCAGAAGATATTCGTGACCGATAGAATGTTTCTGTTTCAGAAATGCTTTCTCTCTATCTACATTAAACGGCATCAACTCACTTATTATGCAAATAGAGGCTGCAAATGAAAAAATAGTTGCGAATACCGAAACAAGCCAGGGTGCAAATATGTTAAACAAAGAAACAAAGGCTATGATAATAAACGAATTAAATACAGGCTTAATAGAAGCCGCAAAAGAAAAAGTTCCGGCCGGAGCCAATCTGGCAAATACATTGATGGATATCTTATATATAGGTAAAGAAGCTATTTATCGCCGCCTGCGTGGAGAAGTACCATTTACACTGGCAGAAGCTGCTGTCATTTCAAGAAAATTAGGAATATCGCTCGACAAAATGATTGGTGTGAGTTTCAGCAATAACGCAGTATTCGATCTTAATGTAGTACACCATAGTAACACATTCGAGACTTACCATGACATCCTCACAAGATATGTCAATGCATTCGACAGTATCCGTGAAGACCCTACAACAGAAATGGCAACGTCATCGAATATTTTGCCTCAGGCACTATATCTCAAGCATGATATTCTTTCGAAATTCCGTTTGTTTAAGTGGATGTATCAGAACGAAAATATCAGATGTAAACACTTTGACGAACTGGAGATTCCACACAAAATATATGATGCCCAAAAAGACTTCGTCAACATGACACAGCAGATGAGAACTACAGATTACATCTGGGATAATACCGTTTTTGAACATGTTGTGAGAGACATACAGTTCTTCTCGGAAATCCATCTGATATCTGAAGAAGATAAAGAAATGATAAAAGATGATTTACTACTTCTGACGGAAGAATTGGAGGAACTCGCCGGGAAAGGTAAATACGAAACCGGCAATGATGTACGCATCTATATTTCGAATATTAAGTTCGACGCCACTTACAGTTATGTGGCAACCAGCAACAGCCACATCAGCATGATACGTATATATTCTATCAATGCCATTACTACCCAGGATGACGGCATGTTCCGCAGTTTGAAAGAATGGGTGCAATCACTCAAGAAATTCTCAACACAAATATCCGAAAGCGGAGAGATGCAACGTATACGCTTCTTTAAAGAACAGCGTGAAATAATAAACACCCTGTAACTTTCTTAAAACGAAAAACGAAACAATTGGGGAGAATAGTGACAATTATCGAAAACAGGTGGCATTGCCATCTGTTTTTTTTCATTCCCAACCTGTCTTTCCGACAATTATTTCCCAATCAGAAATACCCTCTTTTTTCCACACATGATATGCCACACAAAAGTTCGGGTTACTTACTCTATATTTGTATATGCCACAAGCTATTACAATTATTACAATATTATTAATCAATAACCCAAATGGCAGTTATGAAAAATTATATCGTTAACGAGCTTATTGCAGCAATGAAAGAACGGATTCCCCGGGGAATAAATCTGGCTAACTATCTGACAGATGCGCTATGCATGGGAAAAGAAGCTGTATACCGAAGATTACGGGGAGAAGTAGCCTTCACTTTCGACGAGGTTGCACTGGTTTCATGTAAACTGGGGATATCAATCGACCAAATTATTGGGAACCACCAGTCAAACCGGGTGACTTTCGACCTGAACTTGCTGCATTCACCCGATCCCCTGGAGAGTTATTATGAAATTATAGAGCGTTATCTTCGCATCTTCAATTATGTAAAGGACGACAGTAGTACGAAGATATATACGGCTTCCAATGTGATCCCTTTTACTCTTTATTCTTCGTATGAATACCTATCGAAGTTCCGTTTATGCAGATGGATTTATCAGAACGGGAAAATACGTACTCCTAACAACTTGTCGGGTATGCAAATACCCGTCAAAGCGGTAAATGCCCACAAGTTATTGAGTGAAGCAGTTAAGGCGTGCAGAAAGACTTGTTTCATATGGGATAGTAACGTATTCTACTCGTTTGTGAAAGAAATGAAATACTTTGCCGGATTAAATCTGATCTCGGAAACAGACCTGATGCATTTAAAAAACGAACTGGTACTGTTGCTGCATGAATTGGAACAAATATCCGCAAAAGGAGAATTCGGTAACGGAAACAAAGTGGCCATTTACTTATCGAATATCGACTTTGAGGCAACCTATAGCTATATAGAAAAGAAAGATTTCCAGATCAGTCTCCTCCGGGTATATTCCATTAATTCGATGGATTCTCAGAGCCCACGAATTTGCGGGATACAAAAAGATTGGATACAATCGTTAAAAAGACACTCTACACTGATCTCAGAGAGCGGAGAGGCACAAAGAATCAGCTTTCTTGAACAGCAAAAAAGTTTTATCGACACATTATAAGCTTACCCGACGAAGATATGCATAAAAAAGATGGCTACGCCCTTTAGTATATAGGGTGTAGCCATCCCGACGTTTGGGTGTAGCCATCCGCCCCAGATGGCTACACCCTCCCACCTAAACTCCATCGACCTCTTGTTTCCGAATCAACCAACCGTTGATCTGCACATCCACACTAATATAGTTTCCATTGCTATCCATGCCCTTAAAGAACAAAATGATACCATGCTTATCAGCACGATCCAGATATTCCTGCAGAGGTAAATCAGAATATTGCTGAAGCCTCAACGCGTTGAGATACTTATTCAGAGAGATGTCAAGAATCACATTGCCCGATGGCTTATGTGTAATAACCAATCTGTTTTCTTTGTCAGTCATCAGTCGCAATGTGTTCAGTTCGGCTATAGCTCCGGTTTCAGAATCGTTTTCGGTATGGTAAGTAGTATATTCTACTTTCTCGTCCGTTTCATCTCCCAAAAGGCCGTTTTCATGATCGTACCTTCCATTGGGTGAAACGATCCGAAAATCATAATCATCCACATCAATGTTGCTATCATCAAGCATTTGCATGATAATGCGAAATTTTTTCGTATTTTTCAGCAACGAGACAGTAGTGACATCATTATTATATTGCGGAGACACTTCTGCCTGCTTGCCATGCCATAGCAGATGGAGTTCCCTATCGACCACTCCCCCACCACTCCGGGTTTTCAAGTTATTGACGCTGACCTCCAGATCCGCCAGTGTAGATACTCCGGGAGTGAGTGCAACCTTATCATACGACTCGCCGTACAATCCGGACCAAGCAACAAAAATATACTTCTTGCCTGCCATGGATTGAGGTAAAGTCATCAGATAATCCGGTGCAAAAGCACCGGATTTTTCTTCAAGTTCTGTCACAAATACGCCTTTTTCATCGAATACATACAAGTTCATCTTGGTTGCCTGCTTATGAAACAGGTCTATGTATTCCAGGTTGTAGTCGTATACAAAGCGGACATAGGAGTTGCAATCTTCATCCATCCCGTCTCTGACGCAGGAAGCACATAGCAGAAGGCAGCAACATGCAACCTGTATGTATCCGATAAATCTGTTCATAGCTACTTCAGTTTAGTTTAAATAAGAAAGAATTTATAAAAGTTCCTCTACATTCTGATTACGGATATACCACCGCATAATGTTGACATCTGCCGAGATCCAAGAGGTATCTTCATCATCCGGATCTGTTCCCGGAGGATTGATCACCGGCTGTCCCGGACCAATAATCTTATTGATGCTAAGTTGGTAAACGTTATTACGCACTACGCCATAACGTCCATATCCCATCAGTACGGGTACCATATTATTGGAGAAATGGCGAATCAGGACAGTATAATAGCACACTCCTTCATAGTAGAAATTAAGGCCACCCACCGAAAATGAAGCCGTAGGCGAGTTAAACGCATTCGGATTCCATGCCAGTACATCGTTGATAGCCTGTTCCAATCCGGCGTCACGCAATTCCTGAGGAATCAGGTTCCTGTCATTCACCATGTCTCTCATGGCTTCTACTCTGATAGCATTACCTTTGAAATAGTAGAAGCTGATGCCACCACTGTTACGAGTTGCCACCGATCCAAAGCCATTCGGTGTATAAGTACCACTGATCACTACGCGGGTAGTAACGTCATGGCGCTGTTCAACAGCTTCCATTGTATTTTCCAGAGTATAATCATAATCATCAAAATCCTTCGTCAACTCCGGAGTTCCGGACAGGTATTCAAATTGCCCGGCAGGATTTCCACCATTCCATGCACTGAATCCGGTAAAGTTCGGGTCCTCGGCATATCGTTCTTCCCTGTATCCGCTATTGAGCTGTTCCATTTCGCCCGGCACACCACCCGAATTAGCGATAAAAGTCATTTTACGCATCCAATAAGTATACTGGTTGGTTACATCCAGCCCCCATTTCAAATTATCAATCCGGTCTCCGTGCGGCACTACTTCAGGCACCCCACTAACAACCACTTTTGCTACTGCACGCTCTACTTCTACCCTCACCGGATTTTCCTCAGCCATCCGCTGATTATCCTTCAGCTCTACTTCAGGAACAAAAATAAGATCCTGATGATTGGTCATATAAAAGTTATTGTCTGCGGCAATACCATAAGGCTGTATCAACGACTCTTTTGTCATGTTGGCAGCACGTGATAAATAACTTCTGGGATTTCCTTGTTCGGTTATTTCCAGTAATTCGCCGGGAGGATTGATCAGAATAAGCAATTCATAGTCCTGCTTCACCACTTCACGCCCCACCGTCACAAAACGGCTCACTGTAGGAGTAGCCGAAGGCACGTCTTCTCCTCTGACTACATCTCCTCCGGTAAATTCATTCACTCCATCAGTAGATACATTCAGGTCCCAAGAGTATCGCACCGTATTATTCTTGGTTTCATACAGCACCATGCGTACATGATTTACCACCTGTTCTTCTGTACGTCCCGAGGTTGTCGGGTCGACTGCCACCCGGGTACCGGCCAACGAACCGGTAGATAAGCGCATGGAGAGAAACGCTTTCTCCGTTGGTTCCGGCACTTCTTTACCGGGACTGCCGCCAGGGTCAAAATTCTCTTCATCGCTACAAGATACCATCATCATCATTCCGGCTCCGATTGCGAGGCCGAACATTAGTTTTTTCCATTCTACTTTCATAGTTCTACAATTGTTTAATTAATAAATACATTTATTGGTCACTCCTGGGTTTTTAGCCAAGCCGCTAACTGCCCCATATTGTATACTGCCGTTTGTATACCGGCATTTATTGCTTTCTCCAGATATTCTCCTCCTTTCCCATATTCCTGTTTCATCAGGTAGGCCACTCCTAAATTATTCCACGCTTCGGGCATATCCAGCTTTTGGAGACGAATAATAGCAGCATCTACAGCACCCTTCTCCAATTCGAGTGCCGCCGTATTAAGCTGTGCTATCGGATCATCGGGATAAATACGAGCAGCTATGTCGAACACTTCTTTAAACTCCTTGCTATCCTTGGGATAGGTATCGGCTACAAGAAACATCTCATTCAGACTGAGATACCGGGGTTTTGTTTTAATCAGTTCTTTTGCTTCATCTACATTGAAAGCACGTGCCACATAGGCAATGGTATATTCGTTACGACGCAAAGGCGGATAATAGTCTTGCAATAGCATTCGGTAGGTAACGCCCCCATTCAAAGCCTGCAACCGATTCTTTCGCCGGGTAATATCAGTCTCCCCATCGATAAGAGCGAGTATAACCTCTTTATCATTCAGGCGAGAAGCTGCGACTTCATTACGCAGACCTGTCCAGTCTTCTCCCTTCCAATCAACGGTTAACAAAGACCTGTCAACTCCCCCACGATTCCGCAAATAACCGACCAACGCCAATGCCCGATTTTCCGACAACTTCATGTTACGATTGTAATTGCCCTCAGGTGATGCATAGCCTGTAACCTTAAATTCCGTTACAGTCAGGTTGGAGTCATTATGTATCTCATGGACAATCCGATCTACTTCACCAAGTACATTGGCATTATTCTTATAATTGCGTAACAAAACGTGTTTATCTACTTCGAAATTCAGACGGGCCGTATACGTCTCGCTACGTTGCTTCAACGGTTCCACCGGTGGAGTTACATAGCTCAATTCATACCGGGGCGTAAACACTTCGTCAAATACCGATGTCATGACAATATGCTCATCCCGCCCGACAGCACAATCGGCACAACCGGTCACTTTTTCATGGAAAACAAATCTTGACTGCCGCATCCATTCATCATATGGTAACCTGAGATGGATATCCACCATCTGGGGCATTCCGTTTTTCCGTTTTTCGACAAGCATAGGAAGCGTATCAAAATCAGCAGAGCCAAAAGCCAAAGCTCGTTTCAGGGCCCGATATCGCTTGGGGCCGGCAATCACTACAGGAGCAAACTGTTTCTGTTCCCCGCCTCCGGCAGATTGCAGAATCGGTGTAAGTACAACCATTTGCTGACTACCCAACTTCACGGTTTCCAAATCAAGGGATACATCCAGATTCAACTCCCCTCCCTTCCGGACTACATGATGCTGTCCAAAAACGATATGACCTTGATAAGTATTTTGCGCTTGAATACCCATGCTATAAAGGACAAAACCCAATATCAGAAAATAAAACCTTTTCATATCTTTCATTTTAAAAAAATTCAACTTAGCGAATAAAATAGACTAAAGAGAGAGCTGCTTTAGTAGGACCTACATAATTTTTATGTCCACTCTTTATTTTAGGGCTACAGTTCACACAACGATATTTATCGTATACCCAATGAGCATATCCCACTCCGACCGAGGCTTCCAGGTTCCAACGCTTACTCAGCACCCACTGATGTCCCACACTGACGCCTCCTCCATAGAAATACCCTTCATAACGATGATCTTTGAGTGAAGGAAACATCTTAAAAGGCAAATGGATACCGGCCACGCTAAATTCACCCCCATGCAGGTGTAGTCCCCAGAAGGTCCCATTGAAACGTTCGCAGGTCCAGTAACGAAATTCCGGCTGTACCAGCCAATGCTTGAAACGCTTATTACCTCCAAACGTAAACGGATTGTAACCGCCATACAGATCGAGTGTGGTTTTCTTGCCCAGCCCTATCTCCAATGCCAGATTCGGTGTAGTGGTAGCATCATACAGAAGGTTGTTTTTCAGAGCGACATGCTGTGCACTTATGGCTACTGAAATCGATATTGCGGCTCCAAACAGAATTAGCTTTTTCATACTCGTTTCTTCTATTATATATACTGACTAAAAAACTTGCTCAAAATGAACATGACAAATATCGCGGAATTGTATCATTCCGGGAATTGTATTCATTTCTCTTATAGAAGAAAAAAGAATAATAAAAATTCTAATAATGAGGCTTTAACGAAAGGAAGTTGCTAAATGTAAAAAAGGGAGGGGAAAGTTCTGCGTAGTTTCGCTTTCCGCAAACAAAACAGCAGTATGTTGCGATCCGGGCAAAAAGAAGGGGCAAAAAAACAGGCATAGATTCTACACAGAATATGCCCGTCAACGATGGGATATATGCTTGTAAAATCTATGCCTGCAAGATTAATTTAACGGGCAGGCTTCTTATCAACATTTCCCGGCTGGTCCTCTTCAGGAATACTAAAGTCGCGGTTGGCAAACAGATCAGCCAGACCCGATATTTGCTTTAAGCGCAACAACTCATCCCGATCCATACCAATATTCTTCATTATCCATTGGTCGGACATGCCTGCTTTATCCAGTTCGGCAACAATGTGACACATCAATTCTATATTGTGTGTACCCCGGGCACGATTATGGCGGATAGTGGAACTCATACGATTGGAAAGATCTTTGTCGATCACCACTACAGGCAACATCCCATTTTCTCTCTGAAAGATACGTTTGGAGGTCTTCAGCACAGAATAACGATGGAAACCATCGACAAGGATATAAATATCCTTCTCCTTATCATAATAACAAACGCAAGGCATAGTGAACCCATCCTCCCAGATAGAAAGTTCAAGGAGCTTCATTTCCGGAGGAGCCACTATATTGGGATTGTAATCATTGGCCTGTACTTTTTCAACCGGAACCGCAATTACATTATATACCGGACTTTTCTTTATACTCATTGCAATATGTTTTTATATTGTTCGATTACTTGATTTCGTTTACTCATCTCCTCTTTCGTCGGAGAGAATCCCATATACTTGCAAGCATGATCATTTTTCAAGATACAGATACACATACGCTTGTAAGTGGGAATTTCCCTGAATTCCGGAATATCGACATCATCCTGATATTCCATACGAACCGGTTTCTTGTTCGTTTTATAGTTGGAGCTATCCATAACGATAATAGGCACTTTTGCCGCATTCAGTCTACGAATTGTTTCGTCACTCAGACATCCTCCTTTTGTACGCCAAAACTGAACGCTGACCTGCAACTTACGAAGATATCCGTTTCGGGTTCGATCGGGTAAAGTGGAAAGCAGGAAATACATAAATTCCCGCCAGGTATATCCTTCCGGAAGTTTGATGGACTGCCATCCCATCGCATGAGTTCCTCCATACATACTCGTAAAATTGACCCCATTGACACGGCCTATCATTTTCCCCCATGTATTCGGATCAATAGCACGATAAAGTGCCAGACTCTCTTGCGCCTCACCTATGAACGGACTGGCTACACGCTGACGCTCCAGATTAACCCCTGCCCAGTAATAATAATCATATAGTTTATTGTAATCCCACTTAAATTTCCCGTTAGCTGTCCATACATCCGTTGTCTTCCAGTCATATATAGGGTACGCATTAAAGATGTCGTTTCCTACCTTTGAGGTCCATCGATAGCGATGATACATCTGATATTTACGATTGAGATAGATACAACGCCAACGGTTGAAACTTTCTTGTGTACGGATACCAATCAAGCAACAAGTACGCACGGCATCCTTTTTAATATGCAGCCAAGAGGCAAAACGCATCTGGAACTCATAGTCCCACATCTGTATATTATAAAAAGGAAAGTCTTCCTTCGTCATGGCATTCTCAGGCATCGGACGTACCCACAATTCCTTTTTGCTGTCCTCCCACGGACGCCAAAAAGACTGATACATGGATGTACAGGTTGCTACCCGGAACGGTACACAGACACGATATACTTCCAGAATATCCTTATTGTCCTCCAACATACGGGCAATGTAATCGATTGTCATTTTATATTGTATCTCATAATCCATATGGAAAACCCCGAGTTTTATTTTCAGGTTATTCTTACGGATATAATCAATACATAAACTCAATAACACCCCGCTGTCTTTACCCCCCGAAAAGGAAAGATAGACATTATCAAACTCATTGAAAATGATACGCAAACGTTCCTGCGCTAACTCATATACATTTTTGGGAGTAGTTGCTGTTTTAGTCATCATTCATCTTTTTGCATTTTTACATAACGTTTCCATGCCTTCTCTACTATAAACCCATGTTTTTCAAACACTGCCTGATGCTCGACCATGACAACGGCACACAACCGTACTTCCGAACCGATTGCCTCCAAGGTGGTGGTAATTAATGAAGAGAGTATTTCACGATTATCATCGCAGACATAATAGTTATTGATAACACAACCGCTTCTCCTCCGCTCTACCGGCATGAAGCCAACAACAGACTTTTTATCTACAGCAATGAACCACACATAGTGTTCAGTCGTTTTAAAAGGATAATTATTATTTGCACTCAAAACATCCGGATTCATCACTAACGGAGCTATAAGTTGGTATAAGCGTTTTTCTGTTCCTTGCACTTGTATTGTTTGTATCATGGTATCAAAGCCCTTTTGGTATATAATCTATGCAAATGGCAAAAATAGATAAAAAATGAAAGAAAAATGCAGATATAACTATAAAAAACCAAAAAGAAAAAAGATGGCACGATTATAAAACATTGTGTCTTTTTAATATAAAACTTCCAGCTTTCCTTTTTTGTTCTTATATAATTATTAAAATAAGAAATAGCTTGACTATGAAATTATTACATATAAAACGACACACCACTTGCCTCAATTATGTATCTGATTACAACATATGCTTTATTCACCAAAGACTCTTCTCAGGAGGCGACTTTAAAGTAGATAATCATCATCACTCGTGCATTTTATTTCTTTTAAAAGGAGAACTCCTAACATCATGCAGTGAGTTCCACAATCAACACGTTGCTGAAGGAAACATGATTCTCTTTCCCCAAAACGACCCGAATAAAAGCAAGAGCATGACAGAGACAGAATTTGTATTGCTATTCTTTGATAACCAGATAAATCTTTATAATAAGACGTCTATCGAATCACTTACCATTCACTCTGAATACGAAAATACTTATTTCTACTCCTTACCTATCTATCCCCCATTGCGACATGTGTTGGACAGTATTTGCTTCTATCTAAAACAGAAGGTTCAGTGTAGCCATATACACGAATTAAAACAAAAAGAGGTATTCATGGCATTCGGAACATTCTACAACCAGACAGAAATGGCACATTTCCTGATGCCTATCTTAGGACGAGATCTAAACTTCAAGAGTTTCGTACTCGCAAATTACAGACAAGTACGAAACATCAAACAGTTTGCACAACTATATCATTGCTCCGAGCGCTCTTTCAACCGTAAATTTAAAAGTTGTTTTCATGATACTCCCTATAATTGGATTCTCACCCAAAAAACACGCCACATCAAAGGGCAATTAGCCAATCGCGATATCCCCATCAGTGAGATAGCCCGAACTTTTCACTTTGCCTCACCCTCACATTTCACCACCTATTGCAAAAAAAAGCTTGGAATCACTCCAAGTGAATTCAGAGAAAAAATTGCAGAATAAGAAGTCCTGACCCGAAAAATGGAAAAAATAGAATTTGTATTGCGACGGGAACAAAATAACAGAAATGGCATTTATCTGAACTACGTCAACGGCTACTGGTATACTTATGAATGGTCGGCTTTCTTGTTATGTATGCTCTTCCCGGAAATCGAAGTAAGAAAACTCTTTGGAGTGCAGCCTGAAGAGAGTTACGCCATAGCACGAGTAAAAAAAACAATTATAAAAAAGCTTGAAAAAAAATATCCGACATCCGTGATGGATGACTCCATCAAAATTTTGCTTCCTCCTTTCAACGAAGATGAAAATATCTTCCTGAATTGGAAAGCATTACTCCCTCCGTAAAATCGATTATCACAGCGTCTCACTAAGAAAGGCACTGCAGAACCGTACATTGGATATTCAAATCTTAGGTGGAAAATTCTTATTTTATAGTTAGTCCCCCCTTATAAATCATTTATCGATATTTAATACGGTTGTATGTTTAATTTCACTCAAAACAAATGAGCTCTGCATTTTAATGATACCGTGTACCTTAGTCAGTTTCTCAAAAACAAATTGATTATAAGCATCCAAATCTTTTAAAACTACTTTAATGAAGAAGTCGTAAATACCACCGGTAGAATAACATTCCATGATTTCATCTATATTCTTTATCTCTTCTTGAAAACGTTTAATATGTTCGTCATCATGAACTGCCAGAGAGACATTACAAAAGACAATTAACGGCAGTCCTATCTTCTTATTATCTACCAAAGCAACATACCCTTTTATATAGCCATCATTTTCCAGCCGTTTGATGCGTTCGTATATCGGAGTTTTGGAAATATGAAGCTTCTCGGAAAGCTCCTTAGTGTTTACCTTAGCGTCTTTCTGTAATACCTGAAGTATTTCAATGTCGGTTTTGTCTAATTGCCCCATAGTCTTTTTTCCTATTTTAAATGGTTTAAGTTCTCCTTTTCAGGAAAATAGAATAGAAAAACAAGCAAATATAGGAATAATATCGTATTTTAAACCGACATATAGGAAAATAATCTATTATAGATAACTTTGCAAGCACAAAAGCAATATAAATATATGGAAACAAAGAATCTTTCAAGTGCCACACACAAATGTGTTTTAGTGATTGATAACGCCCAACCTACGGGCATAGTAGCTAACATTGCCAGTGTCTTGTCCATGACACTTGGGTGTAAAGTCAATAACATTGTAAGTCATGATGTATACGATAAACAAGGCGAAAAACATTTAGGCATAACCCAACTCCCAATTCCTATACTTGGAGCTTCGCAAGAAAAGATAAAAGAAATCCGTAAGCTCTTCAATTCTTTAAAAATAGAAGAGCTGGTATTAGTCGATTTTTCTACTATTGCTCAACAATCCAAAACTTATGATGAATACGAACGGGAAATGTATAGTGCCAATGAAGCAGACCTGCACTACATTGGCATTGGAATTTGTGCCGAGAAGAAAATTATAAATAAAGTAACCGGCTGTTTAAGCCTGATCAGATAAAATGTATAAAAGTAAGAATATACTATACCCTATTATCGCTCTATTGACGGTTGTTATATGGGATACCATTTTTGTTTCTACCAAAGTATTAATCAATGAAGGATTATCATCGGTAGAGATTTTATTATACCATTTTATTTTAGCTTATTCATGTATATGGATAATATTACACGGAAAACTTTGGGCTAATTGCCCGAAGGATGAATTACTTCTTTTCCTTGCAGGATTATGCGGAGGTTCTCTGTATTTTATTGCAGAGAACACAGTTTTGGGAATAACACCGGCTTCCAATGTATGCCCGGAACATTGCAACACAACAGAAAGAATCAGAATCATTTGAAAAAAACACAATAGTCCAAACTATTTGGCATATTCTACTATGCCATAAAAAACAATCGTTATATTTGCTTACCAAACAGGCATCCAATTTGGATATACGTTCGTTGGTCGATGTTGAAACATTCGAAGGAATATTGAATTTTCAATACAAATTAAATCTTAAAACATTATATAAAGATTACATAAAAGCTATTGAATATTATCTAAACCATGACGAATTCCTGAATAAATAAAAGTTGAACTTATGAGAAAGAGATTGTATTCACTTGTCGTACCATTGATATTGGTAGCATGTAGTCAAAAAGTTGAATTGGGTAGTACCGGAATGTATCCGAACTATCAAGTTGGTGAAGTGGTTAGTCTTATTCCGGTAGACTCCCTGACTTATGGAGATGTGATCGCATATTATTCATATATACCCGGCTTTCAGGAGAGGGCATTTAAACGAATTGTCGGACTGCCTGGTGACACTATCCGTTTTCAGGATCAGCAATGTATCATTAACGGCAAGAAGTGCGAATGGGAATTTATACGAAAGCTTTTCTATGAAGATGATGAATGTGAAGAGTATTGCGAACGTCTGCCCAACGGCATAAAGGTAAACATCTGTAAAAGCGTTGTACCCATAGATTCGACAACGGCTACCACGTCTGCGATTGTTGTTCCGGCGGGCAGCTACTTCGTTGCAGGGGATTACAGAAGTGGCTCAATTGACAGCCGTTCGCAAGGATGCATAGCTGCGGATTCAATTATCGGTAAAAGTGCAAAAAGAAAATGAATATCTGAGGATATCCCCGATTTATCATACCACAAAACAATGAATAGCAAGAACTTCAAATAGGTTAAAGTTGATATCACTCAAGCGCAACGAATTTTATAATTACCTAAAGCCCATTGTTCAACGATACAGATGAACTAAAAGAGGGTGTGTCGAAACTCACCACAGAGGACACAGAGTAACATAGAGTAATTTTTAAGTTATTGATTATCAACATTCTTATTCTGTGATAATCTGTGTAATCTGTGGTAAAAAGAGTTTTGACACAGCCCCGGATATATACAGATCCTATTGAAACATAGAACATTTACTATTTCGCTTCTCTTCCGCTTTGATCCGGGTTTCGCTCTATATAGTATTTGATTCTTTCGGACCAGGGTTTATCTTCAAGTGGAAACACATTAGAGCGTTCCGCCCATTTATTCCACTTAGCCTCCAGCTTTTTCACTTCTTTCGGATATTGAGCGGACAGATCTTTTGTCTCAAATGGATCCGTCTTTAAATCAATTAGTTCCCATGGTTCATTCCGGCTGCCACGTACCAGTTTCCAATGATCGGAAATAATAGCGCATGAACCTTGGTGTTCAAAGTATAATTCTCTGGGCTTTATTTTTTTCCCATTAATTGAAGGAAGTAAGCTTTTACCTGGCAAATTCTCTTTGAAATCCGAAGGATAAGTGGCTGTGGCAAGATCTATACAAGTAGGCAGTATATCAATAATATGAGCCGGTTGTCTGCAAATCTGACCTCTCATCTTATTTTTTTCAGCATCTCCATAGGATAAGATAAAAGGTGTACTTGTACCTCCCTGAAAACATTGTGACTTATAACTTCTATAAGGGGTGTTGCTCAAGTCAGCCATAAGTTGTCCCAGATATCCGCCTTCTTTTGTTGCGCCATTATCACTTAAAAAGATAAATACGGTATTATCCAGCATCCCTTTTTGCCTGATTGTTTCCACCAATTCACCAATTCCGCTATCCACGATTTCAATCATAGCAGCATAAGTAGCCATATCGGTAATCCATTGTTCCTGTTGTTTTCGTGTGAGTGTTTCCCAAGAAGGACGTTTTCCACCAAACTCTTTTTGGAAGACGGGATAATCCATTTCGTCCGGAATGAACTTCAACTTCTTTAATCTCTCGAAACGCTGCTTGCGTAACACGTCATATCCCACCTTATACCGGTCCCTGCATTTTTGCACTTGGGCAGCAGGGGCCTGAAGAGGCAAGTGAGGAGCATAATGAGCCACGTACATAAACATCGGTCTGCCTGCAGGATGTTGTTTGACAAAACTTACTGCCGAATCGGTGATGGCAGTGGTGTAATAATAATCATCGGGGAATTCGGTAATTCGGGTCAGATTGCTGTATACCGGAGTCGGTTTATAATAACTTCCGCCTCCGCTCAGGCAACCGTAATATTTATCAAAACCTCGCTGGGCCGGATAGCTGCCGTTAGGATCATCAAAAGCCCCATCCACTGTAACATGCCATTTTCCGCTCATATATGTACTATAACTATTCGCTTTCATCACTTCAGCAATGGTAGGAATGTTTTTCGTAATCTGTCCTCTGTATCCGGGACGATGTTCATCTACTGCCGTCATCCATCCCATGCCGACTTCATGCTGGTAATGTCCTGTCAGCAAAGCAGCGCGGCTGGGACAGCTTCTTCCTGTATTCTTGAACAGACTGAAGCGAACACCGTTTTCGGCAAGACTGTCGATGTTGGGGGTCTGGATTTCACTTCCGTAACAACCCAGGTCGGAAAAGCCCATGTCGTCACATAAAATCAATACAATGTTAGGAGGAGTATTTGTCTGGCCCTTTATACAGGTGAGCCCGGCTCCTAACAAGAATGAAGTATACAATACTCTGTTCATATGATTATAATTTAAAATTGAAATAAATATGTGTTTATTCTATCCACAGCAAGCCGGGGTGATTATTCAAAGTCACTCTGCTGTTTTTCTACCTCTTTTAGTTTCAGGCGGCTTAATTCCTGTTGCAGGTCAAGGACACGCTTTTCACAATCAGAAGAGACAGTAATTGCTTTTTCGTTGTTACGCCCGTCTGTTGATTGGGCTTGTGCCAGTTCCTCTTTGTCCGCTATCAGAGTATGCTCTGAAGGAAAAGTGGAAATAATCAATTCTGCCGGAACGGGAGTCTGTTTGCCTTGCCATACCACCGATGCCCGAATTTTGATTTCTCCAGGTGTAGTAGTTGACCTTACCAGCACCGGGGCAGTTCCCCAAAGTACCGGACGGGGATTGGTAAATGTCGCTTCATCGGCAACGAGCTGCCCCTGTCCTTCAATCTCAAATTTGACTTCGTAGTTATTCAAACGTTTGATATTCCCGTTTTCATCTGCGATGGCAGCTATCACTGTCACCATGTCCGAACCATCCGCTTTCATCTGTACTTTCTCATCGTCCGCCCAAAGCAATAATTTCACGGGACGACGGGCAGGCGTTACTTTATGTGTCACAACCACCTTTCCGTTCATTATTCCTTCCGCCAGGAGATAAGAATCCGCCTGTTTGTTTTGTCGTGCCAACTTTTTGTCGTGCATGACATCAAAGACATCCTTAAACATGATAACCGGTGAAGGCATTCCGGCTTCATTCGCCGACTTATGGTAAGTATATCCTTACAATAGGTAAGGCGAACTTCATCGCAGTTGCTATATACTGTCACATCTTTTGGGGAGAAAGGAGTCATCGCATTGGCTATGTAAACCATCGGTCCGTTATCGGCTATCAGTTCTTTGTTGGGTTCGGCAGGACGCTGGGAACAGAACATATAATAAGATAGCTTGGGTTGCCGGAAAGCATCCATGATTCCCCCGTAGAACGGATCGGGATGATAGCCTCTCTGGTGGTCGAAGGAGTGCCAGAAGCAACCGCCTATATGTTGTCTGGGAGTCCTGTACAGTATATCATAACTTGTAAGCTGATAATCATTCTTAGCATATCCCTGTGCCTGAATCAGCATAGGCACTTCTCCCCAGCTGCGGTTGACCCGGCTCGGTGAGTTATGAGAGTTCCAGTCGTCCACATTATCTCCCCATTCGCGGGTGAAATAACTGATTTTAGGGTCTAAATCTTTGGAATTAAAGGCTCCGCCGCCACCGTTTATCGGGTGGGTAAATTGGACGGGGAAATATTCATGTCCGCGTGCCGTCGCATCACATCCGGCATAACAATACAGATATGGATATTCTTCTTTGAGAACATCTACTACCTTCTTGGCGAAATCCGCTGGATACCAGGTTTCATTCAGGACCGGTTCCCACATCCATACGCAAGGATGATTACGGTCCCGGCGAATCATATTGCGGATATCACTGAATACTCTCCGGGCAAAGATCGGCTTGTCATTCCAAAACTGCCACCCCGGTGTATTGACAATCACAAAGAGTCCTAATTCATCGCAAGCATCCATAAATGCCGGATCTTGCGGACAATGGGCATTCCGGATAACACGCAATCCGGCATCACGCAACTTTTTCGCATCGCGCCAATGCAGGCTGTTGGGCAGGGCATTGCCTATTACAGCATAATCCTGATGACGATTGGCTCCTATCAGAGGATACGGATACGGCTTTCCATTCAACCAGAAGCCATCTTTTCCCTTGAATTCAATGCTGCGGATACCAATACGGCGGCAATATCCGTCAATGATGTTATCGGCTTTGTCTTTCACATAAATGTGCAGTTTGTAAAGGTAGGGAGTGTCGGGTGACCAGAGGTGAGGCTTTTCGACAGTTGCTTTACAGGAAAACTGTCTGGCAATCCCGTTACTCACTGACAAGCCGGTTTCTTTGGTAAGAATGCATTTGTTATCTTGATCATAGAGTTCATACGTTATTTTTCCGCCAAAAGATTTTCCGGAGTTGTTGCGTATATGGGTGTCCAATTTCAACTGTGCAGACAACTCGGACACTTTGTCGAAGGAGACAAACAGCCCGCCTCCGGCAGCCTCGTCTTCATAATTGGGATCGGTAATAAATACCTGGTTGTGGACTATCATCCAGCAGTCGCGGTAAATTCCTCCAAAATAAGCAAAATCCAATGCGTCCTGTGGTTTTCCGGGAGGATAATCGGGATCATCACCATTGTCCGCCCATACGGCAATTACATTATCTTCTCCGTATTTCAGGTATGGAGTGACATCAACGATTACAGGCAGATAACCACCGAAATGTTCCTTCAGCAACTTTCCGTTCACCCATATTCTGGACTTTCCCATAATAGCTTCGAAATGGAGGAATTGCTGTTTGCCCCTCCAACACGGTTCGGGAGTAAAATGTTTCCGATACCAGACCTCACCCTGATAATTGACGCATCCGCTGGCCTCAGTGGGGAGATACTCTATGCCATCCGGCAATGATACGATATTCCAGGCCTTGTCATTGAATCCCGGCCGTTCCGCTCCTTCGATATTTCCTTTATGAAGTCTCCAGGCGGGATTCATACTATACACCGCACGTCCTGTGTTGGGAAGTGAATAAAAGCCGGCAGTGGAATAAGATGGCTGGTAGCCGTCTGCATAAATACCTGTTGCTCCGGTCAACATCAGACAGATAAGCACAATTTTCCAAAAGATTAAAGAATATCTCATAATTCTTCTATTTTACTAAATTAAGTATTTTTTCTTATATCAATGATAGACTATTTTACTTTCTCATAGAACTTCATCCGGCCAAGGCACTAATTTCTCAGTACTTTTAAATCTCGGACGCTGAGCCTTATTCTTTCTCAAATATTTACCTAATTCATCTGATAATCTTTTCACGATATCGGGATGACTTTGTGCGAGATTCTGTTTTTCTGAAAGATCATTGGCTATGTTGAAGAGTTCTTTCTTTTGCGTACCATAGTAGTAGATCAACTTCCAGTCGCCTTTACGGATAGTACAACTGGCTCCGAATCCGGGTCCTTCTTCCCCCCATCCATTGGGGAAATTCCAGAAAAGGGCCCGATTTTTAGAGGTATCCTTTTTACCGGTCAACAACGGGATAAAGCTGATTCCATCCACACGCTGTACCGTATGGTAACGTTTGATTTTTGCCATTCCAAGAATAGTAGGAAAAAAATCCTCTATAATTACATATTTGTCACATTCAGTCTGCGGTTGAGTTACACCAGGCCAATAGACCATCATCGGTTCGCGGATTCCCCCTTCATGGGCCGATCCTTTTCCACTACTGAGCGGAGCATTCTGTACATACAGAGGCGTGTGCCAGTAAGGCTCCGACGCCAGCCCTCCATTATCCGACATAAAAAGTATGATTGTATTATCCATCAGGTCATTCTTTTCCAGATAATCCATCAGATCCCCAAGGCTTTTGTCCATTCCTTCAATGAGTCCCGCGTAAGCAGCATCATTATCTGATAGTCCTTTCTCCTTATACTTCTTATAAAATCGCTTATCTTTTTCCAGTGGCACATGAATGGCATAATGTGCCATGTACAGGAAAAACGGTTGGTTTGCCTGCTTCACTTTATCGAGTACCCTGACCGCTTCCAAGGTAAGTGCCTCAGTCAGAAAAATATCTTTCCCGCGATACTCTTCAAGACCGGGAGTAGCAAATTTTGATGGCGCATGGCCTTCATAGGCATTTCCGAAATGTGTAAGTCCCTGATAAGTGCCGGGAGCCCCGGGAGCTCCACCGGCAATATTAACATCAAACCCCATATTCAGCGGATTTTCACCCGGTGTTGAACGTGCGGCAAAATGTGCTTTACCACAATGTATGGTATAATATCCATTGTCTTTTAATAACTGTGCCAGCGAAGTCGCATAGGTACAATGCTCAATCTTGTCCTGTTGACAGAATCCGTTTACATTCCATTGTGGATAGATGAGTTTGTCACTTGGAGCATCATTGGAAGCATTTCTATCCAGAGTCCAATTGGTAACTCTGTGACAGGTACTGTTCATACCTGTGAATAAACTTACTCGACTGGGCGAACTGATGCTATTGGCATATGCCTGTGTGAACTTCATACCTTTCCGGGCAAGACGTTCCATGTTGGGCGTCTCGTAACGTTCATTAAAAGGTGTCTTCTGATTCCAAAAAGGTACGGAAGTATCCTGCCACCCCATATCATCTACCAGAAAAAGAAGGATATTGGGACGCTTGTCCACTTGTGTAGCCCCTGAATGTATATTGCTTGCAAGACATAACAAAAATAAGGAAGCAATTCTTTTCATTTGTAGTTTGTTGTTAAAGAAGAAGCATTGCAATAGTCTTCTCTCCCCACTTTTCTTTTTAAAGGAGAAAGAGTGGCTACAAGAAGAGTGGTGGTAGGATATATAATAATGACTATTTGCATTTTCACCTACCACCCGGACCCTTGCAATAACTTCTTTTAAATTGAAATTTTATATGTTTCTATTTAATACCAATCGGTCCTTCATTAGCTACAGTTGGCCACCCCGGATTCTGGTAAATAACAGAAGTACTGAGATCGTTAGGGTCTGAAGCAGTAATTCTGAAATGTGTAATAGCAATTGGATCCAGATAATGTGCTTCACACCACGAATATCCGGCATCATACATTAGATTGCTTGTTTTGGTAGTACGATAAGGGCATAGATACTTACCACTATTAGCATAACTTGAAACATTGGAGTTCGTTTCACCTTCCTGTACTAAAAGATTCTGGCCATCCTTCATATACATATCTTTCAAATCAGATTCCCACAGATTGATACCTTCAATAATGTAACCCTTAACTCGGTCCAATGCTCTCCACCGTTTTAAATCCATCATACGAAGACCTTCCGCCATGAGCTCACAACGCCGTTCACGACGTATATTATACAATAAAGGAGAAACTTCTTTTCCTGCCGAATATACCGCCCAATCTCTCTCTCTGGAAAGATCCGTATTATTCACTGTCACTGCATAATCTCTCGGCAACCCGGCTCTTTCACGGAGATCTCCCCAGTAACCGGCTGCTTCTGAGCTGATAGATGTACCGTTATGTTCCATACAGTCGGCTTCTATATAATTCAGATATGCCTCGGCTGCACGATATACCGGACAACCTTCGATCGCCGTATTGCCATCACGATACCAATGATCGGAAAGCCCTTTGCGAACCTGATAACCTGTTACACATTTCGCTTCTGTTATATCCAAAAGATTCGGAGCTTCCGGTAGCAAATCCGGGGTACCATTCATGATAGTCGGACTCAGTGTTTCACTGGGAGTCATCATGAAAAGTTGCAGACGCAAATCTCGGTTTTTACGTACATTCAGTAATGACCCGTCCCCCTTATATTCATCGCTTGCATAAATCGGTTTGCCGTCACGGCAAAGGAAACTCTCCACATAGTTCCGGGTATATCCTGTATTTCCTCCCACTCGAATATAATAAGGAGCCGAATGCATGATTTTATACTCAAGCAGATTATACTGACGCCACATTAATATTTCCGAATATCCTTCCAGGTTATCTGCGGAAAATTGGGCAAAATAAGGATTGCTCATTTTATACACGTCTTCATCTGTCTTAACTATTTCATCCGTGCAGTCTTTCGCTGTATTCTGTACCAGGGCCGCATTGCCGATCACTTCCTTAGCTGCAGCCTTAGCCTCCTTCAGAAAAAATGCAACTTCTGTATCTATATTAAAACCCGTTATATCTTCCGTCTTTCCCGGCCACCCCGGGCCACCCGGAACTAAAGCCGTACCTTTATGATATGTCAGCCAGGAGGCTTCAAATAAAGCAGCTCTTGATTTCAATAATAAAGCCACGTTTTTGGTTATACGGTTCTTTCCACCGGGAATATTATTGCTTAGCATATCGATGGCATTATCCAAGTCTTGCAAAATAAAACGAGCGACTTTATAACGTGGTTCCCGTTTGCTGGCTCCGACCAGAACTCCGCTTTCGTCAGGCAATGTTTTTGTTATGATAGGAAAATCACCGAAAGTCTGTAATTTAGATAAATAATTTTTAGCACGTAAGAAATACATTTCGCCAATATAATGTTTGATATTGGCTTCCGTACCTTCTATTTCTCCTTTTTCAAAACGGGGTATTACTGTTTCAAGGAAATAATTTGCTTCACGAATAGGCGCAAAAGACCAGGGATCGTTATTAGAATTACTATAAGCTTCCGTCACTTTCCATTGACCGGGAATCCACTTATTATCATAACTGGTAGCAGCCTGATTATCGGTTGCATTATCATTTTTCCAAATACCTGCATTCCATCCGTCATGAGTCGTGAAATTGTAATGTTTCACTGCATAAGCTGCCAAGTCACTTTCATTAAAGAAGAAGTTGTCTGGGATCACACTATCCAAAGGTTCTTTATCCAAAAAATCATTGCAAGAAGAAAGAATAAAACTTCCCCCTGCCAACAAAAACAAATATTGAATTATCTTTTTCATACGTCATCAATTAAAAATTAACACTAAATCCTGTGGAGAAAGTACGAGACAACGGATAAGTCTTTCCTGAAGTATATGAACCTGATCCGTATCCGGTACCGATTGTTTCCGGGTCAAATCCTTGCGGCAATCCCGTAAGTGTGAACAGGTTTTCTCCTGAGAAGAATATACGCAGGTTGGAAATACCCATTTTAGACGTTATCCGTGCAGGTATAGTATATCCGATCGACAAATTCTTCAGCCGTACATAAGCGGCATTTTGCAAATAACGGGTCTGCGCCTGTTGGTTCTTAGCATAATTGACAGATAGTGGTCTCGGGAAATAAGCATTTGTATTAGGACTCCAGAAATCATCGCCTTCACGGAAGAAGTCAAGATGAGGAGTAAAACATGCTGATTGCCATATATCGCCTGTAGCTCCCCAGAACATATTATCACCTAACCATGCGTCACGTTTTGCAACTCCCTGGAAGAACAAACGCGCATCAAAACCTTTCCAAGACGCATTCAAATCCAGACCGAATTTGAATCGCGGAGAGTTATTGCCGATAATCTTCCTGTCTCCCGGGTCATTGAGAGTGGCCCCGGAGGAAATCTTACCATCGCCATTCAAATCGCGGTACATAATATCACCCGCACCCCATTTACTGCCTAAAGCATCCTGTCCGCCATTCGGCAGTGAAGCAAGATGGGCGTCCATTTCTTCCTGACTCTTGGCTACACCGATTGTTTCAAATCCCCATATGTTACCGCTGTACTCACCTGCATACCAAGTGTCAATTTTGCCTGTCTTATTAGGATACTTCAAGATTTTCTGACGGTCGTCCGAAAGTAACAGGTGTACTCCATAATTAAATCCTCTGATTTGGTCCCTCCATCCTAAATCCAGTTCAAAACCGGTAGACTGCATATCGGCATTGTTCACTTTAGGAACATTCGCTCCCAAAGTCACAGGAAGTTCGGGAGCCGGTCCCACCATATTAATGGTTTTCCGATTGAACCAGTCAAGGCTTACAGTCAAGCGGTTGCTCAACAATCCCAAATCGAAACCAATATTCCATGACCGCATGGTTTCCCAGCCTAATAACGCCGAGATCAAATCCGGTGCATTCGCCGTGTTGGGACGCTTGTTTTCAATCAGCCAATTAGAGTTAGGATCTTCAGCAACAAACTTCATCAACTGGATATACGGATATAGATTTGTCGTATTCTGATTGCCAAGCTCTCCCCAAGAGCCACGGACTTTCAAATTATTGATAACATCGTTATAAGGTTCCATAAATGCCTCACGCGCCACATTCCATCCGGCAGAGAACGAGGGAAACAAGTTCCAGCGTTTATTCCTTGCAAAACGTGAAGTTCCGTCATAACGCAGATTTATTTCGAACAAATAACGTTCTTTATAATCGTAATTGAATCGACCGAAAAAGCCAGCTGTAGCCCAATGAGTCAGTTGGGATCTATCAATAGTTGATTTTCCCGTAGCAGCATTTATGTTAGGGATAGATTCTGATATTAAATCCAGCTTCGTAGCCTTCAACTGTCTCCATTTGCTTAATTCAGCCTGAAATCCTGCCATCACTTTCACATGATGTGCCTCTGCAAAAGTTCTGCTATATTCACTATAAATGTTAGCATTGAAATAATTAGTCCGCTCGGCTCCCTCCGTAACACTCGACGTTTTCCTATCACCCAAATATGACTCACCAGCTACATTCATCTGTGTCAACTTCAAATTGTCCGTATGAGAAAAATTATCTATCACTTTATAATTGAGTTCGCCGAAAAATTTCCAGTCTTTAATCGGTTCTACTACCATCTGAAACTGTTGGTATAGCCAATCAGTTTGCGAATTACTATCGCCTCCATAAAGAATAGGACGAACCAGAGAGAACGGATATCCGTTAGGATCTACAGTAGGCTCCATCGGCCAACGTTTGGAAATATTCTGATAAAGAGTATTATCGGTCATAGCAGTAGGCTTGGAATAATCCTTTCTCATGTATTTCATACTATAATTCATATGAAGCCAGGGAAAAAGTTCTGCATTAATCTTTCCTGTCACCGAGTAACGCTGCAATTGATCACGACGGATAGCCATCATGCCTTCCTGCCCCATGTAATTTCCCGAAAAATAATACTGTATTTTCTCCGTTCCGCCACTAACACTCAGCGAATGCTCCTGTGAAAATGCCGTTCCTCCGAATACTACATCATACCAATCCGTATCCGTATTGCCGATCCAGTCCCAAATAGTAGGGGTATTCCTATTAGGCTGAGTAGTAGTGGTAATCACTCCCGATGCATAATCTTTGATAGCTTGAAGGCGGGTATCATCAAACTGTACTGCCGTTACACCGTCATTCCGCTGCATAGTATTGAAATACATAGCATATGTGTATGCATCTGCCACATGCGGCAGATTGATAGCCTGCGACCAACGAAAACTGTTATTGTAATTAACGGTTGCCTTCCCGGCTTTTCCTTTCTTAGTTGTTATCAACACTACCCCGAAAGGTGCACGCGAACCATAGATAGATGAGGCGGCAGCGTCTTTCAGAACTGATATGCTTTCAATATCATTCGGATTCAGCATATTCATATTTCCTTCCATACCATCGATCAGGATTAACGGAGCCGCATTGGAACCAGCGCCGATAGTACCTGTTCCACGAATATTGACCTTCATGTCCGCACCTATCTCACCGCCATTGCCATCGGAAGCATAGGAAAAATTCATTCCCGGAACCAATCCCTGTAAAGCCTGGCTTACGTTGGAAACCGGACGCGACAATAATTCATCAGCATTTACCGTAGATACAGAACCGGTCAGATTCACTTTCTTTTGTGTACCGAAACCTACGACCACGACTTCATCCAATGTTTGCATATCCTCTTTCAGAATAATCGACAAAACTTTGTCACCTTGCGCCTTCACAGTCTGAGATACATAACCTACATAAGAAACTGTGATAGTAGCGTTAGGCGAAGAGACATCCAGAGTGAAATTTCCGTTCAGATCTGTTATCACGCCGTTTTTAGTGCTATTCTCCATAACAGTAGCTCCAATCACCGGATCGCCGGATATGTCCGTCACCTTTCCCTTTATATGTATTGTCTGTTTTACGGAAGATGTATCCGGTATCTTCGTGGACAATATTATTTTCTTGTTATTTATAACATATTTTACATTAGTATTTTTAAATACCTCATTCAATATAGTAAAGATGTTATTGTACCCGGTTGATATTGATACCCGGCGGTTAATATCAACATGACTATCATTATAAAAAAAACTAAATTCAGATTGTGACTCAATTTGGGAAAGTACTTCTTTTACAGTCTGATTTTTTGCTTCCACATTGATTATAGTGCGTTGGGCATAACTGTCGCTGGCACATAGTAAACCAACAAAACAAAAAGAAAACACAAAAAGCAATTTCATAGTTAATGGAAATTTTTTCCAAACGGCAGGCATGGGATTATCCGCCCATAATTGTTGGACATAGTTGTTTTTCTTCATATCTTTGCATGAATTAAAGTTAAGAAATAATTTATTCTGTTTGCGCGCAAACAGTTTAAAGGCTTTCACATACAGGCAGATGTTGGCGCATCATGCCTGTATGTCTTTTTAATTAAGGAGGCTTGTAATGTTTCATAATAGTATCAAATTTAGTTAAACATAAGGGTTCTTTCTAATATATCTCTATAACCCGCTTCTTCTGATCGTTATCTTTTGCCTTAATGACCCGCCAACGAATGCATGATGAAATTTTAAAGTTTTCCAAGATTTCGTCTACATATTGATCTGTAAACATACCGGTGAATGTATATTTGTCATACTTAGAAGTATTTACTATAAAGTCTACATTATAACGTTTCCCCAGCATGCGTAATGCATCCCTCATAGGAGTTCGGTCAAATATCATTTTCATATCTTTCCACGACAATTCCGATTCTCCATTCGTACTCTTTAATAAAATTTCTTCGTTCTTTTTGTTATAAATGGTTTTCTGTCCCGGCTTCATTGTCACTTTACGTTTAGTACCTGCCTGCTGATATATAAATTCTACTTTACCTTCTATCAACGTTGTAGTGACTTCATCCATATTGCCGAATGCTTCCAGATTAAAACGTGTACCCAAAACCTCCACTTTAGAATTTTGAAGCGTTGAAACAATGAATTTGCGAGTGGAATCCTTAGTCACATCAAAATAAGCTTCACCATCCAAGCTTACTTCACGAATATCACCAGTAAAAGCTGAAGGATACTTCAAAACTGAACCAGAATTCAAATATACCAAAGTACTGTCCGGTAATCTAAATGAGGTAATCATCCCAGGCTGTGTACGGATTTCGTATAATTGGGTACGGACAGGCGCAGCAGATCCCGATTGATAGAGCAAAATAAAAATAGTAATTGTCATCGGTATAAGTAAAAACACGGCTACGCGCTGCATCCAACTCCACCAAGGAATATGATACTTGCTTCCCTGCATATGCCCTTTCACTTTGGTTAACTCTTCATTCAAATCTATATTTTCAGCGACTTGCTGTGCGTCGGTCATAAGAAGAAGAGTATAAATGTCAATAGCCTTCTTTTTATTTCCATCTGACGACTTGATCCAGGCTTCTATTTCCCGTACTTCATCTGCTGTCGCTTTACCATCATAATAGCTAATGAGCAAGTCTTCTATATTCGAATAATCCATTTCCATGATAAATTTATTAAAGAGACAACCGGGAAATAAAAAATACTAAACTCATTTTCATAATTAACATTACTTAATATTAATAAACTTTATAATTAACAACAGTGATTGTATATATTTAAAATACAAGCATTATCATTGCAGACATGGAACACAGCAATGAAGATGCATATTTATTAATTGCACTGAGAAAAGGAGAAGTAATAGCTTTCGATAGTATATTTAAAAAATACTACCCAATTCTTTGCGCATATGGGAATAGGTTTGTAGATAATGAAGAGTCAAAAGAAATAGCCGGAGACGCAATTTTGTGGTTGTGGGAACATCGCCAGACACTCCAGGTTGAAACTTCATTAGGTCGATATTTACTCAAATCGGTATATCACAGGTCACTCAACTGCATTAAGCAGAAAAATTTGAAAAATCAAGCTGATACCATATTTTATGAAGAAATGGAAAAGCTAATACATGGTGTAGAAGCATTTCAATTTCAAGAGCTTTCCAGACGGATAAAAGAAGCCATAGATGGCTTACCAACTTCTTATCGGGAGGCTTTTCTTATGCATCGTTTTACCAAAAAGAGTTATAAAGAAATTGCTGAGATTTCCGGAGTTTCAATAAAAACCATTGCTTACCGCATACAACAGGCAACAAAGTTTCTTCGTGAGGATCTTGCAGATTTACTAATCACCACCCTCGTTTGTGTATTGACAATCATCCGTTAGCTATTGAATTAGTTTTTCCTCAGTTGCTGAAAAAGAATTCTTAGAGTAAAAAATTACTATCAGAGAAGTCCCCTTCCAACAAAAGTAGAAAACATTTTAACAGAGGAAAGTCTTGGTTCTTGATTTTTCTCGTTTGCAAATGCAGCAGAAACAATATTTACCCCATACTCAATCTCTTTCCGGGTAATTAGCAGAAGAGGGACTTCTGATTCTGCCAAGTTTCTACCAATGAAGAATGATATTGTTTTTTGTTCTTCTTTTGGCATATTGTCTATCACCAGAGGAAGTCTTTTCATAAAAAGATTTATGGTATGGGTTATGTATTCCTTTGTAGGAAAGTGAAAGATTCCTCATCTTTTTTATTCAATCCTAATCATATTACCCAAATTATAATTAAATTTGTCTGAAACCTTAAAGACATACATCCATGGAGCTAACCAATTATATACCAGTTAATACCACAGAAAAATAGATTTGATAATCAAAGAACTTTTGGAAGAGAATCTACTAAACAATAAAGTTTTCCAATTAAGAGTCATGAATATGATTAATAAATATAAGATACAACTCTATTTCCTTGAACAACTGACTGAACTAAGGAAAATTAAACAGGTCACGCAAAAGAAAAAGGAAGCAGTATGCCAAGAGGAAAAGGAACTAATACGCCAAAAGAATTTTTTAGTTCCCAATCCAAACGATTCCTATAGCCGAAAGAAATTCAAGAATCTAGTTGGAATGACTATCGGAGACATTGCCAAAGCATATAATGTAAAAGTAAACGATATATTGGAACTCATCAAAACAAAAAATCCGTATACAAATTCATGTTTATCCACTTCCAAGTTGGAAATAAGAGATTTATTTATCAATAGATCTTACTTTAAAGGAATAATTTCCAATTATTTATCATTCAAAGCACAATGCAAAATACAGAATAACAGTTTTAAAGGTTCTTCTTCAAATTTGGTGGTAAGGGAAGTGTAAGCCCTCGTTTATAGTTGACAAAAAAGCAAGTATCCCGGCTTTCCCCCGAAGAGTCCATCCATGAGGTGAAGAAGCGAATTTTAGAATAAACCATCTGAAAATCAATATCTTTAAAAAGTAAAATTTCCATCTTCAAAAGCTTTGTTTTAACACAGAGTTAAAGCTTGTTCTTTGGATGTGAATAACAAGTTCTTTAAATGCAAAAGCCTTATTATTTGCGCATAAGAACCTGGCAACCTGCAAAAGGCGTTAACAATGTTAATTGAAGAAAGGGATAAGGATGAAGATACCGGTTCAGACGGCGCAAATTCACTTCCGAAACTTGAGTTATCTTATTCAGCCGGTGTCTATTTTTTCTTATTAAAGCAAGCAAAAAGGACAATTATCAACTTGAAAATAAAGAAATAAAGAATTTACCACCAAATTTGGAGAAGAACCGTTTTAAAGGAAAGAAACACATGGGAATTTATGAACGTAAAGTTGATATGGTAGAACCATTAAAAGCTGTCCTTATCTCCACTCCTATGGGAGGACTAAACAAAGAAAAAGGTAGAAGATAGATAGCTGTGTCTTGGCATGTTACTCAAAAGAAAGGATTAGTCAACAAACTGAAGTGGAATGGGACACCAATAATACCAAAACAAGACAAAGAATGCATTAAATTGCAAGACTGCTCTGAACGAAACTCCATACTGTCTTTTTTGCTTATATGACATAAGGATCTCATCCTTTTACAAAATCACTTTACATGATAAATGATGGACTTAAGATAGAAAAACGTATTCATATAAGACGGAAGGTACAAAATTTAAAAAGTAACCAATATATAACATTCATTAGTTCAGTTAGTTAAAATACATGAATATTACGCATGGATTGGTCGCACGGGTTACTAATAATTGGTCGCATATTATGCACACCATTTTTAAAAGTGTAGCAAAGGTAAGAACATAAAAAAAGCACTAATATATTGAATATCAGTGCTAAATATTTGTTCTCAATTCTCCTTTGCGGTGCGTACGGGACTCGAACCCGTGACCCCATGCGTGACAGGCATGTATTCTAACCAACTGAACTAACGCACCAGAATTTCATTTCTTAATCGCTATCTCTCTCGATTGCGGTTGCAAAGGTAGATATTTATTTTATATCTGCAATAGCTAAGAAAGATTTTTTTTATCTTTCTTATTCATTTGTTGATTATAAGTAGATTATACCTATCTTTGTGACACAAATTATAAAGCAATAAAAAGAAACATGAAAGATACACCTATCAAACGGCATCTTATTGATGAAACTATCGAAGAATTTCAAATAGCCGACTTTTCAAAAGCAACCATCCGTGAAGTAAAAGCCATAGCAGCGAAAGCAGAAGCAACATCTGGAGTTGAATTTATAAAAATGGAAATGGGAGTACCAGGTCTTCCCCCCTCTTCTGTAGGAGTGAAGGCCGAAATAGAAGCACTGCAAAACGGAATAGCAAGTTTATATCCTGATATTAATGGATTGCCGGAACTAAAACTGGAAGCATCAAAATTCATAAAAGCATTTATCAATATAGATCTCAAACCGGAAGGTTGTGTACCTGTCACAGGATCTATGCAGGGTACTTTCGCATCTTTCCTGACTTGCAGTCAATGCGACGAAAAGAAAGATACAATTTTATTCATAGATCCTGGCTTTCCGGTACAAAAACAACAATTAGTTGTTATGGGGCAGAAATACGAAACATTTGATGTTTACGACTACCGAGGGGACAAATTAAAAGAGAAACTTGAAAGTTATCTGAAAAAAGGAAATATTTCAGCTATCATATATTCGAATCCCAATAATCCAAGCTGGATTTGTTTGAAAGATGAAGAGCTGAAGATTATCGGTGAATTAGCGACCCAATACGATGTGATTATCCTTGAAGACCTGGCATATTTTGCTATGGACTTCCGTCAAGATCTAAGCAATCCATATCACGCACCTTACCAACCTTCGGTAGCACACTACACAGACAACTATATTCTACTTATATCCGGTTCTAAAGCATTCAGTTATGCAGGACAACGTATCGGTGTCAGCTGTATCTCTGATAAATTATATCATCGCCATTATCCCGGATTCGACAAACGCTACGGAGGCGGCACTTTTGGTACTGTATTTATCCATCGTGTACTGTATGCTCTCTCGTCAGGAACCAGTCATTCGGCACAATTCGCTATGGCAGCTATGCTGAAAGCAGCCAATGAAGGTAAATACAATTTCCTAAATGAAGTGAAGATATATGGTGAACGTGCCCGTAAGTTAAAAGAGATATTCTTACGCTACGGCTTCCATTTGGTATACGATAAAGATCTTGAAGATCCTGTTGCCGACGGTTTTTATTTCACCATTGGCTATCCGGGAATGACCGGTGGAGAGTTAGCTAAAGAATTGATGTACTATGGAGTGAGTGCAATTTCTTTAGTTACCACAGGAAGCCATCAACAGGGATTGCGTGCATGCACTTCTTTCATTAAAGAGCACCAATATACTCAGTTGGATGAAAGAATGAAATTATTTGCCGAGAACCATCCTATATCTTAAAAAGAGCACACTAAATCGAAAAAAAGAGGAATATTGTTTGTTCGTGTAAAATAAATCTTTAAATTAGGGGCATGAACATCAATTCCGACATATTTAAGATCCAATCGAATAACGTAATGCCGTCGAGAGGAAAGATTCTGATATCAGAACCTTTCCTCCACGACGTAACCTTCGGAAGGTCAGTAGTATTACTTGTTGATCATACTGAGGAAGGAAGCATGGGATTGATTATAAATAAACAACTCCCATTGATGCTCAATGATATTATTAAAGAATTTAAATATATAGAAGATATTCCGCTACACAAAGGTGGTCCTATCGGAACCGATACCCTATTCTATTTACATACTCTACGCGAAATTCCCGGAACCCTTCCAATCAATAATGGATTATACCTCAATGGAGATTTCGATGCTATCAAAAGATACATTTTACAAGGAAATCCTGTAAAAGGAAAGATACGCTTTTTTCTCGGATATTCCGGTTGGGAGTGCGAACAACTAATTCAGGAAATAAAAGAGAATACCTGGATTATTTCAAAAGAAGAAAACACCTATTTAATGAATGAAGATATAAAAGGCATGTGGAAAGAAGCTTTAGGGAAATTGGGTAGCAAGTATGAAACCTGGTCCCGCTTCCCACAAGTTCCTTCTCTAAACTAAAATTACCGCTTAGGATTCATACATTGCACAAGTACTGCATCTTTATAACCTTCGTGTGTCAACAGCCAATCTTTCAATACCCCACATTGGGTAAACCCACAAGAAGTAAACAATCGTAAACTGGCCTCATTATCTATAGCTATATGGGCATACAATTGTTTCACAAATAAAAAATTAAAAGCATATTCACAAAGCAGCTTCAATGCATCGGCAGCATACCCCTCCTGTCTATAATTCCTATGAACGGCAATTCCGACTGCTCCCCTTGAATGCAAGGGCACAAAATCAGTTATATCAACTGTTCCCAAAGCACGATTGTCATTCCGGCGCATAATCATCAACCTCAGCTGTTTATCAGCAAACATGTCGCTCTGTGAACCTTCAATGTATTGTTTCAGCACAAAACGAGAATACGGAACTGTAAAACTACTGATATCCCACATGGAAGGATCATTTTCCATTTCGTACATGATATCCAAATCCTCCGGTTCCACTGCACGGAGGTATATTCGCTCATTGGTTAAGAAAGATTGTTTCATCATTTATTCTTTGTTGATATGTAGCTCGGCACGTAATCTTTTCTCTCCCGGAAGACAGAAAAAGGAAGCCGTCAGGCCTATAAGTGCACATAGCGCACCTGTACTGCTAAGTGTAAAGTAGTAACCTGCCAGATTAAACACCACTACAAATTCCAGTAAAGCCAGCCGAACAGCACTCCAAAGCATATAGCGGCTCAATGCCACCGGAAACGTCAGTTGATCTATTTTCTTTGTCAAAACAAAACTGAATAATTTAAGAGAAAGTGGTATACAGACAGCCGTTATCAAAATACCGGTTGTTTCAAAAACATAAACGGCCCTTACATTGTCTGCTTTTATTCCAACAGGCAACACACCAGCTTCTCCAAGCAATACCAACAGTAACGGAATGATCCAAAAAGAAATATACTGTATCTTCTGGCTTTTCACAACGCGTTTTATTTGTTCTTCCATTTATTATATATAATGATTATCAATTACAGTAATTCCATTTTAAACGGTTCCGGTAAACGTTGTGCGGTTCACGATACTTCTACCTAATGTTATCTCATCAGTGTATTCCAACTCGTCACCAATAGATACCCCGCGGGCAAGCACACTCAGTTTGACACCCATTTTCTCAAGTTTACGGTAAATATAAAAATTTGTAGTATCCCCTTCCATGGTTGTGCTGAGAGCAAGAATGACTTCATTTATTCCGCCTTCGGCTACCCGACGCACCAGGCTTTCTATCTGCAAATCGCCCGGCCCCACCCCATCCATAGGTGAAATTACACCACCCAAAACATGGTATAGCCCACGATATTGCTGAGTAGCCTCTACAGCCATCACATCCCGTATATTCTCTACGACACAAACCATAGAAGCATCTCGCTGCGGATTTGCGCAGATCTGACAAGTCTCTGTATCAGATATATTATGACACACCTTGCAATATTTCACCTCATGCTTTAAAGTTATAATAGAACTTCCGAAAGCTTCTACCACAGATGTATCCTGACGCAATAAATGAAGCACCAGTCTCATAGCTGTTTTCCGTCCGATACCCGGCAATTTAGAAAATTCTCCGACGGCTTTTTCAAGCAACGTCGATGGATATTGTTGATTCATATACAAACAAGTATATCTATTTAATTTTCAATAAAGTATATATCAATACGCATAGAAGCGACAGATTTAATATAAAAGCACTTCAACTCTCTCATAAAGATATTGTATACTTAATGAAGCACAAAGATACGCATATTTTATAAATGGCAAATCTGCCACTGATAAAATAGGAAACTTATTCAATCGGCATGTTCATTTCTTCTATTACAATTTCCGAGACAACCTATCATTACGGAACTATAAAAACAGCTCAGAATAACGATCACAGACACATACCGCAATCAGGTTCGACACCGCCGAACGATCATTTTCAAGTATCAGATGATGAAAATTAATCTCAAATATTCCTAAATGTTCAGATCATATTTCTTACGACATGAACAAGTGCAGTTCCCGATGGCTACCCCTTATACGTTGAACAACCAACGGCACATTTTTGTTATTATAGCTAAATAACTAAAATTATGAACTTACAAAAGACTACTTTCTATCTATTCACCCTCATTAGTTTAGTGCTTACATCCTGTAGCAGCGATGATGAAAACAAAAATGATACGCAGGTATTAGTCACTGTGATCAGTGCTGATGACAAACCCCTGTCTAACGAAATCGTCCAAATGTTCGATGAAAAAACTTATGAAGAGTTCAAAAAGGATAATCGAACGACTCCTACAGCATATGCATTAACCAACTCTAAAGGAGTGGCCACTTTCATTTTTACTTATGATGAGTGGTTCGAGTCAAGTAAAGACAGATTCTTTACTTTCGCCGTTCAATATGGCAGTGGTACGGAGAACTATGAAATATGGTCTTCGGGACGTACCATACGTTCGGGCTCAGTTACACAAATAGAGTTGAAGTTAAAACCTTTGTAAACGGAAAGCGGTTTTATAAGCGGTTCCAGGTTATAATCTCACGGAATTACTTTTAAAACCGCTTTTTAGATTTTATCTTCAGCAAATTCCTTTTTTCACAAATATCAAACAGATCAGAATGAAAGCCGCATATTTTTAACCAGTATTTAAAAACTCCTATGCCCATCCGCCAATTCATAGCTATTCTGAAATGAACTGAGTTTTGGCTCGTTTGTGCCGGGCATTCCTTCGTCATTTTGAGAACGAAAATAAAAAATTATCTTTGCTCCCCTAAAATACAAAAACAATGCAGAATATCATTATTACATTTATCGTCTTTTTTACACTCAGATTGTTGTCCTTGTCCTATTCCATTCGTAACGAAAAACGTCTCCTGAAAAACGGAGCTGTACAATATGGTAAAGTTAATTCGTTATTACTGACATTAGCGCATGTCGTTTACTATTTATCCGCCCTTTATGAAGCGTATATTTCGGGAACTACCTTCAACTGTTTCTCCGTGTGTGGTGTTCTTGTAATGGGCTTTGCCTATGCTATGTTATTCTATGTCATCTATAAACTACACGATGTATGGACAGTGAAACTTTATATTGTTCCCGGTCAACGCATTGAAAAGAGCTTTCTTTTCAGGACGGTGCGACATCCCAATTACTATCTGAATATCATACCTGAGCTAATTGGAGTTGGTTTACTCTGTAATGCCTGGTACACGCTATTTATCGGGCTACCTATTTATGTATGCTTGCTGGCTGTACGTATCCGACAAGAAGAGAAGGTGATGAAAAAACTACTGGAAAACTAAATCCATTTCACCACAGACTACACGGATGAGCACAGATTCTTTAATCTTATTCTCAACGAAATTAATTATCAATCCGTTTAATCTGTGGTGAAATCAGAACCATGACAAATCTGAACTGAATCAGCTCCCACTTCTCACCGCTCCCAAAGTGCCTCAAACAGAAACTTTTTATCCGTAACCAGTATTTGAATCGTTCTTTATCCATTATTATTTCTAAATTTGCCGGACTTATTTATAAAGCACCCCAGTCATAATGAAAACGATATCAAGAATCGCTACCGTTCTCGCGCTATTGGCCAGCATTATTCCTGTCTATGCCGTCATGGGCATCGTATTAGATCCCAATGGCGATGGAAATCTGTTAATAACACTCGGCACCCTGACACCTATATTGGGTGGACTTTTGATGGGTATCGTGAAACTCGTGAAGAAATCACCAAAGTCTGCCACTATTTATTCTATAATAAGCCTCTCAGTTTCGGCAGTTGTTTATGCCGTCATATTGACATAAATATGGTTATTCATCATTTGCTTATCAATCGTTAATATCTAAATAAACGCAGCATAGGCGGGTGTTTCAACTGTTACAAGAGGATGTGTTTACCTGCAACAGAGCGGTGCGGATGATTACCAAACTTTTATTATTTATTCGTCTATAAATATTGCTGATCCATATATAAAATTCCATTATAGACCCGTAGAGATAAATATCAAATTTTAATTAGCAATCATCGTTTGCAAAATAAGTGTTACCTTTGTACCCGTTATGATGATACTTGTCACTATTGTATGTTACTTTGCCATTCTCTTGCTGATAGCCCGTATCACCGGACGGAAAGGAGGTTCGAATGCAGCGTTTTTCAAAGGAGAAAACCAGTCTCCGTGGTACATCGTTGCTTTCGGAATGATTGGCGCATCCATTTCGGGAGTGACTTTCGTATCTGTACCCGGCATGGTAAAGGCGATGGATATGACGTATATGCAAACTGTATTCGGATTCTTTTTCGGTTACCTGGCAGTTGCCCATATACTCCTCCCACTCTATTATAAACTCAACCTGACCAGCATATACACTTATCTGGATACCCGTATCGGAAAGCGCGCCTACCGTACAGGAGCTTCTTTTTTCCTTCTTTCGCGTATGCTGGGCACAGCTGCAAAACTATACCTCGTCTGTCTGATTCTATATACCTATGTGTTTCGCGACATGGGCATACCATTCTGGAGTATTGCTGCCGGATCGGTAGCCTTAGTCTGGATATACACTCACAAGAGCGGTATTAAAACTATCGTCTGGACAGACACCTTACAGACCTTCTGTCTGATTGCCGCACTGATCTGTATCCTTGTTTTTGTCACAGCAAAACTAAATCTTGACTTCAGCGGAGTCATACAGACAATCAGTAACAATGAACACAGCCGCATTTTTGTATTTGACGACTGGATGTCACGCCAGAATTTCTTCAAGCAGTTTCTGAGCGGGATTTTCATTGTTATCGTTATGACCGGACTCGATCAAGACATGATGCAAAAAAACCTTTCTTGCCGTAGCCTGCGTGACGCACAGAAAAATATGTATTGTTATGGCTTCGCATTCGCCCCGCTCAACCTGCTGTTCCTCGGCCTTGGCATTTTATTACTGGTCCTTGCTCAAGAGATGCAGCTGGAACTTCCGGCAACCGGTGACGATATCCTGCCTATGTTTGCTACTCAAGGGTATCTGGGAGAAGGAGTGCTGATTCTATTCACAATCGGTATCATTGCCGCCGCCTTTAGTAATTCGGATTCGGCTTTGACCGCCATGACAACGAGTTTTTGCATCGATCTGCTCGACACAGGGAAAGACACAGAAGGAATAGCCCGTAAAAAACGAAACCGGGTACACATCGGGCTCTCCATCCTGCTTGTTTTCTTTATCTGCCTTGTCGATGCATTGAACAATCAAAGTGTTATTGATGCCATTTACATCATAGCTTCCTATACGTATGGCCCTCTTTTAGGAATGTTTGCTTTCGGTTTGTTTACCCGACGGCAAACAAACGATCGGTACATACCGTTTATTGCGATAGTTTCACCGCTGATATGTTACGCAGCCGATAGGCTTGCCCGTCAGGAAACCGGCTATCAGTTTGGTTATGAATTACTGATGCTGAACGGTATGCTTACTTTTGCAGGAATGTGGATCGCATCAAGAAAAGCAACTAAAAAATGAATTTAAAAACTAACAAGAAATATGGAAATAACCAATGCTGAGTTTGTAATTAGTAACACGGACGTGAAAAAATGTCCTGCAGGCACCTTTCCCGAATACGCCTTTATCGGCCGATCCAATGTGGGCAAATCCAGCCTCATCAATATGCTGACCGCCCGAAAGGGACTGGCCATGACTTCCGCCACTCCCGGTAAGACAATGCTTATCAACCATTTTCTGATCAATAACAGTTGGTATCTGGTTGACCTCCCCGGATACGGATATGCCAGACGAGGCCAGAAAGGACAGGAGCAAATACGCACTATCATCGAAGACTATATCCTCGAGCGGGAACAGATGACCAATCTTTTCGTATTGATAGACAGTCGGTTGGAGCCCCAGAAAATAGATATAGAGTTCATGGAATGGTTGGGTGAGAACGGAATCCCCTTTTCCATTATCTTCACCAAAGCAGACAAGCTAAAAGGAGGACGACTCAAAATGAATATCAACGCATATCTGAAGGAGTTACGGAAACAGTGGGAAGAACTCCCCCCCTACTTCATCACTTCATCGGAAGAATGCCTTGGTAGAACAGAAGTATTAAATTACATCGAATCAATTAACAAAGAACTTTATTCAAAGTAAAAACAGAGATATCAAAATGAAAAGAGAACTATTATCATTGGCAGTTCTTGCCACACTGCTGCTTGTACCGGCCACAGGTCGTGCACAATCCATTAAAGATCTATTCAACAAAGACAATATTTCCAAAGTGGTCAATGCGGTCACCGGACATACCGAAACAGTGGATATGACCGGAACCTGGCGTTATACCGGCTCCGCCATTGAATTCGAATCGGAAAATCTGCTGAAAAAAGCCGGAGGAACGGTTGCCGCTTCCGCTGCCGAACAAAAACTGGATGAACAATTAGCCAAACTCGGCATAAAAGAAGGGCAACTGAGCTTTACGTTCAACACAGACAGTACTTTTGTCAGCACTTTAGGCAAACGCAAGCTGAACGGTACCTACTCTTATAACCCCACAACCGGTATGCTCCAGTTGAAGTACATGAAATTGATCCCCATGAACGCAAAGGTCAACTATACGACCCAGCAAATGGATCTTCTGTTTGAAGCAGATAAGTTACTGAAATTAATCACTTTCTTATCCAGTAAAAGCAGCAGTGCCACTCTCAAGGCCATCAGTTCATTGGCAGACAGCTATGACGGCATGATGCTTGGATATGAACTGAAACGATGAGAGCTCTTGAATGATGAACGGTAAACAACGATCAACGATGAATAATAAAGTAATTAGCGAGTAAAATAGGTTATCATAATTCTCTCTGTTAATCACATTATTCATCGTTGATCGCTTATTGCTTATCATTCAAAAACCTTCATCGTTTGCTTTCCGTCAAAATACACCCATCCATCATCCTCACAATACGGTTGGCCTCCCGCGCATTCTCTTCCGAGTGGGTCACCATTACAATAGTTGCCCCATCCTTATTCAACTCTTTCAACAAGGCCATCACCTCATTACCATTGGTAGAATCAAGATTACCTGTCGGCTCGTCCGCTAATATAATCCGCGGATTCGTCACAATGGCCCGGGCTATAGCTACACGCTGCTGCTGACCTCCGGATAGTTGTTGAGGATAATGTTCCGCACGATGGGCAATCTGCATTCTTTCCAACGCCTTGTTCACACGTTTCACACGTTCACGAACCGGTACTCCGGCATACAGCAATGGCAATTCCACATTTTCAAACACAGTCAGCTCGTCTATCAGATTAAAACTCTGGAAGACAAAACCAATATTCCCGTTCCGCATATCCGTCCGATCGTTTTCCGAGTAGCGGGAAACCTCTTTGTCAATGAACCACAGCTGCCCCGAAGTAGGATTGTCCAGCAAGCCCAACATATTCAGCAAAGTTGATTTTCCACATCCCGAAGGCCCCATGATTGCTACAAATTCTCCTTCTGATATTTCGATGCTAATTTCGTTCAATGCGGTAGTCTGCACACTTTCTGTACGGAATATCTTTGTCAATCCAATTGCTTTTATCATAATCTTTCAGTTTTTTTATTATTCATATCTCAATGACTTTACCGGATTTTGTGAAGCCGTCCGCCAAGTCTGGCCAATCACCGTAAGCAAGGTGATACCAGCTATAATCAGTCCCACCAACGGAAACAGCCACCAGCTGATCGCTGTTTGATAGGCAAAATCGCTCAACCAATAGTACATCAGGAGATAACCCGACGGACAAGCAATCACAAAGGCAATGCCCACCCATTTCAGGTATTCCAGACAGAACATCTTTACAATCCGATCCGAATGGGCACCATTCACTTTACGGATACCGATCTCTTTAGTACGCTGCCGGGTAGAGAGTGAAACCAGCCCGAACACTCCCATCATAGCTATAACAATAGCAAGTACGGTAAACGAAAACAGCATCCGGCCTTGTTGTCGCTCTTTCTCGTAATTCCGATTCAAAGCATCTGAAAAAAACTGATACTTAAACTCCTTGACAAACAGGGGAGCCATCTCCTCAAACTTCTTTTGAATAAACGCCAAAGTTTCCTGCTTATGCTCCGGAGAGATCTTAATGTGTATATTCACCAGACATTCCGGACTGTACATCAGGTATGCCGGTTTAATTTTTTCACGCAACGATTGAAAATTAAAATCCTGCACAACGCCCACAATACGTTTCTTAAAACTCCCCACACCAAAACCTCCGCTAATCTCCATACCCACGGGATCAGACACATTCATTGCCTTCCAGGCTGTTTCATTAATAATTATCGGAAAATCATACACTCCACTAAAATAAGCTCCGCCATCTGCCTTTAAAATCTCTCCTTTCAGAAGTTTCAGTCCGAAGGTATTCACAAAATTGCCATCAGCCCAGATACACATCATCCGCAGTGAATCGACCTTTCCTTCCGCATCCGTCCACTGCAATACATCACCCTGCCCCTTGCTATCTTCCATATAATCGGCAATTTCAGCCCCCATCGAAACACTGAGGATATTCGGATTCTTTAGAATTTCTTGTCGGAATCCATCAACGTTATACCATAAACTCGTATAGACAGAAACTATATTCTCTCTATTCAGACCTAAATCTTTATTCTGTAAATAATTCAATTGTTTGAATACAATGCCGGTATACAACAGCAGCGTGATGGCAATAACAAACTGTACGCAAAGCAGACCGCGTATCAGGCCTCCCTTTTTTCCCGACTTTTGTCCTCCTTTGAAAGCCATCAGCGGATTTATGGCCGAGAGATAAAATGCCGGATAACTGCCGGAAAGACATCCCACACCGACAATTCCCACAACAATATAGACCAATACACTCCAGCTGAATTGCAGGGTAATATCTTTACCCATCATCTGATTGAAGAGTGGTAAAAGCAGTTCTGTCAGGGCTAATGCCAACACCAGTGAAATGAACGCCTGCACCAGACTTTCGGAAAGAAACTGCACAATCAGTGTTTTACGCTTGGCACCGGTCACTTTCCTCACTCCTATCTCTTTATAACGTAACGCTGCCCGGGCTGTAGAAAGGGTAGTGAAATTAAATGCCCCCATAAAAACAATCAATACGGCCAAAGCTATAAACAGGAAAATGGAAGTCATATTGCCGTGATTCCGGACAGATACATCCACAAAGTCGGTCTTTAAATGTATATCATTCAAGGGCTGAAACCGTAGTAAACGTTCTGCATGGACACGGTTACTCAACAAACGACTCATTTGGTTCCTGTCTGCATCGGACATCGACGAACCGGAACGCATTTTCACGTAGACATTCGCTTCTCTGCGATCCCAGTCTGTGCCGCTCCGGTAGATGCATACATTCTCGTTCATCTTATCAAATAATGCCTGTCCGACGACAGCATCAAATTGCAGATGACTCTTACGGGGCACTTTTACCACCCCGACTACCGTAAGGCTGTACTCAGTATCCATACCTTCGGTATATATCAGCTGTTGTCCGATTGCCGAAGCTGTACCAAAGAACTTTCGGGCCATTTTCTCGGAAAGTACTATATGATTGAAGCCCGATTTGAGTTTGGAAGGATCACCTTCTGCCACTTTGAAGGGAAACATATCAAAAAATGTCGTATCGACACATATCATATCGGCAGAAAGATTCCGGTCCTTCAAGCACAAAGACCTTAACTCCCTGGCTTTAACGTATGTTGCCTGTTCCACCTGAGGGAACTCTTTACGAAAAGCTTCGGCCAAGGGTATGGCTGTAAAAGGGCTTTCCACTATTTCCCCACTCTCAGTACAATTGGCTTCAATCACCCGGAATATCCTCCCTGCATCCGGATTATAATCTTCAAATGTCAATTCATCCACTACCCACAAATAAATCAGGAATGCAGCTGCCATGCCCAATACAAATCCCAACATATTAATGGTAGAAAACAGGAAGCTCCGTTTTATCAACCGAAGAGCTACTTTTAAATAATGGCTTATCATATTTACCTATTTAATAATTAACCAGATATTATCAGCCTCACTCAACTTCTCCACTTGCCCATTTTCCCGCATCTGGGCCGGATACAACTCTAACAAAGAACTTTTAGAGAAAAACCGGGCCGGATTGCCTTCTATACTCCGGTTGGGCCAGAAAGGTAAACTTTCCGGCAAATCGGCAATGATAAGCGGCTGCTCCGGATTCACTTTATCAGACACCACAGGCAAGGAGAAAAACTCTCCGCTCCGCTTGTCATACACCAGAGAATAAAGTTTCACACTCCTGTTTTTACGGGCATTTATGCTATCATATCCTTTATCGATACTTAAGAAAAGGAAGCGATCCGTATCAACGCACGAAGTGAGGAAATAAGAGTTACCCACATCAGCCCCACCGACCACCCGGGCCCCTGTCAGGTGGGGCAATGAACCGAAATCGAGTTTATAGGCAACTTCCAGAGTCGAAGCATTTTTTATTCTGTATATCTTACCGCCATACGCATGGTAGAACATGGTGTTGCCTTGATAATAGTAAACGATATCCCCTTCAGCCTCAAAAAGCCGGGCCTTGTACCGCTCGTTATCCCCCAATACGAAATGGCAAAGCGTATCACCTTTCAATCCCATCGTATAAAGTTCATCCGAACAACTGACACGCATTCCATAACCGTCGGGCATGGAAAAAAGATAATTTCTGTCTATCGGGAGCTTACTGCGGATAGACTTTAACTCTACCGGCTGAGGAGATGCCAGCAACTCTGCCCAGGGAGTAACCACTAAATGCGCTTTGCCCGTCTTCATATTCTGGCATGTAAATCGCAATTGTTCCTTGGCAGAATCATAATAAAAATCTCTCAGGAAATATCCTCCTTCAACTTTCACTGAACCACCTCCGCTGTGAATAACCTTTAAATCCGAACGAACCAGCATTTTCTTTTTCTCAAAATCCCGGTCCAGCAACCAAAGTCCGTCTTCGGCAAACACCAGAAAGTCATCATCAATCCTAATCAGTGAGCTCCCATCACATCGGGGTTCCATCTTTTTATAATTCACCTCCTTCCCCAAATCACTGAGCCGGAAAGGGCGGACATTCTTCAATGCCGATTCAACATTCAGCACAATCGCACCTTCAGTCATGATCCGGGGCTGATATTTGATACCCGGAGGAGCCTGATAATCTTCCGCAAACTCCGATGGTGCGCTTTCTTCAACCGGAGAATCCTTTTGAGTTCTGCCTTTGACAAATTCTTTTTTCAGTTCTTCCTTACTGACTCCCGGATTCTTACTGCCACAAGCTGACAAACAGATAATGCCTGCCAGAAACAAACTTTCAATATAACAACATCTTCTCTTCATACCGTTCTTCTTATTTCCTGTTCATACTCCGATGCCCCAATGCCATGCGTTATTTTAATAAGATAATGACAAGAAGCATACCAAATAAGCACTCCCTTATTTATCAGCCGATTGACGCAAACAGCAAACCGGTATTTTGCACGATACCGTGCACTTTTTGTACGATATCGTACACCGCTTATTCAAACATATTCCCTATCTTTGTCGCTATACAAGACATCCGACTATGACACTAAAGCGAGGAAGAATACTGATTGCGGACGACAATGAAGACATCCTCTTCACGTTGAAGATGTTGTTGCGTCCCATTGCGGAAACAATAACCGTCACCACCGACCCGCGGGAATTGTTGCCGATTCTCTCACGTACCCATCACGACGTAATACTGCTGGATATGAACTTCCGCAGCGATGCCGTAAGCGGACGTGAAGGTTTCCGATGGCTGGAAGAGATTCTGAAACTCGATCCCAAGGCCGTAGTAATATTTATCACCGCATACGCCGATACGGAAAAGGCCGTACAGGCCATCAAACAGGGAGCCACCGATTTTATAGCTAAGCCCTGGCAGAATGACAAGATGATAGCTACGGTATCTGCCGCACTGCAACTCAGTTTCAGCCGCACGGAGGTGGAATCTCTCAAAGAACAGAAAGAGGCTTTGGCAGCACCCTCGCCCGAACCCACCCGCATTATCGGTGAATCGGCCGCCATGCAAACCATCTTCCAGACCATCCGTAAATTGGCCGATACGGATGCCAACCTTTTATTGTTGGGCGAGAACGGTACTGGGAAGGATTTGATAGCCCGATATGTATACGAACAGTCGCCCCGCAAAAACGGGATATACGTACCGATCGATTTGGGTAGTATCCCCGAAACACTGTTCGAGAGCGAACTTTTCGGATATGAAAAAGGAGCATTCACGGATGCACGGAAAAACAAACCCGGCAGGCTGGAAGTGGCTTCGGGAGGTACGTTGTTCCTCAACGAAATCGGCAATCTCAGCCTTCCGCTACAAGCCAAACTGCTTTCGGTCATCGAGCAACGGAAGAGTTCCCGACTGGGAGCCACTGCCTCTTACCCGGTAGACGTGCGGCTGATATGTGCCACCAACACCGACCTCTATACGGCTATCGACAACGGACAGTTCCGGCAAGACCTCCTCTACCGCATCAATACCATCGAAATACGCATTCCTCCATTGCGTGAACGGGGAAACGACTTGTTCCTGCTGGCCGACCATTTCTTGCAACATTACCGGAAGAAGTATAAAAAGGAAGTCCGTACCATCTCGAAAGAAGCCCGCAAGCGCATGCAGCTCTATCACTGGCCGGGCAATGTACGCGAACTGGAACACACCATCGAGCGGGCCGTCATTCTCTCAGGAAGTTCTACCTTGACACCCGACGATTTTATGCTCCGTCCCGCCCTGCAGGAACAGCCCTCCGAAAAAGAGAGATATAACCTTGAACGGCAGGAACGGGAAACTATCGACGAAGTACTCCGCCTTTGTGCCGGCAACATCACAGTGGCTGCAGAAATGCTGGGCATCACCCGTACATCGCTGTACAGGCGCATTGAAAAGTACGGATTATAAGAGCACCAAACAGAAACAACATGAAACAAAAATGGGTGAAACATCCCCTCTTATTAACGGCAGCGTTGCTGCTCTGCTGTTTTATCACCATCTGGCTCGGCATGCACGGGTTTTATATCAGTCTGCTTGTCGCAGGCTGTGTCACCCTTTTCGTGGCTTACACCATTTACCGGTATATCCTCCGTTCCGCACGTGCCATGGCACAACTCATCTGGGCCATTCGTTATTCCGATTTCCTCTCCTTGCCCGCACAGCGAGAAGAGCACCTCCATTCGCTCCCTGCAGAACTTTGGGATGAACTGAACGAAGCCTTGGACTTCTATAAACAGAATCTTCAGAAAAAAGAGAGCCAACTCCAGTATTTTCAGGCTCTGGCCAATCATATCGACCTGTCGGTCCTTGTCTACACCCCTTCCGGAAAGATAGAATGGCTGAACGAAGCCGCCAAAAGATTACTGGGAAAATCCACACTGAAAAGTGTCGAAGATCTGGCCGACTTCCAACCCGAACTTCCTTCGCGGCTCTATTCGCTCAAAGCCGGAGACCTGTCTGTATTGCAGGTGCAAAAGGAAGAAGAAAGAATACAACTCGCACTCTCAGGCATGGAGTTCGTCATACAGGGACGTCCCCTGATCGTAGCAAGCATGAAGAACATACACTCTGTATTGGACAATCAGGAGACGGAAGCCTGGCAAAAGCTGATCCGGGTACTGACGCACGAAATTATGAATTCCATCACTCCGGTCACCTCTTTATCGGAATTGCTGGAACAGCAGATAGGCAACTTCGACGGTGATGCCGAAGAACGGAAAGAAATACTCCAGATGTTACAGACCATCCGCCGGCGGGGCGACGGACTGATCCGGTTCGTGAACAGCTACAGGGAAGTATCCCATCTCCCACAACCGCTCCTGAAAATATATACAGACCGGGAATTACTGGCAGGGATAGCACAACTGATGCATACAGACCGGGATGACTTGCACCTGGTATTGCCGGACAAGCCCCTGCGTCTTATTATAGACAAGGATCTGATAGAACAAGTACTTATCAACCTGATCAGGAATGCCCGCGAAAACGATGCGACCGACATTCGGCTGTCGACCGGATTAAGCTCCGGCGAACGTCCGTATATAAGGATTGAAGACAATGGGACGGGAATCGAGCAGGAAGTGCTCGAACGTATTTTCGTACCGTTCTTCACTACCAAAACTACCGGTTCGGGTATCGGACTGACCATCTCACGACAAATCATGCACCTGCATCACGGCACCATCACCGCTTCGTCCGAAACAGGTAAAGGCAGTAACTTCACCCTCCTGTTTCCACCCCTTTTTTAAGGAGGGTGTAGCCATCCGGGGCATTGGGTGTAGCCATCCGCACCTTAGGGCTACACCCTATACACCGGATGGCTACACCCTCTCCATCAGACGGTTTTTAATACAATTTCACCGTCATACGACACCATTTATCAAAAAAAGCCTTAACTTTGTCGCCCACGAAACCATAAAAAAGAAATAGAAAATGAAGAAAATACTATTTTTTATCACTATGATGGTACTGAGCGTCGGTCTTGTCCAGGCTCAAGGTAAAGCAGAAATAAAGTTTGATAAGACAACACACGACTTCGGGACATTCTCTGAAAACAACCCGATTGTCAGTTGCACATTCAAGTTTACGAATATCGGCGATGGTCCGCTGGTCATCCATCAGGCAGTGGCATCATGCGGATGCACCGTACCCGAATATACCCAGGAACCCATCATGCCGGGAAAAACAGGTACAATTAAAGTGACTTACAACGGAACGGATAAATATCCGGGACACTTCAAAAAGTCGATTACCCTGCGTACAAACGCCAAAACAGAGATGATACGTCTTTTTGTGGAAGGCGACATGACGGCCAAAGACGCAAAGTAAGCAAAAATAAATAACAACAAAGAGGAGAATCTTTCGGGATTCTCCTTTTTTTTTGCTTACTTTGAGGCTGTTTTGAAAAACCAACCGTTTGGAAATCCGATAAACTATACATAAACTACAAAAAACAATTATGAAACAAGAAGAAGACAAATTTACGGGCTTGCCCGAAAACGCGTTCCGGGAACTAAAGCCGGGAGAAGTGTACAACCCGCTGATGAGTCCGACGAAAACGTATCCGGAGGTCACTCTCTGGTCGGTAGCATGGGGAATCGCCATGGCCATCCTCTTCTCTGCTGCCGCAGCCTATCTGGGGCTCAAAGTGGGACAAGTATTCGAAGCAGCCATCCCCATCGCAATCATAGCAGTCGGTGTGTCCGGTGCAGCCAAGCGTAAAAACGCACTCGGCGAAAACGTAATCATCCAGTCCATCGGTGCCTGCTCGGGTGTCATCGTAGCAGGAGCCATCTTCACACTGCCTGCCCTCTACATCCTGCAAGCCAAATATCCGGAAATGTCAGTCACCTTCATGCAAGTATTTATCAGTTCACTGCTGGGCGGTGTGCTGGGTATCTTGTTCCTGATTCCTTTCCGCAAATACTTCGTAAGCGATATGCACGGTAAATATCCTTTCCCGGAGGCAACAGCCACTACACAGGTGCTGGTGTCGGGCGAAAAGGGCGGCAGCCAGGCAAAACCATTGCTGATGGCCGGGTTAATCGGAGGTCTGTACGACTTTATCGTGGCAACTTTCGGCTGGTGGAACGAGAACTTCACCACCCGCGTCTGTGGTGCGGGTGAAATGTTGGCAGAGAAAGCCAAACTGGTATTTAAAGTAAACACCGGTGCAGCCGTACTGGGTCTGGGCTATATCGTAGGATTGAAGTACGCTTCCATTATCTGCATCGGTTCATTGGCCGTATGGTGGATCATCGTACCGGGTATGTCCCTTTTCTTCGGCGACTCTGTACTGAACCAGTGGAATCCGGAAATCACCGCCACTGTAGGTTCCATGAGTCCGGAGCAGATCTTCTCCCATTATGCCAAAAGCATCGGTATCGGCGGTATCGCCATGGCGGGAGTGATCGGTATCATCAAATCATGGGGCATCATCCGCAGCGCAGTGGGACTGGCAGCTAAAGAGATGGGAGGAAAAGGAGACGTGGAGAAAAACGTCATCCGTACGCAACGCGACCTCTCCATGAAGATCATTGCCATCGGTTCCATCATCACGCTGATCCTGGTAGTGCTGTTCTTTTATTTCGACGTAATGCAGGGTAACCTGGTACATACACTGGTAGCCATTTTACTGGTAGCCGGAATTTCATTCCTGTTCACCACCGTAGCGGCCAACGCCATCGCCATTGTAGGTACCAATCCGGTATCGGGCATGACGCTGATGACGCTGATTCTGGCATCGGTTGTAATGGTAGCCGTCGGGCTGAAAGGTCCTTCGGGCATGGTTGCCGCATTAGTGATGGGCGGTGTAGTCTGCACAGCCCTCTCTATGGCAGGCGGTTTCATCACCGACCTGAAGATCGGCTACTGGCTGGGCAGTACGCCCGCCAAGCAGGAAGCGTGGAAGTTCCTCGGAACAATCGTATCCGCTGCCACCGTAGGCGGTGTAATGATTATCCTGAACAAGACATACGGATTCACAAGCGGACAACTTGCCGCACCGCAGGCCAACGCGATGGCTGCTGTAATCGAACCTTTGATGAGTGGTGTAGGCGCCCCCTGGCTGCTGTACGGCATCGGTGCGGTGCTGGCCATCATCCTGACGTTCTTTAAGGTTCCTGCACTGGCGTTTGCGTTGGGTATGTTCATCCCGCTCGAACTGAATGTACCGCTCGTAGTGGGCGGAGCTATCAACTGGTATGTCACCACCCGCAGCAAAGACAGTGCGCTCAACACCGAACGGGGCGAAAAAGGGACGCTGCTGGCATCCGGATTCATTGCCGGAGGTGCCCTGATGGGTGTAGTCAGCGCTGCCATGCGCTTCGGCGGAATCAATCTGGTGAACGATGCATGGCTCAACAATACCCTCTCACAGTTGGCTGCCCTGGTAGCTTACGTACTGCTAATCCTGTATTTCATTAAAGCATCCATGAAGGTAAAATGAAGTATATAGCTGAATTTCATGCATCCGGGAGGAGCGTATGTCAATCCGGCTCCGCGACGGAGTGAAATTCTCCAGATGACATATAAAGAAACTCACGAAACAACATTTATAAAGATGAAAACAATTCGTACACTTTTGTTATGTACCAGCCTATTGGCCGGAACAGTTGCAGCACAGGAGAACAGTCTGGTGCTGAGTAACGGACTCGGGTTCGTTGATACCCCCTATAAGGCAGGTACCCTTGAAGTAGACGATGCAGAAGACCTCATTATCAATTGTGACGAGGTGGACTGCACCACTTTCGTAGAATATGCACTGGCAATGGCACTCTGCCCGCAACAGGGAGACGACATGCAGGAAAGTGACTTTGCCCGTAACCTGCAACGTATCCGCTATCGCGACGGAAAAATTGACGGTTATACCTCTCGTCTGCATTATATATCCGACTGGATCAATAATGGTGTCCGCCAAGGCTTTCTTGAAGACGTAACGGCTGCCCACAGCCCTTTCACGCAGAAACTGTCGATCTCTTACATGAGCACACATCCGCAACTCTACAAATCGCTGAAGAACTCTCCGGAAAATGTAGCGCAGATGGCAAAGTATGAAAAGGCACTGAGCCGTAAAGAGGTTCATTACCTGCCGAAAGACAAACTGGAGCCGGACGGATTGCCCTGGATCAAGAATGGGGACATTATTGCCCTGACCACCAATACTCCGGGGTTGGACGTAAGCCACATGGGCATTGCCATTTACATCAAGGGACAGCTGCACCTGCTGCATGCTTCGTCCAAAGAAGGCAAGGTAATAGTAGACAAGAGTGCACTGAGCCAGATGTTGAAAGACAGAAAATCACTGACAGGTATCAGAGTGCTGAGAATGAAGAAATAAACCGGAAACAAACCATACCGGACTTATCTGATCCCCGAAACCATTTTGATGCGTTTCGGGGATTTTTCTTTTCAGTAAGAAAGAGAATAGCCTTATTTCCTGACAGCCCCTTCTGCTTTTCAACGGCAACGGGAAGCACAGAAGACGGAAAACAGGACTTTTCTTCCCGAAAAGCCGGGGTTTTGCGTCCGGAGAGCCGGGGTCTGCCCCGAAAAGAGCCGGGATTTCTATGAAAAGAAGTAAGCATTCGACCCGAAAGACGGTTGCATTCCGCTGAAATGCTTACTTCTTTTCAAATTATCTCTATATGTTTTCCCACTTTACATCTGTTGTTACGGTTTTATCGTTAAAAAGAGAAGGATTATTCTCTGGTTGCATACCGTAAACGAACGAGTCCCGACTGTCAAAAAGAAAGCCGTAAGCATCCATTGATACAACTCTTCACGCATTTAGCTTCGCCACACTTACATCATGCCAACTCTTAAAGTCTTTCGGCATCAAACATAAAATCGCCAACCTGTAAGGAGGGCGATTTTACCAAGCAACCGTATCATTGGATGCAAACAGAGCAAACCAGAGAGGTCTGATTATCATTTTGACAAAAGGAAAGTAAGCAGTTCGCTCCCCAGCCTCTCTTTTACCTCGTCCATATCAACATTGTGTCCGAGTTCTTTCTGAAGGGAAGTCACGCCTTTATCGATAAAACCGCAAGGATGAATGTAACTGAAATAGCGTAAATCGGTATTCACATTCAGCGCCAGTCCATGCATCGTCACGTAATGACTGCTCCGAACCCCTATCGCACATATCTTACGGGCACGGGGCGTATCACCTTCCAGCCAGACTCCTGTCGCCTTCTCTAAACGGCCGGCCTCGACGCCGTAAGATGCACAGACACGGATAACGGCTTCCTCCAGTAAGTGTACATATTCCTTCAGCCCCAATCCGAACTCCTCAAGATTAAGAATCGGGTAACACACCAATTGCCCGGGACCATGATAGGTGATATCGCCGCCACGGTCGATGTGATAGAGGGTGGCACCGATAGCCTTCAGTTGCTCCTCTCCCAGCAGCATATTATTTTCCTTTCCGCTACGCCCCAGGGTATAAACGTGCGAATGTTCACAAAAAATGATGCGATTCTCGTACTTTTCTCCGCCCTGCTTGGCATGGACGAGGGCATCGAACCATTCCGTCTGTCGGCTCCATGCTTCAGAATACGGAATAAGTTCCCAATCGGTTGTAATTGTTTTCATACGGACAAAGATAAAAAAATAAAAGAAAATGTGTATATTTGCGTGATTCAAAAAAAGAAAGTAATATGAAGTTTGACTTTCCACAAGTAGATCTCCCATGCGAACTTCTGGCATGGAATGATGTAACTGAAGATATCTTGAATATCTACAAACAATCATGCAGGCTGAAAGCCGGCATCTTTGCTATTTGTACGGAAGGTAAGATGACCGCAACCATTAACCTGATCGATTACGAAATAAAACCGAACGATCTGATCACACTGCTGCCGGGCACTATCATCCAGTTCCGCGAACGGACAGAGAAAGTACGTTTATGCTTCGCCGGATTCTCGTCGGAATGTGTAGAACGAATCAACCTGATAAAATCGATGGTCAGCTCTTTCTCTAAGATAACCGAGTGCCCGATTGTGGAATTACAGGAGGATATAGCCAGTTATCTAAAAGATTACTTCTCCCTGTTGGCACGAGTGACATGTGATGAAAGGTTCTCTCTTCCCTCCGAGATGACGGAAGTATCTTTGAAATCTATTCTGACCGCTGTCGGACTGATTTATCAGAAATATTCCCGGAAAGATCACAACACGAACCGTAAAGAAGAAATCTGCCGCGAATTGGTAGGATTGGTCACAGAGCATTATGCGGAGGAACGCCGTGCCCAGTTCTATGCAGACAAGTTGGGAATATCACTGCAACACCTCAGTACCACAGTCAAACAAGTGACAGGACGCAACGTACTGGATGTGATAGCCTATGTGGTCATTATCGACGCGAAAGCCAAATTGAAATCGACTCACATGACCATTCAGGAGATTGCCTATTCGTTGAACTTCCCCAGTGCTTCTTTTTTCGGAAAGTACTTCAGGAGATATGTAGGCATGAGTCCGCTGGAATTCAGAAACAGCTGACACCTTTCGTGGCAAAAAGATTTTCACCACAGAGGCCACAGAGTATTCATGTTGATCATCCATGACTTGAAGTTTACTCTGTGTCCTCTGTGGTGAGTTAGTTTTGAAAGTACTTGTTATTTTCTGGCCAGACTCAATGAATTCAGTACTACACTAACACTTGAGAATGCCATTGCCGCACTGGCAAGCATCGGGTTCAGCAACAGTCCGTTGATAGGGAACAGGATGCCGGCTGCAATAGGGATACCTATGAGATTATAGATAAATGCCCAGAACAGATTCTGGTGAATCAGTTTCACAGTCTGTCTTGACAATTCGAAGGTGCGGGGGAGCAACAGCAGGTCGGATGTCATCAACGTAACCATTGCTACATCCATGGCTATATCCGTCCCTTTCCCCATGGCTATGCTGACATCGGCCAGTGCCAACGCCTGTGAGTCGTTAATTCCGTCACCTACCATAGCTACGGTTTTTCCCTGCATCTGGAGTTCACGCACAAACTCTTCTTTATCATCCGGCAAGGCATCTGCCACAAAGCGGTCGATGCCCAACTTACCCGATACGGCAAGTGCCGTGCGTTGTCCGTCGCCGGTCAGCATACAAATGTCGATCCCCTGACGTTTCAACTCTTTCACAGCCTCGGCCGAAGTCGGCTTTATCTGATCGGCAATGGCAATTACGGCAAGCACCTCACTGCCACGGCCAAAGTATACAATGCTGTTTCCATCCGATTCGTATTGCACCATCATTTCGGCAAGCACATCAGAGAGCGAAGCGCTGAAATCTTTCAGTAACTTGTGGCTGCCCACCCAATAAGTCTCCCCTTGATAAACCACCTTGATTCCTTTTCCGGTGATACTCTCAAAGCTGTCCAGTTGGGCAGGAACTATTTTCTCCACTTCCTGCAGAGAAGAGACAATGGCTCCGGCAAGCGGATGTTCGGATTTAAGTTCGGCCGCCAACAGGACATTCTTGAAGTGCTCTTCCTGCACCTGTGCCCAAAGCCATCCGGAAACCGTGGGATGTCCCTCGGTCAACGTCCCGGTTTTATCGAGCACCACTACATCTACTTTACGCATCTGCTCGAGGGCAACCGCATCCTTAATCAGGATATGATTACTGGCTGCTTTGCCTATGCCCACCATCAGAGCGGTAGGTGTGGCAAGTCCCAGAGCACACGGACAGGCAATGACCAGTACGGATACTGCCGAAAGCAGGGCGTGTGAGAAATAATCGGTACCTCCCACCAAAAGCCAAATAACAAACGTCAGCACGGCAATACAAAGCACGACAGGCACAAAGATTCCGGTCACCCGGTCTACGATGCGCTGTACGGGCGCTTTACTCCCCTGAGCCTCCTGCACCATGCGGATGATGCGTGCCAGCACCGTCTCGCTTCCTACACTGGAGGCTTTAATCACAAAAGAGCCTTTCTGGTTGATAGTTCCCGCCAATACACGGTCGCCCGTTTTCTTTTCTACGGGAATCGGTTCGCCGCTGATCATACTTTCGTCTACATAAGATTCTCCTTCGGACAACCGCCCGTCTACGGGAATCTGCTCACCGGGACGTACCACCACCAAGTCGCCTGCCTGCAACTGGTCTATCAGGATATCTTCTTCAACTCCTCCCCGAAGCACACGGGCCACACGGGGTTGAAGTCCCATCAACTTCCGAATGGCAGTAGAGGTATTCCCCTTGGCACGCTCTTCCATCAGTTTACCGGTCAGCACAAAAGCGATGATGACTACTGCCGCCTCATAGTAAACGTGAGGTTCAAGTCCTCGGTTATACCAGAATTCGGGAAAAAATGTGTTGAAGACGCTGAACAGGAAGGCGATGGAGGTACTGAGTGCCACCAGGGTATCCATATTACTCCTCCCCAAGCGTGCCTGCCGCCAGGCATTGACATAGAAAGAACCTCCGAAGAAAATCATCACGGGAAGGGCGAGTATCAACTGAATCTCGTTAGAGAAGGGCACATGCATCAAGACCATAGAAAACAGCAACATGGGGACAACGAAGATCCATGCACCGATGACCTGCCGCTTCAGCAGTCGGTAATGTTTCTCCTGGGCCTCCTCCTGACGCTCCTCTTTCAGGGCCTCTTCCACTATCAGGTCATAACCTGCGGCAAGTACGGCCGCACGGATTTCTCCGGGAGTCAGCTTGTCGGCTTCGTACGAAACGGACAGTGTGTTTGTGGCGAAGTTGACCGATGCGTCTACCACACCGGCCAATTTCTTCACTGTTTTTTCCACATTATTAGCGCACCCCGCACAGTGCATGTTCAGTACAGGAAACGCTTTCTTTATAATATTACCCATAATCTATTATTATATATACTATCTAATAAACAATGAGGTAAAGAACAATGTTCACTTCTTGTCCGTTTCCTTTGCTTCCTTTATGACTACAGCTTCGTATTTAAATTTCCGAAAGCCTTCTTTCAGTTTTTCAACATTCGTCTTTTCCGCATCGTAAGTGATGGTGACGGTTTGAGTTTTCAAATCAGTCTTAAAGTTTTTAAGTCCTTTTTCGAACTTGATATTGTTCTTCACCTTTCGTTCGCAGTTGGCGCACTCCATCTGTGCCACTTTGAAAACAACGGTACGAAAGTCTTTTGCCGCAACGGCAGTCACCGAAAGTAAAGCCACCACCAGTGTGGCAATCATTTTTTTAGTCTTCATGAATGTAAGTATTAGTAATCAATAATTTTAGTCGTTCGTTCTACTCTCTTTCAATCTCGTGCCAGGTTAAACCTCACTCCGATATATCCCTTTGCTCCATGTACCGGTCCCCATATCATAGTCGAGTCAAAATGATCTCCCCAAGGATTGGCTGCATCGATAATCGGATTCTTTTGTTTGAAATTTGTCAGGTTCTCACCTCCAATGTATACCGACCAGCGTCGGAAATAGCGCGTCACCTGTGCACTAAGCTGACTAAAGCCTTTATAACGGGCATCCCACGAAGGAGTGCCGTCAGCAAGTGTATACGGATCGGGCATACGTCCTCCTCCATTCATCTGCCAGGTGGCATCAAACTGCCACAAGCCCAGCGGAGTCTGATAAGAAGCGGTTACAAGTCCTTTGTATTTCCCGGTCAGCGGCTTCTCCATCAACCGATGATTGTAAGTCGTCTTGGCGTCTGTCCAACGATAGGCAGCTGTCAGCGAAAAACCCTGAAAGAACGGATAGGTAGCCTCCACCTGAAACACTTGTGAATACGACCGTCCGTCGAGATTGTAGAACGCCACCTCATGGGGATTCGTATCCATATCGACAACGACCTGTTTCAGGAAGTCGGTGTAATAGTATTCCAGATTCAGGTTCAGCGTTTTCCCGAAAAGCGGAATGTAACCCGATATACTTGCGCCATAGTTCCACGCTTCTTCCTGGTCGAGGTGACCGGCAATACTTACCTTCCGGCTACTTGCCATCAGATAATTGTTTTCGGCAAGCACGTGATTCGTACGATACCCTTTTCCGGCAGAAAGACGGAAATGAACAAAGTCATTGGGGTTGTATTTAATGTGGGCACGTGGAGTCACGAAAAAGCCGTACTCACTGCTATGGTCGCCACGAAGTCCGGCCATCACCACCAGTTTATTCTCCAGATTAAAAGTGTACTGCGCATAAGCTCCTCCTACCGATTCGCGTGCAAAAGCCTTCGTCAACGGAGTGTCAGCATTGTTGGTCAAACGGTAATGCTGGTCATATCCGTCATAATTATAACTGAATCCCGCCGAAAGACTGTGTTGCTTTGTAAATTCGGTTTCAAACATTAGCGAAGCATAAGCGTTGGACTGGTCAACATCATAAATCTTACGTCCATAAAGCGCATCCTGGTTGTGCAGCGTACCGGACAGAATCAGCGCAAGATTCGTATTCTTCTCCTTATTAAATATATAGGCATTCTTGGCAAAAGCCTCGTAACGGCGGGTTTCAATATCGATAGCATAGCGATCGGCTGCCGGCACGCCGCTATGACTCACCTGACCGCCTTTTCTGCTTTCGTCCAGCGCTTTGATGCCTGCCTGAAACACATAGTGGTCACCCATATAGGCCCAACGGTTCCAAAAATTATACTGCTCTATCCGGGGAATATCGGCAAAGCCGTCATCGTTGCCGTCATGTGCTTTCGTTTCATTTTCGTAATGTGCCAGCAACGAAGTACTCCATCGTTTGGAAAGTTTCACCGTGGCATCCGCATTCGCCTCATAACGATTGGTGGTACTGGCAAAAAGATTGGCCGAAACCCAATCCGCCTCAGGCAGTTGCGGCTTCTTAAATTCAACATTGATCTGTCCGGTAAGGGCTTCATAACCATTCTTCACGGACGAAATCCCCTTGGATACTTGTATGCTGTGCATCCAGGGACCGGGAACATAACCCAACCCGTAAGGAGAAGCAGCACCGCGATAGTTCGGAATATTCTCGGTCAGCATCTGTACATAAGTTCCCGATAGTCCGAGCAACTTGATCTGCTTCGCTCCGGTAGCGGCATCCGAATAGCTGACGTCCACTGAAGGATTGGTGACAAAACTCTCGCCAAGATTGCAACATGCTGCACGACAGAGCTCGTCACTGGTAATGATCTCTTCGTTCATCACGCTGTTGCGCAGCTTCAGTGTGCTCAACTTACGACTGACAATATTCACTTCACTCAGTTCCATCCCCTCGCGAAGTACTACGTCCAGAACGGCGTTCTTGTCTTTCACTTGTATGGTATCGTTTTCATAACCTACAAAACTTACAATGAGATGACTGCCCCTGTCGGGTTTGGATATGGAAAAAGTACCGTCCTCACGAGTGGCTACCCCACCGGGAATATTCTTCCAGAAAACGTTGGCACCGATAATCGGTTCGCCGGCCTGATCTTTCACCGTACCGCTCACTTGCGCTTGTACAGTCAGACTGCCGAGAAGCAGTCCGGTCAATAATATATATTTCATTAAATAACTTCGTTTGTCTTTTTTATTTGGTTTATATTCAATAAGAAATAAGTAGGATTCACCACAGATTACACAGAAGAACACAAGTTGTCCCGCTTCAATAATCAACGGTATTACCCCTTAAATAGTGAAAGCCTGTGCAATCTGTGATGCAATCCAAACAGTAAAATATTGAAGAAACTAAATAAGCAAAGTAGAATAAAGAGCTAAATAATGCCGGGAACTGGTTTTAGGTGGCGGTACTACATAAGGAGTTTCCAACACCCCGTCACGGAAAAGCGCACACAGCAGATCCGATACCTGGTCGCAAAGGAATACGCTGACAGGAGCAGGGACAGAAGATTCGAACGCCTGCTTCACCAGGTCAAGTTTATAGATAGTCGCCGTACATCCCTCACCCCGGCACGATTTATGGAATTCAAAATCGAACTTATCACAGAAGCCGCATTTGTCGGCACAACAGCAATTTGCCGTCTCACAACCACTGCAACAATATTGAACGACAGAGACTCCCGCCCCTACATACACTATAAGGAGGGAAAGAATAACAGCGAGTATATAGCGGAATCTCTTCATAACGGTTGCAAAGATAAGCAGATTTAACCAGCTCTCCTCATTCTTTTTTCTTTTTTTATGCTGCCGATTCACTAATATGAACTATATTTGTCGATAGTGAACGATTATATAAATGTTGAATTTAAAGAAGAACCCCTTATGAAAAAACAATATGTCAGTCTGCTTGCGATAATACTTGCTACAAGTGGCTTTTTATTTTCTTGTGGTGACAAGATGAATAAGAATACCGGTGCGCTGGAATTCGACAGCATACAAGTGAACGAAACGGCACATCTCTTCGGAGATACGGCAAAGCCGGCATGTAACCTGACCATCAATTTCACGTATCCGGTGAAGTCATCGGACAACAAATTGAAGGATAGCCTGAACAGCTACTTTATAGCTGCCTGCTTCGGAGAAGGATATATCGGTGAAAAACCGGCAAAGGTGGTAAAGGAATATACTGAACATTACGTAAAGGAATATCGCACAGACCTTGAACCCATGTATGCCGAAGACGAAAAGAACAAAGAAAGCGAAGGGTCCATCGGCGCATGGTATTCGTATTATAAAGGAATAGAGAGCCACGTGCAACTCTATTATAAGAACCTGTTGGTTTATCGCATCAACTACAATGAATATACCGGAGGCGCGCATGGCATTTACATGACAACCTTCCTCAATATGGATCTGATAAACCTGCGTCCACTGAAGCTGGATGACATTTTCACAGGTGATTATAAGGAAGCACTGACCGACCTGTTATGGAACCAGCTGATGGCAGACAAAAAAGTAACGACCCATGAAGCACTTGAAGATATGGGCTACGGTTCTACCGGAGATATCGCCCCGACAGAAAACTTCTACCTCGACAAAGACGGCATTACCTTCTATTATAATGTATACGACATCACTCCGTATGCCATGGGACCGGTAGAAATTAAGATTCCATACGAGATGATGGAGCACATGCTGGGCAGCAACCCGATCATCGGAGAGATGAAAGCTCAATAGATTAACCCTTTTTATTAAAATACAGATATATTACAACCTTATGGATACAACAGAACAAACTTCCTCCCTCCCCTCTACCGGAGGGGAAACCGGAGTGGAGCTTCTTCTTAAATACTTTCCTGACTTGACGGAAGAGCAACGCAAACAATTCGCAGCTCTTTACGAACTTTACATTGACTGGAATTCTAAAATCAACGTAATCTCGCGCAAAGACATCGAAAACTTGTACGAACATCATGTGCTCCATTCACTGGGAATTGCCCGTGTCATTCGTTTCCGTCCGGGTAGCAAAGTTATGGATCTTGGCACCGGAGGCGGATTCCCCGGTATCCCGCTGGCTATTCTTTTTCCGGATACAAAGTTTCACTTGGTGGACAGCATTGGAAAGAAAGTACGTGTAGCAACCGAAGTGGCCAATGCCATCGGTCTAAAGAACGTCACTTTCCGTCATGCCAGAGCCGAGGAGGAAAAACAAACATTCGACTTTGTCGTAAGCCGTGCCGTGATGCCCCTGGCCGATTTGATAAAGATAATCCGGAAGAACATTTCGTCCAAACAGCAAAATGCCCTCCCCAACGGGTTAATCTGCCTGAAAGGCGGCGAGTTGGAACATGAAGCAATGCCGTTCAAGCACAAGACAACCATGCATAGCCTGAGTGAGGATTTCGACGAAGAGTTTTTCCAGACCAAGAAAGTGGTATATGTAACGATTTAAACGATCAAACAACATAGTCATGAAAATAAAGAGATTTGAGTTCAATATGTTTCCCGTAAACTGCTATGTGTTATGGGATGAAACGAACGAGGCAGTCGTGATAGACCCAGGCTGCTTTTATGACGAAGAGAAACAAGCTTTAAAGAACTTCATCGTCACCAACCATCTGAACGTAAAACATCTGCTGAACACTCACTTACATCTGGATCACATCTTCGGTAATCCATTCATGCTCCGTGAGTTCGGACTATCTGCCGAAGCAAACCAGGCGGACGAGTACTGGATAGACGAAGCTCCCAAGCAGAGCCGCATGTTTGGTTTTCAGCTGAACGAGGCACCTGTGCCATTGGGAAAATACCTGCATGACGGGGATATCATAACTTTTGGAAATACAACGCTGGAGGCAATCCATGTACCCGGACACTCTCCCGGAAGTCTTGTATATTATTGCCAGGCAGAAAACTGCATGTTTTCAGGAGATGTATTGTTTCAGGGAAGCATCGGCCGGGCAGACCTGACCGGAGGCAACTTTGATGAACTGAAAGAGCATATTTGTAGCCGACTGTTCGTGCTGCCCAACGAAACAATCGTTTATCCGGGGCACGGCGCACCGACTACCATTGGGATAGAGAAGGCGGAAAATCCGTTCTTCAGGTAAGAGAATATCAACAAACCTTATTATAAATAAATCATTAATAACATGAAAACCGATTTATTAGCCTGCCGTCACATCGGCGTCAACAAAGCGGATGCCGAAGTAATGCTCCGGAAAATTGGAGTTGGTTCGCTCGACGAACTGATTGATAAAACCATTCCAGCCAATATCCGGCTCAAAGCACCTCTGGCACTGCCTGCGCCGATGACCGAATATGAATTTGCCCGCCACATTGCCGAGTTGGCAAGCAAAAACAAGTTGTTCACGACCTATATCGGCATGGGGTGGTACAACACAATCACTCCGGCAGTCATCCAACGCAACGTCTTCGAAAACCCCGTCTGGTATACTTCCTATACTCCTTACCAGACAGAAGTTTCGCAAGGCAGACTGGAAGCTTTAATGAATTTCCAAACCTCCGTATGCGACTTGACTGCCATGCCATTGGCCAACTGCTCTCTGCTTGATGAAGCAACCGCCGCTGCCGAAGCTGTGACAATGATGTACGCTCTGCGTTCACGCAACCAGCAAAAATCCGGAGCCAATGTGGTATTTATCGACGAGAACATCTTCCCACAAAACCTGGCTGTCATCACTACCCGAGCCATCCCGCAAGGAATTGAAATCCGTACCGGAAAGTTCCATGAACTTGAATTTACAGACGATCTCTTTGCCTGCGTCTTACAGTATCCCAATGCGAATGGTAATGCGGAAGATTACCGTGAGTTTACGGAAAAAGCACATGCAGCCAACTGCAAAGTGGCTGTAGCCGCCGACATCCTGAGCCTCGCCCTGCTTACACCTCCGGGAGAATGGGGGGCAGACATCGTATTCGGCACTACACAGCGTTTGGGTACTCCGATGTTCTACGGTGGTCCCTCGGCTGGCTATTTCGCTACCCGCGACGAATACAAACGTAACATGCCGGGACGTATCATCGGATGGTCAAAAGACAAGTATGGCAAACTCTGTTACCGCATGGCACTCCAGACGCGCGAACAGCATATCAAACGGGAAAAGGCGACCTCAAATATTTGTACCGCACAGGCATTACTGGCTACAATGGCCGGATTCTATACCGTCTATCATGGACAGGAAGGTATCCGTAACATCGCTTCACGCATCCATAGCATCGCTGCTTTCCTTGAAAAAAATATCGGGAAACTGGGATATAAGCAGGTAAACAAACAATACTTTGATACCCTCCGTTTTATCTTGCCCGATAGCATCTCAGCACAGCAAATCCGCACCATCGCTTTAAGCAAAGAGGTGAATCTGCGCTACTTTGATAATGGCGATGTAGGCTTGAGCATTGACGAAACGACCGATATAGCAGCCGTTAACGTCCTATTGTCTATCTTTGCTATTGCTGCCGGAAAAGACTTCCAGAAAGTGGATGACGTACCCGAAACAAGTACCATCAGCAAAGAACTGAAACGCCAGAGCCCCTATCTGACACACGAAGTATTCTCTAAATATCACACGGAAACGGAAATGATGCGCTACATCAAGCGCCTTGACCGCAAAGATATTTCACTGGCGCAGTCAATGATTTCACTTGGCTCCTGCACCATGAAGTTGAATGCAGCAGCCGAAATGCTACCGTTGAGTTGTGCCGAGTTCATGTGCATGCATCCGCTTGTTCCGGAAGACCAGGCTGCCGGTTACCGCGAACTGATCCACAACCTGAGCGAAGAGTTGAAGATTATCACCGGGTTTGCCGGAGTGAGCCTGCAACCCAATTCCGGTGCTGCCGGTGAATACGCCGGACTACGCACCATCCGCGCTTATCTTGAAAGCATCGGACAAGGACACCGGAACAAAGTATTAATCCCTGCATCTGCCCACGGGACCAATCCGGCATCTGCCATACAAGCAGGCTTCACTACCGTGACTTGTGCTTGCGATGAACACGGAAACGTAGACATGGACGATCTCCGCGCCAAAGCTGAAGAAAACAAGGAGGATCTGGCTGCGTTAATGATCACCTATCCCTCCACACATGGTATCTTCGAAACGGAAATTGTCGAAATCTGCCAGATCATTCACGATTGCGGAGCACAGGTATATATGGATGGCGCCAACATGAATGCTCAGGTAGGATTAACGAATCCGGGATTTATCGGTGCAGATGTTTGCCACCTGAATCTGCACAAAACATTTGCTTCTCCTCACGGTGGCGGCGGTCCCGGTGTAGGCCCGATCTGTGTAGCCGAACATCTGGTACCATTCCTTCCGGGACACGGACTGTTCGGAAACTCACAGAACGAGGTTTCTGCCGCTCCATTTGGCAGTGCAGGCATTCTGCCCATCACTTACGGCTATATCCGCATGATGGGAACCGAAGGACTGACAATGGCAACCAAAATAGCAATCCTGAATGCCAACTATCTGGCAGCCTGTCTGAAAGATACATATGGCATCGTATACCGGGGAGCCAATGGCTTTGTGGGACACGAAATGATCCTGGAATGTCGGAAAGTATATGAAGAGACAGGTATCAGTGAAAATGATATTGCCAAACGTCTGATGGATTATGGCTATCATGCTCCTACCCTCTCCTTCCCGGTTCACGGCACACTGATGATTGAACCGACTGAAAGTGAGAGCCTCGCCGAGTTGGATAACTTCATCCATACGATGTTGACCATCTGGAATGAAATTCAGGAAGTGAAGAACGGTGAAGCCGATAAGGGGGACAATGTGCTTATAAATGCTCCACACCCCGAGTATGAAGTAGTAAGCGACCGGTGGGAACACTGCTATACGCGTGAAAAAGCTGCATACCCGATAGAAAGTGTACGTGAAAATAAGTTTTGGGTGAATGTAGCCCGTGTCGATAATACATTAGGCGACCGCAAACTATTGCCGACATGCTATGGCTGTTTCGACTGAAATTAATTTGATTCACCACAGAGTTCACAGAGTATCACAGAGTTTATCTCTTGTAATTTCTACTCCGTGATACCCTGTGTTACTCTGTGGTGAATTTAAACTTGAATCCGATACTCTATTCCACAATGGTTATTGTACCTTCTTTCACCGTTTTTTCCTTCAACGATACACCTTCTGCCTGATATCCCAAAGCTACGCAACCGTAAACTTTATGGTTCTCGGGTACTCCAAGAGAGGTAAGATACGCCCGGACTTCCGGATCATCGCAAGTCGTCCCGAGTTGATTGATCCAGCAAGAACCGATGCCCAAAGAACGGGCTGCCAAAAACATATTCTCAATGGCACAGGCACAGTCCATCCCGGCCCACCACTGGGTAGGGTCATTAGAAACAATGACCAAACTCGGAGCATGATAATAACAACAATAAGTCTCACTATGTCCACGCTCCTGAAGACGCTTATCGTCACTTTTAGCAAATGCTCCCTTGATACGATTGTTCAATTCTTCAAGTTTAGCCGCACTACGGACTGCCGTAAAATGCCACGTTTCATAATGCATGCCGCTCGGTGCATAGGTAGCTGCCTCCAGTATGGCATTCAAGTCTTCCGACGGTACCTGCTTTTTATCATAGACACGCACACTGCGGCGTGCCTTAATCGTTTCTAAAACTTCATTGGTTTTCATCATGAATATCTATTAATATTGTATTCCTTATCTTTTAATTAAACCAATCTTGGCATTCAGTTTGAAATAGTATACACCATTCTCCCTTTCAAGGAATCCATACTTATCTTTATCAACCGATCCTTTTTCAAGACGTGAATTCAGATAAAGGAAGTCCTCAAACGTTTTCTTTTCCGACTTATGATAGCACAACACCTCGCCACTGCCATCAACCAGTAATATACCTTCAACAGCCGAGTCCGTCCCGTTGTATATTTTTGCCGGGCGCATACCCAAAGCGAGCGCCAATAAGAATTGCTTCATTTTAAATTCATAAAAACCATGCTTGCTGATCAACTCTTCTTTTATCTTGAGAGGATTTACTGTCTTCATCAGTTCGGTCAGTTCACTGATACGTGTGATGCCGTCCAGATGCATCGTACGCACCATCTCCGCCAACACACGAGGAAAATGCAAGTCAATCATCAGCAAGTTACAGCGAAACACACGGTCTGCCACATCCGAGTATTTCAACACACCTCCCAGACGTTCGATCATCATCATGCGCTCGGCAACCTCCGTAGGCGATTCGGGAAGGGCATTAATTTTATTTACGGTAGGTGCAGCAAACTTTACACCGGATTGCTCCAATTTCAGGTTTGCAGCACGTCCCCCATCCAGCAACGGATTCATCGCACTCAGACGCGAACGGACATTGAAACCGGCTAACGGAGCTTCGGGATGCCAAAAGGCGATTGAGAAATCGGTACGATCTTCCGTCCGTGCTTCAAGATCAAAGATTCCGGCTTCGTCCAAAAACTCCTCCACCCCATCGGGAGAAGTGACTTCATCGGTAGACGAACCTTTTATCGCATTCAGAATCAGGTCAGCCACCGTTGCAAAATCTTCGCGGGGCAAGCTTTTTCCGACTTTCTCACCTTCCATCCGGATATCTTCTCCTTCGATATAATAACACCGGGTGCCATCATGCTCCTCACGCTGAATCATCGCAATGGGCCAGCACTTTTCATCTTCTTTCTTTGCTTGTGGAGTTCCGAGAGAAACTTTTCCGTCCGCCAGCAGACGAAAAAAAACATATAGCTCACTCCACTCTCTTTTTGTTGCTTCAAATGCCATTCTATCTATCTTTTTATTATGTGTGGGAAGAAAACCTCCCCCCTGTCTTATTTCTTTCTCTTATTCATTTCCTTCTTCTTCATCTAAAATACGTGCAGTTTCCACTTTTTCCAACCGAGACCTTAAGCGAGGCATCACCGACTGTCGGATGCGAAGTGTCATGCTGCAATCCATATCATACGACTGGGAGAGAATTTCCGGTTCCTCCTCTTTCACAATCCGCATCACATCGTTCATAAACGGATATTCAAAAAGCACGGTTACTTCTTCATCCACCGTTTTCTCTACAACAGTGGCAGCGGCAATAGCCTCCGCGGCGGCGGCTTTATAAGCCACAATCAATCCACTGGTTCCCAACTTGATTCCCCCGAAATAACGAACCACGATAATCAGAATATCCGTCAGTTCGTTGGAATTAATTTGTCCCAGAATCGGTTTGCCGGCCGTACCGGAAGGTTCTCCGTTGTCGTTTGCACGAAAGTTTTTACGTTCGTGCCCCAACATATAGGCATAACAGACGTGACGGGCATCGTAATATTTCTTCTGATACGTCTCCAGATGATTCTTAATCTCTTCCAATGTACGCACCGGAAGAGCGATGGCAATGAACTTACTACGCTTCTCGGTATAGGTACCTTCTGAAACTTCAGTGATGGTTTTGTATGTATCTTCTGACATGATATCCGGAATCATTTTTAATGGTTCAGGCTATACCTAACAACTGTACTTCAAAAACCAGGGTCGAAAAAGCCGGAATAGGACCGCTGGTACGTGTCCCATACCCCATGGTATACGGGATGTAAATTATCCAACGATCTCCCACCCGCATTTTCTGCAAAGCGATCTGCCATCCCTCGATGACCTCACTCAAACGGAAAGCTTCGGGACAGTTCCGTTTCCATGAATTATCAAATTCCCGTCCATTGATCAGTGTCCCCCTGTAATAGACAGACACCACACTGCCGGGCCGGGGAGTAGCGGTACCACTACCTTCCTCCAAAACCTTATATAATATGCCACAAGGCAATTCGTATACATCCGCTTCGGCACGTAATGCCTGCATGAATTGCTCGTTCTGCAACTTGTATTCTTCTTTTCGTCCCATAGATCTATTCAGATAATAATTACTTCGGTCACAAAGATACGGAAAAACGTACATATTTGGATAGCCCGGAATACAAAACGAGGATGTTCCTCTGTTTTAGAGTAACATCCTCGTTCTTTTTCTACATCGATACGCTCTTTATTCCAACTCGTGTATCACCAGTCCGGAACGCAGTTTCGGCTCGAACCAAGTGGTTTTCGGAGGCATAATGTTTCCCGTATCGGCAATATCCATCAGTTGCTTCATTGAAACGGGATAAAGGGCCAGTGCCACTTTCATCTCTCCGCTATCCACCCGCCTGCTCAGCTCACCCAAGCCACGGATACCTCCCACAAAATCGATCCGTTTGTCCGAACGCAAATCTTTGATACCCAGAATTCCATCCAGAATCAGATTGGAAGAGATCGTCACGTCCAATACCCCAATGGGATCATTGTCGTCATAAGTTCCCGGTTTGGCTGTCAGGCTATACCATTTACCTTCCAGATAAAGGGCAAAATTATGCAATGCAGCGGGTTTATAAATCTCTTTCCCCTTCTCCTCTACCACAAAATTCTTTTCAAGAGCAGTCAGGAATTCGGCAGGTGTCAGACCATTGAGATCTTTCACCACCCGGTTGTAATCAATAATAGTCAACTGGTTCGCCGGAAAACATACAGCCATGAAGTAATTATATTCTTCGTCTCCGCGATGACCGGGATTCTGTTTCGCCTTCTCGGCTCCAACCAGAGCGGCAGCGGCCGAACGATGGTGTCCGTCGGCAATATAAAGTGCCGGCATAGCAGCAAACTCTTTTGTGATCACAGCAATGTCATCGTTATCATCAATCACCCAGAAAGTATGCCCGAATCCGTCACCGGGAGCAATAAAATCGTATACCGGTTTTTGAGCCGTATACTTCCGGATGATAGTGTCGAGCACTGCATTATCGGGATAAGCAAAGAATACCGGTTCGATATTGGCATTGTTCACACGAACATGCTTCATACGGTCTTCTTCCTTATCACGCCGGGTCAGTTCATGCTTTTTGATAACGCCGTTCATGTAATCGGGCACATAAGCGCCTACCACCAGTCCGTACTGCGTCTTGCCGTTCATGGTCTGGGCATAGATGTAATAATTCTCTTTATCATCCTGCACCAACCACCCTTTATCGCGAAACAGACGGAAGTTTTCTGCCGCCTTGGTATAGACTTTCTCGTCGTGTTCGTCTGTTCCGACCGGAAAATCTATTTCAGGTTTAATGATATGATACAGTGATTTCTCGTTTCCGGCAGCTTCTGCACGAGCCTCTTCTGAGTTCAACACATCATACGGACGTGATGCGACCTGTTCTACCAAGTCCTGTGGAGGGCGGATGCCTTTAAATGGTTTTATTGTTGCCATAAAACTGGGGATTATTTGTTCACTCTAAATTTTTCGCAACCCTCTTTCAGGAAGCCTACAATCTGTTTCGCCGCAGCAATACCTGCATTGATATTTGCCTCGGCAGTCTGAGCACCCATCTTCTTCGGTGTTGAGAAATAACGTCCGGCAAAGAGTTCGGTAAACTTCGCATTGGCAGCAGGCATAATATCGGTGATGTATTTAAAGTCCGGACGTTCTTCCATCAGCTGAATCAGTTCATCCTCATTGATCACCTCTTTACGGGCCGTATTGACCAAAATAGCTCCTTTCGGCATATTCTTCAGTAAATCACGGTTAATGGAATTCTTTGTTTCGGCTGTAGCCGGAATATGCAGTGAGACGATATTACAAATTTTGTAAAGTTCTTCGGCCGAGTCGACGGCTTTCACTCCATCTTTTTCAATCACATCTTTCGGGCAGAAAGCATCGTAAGCGTAAAGCTCCATGCCGAATCCTTTGGCAATACGTGCCACATTGCGTCCCACATTGCCATAAGCGTGGATACCCAGTTTCTTTCCCATCAGTTCCGTACCCGACGTTCCATTATAGAAATTGCGGACGGCATAAACGAGCAGCCCGAACACCAATTCGGCCACGGCATTCGAATTCTGCCCCGGAGTGTTCATTACGCACACACCGTGTGCGGTAGCGGCGTTTAAGTCCACATTGTCATATCCGGCACCTGCACGGACTACTATTTTCAATTCCTTCGCAGCCTCAAGCACTTCCGCATCGATGATATCGCTGCGAATGATAATGGCATTCGCATCTTTCACCGCATCAAGTAATTGAGCCTTATCTGTATATTTCTCAAGCAGAGCCAATTCGAATCCGGCTCCTTCTATTTCTTTCTTTATACCATCTACGGCAATTTTGGCAAATGGTTTTTCGGTTGCAACAAGTACTTTCATTTCCTTTGTTATGTTTTGGGGATAATTCACCACAGAGGGACACAGATTTGTCTTTCTTCTTCAATTATGGCACTCTGTGGTGAAATCACATTATTAATGAAGTTTCTCAAATTCCTGCATGCAGTCAATCAGCGCCTGTACACTTTCCTTCGGCATCGCATTATAACAAGATGCACGGAAACCACCTACAGAACGGTGTCCTTTAATGCCGGACATACCTTTGTCCGTAGCGAATTTTAGGAAATCGGCTTCAAGATCTTTGTATTCCGGTGCCATTACGAAACAGATATTCATGCGTGAGCGGTCCTCTTTAGCAGCCGTTCCCACAAACATCTTGTTGCGGTCTATCTCGGCATACAGCATATCTGCCTTTTCGGTAGCCCGGCGATCCATCTCTTTCACGCCACCCTGAGCTTTGATCCAGCGCAAAGTCTGCATCGCAGAATATATAGGCAATACGGGAGGTGTATTAAACATAGATCCGCCGTCAATATGGGTTTTGTAATTCAACATACTCGGGATGTAACGTGACACTTTGCCCACTGCATCGTCCTTTACGATAACAAAAGTGACACCGGACGGAGCCAGATTCTTCTGTGCACCACCATAGATACAGATGTACTTCGAAACATCTACCGGACGAGAGAAAATATCAGATGACATATCGGCAACCATCGGGATCGGTGAATCGAGATCTCCCTTCAACTCTGTACCATAAATCGTGTTGTTGGTTGTCACATGGAAATAGTCTGCATCAGCAGGTATGGTAAAGTCTTTAGGGATAAACGTATAGTTTGCGTCAGCCGAAGAAGCTACCTCAACCACTTCGCCAAACCCTTTCGCTTCTTTCATCGCTTTCTTCGCCCAAACACCGGTGTTCAGGTAAGCAGCTTTCTTTTCAAGGAAGTTGTAAGGTACCATACAGAACTGCATACTGGCACCACCGCCCAAAAAAAGTACCGAATACCCTTCGGGAATATTAAGTATTTCCTTAAACAAAGCTACGGCTTCGTCCATGACTGCCTGAAAATCCTTGCCTCGGTGGCTGACTTCCAAAACAGAAAGACCTGAACCGTTGAAATCGAGAATAGCTTTCGCTGTTTCTTCTATTACTTCGCGAGGGAGAATGGAAGGGCCTGCACTGAAATTATGCTTTTTCATTTGATGAGTGTTTTTGGTTATACAATTTCGTTATTTTATGTCTACTGACATGGCGAATTTACGAATTTATTTCCTCTCAACAAACGTTTCTCTATAAAATTACAATCTCAGAGGGCATTTATCTTACTTTTTAATGGTTTATGCAGGAATTATACACCATTTTGTTATCTATACATGCCAAGATGGTAGAAAAAAGTTCAAACTGATATTATTACAAGGCTATCTATTTTGAAATGAAAGAGAGAGTGACTAAAAAGTGAATATTTATAAGAAGAAGAGGCAAAGACCGTAAAGAACCGGGGGCGGACAACCGGAGCGCCGGGGTACAATGCCCGGAGCGCCGGGATGTAGGGAAGGAAGAGCCGGGATCCGAAAAGCTGTTTCACCACAGAGGACACAGAGGGCACAGAGTTTTAATCTCCTGTTTAAAGATCTATTCTCTGTGCCCTCTGTGTCCTCTGTGGTAAAATAGCTATCAAATAAATCCGTTTTAATCCGCCTCTTCAATCACCGTCTTCATCCCTTTGATCTTCTCACCGCGTATAAGCGTCAGCAATTGCTTGACCTTAGACCGCCGCACGGCTACAAAAGCATAATGGTCCTTCACATCGATTGCCCCAACATCTTCACGCACCAGATTTCCTTTCTTATAGAGGAATCCGGCAATATCGATCTTACTCAATTTGTCCTTCTTCCCTTTACCTATATAAATAGTTATCCACTGAGGTTTAGACGGACGGGGCGCGTTCTCCGGTAAGTCAAAGATATCGAGTTCCGAAGGTATATAATCCGGCACGCGTTCCTCCGGATTCAATATCAGATAAGAAGTACCCGTCGCATCCCAGCGGGCAGTACGTCCGTTACGATGAGTAAAAGCTTCTTCATTCACCGGGATATGATAATGAATGATATGCTCCACCTCCGGGATATCAAGTCCGCGGGCAGCCAGGTCTGTAGACACCAGCACCGGACAACTGCCATTACGGAACTTATACAGTGCCCGTTCCCGATCCGGTTGCTCCATACCTCCATGAAAGCGTTCATTGGAAACTCCTTTTTCCGTTAGTAAGGCACTCACACGGTCCACCGCATCCCTGTGGTTACAGAAAACAATACTCGAACTGCTTCCCAACGTACAAAGCAACTTATAGAGGGTTTCTATCTTATCTTTAGCAGGCGAAACCACCTTCATCAACCGCAAACGTGATTCCTCCACATCGTTTGTCAGGAAATCAAGCTTTATCGTACGGTTCAGTCCTGTAAATTGCGGAATCTCTTCCGCATCTGTTGCCGAAGTCAGAAAACGTCGTTTCAAGTCGGGCAACTGTCCGATAACCGTTGCCATCTCTTCCTGAAAACCAAACTCCAGGCATTTATCAAATTCATCGATCACCAACAGGCTCACTGTGCTTGCATCGAAGTTCTGCTTGGAGAGATGGTCGTTCATACGGCCGGGCGTACCGATGATAACCGCCGGCTGCATTCCTTTCATCGTCCGATGCTCTTCCATTGCCGGACGTCCGCCATAACAACTCATTGCCTTGAACTCTGTTCCCATCGCCTTGAACACCTGCTCTATCTGCAACGCCAACTCGCGCGAAGGCACCAGCACGACAGCTTGTACTCCTTTCACATCAGCCCTCAGACTACCGACCAACGGTAACAAGAAAGCAAGGGTCTTGCCCGAACCTGTGGGCGAAAGCAATATCAGGTCTTCGCCACCTTTATTAAATGCCTCAATAGATGCTTCCTGCATCGGATTGAGCTGTTCTATTTTCAACCTATCGAGTATCTCCTTCAATCCATTCATTGTTTCTTCCACATTTTTTAATGATGACACAAAGATAAAAAAAAACTGCTTCCGGACAGCCGAAAGCAGTTTCTTTATTATAATTCCCGAAGGATTATCCACCGAAGTTATCAAACATCAGGTTCTTAGCCGGAACACCAAGATCGTCAAGCATCTTCTCAACAGCCTTGCTCATCGGGCCAGGACCACACATGTAATATTCAATGTCTTCCGGAGCTTCATGGTTCTTCAAGTAAGTTTCGTAAATCACGTTGTGTACGAAACCTGCTGTATACTTCACGCCGGCTGCGTCTGCTGCAGGGTCCGGACGGTCGAGTGCCAAGTGGAACTTGAAGTTCGGGAAATCTTTTTCAATCTGCAGGAAGTCTTCCAGATAGAATACTTCGTTCAGTGCACGGGCACCGTAGAAGTAGTTCATCGTACGGTCAGTGATATGCAGTGTCTTCGTCAGGTGCATAATCTGAGCACGCAATGGAGCCATACCTGCACCACCACCAATCCACATCATTTCGTTCTTCGAATCGAGGATCGGGTGGAAGTCACCGTAAGGGCCACTCATGGTCACCTTGTCACCCGGCTTCAGCGTGAAGATGTAAGAAGAAGCGATACCCGGCATCACATCCATAAAGCCCGGTCCCTGGTCTTTCGGTTTGAAAGGGGGAGTAGCGATACGTACAGTCAGCATGATGCGGTCACCTTCAGCCGGATAGTTGGCCATAGAGTAAGCACGAATAGTCGGTTCGTCATTGCGGCACTTCAAGCCCAGCAGACCGAATTTCTCCCATGCCGGAAGATATTCGTCACCAATCAGGCTCTTATCGATATCCTTATCATAATCCATTGAGAAAGTAGGAATCTTGATCTGAGCATACGAACCCGGCACGAAGTCCATGTGTTCGCCCGGAGGCAGAGCCACGATAAACTCTTTGATAAACGTAGCCACGTTCTTGTTCGAGATCACCTCGCACTCCCACTCTTTCACACCCAGGATAGACTCGTCGATCTTGATAGACATATCCTGTTTCACCTTTACCTGGCAACCGAGGCGCCAGTGATCGGCCTGTTCTTTACGAGAGAAGAAACCGGTTTCGGTAGGCAAAATCTCGCCACCGCCTTCGAGCACCTGGCAACGGCACTGTCCGCACGAACCCTTACCACCACAAGCCGATGAAAGGAACACATTGTTGGCAGACAACGTACCCAGCAGTGTACCACCCTGAGATGTTTTCAGTTGTTGCTCTCCATTCATCGTAATCGTAACCTCGCCCGAAGGAGAAAGATAGCTCTTCGCAACGAGCAGTATAATGACAAGCAGGATGATCACCACAAGGAAGACTCCGATACTTGCTAATATTAAAGACGTCATTGTTTTATTCTTTTTACTTTAGTTATAACTTCAATCCAGAGAAACACATAAAGGCCATAGCCATCAGTCCTACCGTGATAAACGTAATGCCCAGACCTTTCAGCGGAGCGGGAACATCAGAGTAGGCCATCTTTTCGCGGATAGCAGCCAGACCAACAATAGCCAGTAACCAACCGATACCGGAACCGAGCGCGTATACCACAGCACTACCTACACCGGTGATGGCCTGCGGGTTCGACGGATCCATCGTGATTCTCTGCTGCATGAACAGTGAAGCACCCATGATGGCACAGTTAACGGCGATCAGCGGCAGGAAGATACCCAGTGAAGCGTAGAGCGAAGGGCTGAATCGTTCCACTACCATTTCTACCAACTGCACGATACCGGCAATAACGGCAATAAAGAGAATAAAACTCAGGAAGCTGAGGTCAACACCTTCAATGATAGCATTGGCAGCCAGCACCTTTGTCTGAAGCAAGTAGTTGACCGGCAACGTAACGATCAAAACAAAAGTTACGGCGATACCCAGTCCTACAGCAGTTTTCACATTCTTCGACACAGCCAGATATGAACACATACCCAGGAAGAAGGCGAATATCATGTTGTCCACAAAGATGGAGCGGACGAATAAACTTAATAATTGTTCCATAATTTTTCTTTTACTTTCTTAGGTTGTATTACTTTTCCTGGAGTTCTTTGCAACGGCTGCGCTGATACCAGATGATACAAGCACAGATGATCAGTGCCATCGGCGGCATCAACATCAAACCATTGTTGATATAGCCCATCTTGTAGAATGCCTCAGGGATAATACGGAAGTTGAGCAACGTGCCCGATCCGAGCAATTCGCGGAAGAAAGCCACGATAATCAGAATCTTGGCATATCCCAGACCATTACCCACACCGTCGAGGAATGACTCCCACGGGCCGTTTGCCATGGCAAATGCTTCCAGACGTCCCATCAGGATACAGTTTGTAATGATCAGACCTACATATACCGAAAGCTGTACGCTTACGTCGTATGCAAATGCCTTCAGCACCTCACTTACTATAGTTACCAACGCAGCTACTACCACCAACTGTACGATGATACGGATACGGTTAGGAATCGTCTTACGCAGCAAAGAGATAACGACGTTTGAGAAAGCCGTAATCACAGTTACCGAAAGACCCATCACGATAGCCGGTTCCAGTTTGGCCGTTACAGCCAGCGCCGAACAGATACCGAGCACCTGCACGGTTACCGGGTTATTCAATCCCAGCGGAGTAGCGAATACTTCTTTATTCTTTTTAGAAAATAATTGGCTCATATTCTATCGTTCCTCCTTAATTATTAGTTAAAAATTTATCGTACTGGCTCAGACAAGCTTTGATCATGGCGTCCACACCTTTCGAAGTGATTGTACCACCCGAAATACCGTCCACCTGATAAGCAGGGTCTGTCACCTTTCCGTTTTTCTCTACAGCCAGTGCAACCTGTCCGTCTTTCAACACCTTCTTGCCCGAGAATTCACCCTGGAAAGCGGTTGTCGCAATTTCGGCACCCAAGCCCGGAGTTTCGCTGGCATGCGAGAAATAAACACCATAAACAGTGTCCTTATCAGCATTTAAAGCCACATATCCCCAGATAGCGCCCCAAAGGCCGGCGCCATAAACCGGTACCACATACTTGGTCTCTCCGTCTACATCACATACGAAAACGTGCAAACGATTGTTTTCCTTTGCTTCTTTTTCGTAGCTGATAGAGAAACCATCCGTATTTTCTGTCAGAGTGCCATCTACGTTCATCAGCATGTCACCCTTTACATATTTATTATATTCAGCATCGGCGTCCTTCACATCTCTGATGTTCAAAGCAGCCAGAATTTGCTTCTTCGTATCCAGCTCCTGATTCTTGTTCTGAATCGCTTTCAGTGAAGAGCTGACGAATGCGAGCAGGAATGCCACGATAACAACCATTACCGAAGCATAAATGATAGTATAAGAATTACTATTTGTATTCATCTTTCTTGTTCGGTTTAATTGTTAGACTTAATAGCGCGTTTTTCACGCAGTTTGATGTTGCTCTGAACCACACAGTAGTCAATCAGCGGAGCGAAGATGTTCATCAACAGGATAGCGAGCATCATACCTTCGGGATAACCGGGGTTCAGCACACGAATGATGATGGCCATCGCACCGATCAGGAATCCGAAGATATACTTACCGGTCTCCGTACGTGCAGAAGTCACAGGGTCGGTAGCCATAAATACGGCACCGAAGCAGAAACCACCCAGCACGAGGTGTTCGTACCAAGGCATGTGAGCCATGGCAGTGTCCGGACCTACAGCATTGAAAATCCAGCCCATAAAAGCACCACCTACGAATACGGAAAGCATCGTTTTCCAGCTTGCGATACCTGTCCACAACAGGATAGCAGCACCAATCAGAATAGCAATCACACTGGTTTCACCGATAGAGCCCGGAATCAGACCGGTCACCATATCCCACGAGAAAGCCGGGAAGCCATTGGGATCGGTAGCAGTAGACGCCACACCCAGCGAAGTGGCCGCTGTCAGTCCGTCTACCGTGTTACCCAATCCGAAGATGCTGTCTTGTGCCACCCAAACGGCGTCACCCGACATCTTGGTAGGATAAGCGAAGAACAGGAATGCACGGGTCACAAGGGCAACGTTGAACACGTTCATACCTGTACCTCCGAACACTTCTTTCGCAAAAATAACAGCGAATGCAGTGGCTATGGCCAGAATCCACAACGGGCAGTCTACCGGTACAATCATCGGGATCAGGATACCCGAAACGAGGAATCCTTCCTGAATCTCTTCCTTCTTCCATTGTGCCACCACGAACTCAATGCCCAGACCCACTACATAAGATACGATAATCTTAGGCAGAATGGCCAGGAAACCGTAAATGAACATTTCGATGAAGCCACCCTGAGCTCCGGTGTGAGTGAAATGCTGGTAACCTACGTTGTACATACCGAACAGCAAAGCCGGTATCAACGAAATAACCACAATCGACATGATACGTTTGCTATCAATCGAGTCGTGGATGTGCGCTCCCGATTTCGAAGTGGTGTTGGGCACGAACAGGAAAGTTTCGAAGCCATCGAACACCGAACGAAACGCGTGGAGTTTGCCGCCCTCTTCAAAGTTCGGCTTTATCTTATCGAGATAATTTCTTAACGCTTTCATTAATTATGAATTATAAATTATGTGTTATGAATTACATCATTTCAGCACGAAGCATATCGAGTCCGGCACGAACGATGCGTTGCAATTCCAGTTTCGAAGAGTCGACAAATTCGCACAAAGCAAAGTCTTCGGGCGCCACTTCGTAGATACCCAGAGCTTCCATGCGGTCGATGTCCCCGGCAATGATTGCTTTGATCAGGAATTCAGGCAGAATGTCCATCGGGAATACTTTGTCGTATTCGCCGGACATAATCATGTGGCGTTCGCCTCCCTTGATACGGGCATCGAGCACATACTCCTTCTTATTCCCCATCAACCAGCTGAAATACGAGCGGTTGACGCTGAACTGATTGAAACGGGGCATGATCCATCCCAGCATTTCGTGGATGTCGTCACCTTCGGGAATCACTGTGAGCTGGCTGTCGAAAGCGCCCAGGAATCCGTTCGGCTTCACTTGTTTGCCTGTCAGCACATTGCCGCTGATGTAACGCAACTCTTTGTCCTTCGTCACGTTTCCGGCAAACACATGAGTCAGCAGTGCGCCGACCTTCAGTTTGCAATAAGCAGGTTTCACCACTTCAGATCCTGTAACGGCTACGGTACGGGTCAGGTCCACCCGTCCGGTATTGAACAGACGTCCGATGAAGATTACGGCTTCCGCGCCGATAGTCCACACCGTCTCACCTTTCACTACAGGAGCTACGTGATTGATTTGTACCCCTACATTTCCGGCAGGGTTCGGTCCGTCAAATACGGTTACTGTGACATTTTTAGCCTGTGTCAGGGCTGTCGATTTTTGTTTGATGCTGATACCCAGATACGTTTTGGCTATTTTAGCCAGGGCATCCAGTCCTGTCTGGAAATTAGCTTCTTCCCCTTTCAGAACGTATTCGAAATCGGGTGCCAGCGGGTTGCTGTCGAAAGCAGAGATGAAGATAGCCCGCGGAGCGACTGTCGGATCGGCAATCACGTCATACGGACGCTGTTTCATAAATGCAAACATACCAGCTTCCAAGAGTGCAGCTTTCACAGCCTCGCCATCGAGTTTGGATACGTCCTTCTTGCCGAATTCTTCGTAATCCTGCTCTGCGGCAGCCTCCACCACGATGTTCAGCACCTTACGGCGTGCACCGCGCTCCACGCTTGTTACAACGCCGCTAACGGGCGAAACAAATTTCACTTCAGGATGATTCTTGTCGATAAACAAGGGTCCCCCGGCCATCACATATTCCTGCTCTTTCACCACCACCTTCGGAGTCACTCCTGGGAAATCATCGGGTACGAGTGCGTAGAATCCCGGTTCTTTCACCGTTGAGAGCTCTTCAGCAGCTTTTCCTTTCAGGTTGATGTCAAGGCCTTTACGTAACTTTATTACATTTGCCATGTGATTATATAAAATAATGGTTTCATAATTTGCCCGCAAAAGTAATAAATAATAATGTGAATAAAGAGGAAATGTGAAAGGAATTAAGGAGATATTTCTTTAATTAGCATCGTTAACGATCACAAAGATACTAAAAAGGCTAAAATTATCACTGATGAACGGTCAACAAAGAACGAGGAACAGGCTATGCTGAATGAATTATTGACGACGAACAGGGGATGCCGGAAAGTATAAATTATGGGGGGACATAGCCATCCGGAAAGAAGGGTGTAGCCTTAGTTGTAAAAGGGTGTAGCCCTATGGATGAAAGGGCGTAGCCCCAACAGCAAAAGGGTGTAGCCATCCGCGGAGGACAGCTACACCCCTTTTTATTTAGCGTCGATCGTTTGGAACCCTTCAATCGATATATAAAGATATGTATTCAATCTCCTCTCCCCCCAAAGGACGCTCCCCTTATAAACCGGGGGAGAATGAAGGCAATACCTACCTTATGGCACAAAACTGTTGACCGTTTATCATTCAGAGTTCATCGGTCAGCGTTCCTTTCACTCTTCCGGAGCAAACATCGGGTCCCAGGCAGGCAAACGAACAGGTTTCTGCTTCAGAACTTCCAACACTTTGGGAGTTGCGAATTTCTTTTCTACCACCAGGCGGAACATATATTCGTTGAACCACTGATCCGTCATAATCAAGTGTCCCTGATAGCCATTGGCAGCTCCCCAACTGTTTTCCACCATCCATTTCACCGGTTTGCCATCCTTAATGTCTACCGCCATCAGAGTCATGGCATGGCTCGATCCACTGGCAAATGTCTGCACACGCTGTTTCTTATCCATACCGAAAGTGGTACCCATCAACGAAGCATAGTCATAGTTGTTCACATCCAGCAATCCGCGTTCCGAGTTCAAGAATTTACCTACATCACACGAAAAATACATCATCGTACTATCTTTCAGCGAAGCGATGGCCATCTCCTTGATTTCATCGGCCGGCAGGTTAACATACGTCCAGTTGCGTCCGTCATAACGGTGACGGTCAAAGTCGATTTCATAACACTTATAATATTCACGGCTCGGATCGTTCATCAGCATCACGTAATTGTCCAGCAGATTCTTGTCGCCGTATTTTTCGAGGAACGACATCGGTGTGTATTGTGCAGTCTCCACCGGATTTCCTTTTTCATCTTTACGCGTCCAGGTAAACTCCGTAGGCGGAACCCCCAGATTCAGCACCAGCATGCGGTATACGGTGCCCAGCATTTCCGTTTTACTATTTTCAAGCGCAGGCAGTTTGTCTCCCTTTGCAGCCTGATCACGCAGTTGCAGACCAAATTCACGCAATTTTTCAGCAATCAGCCCAGCCATACGTGATGTATTCTCGCTGCTGTTCGTCTCAGGCATCACCTCTTTGGGCACCAGACCATATTTAGAAACGATGTCGGCTACACCTGTAAACGTACCTCCGTCACTCAGCGGATTACGGAACAGCCACTCCACCATTTTGTCGTCCATCGGCTTCTCACGGGTGTCGATGACACCTTGCAGGAAAAGATTCGCTTTCTCCAGTTGATCCCAGAAGAAGTTGTAATTCTGAGAAAACTCAAACGATCCGAGTCCGTACCGGGCAATGGCTTTGGCGCGCATCACATTCAGGCCGGTGAACAGCCAGCAACGACCGGACGATTTTTGGTCTGTAATTCCTTTTGAGTCTACTTTAATAGAAAAATGGGTATCCATTCCCTTCAGGTTGTCCTGATTCAGAGCCAGCTTACGGATATCGTTGTTACCGATCGCGTTACGGATGGCCTTGTCGGTTGTCGTGCCCTGGTAGTTTTGTTTAATCCGGTTCAGCATTTCGGGGCTGATACCTCCCTTGTCCTGCTGTGCATACACACTTAAGAATGCGGCACTCAGAACAAAAACAGATAATATTCGTTTATTCATGTGGTAAAGTAATTTGGTTAATAAAGGAGCCTTCTCCTTTTTCTTTGCAAAAATAGCATCCTTTTCCGGATTTTTTGTCACAGTATTTAGATTTATTATCTATTCGAATGAAAACTAATCCAAATAAAATAGTTTCCTTTGCACCCATATTCGTACAAAGCAATGAAAAAATATATAATAGGTATATTGATGGCGATCATGCCCGCCACATTCACTGTGGCTCAAGAAGAAGGCACTACGCTCAGCACTGACACGACAAATCAAGACAGCATTCCCGCCCTATCCAAGCGCGAACTACGACGCCAGCGGGTGGCCCGCCGTAACCTTCACTACAATATTCTCGGAGGGCCCAGCTACACTCCCGATTTCGGTCTGCTGATTGGCGGTAGCGGGTTGATGACCTTCCGGATGAATCCCAGCGACACCACCCAGCAGCGCTCTGTAGTGCCCGTAGCCATTGCCCTGATGTTCAATGGCGGACTCAACCTGTTCTCCAAGCCGCAACTTTTCTTTAAGGGCGACCGTTTCCGTATTTTCGGGCAGTTCAGTTATAAAAACACACAGGAAAACTTTTACGGCATCGGTTACAGCACCAATAAGGATTATGTGCGCAGCGACACCACCAGCCAGTATCGTTACAGCGGATTGCAGATCAACCCCTGGTTCCTGTTCCGCCTGGGCGAAAGCAACTTCTTTGCCGGTCCGCAAGTCGACCTCAATTATGACCACATGTACGATCCGGCCAAATACCTTGTCGACCAACCCTCTTATAAAGCGGCCGGCGGCACAGAGAAAGGCTACAAGAACTTCAGTTCAGGTGTCGGTTTCCTGCTGACTTATGATACACGCGACGTACCTGCCAATGCCTATCGCGGCATGTATCTCGACTTCCGAGGCATGATGTACCAAAAATTCCTGGGAAGCGACAACAACTTCTACCGTTTGGAGATAGACTACCGCCAGTACAAAACGCTGCGCAAACGCGGTGTGCTTGCATGGACCGCCCAAAGTAAAAACGTATTTGGCGACGTTCCACTCAATAAATACGCGCTAAGCGGCACTCCGTTCGACCTTCGGGGATATTATATGGGGCAATACCGCGATAAATCGTCACACGTCGTCATGGCCGAATATCGCCAGATGATCAATACGGACAAGGGCAACTGGGTGAAACGCATGCTCAGCCATGTAGGCTATGTGGCTTGGGCCGGATGCGGATTTATGGGTCCCAATCCGGGAAAAATAGAGGGTGTTCTGCCCAACATGGGCGTGGGTCTCCGCATAGAAGTACAGCCTCGTATGAACGTCCGTCTCGACCTGGGGCGCAACATGGTGAACAAACAAAACCTGTTCTATTTCAACATGACCGAGGCATTTTAAATAAATTATATTCAAATTCAATGCTATATTTATAAAAAAAAGGGGTATATTTAGGGCATTAGTTGCAGATTTGTCTTATCTTTGCACAGATTTCACAAGCATACAGACAATATATACAAATAAATATACCCGTTTATGAAAAGAATCCTATTCATATTCATTAGTATACCCCTACTCTTATTTGGTGCAGCTTCTCTTGTATATGCGCAGGAAACCAGCGATTACTCTAAACTGACTACGGAAGACTATACTAATATTTCCCTCCCCCCACTCGACCTTCTGTTCGAAAATGCCAAAGGAGGACCGATCTATGAACTGGCCGGTGTAAAAGAGCAGATAGAGCGCAAACTGCTGGCCAAGGAAAGACGCGCGTTCCTGAAGTTCTTCAGTGCCCGGGGTAGTTATCAGTGGGGAAAAGTCGGAGTAGATAATACGTTTACCGACGTTTCCACCCCCATTATGTACAACTACAATACATCCAAACAAACCATGTATACAATAGGCGGTGCAGTCAGTATCCCCTTTGACGAATTATTCGATCTGTCTCCTCGCGTTAAACGCCAGAAGCTGAATGTAAAAGCCGCTGCCTTGGAACGGGAAGTAAAGTTTGAAGAGATGAAGCGGGAAATCATCGAAATGTACGCAACCGCAACCTCTCAACTCAATGTATTAAAACTGCGGGCGGAAGCCTTGGAGTTAGCAACTATGCAGTATGATGTAGCCGAGAAGAATTTTGTAAACAACATCATTGACACGGGAAATTTGTCTGTCGAGAAGCAAAGACAATCCGCTGCATTAGAAGCTTTCGAAAAAAGTAAGTTTGAAGTAACCAAAAGCCTGATGATTCTGGAAGTCATCACCCGTACACCTATTTTAAGAAAATAAACAATTATACATTATGGACTATGTATTTTATCTGCTCCGTTCCCTCTATCGCGTGAAATGGTGGATCCTGTTGGGTACGGCCCTTATTACCGCTTTTGTATATTTCCGTATAGGACGGATGCAGGGAGGTTACAATGTGGAATCCACTCTTTATACAGGGGTTGTATCGGGCTATGGCATTGAAGAAGAGACTAAAGTAGACTGGGCGTTGGCTCAAAACTCAATGGACAACCTGGTCAATATCCTACAATCGGAAAGTACCCTGAAGCGTGTCTCCCTACGTCTTTTCTCACGCGTCCTGGTAAAAGGGAGGCCGGATAAAGACAACGAAGGAATCACCGCCTCCAGCTATAATTATACTTACAATCACATGAAGAACAGCAAGGATGGTAAAGCGCTGGTTGCCTTGATTGATCGGAACAGCGAAGACAAGACCATGGAGAACTTCATGAAATATGAACGTCCGGACAAAGAAAATTACATTTACGGATTGTTTTATTTTCAGCATGTATTTTACAGCTTTCAAGCCCTGAAGAAGATCAAAGTAGAACGTAAGGGAAACAGTGATTTAATCAAGACCAGCTATCAGTCCGGTGATCCGGGCATTGCCTATAATACGATTGACATCCTGATGAAGGAATTTGTCAACGAATATCAGGCACTCCGTTACGGAGGCACCGATAAAGTGATTGAATACTTTGCGGGAGAATTGAAACGCATCGGTAAAGAACTTGCCGGACAGGAAGACAATCTGACCCAATATAATATAGACAACCGGATTATCAATTACTATGACGAGACCAAAGAGATAGCTGCCATCAATAAAGAATTTGAATTGCGCGAACAAGATGTAGAGTTTGCTTACAACAGTTCGAAAGCGATGCTTATGGAGCTCGAGAGACAGATGGACGCAAACTCTAAACAACTGATCCATAACGTACAGTTAGTGGATAAACTAAAGCAGACGAGCAATTTAACCGGAAAAATCACTGAGATGGAAACGATTTCATCGCCAAGTGACAGCACCGGAACCAAGCTCCAAGCCTACAAAGACCGCTTAGCGCAAAATCGGAAAGAATTGTCAAGCATTGCCAGCCGATACGTGAACGGACAACATTCCAAAGAGGGAGTTGCCCGAAACACCATCGTGGAACAGTGGCTCGACCAACTGCTGCTTTTTGAAAAAGCGAAAGCCGAACTGAAAATCGTACAAAAAAGCCGTAACGACCTGAATGCGAAATACACTCACTTCGCTCCGGTAGGCACCACCATTAAGCGCAAAGAACGCGTCATCAACTTTACCGAACAGAGCTACCTGACCAACTTAAAAAGTTATAACGACGCTTTATTGCGCAAAAAGAACCTGGAGATGACCGCCGCCATCCTGAAGGTGCTCAATCCGCCTGCCTATCCGATCAATCAGGAATCTGTAGGAGGACGGAAAATTGTAGCGATGGCATGTGCCGGAGCCTTTATCTTTTTAGTGGCAGTATTCCTGTTGATAGAACTGATTGACCGCACTCTGCGTGACACACCCCGTACGCGCAAGCTGACAGGCGGCATTGTACTGGGCTCCTATCCTGCTCCCATGAAGCCCGGCCCCGTCAACAAACAATGTGAGGATGCGGCCACCCGTTATATGGGCACCGCTATTCAACGTTTCTTCACCGGACGAGCAGAAGGGCTTCCTTTTATTCTCAATCTTCTCAGTACCGAAGAAGGCAGTGGCAAGTCCTATTTGGCAGAGCGCCTTAAGAACTATTGGGAATCGCTTGGCCTGAAAGTACGACTGCTGACCGACGGGATTGATTTCGACTCCGGCTCACCCGGTTTCATACTATCCCAAAGCCTGAAAGAAATCTATACGCCTCAGTCCGAAGAAATCGTGATTGTGGAATACCGCAATCTGAAGCAAATAAACATACCGACACCCTTGTTGCAAGAAGCTCAATTAAACTTATTGGTTGCTTCGGCTATCCTTGGTTGGAAAGCGACTGACAAGGTATTACTCCAAAAGCTCAGGTTACAGATAGGAAAGCCTCCTTATTTCTACCTCAACCGCGCGCCGAAGTACGAAGTAGAGACTTACACTGGTATGCTTCCGCCATATACCCGGATGCGCAAACAGATGTATCGGATCTCTCAACTCGCATTGACAGAAAGGTCTCTATACGGCCTCCGCAGCAAGAAAACCTCCAAAGACAATCTCCAGGATGACGATGATGACGAATGATGAAGAAATCTATAAAGAACGGGATCCGGATACATCCGAACCCGTTTTTTATCTTTTGTTTGCCTCCCAGTTGATACTGATGTTGATGGGGATGTTCATGTCCGTCAAGATGGGACTGGCCACTCTTCCTACTGTTACCGTATTGGGTGTGATTGCTTTAGGCAGATGTAGCAGCCGGAGTACAGACTGGAAACGGGGGAGAAACCTAATGGCAGGGCTTATCCTGATATGGGGGCTCTATTGCCTGTTCGAAATAGGCAACTCCAATCACGTGCAGGAAGCATGGAACATAGCCATCACCCAATACTTTTTCTACCCGTTGCTTTGCGCATTCTTAGTGCCCTTGACCATTCGCAATTATAAGGGAATAGAAGTTCTGCTACTGATTTGGTCCGTTTTCGTTTTAATAGCCACCCTGAAAGGTTACTGGCAAAAAAATCACGGTTTCAACGAACGGGAACTCTATTTTCTTTATGTACTTGGAGGACACCGTACCCATATCATCTGGTCCGGCATCCGCTATTTCTCCTGCTTTACCGACGCAGCCAACTATGGAGTCCACGCAGCCATGGCGGCCACCACTTTCGGCCTGTCCGCCTTCTTCATCCGTAAAAAGTGGATGAAGATATACTTCGGTGTCACCACCCTTTGCGCTCTTTATTGTGTTGGCATCTCGGGTACCCGGGCAGCCGTAGGCGTACCGTTGGGAGGAATCCTGCTGTATGTTTTAATCTCTAAAAACTGGAAAGGGTTTGTCTTCGGAGCCGTTTCTCTGTTTGCCGTCTTTTCATTTTTTTACTTCACTAATATCGGAGACAGCAACCAGTATGTCCGCAAGATGCGCTCTGCCTTCCGTCCCAGCAAAGATGCATCCTATCAAGTGAGGGTTGAGAATAAGCACAACATGAAAGCATTGATGGCAGTAAGACCTATCGGTTACGGGCTTGGCCTGTCGAAAGGAGCACGTTTTCAGCCCCGGGAGCTGATGCACTACCCGCCCGACTCATGGTTGGTGAGCGTATGGGTAGAAACGGGAATCATAGGACTGGTGCTCTATCTGCTTGTTCATGGAGTACTCTTTGCCTGGTGTTCCTGGCTATTGATGTTTAAGGTGATGAACAAGCGCTTGAGAGGCTTGTTGGCCGCCTGGCTTTGTATGGCTGCCGGTTTCTTCGTTGCCGCCTATGTAAATGATGTGATGCAATATCCCAACTCCATTATCGTTTATACCGGTTTCGCCCTTTGCATAGCGGGTCCTTATATCGATCCCGTGATGCAGAAAGAAGAAGAGGAACTGAAAAAGAAGAAAAATAAGACAGAGCAAGAAGAATTTTATTAATAATTGAAATAGAAATGAATACGATTCACCACAGAGTACATGGAGGACACAGAGTTTTAATCTCCTGTTTATTAAGATGTTTGAGAGAAAGATATTCTCTGTGTTCTCTGTGTCCTCTGTGGTGAATAATACTCAAAACCGTTACATAAATGAAACAAACATCTCCTATCATCTCTTTTATCACCATCTGCTACAACGGCTTGAATGACACTTGTGAGCTGATAGAGTCGCTACGCACTACCATACACTCCGTCAGTTACGAAATCATTGTGGTGGACAACGCGTCCCGGCAAGATGAAGCCCGGATGATACAGGAACGATACCCCTTTGTGCGTACCCTCCGCAGCGAAAAGAACCTCGGATTCGCGGGAGGCAACAACCTCGGGATACAGATAGCCCAAGGACAATACCTGTTCCTGATCAACAATGACACTTACCTGACCGAAGACGGGCTGCCCACCCTGATAGAACGGTTGGAGAGCAGTCCCCGCATCGGAGCAGTTTCGCCCAAGATCCGCTTCGCCTTCCCACCGCAAAACATCCAGTTTGCCGGCTACACCAAGTTGAGCCCCTATACGATGCGCAACAAGGCTTTGGGTATGGGATGTCCGGACGATGCAACTTTCAGCACGCCCCGCCCCAGCGCCTACCTTCATGGAGCCGCGCTGATGCTGAAACGGGAGGTCATCTGGAAAGCCGGACTGATGCCGGAGATTTATTTCCTCTATTATGAAGAGCTGGACTGGTGTACCAGCATGACGCGCGCCGGCTATCAGCTTTGGTACGAACCGCGCTGCACCGTTTTCCATAAAGAGAGCCAAAGCACCGGCAGGCAGAGTCCCCTTCGCGCTTTTTACATGATGCGAAACCGAATGCTTTACGCATGGCGCAACCTGTCGGGAATGAAACGTTGCCTGTCCATCGTTTACCAAATGCTGGTAGTAGCTCCCAAAGACAGCCTGCGCTTCGCCCTGAAAGGACAGCCCAAGTTAGCAGGGGCCGTTTGGCGCGGAGTGAAGGATTTCTGGGCGCTGTGCTGAATCGTCCGTATAAATGTTTAAACAATAACCCAATATCAGACTTATGATACTAACCTTGATCGACTGGATTTTATTCATTCCGCTGGCGCTCTGCGTCAGCTATCTGCTGGTATATGCCATCGCTTCCAAATTCTATCGTTCCCCCATCTATCCGGAAGCGGACAAGTTGCACCGCATCGCCGTATTCTTCCCTGCTTACAAGGAAGACAAAGTCATCATCGACTCCGTACGCTCTTTCCTTGAGCAGGACTACCCCAAAGAGATGTACGATGTATACGTTATCTCCGACCACATGCAGGACTCCACCAACGAAGCCCTTCGGCAGCTCCCCATCCGTCTGCTGACAGCCACCTACGAAGACAGTTCCAAGGCCAAAGCTCTCCTGCTGGCCATCCGTGCCATCCAGGAGGACGGAAAGGCAAGCGGGCTAAGCGACTACCGGCTGGCTTACATGTATGACATCGCCGTGGTAATGGATGCCGACAACGTAACCGTCCCCGGTTTCCTTTCCGAAGTAAACCGTGCCTACTCTGCCGGAGTAAAGTCGATGCAAGCCCACCGCATAGGCAAAAACCTGAATACGGACATCGCCCTGCTGGACGGGGTGAGCGAGGAAATCAACAACGGATTTTTCAGGAAAGGGCACAATGTCCTCGGATTGTCCGCCGGCTTGGCGGGTTCGGGTATGGCTTTCCAGTATTCCTGGTATTACGAGGCTGTGGATCAACTCAGAACGGCGGGCGAAGATAAGGAGCTGGAGCTTCTGCTGATTGAGTACGAAATGCATACCGTCTACTTGGATCACCTGCCCGTCTACGACGAAAAGACGCAAAAGAAAGAGAACATCAAGAATCAGCGCCGGCGCTGGATGGCAGCACAATTCAGCATTCTGCTCAGGGCGTTGCGCTTCGTAAGAGACGTCAAGGAGGATGCGGGATGGTGGCGATGGTGGCCGGAACCGGATTTGACCAATAAAATTGTCCAATGGATGCTCCCCCCGCGCCTGGTGCAACTGACGGCCGTTTTCGGGCTGACACTGCTCGCCACATTAGTGAGCTGGCAGGCGGCACCCAAATGGTGGGTATTGTCGGCAGCACAGGTGGCAGCCATGTTCATTCCCGTCCCCGCCCGTCTGCTCAACGGCAGACTGCTGAAGGCACTGATGCAAGTACCCTCGCTGGCACTGGGAACCATCGCTAACCTGTTCCGGCTCAAAGGAGCTAACAAGAAATTCATACATACCGAACATGGGTGAGTGATAAATCACCACTCCGTGACACTGAGTTTCACGGAGTTTCAGTTCGCCACAAATTTCACAGATGAATACAGAGAATTTATTTTCTTTTGGATACCCATAAACGAGAGACCGGAACTCTATGAGCTTCTGTGATAAATCATCCTCTGCGAAACTCTGTGAGCCTTTGTAGTAAATTATCACTGAGTTTTGCAGTTCCTTCTGTTCCTCGTTCACCGTTCCTTGTTCAAAAACGCTCATCGTTGGTGCAATAGACGCAATCACCGATTTGAGAATCAAGATCCATCTTCTAATCAAAACAGTTTCGGTCAATATGTTCATAAGATTTCATTTTAAAAAGTTGAGAATATGTCTTCCTTTCGGGGAACGACCGGACAAAGCTAAGCATTGGAAGCAGAGAATACAAAAAAGTGGTGCAGATTGGTGCATTTCGGTGCAAAAGAGCACAGCGCTTTCCCGATGAAACACACCCTCTACCCAGGTTAAACAGAGCCTCTTTTACTCCCTTTTGAACCTTCCATTTCCACCATCCAGAGCCTCCAAAACACCAACACGGAGACCAGCATGCTTTCACACCCGCAATATTCTCTCAATCAGCTGTTTATAAAGACAGCATCGAAACCTGCCAACATGAAAACCTGCACATAAATAAATAATAAACAAAAAAGATATATTAAAATATATCAGCAGAATTTGCGATCGGAGGACGATTTTTCACTATCATCTGATCTCACTGCTCCCGAAACAAATCCAGAACTCAGCATCATAAATCGCACCAGACTGTCCCGGAACTATTGGCAAGCTTACGAAAAAAAGCGAATTTATCTACCACACAGGCCTCCGAGATGATGGAAATAAGCCGCAGCTTGCTATGCAAACTGGAGCACGGCAAAAACATGTCGACTGAAAAACCGGCAGACATCATCGCTTACTACATTGCTTTCATAGAAGAAAACTCGGAAGTGAAAATCAGTTGCCGGGAGATACTGAACGAAATCATCATGCAGGCCTCACCTTTTTCCTGAACGACATAAGATTCATTGTCTTTTTTTTTATTACTTTTGCAGAAACAGAGCCAAAACAAACATCATGAATGCATTAATCGTTTTCAACGAAAAAGATACAGACAACCTTTTTGTCCATATATTGTGCGATGCCATCCGCCGGCAAGGAATCCATGTCGAAAGATCCGTGCAAGCTTTCTGGGAATCGGACGCCCGTTACGACATCATCCATTTTCAATGGCCCGAAGAGGTAGTAGGATGGAACTGCACCGACCCATCAGTTATAGAAAAGCTGAAACAACGCATTGACCGTTTTCGTGCCGGAGGCAGCCATTTTGTGTATACACGCCACAATATCCGCCCACACTATTGTAACAGTCCTATCATCGGGCAGGCTTATGATATCATTGAGACAAACAGCGACCTGACCGTACACATGGGACAATTTAGTTTCGACGAGTTCAAAAGCCGCTACCCAAAGAGCCGGAACATTCTGATTCCGCACCATTTGTACGAACACACGTATAATGAAACGATTTCACAACAAGAAGCCCGACGACAACTGGGTATCCCGGCGGACCGCTACGTGATCACTTCATTCGGTAAGTTCCGCAATTGGGAGGAAATACGCATGGTGCTGGGCGCATATGTACACCTCAAGGAAAAGAAAAAGTATCTGCTGGCCCCACGCATGTTCCCGTTTTCAAAACATCCCGGATACAGCAACCCGCTGAAACAGCTCTTTTCCCACATCGGATATCACATAGGAATGCCATTGCTCAATAAAATATTGCACATGAAGACGGGAGCTAACGAGGAACTGATCAGTAACGAAGCCCTTCCATTATACATTATTGCCGCGGATGTAATATTCGTACAACGCAAACAGATTCTGAATTCAGGCAACGTACCGTTGGCTTTTCTTTTCCACAAAGTAGCTATAGGCCCGCAAACGGGAAACGTGGGAGAACTGCTGCGCAAGACCGGTAACCCGACATTTGACACCGCCCTCCCGAAGAGCATCGTTCATGCGCTGGAAGAGGCCGCTTCTCTGGAGCGGAAAGGACAAGGAGAAAAGAACTACGAACATGCCATCGCACACTTTGGAACAGAACGCATAGGCAGGATGTACGCCGAAGCCTACCGCTCGCTGCAATAAATAAGTCCGTGACCTAACAAATATTCATCTTATGACCTCTATCAAACATCAACTTTTCTCCGGAGTATTCTATACCGCCCTTGCCAAATACAGCGGCATAGGGGTGTCACTCGTCGTCGCGGGCGTATTGGCACGCCTGATTTCGCCGGACGACTTCGGCGTGATGGCCATAGCCACGGTGATCATTGCCTTTTTCAACCTGTTCACCGACGTAGGCCTGTCACCCGCCATCATCCAGCACAAAGGATTGACCCGGGAGAACCTGTCCGGACTCTTTTCTTTCACCATCTGGACAGGCATCGGCCTGGCACTGCTTTTCGCCGCTGCCTCGTGGCCCATTGCCGCCTACTACGACCGGGAAATACTGCGGACGCTGTGCCAGCTGCTGGCCGTCAACCTGTTTTTCGCCTCTGCCACCATCGTTCCCAACGCACTGTTCTACCGCAACAAAGAATTCAAATTCATCGCCCTGCGAAGCTTCGTCATACAGATCGCCACCGGTGCGGCAGCCGTAGTGGCGGCTCTGTGCGGAGCCGGATTGTATGCGCTGGTCATCGGGCCCATCCTGTCGGGCATCCTGATTTTCGTGGTCTCCATACGACGCTATCCGCAGCGCCTGAGGCTTACGTTGGGGCTCGACGTGTTGCGCCGGATATTCTCCTACTCTGCCTACCAGTTCCTGTTCAACATCATCAACTACTTCAGCCGGAACCTCGACAAACTACTGATCGGCAAGTACATGGGAATGTCTCCCCTGGGTTATTATGAAAAATCGTACCGCCTGATGATGCTGCCGTTACAAAACATCACACAGGTGATCACCCCGGTGATGCACCCCATCTTCAGCGAATACCAGAACGACCTTGAACGCCTGGCATCGGGTTACGAACGCATTGTCCGCTTTCTGGCCTTCATCGGACTGCCGCTGAGCGTGCTGCTGTACTTCACGGCCGGCGAAGTGACCCTGATCCTGTTCGGTGACCAATGGATGCCCTCCATCCCTATATTCCGGATACTCACGCTGTCGGTAGGCATACAGATCGTCCTCTCCTCCTCCGGGTCCATCTTTCAGGCGGCAGGCGATACGAAAAGCCTGTTTGTGTGCGGCCTGTTTTCATCGGTACTCAACGTGGCGGGCATCCTGCTGGGCATTTTCCGGATAGGCACACTCCAAGCCGTAGCCACGTGCATCACACTGACGTTTACCGTCAACTTTGTGCAATGCTACTGGATGATGTACCGGGTGACACTGCACCGCAGCCTGCGGCATTTCGCGGTTCAGCTTGTATCACCATTAGCGGTCAGTGTGCTGCTGATAGCCGTACTCTATCCGCTCAGCCTGCTGACAGAAGGAGGCAACATTTTTCTGACCCTGATTGTAAAAAGCATTATATTTTTCTGTATATTTGGGTGCTACATACAGTTGACCGGTGAATATGACATCATCGGCAAGGCAAAAGGCATCCTGAACAAACGTAAAAGCAGGGGGTGAAAGCCCATCTTAAAAACAAAACAAACAATGAAAGCACTGTTTCTTATCTTCCACGGATTCGAAGAGGCAAACGGGATCAGCAAGAAAATCCGTTACCAGATAAAGGCACTCAAAGCGTGTGGCTTGGAAGTAGATACCTGTTGGCTGGATGACGCCCACGACCACAAACGGCGGATGATAAATAACCATGTCCTCCGGGATTATGGCAACGGAATCCGGGGAAAGATTCTGAAACGCACCGAATTAAACAGCATCGTCCATTATGTAAAGACAAACGGAATGCAACTGGTTTATGTAAGAAGCGACCACAATACAACTCCTTTTTTGATCTGCATGTTGTGGCGCCTCAAGCGGGCCGGCGTAAAAGTTGTCATGGAAATACCCACCTATCCCTATGACCAGGAATACAAAGGTCTTCCATGGGCATATCGGCGTGTATTAATGGCAGACAAGTGCTTACGTGGATTAATGGCCACGCAAATCGATAAGTTTGTCACTTTCTCAGACCACAAAACCATCTTCGGCCGCCCTACGATACAAATATCCAATGGAATCGATTTTGACTTCATTCCCCTCAAACAGAGCACTGCCACTACCCGCGAACTGCACTTGATAGCCGTAGCCACCATACACCCGTGGCACGGATTCGACCGTGTCATCCGGGGATTGACACACTACCTCCGGCACGAGCATCGGGAAGATGTCAAGCTACACATCGTAGGTCAGGGCGTACCGGCAGTCGTCGACGAATACCACGCCCTGGTGGAGGAAGGGGCAATAGAACAAAACGTTATCTTCCATGGCCCCTTGTTCGGAGAACCTCTGAACCGGGTATTCGACCAATGTCAAATAGGAATAGGCAGCCTGGGGCGCCATCGAAGCGGAATCACAGACCTGCGGTCACTGAAAAATCGCGAGTACGCTGCCAGAGGTATCCCTTTCATCTATTCAGAAACAGATGCGGACTTCGAATCGATGCCCTACATCCTGAAGATACCGGCAGACGAATCTCCGGTAGACATCGGACAAGTGGTCCGGTTCTACCATTCGGCAAAAGAGATCCGACCGGCTGACATACGAGCCTCCATCCGGAATAAACTTTCGTGGGAAGTGCAAATGAAACATGTAATTGAGGAACTATGAAACAACCCATAAAAATAGCCTACTGTATCCCCGAACTCACTGTCGCAAGTGGCATGGAGAGGGTACTTACATTAAAAATGAACTATCTGGCCGACGTTTTGGGATATGACATATACGTCATCCAGACTGAAAATAAAGAACTGCCTCCTTATTATCCTTTATCAGAGAAAGTCCACATCATCCATCTGGACCTCAATTTCAATCACATATACACAACCGCCAAGTATCTGTGGCAGCGATTGTGGAAATACAGCCAACTGCAAAGAATCTATAAGAAACGGTTGACTGAGGCATTGATGCAAATCCGTCCGGATATTACAATTTCCGTTTTGCGGCGAGAGATTAATTTCTTAACTTCCATCAAAGACGGTAGCCTGAAAATCGGCGAATTCCACTTCAGCCGGCATAATTACCGCAGCCTGGAACACCCAAAGTTCCTTCCACACTTCGTCCGCCGGAAATTATCAGAATTATGGATCGGGCAACTGATTAATAAACTGCGTAAGCTGGACCGTTTTGTCGTGTTGACAGATGAAGATAAAGAGATGTGGCCGGAACTGGACAATGTCATTCGCATATACAACCCGATCTCTTTTAAAGTAGAGCATACAGCCGAAGGGACGGCACACCGGGCTATTGCCGTCGGGCGATACACCTACCAAAAAGGATTCGACATACTGCTGCCTGCATGGCAGATCGTCAGCCGTAAACATCCGGACTGGGAACTGGAGATATTTGGCGCAGGCGACCGAGCTGCTTATCAAGAACAAGCCCGGAAACTGGATATAGAAAAAACATGCCATCTGAACGGCATTACCAATGACATAGCAACAGAAATGCGCCGAAGTTCTATTTTCATACTTTCATCACGTTATGAAGGGTTTGGCATGGTCATAACAGAAGCTATGGCATGTGGAATCCCTCCGGTAGCATTTGCCTGCCCATGCGGTCCACGCGACATCATTACAGACGGAAAAGACGGATTGCTGGCCGAAAACGGCAACATCGAATCCCTGGCCGAAAAAATCATCTACCTGATAGAGCATGAAGCTCAACGACAGCAGATGGGAAAACAGGCACAGCAAAGCATACGAAAATTTCATCTGGATACAATCATGCAACAATGGGACGAACTCTTTAAAAAACTACTATCATGAACATAACGCAGCTTATAACCCGGATATACCATAAATTGAAATATGGCAGTACGGTGGAGTGGTATAACTTTTGGTATATAGTTCTCCGCAGACGGCAAAAGATTATCCCTCAAGTGGTATCAATAGATGAAACGATCCGGAAAATAATACAAGACCGATGCTCCGTGAGCCGCTTTGGTGACGGAGAAATGTTATTGACCAACGCCCACAAAAGAATTGGTTTCCAAGAAGGTAATCCCCAACTGGCCCAGCGGCTCAAAGAGGTGTTGACCAGCGATAATGATAAACATTTAGTATGCATATCCGATGTTTTTCAGCATTTGGAACGCTACAACCGGAAAGCGCGAAGATTCTGGCGCACTCACTTCTTTATCTACGGCCCGTGGTGGGACCGGCTATTACTTCCCGGACAAACCTATTATAATACATTTGTCACACGTCCTTATATGGATTTTAAATCGAAAAGAGAATGCGGGAAATGGTTCCATGACATGAAAGGCATTTGGGAAGGCAGAGACATCATATTTATCGAAGGCGAAAAAAGCCGTTTAGGGGTGGGCAACGACCTCTTTGACAATGCACAGAGCATCCACCGGATTTTATGCCCGCCCTGTAACGCTTTCAACTCTATAAATCGCATCCGGGCAGAAGCATGCAAACAAAACAAAAACGTGCTCTTCCTGATCGCATTGGGCCCCACAGCTACAGTATTGGCCTACGATTTGTTCAAAGCGGGATACCAAGCTATCGACATCGGGCACGTGGATGTGGAATATGAATGGTGGCGTATGGGCGCGCGACGCAAAGTGAAACTCGAACGCAAATATGTGAACGAGGCCCTGAATGGAAGCCAAGTAGCCGATGCGGGAGAAGAATATAACAGACAAATAATCACAAAAATAAATTAAGAGAATAAAAAAACATTATTTGAAACATTAAAAGTAACAAAAGAGTAAATGATGAAGTGGTATACAAAATATTTGCAAGTATACGAAAAACCTTTTGCTGAAGCACCGCAAAATGTCATTGACGAAGTTCGTGAGAATTTGAGAAAGCTACAGTCGGATTCTCCGGTTGTTACAGTCTCCGTCATAGGATATAACGAAGAGAAACGTCTATTGGCAAGCCTGTGGTCCTTAAGTGAGATGAAGTGCAAATATCCGGTAGAGATTATCGGGACAGACAATGATTCTAAGGACCGGACGGCAGAAATCTATGAAGCGACAGGGGTACCATATGCGATAGAATATCAACACAGCTGCGGACACGCCCGACTTTGCGGATTAAATCGTGCGCGGGGAAAATATCACATTAATATTGATTCCGATACTTTGTACCCTCCGCACTATGTCGAGACAATGGTTAACGCATTAGAGCGTCCCGGAGTTGTGGCGGTAAGTTCACTATGGAGTTATATACCCGACAAAGAACACTCCCGGACCGGATTAAAAGTATATGAGTTTCTCAGGGATATTCATCTATGGATACAATCAATCAAACGCCCGGAATTAAGTGTAAGAGGACTGGTATTCGCATACCGCACGGATTACGCCCGCCAAACAGGGATACGCACAGACATCAAACGGGGTGAAGACGGATCGTTGGCCTTACGGCTCAAAGAGTATGGAAAAATATACTTTATACGTAAAAAGAAGGCACGTGCGGTCACAGGATATGGCACCATAAGTGCTGACGGATCATTAGCCGGCAGTTTCAAAGTGCGGGCGATCAATGCTCTCAGAAACATAGGAGGAATATTCACCTCCCGAAAAGAATATAAAGATGAAGACGACAACCTGATTCAACCTAAATAAAATTAAAATAAAAAATACTATGATCACCGTACAAATTCTTTTCTGGCTTGCCCTCTTCCTCGTATTCTATACCCACTTGGGATACGGAATACTGCTTTACACACTGGTCAAGCTCAAAGAACTCACTGTGAAACCCGTCAAGCGGCAACTCCCGCCCGACAAGCTGCTGCCGGACGTGACACTTTTTATCACAGCCTTTAACGAAGAAGACGTCGTGGACGAAAAAATGCGCAACTGCCTGAAACTGGACTATCCCGAGGACAAATTGCACATTGTGTGGACCACCGACGGAAGCAACGACTCTACCAACGAACGACTGAAGGCATGGCCGCAAGCCACCGTCCACTTCCAACCCCTGCGGCAAGGAAAAACCGCTGCCATGACACGGGGGATGACACTGGTGGACACGCCACTTGTGGTATTCACCGACGCCAACACAATGCTGAACCGGGAAGCGATACGCGAAATCGTGTTGGCTTTTGAGGATCCGGGGGTGGGATGCGTGGCCGGAGAAAAACGCATCGCCGTGCAAGAAAAGGATGGAGCCGCAGCCGGTGGCGAGGGCATATACTGGAAATATGAATCGACACTGAAAGCACTGGACGCACGTCTCTATTCGGCTGTGGGAGCCGCAGGCGAGCTGTTTGCCATACGCCGGGAGCTGTTCACGGTGATGGAACCGGACACACTGCTGGATGACTTCATCCTGTCGCTGCGCATCGCCATGCAGGGATACAAGATAGCCTATTGCACCCGGGCATATGCCATCGAAAGCGGATCGGCAGACATGGGCGAAGAGCAGAAAAGAAAGGTGCGCATTGCCGCCGGCGGACTGCAATCTATCTGGCGGCTGAGGGAACTGCTCAATCCCTTCCGTTACGGAGTGCTGAGTTTCCAGTATATATCACACAGGGTGCTGCGGTGGTCGGTGGCCCCGGTGCTGCTGTTCGCCTTGCTCCCGCTCAACGTTGCCATACTGCTGATGGGGGGCTCTCCTATCTGGTACGGCACCATTCTGGCACTTCAGGTATTGTTCTACATCTTAGCGATGGGAGGCTATTACCTGTCTGCCCGGCAAATAAAAAACAAGCTGTTATTCATCCCATATTATTTCCTGTTTATGAACATTAACGTGATGAAAGGTGTTAACTACCTTCGTAAAATGAAAGGAACAGGAGCATGGGAAAAAGCCCAAAGAACGAAAACAGAATCCTTAAACCAATAAACCGAACGAAGCATGGATAGAATACTGCATGACGTAAACAATGCCCATAAGATATTGCAACTGACAGCTGACACACTGATCTTGGTGGACAAAAACGGCACGTGTCTGGACATCGACCCGCACAGCGATTTGTGGTTCCTGCAAGAAGACAGGCTCTTGGGAAAAAATCTGTTCAATCTGCTTCCCGACCATACCTTCCAGAAACTGCTGCCGGACTTCCGCCGGGTGACCCAACAGGGGATAACGGTGAACCGCAACTACAGGCTGCCGCTGGAAGGAGGCGAAACGTACTACTTCAAATGCATCATGCAGCCGTATGACGGCGACAAGGTGTTGTGCCAATATCGTGACATCACGGCACGGAGCAACGTAAAGCTGCAACTGGAACGTACGAATTACGAACTGAAAGAGATACAAAAAGCGGCACAGATAGGGCAATGGAAATATTCATCGCGCGAAAAGACATTCTATTATCGGGGATACAACGGAATAGTATGTACGGAAGAAGAGCGGAGCGTCAACTTTCAGGATTATTACGAGACCATTCTGAGCGAAGATCTGCCTGCCGTGAACACATGGATGGAGGCAAACCGCCGTAAACTGGTAAAGGAGTACATCGAATACCGCATTCTGCTGGAAGGACAGGTATACTATATGCGCCAGCAATGCTACCTGAGGGGTGAAGAAGAAGACGGTAACATCATTCTGGAAGGATATATACAGAACATTACGGACATCCAGCGGAAGAGGAATGACATCAACACGCTGACGCATGCCATCAACAATGCCAAAGAAAGTATTTATGCGGCACGGAAAGACGGCACGCTGATATTTGCCAACAGACAGTTCAGGCTCAACCACCGGATCACGGAACAGGCGGACCTATCGCAAATACGGATTTTCGACATTGTAGGCGACATGGACAGTCCGAAGGATTGGGAAGAACGTTACCACAGCATACGGGAAGGACAGAATTTCAACTTCCTGGCCTACCACCCGCTGAAGCATGATAAAAGCACATTGGCGTTTGAGGGTACGATGTACAGCGTGACAACGGATGACGGAGAGGAAACCTTTTGGTCGTTTACACACGACATATCGGAACGTATACGGTACGAATCGCAGATAAAACGGCTCAACCGCATCATGGATACCACGATGGAAAACCTCCCGGCGGGGATCGTTGTGAAGGATATAGAGAATGATTTCCGGTATATCTACCGAAACCGGGAATCGTATAACCGGGATATCAGCGCGGAAAACGCCATCGGTATGAACGATTTCGATTATTATCCGCTGGAAATGGCACAGCAGAAACGGAAAGAGGACATGGAAATTGCCAATACCGGAAAAGGGATGCACTGGATCATGGAAGGTAAAGACAAAAATGGCAATCTGCTGATTCTGGACAAACAAAAAATCATAGTAGAAAGTGAAGACTTCTCGCCCATCATTGTCAGCATCGAGTGGGACATTACTCAGCTGGAACTGATGCGCCGCGAACTGATGGAATCGAAAGAGAAAGCAGAGACGTCGGATAAACTGAAGTCGGCCTTTCTTGCCAATATGAGCCACGAAATACGGACACCGCTCAACGCCATCGTAGGATTCTCACGCATCATCTCGGAGAGCGAAAACCCGGAAGAGCGAAAAGAATATTATGAAATAGTGGATGCCAACAACGAACGGTTGCTGCAACTGATCAATGAAATACTGGATCTGTCGAAAATAGAATCGGGCATCGTGGAGTTCACTTACGGACCGGTAAAGCTGCACACGCTTTGCAAAGAGATTCATGATGCACATGTGTTCCGCTGCCCGCAAGGAGTGGAACTGAAATTCGACTCGCCGGACGAAGCTTTGAGCATTCACTCGGACAAGAACCGGATTTTCCAGGTATTCTCTAACCTGATAGGAAATGCATTTAAGTTCACGACACAAGGCAGCGTGAGCTACGGCTACAGGCAAGAAGCCGAAAAAGTGGTGTTTTACGTAAAAGACACCGGACTGGGCATCGAACCGGAGAAGTTGGGACGGGTGTTTCAGCGCTTTGCCAAGCTCAATAACTTCGCTCAGGGCACGGGGTTGGGATTGTCGATATGCAAGACTATCATCGAACGTCTGGGAGGAGAAATATCCGTTTCTTCGGAAGTGGGGACAGGTACTACATTTACCTTCTGGCTGCCTCTGGAAAGCGTAATGCAAGATGTGAAGGCCGATAAAGAAGAACATCGGGACGGAGAAACCGACAACCGGCAATATCCGGAAGCCGACGACCGGACAAAAGAGCCGGCGGGAAGCAAGGAGGAACGTAAATCCATGGAAGTAACGGAGGCGGAAACCGATAAGGCTACCATCCTGATAGCAGAAGATACCGACAGCAATTATGACTTGCTAAATGCGATTCTGGGCAGGAAATACCACCTGGTACGTGCCAGAGATGGCATGGAAGCTGTAACCATGTACGATGAAGCGGAACCGGACCTGATATTAATGGATATAAAAATGCCCAATCTGGATGGGCTGGAAGCTACCAGGATCATCCGGCAATTGTCCGCAGATGTACCTATCATCGCACAGAGTGCTTATGCTTATGAATATGACCGGAAAGCTGCCGAAGAGGCAGGATGCAACGATTTCATCTCGAAACCGATTGCTCAGGAAAAGCTGAAGGAGATGATAAAGAAATGGTTGAGATAAAGAACCTCACCACAAGTTCACCACAGAGGACACGGAGTTCACAGAGGAAGAATTTAAGATCTTTCTATAAACCTGGAAAATTTAATATACAACTATTTAACCATTTGTAAATGAGTAGTTTATGAATTTTGTTTCTGAAACAAGAAACAAATCAGGAACAAAAATGGTTTTTTAGGTAAATCCTCGTTTTTTTGTTTGCATTACTTTTCATTCCTTTCACTTGCTTGCAATCAAAGCACCAATCCAAGCTATTACTATGCTTTCTCATCCTGATTCAATATATGTTTTTTCATATATCCAGGAATTCGCAGCGAAAAGAGAAAAGTATTGTTTTCAATGATCGGTATCAATATGTGCAAAGTTAAAAATAATCATCCAAGCAATCAAATATTTGTCTATTTTTAGTTTACTTTAGTTTAGCATATATATAGGCTAATGGACTAAACTAAACTGTTTTTGCTCACTCTGCCACTCCCTTTTTAGACAGCAGAAAGTGGACTCCCTTTGACTCCGTCCTTTCTCTTTTCGCTGCAATATATTCCTTTATAAGTTTACGAGTAAATATTTGTCCCTATAAGCATTCGACTTCGGGCTATTTGATGAATTGTGCCGCAAAGGTATTTGTCATGTCTTTCTTGTATGCAAGGTATCCTTGAGGTTCACAACAAAATCTCCACCTTGCTTTGCAGCGGTAGTATTTGGTCGTGAAACCTTGCATAAAGAGCCATGACACCTTATGAAGCGACATAATTAATCAAGCCTGAAGTAGTAAATGCTACATGAGGGAAAAAAAGAAAACTTAAAATAGAATTATATGGCAAATTATGCGACAAACATTTTCTACGCAAGTACGGAAAACCAAAATGACCTCAATAAGATAGAGGCTTTCTTGGATGACAATTTCAGTTGTTATGCAAACAAGTATGGTAATTCTGTTGATGCAGAATTTCCTTCCCGGTGGGAATATCCAGAAAAAGAAATGGACCAATTGGTTGCCTCACTGGAAGCAAAAGATAAAGTCTATATTAAAATTCTAACTTATGAATTTGAAAATGAATATGTGAGTTTTAGAATCTACTCTCAAGGAAAATGGGAAATAAAAATATAATAGTCATGAGCAACAGAACATTTGATAACGAAAGCGATATTATAGGTTTATCCTGTACTTTATCCACGGCTTATAAAGGCTACACGGAAGGTGTAATTGTGGACGACTATGGCACTACCATAGTTGTCCGCCTTGAAAGCGGCAAAGAGATTTCAGTATTCCGAGATGAAATTATTATTCATGATTAAGCAATATGGCACAGATAGCAACAAAATTCGTTCAATGGGATGTTCCGGAGCTGGCAACATTACAAGGCAGCCGAGTGTATAAGTTACGGGAACATCTGAATAATGGCGGCAAACTCAATAGAGAAGACAAGAATTGGATTACTCGCAACGTGAGCGAAAGCACCTATTTCAAACGGGGGATTGCCTTGAGCGGTTATCATTTTGATTTTTCCGATGTTCTCAAGCGGTATTTCGTCAAACAATACGGGCATATCCAAGAATATTATGCCATAGACAAAACCGCATTACGCTCAATACTGTATGGCAGGATTGAGGATATAGTTGAAGTAGTACGTTAGAATACATGGCTTATGGGAAAATTTGAATTTTATCAAGACTGTAAAGTCACAAGTTGGGAAAGAGACTATTTCACTGTGGAAGCCAACAGTTATGAGGAAGCAGAGGCAATCGTCCGGTCCTGGCGTTGCAAAGATGTTTCGAATATCATTGACAGCCGTCTTTCTCATGGAAGAAGTGAGGCTTTGCGTGATACTTCCGAGCTTTTGTTTCCCGAAGAAAACGATGGTTACTCGACTATTGAGATTTTCAACCAGGAAGAAGAATCTATCATGACTAATGCACTAAACGAAGACAATTATGAACGTAACGATTGAACACCCTTTTTGCCCTTACTGCAGCGAAGTGACAAATCTATATTTCAGAATTATTAACACGCTTCTTTTTTCAAAAGACGAAAACGAACTTCGCACAAGCATGGAGAGTCTAAAGAAAGAGACCCGGCTTGACGAGTATTTCACGTTCGGCTATGGGGCACACCATCTTTGGATATGCAAACGAAAACCGAGCGACAAAAACAAAATCTTTCCACACCGCATCATGATGATCCAATTCTGACATGGAGCCTCTGTACTATACGGACTGGAGTTGAATATTCAGTTCCAGCCCGTAACTTCATTTACCGCAATAACCTTTTATATCCAAAACTTCATTGAGACGCAGATGGCCATTGGCCGGACAATGATTTTTGCCGGATTATCCATTTATATTCTCTTTTGGCTGCGCCATATCCCTTTATAAAATAGAAGCTGAAACTCGCATAACGCGCCCGTTCCGCTTTGTCTCCCAATCGGGCTTCAGCCCTTTTTTCATTTTGCCTTCTTTTCCCTCATTTCTCTTGCCGGATAAAGGCTGCAACACCGATACGCCCGCACCCCTTTGCCAATTCTTCGTCTTACGGCCTTTCCCACGCCGCAGCTTATACGCTTACTGCCTGTACGGCATATTATCCTTGCCGCTTCAAATCATGAGACATGGTGCTGTTTCCCGCCAGAAGCTCTTCTTCCTATGCCAGCCGAGAGTTGAAACCAATTCGTGCCCATTGACAGCACCGTCCGTCTTTATTATTCCTTTAACCAGTTGCCAATTGTTTTTCCTCTTCTTTTTCGTGACTGCTTTCTATTGAAGTCGCCATATCGTTTTTCGTTGCAAAGTTAGTATGCAACCGGGCGCGACCCATGGTCTTGACCAATGGCGTAACAGTACAAATCTTCCTTTATCAAGCCTCCGGTTTGGGAGAACCCCAAAATAAAGAGTATTTATACGT
>ERZ791875.24-NODE-24-length-214128-cov-18.683715_pt1 | contig 214128 bp, 156 predicted proteins | sample MGYA00510278_ERZ791875 | MGnify/ENA primary metagenome ERZ791875 (study PRJEB30046, sample SAMN00792078) | human gut metagenome | study: EMG produced TPA metagenomics assembly of the A metagenome-wide association study of gut microbiota in type 2...
TAAATGCGCATACCCTGTGATAATAAACGCCTTACAGTACACCAAGTTCTGTTAGGAATAATCTGTATTTTATTATTTTGTCTTTAGTTAACCTGTTGTATAATAGGTGTATATGCGTCAGGTTGGGGGATGAATCGAATTGTGGTTCCGTATGTTGTAACAATCTGCCGGTTACAAGAAAGAAGGTGTGAATCTCGATGAAATATTCGAAATTTTTGTGATTGAATGTCCGACATTTGTTATGTTGGTTCTGTTTGTGTGTTCTTTTTTTCTCTGGCGATCCTGTTTGAATTGCTAAAGGTGTTCTGTTTACAGTGGGCGAAGTGTTTTTAATCTTGCTTCTCTCCTCCTGTTCTTGAAGGAATAGGAGGGGAGAAGCAGGTTGATAGATCACATTATTTCTTTGACAATGTGTTGCAGGGGATTAGTTTTATGCTATTTGTCGGTTCTTTCAAATTTGGCTAAATAACCTCCTCCCGATAATAATTTTATTTTTAGCGTTTTACCCGATTTTATTTTTCGATTGTTTATCACAATCTTTTTTCTGTTTTCTCCGTCATCGGATGCATAAGTCATGCGGTAGTTGCCTTTGGGCAAAAAGTCCAATTCGATTTCTTGGGTAACAGCCTTTTCTCCATTTAAGATGGAAAGATACCATATATCCCCTTTTCTCCTGGATAATGCGGCCAATTCGCCTATCCGGCTTTCTTTTAGAATTTTTGTCTGATCCCAGACGACTGGTACTTCTTCAATAAACATACGTCCCGGACATGTCAGCATATCTTCCATGTCGGCTGCAAAGATCAGCATGGGCGATGTGAACGTGTAGATACTCGCCAATTGATGCGTGAAAGTGACAGATGGAGGGCAGAATTGGCGGAAGTTCAATGGGGTATAGTCGGCAGGACCTGCCAGCCAGCGGGTAAAGGGTAACACCGTATTGTGATAAGGCCACGGTGGGCCTGGAGCCCAGTTATTTTCTCCACCTACGGACTCTAAACCGCGTACAGCCTCTTTGGCCAACAGGTTGGGATACGTATAGCTATCGCCTGTAGGTTTATTCACCCCATGGAAAATAACCATCAGATGTGCTTTGGCAGCATCCTTCAATATATTCTCCATAAAATTGACTGTAAATAGATTTTCTGTGTGGAAGAAATCTATTTTTAATCCTTTTACACCGATTTCCGCACATCTTTTCATAAAATTGTTGCGTTCGTCCTCATCCAGCAAGCCGACATCGGATTTATTACCATATCTTGGAGAAGAAGGCCGCCATACCCAGATATCTACGTTTTTGCTGCGGGCATAATCGACTAACTCTTTGAGTAATTCCCATTTGGTACGTCCATTGGCATTTTTCTCTGTTTCCGGCCAAAGTTCCCAGCCATCATCCACCACAACAGATTCCAGACCTAACTCGGCTGCTCCGTCAACATATCTTTTGTGAGTCTCTACGCTCAGCCTGTTCTCTCCTTCCACTAACCAGGTGAAAACCGAACGTCCCGGTTTAATCCATTGGGTATCTTTTCCTTCGGGGAAAAGTGTACGCTCCGGCTGGTCTGATACTTGGGCTATGATACGATTATTAACCAATCCATCCAGATTCTCCGATAACATCAGGATACGCCAGGGAGTGATTATTTCCTTACTACCGTTGCGGGGAGAGACGATCCAGGGGGAGTTGCGTACTTCTTCATGCCAGTATTTACTGGCCGGAATGCCTGTGATTATTCCTGTTTCCAGATGGCCTTTGTTGTCTACATAGCCTAATTGTACCCTGTTGTTTTTATGTCCAAACAATACTGCACCGTGAAAATTAAACAGATTGGCCTCGGTGATGGCAGCATAGGTACCGTTGGGAAGACGGAAAGTGGCGGGAGGGGCCAACAGCTCGTTTTCTATCTTGTCGGTGGTGCGATCCTGGTAAGCTTGTATCCATCCGTATTGAAAAGGGCCGCTGGCGTACCATACCCGGGTTCCCGCTGGAAATGTGAAAGACGTCTCTTCACCATATACACAACGGCTGCCTGTAGATGGAATGCGGTATCTTAAAGCTATTCCGTTATCAAATTCGCGGATGTCAAGGTGATAAATGTCCCCATCCTTTTTTTCTATTGTATACGTTTTGTACTCCGCATCTGTTTGTTCGACCGACTTTATTTCGACCGATTTACCCAGATCTATATTGTCAATGTTCATGCCCAAGGGCGATGAACTGATGGTTGGTTCGCCTTTATAGGTTACTTCGAAACAGAGTCGGCCGGTTGCCGTGCTGAGGTTTATCTTTGTCTGCTGGGCTCCGGCAAAACCGGGAAAGCAGAGGGAGAATAAGAAAATTGTTAGTTTACTTTTCATATATTAATTTTTATGTGTGGCTATTCAATGACATACCATGTGTATCCGCCGGCAGGAATTCTGACAGTCAGTTCTACTGAGTAATCCCGTTGTAAGGTATGGGTAGTGGGCGTTCCCTCCTGTTCTCTTATCTGTGCGGTTTTTGTCAGGCCGGTATAATATAAAGGTAACCGGATGCGGCGGATGATTTCTTTGTCTGTGGGATTGAAGAACATGGCTAACCCTTTTTCTTTTTCCGCAGGGTTGGCATGCATGATGCCATCCCAATCGCGCGCATCGGGTTTGCGTAGATGGATAATGTCGCTATTCAGTATGTTTCTGTATTTTTTATACCAGTTAATCACTTCCACGACTGCCTTCTTGGTTTCTTCCGTATCGTAAAGGCGGGGGCCGCGGTAGCAAGCTTGTATACCGGCACCGTAGTTTTGAAACATCAATGTCTTATACTCATACAAGTGTTCGCTCAACGGCTCTAATGTGGCAGCCGATCCGCCTCCTTGATATTCTACTAATGGGACAAAGCTCCAAAGTGAGGAAGGAATGCGTTCCCATGTACAGTCATAGTTCAACTGGCGGGTATGGATCAGCTGACGATCGCGTGGAAGCGACCAGTTGGCTTCGCGATAGCCGATACCTACTTTAGTAGAACCGTTCAGGAAGTAAAAGTCGGGTACATTGATGTATATTCCGTTCTCACACATCCAATGATAAAGCTCCGTAATCTTATAGAATTGGTTCCATTGTGAGTCCTCCAATCCTTTATGATGGGTATGGGCAGTGGAAGCACAAAAGTCTCCGGGATAAGAACCATCGTGCTCAAAACAACGCATGCCGGTTTTTTCAAAGAAAATTTTTATCTTACGGAAGTATTCGTAGCCCCAATCACTACTGAGGCAAGGAGAACTACCAAATCTCATGCCCCCACGTTTACCTGTCTTTGGATTGATAACGTCTGTCTCATCACTGATCCAGCGGCTGGCAAGTAGTGAGTAGCAACCCATTTCAATACCCTTGCTACGGGCGTAATCCACAAATGCTTTGTATTTTGCTATATTGGCATTAGAAATATCTTCTGCATTCAGTCCGGAGCCAAAGCTGAGGATAATCATTTCGTAACCTGTTTCGGCACATTGGTCGATGGCACGGTACACCACCTTCGGATCCGTGGAAGTGAGATGCATAAAGATTGGATTTTCTGTGCTCCACGGTGCTATCGTGCGGTATAGTTTCCGAGTGAATAAGCCTTTGCGCTCCCGGTCGTAGCTGTCGAACGGCATTTCGTATACACTGAAAGACTGGAATGTACCGTTGGGTTGCAAACGCTGGTCGGGACCTATCGGAGGAGAGACATCCAGCACGCAAGGGGTTTGTAACATATAGTTGCGCTGAGATGTATAGGCAGGATCGGTTACCCACTTTTCCGTAATATCCGTTTCTTTCTCAGTAAAACTTCCGCCGCAGGCGTAATCACTTTCTATGTGAATATTGGGTAAAAGGAATTTGGTGGGATCGCCCCCTCCGGGAGATTCCGGTTCGGAAAAGGCCAGGTATTCCACTTGAAAGGCATCGATATTGACAGGAAGAACAGAGTGGTTCACTAATTCAAAACGTTTGCGAATAACAGGAATCTTGTCATAAACGGAAACATGGAGCTTCACTGTGACATCCTTTAGTTCCTTATCGCCACGCAAAGTGAATATGATTTCGCAGCCTGTTGCCGCCTCCTTATTCAATGCCCAGCGGCTACGTGCCCATTTTATATCTTCTTTGATAGGGAGTATTTCAAAGTCTTCTATGAGGAAAGATTCGGGAATGGTGGTCATTTTTTCTATCCATTCTTCTTTTAAATAACCTCGTTCCGGTTGTCCGGTCAAGCCGCCTATCATCCATTTCTTGCCATCAATTTGTATACTCCCTTCACTGCTGACAGCGCGTAGCATACTCTCTCCTGTCATTCGGTTGATGAAGTTGGTCGTTGCCAGATTGGGGAATATCCGGAAAGTGCGTGACACCATCGGATTGGCCACAATGATACTCTTTTGATCTGCCGATGCGTAAATGCCCGCTTTTGACTTCTCGGAACTGATCAGCCAGTCAAAGTTGGTTTGACTGGAAACCGGTTCGGATAAAACAGGGAGTTTACTTATTTTTTTCGCCAACAGAGTGGAGATGGTCTTTGTCATTTCAGGACCTTTTCCGGCATATCCGGCATCGAGGGTGCATGGGCGATCGGATTGATATTCTATAGTTGGCGCAATCCATAAAGCGTTGTCGCCGCTTGCACCGTCATTGGTCGGTTCTACTGCCAATTCCAGAACCCGAACTCCCTTCAGGCTTACATCAATGGACTGGGGAGCCTCGTTACCACGCACAATGCCGCTATTGTAAAGTTCTTTGTTGTCGCCTTTCAAGACGAACCGAACTGATCCATTTTCTATTTTTCCACTTTTACCGGCCAGTCCTATGAACTGTTTGTCATCTCCTTCTTTGCGGAAATAGAGTTTCGTTCCATTAACTAACGGAAGGATGGTCAGGCTTTTGTCTGAGACCTCCACCTGAGAATCGGCAACTCCCACTTGGGCATGAAAGCGTGTGGCATTGCCGTGCAGATCTATTTTTAAGATACTTTGGGCATGGGTGCCTATCACGTCCTTAAAAGTCTGTCTTTGGATGGTGGCTGGTTCTCCGCTTACCGATTTCCCGGTTTGTACCTTTCCGTATTCTTGCCACAATTTAGATAAGTCCAGTTCGGACAGTTTGATGGTGTGCTGGGCTTGTCCACATAAGCATGTGAAAAGAGTACCCATAAGAAGTAATATTTTTTTATCCATATAATTTTAATGTGTTTTTATTGATTGTTACATCGTTTGTTACTATCCGTTCGGAACGGAGCGACAGGCAATCCTTCTTGATTGAATAAATTTCCGATAGTGGCATCATCGAAGCAATAGCGGACGGCTACCGGATGTTTTACTTTCGGTGAGTAAACCGTTATCTTGTTGCCTTTTATCTGCGCTTTGGCTTCTACGAAGCGCCCGTCTTCACCGGCTATGAGCAGTCCCCTGATTTCCTTCTCCGGACAGACCAACCCTTTGGAGGCATGTTTAAAAGTAAGTATGGCTTTTTTCTTGTCAACAACCATTTGTTCCAAGGTGGGGCTTTCGTATCCGTCTTTCAGTAAACCGTACTTTTTGCCCAGCGCCATGTTGGCTAATCGTACGCCTACTTCTTGTTTCTGAATCGGATGAATGGTTTTCGGATCGCCTTTGTCTGTGATAACGACGAGCGCCGTGTTGCGAACCTTGCGTGTTATCTCTTCTTGCGCTTCACGTATAAGCGCAGGTCCGTTATGGGTTGAACCGTAGTTGAATGGAGCTATTTGAACCATGTAAAAAGGAAATTCTTTGCCGAATCCACTTCTCCAGCTTTCAACCATTTTCTCTATCAACGTCGTGTATGAAGAGGGGTTGTCTCTGTTTGATTCACCCTGGTACCATATTGTTCCGGCTATGTCGTAAGGCATCAAGGGATGGATCATGCTGTTATAAAGCACACCGGGCTCTACCGGCCACCAGGGATATGTCTTGTCAATGATCGCGTCTTTTATTAGGGGGGTGCCCATGACTACCTCTCGTGGTGTCCATACTTCTGCCGGAGTTCCTCCCCAGGCTGAAACGATCAACCCTATCGGAACATTCAGCTTCTGTTGCAGGTGCTTACCGAAGAAATAGGCGACAGCACTTCGTTGTCGCATGACTTCCGGTGTACATTTTTCCCATTGCGCATAGCAGTCTTCCTGTAAGGTTCGGCTACCTTGCTTGTTCAGGCTGAAAAAACGAAGGTTGGGGTGTATGGCTGTCGCAATTTCCTCTTGTTGATTGGGGATGCCGTTATTGGGACACCATTCCATATTCGACTGCCCGCTGCATAGCCATACTTCTCCCAACATAACGTCTTTCAACTCGATTTTATTTCCTTTCATGTTGCTAGAAAATAGTTGTAGGGTATAAGGACCGCCATGTTGGGTGGTGGGTATTTGGGTTTTCCAATGCCCGCAGTCGTCAATAAGAGTCTCGATAGTGTCTTTTTGCGCCCAACTTCCTACTATTTTAACTTTTGTGCCGGCTTCTCCCCATCCCCAGATGGGGGCTGAACTTTGTTGCTGGAGTACGATATGATTCGAAAAGATGGCAGGCAAAGATAGCCGGGTAGAAGTTTGCCCTTTGATAATCAGGCTGCTGCATAGGACTAAAGATAAAAATGTAATTCTTCTGGAAACATTCATAATGCTATATTACTAAGGTGAATATATAAAGGTATTATTAAAGCAAACAGCTTTGCTTTAAATTCGTTTGTAAAGAAAGAGAATAGAATGATATAAATCAATGTACTTTTGTAAAAAAAAGATGGATGATTTTCTTTTTACCGGAGACTTTATTCTCCTTTTAGAAAGACAGAGATGTTTTTTCAAGGCATCTCTGTCTTTTGTCTACCGTTATCTTATTCTATATTATTCGTAAGGATTGAATGTCCCATTATCCCAGCCTTGTGTCTGCTGCAATTTAGAGTTTTGCTCCAGATGCTTGTTAGGAATGGCATAAAAATAGTAATTATCTTGAAAATCAATTTCATATTTCTGATCCAATACCACTATTGAGTCTTTAAAATAAGTGGTATAGTCTTTCTCTATATCTACTTTATCTTTTAGATTATCAAATTCTGTTGGAGATCCTTTTAGTTTGGGTAAAAGGCCATGGCGCTTGATTCCATTCATTTCGGAAGCAAACATGCGCCGACGGCGTAAGTCCCAATATCGTTTTCCTTCATAGGCAAATTCTATCTTGCGTTCCAGCATGATAGCGGCTATCATTTCATTGTGTGACATGTTTTCTTTTAATCCGTACATATTATTGTCTCCGGCTGTTATTCCGGCGCGTTTACGGATACGTTTCAATACACTATATGCTTCATCGTATTTCTGAGTTTCGGCAGCGCATTCGGCGTAATTCATCAGCACTTCGGCAAAGCGTATTTCCACCCAGTCCGTACTACTTCTTTCGGTATCATAAGGGGTGAAATTTACGTTGATGGCTTTCCGGCAGTAGAATCCGCTGGCAGAGGGGTTGAGGGTGGAACTGCCTTGGTAAGTCCATTGGATTCTGTCTTTTTTGCCACTAAGTTCCCATAGGCAGCCGTTGTAGGCTATCGTACTGGTAAACCGTGGATCACGATTTCTCCAGAAATGAAGCGGATCATAATCTGCTGATTCTGTGATAGGAACGCCTGTGATCATTGGGTAAGATTCTACCATTTCCTTAGTGGGTTGGTTGGCTCCCGAATAATTCTGAGCTTCCGATAACGGACGGGTTGCCGCATCCCAGTGATGTACGATGTCGGGTTCTTGATAGCGCGTCACGAACAAAACTTCCTTATTCATTTCATCGAACCAGATATTTTCATAGCTTTCATACAAATCATAACCGTTCGTTTCTATTTGTTCGGCAGCCTTCTTGTTATAGGCATAAGCTGTTTCCCAGCGTTCCGCTTTATTTTCCGGATTAAATTGCGGACTGGCATAATACAGCAAGATGCGACCTTTTAGTGCTATGGCTGTGGCTTTGCTGAAACGTCCTTCGTCATCGCCTGTCCATTTCCATGGCAAATCTTGAATGGCTTCATCCAAATCCTGAATGATCAAATTGATACACTCTGAGGTCTTGTTGCGGGTAACATACAAATCATCGGTCAGTGCCTGCGGTTCCATGATCATCGGCACGCCTCCATATTGGCGCACCATCTGGAAATACCGCCATGCCCTGAGCACTAAAGCCTGTGCCCTTAAGGAGGCTTTGGTTTCTGCATCCAGATCGCCGGTCTTAATGCTGTTCAGCATGATATTAATGTTACGAATGCTGCTGTAATTCCAAGTATCTATGGAATTGGTGGTAAGTTGTCCGTACAATATACCGGTCTCTCCATAAGCCTCGTCCGAATAACCTGCTACATCCTGATCCCATCCCGGCAGATTGTCACGATATAGCTTATTAAGATAGGCTGTGGCATATTGGGCATTATTCCATACGTCCTTTTCTGTGATGGCAGATAAGTCTTTCTTATTTAATACATCTATACAGCCAGAAAGAATGACTGTCAATACTAAGATTGCTATATATTTTGTTTTCATAATAATTTAATATTATATTAGAAACTAACATTAACACCGAATGAATAGGTTTTCATTAACGGGTAATTCATGATACTTGAATTTTCAGGGTCATAGTCTTTTATTTTATCTTGTAATAGGAACAAATTAGTTCCTATCAGGAAGAATCGCATTTGTGAGAGCCCCCATCTTGAAACCAATGGTTGCGGGAGTTGATAAGTGATGCTCACGTTCTTCAAGCGTAGGAAAGAAGTATCTTGAATCCAGAATGTTGATGCTTCTCCGGCTCCGTTTTCCCATCCGGCTGCGGGATATTTGGCATCCGTGTTCTCAGGAGTCCAGTAGTCTGCCCTGAATGCGTATGACGTTTCTTCCATTCCACCCCATTCTATACGTTTGTCATAGAAACGTTTTCCACCGGCTACACCCTGGAAGAACAGGTCGACGCTCAGTCCTTTCCATGATCCTCCTACGGAGAAACCGTAATTGATTGGAGATTTGGTGTGTTTGATTACCCATTCCTGATCATTACTATCGATCTTTCCATCCGGTTCATCAGAGTTGGCACCTCTGATATCTTTATAGTTCAACATTCCCAATTCGGGCTTTTTACCAAAGATGGTATATCCTTCGGGCAGGGCATCGAGTTCGGTTTGTGTACGGATAATGTCTGTAGCTACATAGCCCATTTGTCGGTCCGTATTGTATCCTAACTCTGATTTGTAAGGACGAATATTTTCAGCTTCGTCTTTGGTAATTAGTTCGTTGACTGCATATCCGAGGTTTCCGCTTATGTTGTAACTGAAATCGTCCCCTATCTTATCCTTATATGAGAGCTCTATTTCGAAGCCTTTGGTATCGATGGTGGCATAGTTTTCTTTGGGCATGGTGCCACCAAAAGTAGAAGGCAGGCTGGCCAGGCGTTCACCTAAAATGTCGTAGGTATGTTTGTAAAATCCACCGACACTTAATGACAGACGATTACGTAGAATTTGCATATCAAATCCATAATCTATATCCAATGATTTTTCCCATGTAATTTCTGTATTGGGGATTACACTGGCTGATACCCCGTTGCTCAACGAACCGAAGTAGGCGCCTGAGTTGAGGTTATAGCGTTGCATCCACTGCCAGCCGCCTACAGCATCGTTACCTAGCAAACCGACTGATCCGCGAAGTTTCAGGTAGTCTATAAACCCGATGTTGTTTTTAAAGAAATTTTCTTCTGAAATACGCCAGGCGACAGATGCGGAAGGGAAGAAGCCCCAGCGGTGTTTTGGATCGAAATTGACAGAACCGTCATAGCGGAAAGAGGCTTCCAGCAAGTATTTACTATCATAAGTATAGCCCAGCCGGCCTACATACGAAAGACGTCCGCCTTCTGAACCACTTCCGTTTAGTGTCGAATTCTTTGGATCGGAACTACCTGCGAATATTTGATCTACGGCAGAGGAGATGAAATAATTTCGTTGCCCGTCCAGCCAGTCGTTAGTACCTTCATACTGTTCGTATACAAACAATGCGTTGATATCGTGTTTGCCGAAGGTCTTGTTGTAGGTAACCATGGCGTTCAACTGATAACTGTTATCATTATTGTATTTCTCATACAGAAAGTCTCCATCATCTCTGGTTTTGACATAATCAATTTCATTGGTTGGGATATGATTGTGTGCGCCGGTTGTTTTAAATACGTACAAGTCGTAGGGGCGACTGAAACGTTTGATGAAAGTATGCCGCTCATACCGGTTGTATGACAGTTTCAGGCTTAAGCCTTTAATGAAAGGAATATCGTATTGGAGAGCTACATTTATCTCGTAGTTGGAATAACGCTTTTTATTATAACCGCTATTCCCGTTAATAACCTCCATGGGGTGCCATGCCAGGAATGTCCCGTTGGGTTTTCCATCGATATAGGGGGCAAAAAGACCACGGCGTAATAGTCCGTTATAGAGATTACCCATGTTGTCATTGTCGTTATCCCATTTCCAGTAAGGTTTGCGATCGTTTCGGGTGTCCATATTCAGGTGTAAAGAAGCCTTCAGTCCCTTTATAATATTGACATCGATATTGCTTCGGATGCTATATTTTTTGAAATTAAGATTGTCAAACGAACCTGTTTCATAATAATAGTTCCCTCCAATGAAGTATTGCACTCTGTCATTTCCTCCGTTTACATTCAAAGAGTGGCGGGTAACGATGGGAGATTTCCATGCTTCGTCAATCCAGTTGTAAGGATTGTCTTTAAAATATTGCAGTTCATCGTCAGTGTAATATTGCATGTCACCTTCGGGCACCCGGGCATGGCGCAAGGCATCGTTGGTATATAGCGCTTGTCGATACGTATCGAATACTTCAGGTATCTTAGTTGCATCTGAAATACCAACTGATCCGGTGTAGTTGATAGTCGGTTTTCCTATTTTACCTTTTTTAGTAGTTACCAGAATAACTCCATTGGCTGCGCGTGAGCCATAAATAGCAGCGGAAGCACCATCCTTTAGTACGGAAAGGTTCTCTACTTCGCTGGCATCCAATCCGTCGAATGCAAATTTATCGCGAACTACACCATCGATGACATAGAGTGGAGTCGTTTGATTCCACGTTCCATCGGCACGGATGGAAACAGACGAACCTCCGCCCGGTTTTCCGGCAGTTTGGGTGATATTGACCCCTGCCAACCGTCCGCTCAAAGCATTTGAGAGATTGGCGGCGGGAACATTTTCGATGGTTTTAGAATTAATGGAGGCTACCGATCCGGTCAGGTTAACCTTCTTTTGAGTTCCGTAACCTATTACGACTATTTCTTCCAGCTCCTGTGAATCTTCTTGCAGTGTAATTGTAATTGATTTCTTTCCATTCAAAGAAACCGTCTGGTTGACATAGCCTATATAGGAAATGGTTAGAGAAGCCTTGTGAGTTACTTCAAGATTAAATCGGCCGTTAATGTCGGTAACGGTTCCGTTAGCTTCTGTACCTTGCTCAAGCACGGTGGCACCAATAATAGCTTCTCCGTTTTTATCAAGAACGATGCCGGTTATCTTAATTTTATTTTGTTGTATTGTATGGATTCCATTTACTTTTTTTGAAAATATGATGTAATCATTTGTATGCTCATACTTCAAATCTGTATTTTTCAGTAGTTCTTTCAGCATGTCGCTCACTTTGGCCTTCTTGTGCGATAGCGTAATCATCGTTTTCACATCCAATTCATGGCTGGCGTATACCACCAGACACTTGGTTTGTTTTTCGATTTCAGAAAATAATGTCTCTATTGTTATAGAGTTAGAAGGCAGTTCGATTATTGCGTTTTGTGCTATTCCGCTCGAAGCATACAGTTGAAAAGCACAGGTGAACATCATAAACAGGGCTGTTTTCATAATATTTAATGTTCTGTTTTTCATTTTTAGGTACAAAAGATGTACTAACAAAGGTTTTATTTTCATATCTTTGTATTCAATTAAGTTAATGATTCTGTCTTTGAAAGAATTTCGGAATGCCTTGCTTAATCCCGGTCGGTAGGTGTTGGCGCACCTATCGACTTTTTAGGATTGCAATGGGTAGTGGTGTTTGTTTATGGACTCATAGTTTTTGATTTTTTAGTTTGACAATTAGTTAACGGTATAATATAATTTCATTCGTGCTTTCATTTTTCTTTATTTTGAACGGATGTATTTTCCGGATGATCTGCAATACTTCCATTACGCCATCGCGTTGTCGAAATTTTCCAGTGTATTCGTATTCCTGGATAGATGTGTCTTTGATGGTAATTTTTATATCGTAATATAATTCCAGCTTTTTCACTATATCTTTTAATTTCTGTTTCTCAAAAGTATAGAGACCTTCTTTCCAAAGGACAGGGTTTTGCGTGATAGGTTTCACAGAGAAGTGTCCTTGAGTTTCGGTCAGTTTCTGTTTAGGTTGCAATACCATTCCGCATTGTTCTTTGTGTGGGAGATAAACCCTCACGGAACCTTCGAGCAGGGATACTGTCAGATCTTCTTCCGGATAATTGAATACATTGAATTGTGTTCCCAATGCTTTTATGTCTACTTTCCCTGTGGATACTATGAAAGGTGTGGGGCTTTTGGCTACCTCAAAGAATGCTTCTCCAGTTAGCTTCACCCAACGCTCTTCACTGAATGCCGATGGATAAGTAAGAACCGAATTTGCGTTTACCCATACTTTACTGCCGTCCGGCAATGTGATATGTGCACGTTGCCCTGCCGGGACAGATAATTTCTGGGTGAGTGGATGGGGGGCATCTGCCTTGCCGGGTGAAAAGGTAGTCCACCACCATGTGACGCTTATACAGAGGACGACAATTGCGGCATAACGTAAAAAAGACAGCAACACTCTTCTTCCTTTTTCAGCTTGGCGCACTTGCAGGAAGTGCCTGAGGCTCTCTTCACCTATTATTTCCTGTTTCTCTTGCGGGTGTAGCTTCATCAGCGATTGCAGTTGCTGACAGTACATCATCTCCTTTTTCAATTCTTGGTTGGAAAAGGCTTCTTGCAGTAAAGTTCTCCTTTCTTCTTTGCTGAGTTCTCCTGCGTAATATTTTATAATTCGATTATCCATTTCGGGCTTGTCTATATTATGTAAACAATGAAAGTGAGAAAATCCGCTAAAATAAAAATAAAAAAAATTAAGATAGGACAAATAAAAAGAGAAATAGAGGTAGGTTATCTTTTAATTCTTCCCGTAACCTCTTGTAGGCAATGGCCATTTGAGACTCTACGGTATTGATGGAAATTTGTAGTTCTTCAGCGATTTGCTTTTGTTTTTTTCCTTCCAGTTTGTTCATGATGAAGATTTTCCGACATCGTTCAGGAAGTGTCTGAAAGGCATTGTCTAATAGTTCCTCTATGCAGGTTTCATCGGGGAAATGGGTGTTAAGTATTTCTAAAGAATCATATTTCATGCGCATAGCCATATTGAATTCATTTTGCATATCAAGTACAGCTTCTTGCTCGAGCATTCTTTTACGTAAATAGTTCAGACAGCTGTTTTTAATGGAAGTGAAAAGATAAGCTGTCAGGTTAGCGTATGCGTCCAGCAGGTCACGCCGTTCATATAAATGTAGAAATACATCTTGGACGATATTTTCCGCATCATCTTCGGAGTATACATATTCGTTTGCGAAGTGTTTGGCCCGTGAATACCACGTGGTATAAAATTTTTCAAAATCTATCATTTACCCGAATATTGAATTAGTATATGGCAATTTGCTTATATTGATAAGGACTGATGTTGCAAAGATAAAAAGAAATATGGAAATGCCAATTGTCTACAAACTTATTCCGAAAACAAAATAGAGTTGGTTTTCGTATGGATTAGCTATCAGTTTACCAAAAACAGATGGAGTGAATCCGGATGAAATATTCAATGTTTTGGTAGCCGAAAGTCCGACATTAACTACATTAAATTTATCAGCGTATTCTCCTTCCCATGGGGTGAACCCGGCTTCGACAGCCAAGTCTACTCCCTTTACAGTGAATGGATAGCTGAGTTCGCAATAACTGGACCAGGCACGTCTTTCATTTTCCCGGTAATCGTTTCCGGCAAAGGTGGTATACCAGGCCAACGATAACGGGAAACTTTCACTAATGGTATAGACAGCTCCTGCTTCGAAGGTGTGACCTGTGGTGCGGGGAGTATAGTGGAAATAGTTGAATGGTTCGTCTTCACTTTGGTAAAAGTAGTTATTAAGGTACAGTTGGAGGTTTTTATATTCATACTCCAGCGTAAGGTCTATTTCATTATTCTCGTTTCTGAATTCTGTCGATCCCCATGCCGATAGGGTCCATCCTTTCCACTCTACGCCGAGAGTAGGCTGTACGGAAGCATTTCCGTTCTTCATTCCACGCCAGATGTAACTGCTTACCAGGTCGGCATTGATAAATACTTCTTGTGCCTGTATGGCAAAGGGGCAAAGGATGAAAGCTGCAAGTATGGCTAATTTCTTCATTAAAATGGCGGATTATTTTTTCGGGCTGCAAAGATAGGTAATTACTGGCAAAATTCGTGGCTGAGGGGCATCGATCTTTTCAGGGTAACGAATAAATGCACCGGCGGAGAAAAGGGAAGTTCATGATTTACCATGCTTTATCGTCAAAACGTCCCTCTTTGTCGAGTTCTTTTGTCGGGTATGGACAAAAGGGGGTATTTTTGTGGACTAATCTTCAGAAAGACTTTATCATAATGAAACAGATTAATAAGCAGCAATTACTGGAGCAGGTGGTTTATCTCGTCATCTGGCTGACTGTTATCTTCGTACCGTTGGTGGGCGACTATCTGTTTTCATCCATCAGTTCGATACATACCTTCAGTTGGCAGACCATACGGGTGGCATGGCTGTTGACGTTACCCTTTTTTCTGCTTTTTGTAGTGAACAACTATTTACTCGCCCCCCGATTGTTGCTTCGGAAGCGATATTGGCAGTATGCATTTTCGTTGATAGGAGTCATTGTTCTGCTTTTTTTCTTATATCCCTCCTTCAGCCGGCCGAGGCACAGGCAGTTCAACAACCCGATGCCTGTTCCTCCCGGTTATATTTATGAAGAACATTCGTCTCAACCACCCATGCCCAAGCGAGTGATGGATCCGCTCCGGCAGGGGCCTTATCCTTTGCCGGGTTATCTTTTTGGACGTTTCTCACTGGCTTTACTGGTAGTGGGGTTCAATGTGGCTATCAAGCTTCTATTCAAGTCCATGCGGGATGAAGAGGCACTGAAAGAGTTGGAACACCAGCATCTGCAATCGGAATTGCAATATCTGAAGTATCAGATCAATCCGCATTTTTTTATGAATACGCTCAACAACATTCATGCACTGGTCGATATGGATGCCGGGAAAGCCAAGAAGACCATTGTCGAACTCTCTAAACTGATGCGTTATGTGCTTTACGAAGCAAGTAATAAAACGATTTTGCTTTCGCGTGAGATACAGTTTCTCGATAACTATATTACCCTGATGAAGCTTCGTTATACCGATAAGGTTTGCATCATGTGCGACATGCCCGGCGAAATACCAAAAGTACAGATACCGCCTTTACTCTTTATCTCTTTTGTAGAGAATGCGTTTAAGCATGGAGTGAGTTATCAGAAAGAGTCGTTCATACGAGTTACCATGACTGTAGAAGATGGGAAACTTGCGTTTCGCTGTTCCAACAGCAATTGGGGAAAATCCGGTGAACAGAATCATGGCATCGGATTGGAAAATGTCCGTAAGCGGTTGAGGCTTTTGTTCGGGCAGGACTATACCCTGTCTATCAACGAGCGCGAGGGTAGTTTTAACGTTTTATTAATCATTCCTCTGTTATGATAAAATGCATTGCTATTGATGACGAGCCGTTGGCGCTTGAACAATTGGTAGGTTATATTTCACGTGTCCCTTTCCTGCAACTAATTGCTTCCTGTCAGGATGCTTTCGGTGCCATGCAGGTGCTTTCTGAAGAAGAAATTGACTTGATGTTTGTCGATATTCATATGCCGGACCTGAACGGACTCGATCTGGTGCGTTCATTGGTAGTGAAACCTCTGATTGTGTTTACTACCGCCTATCCGGAATATGCTGTTGAAGGTTTTAAAGTGGATGCGGTGGACTATCTGTTGAAGCCGTTCGAGTTTCAGGATCTCCTGAAGGCGGCGGATAAGGCACGTAGGCAGTTTGAGTATCATTTGCAGGATTACGGGGGAGGGGCAGAACCGGATTTGCTGGAACGGGACGGTTCGTTGTTTGTGAAGTCCGAATCCAGGATTATCCGTATCAATGTGGCGGATATTTGTTATATCGAAGGCATGAGCGAGTATGTGCGCATTTACACGAATATGGCGGATAAGCCGGTAGTCACTCTGCTGAGTATGAGAAGACTGGAAGAGCGTCTGCCGCAAGAAATGTTTATGAGAGTACATCGCTCCTATATCGTCAATCTCCGGAAAATAACGGAGGTCTCACGGTTGCGCATCATTTTTAATAAGAATATATACATACCTGTCGGCGACAATTATAAGGAGAGGTTTACAGAATATATCAACAAGATTTGTATCAGCAGTTAAGGTCGGGTTACAGGCCATAAGAACGGGCTGTAATCTACAAGTGGATTACACCTTGCAGACTACAGCCCGTGGCTCTGTAACTTGTAGTTTCTTACTTGATTCCCAGTTTCTTTGCGATATCTTTAGGAAGCGCATCTTTGTGAACCAGAATATTCATAGTCTTGTAAGCAACGAAAGCTTTAGAAGCATACCAGGTACCTTTGTACTTGTTATTAGTGCCCCAAGAGTTTTTCACCATAAAGTATTCTTTTCCGTTCTGATCTTTGGCGATACCGTAGATAATCATTCCGTGGTCATCGGTTGTTTCCCAGTTATCGAAAGCCGTCTGGCGCATTTCCTGGGTAACTTTAATTTCCGGCAGTGGCTTTGAAGTCAGTTCTTTGCGTTTGTCAGCGGCGGTCATTCCGGTCCAGCGGGCCATATCCGAACCTGTCAGTTCAGCACCCTTGGCTGCGTCCGGCATTACAGCGATGCCGTCACGGGTAAATCCTTCTTCGCTGACGTCACTACCCCATGCGAACGTGTATCCGTTTTTTACAGCATTGTCCATTACAGCCATGAATTCGTCAAGCGGCAGGTTGTATGACAATCCGTTGCGCCAGTTGTCCTGAATTTCGATGGCAAACTGTGAATAGAAGGGGTGGTGTGTGTATGAAGTCAGAGATACATAGTCGTCCGGATTCAAACCCAGAGACTGTGCAAAAGTCATCGGAGTATATTCTTTACCTTTGTAAGTGAAGTTCTCCGGACATTGTCCGAGGTAAGTGTCATAGATGGCGCAAAGACCCTTTTTCCATACCGGAGTCAGTTTCTTCAGTTTGCCTTTGGCAATGGCGTTTACATAACCTTCCGCTGTTGCATCCAGTTCGTTGTGAACGGGCAGTGAGTCACCATACATGATTCCCGGCATGGCTTCTTGCGGAACAAGTCCGTAGTTCTTCATACAGAACATGATGTCATAGAAGCTTCCGCCCGGAGAGAAGGAGCTGTCGCCATGATAGCGGACATAGTTAACGGCGCGGTCAACCATTGTGTGGTGTACAACGAACATTTCAGAAAGATCGTATTCGCCTTTTCCCGTACGGAGCAGTTCCGATTCGAGGAAGCCGAGGCTCGAGAAGCTCCAGCAAGTGCTTGAACGATTCTGGTTTTTGATGGATGTAATCGGGTTTTCTTTCACTGTCGTGAAAACGAAGCCTTCTTCTTTTGGTTTGTCTTTGCCCAATGCGCTCAGACTAATCAAGCCTAAAGCGGCCAGGAGGATTGTCTTTTTCATTATTATGTCGTTTTTATTAATATTTATGCGACAAAGATAGCTGAATATCCTTAAATATGGAAATGAACGCTTATCTTTGCTATCAATATTTTAATGTTTCATTTATAAAAACTTAAACCGATGAAAAAGAATCTTTATTGGATGGCAGCAGCATTCATCACTTTAACTGCCGTAGGTTGTACAAATGCGAAGAAAGCCGATGTGTCTGCGGCGGGCAACGATACCACACAAGTGGTAGATATGCATACAGCCGAAACCTCTCTCGATTACTATGGAGTTTACAAAGGTACGACTCCGGCTGCCGATTGTCCGGGTATAGAACTGACTCTGACCCTGAAAAAGGACCGCACTTATACATACCACTGGCTTTACATTGACCGCAAAGATGCCGAGTTTGATGAAACCGGCACATTCACGGTAAAAGACAATCTGCTGACACTTACTGAAAAAGGAGGCGAAGTCTCTTACTTTAAGGTGCAGGAGGGCAGCCTGGTGATGCTGAACAATGAGAAACAACCTGCTACCGGTGCTTTGGCCGATGCTTACGTTCTGAAGCAGGAAGAAGTGTTCTGTGATTAGTCTATTGTATTTTCGCCCGGTATGTCCGTTCCGAGAAGGTAAAGTTGAAGAAGAGTGCCAGCCCTTGTTCCCGTTGCATACCGTTGGGCAGATGGAGTTGATCACTGTATTTCACTCCTAACGAGAGGACATTTCCGTTATAGAGAGTGAAGTTGCTTCCTGCACTGATGTAGTAGTTGGTTGCTTTCTTCTTCTGGATGACCATATATGAATTGTTGACGCCCGCTCCGAGTAACAGTTTCATCGGATTGCGGTAGATATTGCCTGCTGTGTAGGCCATACCTGCCGATAACCGGTGTTGGTTTTCGAAGCGGACGTTGCTTTTTGAAGACTTCATGCGGCTCCAATCCGTATATTTGTATTCGGCTGTCAGCATCCAGCGGAGGCTATTGTATGATAATCCCGCCCCGATAAATTGCGGGAGGCATTGGCGCACATAACGTTGGCTTTCATCAATCGACTCGCTGCCCGACGAACTGCTCACCGACAGATTGTTGTCTTGTGCCAGATCTTGTGAGTATCCGTATACAAGTCCTGCTACAATGGACTTATCCCTGTTTAGAGAAAACTTGTATTGCACGCCGAAATCGACATAAAAAGCATGCTTGTAAGAACTCTCTTCCACACTGAGACTTCCCTGGGTCTCTGTTTGTTTGATGGTTCCGGTCACGTACGAAAGATTAGCACCGACAGAGAAACCTTTGAAAAGGCGGTAGGCGGTACTGATACCCATTTTAGATAGCCCCCCTTCTCCTTCAAAAAGTGATGATACGGTGGAATTTCCGGTTCCCGTGATGTCCTGATCCAGTGTGATAGCATATCCCATACCGCTGACCGGTGCCATAAATACAGCCCCGTACCAATGGGGAGTGAGACGGCAACCGATGCTGAGGTTATTCAGGTTTCCCACTACCGAATGATTGCTTGTTCCGGTTTGGGTGTAGATTTTGTATGCCCCCATCAGTCCGGCGTCTATCAGAAAACGTTGTCCTTCGATGGCGGTAAGTGAGGCAGGATTGGCAGTATTCAGGAAGTTATAGCTTTGCAGGGCGATTCCCGCTCCGCCCAGTCCGGCGTACTGTCCGCCTTCTCCGGTTGAAAGTTCGCCCAGGCCGAACATGGATGTAGGGGAATTGGTTGTGTTCTGACTATATATTAATAAGGTGGAGTGACAAAGCGTAAGCAGTAGAATCAGCTGTCTTTTCATGGGTTATATGTTTTATAAAGTATGGTTAGTTTCACGGGGCTACTGTCCGGGTGGCCGGCATCTCCGAATACGACTCCACTCAGGGTGGTGAAAAACAAATTGTCCGGAAGCATCAGCTGAAGGATTTTTCGGTTGTATCCCACTGTCCCCAGATTGCTTTGCAGGAAAGAGGTAATATCGAAAGAGTAATAGGTCTCTTCTCCCATCATTTCGTCCGTTACCAGGCTTCCGGTTTGTACCGAACTGCCTGAAATATCCGTCACGACATCTTCCGTTACATTGTTTTCATCGGCTGTATATAGTGTCAGCGATTCGGGGAGAGGATACCGTTCGCCATACGTCTCTTTTACCGGATAAAGGCGGAGGAGCGCACTTTCGATAGTTACCAGTCTGCCTTCGGCGCGCAAGTCATTGAGGAATGGGAAGTCGATGTTGAGATACATTCCCGTCAGTCCTTGCAGGTAGGCCTGGTGGTCGGACTTTTCCGAAGGAAGCCCGTTATTGATTCCGCTTTGTAAGGAGGAGAGGGCTGTCCGGCTACGGTCACAACTGACTTGGTTGAACCTCAAGTCGCTGTTGGCCGGGAAACTGGCGGACAGTTCCGTTGCGTCTGTTTTCGTCTGGTGATAATAAAGTGTGATGCACAGGCTTGAATCATTCACCATGAAACCGTTGATACAACTTCCTCCCTCTTCGGGAATGAATGCAATGCCCTTGAAATAGTCGCGGAAGTATTCCTGTGACTCCATCTCGCGTGATCCGTTTTGGAAACGTTCGAACCACTCGAGTCCCCATTCGTCGGGGAGGCGGATTTCGTGTTCCCGGGTGGTTTCGCCCGGAGTGGGAGTGAAGGTGAACGAAGCTAAGGGAGTGGCATGGTAAGCCACTGTCGATTTACTATACAAGTATCCTTCGTCCAGCGACAGATTTTCTGAGAGGCTGTGCAGTGAGATGCGTTGCGGATTCAGAGTATCTCCCAGATAGTTGCCCGAAGAGTAGAACCGGATGGTAATGGAATCGAAACCATAATCGGCGTCTTCGCTGAATGAAACTCCCGGTACGTCATATTCTGCATAGAAAGCGGTTTTTATTTTGCCCCAGACGGGATCGTCAATGGTTCCTATCTGGCAGATTGTGTCGCCCGATGTGGCAAGAGAATCACTCAGGATAGTGCTGATGCGGACCGTGCAAGTATCGGTCTGCACCGTCCGCAGGGAACTTTCCACCCATTTGCCTCCTACTGTCGACAGTTCGTCCCGGCAAGAGGCAAGGAGGGATATTAAAAGAGTGATGAATAAAAATGATAGGGTTTTCTGTTTCATTAATCGGATAATTTTGCCGCAAAAGAAGTCGATTTCTCTTCCCTGTTAAAAAACTATCGACTAACCGGAATGATTTATCGACTGCATTTTGGTTGGTAGAGAGAATGTGTCTGTTAGTCGATCCTTTTTTTCACCCTTACTGATGTCGTCTACATTTGCGGTCAGTAATTAACGATTAAAAAACAGAATAAAAGAATGACTGGAATAGAAAAAACTGTAGCGAGTAAGTCCGCGTCCGGAGCATTGGTGCTTTGTGCCATACTCTTTTGTTTGTGTGCCTGTACGGAAGATGCTTCCTATACGGCCGGAGTATGGTACCGGCGTTCGGACTTTGACGGGGTAGCACGGACCGATGCTGCCGGTTTCACCATTGGCAACAAAGGGTACATCTGCGGAGGCTATAACGGAAAAACGACCCGGCTCGCCGACACTTGGGAATATGATATCGACAATGACTGGTGGACTCAGCGTGCCGATATGCCCGGTACGGTCCGCAATGCTGCCACCGGCTTCTCGGTAGGTAGCAAAGGGTATGTCACTACCGGATACAATCCCGATCAGAAATACCTGTCCGATACGTGGGAGTATAATCCGGAAACGAATAGTTGGAGGCAGATGGACGACTTCAAGGGAGGAGCCCGCTATTATGCCCTTGGCTTCGGGATTGATAATTATGGTTATGTGGGAACCGGTTACAACGATAATTACCTGAAGGACTTTTATCGTTTCGACCCTACTGCCGCAGCCGGTTCACAATGGACTATCGTGAACGGTTTCGGAGGACAAAAGCGTCAGGGAGGTACGGCATTTGTCATCGACGGGAAAGCTTATGTCTGCGGAGGGCAGAACAATAATTCCGATGTATCGGACTTCTGGTGCTTCGACCCTTCCGCTGCTACACCTTGGACACAATTGAGAGACATCGCCAATACGAGTGATGATGATTACGATGATGACTATACATCTATTGTCCGTTCCTATGGAGTCAGTTTTGTGATCGATGGAAAAGCTTATCTGACTCTGGGTTCCACTGCCGGAGGAAGCTATTATTCGAATTATTGGATTTATGATCCGGCAACCGATCTTTGGGAAGGTGACGACCTGACGGCGTTTGAAGGAAGTACCCGTATCCATGCTGTTTGCTTCTCTACCGGGACCCGGGGTATTGTTGCGACGGGTGGCAGTGGTTCGAGTTCTTACTTTGACGATGCCTGGGAACTGAAACCTTATGAATATGAAGAGGAATAAGAAGCTACTTTGTATGATATGCGTTGCCTGCGCTGTTTCAGTCCTCTTTTTCTATGATCGGCATGAAGCTTGTACGTATCGTCTCAAAGTAATTGAAACAGAAAATGGGAACGGATATGGTTATCAGATTCTTTGTGGCGACCGGGTAGTGATCTGCCAACCATACATACCTTCCCTTCCGGAGCGGAAAGGGTTTGCTTTGGAAGAAGATGCCCGGAAAGTAGGCAACCTGGTATTGGAACGGATCAAGCAGGGAAATGATTTTACAATATCGGCTGCCGACCTGAAGGGGCAGGGAATTACCGGCGATTAGTGAACAGGTGTTTTAGGATACATTCGAAACTATGTTCCCGTTAGTTTAAAACCAAAGTCCTCTGGGTTTTTAACTAACGGGTTTTACCTCTTAAATCAACAAGCCTTTGGTTTTAAATCAATTTTGTGTGTTGTTATAATCTTGTTTTCCTGTTGGTTATCTTTCTCTTTTATTCTTTCTTATTCCTCTGTATCTTCGTTTTACTGATGACAAACAGGAACTTTGAAGCGGAAATAAGGAAAGTAAACAGAGTGTCCATATATTCTTTTCAGTGCCTTTTTATATGAATCAATATTTAAACCCGCTCTAAAACTATTTTTTCTTTTGGTTTGTTTTATCTTTGCATAGACACACTTCACACAAAAACATGCTTGTATGCAGAGAGCCAAAAAAAATTATCTTATTTATGTAATCATGTTGCTCCTTTTCGGGGCACTTATTTACATGGCTATCGAGGAAGGTGACCGTTTTTCACACCATGTGGTAGCATCATCAGCTGTTGCGGAGGAGACTCCTTTCGCTATGTTTTGTCAGTTTGTCACCGACAACCTGCATCATCCGTTAAGTATATTGTTGATACAGATAATCGCTGTCTTGTTGATGGTGAGGCTTTTTGGTTTTCTGTTTAAACATATCGGGCAGCCGGGGGTGATTGGTGAGATTGTGGCGGGAATTGTGTTGGGACCTTCCGTGTTGGGCTATTTCTTTCCGGATGTATTCCAGGCCCTGTTCCCTCCGGAGTCCCTTACGAATCTTGAATTATTGAGCCAGGTCGGTCTGGTACTTTTCATGTTTGTGATCGGAATGGAACTCGATTTCAGTGTACTTAAAAACAAGATCAACGAAACATTGGTCATCAGCCATGCAGGTATATTGGTTCCGTTCTTCCTCGGCATCGTTGCATCTTACTGGATTTATGAAGAATATGCCGCTGCCCAGACAAGTTTCCTGCCGTTTGCCCTTTTCATCGGTATCTCTATGAGTATTACCGCTTTCCCGGTATTGGCCCGCATCATTCAGGAACGGAATATGACGAAAACTCCTTTGGGAACTTTGGCCATAGCTTCGGCTGCTAATGATGATGTCACTGCCTGGTGTTTGCTGGCTGTAGTCATAGCCATTGCCAAGGCCGGAACATTTGCCAGCGCTCTTTATGCCATCGGGCTGACTGCCCTTTATATCATAATCATGTTTATGGTGGTACGGCCGTTTCTCAAGAAAGTAGGAGAGGTGTATGCCAATCAGGAGGTGATTAATAAAACATTTGTGGCCCTGATTCTGCTGATTTTGATTATTTCCTCTACGCTTACCGAGATTATCGGTATTCATGCCCTGTTCGGAGCCTTCATGGCAGGAGTCGTGATGCCTCCCAGCCTGGGATTCCGTAAAGTGATGATGGAAAAAGTGGAAGACATTGCTCTTGTCTTTTTCCTTCCGCTTTTCTTTGCCTTTACCGGGTTGCGTACGGAGATTGGATTGATTAACAGTCCGGCGCTTTGGGGAGTCTGCCTGTTGTTGATTACGGTTGCTGTGGCAGGAAAACTGGGTGGTTGCGCCGTTGCCGCCCGTTTGGTGGGAGAGTCGTGGAAAGACAGTTTTACTATCGGTACGCTGATGAATACACGGGGATTGATGGAGTTGGTTGCATTAAACATCGGATACGAAATGGGAGTGCTTCCACCTTCTATTTTTGTAATCCTGGTCATTATGGCTCTGGTGACTACCTTCATGACCACCCCGTTGCTGCATTTTGTTGAACAGATTTTTGCCCGTCGCGAAGAACGTTTATCGGCTAAGTTGAAGTTGGTCTTTTGTTTTGGACGCCCGGAGTCGGGACGCAGCCTGCTTTCCGTCTTTTTCTTATTATTTGGAAAAAAGATGAAAGCTGCCCATGTGGTCGCTGCCCATTTTACGGTGGGGACGGACTTAAACCCATTGAATGCAGAGCAATATGCCCGTGATAGTTTCTCGCTGGTGGACGAAAAAGCTTCCGAGTTGGGACTTAGTGTTGAAAACCGTTACCGGGTGACCGATAAATTGGTGCAGGATATGATCCGGTTGGCACGAAAAGAGCGTCCTGACATGTTTCTGCTGGGAGCAGGAAGTAAGTACAGACCGGATGCTGCCGGAGGCAGCGGAGTGTTATGGCTCTCTCTGTTTCGTGATAAGATAGATGATGTGATGGAACAGGTGAAATGTCCGGTAGCCGTTTTTGTCAACCGTGGTTATAGCGGAAACGTCCCCGTCTCTTTTGTGTTGGGTGGGGTGATCGATGCTTTTCTGCTTACTTATCTTGAGAGTATGCTGGAGGGGGGCGCACAGGTACATCTTTTCCTCTTCGATACGGATGATGAGGCTTTCCGGCAGTCTACAGAGCCGATACTGGCCAAATATTCCTCCCGGATACGAACGCAATCCTTTAATAGCGCCGTTGATCTGGCTTCGGTAGCAAAGGACGGCTTGCTTGTGATGAGCCACCTGTCCTATACGAAGTTGTCCGAAGAGGAAGAAGTGTTCCGTGATTTTCCTTCCTTGTTAGTCATCCGGCGGCCTAAGAAAAACTAAGGTACTACTAATTTCTAACGATTAATTATTCTGAAAGATGACAATCGATAATCAAACCGGTCTGGTGCTTGAAGGCGGAGGTATGCGCGGAGTGTTTACCTGTGGGGTACTGGACTATCTAATGGACCATGATATTCGTTTTCCTTATACGATCGGGGTGTCTGCAGGGGCTTGTAACGGCCTTTCGTATATGTCCCGACAGCGTGGGCGTGCCAAGTACAGTAATATCGACCTGTTAGAAAAATATCATTATATCGGGCTGAAACATCTGCTTAAGAAACGGAATATTCTGGACTTCGATCTCCTCTTTACGGAGTTTCCCGAGCATATACTTCCATACGATTATCAGGCATACTTCAATTCTCCCGGGCGTTATGTGATGGTGACTACCAATTGCCTGACCGGAGAAGCCAATTATTTTGAGGAGAAAGAGGATAAAAACCGTGTGATCGACATTGTCCGTGCTTCCAGCAGCCTTCCTTTCGTTTGCCCCATAGCTTATGTAGACGGTATTCCCATGCTGGACGGAGGTATTGTCGACTCTATTCCTTTGCAACGTGCCATAGACGATGGATATCGGAACAATGTGGTTGTCCTTACCCGGAACCGCGGTTATCGGAAAGAGAATAAAGACATCCGCGTTCCCTCTTTTGTTTATCGTAAATATCCGAAGATACGTGAAGCGTTGAGCAGGCGTTGTGCTGTATACAACGAACAGTTGGAGATGGTTGAGCGTATGGAAGAAGAGGGAAATATAACTGTTATCCGGCCCCGGAAACCGGTTGTTGTCGATCGCATTGAACGTGACATTCATAAACTGACCGATCTGTATGAAGAAGGATACGAATGTGCGAAGCAGAAGTTTGAAGTTGGCTGATATCCCGGCAAAGAATGTGGATGTTTTAAGAAGCCGGGTCACAAGTGGTTGAAAATAAAGTTAAAAGTCTGATTGGTAAAGTAACAAGTAGGTTACAGCCATGTTCCTATATAACGTCACTATAAAAAGAATATATATGGATACCTTGAAAATGCTGGCTGTTGTAACGGGAACGGATATGTATGCTGATGGAAATCTGGAAACAGGGTTGTGGCTCAGTGAGTTGACCCACATCTATCATTGTGCGGAAGAAAAGGGATATGAAATAATCATAGCAAGCCCCAAAGGTGGCAACGTCCCTGTTGATCCGGAAAGTTTAAAGCCGATGGTTTTAGACAAACTTACGAAAGGGTATTGGGATGATCCTGAATTTAGGAATGAGTTGCGACATGCGAAGAGTTTGGACGAGGTTGCCGGAGAGCTGTTTGATTGTATCTATCTGGCGGGCGGACATGGTACGATGTATGATTTTCCTAATAATACCACTTTGCAGACGATTATTAAGGAGCATTATGAGCATACTAAAATAGTAGCCGCGATCTGCCATGGTGTAAGTGGGCTTTTGAATGTCAAATTGTCCAACGGAGAGTATCTTATAAAAGATAAAAGGCTCACAGGATTTTCCTGGTTTGAGGAAAGTGTTGCCAGGAGAAAGAAGGAGGTACCTTTTGATCTTGAAGCAGAGTTGAAAAAGAGAGGAGCCGATTACGAAAAAGCATTGATTCCGATGACCTCAAAAGTAGTGGTGGACCATAATCTGATAACGGGGCAAAACCCGTTCAGTTCAAAAGAAATGGCGGAGGTGGTAATGCAACAATTAAATGGGAAAAATAATTTGATCAGATAAAAATGAATTTAGAGGAAGTCTTAAATTATCGTCGTTCTGTACGGGTGTTTGATAGAGAGAAACAGTTGGATCCGGAAAAGGTGAAACATTGTCTGGAACTGGCAACGTTGGCACCCAACAGTTCAAATATGCAATTGTGGGAGTTTTATCAGGTCACACAACCAGAGTTGCTGGCAAAGATATCCAAAGCCTGTCTTGACCAGACTGCGACTTCAACAGCTTCAGAGATTGTCGTTTTTGTTACACGTCAGAATTTATATCGGAGCAGGGCCAGGTTTGTACTCGATTTTGAAAGAGGGAACGTCAGACGAAACAGTCCCCGGGAGCGTCAGGAAAAACGTATCAAGGACAGAGAACTCTATTATGGAAAGTTAATGCCGTTTCTTTATGCCCGCTTCTTTGGCATACTGGGTTTTTTGAGAGTTTTATTGACTAAAGCCATCGGCCTTTTCCGCCCTATTGTGCGTGAGGTTTCCGAGGGTGATATGCGTGTCGTCGTCCATAAATCTTGTGCGCTTGCCGCTCAGACATTTATGATTGCAATGGCCAACGAAGGGTATGATACTTGTCCCTTGGAGGGCTTTGACAGTAAACAAATGAAGAAACTGTTGAAATTGCCTCATGGTGCCGGGGTGAACATGGTGATTGCCTGTGGAATACGGGATGGAAATAAAGGAATCTGGGGTGAACGGGGCAGAGTACCGTTTAATGAAGTTTATCATAGAGTTTAATGTTGCTTGTATCCGTTTAGGCCATAATACAAAATGTAAGCTTCTCCGGCAATGACCAACAGCCATGTCCAAAGCCAGTTGCCACCCATCACATCGGCAAAGATTCCTTGCAGAAGAGGAATAATACCTCCTCCGATGACTCCCATTGTCAGCACTCCGGATGCCTTAGTGGTATATTTCCCCAGTTTGTCGGTTGCCAATGTAAAAATGGCCGGCCACATGATAGAGTGAAAAAGCCTATCAACGTCAAGATCCAGGGATTGGCCGTCAACATCGCAAGCACGAGTAGTATGATGGCCCCGATAGAGGCTGTCACCAATTGCTTTTCAGAAGGGATTCGCCTGATAAAGGAGCCTAAGAAGCGTCCCAATAGCAGCAATCCCCAATATAAAGCGGCCATATGCGTGGCATTTGAGGCGAACGATCCTCCGAGTTCGGATGCATACATATTGACATTGGCTCCGACGGCAACCTCGATGCCTACATAGAAGAAAATTCCCCATACCCCTAATTTGAGATTTCTGAATGACCATACGCTTTTATCGAGGTTTTCTCCCGGTGCTTGGAGTACATTGCCGATAGAAGGCATTTGTATTCTGCCGACAAAAAGGGTGACAATCAACATGATCAGAATCAATACGATCAGCGGGATAATAAATTGCTTCGTCACGATGTCATGCAAGGGTGTTCCGTGAAATATCAGATAACTGATTACCAACGGAGCGATAGCCATGCCGATCGAGTTGCTCGTTCCACCGATCATCTGCCGCTGCAAGGCCGTCGTTTTACCAATCTGGCAAACCGTGAGATATAGATTGAGCACTACTTGCAGGATCGTGGCGGCTACACCGATCACGAAAGAGCCGATCAGAAAAATGAAAAAGCCGACAGAGATAGGGTTGCCGATGATGGTGACCTGCATGGGTGTATATATATGGAAAAGCACGGCTGCTTCATAGATCGCCAGTCCGGCGATAAGTATCAGCAAGGCAAGAAAAGACGTTTTTCGGTATCCGTATTTTTCCAGCCATCGTGTCCCGAATCCTTCGGATAGGGGATAGGCAAGGAACCATGAGAAATTCAGCATCGTCACCAATGCATTGGTGATATTACCATCATGGGGCAGCATAGCTGTTTGTAACGGTATCTGAAACTGTTGATTGATGACGGTGAAAAGTCCTACAATAAAATACAATATCAGCATTACCGTAAATACGGTAAATACGTTCACGACCTTGGCTTGATTACGCTTTTGATTCATAAGAGATCATTTGGATTACATGCTTTGGAAACAATCTTTCGTCTTGAAAGTTGAGTAAAAACATATTATTTACCCATATTATAATGAAATTTGAAAGACTTCTTCATTCTGGCAGCGAACTAAATATGAAGTGCCCCCAAAAGTCAGACACAAAACTTTTGGGGGACACTTTAGTTGGACACACCTTCATAACGGGCAGACGCAATAGAGGTCGTTTTTATTCCTTTTTCAAAACACTTGCCGGATTCAGGTGCATTATTTTATAAATCTTGTATGCCGTAACCAAGAAGATCAAAAGGGCCATCGTGAAGAACAACAAGATTCCCCAATTCCAACTATATATGCTTTTCAAACTACTTTTTTGTGCGATCCCTATCAACACCAATCGTACTAACGGATAGATAATTACGAAGACAGATAGGTAAATAATCAGATAGATTTTGCCGAATAACAGGGCAATCACTTTCGGGGTAGCCCCGTTTATTTTTCGGATGGCTACTTCCTTTTGACGGTTTACCACATCCATGGAGATTCCGGAATAAATACTTAATATCAACAAGAGTATACTGACTATTGCCAACAACAGGGATGCTGTCTGCAAGAGTGCTGCAGTTCCCATAACGGACTGTTTGGAATCACCCGTATTACGAATATCAAGAGGCAATGTCTCAGGTACATAACGCCGGCAGATCTCTGTTATTTTTTCCAGGGCGACCGGAGTAATATCCGAATGGAGGGTTTTAAAGTAATAGGTGTAGGCTTGCGGATTAACTAAAAAGACAGAACCGACTGCCCTGTTCTGAGCATTTTCCTTGTTCAGTGCGCGGTAAGTTCCGGCAATCCGGTATTCTTTGCCATCCAACGTGACACTGCCTTCTATACTATCCCTCTGCAATTGTTCTTTAAACTGTTCGCTTATATAAACAAAACCTTGAGCATCCTTATCCACCAATTTTCCGGAAAACGGGATCTTGAAGAACTCAAAATAATGGGGCTCTGCTTGGATCATCAGCACATTTCCTCTCGGCTTTCCGTTTTTCATGTAGGTCATGTAGGTATAAACATCGGCATCGAAAGTATTGAAAGCGGATGTCCGATCGGTTATCTCGGACAAGGACTGGATATCCGAAAGAATGGCATCCATGTTTTTCTGCATGCGTATGGTATTGACCGATATTGAAATCACCCGGTTCTCTTCTTCCGTGCTCAAAGGATGGTACATTCCTTCAAACATCTCATTGAATAAAAGCGTTATGCCAAATACACCGCCTGTGAAAAGGATGGAGATCGCCAATTGCAAAGCAATCATGAAATTGCGGAACACATGCCGCTTCTGTCTCTGTACGACCGAATGGAGGACACTCAACCGGCGTAACCGATAGATAGGATAAAGAATGGCGAGCATGCAGATCAACAACAAAACGAGATACAAGCCTAATTGTGAACCATATAGATCTACCAAGGAGAATGAGATCATGTCTTCCGGACGGATGTATGTATATGCCAAAGAGAGGGTGATTTCCGTCACGGCCAATGACAGAAAGAAAGCGACAGATAGCATCCAGAAGATCTCGGCGAAAAGTAAGGCAAACAATCCTTTGATGTCCGAACCGATACATTTGCGAAGCACCAGTTCTCGTTGCCGGTTATAGAACATCTGGATAATGAACTTCAGAAAATTGATCAAACCAGACAATAAAATCAGAGAAGCTATAAACCGGGCGAGCAGAATACTTATCGTTCTTTGGACGCTGTCATTCTGTTCCGACTCCAGGGAAGCATATAAATAGATATCCTGGTCTCCATGCTTCCAGGTCAGGTTCTTTAACTGTTTATTCAGGCTTTCCGTCGTGGTTTGTCCGGTGAGACGTGATCTGATACTGAGTGGAGTACGGGACTTTGCGGACAGGGGAAAATAACAATCGATTGTTTTTCCACGATGATCTTTTTCTTCTGTCAAAGCAACATTGACAATTTTATACACCATAAGATCAGACGAGTCGTTAGCCTCTGTCTCCTGACGGATGACTTGACCTATCGGATCTTCTTGTCCAAATGCTTTCCGGGCAAACGATTCGGAGACGATCACCTCATTGGGAGCTGTTATCTCTTGATTGCCATACTTCAATTTGAACGAATTATAGGTGAAATAATTAGATGATACATTTTTGAACGACACCAAAAACGGCAGTTCCCGTTGTTTTTTGTCGATGGCCGTAATTTCTTTTCCATTGCTATAAGAGGAAGAAGCCACAAGGGTATCTATGCCCGCTATCGGCAACTCTTTCAGATAATCAAAATCCTCCTTAAACAAATAGATATCAGCGGCTGTCTGGGAAGATGATCCGAGCAACCGAATGCTGTATTCATTATCATCGGACAGTTCAATCTTACCGGATACGGCATCAATAAAATAATTCATCATGCAGAAGCAGGTGATGCCTATCGCCAAACAAATAGCCGAAATAAGACTATGAACTTTAAAGTTCATTAAATTGCGTAATGCTACTTTCAAGTAATGCTTAATCATGTTCTATTACTGTTTTTTCTTTATACTTGCAAGAATCATGCCATATAGCTAAATAGCTATTATATAATACAATATATTCTCGAACGCTTTCTTGTTATTGTGCGAACACGCACAAAGGCAGTTCACTATCGCACAATTACATCCGGCTGCCCCTCTCGGAACAAAAAAGTGAATATATGCGTTAAGAACTGATTCATAACGCATTAAACAGAGAAGTTCGGAAATAGGAACAATGGCAATAAAGCAAGGGAATGTGGAAAAAACGGCTGATACCCACCCACTCAAAACGGTGATATCCGTTCACTTTTTATCATTATCATCCATGTTGGGCAAAAATAGTTATTTTTTTCTCATGCTTTCACCTTTTAGCTCAAAACGTATGCCTGTATGTACGATTCTGTCCAAAATGGCATCTGCCGCTGTGGTATTTGTACCCAGTATATCATACTAGTGGGCTATTGGCTAATAATCAGAATATAAACTACTTTTTAAGGGACGACTAATTACAGTTGAGTTATTTGAGAATATGCAAAAGAAGGCAATCGGTTGAAAATTAATCTATTATATTCATTTTTTTGAGTTTTGGAGGTGAGTTACGATTTAGTAACGAAACTATGTTTTAGATTTATCGTCCTGTTTATAAATAACTTCCGCATAAAGAAGAGCGAAACAGGTAACGGATTTGCAACAAGCGAACTTCGGTGAAGCTCTTCATTTTTCGAGTAGTTCTTTAGCTCGAATGTAAAGGTACAAAAGTTTTTGGAGTAGCAAAACAAAAGTTGCTACTCCTCGCTTAAATCACCACTCTCCTCGATGGAATTGATTTCTTGGATGAGTAATGCCTGAAGTTCGTCTTTGGGCAGCAACAGTTGATACTCGGCTACCCCAATCGGCTTGTTTATATCTTGCAAAGCAATCTCTACATCCAAGTGGTCCTTGTCGGCGCAAAGAATGATACCGATTGACGGGTTCTCATTCTCTCCTTTTTCCAAGCGGTCAAGCAGCGAAAGGTAGAGATTCATCTTGCCTACATACTCTGCCTTGAAGGCCCCGAGCTTCAATTCAATCGCAACGAGCGACCTCAAACCTCTGTGAAAAAAGAGCATATCCACTGCATATTCCTTATTGTTATACTCCAGACGATATTGGTTTCCGATAAAAGAAAAACCTTTGCCCAACTCCAGTATAAACGACTTGATTTTAGATACTAATCGCTTCTCCAGTTCCAACTCCTTAACAGGCTCTGTTATTCCAAGGAATCCCAAGTTGTACGAACTTTTAAATACTTCATTCGCATAGTCGGCTTGTGCCATCGGCAGTACGGCATCAAAATTATTCGTTTTGATTTTCGTCTGACGGGATGCGTAGGTATTCATCTTTATCGCATTGAGCAACATATCTCTCGACCAACCTTTCTGCAAGCACTCTTCGGCGTAGAATAGGGTTTCATTAGCAGGCAATGCCTTGTCTAAAAGTAGCAAGTTGTGTCCCCACGGCAAAACTGCTACAGCTTGTAGCAGTTTTGTATCTTCTTGATAATAACGCTCATATAATCGCTTCATGTTCCAAAGGTTACGAGGTGATAACCCCATATCAGGAAACTGCTCTTTTAAGTCCACCGACAGCCGCTTCACCACGCCACTGCCATATCCGCTCTCCAAGTTTCTATCAAAGAGTAACTTCCCGATATTCCAATATACAGAATTGACGGTAGTGTTTACTTGCCGGGCAACGGTAGTACGAGCAGTCTGGATTTCAGAAACTGCCTGCTGCAATATTTGAGCGTACTCGCTATCGTTTATTATTATTTCTTTTGCCATATCATGAATCCTTCCAATGCCAATTATACTATTTCAACCTGGATTTTTATATTAAATGCATTAGCGATGCGCTCAATATCCCGTTTTTTCGTAAGCGTACTACTACATGTCATCAGATACCAACCGTTGCCTACCGGCTTTTGTGAACTTTTATACTTCTTATCAAGCGTATTAGAAATCAAAGGTACTTTGTTTAGCTTCATTCCTAAAGAACGAACACGGTCTGCACCTGCTTCTATCACAAATTTACGGAAAGTCTCGGCAGCTTGCGGCTCTTGAATCATGCGACCATCAGCAAATGTAATCTTCAATCGGGTAGCCGGTGCTATTTCGCCTTTCGGCCCGATCTTACCTATTTCCTTATGCTCCACCTGTGGATCAGGAAGAATCTCTTTGGCATCCGCTATATCTGCTGTGAAATTTCGTTTACGAGACAAGTGTACACTAATAGGTGAACCGGGTACATAATCCACAACAAGCACTAATTCGCGCTGCACTTGCTTTAAAGCCGGTGCAATCGTCTCGGTTACAATCGGAAGAATTTCCTTTTTGATGATGTTCTCTTCCAAATCACTCACTTGCTTTTCAAGATCTTCATTCAATGAAAGACCTTCTTTGCGCAATGTTTCCATTGCTTTGTATAGGTCACTTAGTCGGGACATAGATGCTTCTATTTTTTCTATTTTGGAGAATTATTATAAAGTTCTTCTTCTAATTTGCTAATACGTTCTTGCATAAGTTTATTTTTACTTTCCTCACTTGAACTACAATATATTTGGATATATCCGCACAAAAGAAAGCAAATCAAACTCGTAATAAAGGCTAAAGACCTTAACTTATAATCATCAAAAAGATACTTTTTTGAACAAGTAGTTGCATGAGAAAGCAATCCCCTGTATTCTATAAGAACATATACAATACCTTCAAAATTCACATCTTTCTGTCTTGTTTTGCACTCATCCAAAAGCCACTTATAATTCCCTGTATTATTGTCTCTTTCTTTTATCATTGAGATTGCAGAAAGTACACAAAGCTTTAATAGGTTAGATTTCAAAAAACTTCCAGTCATTTTTTGCTTATGAAAATTCCCCTCAGCAAAACAAAATTCAAGCATCATAAAATAGTTTATAAATGCAAAATAGTAATTGCTATCATCGAAAAAAGCTTTAGCCTGCCTATAATAACTAAATGGAATATGAGCTTCCGGCAACATTCTTCTAAAAATAACAAGATTTGACAGATTACTGTTTGCTACATATTTTTCAGCTTTTCGTTCCTGCTTATTCCGTTTCAATGATGTAATAGGAATTTGTCCTTTTTCATCATCTGTCTCGTATATCCAATTAACTTCCAACTCATCAACATGAATTTTTGAGACCTCAAAATTGAATGCACCCATAGCCTCTATATAATAAAGCCATTCTTCCATATCTTTATATATTTCATGTTTTGTGGCTTCTATATGTGTAATTCCGTCCTTTACATATAACTTAGGTGCATATTTCATATAATCCTTAATGGATCTTGTTATACTAATAAAACGTTTCTCATCTTTTTCATATAAGGCAAACTCATAAGGATATAGTTTTGCAATTATCTCGCCTTTAAGTAAGAATAACCCTTCTATTTCTGCACATATTTGTAGTCTCATTTTTTACCATATATTTAATGAAGTAGATTGTGACGTTGTGAGTTCTCTGTCCAGTGCAAATATTCCAACAAGGGAAACAGCTTCTTCCCCATTTTCTTATTAACATTGGTTATTATAATCAATTGAATAAAGAGTTTAATGGTATCTTCTGGGACTTCATGGCCGCAAGTATGTACTCTCTCATTATTCATTTCTGATAAAGTTTTTTTGTGCGAATCTCTGTCGGTTCGTATCCATATGTACTATAACGTCCATTTGAGCTTTTTTTGTATTTCCATGTATAAACAAAAGAATCTCCAAATGCGCTCTCTGTAAATTCTGAAATTATTCTTCTCACTCTATACCAAAGAAACAGACAGTAGATTGCGTAACCCAAACCAAAAACTCCAACAAAAACAATTGACCATATCCATAAAGGAAGTTGGATATCCCATGTTTCTGTTAGGGTTGAGGTAATACAGAAAGTAATCAAACCTCCTGTTATTCCAATAATAATATCTTTAAAATAGTTCATATAATAATTACTTTTATAATTCATATTCTTCATGTGTGATTGGGGTCTCAGGGTCAACGATGAGGACTTCATCGTAGGTAAGGCCGTAAAGCTGATAGACCATTTTATCTATCAATTTCTCCTGCGCAATTTTATCTACATTCAACTCTTCTTTGTGATTTAGTATGTTATCAACCATCTCAATAAATGAAGACTAACTTTTACTTAGAGCCTGTTTAAAAATAGCTGAAATCTTTCTCTAAAGAAGTTTCCGTATCAGTCGGATAGTTTTTTTCTTTGAAGTGACCAAACTTAAAAAAAAAATGTATCATACTGATTTAACGGAAACAGAGTGGCAATATATAACAAAAGTACTGAACCTGCAAGAAAGAAAGCGAAAATATGATTTACGAATCACGGCTTTTTCATTTAAGAAATCTTGTTCATCGCTTTTTGTTGTAGTAAAAACCCTTATATTTGCGCACAGCGATGCGGAAGCACCGCCTTATGTGTTTCTTCTTATCGTTCATTTTAATTTTTTTATAGGCGGAATTCAATAGTGATATGGTCTTCCGCCTTTGTTTTTGCGACAGCAAAAATGCGGTTTATTTATCTGATATGCAACTTTTTACATACAATTCTACTAAAGAAGAAACACTTTGACTGTCTTCGTGGCAGCATCATGACTCATTTGAGAAAATTTGTATCCTCAGTCCCTGAATACCGCAGAACAAGCAGGGGAAACTTCAAGCACAAACTTGAAGACATACTCATGCTTGTCCTATTGGGGAGGCTCAGCAAGTGTATTACCAGGGCTGAAATACTTCAATTTGGCAAACATCACTTAAAACGCCTGCAGGCCAAAGGGCTATTCCCGTATGGGCTACCCTCAGAAGCTACGCTTTGCCGTGTGTTCCAAAGCATAGACGATGAAAAGATGGCTGATCGAATGTCTGCTTTTGCAGACTTTTTCCGCAAGGAAATATCCACTTCGGCAACTGACATCATTTGTATTGATGGCAAGGCCATGCGGGGTACCTTGTACGAGAACGGACGTAACCCTGATATCGTCTCTGCATATTCACTCCGTTCGGGCTTTACTTTGGCTACTGATGTTTGCACGGAGAAAAGTAATGAAATCAAATCCGTGCCCCGGTTGTTGGACAAACTAGACGTGTCAGGATGTGTAGTCACAGCAGATGCCATGTCATTCCAGAAGGTAATAATAGACAGGATTAGAGATAAAGGATCAGACTTCGTGATCGAACTCAAGGCGAATCAAAGATCTTTGCGCTATGACTTTTTGAAGAAGCACTATCCTGATGGTGAATACCATGCGGTTTACGAATCCGGCTTCAGCGGCTTTTCAACTTACTACGCATTGCAAGAAGTGGGTATCGATTGCATAGTCATTCATGCCGCGGATGTTCCCACTACGCAATATGAGGAAACGATGAAAACCGACAAGGTGGACGCGGTCAAACTCGTAAAGTCGCTCAAGGCAGGTCTGCTTACCGGGATTTATATCCATAAACGTGATGACATTGATGCACGGGCTGTGGTACGGTTGAGAAAAACCATACAGAAACAGTTGGGAGGTTACAAATCCAGAGTAAAGCATTTGCTGCATAGCAACGGGTGGTTTTCCCCGAACGGTTTTCCAAACCTGGCAGCCATTGGTCGAAAGTTTTCATCAACTGGTTGAAGAAAGAAGTTACCCTGCTTTCCAGCACACGTAACTCTCTTGATCTGCTGATAGCACAGGTGGAAAACATTCGTCAAACCTTGTTGATGGCGACAAGAAAGGTGAGGGAGCTTAGCCGTAGTGAACGCTATAGGAATGACTACGAATTGTTGACTTCCATTCTTGGTATTGGTATCAGTGTGGGCATGGCTCTTCTGACTGAAATAGGTGACTTTAAACGCTTCCGGAACGAAAGAGAGTTTGCCTCCTATTTAGGACTTGTTCCTACAAGCCACAGCAGCGGTGATAAGGTGGCACATGGCGAAAAGACATTCCGGGGAAACAAGAAACTCGGCCCGCAGATTGTGGAAGCTTCATGGATAAGCATTTACAGGGACACTGGGCTTGGCTGTGCATATATCAGTTACAAAAAGAGAATGGAACCTCAGGAGGCGATTGTGAGAGTGGCAAGAAAGCTGTCGAACATAATCTTCTCTGTGCTTAAAACCGGCAAGAAATATGAGCCATACCAATGGAATGAAATATAAAAGCATACAGACTAATAGGCAACTTCATAAAACGACTCCTGTTCATAACTGATGAGCCATTTGGCTTTATCTTAGATAAGATTGTTGCGTTTTTACCTATCTTCTGAAGAAGTAAATTGAGGTGCGGTGTAATCCCGTGTCCTCTTATAGAAGTTTGTCTGATAGGTCTGTTGCTTTTTTAGTCAATATCGAATTCACGTTAAGGTAGTAGTCTATTTATTGGGTTAGGAGAAAAAATAATGGACAACTAAGATCGTTTATAGAATCTTTTCATAATTCTGGAATAAAATTCTTATCGCCTTATTATAAAGGCTTTGGGAGGAGTACCCAATTTTAAGGTAATGAGTTGGCAACTAACCAAGTGGTATACTTTTCAATTATTATAGTGGACTACTTTGGGGCTATTATTTACACTCATTATAGGATGAAAATCATGATCAATACAATAAATAAGACCCAATATAGTATAGTTACTTTATTGAACCAAATATTCCACTTTTTCTTCGCTTTTTCTTTTCCATCCTCTGTTCTTGTATCTTCTGTGACTATCTCCTTTTGAGGAAACACATGATTCAACATCAGCACAAAAATACCCAGACAGAAAGTTATACTAAATATAACCCTAAGATAATCAATGGGATTCTCTGAAGCGCCTAACGCACCGATAGAGGTAGTAGCTAATGCTAAAAAGGCGGCAAAAATGCCCAACGTTTGTACCATATTCCTCTTGGTTTCTTCTGCCTTTTCATTAAATTCTTTAAACAGTTCATCGAATTTCTTCTCTTGTAGTTTGTTTTTATTCTCATAATGACTGAAATACAAGGAATAGAAATGTGCAATATAGTTGTTTTTTAGGAATTTGAAGTTCTCAAATTTATTTTTAAGTTCTTCTTTCCCAACCGGTCTCAACCAAGTAGAAGCTATAAAAATAGTTTCTTTGTTAAGCTTGGAAGTAAATAAATCGGCCTTCAAGTTTTCTATTACATTTGATTGGACAACCTCCACATAATCACCTTCTTTTTCTATAATATCTTTAGTATGATACTCTTGCCTGGTTATGGATAAAAATCTATTATCAGATGTATCTTTCCACGTAAAATTAAAAAAGCAATCTTGATATAGAGAGGCAAAATTCATACAATAGGTATTATTTTCTATGCTTTTTAATAGTCGCGAGAAAATATCCAGCAATGCTTCTATTTCCATACGGAGAGTAAAGCCGAAGCTATTATAGTTGTTTTTATCACAAAGTGCATTCAAAGCATTCAACACAAAATCTGTATGCTTTATAATGAATGAACAAGAATAGACTTCAATGTCAGTTTTGAGCAGCATATTCAACTCACGTAGATATTCAAATTTTGCATCAAGAGAGGCATTCTTCAGTCCTTCAAGTCGTTTTATATATTTTCCGTATTTAACAAATTGCACTTTTGCATGTTGTGCAATTTTGCGGTTATAGGAAGATATATCCTTATAATCGATTGGTATGTCTTCTTTTTGTGCCTTGTAGGCCAAAGGTATCTGTTCAAAATGCTTTGCAATCTTTTCAGCCTCTTTGTGATAGATCACTTTACAAAAATGTCTTTCATACCCCCTTAACGTTGGCTCGTTATCCAAATATATTTTCTCTTTCTTTAATAGCTGATTATATACACGTGCCTCTTTAAGCAGGTCATTGGAAGCGGTGTCGCAATACTTGTTCAAAAGCATATTAACATCCAGCGTATCTCTTTTCGTAAAGGTATCACAATCCTTTTTTGAATACAGTTCGTCCACCCTGAAATTTATAGTATTATGCCCGCCTATAAATGTATAATCATCTAATAAATTGGATTTATCGCTATTGATAGTTTTATATATAAGAAAGTCGTTTTTAAAATCCACCAACTGCAACACGTGCAAAAAGTTGGTTCTTATGCTCTTATCGATCAAATTCAACGGCAATTTGGAATCATTGTCAAAAAAAGAATACACTTGTTTGATGATAGTCCGTAGGGTAAGCAATGCTTCAAGTTCTTTCTTCCCGATGATAAAATTATGGTCGATATAAGTCATTTCCAAAATGTATAGAAAGAGATATGGATAAATAGAACTTATCTCCAGCAGTATGGCCAAATCATCAGGTTCATAAGTCAGTTTACCAATCCCCATTTGATATTTGCTCATTTCATCTGCCGCTTCTTCCACTTTCATCAGATGGAGTGTTGCATTGTTTTTATAGTCTATTACATTATCTATTTTCCTATTAAATTTGAAATATAGATCGCATAAGTTTTCAATATTTCTCAAGTAATAATTAGCATCACTTCTCGCTATAAACATCAGGACAATCTTATCCTTGTGCATTTTATAATTATTCCTTATATGTTGTCTTAGTGGGTCAATTCTTTTATTACTGAGATAATCATCATAAAGATATTCAGCTTTTAAAACGGAAAGGGTGAATAATGTAAATATATTCAATGATTGATTGGCAAAGATAGGACAGGTATACTCAGTATCCATCCAGACAAAAAGGGTTGCCCACAAAGCATCTCCTTTTAATTTTTCACTATCTTCATCAATTAAAAGATAAAATTTAGTAATATTCTGTTCTAAATATTCTAACAAACTGTTTTCATCGTTTTTTCTTGAAAAGTGAAGTTCTTCCAGTTCTTTTTTAATCTCATCATCATCAGCTTTAATTGAAACTTCTGACAAATACAGAATATGCTCTTTAAAAGCCTTTTCAACCTGTGTTAGAAATTTTGATGTAAAATGTCCTTTGGGGTCTTTCCCTGCATTAAGAATAAGCTGGACTGGAGAGAAAATAGCATTTTTTGCCTCATTATTGTACAAGCTCTTTTCAATCTGATCAAAAGGCGTTCTGCAATTGTGTGTATCCATAGTATAAAACCCCTGCTTTAGGCAGGGGTCATAAAAAATTAAAACTTTACCCCTTTTATCTAGGAGTAATTATTCTATTCTCTTGTAGGGCTCTTATCTGTCTTATAGCTTTCTTGTTAGCCTTAGCATTATATTGAATCTCTCTACTAACAATTCTCCCCTCTCCTTGAATGCAATTAACAGGAGAAAATGCGACTTGATTATCATTACGACAGATGATAGCTCTTTTTGTCCCAGGTTTGACAATACTTACTGAGACGCTTCTTTTAACACTCATGTTACTGCATATAGATTTTGTGAAGCTAAAGGTATAAAAAAAATGGCTTATTATACTTATAGCGCCAAAAATAAATATTGATTTAAGCGTAATTAACATTATGGCTTCTCATATCTATAAAAGCAGTTGTCTGAATAGGGGCTTGGATAGCCATTGAAAGCAGCATCCGTATCTATACTTACCGATTGATATTAAGTAAGTAATATCCCGAAATTTGTATTAAAAAGCGGCAAAAATGGAATCATCTTTTTTATTTACTTATATTTTTATCGGGCAGCAATAATTTTTTATAAACAGATGATATTCGATACTGTTTTCTTGATGCGTTGCTCTTTGAGAACGATATCGGTATATAATCAAATTCATCAACTGTCTCAAAAACAAGTTGACCTATCTGATTCTTCAATTTATTATTTGAAGCTATCGTAAACTTATTTTGTATTAGGATTATCAGCCGGAAGCATTAAAGATATTTAAGTTCAGGCTATATTCAGGTACGTTGTTTATTATGAGATTCAAGTAGTTTTAAATATATATAAATGTTTTAATCAACGTTTGGATATATGAATTAACAATATATGCCTTATAGTCCATTAAATTCAAACGACAGACTTTCATGCGCAACGACTTGAATTTATCCTTGCTGCCATAGTCGATCGGTTTATGAAATCTTGCAAATGGCGGGAATGTCACTTACCGGCAAAATGCACCTCATGGGGGGCATACAAAAAAAGGTTTTTCTTCAAACTTGGTGGTAAGTTTTCCTCTGTTCTTTTTTATCTAATTTCAGGTTTCGGAAGTAAAACTCGTTGTTTATAGTTGACAAAGAAGTAAGTATCCTGGTTTTCGCCCGAAAAGACCATCCGTGGGATGGAGAAGTGAATCCGGAATCTAACCATCTGAAAAACAGTATCCTTGAAGCGTGAAGTTTCTCTCCTCAAAAGCTTTGTTTTAACACAGAGTTAAAGCTTGTTCTTTAGATGTGAATAACAAGTTCTTTAAATGCAAAAGACTTGTTATTGGCGCATAAGAATAAGACAATCTGAAAAAGGCGTTAACAATGTTAATTGAAGAAAAATATAAGTATGAGGATACCGGTTCAAGCGGTGTAAATCCGCTTTCTAAACTTGAGTTATCCAATTCGGTTGGTGTCTGTTTTATTATCTCCGGAAGTGAATCTAAGGCCATATCTCCGGGAATTGCAGATTCTTTTTGTGATAACATCTTATATATTAGCGGCTTGTAAGATGTTCGTTTGATATGTATATAATGGTATACATTATTATATATGAAATAATTATACCCTTATTTTCTTTTATGTTGAGGACTCTTTTCACAGTTCTATATTACGTGGATATTTTCTTATTTTATTATTATATAGGTATGAAGAAGCTGTTTAGGCTTTTTCTTTTTACTTGGATTCCATTAAAACTCAGACTTATACAAAAAACTCTAATTTTTTTTCTCTTAACTCTTGCTTAGTATAATTATAATATCTACATTTGCTTCGAACAATTAAATATACCCAATTATTAAAGGGTTCTTTAAAAAGTATGTTAACCATTGGCAATTGGCAAATATAGCCAATTTTGATAGAATAGAGAAGAATTAAGGTATTACACACATATTGAATTATTTATATTATTAACACTAAAAATTGAGATTATGAAAAAGAAACTCATGATGGTTGCAGTGCTTTTGGGTGCGTTGTCACTGGGAGCTTGCGTAGACAACGACGAATCGGCATCGGTAACAGCGGTGCGTAACGCGAAAGCAGAACAACTGAAAGGTGCTGCTGCATTGGCTAATGCACAGGCAGAGGCTGAAACGATTAGAGCAAATGCAGAAGCTAAATTGAAGGAAGCGGAAGCTGCTTATCAAGATGCGAAAACTGAAGCTGATAAAGCAAAATGGGCAGCTAAATTAACTGTAATCCAAGCTGAGGCAGCTCGTGATATAGCAAAGGCTCAAAGAGATCAGAAAGATGCGGAAATGGCTATTATTACTAATCAGGATCAGTGGATTAACAATACTCTTTGGAATAATTATTCTAATGCAAGTAGTCTGTTAATTAACTTGAATTCAGAGTTAATCAACGCTACTGCTGATGAAATCGCTTTAAAAGCAGGTGTAGTTTCTGCTCAGAAAGCTGCTGAAAAGATTGCTGTAGTGAAGAATCAAATTATAGCACAACAGACGGAGAGAAAAGAGCAATTGTCGAAATTATCTTCGATTGCTTCTGACCGTGCTGCATTAGAAAAAAAATTCCAGACACTTAGAGTTGAATATACTGAACTTACAGCTGCAAAAGGAAAAACGGCAGATGCTAAAAAAGCTGCTCAGGCTAAATTTGACGAAGCACAGGCTAAAATTTGTTATGATAACTACGGAAATACTGATAAATTATCTTCTGATTTAGCTAAAGCAGGAGCGGAGTTAACAGATGTTGAGGTTGAATATAATAACCAAACTCACAGATTCTCAGTGACTACTTCTAATTCTGTAGAAGTTGGCGAGAACAGTAATAATGCTCAGTATGTTCGTTTTTATGAATTGGGTCTGAAGAGCCAAACTACATCTGCAACTCTTGCTTTCCAAAATAAAATAAAATATATTAAAGAGAATTTCGTAGGTGTACCTTCAAATACAGATAAGGGTATACAGGCTTCAGGTGCATATCGTAATATAGAATCTTTGGCTGCACAGAAAAAACAATTAGAGGCTGATAAGGCAGCAGCTACTACTGATGCTGAAAAAGCTGATATTCAAGCTGAAATTGATGCATTGCAACCTGACATTGAAAGAGCTGACGAGGCTTTAGAGGCTGCAAAAAAATATTTGGCTGAAGTTGAAGCTGAATTTAAAGCATTCCAGGATGCAGTAGCATTGTTTGCTAATGCAGATGCGAAAGCCGCATACGACAAAGATATCGCTGATGCAAAAACTTTGGCTGAGGCTTTGGTTGCAGCAAGTGACGCTGATGATGCAGCGCAGTTGCCGTTAAATGCCATGAGTACAACTCTACAGGATGTACAGACTCTTTTGAGCTCAACAGCTAATATTGATGAACTGATTGCTGATTGTGATGTTCAGATTGCTAACGCAAAAGAAGATATTGCTAAGGCGAATAGTACTAAAACTATTTATGTTTGGGACAATCAAGCTTACTGGTTAAATGGAAAATGGTATCCAGGTTATGTTGTTGACCAAAATAATATGGGAGAAGATACAGCTGAGGCTTTGCATGCTTATATGGTAGATCGTATTGAAGCTTTGAATGCTCAGATTGAAAGTCAGGGACAGATTGTGGAGAAATATAAAAAGCAACTGGATGATGCCATTGCTGCTTTGTAATATTCTTCATATTCAGTAACGGCAAATAAACAACAAATCAAAAAAAGTATCGTATGAAAATAAAAAGACTTTTAGTGTTGGCCGTTCTACCCATGATGTGTCTTGCAGCTAATGCGCAGAACTGTAGTAAAGACAATACTCCTAAAAAGGGTGACTTTACGGTAGCAGCTACTGTTGGATACAATAGTTACACAAACGTCACAGCCCCTTCGGGGCTGCTGACTGACTATGAAGTCAGAGCGCTCTCAACCAACTGGGCAGACAAAAAGCTGATGGTTGGTTTCGAAGGGGGCTGGTTCTTCAAAGATCAGTGGAAACTAAATTTGGGTGGCGGTGTCAGCTTCACGAATAACCCCGGTTATCCGGCTGTTCCCGGCACGATAGACGATTTGAATAAGGATAACTCGGCAGACGAGAATATGGGAGAAATCCCTAATTACCGTGCCGTAGCCAGTGCTCAGTCGTTCGCCTATAATGTGTCGGCAGGTGTTGATCGTTATTTCAACATCAAGCGTGTTCCTAACCTGATGTGGTATACAGGTGTTCGCGTAGGTTTTGCTTACGGCGAAAATGAAATGAAGTATGATGAAGAGACCTCTATGGGCAAATCGGTTGCCGAGAGCTGGAATCTTCGTGGCGCCCTGACTATCGGTGTCGATTACTTTGTTCTTCCTGCCCTTTACATCGGTGCGCAGATCGATCCGTTTGCTTATACGTACAACAAGACTACGTATAATCCGCAAGCCGGTCTTGGCGATCTGTCGGCAGACAGCCATAACTACAGTGTTTTGGCGGCTCCGACGTTTAAGATCGGATTTAAGTTTTGACCTCTATCTCCATCCGGCCGATAGGTTATCGGTCGGGTGGGTGATTTTATAAATAAGTCCATTTATTTATACCTCCCCGGTGTCCGTGACGGCTGTCGGGGATTTTTACGTGATTGGCATTTGGGACGACTGAATGGTATTTAGAATATGAAGAAGAGTAATGTATACATAGGTGAAGTGATAAAACAGGTCATGGCCGAAAGGCAGGTGACAAAAGCCGAACTTGCCCGCAGATTGGGGGTGAGGCCACAGAGTGTGGACTATCTGCTGACACGAAAGAGCATTGATACAGATACGCTGTATAGTTTGTCATTGGCACTGGATTATGATTTTGCTGTTCTATATTCCATAAAAAAAGGAGTTGCTCTCCCTGTTGATGAAGAGGAGACGTTTAAAATGGGAAATGCAAAGATCACTTTAGAGATCGAGTTGCGACAGGATGAAATGTTGAAACTGAACCTGAAGCAGAAGATCGCAGATCTGCTGGAAGGAAAAGGAAAGTGATTTTGCGTATCTGATATCTTCTTTTATCTGTTCTTTCTATAAATCAATTGAAGGAAGAATGGTATCATCTCATATTTATTGCTGTAAACTGACTTTTTTCTGTTTTTGTAAACGATTGATAATTAATATGTAATGTGCCGGTGAATCAAAAGTAGCAGCCTTTGAAACAAATCTTTTAGTTGAGAAACGGGATTCCGCGTTCCTTTGCGGCATCAAAACAATCTCAATCAACTAAAAAATTTAAGTACCATGATGAAGAACAAAAAAAGGGCTGTTTGGTTGCTGGCTTGCTTCCTGATGGCCGGCTTCACAACCGCACAAGAAAAGAAAGAATCTTCCCGGACACCTTCCGGATCGAAAGAAGAAAGCAATCGCAACGTTATGCTGAACGCTTCGAGCGCCAATGGTCCCCGCGAAATCTCTATCGGCCTGCCTGGTGGAGACGTAAACGTACTCGAAAACGGACTTCCTGTAGTCTATACCTCTAATCCGCATAACGTAAATACCCACTGGCGTGGAGACAGCAGTCTTGGACACGTCGGACTGCTAAAAATCTCCGAAACCGCTATTACTACCGGAAATATCGGCTATGCCGTAAACTCTTTTACTCAGTTGGGGACTGAGAAATTCCGTGGAATCGTCAATTACAGCACCAACCACTTTGGCAAGCAGCAGTTCGATGCCAATATCAGCGGTGGTATGGGGAAAGGCTGGTTTTACAGTGGAAGTGTCTACCAGAACTTTGACCCGGGCAGTTTCAAACTGCGCTTTACTTCCAATCAGGACCGCACTCAAATTTATAAAGCAGCCTTGACCAAGAATTATAGCGAAGGGCGCGGACAGCTGTCGGCCATCTATCACTACAGCAACAGCCGTTGGCCGAGTAATGAAACGACTTCCGCTCCTTTCATCTATGTTGGAGACGGCAGCGTGAAAGAAATACCGGGATTCAGCCTCGGAACAAGTTCTTACCTGCCTGCCACGGGAGAAATGGTTTATCGTGATATGCGTACGGGGGAGCTGAAAAAGACCAATCTTTATGATGCCACTCTGAATAAAGGAAACCAGTTGACTTTGCTCAATACCTATACTTGGGACAACGGTCTGAACTGGAAGGTTAACCTGAAGTATGATCATGCCTTGGGTTCGTATGTCTATCAGACCCCGATGGCCATGGAACAGAAGGATGCCTCCGCCGGCTATTTTCTGAAAGGAACGGACGGTACGTTGAAACCGTATGAAGGGTATGTGCAAAGTCGCATGTCTTGCTTTAACCGGGGGACGATTGACGAGTTCTTCGCCACTTCCGAACTTTCACGCCAATATCGCAATATGACCTGGAGGCTCGGTGTGAACGAATGGCACTACAAAGTGGATTATGCTTCGAACACAACCATGTACGACCATACGGTAGAAGAGTATCCCGAGCGTCTGGTGCGTGAGGGGAATACGGACGGCGTGTACTACGATTTCAATAAAAATGCTTCGGAATACTACAAAGGGCACGAAAACAAGTTAGCTGTTTATGCCACCCACGACTGGGATATTTCTCCCCAATGGAATGTATATTATGGCGCACGTCTGGAATGGCAGCATCTGGAAGGAGAGAATGCGGCTGTGTATGACGCAGAAGGAAATGCCGTAGGCCGTTTCGCAGATTATTATCTGGGCGCCGTATCCGATAAAGGAGTCAGGATTACACCCCGCCCTTTCGATTACGACTGGATGAACATGGCATTCACTGCCGCCGCTACCTATAAACTGACCCGGGAGTTCGGTTTCACCGCCGACTTCACTTACAACACACAGCGTCCCGGTTTGTCGAACTTTTCACCTGCCACTATGCCCAATACCGATAAAATATCCGTTCCCCTGGGACGTGCCGGGGTCTATTATAACACGGACTGGATTAGCCTGACTTCTCTGTTCTCCTACATCTCGAAAACAAACAATAACTCGACGCTCAATCTGATTAACCCGAATGACCGGACCGAGATTCTTGCCGCTCCGTTGAGTTATGACATCAAGACTATCGGCTGGACGACGGATGCAGTGATCAAACCGTTCAAAGGCTTCAACTTCCATTTCCTGTTTACCTACCAAAGCCCGACTTACAAGAAATATGAAACGAGTGTGACTTTCAAGGACGGTACGATAGGTGAAATCAATGCCACGGGAAATATTGTGACGGAGATTCCGAAAGTGCTTGTCGAACTCGATCCCAGCTACAACATTACGAACGACCTCAGAGTCTGGGCCAGCTTCCGCTATTTCAGCAAGACGTACGCTAACATTAAAAATGCTTACTACTTCAACGGGCGTTGGGAAACTTTCGGTGGTGTCAACTGGACGGTGAACAAACATCTTGCATTGAGTGCCACAGTCGTTAATTTCCTCAATCAGACCGGAGCCAAAGGAAGTATTGCCGGTGCCGAACTGGTGGACAAAAAAGACGCGGCATCCTATAACGGTCATTGGATGGCAGGCAGCTATATTCGTCCGTTTACCGTGGAATTTGCTGCCAGCATTCGTTTCTGACGCGGTTTGGTATCAATCGTTATACTATTTGAAACAAAAATAATAGCCGGTGGCAGATAACTCCGCTATCTTTGCCATCGTAAACACAGCTATTGCATTACTAATAAAAAACATCCTGTTATCATGAAAACAACTTTTATGAATGTAAGTAGAAGAGTGATCGGCACTTTGGCTGTTTTACTCGGAATTTCGTCTTGCCAGAGCTCACAATCTGAAATGACATTTGAACAAGAAGGCGACAGCCTTACCGTAATTCATATTACAAATCCTACCCGATATTTACTTTTGCCCATCGAAGAACAGACTCCCGAAGCGCAGGTTTGCATTGCGTCAGATTCGGTTCCGGTAGAGATGGACGTGCGCCTGTCGAGGGCGAAGGTGGACTATTTCGTCCCTTACGCCTTACCTGAAGGAGAGAAAAAAGTAGCTGTGCGCATCCGCCACTTACCGAAAGATGCCTTGTGCTGGAAAGAGCTCAAACTCTCGGATACGTTTGATACCGCCAATACGGACAAATACCGTCCTGTCTATCATCATACTCCGCTTTACGGATGGATGAATGATGCCAACGGGCTGGTATACAAGGATGGCGAATATCATCTGTTCTATCAGTATAACCCTTACGGCTCTATGTGGGGCAACATGCACTGGGGGCATTCGGTAAGTAAGGATCTGGTACACTGGGAACATCTGGAACCGGCGCTTGCCCGCGATACGTTGGGGCATATCTTCTCCGGAAGTTCGGTGGTGGACGATGCCAATACAGCCGGTTACGGCGCAGGTACCATCGTTTCTTTCTATACCTCGGCCAGTGACAAGAACGGACAGATACAGTGTATGGCTTACAGCACCGATAATGGTCGTACGTTTACCAAATATGAAAAGAACCCCATCCTGACTCCGTTTGACGGATTGAAGGACTTCCGCGATCCGAAAGTGTTCTGGTATGCTCCGGATCAGAAGTGGGTGATGGTGGTATCGGCCGATAAAGAGATGCGTTTCTATTCGTCACCGAACTTGAAGGACTGGACGTATATGAGCGGTTGGGGCGAAGGCTACGGTGTTCAGCCCAGTCAGTTCGAGTGTCCCGATATGGTGGAACTTCCGGTGGACGGTGATCCGAATCATAAGAAATGGGCGTTGATAGTCAACGTGAATCCGGGATGCTACTTCGGTGGAAGTGCCACTCAGTACTTTATCGGTGATTTTGACGGCGAGAAATTTGTTTGCGACAATAAGCCGGAAACTGTGAAGTGGCTCGACTGGGGAAAAGATCACTATGCGACTGTCTGCTTCTCGAATACGGGTGACCGTACGATTGCCGTGCCTTGGATGAGCAACTGGCAGTATGCCAATATTGTGCCTACCCGCCAGTTCCGTAGTGCCAATGCGTTGCCTCGCGAACTGAGCCTTTATACTCAGGATGGAGATATCTATATGGCTGCCGCTCCGGTGGAAGAGACGAAGTCGCTGCGTAAGGAGTCGCGGGAGATTCCGGCCTTTGAGGTGGCGGACGCCTATCATGTGGATTCACTGCTGGCCGATAACCGGGGAGCTTACGAGATAGAGCTGGAATTGGCTGCCGGTTCGGCGGAAATCATGGGACTGAAACTGTTCAATGAGAAAGGGGAGAATGTAGATATCTATATCAGCCTTCCGGAGAAGAAACTGGTGATGGACCGCACTAAGAGCGGCATTGTAGATTTCGGAAAGGACAGCGCCCCTCATGCCATCGAGGCACACGACCGCCGGAAGCAGAACTCCATCAACTATGTGGACGATTTTGCCTTGGGTACCTGGGCTCCGGTGAAGAAGGCCGACAGCTATAAACTGGATATCTTTGTTGATAAATGTTCGGTGGAAATCTTTCTGAACGGTGGAAAGATTGCCATGACAAACCTGATATTCCCCACAACTCCCTATAACCAGATGAGTTTCTACAGCCGTGGGGGAGCTTTCAAGGTCAGCCAGTGCAAGGTGTACAGGCTGTAGCTTAAATCTGCTTTTTTTAAATTAACATATCATGGAAAATACCAAAAACAACTCTTACATGAAACTTATCCCGGTGATGCTCTGCTTCTTCGCCATGGGATTCGTAGACTTGGTGGGCATTGCCTCCAACTATGTGAAAGCAGATTTAGGACTGACGGATTCACAGGCAAATATCTTTCCGTCGCTCGTGTTCTTCTGGTTTCTGATCTTCTCGGTGCCTACGGGAATGCTGATGAACCGCATCGGGCGTAAAAAGACCGTGTTGCTTAGTCTGCTGATCACCTTTGCATCGTTGCTGCTGCCTGTCTTTGGCGACAGCTATCTGCTGATGTTGGTCTCTTTCTCGTTGCTCGGAATCGGCAACGCACTGATGCAGACATCACTCAATCCGCTGCTTTCCAACATCGTGAGCGGTGAACGCCTGGCAAGCACCCTTACTTTCGGGCAGTTCGTAAAGGCCATTGCCTCTTTCCTTGCCCCTTACATCGCTATGTGGGGAGCTACGCAGGCTATCCCTACCTTCGATTTAGGCTGGCGGGTACTGTTCCCCATCTACATGGTGGTGGCAGTCGCTGCCATCCTGATGCTCAATGCCACGCAGATCACCGAGGAGCCTGAAGAGGGTAAGCCCTCCACTTTCGGGCAGTGTCTGGCTTTGCTGGGCAAACCTTTCATCCTGCTCTCGTTTCTGGGCATTATGTGCCATGTCGGGATCGATGTCGGCACCAATACCACAGCACCGAAGATTTTGATGGAACGTCTGGGCATGACTCTGGCAGATGCCGGGTTTGCAACCAGTCTCTACTTCATCTTCCGTACGGCAGGTTGTTTTCTGGGGGCATTTGTTTTGCAGAAGATGGCAGCCAAAACCTTCTTCGCCATCAGCGTGTTGTGTATGCTGGCGGCTATGGCAGGGTTGTTTATTTTCCAGGATCAGACGATGATTTACGTTTGTATCGCCCTGATCGGGTTTGGAAATTCCAATGTATTTCCTATCATCTTCTCGCAGGCATTACTTTATATGCCGGGCAAGAAGAACGAGGTTTCCGGACTGATGATTATGGGACTTTTCGGAGGAACCATCTTCCCGCTGGCAATGGGAGTGGCTTCGGATGCAGTGGGACAGAGCGGAGCCGTGGCCGTGATGACGGTCGGGGTACTCTATCTGATGTTCTATACATTGAGAATCAGAAAGTAATTTATTTAATAACCATAATGAAGCGGTAACCTTGAGGGTGTGTTATAATTCACCACAGAGTAGCACAGAGTTCCACAGAGAGAACTTAATCTGTTGATAGCTAATGGATATTTATCTGTGTAATCTATGGTGAATACGAGTTCCGACACACCTTCCTGAGGTGAGGCTTCCCAATTCATGCCATGAACAATATAATCGTAGGAATGGGCGAAGCACTTTGGGATGTGCTGCCCGAAGGAAAGAAAATCGGGGGAGCTCCGGCTAATTTTGCTTATCATGTGTCGCAGTTTGGCTTTGACAGCCGTGTGGTCAGTGCGGTGGGAAACGACGAGCTGGGAGATGAAATTCTGGAAGTATTCCGGGAAAAACAGTTGAAGCACCAGCTTGAGCGGGTCAATTATCCGACAGGAACCGTGCAGGTGACTCTTGACGGTGAAGGAGTGCCGTGTTATGATATTAAGGAAGGCGTAGCATGGGACAATATCCCCTTCACGGACGATTTGAAGCGTTTGGCACTGAACACGCGGGCCGTATGTTTCGGTTCGCTGGCACAGCGCAACGAGGTGAGCCGCGCCACCATCAACCGCTTCCTCGACACCATGCCCGACATGGATGGACAGTTGAAAATATTCGATATCAATCTCCGCCAGAGTTTCTATACCAGGGAAGTGTTGCGCGAATCTTTCCTGAAGTGTAACGTGCTGAAGATTAACGATGAGGAGCTGGTTACCATCAGCCGTATGTTCGGCTATCCGGGCATCGACCTTCAGGATAAATGCTGGATTCTGTTGGCCAAGTACAACCTGAAGATGCTGATCCTGACATGCGGTACGAACGGTAGTTATGTATTTACCCCCGGTGCGGTCTCTTTCCAGGAAACCCCGAAAGTGCCGGTTGCCGATACCGTGGGGGCAGGTGACTCGTTCACGGCAGCTTTCTGCTCATCTGTTCTGAAAGGAAAGAGTATACCCGAGGCACACAAACTGGCAGTGGAAGTGTCGGCTTACGTGTGTACACAGAGCGGTGCGATGCCCGTACTACCGGATGCTCTGAGAAATCGTTTAGATGATTAATGTGTTGGTTTATATAGGGTTATTGATTGGTTGATAGAGTCGTGGGGATGTGTCATAACTCTTTTCACCACAGAGTATCACGGAGTATCACAGAGTCTTTTTAATAACCAACGATTTAAAATCATCTCTGTGTTACTCTGTGTCCTCTGTGGTGAGTTTTGACACACATCCGTCTTGGTTTTAAACCGGCCGGATGGAAGATTTCGGAGGGAAATTGTTATATTTGCCTCCGGAACCTTTTATGTAATAACCAACCATGAAACGTGTACTTTTCTTACTTGGGCTGGTTTTGTCGGGACTGCTTGTCTCGTGTAGCCATGATGCTTCCCGGTACGTCATCGGCGTGTCGCAATGCAGTGATGATACCTGGCGGCATAAGATGAATGACGAGATACAGCGCGAAGCCTTATTTTACGGAGGCGTAGAGGTAGAGACGCGTACGGCGAATGACGACAGCCGGCGACAGATAGAAGATATACGTCACTTCATCCGGCAGAAGGTAGACTTGCTTATTGTGGCTGCCAACGAGGGAATGGCTCTCACTCCTGTTGTGGAGGAAGCTTTCGATAGAGGTATTCCGGTGATTATGGTGGATCGCAGGATACTTTCCGATAAATATACCGCATACATCGGAGCCGACAATTACGAGTTAGGCAAAGCCGTCGGCAATTACATAGCCCATCGCCTGAAGGGGCGCGGAAAAGTAGTCGAACTGAGCGGACTTGTCGGTTCCACTCCTGCCATCGAACGTCACCAAGGCTTTATGAGTGCCATCAGCCAGTATCCGGGCATCACCTTGCTTGCCCGGGAAGATGCGGGTTGGTTGAGGCAGCCTGCCGAAATAAAGATGGATTCCCTCTTGCAGTGTTTTCCGGAGATTGATGCCGTGTATGGGATGAACGACCGTATGGCTGCCGGTGCTTATCAGGCTGCCAGACGTCTGGGACGTGAGGAGGAGATGCTGTTTGTAGGTATCGATGCTCTGCCCGGCAAGGGTAACGGAGTGGAACTGGTACTGGACAGCGTGCTGGATGCTACCTTCATTTATCCCACCGAAGGAGACAAGGTGGTTCAGCTGGCGATGGATATTCTGCAAAAGAAACCTTTTAAACGGGAGACAAAACTGAAGACAGCAGTAGTTGACGCGGTAAATGCGCACGTGATGGAATTGCAGACAGCCCATATCAGCGAGTTGGATGGAAAAATCGAGACGCTCAACAGCCGGGTAGGGACGTATCTTTCGCGGGTGGCCACGCAGCAGGTGGTGCTGTATGGGGGCTTTGTCATCCTGTTGTTGATCGTCGGATTGTTGATTGTCGTGTATAAATCTCTCCGTTCCAAGAATCGCCTGTACCGGGAACTTTCCCGCCAGAAGGAGCAACTGGAAGAGCAGAGAGACCAACTGATAGAACTTTCCCATCAACTGGAGGAAGCCACACATGCCAAACTGGTTTTCTTTACCAACATTTCACATGACTTCCGCACCCCTCTCACTCTGGTTGCCGATCCGGTGGAGCAGTTGTTGGCCGACCCGTCATTGGAGGGTGACCGGCGCAGGATGTTGTTGCTGGTGCAGCGCAACGTACAGATCCTGTTGCGTCTGGTCAATCAGATACTCGATTTTCGCAAATACGAGACGGGAAAGATGGAGTTTACCCCGGTCCCGCTCAACCTGTTGCAGTGCTTCGGAGAGTGGAACGATTCGTTTCAGGCAGCCGCCCGGCGGAAGCATATCCATTTTTCGTTCGACAGCATGCCCGGTGCCGATTACCACACTCTGGCGGATGCTGAGAAGATGGAGCGTATCTACTTCAATCTGTTGGGCAATGCGTTCAAGTTTACCCCCGAGAATGGTAAAGTCACTGTCCGGCTTTCGGCTTTGCAGAAAGAGGGCACTCCTTTCTTCCGTTTTACAGTCGCCAATACCGGGAGTCTGATTTCGGCAGAACATATCCGCAGCATCTTCGACCGTTTCTATAAGATCGACAGGCATCATACCGGTTCCGGTATCGGGCTGGCACTGGTAAAAGCGTTTGTCGAGATACATGGCGGAATCATCGAGGTGGAGAGTGACGAACGGCAGGGAACTGTCTTTACCGTCGATTTGCCGGTGCGGACATGCGAAGCGGAGACCGGCGTGGCATCTGCTCCGGTGGAGGCATCTGCTCCGGACCGGGTGGATAACCTGCTCCGGGAGGATGAAGCGGAGAACTTCAATGATCCCTCCAAACCTTCTGTACTTGTGATCGACGACAATGCTGACATCCGTGCTTATGTGCACACATTGCTCAATTCGGAGTACTCCGTCATCGAAGCTGCGGACGGGACCGAAGGAATCCGTAAAGCGATGAAGTATGTTCCCGATGTCATCATCTCCGATGTGATGATGCCGGGGATTGATGGTATCGAATGTTGTCGGCGGTTGAAGGGGGAGTTGCAGACCTGCCACATTCCCGTGATCCTGCTGACAGCTTGTTCGCTTGACGAGCAGCGTATTCAGGGATATGCCGGTGGAGCCGATTCTTATATTTCCAAGCCTTTTAGTTCGCAGTTGCTGCTGACTCGTATCCGCAATCTGATTGAGTCGCGACGGCGCATGAAGCAGTTCTTTGGCGACCGGCAGACATTGGCCAAAGAGGATATCTGCGATATGGATAAAGATTTTGTCGAACGGTTCAAGTCCCTGATTGAAGCAAAGATGGGTGATTCGGAACTGAATGTGGAAGATTTGGGCAAGGAGATGGGGCTGAGCCGTGTTCAGCTCTACCGGAAGATCAAGTCGCTCACCAATTTTGCGCCGAACGAACTGCTTCGCATGGCACGGCTTAAGAAAGCGGCTTCGCTGCTGGCCTCTTCGGACATGACGATAGCAGAGGTTGGATATGAAGTGGGTTTTACGTCACCTTCCTACTTTACGAAATGCTACAAAGAACAGTTCGGTGAAAGCCCGACGGAGTTTTTAAAAAGAAGCGGATTATAAAAGAACCTGCTGCATAAAAGCGATACACCCATGAAAGATTATAAAGAAAATAAATCTAATTTGTCCGAAACTTTCTGCAATGAAGTATACAGTGTCGTGCGTGAAATTCCTGCCGGTAGCGTTGTTACTTATGGTGATATTGCCGCTTTGCTCGGGATGCCGCAATATTCACGTATGGTGGGGCGTGCATTGAAGCAGGTACCTGCCGGTTTAAGCCTTCCTTGTCATCGGGTAGTCAATGCCATAGGGCGATTGGTGCCCGGATGGGATGAACAGCGGCAACTGCTGTCCGATGAAGATGTTTCATTCCGAAAAAACGGTTGTGTCGACCTTAAACTTCACAGGTGGAAGAGCGACAGTATTTGAGTGGGGTGATGCCGGCTTTCTTGTGGCAGTTTATGTACATGCGGCGTGTTCATCGAAAATAATGTGATGAACTATTTGAACGCTCGGCTTGTTTATTTAATTGTCCGTACACACATCTTTGGGTAATACCTGTGTATGGATGTGAATTTGACTTTCGGGATATAGTAACTATCTGTTGACAGGAATCCTGTCTGTAATAACCGGGTTAAGAAATCATATTTGACCGGGGGAACAACACAACCGTTGTTTTCCGGTATCAACTTTTTTACTATAAAGAAGTGTTTGTTTTCGTGTGTGTAGGCCGCCCGGTCCGTTTTTTAATAATCTAAACCCTATTATGTATGAGTAAAATAACGATTAAAGACTTGTATCTCATTTTTGGCAACGACAAGCAGCATGCTTTGCGTATGTTGAAAGAAGGAAAGAGTAAGAGTGAGATCTTAAAGGAAACCGGATGCACGGTTGCCGTAAAAGACGCAAACCTCTCTGTCCGGGAGGGAGAGATATTCGTGATTATGGGACTTTCGGGGAGTGGGAAATCCACTTTGCTGCGTTGTATCAACCGATTGATAAAACCTACTTCCGGTGAGGTAATCATCAATGGAAGAGATATTTCGAATGTTACCGATAAAGAGCTGCTCCGTATCCGGAGAAAAGAACTGGCTATGGTGTTCCAGCATTTCGGACTGTTGCCCCATCGTTCGGTGTTGCATAACATAGCTTTCGGGCTGGAGCTGCAAGGAGTGAAAAAACAGGAACGTGAGCACAGGGCGATGGAAAGTATGCAGTTGGTGGGTTTGAAAGGTTACGAGAATCAGATGGTCAGCGAACTGTCCGGCGGGATGCAGCAACGCGTCGGGCTGGCCCGTGCTCTGGCCAACGATCCTGAAGTGCTGCTGATGGATGAAGCTTTTTCTGCCCTCGATCCTTTGATCCGTATACAAATGCAGGATGAATTGCTGACTTTACAGTCTAAAATGAAAAAGACCATTGTGTTTATTACTCACGATTTGAATGAAGCCATCAAGCTGGGTGACCGGATTGCCATCATGAAGGATGGGGAAGTGGTGCAGGTAGGTACTTCGGAGGAGATTCTGACAGAGCCGGCGAATGCTTATGTGGAACGCTTCGTGGAGAGTGTGGATCGTAGCAAGATCATTACCGCCGCTTCGGTGATGGTTGATAAACCCCTCGTGGCCCGGTTGAAGAAAGAAGGGCCGGAAGTTCTGATCCGTAAAATGTTCGAACATAATCTGACCGTGTTACCTGTGGTAGATGCAAACAATGTGTTGGTGGGAGAGGTGCGTTTGAAGGATTTGCTCCGGTTGCGTAAAGAGCAGGTGAAGTCAATCGAGTCGGTCGTTCGCGAAGAAGTGCATTCGGTGCTGGGAGATACGATATTGGAAGACATCCTGCCGCTGATGACCAAAACCAATTCTCCTATCTGGGTGGTGAACGAAGGCCGTGAATTTCAGGGAGTCGTCCCCTTGTCATCGCTCATTTTCGAAGTGACCGGAAAGAACAAACAGGAAATCAATGAAATCATTCAAAATGCAATAGAATTATGATCAACATAGGACAATATATTGAAGAACTCATCAACTGGATGATGATACACTTCTCCGCTTTTTTCGATGCGCTGAATCTGGGCATCGGCAGTTTTATCAATGGGTTTCAGCATATCTTGTTTGGTATCCCCTTTTATCTGACCATTGCTGCAATGGTGTTGCTGGCATGGATGAAAGCCGGGCGCGGGGTGGCGGTTTTCACCCTTTTAGGGTTGCTGCTTATCTACGGTATGGGCTTTTGGGAGGCCACCATGCAGACATTGGCACTGGTACTGTCATCTACCTGTCTCGCCCTTATCGTGGGGGTGCCCATCGGGGTGTGGACGGCAAACAGTAACTGTGCGGAGAAAGTGATACACCCCATACTGGACCTGATGCAGACCATGCCTGCCTTTGTCTACCTGATACCTGCCGTCCTATTTTTCGGGCTGGGGGTGGTGCCGGGAGTGTTTGCCACCATCATCTTTGCAATGCCTCCGGTGATTCGGCTGACGGGACTTGGCATTCGCCAGGTACCGAAGAACGTGGTAGAGGCTTCGCGTTCGTTCGGGGCCACCCGGTGGCAGCTGCTTTATAAAGTGCAGTTGCCTCTGGCCTTGCCCACCATCCTGACCGGAGTGAACCAGACGATTATGATGTCTCTTTCTATGGTTGTCATTGCAGCTATGATTGCGGCAGGCGGCTTGGGTGAAATCGTTCTGAAGGGTATTACCCAGATGAAAATCGGTTTGGGCTTTGAAGGAGGTATAGCGGTTGTGATACTGGCAATTATTTTGGACCGGATTACCCAAGGGATGGTTCGTCGTAAGAACAAAAAATAGAAAGGAGAAAGAATCGATATGCGGAAATATAGGATAATAGGAAGTTTATTGTTGTTACTGGCCGTGATGTGTACGGCCTGTAACCCGGATACCGGGAAAAAGAAGATAAGCATCGCCTATGCCAACTGGCTGGAGGGCATTGCCATGAGTCATCTGGCCAAAGTGGTGCTGGAAGAGCAGGGGTATGAGGTAGAACTGCTCAATGCGGATGTGGCCCCCATCTTTGCGTCGGTTTCGCGTCGGAAAGCGGATGTGTTTATGGATGCCTGGCTGCCTGTGACGATGAAAGACTACATGGATCAGTATGGCGATCAGATCGAGTTTATCGGTGAGGTATATGACAGTGCAAGGGTCGGGCTGGTAGTGCCTCAGTACGTCAGTATCGACTCAATCGGAGAACTCGCTTCCCATAAAGGGCAATTCTCTTCCGAGATTGTCGGGATCGATGCCGGAGCGGGCATTATGAAAACTACGGATAAGGCTATTGCGGACTATGGGCTCGATGGATATAAGTTGCTTACTTCCAGTAGCTCTACCATGTTGGCTTCCTTGCAGAAAGCCATGGATAAAGAATCGTGGATCGTCATCACCGGATGGACACCGCATTGGATGTTCGACCGCTACCCCCTGAAGTTCCTGCATGATCCGAAAGGTACTTATGGGAATGTGGAATCTATCTATGTCGTCGGATGGAAAGGATTTACGGAGAAAGATCCTTTTGCGGCAAAGTTTTTCAGCAATATTAAATTCACTACAGAAGAGATCAGTTCGTTGATGAAAGCATTGAAAGATGCACGGATGGACGAAGAAGACCTTGTCCGAAAATGGCGTGACGAACACCGGGAACTGATAGAAAGCTGGATTCCTGAATCATAAGCGGTATATGTGTGTCCGGGAATCCAACTTCTGAGTTCTGTCTATCGGGTAACGGAGGTGCGTTGGTAGGCAAGCCGTTCCGTACCGTTCTTCACATAAATGATGCCACAATAGGTGAAACCGTTCTTTAAGAGAATGTTTTGGAGAACTTTATTGTCACGGTGAGTGTCTACACGCAGGTTCGGACAGTGGGACGAACACCATTCCAGGCATAAGTCCATCAATCCCTTTACCCGTCCGCCGGATGCGATGCGATGGATTACCCCGTAAGGGGCATCGTTGAGCCAAGCGCCGTCTTTGATTACCCTGTAGTTGGGATCTTCTCCCCGGATGAAAGCAAAGCAACCTTCCAACTCCCCGTTTTCATTTACAAATACATAACTGTCCCCGTTTTCGATGTCCTGCCGGATGTCGTCGGAAGCGGGGTATCCGTTGATCCACTGGTTGGCATTGCCATTGGCAGCCATAAAGCGGCGGGCACGTTCGTAGAATGGCATCACTTGGTCGAGTTCTTCAAGTCGGGTTGGTCGTATGGTTATGTTCATAATTATTCCGTTTGGGGGTCACCACAGATTACACGGATTAACACAGATTGATAATTTATCTCGTCAATATATCGAATTAAGAGTTCTGTGTTAATCTGTGTAATCTGTGGTGAAACCTATTCATTTCTATTTGGCAAAAAAGGGGAAAAGAACCTATTTTAGTCCCTTCCCCCTTTGAGTGTTATATTATCCGATCAAAGATCATTCAGCAACACCCCAAGCCTGGTTGGCCAGACGCTTGTAGTTGTTGTAACGCCACTTAGCGTTGTCCTCGGCAGCCTGGAACAGTTCTTCTGCTTCTGCAGGATACTGTTTCATAACCGATGCGTAACGAACTTCGCCTTTCAGGAAGCCTTTGAAGTCATCCCAGTTCGGTTCTTTGCTATCCAGCGTGAACGGATTCTTGCCTTCAGCCTCCAGAGCCGGGTTGTAACGCCACAAGTGCCAGTAACCGCACTTAACAGCCTTGTCTTCTTCTTCCTGGCTCTTACCCATACCGGCTTTCAGACCGTGGTTGATACACGGAGCGTAAGCGATGATGAGTGACGGTCCGGGATAAGCTTCAGCTTCACGGATTGCTTTCAGAGTCTGAGCCTGGTCAGCACCCATAGCGATCTGAGCTACGTAAACGTAACCGTAAGTAGTAGCCATCAAACCAAGGTCTTTCTTACGTACACGCTTACCGGCAGCGGCAAACTTAGCGATAGCACCCACCGGAGTAGCCTTAGAAGACTGACCACCTGTGTTAGAGTAAACCTCAGTATCCAAAACCAGGATGTTAACGTCCTTACCGCTGGCGATTACATGGTCGAGACCACCGTAACCGATATCGTAAGAAGCACCGTCACCACCGATGATCCACTGGCTGCGTTTAACCAAGTATTGAGTCAGACCTTTCAGCTCTTTGCTGATCGGGCAACCTGCCGCAATACCTTGTTCGATGATTGCTTCGATCTGCGGAGCCAGTTCTTTGGTCTTGTCTGCATCGTACATGTTTTCAATCCATGCTTTCAATACTTCCTTAGCTTCAGCCGGAGCATTGTCGGCTGCCAGGATTTCGTTGAATAACTTCACGATACGTGCACGCATCTTTTCGTTAGCCAGTTCCATCCCCAAACCAAATTCGCAGAAGTCTTCGAACAGTGAGTTAGCCCAAGCCGGACCGTGTCCTTTTGCGTTTGTTGTATATGGAGTTGAAGGTACTGAACCTGAGTAGATAGAAGAACATCCGGTAGCGTTGGCAACCATTTCGCGATCACCGTACAACTGAGAAATCAGTTTCACATACGGAGTTTCACCGCAACCTGAGCAAGCTCCCGAGAATTCGAACAATGGAGTAGCGAACTGAGAGTTCTTCACGTTAGCCTTGATGTCTACCAAGTGTTGTTTGCTCTTCACGTTGTCTGCACAGTAAGTCCAGTTATCAGCCTGAGCCAACTGGCTTTCAAGGTGTTTCATAGTCAGAGCCTTGCCACCCTTCTTCGGGTTGCCTGGACAGATGTCGGCACAGTTACCGCAACCCAGACAGTCGAGAACGTCAACCTGGATACGGAATGTCATGCCGTCGAATGCTTTGCCTACAGCTTTCAGTTGTTCGAAGCTTGCACCTTTCTGCTCTTCTGCGTCGAGTACAAACGGACGGATAGAAGCGTGAGGACAAACGTAAGCACACTTGTTACACTGGATACAGTTTTCTGCGTTCCATTCCGGTACGAAAGCAGCTACACCGCGTTTTTCGTATTTCGAAGTACCCTGATACCAGGTTCCGTCTTCGATACCCTTGAATGCAGATACAGGCAGCAGGTCTCCGTCCTGAGCGTTGATCGGACGAACCACTTCGTTGATGAATGCCGGGTCGTTGTTTTCAACTTTAGCATCATCCGGCAGGTTAGCCCAAGCCGGGTCAACAGCCAAAGTCTTGTATTCGCCACCGCGGTCAACAGCTGCGTAGTTCTTGTTCACAACGTCTTCACCCTTCTTACCGTAAGATTTCACGATGAATTTCTTCATCTGTTCTACAGCCTGGTCTACGGGGATCACGCCTGTGATACGGAAGAAAGCAGACTGGAGGATGGTGTTGGTGCGGTTGCCCAAACCGATTTCCTGTGCAATCTGGGTTGCGTTGATATAATATACAGAGATGTTGTTCTGTGCAAAGTATTTCTTCACTTTGTTAGGCAGGTTCTTTGCCAGTTCTTCGCCTTCCCAGATGGTGTTCAGCAAGAACGAACCGTTCTTACGTAAACCACGGGTTACGTCATACATATGCAGGTAAGCCTGCACGTGGCAAGCCACAAAGTTCGGAGTGTTTACCAGATAAGTAGAACGGATAGGGTCGTCACCGAAGCGCAGGTGAGAGCAAGTGAAACCTCCTGACTTCTTAGAGTCATAAGAGAAGTAGGCCTGACAGTGTTTATCAGTGTTGTCACCGATAATCTTCACTGAGTTTTTGTTGGCACCTACCGTACCGTCAGCACCCAAACCGTAGAATTTAGCTTCGAACATGCTGTCGCCGCCCAAAGCGATTTCTGCTTCCTGAGGAAGAGATGTGAAAGTTACGTCGTCTACGATACCGATAGTAAAGTGGTTTTTCGGCATCGGCATAGCCAGATTCTTGAATACGGCGATGATCTGGGCAGGAGTAGTGTCTTTAGAACCCAGACCGTAACGACCACCTACGATAACCGGAGCATTTTCTGTGCCATAGAAGCAGTCTTTAACATCCAGATACAGAGGTTCGCCGTTAGCACCCGGTTCTTTTGTACGATCGAGTACTGCGATTGTTTTGGCAGTCTTAGGTACGGCAGCCATGAAATGTTTGGCAGAGAACGGACGGTACAGGTGAACTGCAACCAAACCTACTTTCTCGCCCTGGCTGGTCAGGTAGTCGATAGCTTCGCGGGCAGCTTCGGTTACAGAACCCATGGCGATGATTACGCGTTCTGCATCTTCGGCTCCGTAGTAGTCGAACAAACCGTATTTGCGTCCTGTGATCTTGGAAATCTCGTTCATGTATTCCTCAACGATGGCAGGAACAGCGTCATAGTAGTTGTTGCATGATTCGCGGTGCTGGAAGAAGTGGTCAGGGTTTTCGGCCATACCACGGGCAACCGGATTCATCGGGTTCAGCGCACGGGCACGGAATTCAGCAAGAGCTTCCTGGTCAACCAGCGGAGCGAGGTCCTCGTTTTCCAGCATTTCGATCTTCTGGATTTCGTGTGAAGTACGGAAACCGTCGAAGAAGTTCATGAAAGGAACGCGGGCTTTGATTGTGGCAAGGTGTGCAACACCGGCCAAGTCCATCACTTCCTGTACAGAGCCTTCAGCCAACATGGCGAAACCTGTCTGGCGTGCAGACATTACGTCCTGATGGTCACCGAAGATACACAGTGCGTGAGAAGCCAGTGTACGGGCCGATACGTGGAATACGCAAGGCAGGAACTCACCGGCAATCTTATACATGTTCGGGATCATCAAAAGAAGACCCTGAGAAGCAGTGTAAGTAGTAGTCAGTGCACCGGCCTGAAGAGAACCGTGAACAGCACCTGCCGCACCACCTTCAGATTGCATTTCCTGTACCAATACTGTTTCGCCGAAGATGTTCTTACGTCCTGCGGCAGCCCATTCGTCTACGTATTCAGCCATCGTAGAAGAAGGAGTGATGGGGTAAATGGCAGCTACTTCTGAAAACATATACGAGATATGTGCAGCAGCCTGATTACCATCACATGTGATGAATTTCTTCTGTTTAGTCATAACTAAAAATAATATTTAAGTAAGTAATTTATTTGTTTATTTCAAAAACGGTATGGAAAGCGGATACTTCCATGTATGTTTATTCCATCCTTTGATTCCCCCGATGATGGGGAACAAAATGGACAGTGCGAACATTATACAACCAATTATAATCAAAATTCCCCCGATAGCAATTGAGGGACTTTCAAAGAACTTCTCAAAATACATAGGATAGAGATTGACATCATATCCTTCCGCTGTCATGGTATATTCTCTGATGAAGTTCATATTAGCATTCATGTTGAATCGCATACAGATATTGAACACTATGAAATACAGAATGCCACTGATGTACCAGTTCAGTATGTATTTTCCCTGTCTGTTAATTTTGGCTGATATGCTTTTGGCATTCATCCAAAAAAGAACTGGAGCGAGCCATCCAATCAAAGGAACCAGTATCAGGAAATTCATCAGTACCAGACACCAATGCTCTTCTACCCCAAGAGGAAGGGATAGCCTGGACGGGGCTTTTTCTCCGTCAGAAAACTTCAGCTTTTCGCGGTCGATCCCTACGGTCAGTGTATCCGATTGGCGTATCTGGTTTAATTCTTCTAATTTCTTGTTGTCCATATCCGGTATGGTTTTAGTTGTCAGAAACTGAGCTTTTCAAAAACGGTATGGAAAGCGGATACTTCCATGTTTTTCCGTTCAGTCCTTTGATGCCTCCGATGATGGGGAACACAAAAAAAACAGCTGATAAAAGGATAATAGGTAATGCCCTTAGCGTAAAGAAAGAACCGCTTAACAGTCCTAAAGGGGAACTCAACGAGCCGATAAGGGCTCCAAAAAGGTTTCCCGCAAGGGTAATTCCTACTATTATCATGTAAATGGCCCAACTGATCAGCCAGTTGATGATGTATCTTCCTTGTATGGCGATGGCTTCCGATTTATCTCTGCCGATGATCCATGCGACGATAGAAACAATCCATCCCCATGTCGGTATCAGGAGCAGAAGGTTTATCAACCCCAGATAGCTGCTGTCCGAAATGCCAAATGTATCTTTACGGGATTCACCATTCAGTATCTTTTGTTTTTCCTGTTCAAACTCCTCGTCGGTCAATGCGCCTGATTGGCGCAACCGGTTTAATTCTTCCAATTTCTTGTAATCCATAATCTGTCCTTGTTTTAGTTGCCAGAAGCTGAGACTTTCAAAAACGGTATGGAAAGCGGATACTTCCATGTTTTTCCGTTCAGCCCTTTGATGCCTCCGATGATAGGGAACAGCAGACACAGGAAACAGCCTACTCCGAGTATCAGGAGAAGCAGAATTCCGGCTCCTCCGCCGAATATGCCCAAGAGGACCGCCAATGGAGAACTCTGGTCGTTTTCATAATTCATATCGCTTATGGATACTATGCCGCTGAACATGAATATGATGAAGAGTACTGTCAGCACGATGCCGTACAGAAACCAGCTGATGTACCAGTTCAGGATGTATTTACCTTGGCGGTTGACGGGTGCGGAACTTTCTTTGCCCATGATCCAAAGTACAATGGGGGCAATCCAGCCTACATACGGTATGAACATGGCGAAGTTCATCAGTGCCAGATAAGTATTTTCCGTCAGTCCCATGGGGAGTACGGTTGTGGGTTTACCCGCATCTTCTTCATCCAATATCTTTTTCTTTTCTTTTTCAAATTCTTCATCGTTCAACGCTCCGCTGTCGTGGAGGCGTTTCAGTTGTTCAAGCTTTTCGTAATCCATAATGATTGAGATTAGATGTTAATATAAAAAACCGAACATCCAGAGAGGTATCTGGTTGCCACGGCCAATTTCGGCCTTATGCAAAGCATACGTCACTCCGGGGTTGTTCTTGATCTTCGCCCCTTCGCAGCATATCTTGAAAGGCATCACTTCGTCTACCATGAACGAGGTGTTTTTGTCACCTTTGTGCACTTTATGGTCTTTCCACATCGTGTTTACAAAGAAAGTGTCCAGCACATCTTGTTCTTCCACCTTTACAGGGTAGATGGAATACATCAGATTGGGGTTGTGCAGCATAATCTTCGATGGTTTCTTGGGGAATTCTTCCCCTTTGGGATAGACCAGGTTGATCAGTCGTGCGTCGGCCAGATATTTGATGTAATTCATCACCGTGGCGCGTGATGTTTGTATGTCGCTTGCCAATTGGCTTACGTTTGGGGCCTTCGGCCCGTCTACAGCCAACAAATATAATAATTTTTTTATCTTTGAGAGATATTTTAGCTCGATTTGTTTAATAAGCAGGATATCTACTTCTACCATCATGTTCATGGTTTTGAGCAGATTCTCCGAGAAATTGCGTTTCTCAAGGAAGAAGGGGTAGAAACCGTGGTGGAGGTAGTCTTGAAAATAATCCAAGGGGCGGACCTTTGAAAGTACTCCCTTGGCTATCTGTTCGTGGCTGCTCAATATCTCTTCGAGTGTATAATGACGGAATTTCATGCCTGTTTGCAGGTTCAGAAATTCGCGGAACGAAAAGCCCCGGAGGTTGTAGCTCTTCACAATGTCGCGCAACTCCAGATTCTCTTCTTTGAGGCGCATGACGGATGAACCGGTGAATACAATTTTCAGATTGGGGAAACGGTCGTAGCACATACGCAATTCGCGGCTCCAGTCGGGATGCTTGAATACTTGGTCGATCAGCAATACCTTTCCGCCCCGTTTCTGGAATTCATTGGCGAAGTCAACGATACTGTGTCCGGAGAAATAGAAATTGTTCATGTTGATAAAGAGGCATGAACGGTCGGTTCCGAATTTCTCTTTGGCGTATTGAAGCAGGAAAGTGGTTTTTCCCACGCCACGTGTTCCTTTGATACCAATCAGTCGGTCACTCCAGTTTATTTCGTCCATTAAGTCGCGGCGGACCGGGGCATTGGTGTGCTCAACAAGGTAGGCATGTGTGCGGTAGAATGTTTCCATCTCTTTTCTTGGGTTTTTCGGGGGGCAAATATAAGCCTTTTTTTAGAAATTGCAAAGTAGAGATAGCAAAATTGTAGTTTCGTTTAGCAAGTTTATCTTTTGCTTCATTTTGTCAAAACGGTATTCCTGATAGGTGGTAGAGGCGTTATTTCGGGTCAACGGCAAGCTGCTTCTGAAAAAACGCAGCCAGTTCAATCGGGCAATTATGCTTTTGCTTGTCTACTTCAGTGTTTGCTTGCAAATATAAACATTGTTTTTTGTTTTCGGTAGTTTATGCCGGTATTTCTTTGAAAAAGGGTTTCTTTTGTTAGTTTGAAATGCTTGCTCCGGAGGGAGCAAATAGAGATGGAGAAGGCGAAAAGAGCCTTTGTTGATGGGCTGTCAATCGTCACTCCGGGAGATGTGAAGGCTTTGCTCCGGAGAAGTGAAGTCTTTTCCCGGGGGAAGTGAAGTCTTTGCCCGGCGGAAAGTGACGGTTTGCCCCGCAGAAAATGACTTGTTTCTCGGTTTTATATGCGTTTTTGTGCATATATTTGCAGGAAATTTCCCAGTTTTAATGCCAGTTGCTTCTTGGAGAGCAAAGGGCTTGTAAGTGAAAAACCGGAAATGGCAACAAAAGGACAGGGGACGATACGTTTAAGGAATTAAATGATAGTTTCTATCCCCGGGCATGGATGTATCTTAGGGTGAAAAACACGTAACTGTTCGTTGCCGTCACTCGCACATGTCTCTGCATCCGGATGAATTCTGTTTAATTAATTGATGCTAATGTCGAATCTGCTTTACTTGTTTAATCCCGATCAGGATCTGGCTCTTGCCAGTGGCGAAGTCAATTATATGCCGCCTGCCTCCGCCTGCCGGATGGCGGAAGAGTTGGCGTTGCTCCCCGTATGGTTTGCGGACAGGCCGTGCGGTGTGCTTGCTCCATCTGCCTATAATCAGTCTTTTCTGGAAGAGATGCTCGGCTTATTTCCGCTTCCCGCATCTTTGAGAACCCAAGCCGAAGATTTTTCGGAAGTACGTTCGGTGGTTCCCTGGGGATGGAATCCGGCACTCCGGAAACGTCTGCTTTCATTGGGAGTACCCGATGGTGCGGTACCTTCGGTGGAGGATATAGGGCGGTTGTGCAATCTGTCCCATCGTTCGCAAGCCGTGAAGTTGTTGCCCGGTCTGCAAGTGGATGAAGCGTTTTGTGGAGAGTCTTGTTACCTAACCGCTTTGTCCGATTGCCGGGCATTTGTAGAGAGTCTGGAACGCTGTCTGCTCAAAGCCCCCTTGTCCGGAAGCGGTAAAGGGCTGAACTGGTGCAAGGGAGCGTTCACTCCTCTAATAGAGCGTTGGTGTGCCCGGGTTATAGAGCAGCAGGGAGGAGTTGTCGGTGAACCTATATATAATAAGGTAGAAGATTTTGCCATGGAGTTTTATTCGGACGGAAAGGGGCGGATTACTTTTGCCGGATACTCTTTGTTCCGTACCAACGCTGGTGGAGCTTACGAAGGAAACCGGTTGCTGTCCGATGTGGAGATTGAACGAAGATTGTTGGCTTATGTGCCTGTGGCGGCTTTACGTCGGCTTCGGGAAGAGCTGCAAAGACGATTGTCTGTCTCTTTAGGGACGGAGTATGCCGGTTATCTGGGAGTAGATATGATGATTTGCCGATTCGCTCTCCTTCCGGAGTTTCGCGTCCATCCTTGTGTGGAGATCAATCTGCGGATGAATATGGGACTTGTGTCCCGGATGATATACGACCGTTATGTATGGCCTGGGGCTGGCGGAACGTTTCGTATCTCTTATCATCCGTCTGACGGGCAGGCATTGAAGGAACACAATGCGATGAAGGCCGGGCACCCGCTGCATACGGAAAACGGCAGGGTGGTGAAGGGGTATCTGCCATTGGTTCCCGTCCTGAAGACGAGCCGTTACCGGGCATATATCCTTGTGGAGGACTGAGACGGAGTTTATAAGGATTGCTTTTTGCAGGAAAAGAAAATGGAGAAGCGGCTTCCCACACCTGCTGTCGACTGTAATGACAGTCTTCCCTGAAGTTTTTCTACTATAACTTTGCAGATGGAGAGTCCCAGTCCTGTTCCTTGTGCGAATTCGTTCTGTTTGTAGAAGCGGTTGAATATCATTTTCTGTTCGGACTGCGGAATGCCTATTCCGCTATCTTCGACATAAATTTCAACTTCTTCATTCTGCGAAAGGTACTTCCAACCCAGTTTTATATAGCCTTCCTGAGTGAATTTTACAGCGTTGTTTAAGAGGTTGGTGATAACTTGAATCAATCGGTCTTTGTCAAGATGTACGATAATGTCTTCGCCACTTTCTTCCAGTATGAAATTGATGTTTTGAGAAATTAGAACCTTATGGGTCTGGTAAGTATCGTTGATAAGAGTAGCCAGCGGATAATCGTCGTATTTGAATGACATGTAGCCGGATTCAATCCGGGATATTTCCAATATATCATTGACAAGTTTCAGCAGCAGTTCGTTGTTGCGGTGGATGGTTTCCACATACAGATCTTTTTCTTCTTGCGAGATGTCTGTATCATCAGGAGAAGCAAGCAGAGTGGAAAATCCGACGATAGCGTTTAATGGTGTACGTATTTCATGGCTCATGTTGGCCAGGAAAGACTCTTTGAGCTCTGCTTTCTCCGCCATCTTACGTGCTTCTATCAGTTCTTGTTCCCGTTTTTTATAATCTTCTATGTTCAATAAAAGTCCCGTGGTCTTTTGCCCTCCCAAAGCACTTTCCATGGTACTGCATCGAAGTTCCCACCATTGATACCCCTTTCCGTTGAAATCACATTTCAGCTTTATAAAGTGTTTGCTGCTGATGGCGTTCTTTGCCAAAAGAAATTGTGCTGCGGACAGATATTCGGCATCCACAAAAGAGAGGAACTCCTGAATCGTCAATGGGCGGGGAGTCATGTCTAAGTTTTTCCAGAATGCATTTTCAAATACCATCATGTTGTTTTTTAACCGCCACGCATAAGTGTCGCTTCCCTCCACTGCCAGTGCCAATGATTCTTTTTCATCTTCCAACTCATAAAGGATGGAACGCTTCTTTTGGGTTTCACGCCAATACAAGTAGGTGATGCCTGACAGTAGGCCGAGAATAAAAAAGATACTACCCAATAAACCGGACCACCAAAGGACGGGATGCAGGGCTTTAAAGGGAATATTGATGATGGTATATTCATTGGGGATGTCTGCAATGGTCATACCCTCTTTTTGCATGACATTCCAGTCGATAAAATACCCTTTGGAGCTTTCTTGGATAGACATGTCAGTGATGTTTTTCCCTCTAAGGATCTGCACTGCTGTATGGACAGATTCTTGTGCCTGAATGTGGCTCGGAGTCATGTATCCGCCCAGAAAATTATATCCGCAGTCAAAAAGCTCATTGATGGCTGTAAAGCGCATCTGGGTAGAAAAAGATGCCATCGTGAGCGTCGTATAGTCTAATTTGGTTTGTAGATAAGGCATTTTGCTGTATTTACCGATAGCCCATAAAAAGTCTGCACCGTTTGTTGGGTCTTCAGTTTGTTCCTCGGATATTTTGCGTGCAGATAGGGCGGTAAATACTATGTTACCTTTGTGAGTTTCTTTCCATGATGCCTGTTTGTCCAGATGCCAGTCTAAGTTGGATATGATATCAGTTGACTCTAATTGACAGTTGATGTGGTTTCTGATTTTCCGGTCTAAAAAAGTATAATCCAATATCGTGTAAATATTAGTTATACCGGTTAGCCTTTTTATCATTTTCAGGTTTTTGCTAAAATCTATCTTGTCTTCAAATCCGGTCACATTATCATACTGCTTTATCAGTTCCCAATTGGGATAGTTGACTCCGGAAAACACGATGGGTATTTCTTTTAATATGGGATTGTGGCTTTTCAGTAACGAATAAGTGGCTTGATCATCATTCACAAGAATGATTTCGGGTTTCCATTTGGCAATAGAATCCATGAAAAGGTTGATTCGTTTTATTTCTTGTGGTTCGTTATAGCGTTCACAATTTAGATAAAAGAAAGAGAGTTTCACCGGTATACGGGCTTTTGAGAACTCCTTTTTTATCAGTTTATTGTATTCTGCGTATCCTTGATAATCGTTTTCATAAGAGTGGATTACCAATATCCGTCGTTCTTCTTCGAAAGAGCATGCTGTGAGTAAAAATATGGTGATATAGCAACTTATAAATAATAGGATGAACCGCATACTTTTAATTCAATGTTTTGATGGTTTGTTTGTTTGTTTGTTTGATTCGTTGTTTGTTTTGCAAAGATAGTGTATTAAATTGTATCATTAAAAGAAATGTCATTTTTCTCCTTGTATCGCTTCACTTTCATTCCCGCAGCGGTCCACTGCCGTGACGGCAAAATACTTCCGGGCCATCCACGGACGGATGGGAGCATAGGTGTAGTGCGTGTCCCGCAGGTTTTGTACAAGAATGTTTTCCGGGTTCGTAATGTCCACCGGATAGGTGTCCGAAGCGTAAATTATGTACATCGGTGCATTCTGTCTTTCATTATCCGTGGCAGCTTTCCAGCTGAGCCGGGTATATCCGTCGCCGGTGGAAACTACATTTAGTTCCGACGGTGCGGTAGGAGCCGCGTTGTCGATCCACGGCATGGGCGGTTGCAGTGCCGGATATTGATAGAACTGCTCCCGGAGGATGTCGTATACTTCCTGGGTATTGTCCATCAGGTACTTTACCCGATAATGCGCTTCGCCTGCCAAGTGGTTGGCGCGGATGAAATGTATCTGGCGTTCCACTTCTTCGGAGGTCCAGTTACCCTCGTCGGGATGAAGGAAGTAGATTCCCAGTCCGGGCACGATGTGGCGTCCGTTGCTTTGCTCCTGCCAGTCGAGCGCAAAGGGGTAGAAGCCGTTGCCGCGGAAATACATCATCGGGTAGATCTGGTCTTGAATGCCCTCGCCCAGCCATCCCTGAGGATTCTGGTAGACGGTGAAAAAAGCATTCCAGCCTTTGGAGGAGTATCGTGACGTGTCGCGGTATTTCCCTACCGGACAGGTGCTCACCTTCACCCAGGGCTTCATGGCTTTCACTCCGTTATAGATGTAACGCACAATGTCCGTCAGGTTGTCACGGCGCCATTGTGCCAGCGAACGTCCTTTACCATAGCGGCGGAAGTCGTAACTGTCCGGGAAGCGGGGCGCGTTTTCGGGATAGCGGAGGTAGTCGAAGTGAACTCCGTCCACGTCGTAGCGGCTGACCACTTCACGTACCAACTTCATCAGATACTCTTTGGTGGCGGGATGTCCGGGGTTGAGGAAATATTCGTTTTTATAAGGCACGCAGATGTCCCGCTGGCGTTTGGTTACCGATTGTTTGCCGAGTGAGGCTACGTGTCTCTTGCCTCCAAGTGGGATGGTCACCATCCAGGCATGACACTCCATACCCCGTTTGTGGCACTCCTCGATGGCGAAGGTCAAAGGGTCGTATCCGGGATCGCCGCCGACCTTGCCGGTCAGTATGGAGTTAAAAGGTTCAATGTCCGAACGGTAGAGTACATCTCCACGGGTACGTGTCTGGAAAAGGACTGTATTGAAGTTGGCTTCTTTCAGGCGGTCGAGGATGTCGATCAGCTCCTCCTTCTGCCGCCGGATGCCTGCGGGAGTGGTTGCTTTGGTGCGTGGCCAGTCCAGTCCGTAGACGGCGGTGATCCAGGCAGCCCGTACCTCGTGTTTCGGGGAGGCCTGCGCATGGAGCGGAAGTAAGGAGAGGAGAAAAAGAAAGAGGAGGGATGTTCCTCTTCCGGCTCTCTTTTTCACTGAGAAAGAGTCGTTATGGCTTTTATAGATGGTGTTCATAAATATAATGGTTTTGATGTTCACCACAGATTACACGGATTAACACAGATTGATAATTTATTTCATTGAGAATCCGGTTAAAGAATCCGTATCAATCCGTATCAATTCGTATTAATCTGTGTTAATCCGTGTAATCTGTGGTGAAACGTCTTCTAAACTGCCTTCCGTGGCGAACAGAAGTCCGCAAAGTTAGCAAAACCCTTTGTAAAGTTGTGTAGTTTCCACAGATTATGTTACATTTGCGCTGATTAACAATTCAACACGCCATGATTACATTTACAATTTGCCTGCTGGCATTGGTTGCAGGTTACTTCATTTACGGACGATTGGTGGAGCGTGTCTTTGGCCCCGACGACCGAAAGACCCCGGCACTGACACATGCCGACGGAGTGGATTATATCCCTCTCCCCACCTGGAAGATTTTTATGATTCAATTTCTGAATATAGCCGGTCTCGGCCCCATCTTCGGAGCTATTATGGGCGCAAAGTTCGGTACGGCTTCTTACCTGTGGATTGTGCTGGGAAGCATCTTTGCCGGTGCCACGCACGACTACTTTGCCGGTATGCTTTCACTTCGCAACGGAGGTGAGAGCTTACCCGAAATTGTCGGCCGCTACCTGGGGCTGACCACCAAGCAGGTGATGCGCGGCTTCACCGTCATCCTGATGATTCTGGTAGGTGCCGTCTTTGTGGCAGGTCCGGCCGGACTGCTGGCAAAGCTCACTCCCGACAGCCTCGATACCACCTTCTGGATCATTGTCGTATTCATCTATTATATTCTCGCCACATTGCTGCCGGTCGATAAAATCATCGGAAAGATATATCCCCTGTTTGCCGTAGCTTTGCTGTTTATGGCAGTGGGCATCCTTGTGATGCTCTATGTCCATCATCCGGCGCTCCCCGAGTTGTGGGACGGATTGCAGAATACCCATCCGGATGCAGCCGCATTGCCTATCTTTCCAATCATGTTTGTCAGTATCGCCTGTGGGGCCATCTCCGGATTTCATGCCACACAAAGCCCGTTGATGGCCCGTTGCATGACTTCCGAGCGTCATGGCCGTCCCGTATTCTACGGTGCCATGATTACCGAGGGAATCGTCGCCTTGATCTGGGCCGCTGCCGCCACTTATTTTTATCGTGAGCATGGTATGGAGGAAAACAACGCTTCTGTCATTGTGGATGCCATCACGAAAGGGTGGCTCGGCGCAGTGGGTGGCGTGCTTGCCATTCTGGGAGTGATTGCTGCCCCTATTACGTCGGGCGACACCGCGTTTCGTTCGGCACGTCTGATTGTTGCCGATTTCCTGAAACTGGAACAAAAAAGCATTCGCCGCCGTTTGTATATTTGTGTCCCGATGTTTGTTGCCGCCATCGGGCTGCTGCTTTATAGTTTGCGTGATAAGGACGGATTCGACATGATCTGGCGCTACTTTGCCTGGGCCAACCAGACCTTGTCGGTATTTACCCTCTGGGCCATTACGGTCTATCTGGCGTGTGCCCGTAAGATGTATGGATTGACGCTGGTTCCGGCCCTGTTCATGACAGCTGTCTGCTCCACTTATATTTGCATTGCTCCCGAAGGATTGGGACTGTCACACGCCGTTTCGTATGCGATAGGAGGTATTTGCACGCTGGGGGCGGCCGTTTGGTTTGCTGTTTGGAAAAATAGATTTAACTCGAATCAGGAGTTAAAGAAGTTATTACATAATTAACACTCGTATGAAGAAAGTAAAGAAATCAACCTGGGTTACTGTCGCCCTACTGATCTACGTGTCTGTGACAGCAGCTTATCTGCTGCCTCGCAATAATGAAGTAAGCGATACAGAGAAGTATCTCACCCTGGCTGCTTCGTATGTCATTGTTCTCGTTCTTTGGCTGGTGCTGAGGAAAAAGGAACAGATGCAGCAACGCCGCCGGGAGGAAGAACATATGAACAACCTGAAAAAATAGAAATGTTATGAAGAAATTAATGTGGATGGTATGTCTGCTTGTTGTTTCAGTGACGGCACAGGCACAGTTTGAGAAAGGAAAGTGGATTGTGAATCCCTCGGTGACGGGGCTGGGACTCTCTTACAGCAAGTCGGAGAAAACACAGTTCGGATTGCAGGCGCAAGGCGGAGCCTTTCTGGTGGACAATGTGGCGTTGATGGTTACAGCCGGTGCCAACTGGAGCAAACCTGAGGATAAATACACGCTGGGTGTCGGAGGAAGATATTACTTTGATAAGTGTGGCATTTATTTAGGTGCCGGATTGAAGATGAACCGCTATAACTGGAAGGTGGGAGACACCACCGACTTTGCGCTTGGTGCAGAGGCCGGTTATGCTTTTTTCCTGACACGGACAGTGACCATAGAGCCGGCTGTTTACTATGATTTGAGTTTTAAAGACAGCGATTGGTCGAAGTTCGGACTGAAAGTCGGCTTCGGCTTCTACTTCTGATTTTTCCTTTAAAAGGAACTCACCACAGAGGGCACAGAGTAACACAGGGTGAATTTTAAGTCATTGATTATCCATATTGATAATCTGCGTATTCTGTGGTGGAAAGACTTTTGACAGCCCCTTTGTGGTGAGTTCCCGATAAAATTGATTGAGAACCCTTGCTTGTTTTACAAGTGGTTCAGCTTCTCCTGCAGGAATTGTCCCGTATAACTTGTCGCACAGGCAGCCACCTCTTCCGGTGTCCCGACTGCCACAATATTACCGCCTTTGTCTCCGCCCTCCGGTCCGAGGTCTATCACGTAATCGGCACATTTTATGACATCCATGTTGTGCTCGATGATCACGATGGAGTGTCCGCGACGGATCAGCGCATCAAATGCGTCGAGTAGCTTGCGTATATCGTGGAAGTGCAGTCCGGTGGTCGGTTCGTCGAAGATGAACAAAGTTGGATCCGCTTTCTCCTGACTCAGGTAATAAGCCAGTTTCACGCGTTGGTTCTCTCCTCCCGAGAGGGTGGACGATGATTGTCCCAGCTTGATATATCCCAAACCGACATCCTGCAGGGGGATCAGCTTCTTTACGATCTTCTTTTGCCCGTGTTCCGTGAAGAACTCGATGGCTTGGTTGACCGTCATCTCCAGTACGTCATAAATGTTTTTATCCTGGAACTTCACTTCCAGCGTATCGGCTTTGAAGCGTTTGCCGTGGCACGATTCACACTCCAGCACCAGGTCGGCCATGAACTGCATCTCCACTGTGATGGTTCCGTCGCCTTTGCACTCTTCGCAGCGTCCGCCCTCGTTGTTAAAGCTGAAATAGCCTGCCGTATAGCCCATCTGCTTGGCCAGTGGCTGATCTGCCCAGAGCTTACGGATTTCGTCGTACGCTTTGATGTAGGTTACCGGATTCGAACGGGAGGACTTACCGATGGGGTTCTGATCGACAAACTCCACGTTGCGCAGGTTGCGCAGGTCGCCTCCGATGGATGCAAACTCACCCGGGCGTTCAGTGCATTCGTCCAGTTCACGCTTCAGCGCCCGGTAGAAGATGTCACGTACCAGTGTGCTCTTTCCCGATCCGCTGACCCCTGTTACGACGGTCATCACATTGAGTGGGAAGCGTACGTCTACTCCTTTCAGGTTGTTTTCGCGGGCACCTTTTATCTCGATATAGTTGTTCCACGGGCGGCGGTGTTCCGGTACGGGAATGTTTTCCTCGCCCAGCAGGTATTTCACAGTGTAACTGTTGCTGCCTTTCTGTAAATTTTTCATATCCCCCTGATAGACTACCTGTCCGCCCAGCCGGCCGGCATTCGGGCCGATGTCGATGATGTAGTCCGCTGCACGTATGATCTCTTCGTCATGTTCCACCACCACTACCGTATTGCCCAACTGTTGGAGTTGGCGGAGTACGTGGATCAGGCGGTCCGTATCCCGGCTGTGAAGCCCGATACTGGGTTCGTCGAGGATGTAGAGACTGCCCACCAGACTGCTTCCCAGCGAAGTGGCCAGGTTGATGCGCTGGCTTTCACCGCCCGAGAGCGAATTACTGAGCCGGTTCAGGGTGAGATACCCCAATCCCACATCGATCAGGAAACGGATGCGGCTGTTGATCTCTGTCAGGATGCGGCGTGCCACGGCTTGGTCGTGTTCGTTCAGTTCAAGCGAATCGAAGAACTTCTGCAGTTCGGTGATGGGCAGGTCCACCAGTTCCGAGATGTTTTTTCCACCTACGCGCACGTATCCCGCTTCGGGTTTCAGGCGGGTACCGTGGCATTTCGGACAAAGCGTCTTTCCACGATAGCGTGCCAGCATCACACGATATTGAATCTTGTACTGGTTCTCTTCAAGCATCTTGAAAAAGTCGTTGATGCCGTGGAAATATTGGTTTCCTTCCCACAACACCCGGCGCTGTTCATCGGTCAGCTCGTAGTAAGGGGTGAAAATCGGGAAGTTGAATTTTTCTGCATTGTGAATCAGTTCTTCGCGCCATTCACCCATCTTCTCGCCCCGCCAGCAGACGATGGCTCCGTCGTAGACCGACAACGAACGGTTGGGCACTACCAGATGTTCGTCGATGCCGATCACCTTGCCGAATCCTTCGCATACCGGACAGGCACCGATCGGTGAGTTGAACGAAAACATCTGGTCGTTCGGTTCTTCAAATATGATGCCGTCGGCCTCGAACTTGGTGCTGAAGGTGTGAAGCCGGGTCGATCCGTCCGGTTGATAAAAGCGAAGCATACACATGCCATTGCCTTCGTACATGGCTGTTTCGGCCGAGTCGGTCAGGCGGCTGACGGCATCCTTGGTTGTTGCCACCGTCATTCGGTCGACGAGAAGGTACACCACGTCGTCTTTGCCGGCAGCATATTCGTCGATACGCACCATCTCACCGTTCACTTCAAGACGGTTGAAACCTTGTTTCTGGTCGATCTCCAATTGCTGTTCAAGTGTGCGTCCGTCGTGCAGGAAAATCTGCGTCAACACCGTGTAGCGGGTTCCTTCGGGATATGAGAGCATGCAGTTTACAATGTCCTCGATGGAGTGTTTTTTCACTTCTTCACCGCTGACAGGGCTGTAGGTTTTGCCCACACGGGCATAAAGCAGGCGCAGGTACTCGTAGATTTCGGTCGAAGTACCCACCGTGGAGCGCGGGTTGCGGCTGTTTACCTTCTGTTCGATGGCGATGGCAGGCGGAATCCCTTTGATAAAGTCACATTCCGGTTTGCTCATTCGGCCCAGGAACTGGCGGGCATAACTGCTGAGGCTTTCTACATAGCGGCGCTGTCCCTCGGCATAGAGGGTGTCGAAAGCAAGCGATGATTTTCCGGAACCGGAAAGGCCGGTTATCACCACCAGTTTATTGCGGGGAATGTTTACGTCAATATTCTTCAGATTGTTGACTCTGGCCCCCTTTATGGAGATGTATTTACTGTCAGTCATAAGCGTTTTCGTTACTTGGACTGCAAAGATAACGAGTCGGAAACGTTTAACCTAACAGAGAAAGGAACTTTTATCTTAAAAACACCTTGCGAATAGTGAATTGCTCGCTTAGCCGTTGCAAATGAGGAGCAAAATTGTATCTTTGCACCACATTTTTATGAAACCGATTATGAACCTGAGAAAATTGATTCTTCTTTTAGCTCTCTTCCTTGCAACAGGAGTGGGGGCACAAATCCAACAACAAAGCCCTTATCCGAAGAGAGAATTCCGCGGAGCGTGGATACAGGCAGTGAATGGTCAGTTCCGTGGCATACCTACCGAGAAGCTGAAACAGACACTCATTGATCAGCTCAACTCTTTGCAGGGAGCAGGTATCAATGCAATCATATTTCAGGTGCGCCCCGAAGCGGATGCCTTGTATGCTTCGCAATTGGAGCCGTGGAGCCGTTTCCTGACCGGTGTGCAGGGACAGGCACCTTCGCCTTATTGGGACCCGATGCAGTTTATGATTGACGAATGCCATAAACGGGGAATGGAGTTCCATGCGTGGATCAACCCTTACCGGGTAAAGACATCGCTCAAGAGTGAACTGGCAGCCAATCACCTGTACAATATCCATCCTGAATGGTTTGTCACCTACAATAATCAATTGTATTTTGATCCGGCATTGCCCGAGAGCCGCCGTCACATCTGTATGGTGGTGGCAGACATTGTTTCGCGTTACGATGTGGATGCCATCCATATGGACGACTACTTTTATCCTTATCCGGCAAAGGGTGTCGACTTCCCCGATGATGCGAGCTTTGCCCGTTACGGCGGAGGATTCACCAACCGTGCCGACTGGCGCCGAAGCAACGTGAACATACTGATCCAGAAGATTCATGAAACCATCCGTGGCTTGAAACCTTGGGTGAAGTTCGGTATCAGTCCGTTCGGTATTTACCGTAACGAGAAGAACGATCCGTTGGGTAGTAAAACAAATGGTTTGCAGAATTATGATGACCTGTATGCCGATGTATTGCTCTGGGCGCGTAATGGCTGGGTGGATTATAACATCCCGCAGATATACTGGCAGATAGGTCACCCCGCTGCCGATTATGAAACCCTGGTGAAGTGGTGGGCAAAGAATACGGAGAACCGTCCTTTGTTCATCGGCCAATCCGTAATGAATACGGTTCAGAATGCCGATCCGAAAAATCCGTCCATCAATCAGTTGCCTCGCAAGATGGCTCTGGAAAGAGCTTATCAGACTATCGGCGGAAGTTGCCAATGGCCGGCAAGCGCTGTGGTGGAAAATGCCGGGAAGTATCGGGACGCACTTGTGCAAGAGTATCATAAGTATCCTGCTCTGGTTCCTGTCTTCGATTTTATGGACGATAAGGCTCCGGGCAAGGTGCGTAAAGTGAAAAAAGTGTGGACGGAAGATGGCTATATGCTTTTCTGGACTGCTCCGAAAGCAAAAGACGAGATGGACCGTGCCGTGCAATATGTGGTTTACCGTTTTGATGGAAAAGAGAAAGTGAACATTGATGACGCTTCGCATATCGTTGCCATTACCCGAAACAATTTCTATAAACTTCCTTACGATGACGGAAAGACCAAATACCGTTATGTTGTGACAGCACTCGACCGCTTGCACAATGAATCGAAATCGGTAAGTAAGAAGGTGAAATTATAAAGTAGTTCACCACAGAGTAACACAGAGCTTTTTTTAGACATAAGAACAAAAGAACAGGCTATTCTTTATTTGTTCTTATGTTCTTTTGTCTGAAAACTCTGTGGTTCATCAATGTGTCATCCTGTGGTTCATCAATCCTCTCCTAATATAATATCAGTCCTGCTATTCCGCAGGCAATAATCATCAGAATCGGGTTGGCATTGTACTTTTTCGTTCCGATAAAGGCCACTAAGAAGATGATAATGCTGATTACAAATGTATAAGTATCCCCTGTCGGTGAACCGAAATTCTCCGTATTCATCAAGACCAGTGCTGCCGACGCCAGCAGTCCTACTACGGCAGGTCGGAGTCCGCTGAAAACAGCTTCTACGGCAGGATGTTTTTGGTATTTCAGAAAAAACTTACTGATGGTGAGCATCAGGATAAAAGAGGGGAGCACTACTGCAAACGTGGCGATGACAGATCCCCAGACACTGCCCGTAGCCGTAAAACCCACATAAGTGGCGGCATTGATACCAATAGGTCCGGGAGTGGATTGACTGATGGCTACAATGTCGGTAAACTCCTGAGTGCTAACCCAGTCATAGCGTGTCACGACTTCACCCTGAATCATTGAGAGCATGGCATATCCGCCTCCGAAGCCAAATAGTCCGATCTTGAAGAATGTATAAAAGAGTTGCAGGTAGATCATAATGTTTAAATGTCAAAGTGGATGATTAGCGATGTGACTGTTTCCATTTTCCCCAGCAAAAGCCACCTACGCCTGCCGCGATAATAATCCAGATAGGAGAGAAGCCCAGTAACCAGATAAGCAGGGCAGAAACAACCGGAATCCAGATTGTATACCGGTTGACTTTGGCAGATTTCGCCATACTGAAAGTGGGTGCCGCAATCAGTGCGACCACTGCCGGGCGGATACCCTTGAAGATACGTTCTACGATGGGGTTATCTTTGAAGTTATGGAAAAACATGGCAATGGCCAGTATGATGATAAACGACGGGAGCACCGTTCCAAGGGCAGTTACAAGGCTTCCGCGTATACCGCGCAGTTTATATCCGATAAAGATGGAAATGTTTACCGCCAGGATGCCCGGTGCCGACTGGGATATGGCAAGCAGATCAACGAAGTCATCCTTGGAAATCCAGTTCCGTTTGGTTACGATTTCGTTTTCTATCAGAGGTACCATGGCATAGCCACCTCCGATAGTAAAGGCACCAATCTTGAAAAAGATGCCGAACGCTTCAAGATAAATATTCATTTGATATGTTACTCTTATTCTCTTTTTTCTTACTCTTGTGGGTCTTCTTCCTTATCCTCTTTGCCGCCCTCTTTAGAGTACTTGCTGGGACTCACATTGAAATGTTTCTTAAATACTTCACGGAAATACTTGACGTCACTGAATCCCGTCATCTCGGATATTTCGGTGATGGAGTGTTGTCCGGTCTTTAATAATGTTGCAGCCCGTTTCAGGCGGATCAGTCTGATATAATCTCCGGGAGCCTGATCGGTCAATGCCTTTAGCTTATTATAGAAGCTCGTGCGGCTCATATTCAAAAGGTTGCAGAGTACATCTACATTGAAGGCGGGATTGTCTATGTTTTCTTCGACACTCTTCTTGACCGTAGCAATGAATTTCCAGTCGAGATCTGTTGCACAATTAGGAGAGGCCTCTTCCTCTTCGCTGACTTCAAGGTTGGCATATTTGCTTTTCAGCAGTGCGCGGTTTGTCAGCAAGTTGGCAACGGTTGCTTTCAGAATGCCGATGTTGAACGGCTTGACTATGTATTCGTCTGCTCCTATTTTCAGTCCTTCCAGGATATTCTTCTCATCATTCAGCGCCGTAAGCAGGATGATGGGAATGTGTGACGTTTCAATGTCATTTTTTATGGCGGCGCAAAGTTCGTCTCCCCGCATTTCCGGCATCATGATATCCGAAATGATCAATTCCGGCATATACTCTTTTACGATAGTCAGTGCCTCTTTGCCATTGGAACAAGTTTGGATGGTGTAATTATCCGATAACGTGTGGGTGAGGTAATTACGCAATTCATCATTGTCTTCAACGATCAGTAAACGTTGCAGGTTCTGGTCATGCTGCTTTTTCGCCTTTTCGTAAATATCGGCGGGAGAAACAGGAGGTACTTGCTCCGTGCTGAGTTCGCGTGCGCGGGTAGCCAGATGTGCTTTATGGAAATGCTTGTTATCCTTCGGGAAAGTCACTTTGATAGACGAACCCTGATGTTCTACACTGTTAAGGTTGATTTTTCCTTTGTGCAGATGAACCAGTTTCCATACAAGCATCAGCCCGATGCCGCTTCCGGTCACTTTGGAGTTGATTGCGTTGCTTCCCCGGAAATGTATCTTGAATAGCTTCTTTTGTTCATTGGCAGAGATTCCGATACCAGTATCATTCACCTCAACGCTCCACGTATCGTTCGTTTCGGAAGCGTAAATGTGTACGCTGCCGTTTTCGGGAGTATATTTCAAGGCATTCGAGATGATGTTTTTCAGGATTGAATCCATCTTTTCTTTGTCGATCCATACATTCAGGTAACGGAAATTGCTTTCATAAGTGAAGTTGATGTGTTTCACGGTAGCGTATGGACGGAACGCATTGAAGGTCTCCGTCAGGTAAGTATTCAGTTCATATTCCGAAATATAAAGTTCCGACGAGTATACGTCTGCCCGTTCAAAGTTGATAAGGTTAGTGGTGAGGCGCAACAGTGCATTCACGTTTCGTAAAGCCGTGTTCATGTTGCTGATACCGTCTTTGGTCAATGCTTCCCGTTCGCGTATCTCTTCGAGCGGAGCTTTGATCAGTGTCAGCGGAGTACGGATGTCATGTGCCGTATTGATAAAGAAGTGGATCTTTTCATCCGATATTTTCCTTTGTTTCCGGAGGATGATCATACGTAGGGCAATGATGGCTATCACCGCCAGTACGACGGCATAAATCAGCATAGCCCAAAAACTGAGCCAGATGGGTTGGGCAATACTGATTTCCATGGTACGCTCTTCAAGTACGACGCGTTTGTCTTCATTGGATACCGCACGGATGTGGAGGGTGTACTCACCCGGGCTCAAGTTCGTAAAGCGAATGATGTTTTCATTTCCGGGACGGCTCCATTGGTCGTAGAACCCCTCCAGTTTCCACGAGTATAAAATGTTCGACGGATAGTCGTAGTTGATAGACGATACTTTGAGTGAGAATATATTCTGGCTATAGCTCAGTTTCAACTCCTTGGTGTCATCAATATCCATATTTAGCGGAGAACTTTCTTCGCCGGGATAAACAGTCTGGTAGAAAATCTTCAGATCGCTGAGTACCATTTTGGAATAATACTTTCTGGGTATCTTCATCGTTCGGTTAAATTCGATGGCACCGTCGGAACTGCCGAATATAAAGTTGCCGTTTTTACGCAACGTGCCTGCTCCGGCATTGAAATGACTGGCCATCAATCCCTGATCCTTGGTCCAGTTATGGAACAGCTTCTCTGCCGGATAATAACTGGTCAGCCCGTTTTCGGTACTCATGACGATGTCTTCATCCGCATCCGAGAGGATTGCATATATATTGTTGGAAATCAATGCACAGTTATCTTTGTGGTAATGGGTGAAGCTTCTCTTTTCCGGATCGTATATCAATAGCCCCGAACCACTTGTCCCGATATATAAAAGTCCATTCTTTGCTTGGTACAGCGAATAAATATACATAGACTCTACCGGCAGGTCGATGCGTTGATACTTACCGGATTCTTTCTCGAGTAAATAAAGCCCGGTTGCCGTACCTATCCACATCTGTTTGCTGTCTTTTTCGATAATGGAGGTGATGGAGTTGAGTCTTGGGTACAGGCGGAGAGTTCTGTTTTTAAAGTTGATGCGCTTCAAGTTGTAATAACCTCCCGACCATATATCGCCATTGGCTGTTTTCATGATAGAACGGATATATTTGTCCGGCTGGATATTGATTCCATACAGTGAAGACGGAGTAACATACTCCACAGACAGGGTCCGTTTGTTTATCTGGTAAATCCCCGAACTATAGCCGGCAGCCCAGATGATCCCCGGTTCTACCTCACACACAGTAAGGAAGATATGATTCTTATTACGTTCGTCCTTTTCGAAGGAACTCATGAACGAATGCCATGTTCCGTTGGCGGAGTTGTAGTAACTGATTCCATTGTTGGTACCATACCATAAATCTCCGTCACTATCTTCAATGATTGAGTTTACTTGGTCATTGATTAGTGATTGTTTGTTGCCAATGGAATGCTTTATCCAGTTATAGCCCGAATAGCGGTTGTTGCGTACCGTGATGCCGATTGGATAGTTTGCAAGCCAGATGCGCTGTTCGTCATCCACATAAAAGTCGGGGATGTTGTTGCCGTTCATTTCGTTGTGTTGGTTGTAGTCGGCTACGATGTATGGAGTGGTCTGATAAGAGTTTACATTTATCTTATATACTCCTGCACCGTCTGTTGCAACAAGCAGTTCCTTATTGTTCAGTGGCTTTATGCGTGTGATGCTGACGGCTGTCAGGCTCATTCGGGGTTGGGTACTTCGTTTGGTGTTCATGTCATAGACATATATGCCGCGTTCGAAAGTACCGATGAATAATTTGCGTGAAGGGCGGTGGAAATAAAGTTCGTTGATCTGTATCGGGAGATTGTCCAGTTTGTCACACGGAAGCAGATGCAATGCCCGATTTTTTAGTTCGGCGTGATGAATGCCTTGTTCCGTACCGATAAAGAAATGTGTTTCGTCTATTTGTTCGATATCAGTGATATCTTCTTCAATTTCATTTCTGATCTGCAGGGTTTGCTGCGTATGGGTGTTGTATAGATAAAGATATTCATCGTTGCACAGCCAGATGTTGTTATTCTTGTCGATGAAGCTGTAGCTGATGGGAGCGGGGCGGTCTTTGACCACGTCTTCCGGTAGCTTGTAGACAAGTGTGAATTCATCCCGTAACGGGTCGTAACGGAACACCTTTCCTTTCTTTCCTATTTCCCATAAGGTATTTTCGTGGTCCAGATATAGCCAATTCAGGTTAAGCAGTGAATTCAGTTCTTCACCGTTATCCATCAATTTATATCGTTTGAACTCTTTGCCATCATATCTGTCCACACCTTCATGGGTAAGGAACCACATATATCCCTTTTTATCTTTTTGGATGTAATATACCCTCCGGTTGCTTAACCCATCCTCTACACCGATATATTTGTAGGTTTGTGCAGAGACCATAAGAGGCAATAAGAGCAGAAGAAAAAGAATTTTTTTCATACAAGCTGGAATCCTTTAATGATTATTCTTTCGGGGGGCGAATGATTTTACAAAATTAATAAAAAGAGTGGAGAAGTGCAAACTTTACGAAAGGATTTGTTACGGACGCTGAATGACGAAAAAGGGCGGACCTCACTTTGAGACCCGCCCTTCTTTATTGTTGCATATCCTGTTATTTAGTCTTTTCTTCGATCCACTTACGTGCATTTACGAAAGCTTCAATCCATGGAGTTACCTGATCGCTGTGTACGCGGTCGGCGGGATAATTGGCGTTTTGCCATGGGAAGATGGCACGCTCCAGGTGAGGCATCATTGCCAGATGGCGGCCGTCTGTGCTGGCCAAGGCAGCTATCGAATAATCGGAACCGTTCGGGTTGCCCGGATATTCGTCGTAGGAGTATTTGGCTACTACGTTGTATTGGTCTTCATCGTATGGCAGAGAGAATTTTCCTTCTCCGTGTGCTACCCAGATACCCAGTTTGCTGCCGCTCAGTGAGCCGAACATAACGCTGCGGTTGGTAGGGATAGTGACGCCGATGAAGGTCGATTCGAACTTATGTGATTCATTGTGCAGCATTTTTCCTTTCTTCTCGTGTTCCGGATTTACCAATCCCAGCTCCATCATCAACTGACAACCGTTGCAAATACCCAATGACAGTGTGTCTTCACGTGCGTAGAACTTATCGAGTGCCTCTTTTGCTCTTGGATTGAACAAGAAACCTCCGGCCCATCCCTTGGCAGAACCCAATACATCTGAGTTAGAGAACCCTCCGCAGTAAACGATCATATTTACATCTTCCAGTGTTTCGCGTCCGCTGATAAGGTCGGTCATGGTGACATCCTTCACGTCGAAACCTGCCAGATAGAGCGAGTATGCCATTTCACGTTCGCCATTCGTACCTTTTTCACGGATGATGGCGGCACGTATACCGCTCGGAGTACGACGTTCCGGAGTGATGCCGTATTGAGACAGTTTGCCTTTGAAGCCCGGCATGAATGCGAATTCAAGTGGTTGCATCTTGTAGTTCTCAAAACGTTTCTTGGCGCATCCGTTCATTGACTGTTTGCGGTCGAGCAGGTAAGAAGAAGAATACCACACATCACGCATATAGTCTATACCGAATTGGTAAGTAGCACCGTCCTTGTTTACCAGAATATGACGTTCGTCCGTCGGTTTACCCAACTTGATGAAGCCTACGCCGGCATCTTCGAGGATTTTCTTCACTTCGTCTTTGTGCTTGTCGCTGATCTGGATAACGATACCCGGGTTTTCGGCAAACAGAATCTTCACGATATCCGTTTCCTTCATCTTGTCAAGTTCGATTTCCAGGCCACCTTCTACGTTGGCAAAGCACATTTCAAGCAGCGTAGTGATCAGACCACCTGCCGAAATGTCGTGTCCGGCAAGAATCAGTCCTTTGTTCACCAACTCCTGTACTGCCAGGAAAGCGTCGCGGAAGTATTCGGCATCCTGTACACAAGGCACTTCGTCACCTACCTTACCCAATGACTGCGCAAATGCCGAGCCACCCAGTTTCAGGCTGTCGAAACTGAAGTCGATATGGTAGAGTGTAGTTTTGGCATTGTTGACAAGGACGGGAGAAACCACTTTCTTCACGTCCGAAACCTCACCGCCGGCTGATACGATTACCGTTCCCGGAGAAACTACTTTCTCTCCATTCGGATACTTCTGAGTCATAGACAAAGAATCCTTTCCGGTCGGAACATTGATCTGCAATGCACAGCAGAAATCGCTCAGTGCTTTAACGGCTGTATACAAACGGGCATCTTCCCCTTCCTGAGAGCGGCAAGGCCACATCCAGTTGGCGGAAAGTGATACGCTGTCCAAACCTTCGGCCAGCGGAGCCCATACCAGATTGGTCAGCGCTTCGGATACGGAAAGGATGGAACCTGCTGCCGGATCGGCCAGTGCGGCCTGCGGAGCATGTCCGATAGAAGTAGCGATACCTTTCTCGCCACGATAGTCGAGTGCAACGACACCGCAGTCGCTCAAAGGCAACTGGATTTCTCCCTGGCACTGCTGGCGGGCTACTTTACCCGTAACCGAACGGTCCACCTTATTAGTCAGCCAGTCTTTACAAGCCACGGCTTCCAGCTGCAACACCCGGGTCAGATATTCGTGAAGTTTGGATGTTTCATATTCCGGCATTGTGTAGTGACGTTCTACGGTCTTGTCTATCATGTAAGTTTTGGGAGAAGAACCGAACATCTGGTCTACGGCCAGGTCGAACGGACGGACACCGTCGGCTTGCTGGAAAGCAAAACGATGATCTCCGGTCGTTTCACCTACCACGTACATCGGAGCGCGTTCACGTTCGGCAATTTGGCGTACGTGTTCGATGGCTTCTTCTTTAATAAGGAGTCCCATGCGTTCCTGGCTTTCGTTTGCTATAATTTCTTTGGCCGACAGAGTTTTGTCACCGATAGGCAGCTTACTCATGTCAATAAGTCCGCCGCACTCTTCCACCAGTTCGGAGAGGCAGTTTACGTGTCCGGCCGAACCGTGGTCATGGATAGATACTACCGGGTTTTCGTCTTCTTCGCAAAGGGCACGAACCACATTGTTGGCGCGTTTCTGCATTTCCGCGTTGGCGCGCTGTACGGCATTCAGTTCGATACCGCTGCTGTAACGGCCTGTATCTACCGATGAAACCGAACCGCCGCCCAATCCGATACGGTAATTGTCACCGCCGATCACTACTACTTTGTTTCCGGCTTCCGGCTGTCCTTTCAGGCAGTCGCGTTGTGTGCCGTAACCTACGCCTCCGGCAAGCATGATTACTTTGTCGTAACCATAAGTTTCATTGTTTTCCGTATGTTCAAAAGTCAGTACCGAACCGCAGATCAATGGTTGGCCGAACTTGTTGCCAAAATCACTCGCTCCGTTGGAGGCTTTGATCAGAATCTGTTCCGGAGTCTGGTATAACCATTTGCGTACCGGCAGGATTTCTTCCCATTCGCGTCCTTCTTCCGTGCGTGGATAAGAAGTCATGTAGACGGCTGTTCCGGCAATCGGCCATGAACCTTTACCTCCGCCCATACGGTCGCGGATCTCTCCTCCTGTGCCTGTCGATGCACCGTTGAAAGGTTCTACTGTGGTGGGGAAGTTATGGGTTTCCGCTTTCAGCGAAATGACGCTTTTGATATCTTTTATCCGGAAGAAATCGGGTTTGGAGTGGTCTGCCGGGGCAAACTGTTCAATTACCGGACCTTCGGCAAAAGCCACGTTGTCTTTGTAAGCTGAGATGATTTTGTTCGGATTCTCCTGAGTAGTCTTTTTAATCATCTGGAAGAGGGACGATTCCTGCTCTACGCCGTCGATGATAAATGTTCCGCCAAAGATTTTGTGACGGCAGTGTTCCGAGTTGATTTGTGCGAATCCGAAAACTTCCGAGTCAGTCAGGCGGCGTCCAAGATCCGATTCTACCTTTTTCAGGTAGTCCATTTCTTCTTTTGACAGGGCGAGACCTTCTTTTTCATTGTAGGCTTCCAGATCGTCTATATAGATAATGGCTTCCGGTTGGCGGTTGGTCGTGAATACGTTTTGGTCGAGACCTTTGTACATGCGTTGCAGCATTGGGTCATAGTCGGCATTTTCATCTTTTACAGGGAAATACTCCTCGATACGGCTGATACCTTCGAGTCCCATGTTCTGGGTGATTTCTACTGCGTTGGTACTCCATGGAGTAATCATCTCACGTCGTGGCCCAACAAAGCAGCCTTGCAGGTTTTCTTCACTTTCCGGCACGGCTTCACCAAAAAGCCAGCAGAGTTTGTTGTTGTCGTTCGCGTTAAGTTCATGGTTGCTCTCTACGGCAATCACGCTCTTGGAAGGGGTTCTGAAAAAAAGAATCATGTGTGTATATACGATTTTGTTTTCTTTGCGTGCAAAGATAAGCAAATTCGTTGGTGGTGAGAAAGAAATGCAATAAAAAAACTTCAGCCTGCCGTGGAATGAGACAACGGGCAGGCTGAAGGCAAAAACTAATCTGATTTGTGATTCTGAAAGTTGCCGGCTTGAGGGCGAATTCTGCCAACAACTTTCGCGTAATCCTTAGAAAACCGATACTAATTTTTACTATTGAGATGAAGGATTAGTGTTCTCGGGGATCGATGTAGGGAATACGCATGTCGGGGTGATTATACCATTTAGATTCTTCTACATTATTTTCCAACTCATATCCTCCGGTCACCAACCAGCTCTTAAATTTCGGATAAACTTTCAGTAAATCTTGTTTCTCTATTGCCCATCCCATTTCAACAGGTGCTTTCAGTGCCCATACAAAACCGTCTTTATTGCAATAATAGTTCTTTCCAGCCTCTTTCCGGTCAGTTTCATAACCTTTATATAATTCAGTAGGCTTGAATCCGACGAAGTGTATCTCACGTCCGTTCTCGGTGTTTTGGAGGAAATAGTCAAAGTCGTATGAGGAAGAGAAACTGTTAAATATATTGTATGCTGTCTTCTGGTCTAATTGTAATTTGAAGGAGAAAACCAGGGTCGGTGTTTCCGCACTGGATGCGATCAATTTACCTGCTTGTGTGTTGTAGAATTGGTTTCCGTCCGGTCCCTTTAGGTTATCAAGTCCTGTCAAGGCGAATATGGGGTTTGAAGCATTTGCGAGAAACTCTACACCAATGTCTTTGGTAGCCGATTTAATGTTAAAATCTGTGATCTGCTCTCTACTGAATGTAGGTGAATAGATAGGATCTCCATTCATGTCCGTTGCTTTACCCGGCAACTGGATGCAGAAACGATAAGGCAGACTTCCTCCCATTGCACGTAGCTTCAGGCTGATGGTAATATCCAAATAGTCATTTTTTCTGTCAGAGGATCCGCTCCAAGTCGTTTGTGCCCGATAGTTTATCACGAAGTCGTTGAAATCATAGTCTCCCAATTCAGGCCACATGTCTTCAAACATAAGTGTACCATATTTATTTTTAGCGGGTTTATATATAGTGGAAGTAGGCCAGCCACCTTCTGATACTCCTCTATCCGGAAACAAGCAGTCGGCTTCCCAACGGTTCGCTAAACTTCGTGTGAGGTTTTTTGACTTGATGCTTATCTTTTGAGTTTCGTATCCCCCGTTGGTTACCGGATATTTGATCCAGATGGCATTATTGGCGCTCGGCACTTCCAAAGAAGTGTTCTTGTCTCCTTCCGGGATCGCAAGGTCTGCTATCTGTTCGGAACATGCTTCGTCCAGATAGATGGAAGCGGAAACGGCATGCGGCGCATTGGTCGCAAGGGTGACGGTGCGTGTTGTAGACCAGTCGAAACCATCCGGTATAACCAGGTCAGTGGTATTTCCGGTGGGTGGTACCGAAAGGTCTTTGTCGTCGTCTACACAAGATGTCAAAAGACACATTAGTCCTGCTAATGTGTACATTGCGGTTTTCATTCTTTTCATAATTTTATTGTATATTCATGTAAGTTTGCTGTGTGTTCTGTTTGAATCCTGATACAAACTTATTGTATATATTGTCAAATCACGCAAAGAATGTGGCAAAAGTGGTTGAAATGTTCAACTTTTAAGGGTCTGATAGTCTATTCGTGCGAAGAGAATCAATAAAGAAAAACTTCAGCCTGCCACAGTCAAGGGGGGAATGACCGGACAGGCTGAAAAATAAATCAAACAAATACCTATTTGAATAATAGGATTAGGGTATGAAATGTTTGATGGCTTATTTTATTGCTTGAGATGAATCGAGATATTTGAACCAGTTTTCGTTGAAGTCCGGACTGTCCGGTGAGAGATTCGGATTAGTGATCCAGCTTCTGAACTTGCCGTAAACCTCCATGATATCTTTCTTTTCGCGTGGATGTGCAAGCTTAACAGGCACTTTGATACCCCACACGAAATTGTCGGTACTGCAATATTTGATGTCACTGCGCATATTGTTTCCGGCTTCACCGGCGTATGAATCGCTGTAGTAAGCAGTCGGTTCGTAACCTCTCAGGTGAATTTCACGTCCTCCGTTCTTTTCTTTCTGGAGGAAGAAGTTCTGATTTTCTGAGATTGCCGCCGCCCATAATGCCTTTGTTCTTTCTAAGCTGTTGAAACAGTTGATCTTTAATCTGTATTTAATCGTTACCAGGTCATTGGCTGCTATCTGATGGTCAGCTTCGGTATTATAGAATGTTCCGCCGTTATTCTGTTTCCGTAATTGATCGGTGCCGGTGAATATGAAGATAGCAGGAGCGTCTTCTCCGGGATTCTGAAGTTCCATCTTAACAAGGTCGTTCCCGTTTATTTCGATCACCTCGTCGATATATTTGGCAGATGTTTGGTCCAATTGCAGTCCCAGGCGATAAGGCAGATAGCCTCCCATTGCACGGAAAGTGATTTCAAATTCAATTCCGTCTGCCTCATAAGAATCTTTGCTTCCGTTGCCGCCGTCAAAGAAGATCGCTTGCGTGTGATACCAGATAACGAAATCATTGAAATCATAATCTCCCATTTCGGGCCAGTTATCTTCCATCATCAGGGTTGCCGTTTCTCCTTTTGCGGGATACCATTGATATCTGTATGCACCCTCTCCTCCGTTTGTGTCAAATCCACTCACGTTTTCCGGCAGTTTGACCAAGGTCTCTGCACGTGTAGAAGCCGTATTGAGGGGGATGTTCATCATTTCTTTCCCTTTGCTTGTAGCATACTGTACGTATAATGCCCGGTCTGCCTTGGCTACATCCAGCCGGATGTTTTTGGCAACTTCGGATACAGGCAGTTCTGTCAGTAAACTTGCGTCGGTGCATGATTCGTCGGTATAAATCGCCACTCGTGTTGCCACGGGCGAAGTAATGGAGAGATTGACACTCCTTGTAGTGGTCCAGTCCGCATCATCCGGTATGACCAGGTCTGTCGTTTTTTCCGGTTCTTTGGGTTGTGAGAGGTCTTTGTCATCCTCAACACATGCTGTTAAAGCAAGTGTTGCTCCCAGTAGGGTGTACATCATCCAATGCGTTGTTTTCATTATTTTTGTGATTAGGATTATTTACTTGTTCGTTTGTGACTGCAATATACAATGAAAAGTTGTATATTATGTTACTTTGTGTCTTGTTTTTATATAAAATGTTGATTTTCTATGTGTATATGTGGTTGGAATAGTCAACTTTTGGCAGAATAGAGGCTGCGTATATACGAAACAGAGGCTCTATTCACTCGGAATAGAGCCTCTGTCTGTATAAAATAGAGCTTTCGTTTATTCGCTGATAACCTTTCTGTATTCTGCCACTGCCATTTTCTCTGCCAGGTAAGCATTAATCAGGCTGGTATGTGCCTGTGTCCACGAAAGTTGTGCCGAGAGTACGTCGACCATATTTGCTTTTCCTTCGTTGTAGGAGAAGGTGATCAGGTCCAGGTTTTCTTCTGCCAGCTCTTTATTTTCTTTGGCTGTCTTCACCTGCTCTTCCGTTTCCTGCAGCTTGGTCAGTGCGGCAGCCAGTTCCTGGTTGATCTGGTCTACTACGTAGCTTTGCTGCAACTTCTGTATACCCGTGTAGGCTTTCTGTTGCCGGTTGGTCTTGAACCTGGCTCCCCAGCGTAGCACGGGGATATTTACGCTCATGCCTACGATGGGGGTAAACTTCACGTCATATCCCATGTTGGGAGAAGCGGTGGTCCATCCGCCGGTGACGTACATGCTTACTTGCGGATTGTACTGGCTCAGGGCTGCCTTGCGTTGCGCCTCGCTTTTCTGGATGTTGACTTCTGTGCTGGCAAAGTCGGCACGGCGTTGCAGTACGTCGTCCAGTGGGAGCAAGGTGACAGGCGGACACACGACACCGATGGAGCAAAGGCTGTCTACGGGAGCGTTGGGTTCTTCTCCCATCAGGATATTGAGTTTCTGTAGAGCCAGTGTATAATTCTGGCGTGCGCTGATGTATTGAAGTTCGGCTTCCTTACGGCGTGTCGAAATCATCAGCAGGTCGGTGCGGCTGATAGCGCCGTCTTTAAAACGGTCTTGGATGATTTCATATTGTTTTTCTACGATTTCCTGATATTGTGCCGAAGCATTGAGCATGGCACGGGCTGAAGAGGCGTTCCAATAAAAGGCGTCACTCTGATAGTGAATCTGGTCGCGTGTCAGCTCTTCGCTCAGCTGATCGAGTTTTTCGTCAGCTTGGGCTATACGGTTTTGGGCTTGCAGGGCGCCGCCTGTATAGAGTGGCTGCGACACGACGAATACCCCTTGATAAGTGTGGTTGCGGTATTGTCCGGCCGGTCCGTCCCAGGAGTCCATCTCTTTCAGGTTCAGTGTTCCCTCGGCGGAGATGTCCACTTTGGGCAGGAATCCTGTAAAGGCTATTTTCCGTGCGTCCGTGCTTGCCATTGATTTCAGATGCTGCTGTTTCAGCACCTGGCTGTAAGCTTCCACACGGTCACGATATGCCTCACGGCTCAGATGCGGGGCTTGTGCCTGCACTTGTGTACAAAGTCCCAATGCAAACAGAAGTATAAGTTTATTCTTCATCATATACTTTTAAATTTTAGTTCATTTCTTTATCCCTTAATCCTGTGGATGGCGCAATAAGCTACCGGAAGCACAAACAGTGTCAGTGCCGAAGCCACAAGCAGTCCGCCCATGATGGTAGCCGCCATTCCGCCGAACATGGCGTCGAACAGCAACGGAAGCATACCTAAGATCGTTGTACCCGAAGCCATGGCCACCGGTACGATACGGCTGACGGTTGCCTTTATCACGGCTTCGCGCGGATCGAGTCCCGATCGACTTTCGATGTCGATCTGGTCCACCAGTACAATGGCATTTTTGATGTTCATACCGATCAGTCCCAGCAAACCGAGGATGGCGAAGAAGTCGAACGACTTGCCTAACAGCAGCAATCCCAGTACGATACCGATAAATATCAGCGGCAGCATCAGCAAGATTACCGTCGGCTTACGGTAGGTTTTAAACAGCAGCAGCAGGGTGGTGAACATCAGGAAGAAGGTCAGCGGCAGGTTTTTTGCCAGAGCTTCGTTCGATTCCACCTGGCTTTCCTGTTCGCCGAAGTATTTCAGGGTGTATCCTTCCGGAACCTTGATCTCTTTTTGCACCTGCGACCATATCTGGTTGAAGGCCGCGATGGCATTCACTCCCCTCCGGGGATCGCATTGCGCCATCATCACCATCTGGCGGTTGTAGTCCTTCACATTTGAGAAGCGATAGCGGAAGTCGAACTCCGACACTACCTGCTCCAGGCTGGTGGTTTCCGGCCCGTTGCCGAATACCGGTAATGTACGCAGGTCGTTGATGCGGAAGGAATCCGTCACACTGTTGCCTTTCAGCAGAATCGGCAGCACCTGGTCTCCTTCGCGGAATTCACCGAGAGTCATGCCGTTTGTCCCGATCTGGATGCTTTGAGCCATGCCTTGGCGGGAGACTCCCAGGGGTTGTGCCCGTTCCGGGCTGTAGATCGGTTTCCAGATGGGTATTTTATTTCCCCACGAGTTACGTATATTAATAAGGTCAGGGTTCCGGTGCATGATCTCCAGTGCCCGGTTGGTCAGTGCCACCAGCGTGTCCACATTGGGCCCGATGAAACCGATTTCGATGGCTGCATCCACAGCCGGCGACAGTTTGAAGAGGCTCGTACGGGTGATGGCGTTCGGAAAGTTGGCTTTCATGTAACCGTCGAACTGTTCTTCATACTCTTTGGTATACTTGCTGTCGTTCAGTTCCACCAATACATTGGCAAAGTTCGGCTTCGGCCCTACGGAGGTAGACGCCAGGTAGTAACGCAGCGGAGTGCTTCCGAAGGTGATCGATACTTTTTTCACTTCCGGCAGTTTTTGCAGATGGGCTTCCACTTTCTTCATCTCCCGGGCCACGTCGTTCACCCCATATCCGTCCGGATAAAACACGTCGGCGCGGAAGTAGGGCTTGTCCAGTGACGGGAAGAAGTTTTGCGGCATCATTCCCATCACCACCAGTGAGACGATGAAGAGCACGATCATCGACCCTAACGTCACAATTTTGCGCCGGATCAGGACGCTCAGTATCTTTTCGAATTTGTGGTAGAACGGTTTGTCGTACGGATCTTTGCCTGCATTTTTGGCCTTGGCTTTCAGGATAAAGTTTCCGAATACGGTGGTTTGTGTCAGTGCCAGCACCCAGCTCAATCCCAGTGAGATGGCCAGTACGACGAAAAGCGGCTTCACGATTTCCGCCACGGACGAAGGTGCCAGATAAAGCGGCAGGAACGAGCAGATGGCGATGAACGTGGCTCCCAGCAATCCCCATTGTGGTCCGGTGGCTCCGTCGATCAATGCTTTCCGGCGGTCCACTCCGCGGGCGATGGCTATCTGCGCATTGTCCGTCACCACGATGGCGTTGTCCACCAGCATACCCATGGCGATGATAAATCCCGCCAGTGACGTACGGTTGAGTCCTACACCCATGAAGGACATGATAAGCAGCGTACCTCCGATGGAGAAGACCAGTGAAGAGCCGATCAATACTCCGGCACGCATCCCCATCACCAGCATGATGATGACAATTACGATCAGGATCGACTCAATCAGGTTGATGATAAATCCGTTGTTCGCCTCTTTGGCTATGACGTTTTCAAGATAAAGGCTTTCCAGGTTCAGTCCCACAGGCATCAGTGGGAGGAGTTCGGCCAGTTTCTGGTCTACCATCTCACCCGTCAGCACCACGTCGCGTTGCGGGTCGGTAGATACGCCGATACCGATGGCACGTTTGCCATTGACACGCATGATGGTGCCCGGCGGGTCCATGTATCCTTTTTCTATGACGGCGATGTCACCCAGTTTTACCTGTCCGGCGCGGGTGGTGATTACCTGGTTCCGGATGTCGTCCACCGTGGTATACATACCGTTGGCTACTATGCGCAACTGTTGTTCGCCGGCGCTGATTTCTCCGGTGTTGATAATCTGGTTCTGCGATTGCAGCAGGCTTGCCAGCTGTTTGGGATCGATACCCATGCCTGCCAGCTTGTTCACCGAGACGAATATATTCACCACCTCGGTCTGTGTGCCGAACAGTGCGACTTTCATCACCCCGTCGGCAGTGACCACCTGTGTCTTGATGCGTTCGGCCCAGTCCCTCATTTCTTCGTAGCTGAATCCGTCGTCGGCTGTCAGTCCGTAGTAGATACCGAATACGTCACCGAAGTCGTCCGATACTGTGGGTACCGAAGCTCCGCTTGGCAATTGGGGTTGTATGTTGAGCACTTTGCGCCGCAGTTCGTCCCATTTTTGGGGGATGGAGGAAGCCGGTAGCGAGGGGAGCAGTTCGAACGTGATTTTGGAAATGCCGTACATGGATTCGGACTTGATCTTGTATACTCCGCTCATGCTCTGTATCTCACGGGAGATGGGCTCGGTGATCAGCCGTTCCACTTCGGCGGGCTCGGCACCGGGATAGCGCGTCATGATGACGGCCGATTTGATGACAAAAGGAGCATCTTCCTTCTTGCCCAGGCTGCTGAAAGAGGAGATACCTCCGATCAGCAATACAGCCAGAAAGAAGTAGATGACTTTGGTATTGTCTAATGAATATTTGGCTAAATTCATGATTGTATATGGTTTTGAGTGCACCACAGATTACACGGATTTTCACAGATTAATGATTTATATTATTGATAATAAGATTAAAAAATCTGTGTTAATCCGTGTAATCTGTGGTGAAATTAATTATTGCGTTGAGTGGGCACTCTTATTTCAGTTCCTTCACCGTTTCGCCTTCCACCAGTTGTGTTACGCCGGCTATTATTACCGTTTCCCCTGCTTTCAGTCCTTTCGAGATAAAGGCCTGTGCGTCTCCCGTCGGAGAGTAAACGGTTACTTCACGGCGGTTTACCTGATTCCCGTTCAGTACCCACACGTAGGTTTTGTTTCCTTCGCTTTCACCGAAAATGGCACTCAGGGGCACTACCGTCATGGTTTCTTCCAGGAACGGACCTACATCGGCCGAGAAGCGGATGCTGCACGTGAAACCCGGTTTCACCTCATACAGGGCATGGTCGAAAGCGGGATCGTCGATGGTGATCGTCACCGGGATACCCGTACCGTCCGTCGAGATGTCGAGATATTCCTCCAGTTTGGCATTGAAGATGTGTCCGCGGTATGTATCGAACTCCACGCGGAAGTGTTGGTCTTTGGAACGGAGCAGATAAAGGTAAGCATCGGGGATGGTGAACTTGATGCGCAGTTTCTTGGTGTTGACCAGCTGCACAATGCCTTCGCCCGAGTTCACGCGCTGATAGTTCTCCACTAACCTTTTCTCGATAGACCCGTCGAAAGGGGCGGTCAGTTTGGTGTCGCGCATATTGTTGCTCGAAAGTTCGTAAGCCGATTTCTTTTGTTGGAAAGTCGATACGCTGATTTCATATTCTTGTACCGAGATAGCCTGCCGTGCCAATAATCGTTTGTTACGTTCCACTTGGGCAGCGGCGGTTTCGTAAGCCGATTTGTCTGCTGCATACTGTAAGGCCAGGTCGCGCGGATCGATGGCCGCAATCAGTTGTCCTTTTTTGACCCGTTGGCCTTCTACCACCGGCAGGTTGATGATCTGTCCGCTCACGCGGAAGGCCAGTTTCACATAGTCTACAGCTTCTACAATGCCCGAAAAGTCCTTTCTGATTTCCGACCGGGACTCTACCCTGGCCGTCTTTACGGGGCGTACTGTTGCCGCATTGTCTTCTTTCTTTTGTCCGCAAGCCGTTAATAGAATAAGTGCTGCGAGGATACATCCATAGTTTTTTCTCATATTTCCCATTGATTAAGAGTCTGTTTAGTCTCATTTTGAGGGGGCAAAGATATGAAACTGAAAAACTATAAACAGTTTTCCGGTTTGATAATTTAATATTATTAACAACCTGAGGCGGGTGTGGCGAGGCTTGGCGACGATGAACGAGAACTCACCACGGAGGACACAGAGGACACAGAGTTTTAATCTCTTGTTTATAGGATTATTTTAAGAGAAAATCTTCTCTGTGTCCTCTGTGTCCTCTGTGGTGAGCCCTCGTTCATCGTTGAAAACCGTTTTATTTCTGCCTCGGTACAGTCAAATCTTTACCCTTTTTCAGGTTATAAACAACTTCGGAGATACGGATGTTCAACTCACATCCTTCTAAAAGAGAGATTTTTATCGCCTGTTTTTCGACTTTCATCTGCAGGGTGCATCCACGGAAATTTACTTTGAATGTATAGCTGTCCCACGCTTGGGGGATGATGGGGTTGAAGTCGAGCTGTCCGTCCAGTATTTTCATTCCCGCAAATCCGCGTACGATGACCTGCCAACTTCCCGCCATGCTTGTGATGTGCAACCCTTGGTGTACCTCATTATTATAGTCGTCCAGATCCAGGCGCGTGGCATGCAGGAAGAGGCGGTAGGCTTCTTCCGTGTCGCCTATCCAGGCAGCCAGAATGGCGTGGACAAAAGGTGACAGGGATGATTCGTGTACGGTACGGGGTTCGTAGAACCGGAAGTTCCGGAGAATCGTTTCACGGTCAAAGTTTTCGTAATACAGGAACAGTCCTAACAGCACGTCGCTCTGCTTGATGTAGCACGAACGCAGGATACGGTCCCATGACCACCATTGGTTGATCGGCCGTTCGTTTGCCGGGATATCGTCCACCGTGGTCAGCTCCTTGTCCGGATAGCCGTCATCCTGTATGAAGATGCCCTGTTGTTCGTCCCGGGGGAGATACATTCCGTCGATGATCTTCTGCCAGCGCGAAGTCTCTTCGGCATAATTGAAGCGGGTGACACGGCGCACCCGTGCATACTCTTCCGGAAATTCGTGGGCCACCATCTCGATGCTGTCTATGGTGCTTTGCAGGCATTGCACGCAGGAGAAGTTGGTGTACCAGTTGTTGTTGACGTTGTTTTCGTATTCGTTAGGCCCCGTCACTCCCAACAGCACAAATTTTTGCCGTGCCTGCGAGTAGGATACCCGCTGGCTCCAGAACCGGCAGATGGCAATCATCACCTCCAGTCCGTAGCGGGCAATGTACTCTTTGTTGCCTGTCACCCTGGCATACTGCATGATGGCATATACTATGATGTTGTTGCGGTGTATCTCTTCGAAAGTGATTTCCCACTCGTTGTGGCATTCTTCTCCGTGGATGGTCACCATCGGATAGAGTGCCGCCCCGTCGGTAAATCCCAGTTTACGTGCGTTTTCGATGGCTTTGGGCAACTGGTTATAGCGGTAGAGCAACAGTTTGCGGCACACTTCTCTCGGGGTGGACAGCAGGAAGTAGGGCACACAGCACAATTCTGTGTTCCATTGCGTGTTGCCGCCGTATTTTTCTCCCGTGAATCCCTTCGGACCGATGTTCAGCCGCTCGTCGTCTCCCTGATAGCTCTGGTTCAGCTGGAAGATGTTGAACCGTATGCCCTGCTGTGCTTCCGGGTCTCCTTTGATCTCCACGTCCGTCTCCTCCCAGATTTTTGCCCACCGTTCCTTATGGGCTGCCGTCAGCGATTCCCATCCCTGCTCCCTGGCTGCTTTGGCTTCGTTCACAGCGCGCTCTACCAACTCCTGACGGTCACATTGCAGCGACGACACGATGGCGGTGTACTTGATAAGAGTCACCTTCTCGCCGGGCTTCACGTCTGCTCCGGCGCTGAATCCTGTCAGTTTTTCTTTTTCTATCTTGATGGGGCTGACGCTTATCTGTTTGCTGTTCCTGAAAAAACGGTACGTCAGTGCGCAGCAGATTTGTGAATCTTCCCGCCGGGTTTGCGCCCAGAGGTAAGCGTAGTCGTTGGTGGTTTCGGCGCGCAGGATGTTCCACATCTTTTCGTCGAAATTGGCGCTTTCGTGCTTTACGTCGCCGTTCAGATAGGGTACCAGCGAGATTTTGCCTTCATAGTTCACCGATGTCACACTGTATTTTATCAGACACAGGTTCTGGTTGTCCATGCTGTTGATGTGCTCTACGTGCACTTCCAGCGTGTTGCCTTTGGGCGAAGTCACCCTGAAGTCACGGTACGAGATTCCCGCCTTCATGTCCAGCCTGCGTTCATAGCTCTCCACATCCCAGTGTGCCAGATCCAGTTCCTCGTCGATCAGGCGCACGTAGATGCCGCTCCAGTCCGGAGTGTTCGGTATGCGTGAGAAGAATCGCGGGTAACCGTTTTTCCACCATCCCACACGGGTGCGGTCCAGAAAAGTGATTCCTGCTACGTATGATCCCTGCAGGGAGTCGCTGCTGTAGGACTCTTCAAAATTGCCTCGCTGTCCGAAACGTCCGTTACCGAGGCTGAATATACTTTCCGAAGCGCGAAGGTTGTCGGCGTGAAAACCTTCTTCTATGATGTTCCATTCGTCTACCTTGAGGAATTTTTTCATGGTCATTGGGATTGTGTTTTTTAGATCGGCACCTAAGATACAAAAAAAACTTCTGATGCACAATCATTGTGCATCAAAAGTCTTTTTTTTACCGTGGAGGGACACAGGGTCCCGCAGGGTATTCATGTCGATAATCGATCGTCTAAGGATTCATTGCGTTGACTCCCAATGCTCCGAGTATGGCAGTAGCCACGGCTATCACCACTTTCAGCACTTTGTGCCAGATTGTTTTTTTCATTGCTTCGTGTGTTTTAAAATATTCATTTTTATGCCGTCGGATCATCTACAATATCTCCGTCGCCGGAGGGCGTTTCACTCTTGATGTAGAACGACACATTGTTCTCTCCTCCGCGGGTGGTAGCCGTGCTGTCGTTTGCCAGTCGCAGGCTGTTGTCCACGGCAAAGCGGATATGCACACGCCTGATACCCTTTACGGTACACTCTTTTTCCGTTTCCGTTCCGGCGGAAGTCAGCGTGATGTAGAACGTACCGAGCCCGTCCACCTTCACTTTGTTTCCCTCCACCAGCGACTTTTTCAGTTGCCGGACGAATGCCTGCATGACGTGTGTCACGTCTTCCGCGCTCAGGGCTCCGGTGATTTCTATCTCTTTGGCGATGGAGGCGATGGTAGCTGTTTTGGAGCTGCCCGGCTCTTGTTTCAGATAATACTTTTGGGGCGACGATTTGTCGCTCAGATCTTTGTAGCGCTGATAGCGCATCACAGGTACTGCCATAATAAAATGTTTTTTGGATTCATAAAATGTTTTCTTTCTGTAATACATCAAGGCCTTTCTGATTACGATGTAAAGGTAGTACTTATGCTTTATCCCACAGGCTGTCCGGGGCAAGATGCGGGCATTGGCGGCTCTTTGGTCCCGTAAGTGCCTTTTTGAAGATAAAAACGGACAAGAAGCCTTGCCCGTCCACTGCTTTTTTAGTATCTTAGTACTCTGAATCAATAAGTGTCACAAAGCAAAAATGAATCCGGTTCACCACAGAGTACACGGAGGACACAGAGTTTTAAATTCTTGTTTATTAAGATATTTAAGAGAAAAATATTCTCTGTGTCCTCTGTGTCCTCTGTGTCCTCTGCGTCCTCTGTGGTGAACCCAACTCAAAAAAACAGTATGGAAAAGAAACCAGAAACCACAGAGAAAAAGTTCCGGATAAAGAGTTATGGCAAGTCCGAACTGGCCTCGCTCTATATGCCCGAAATCAGTCCTAAGAGTGCCGCAAGCGAATTGCGCAAATGGATCGGCAAGTCTCCCGGTCTGACGGAGGCCCTTTCCGCTACCGGGCTGCGTACTAAAGACAAGCGCTATACGCCCGCCCAGGTGGAACTGATCGTAGAGGCGATCGGCGAACCGGGATGACGATGGCGGGGCGGCCTTTCACGGCAGGAAATCGAGTGTTTTTTCAGTCTCCGCATTTCCGCCCATTCCGAACCAGTGTTTGGAGTCGAACTGTGTGTTCCGTATCCGGTCGCCGGTGCGTTCCGCCGTGGCGTCCTCTTCGCAGGGTGAGTATCGCCCGTTGACCGGGTTGAACACAAAGCTGCACTCGCCGATATTCCCTAAATGGCGGAATTTCACTTTTTTCACGTGTACCCGTGTCACCCCTGCCTGCCGGTCGCGCTCTATCACCAGTCCGAAGTCACATTTATTGACGAATGCCGCCGATCCGTTGATGTCCTGCAGCGTGGGTACGGGCAGGCGTTTCGTCAGCGGGTCTGTCTGCATCTTGCGTGGATGTGCCACGAGGATGACGAGGCATTGGTGCCTTTGTGCGAAGTTTGCCAGCAGGTCGAGGAATGCCGAGATATATTGCGTTTCCGTCTGTCCGCCCGGGATGCGGTGTTCCAGCCGGTTGAAAGGGTCCAGTACCAGTATGCGGATGCCCCGCCTCCTCACCAGTTGGCGTGCCCGTTCCAGTATCGATTCTACGGTGAAATCTTCTTTGGGCAGGATGCTCGAAATGTTTTCCGCCAGATAGCGTTGCGCTTTCTCGTAGAGCATTTCGGTCATCAGTCCCTTGCGGAAACGCTGTCCGGTCAGTTTTTCGGTCAGTTTGGCCAGGTGATAGGGGAGGGGTTGGTTTTCGGGGCTGAAATAAGCTGTCCGCCATTGGTGGTTGAGGCAGAGGCGCAGCACCAGTTCGTCCGTGAACTCCGATTTTCCGTCGCCCGGGTGTCCCGTGATGACGCAGAGCCTTCCGGTCTCGAAGGTGCAGAGGTCGTCCAGGTTCTTCAGTCCCGTTTCCGCTCCCCGTGACAGTCCGTTTTCAAAAAGTATGCGCATCTCTTCGTCCACATCGGCCGCTGTATATACGCCTTCCAACGGCATCTCCGGAGCGTCGGCAAGCGCCTGCGACAATGCTTCCGGACCTGCCTTTACCAAGAGCTCGTTGGCGTCTTTGCACCCTTCGCCGTAGCTGACCACCCTGCAACGTTCGCGTCCCAGGCGGCGGAGCAACTCCTGTTTCAGTTCTTCCCCTTTCGGGTCGGCATCGCCGGCTATGTAGATCACCCGCTTATCTTCGAAATGGCTGTCCACAAAGCGGTCCATCCACTTCAGGTTACGGTTGGCACCTCCGGGCACCGATATCACGTCAGTGCGCCCTGCCGTGACAAAGGCGGCTGCATCCAACTCTCCTTCGGTGATGATACATTCCGGGGTGCCTTTGATGCCGTCGATGTTGTAGGGAATCAGTTCCGCTCCGGTGAGCATTTTGAAGTGTTTATGGAGCGTGGCACGGAACTTGATGTTTACCAGCCGTCCCTCTTCCAGATAGTTGAAGCAGAGACAGGGTTCTTCAAGTCCGCTTTGGGGCATGTATTGCACCGACGAGGTGATGTGCAGTTGTTCCGCCGCGTGTGCACTGATGTGGCGTTCGTCCGCCAGCCATTTCAGTTGCACCGGAGTGAGAGGGGTTTCGTTGGCAGGTTTTTGGGGATGTTGGGGGGCAGCGGTGCCGTCCGGGGCTGTTGGCCGGGGGCTTGTCCGGTTTCTTTCGGCGGGGAAGTCCACCAGCGGATCTCCTGTCTTTCGTCCGCCATGCTTTCCGCTTCCGTCGTCTGCCACTCCGCTCCATCCGCAGTAATGGCATTTGTAGAGTCCTGAGTCCAGGTCCACCGAAAGGGACTTGTCACTTTTGTTGCTTCTCTGCCCGATACATCGGGGGCATTTGGTCTTGATGTGGCCTGCTGTGCGGCCGTAGGCATCAAATTCGATGCCGAGTTCACGAAAATTAAATGATTTCATGGTCGATTTCCATTTGTTTTTAGGCGTTTGCTCTAAACTTGCCGGAAACGGAAATCTGGGTAATGGTTTTGATTTCACCACAGAGGACACAGAGGGCACAGAGAGATTAATTGGCTGCGCTCTGTAGTAAGTTTTCAGACAAAAGAACACATAAAGAATCGTTTGTTCTTTTGTTCATCTGTCTAAAAAAACTCTGTGTCCTCTGTGGTGAGTATCTTTAAGATAGCTTTTCTATTTCTTCAATGGGCAGACCCGTTATTTGGTGAATGGTTTCGGGCGGGAGGTTCAGTGATTTCATCTTTCGGGCGTTTTCTCTTTTCTCTTCGATCCGTCCTTTCTCAAATCCTTCCTGTCTGCCTTCTGCCAGCCCTTCTTGTCTGCCTTCCGCCAGCCCTTCTTGTCTGCCTTCTTGTCTGCCTTCCAGTGCGGCTGTACTCAGCACGTCATTTTGTATCATGACAGCATTGATATGCTCGTCATACGCCAATCGTTCTTTTTTATCCATGTTGTAATAAATCAGTTTCCGGCGTGCCTCTTCCAGTCCGGGTGCTTTCGTATCCGGGCGGATGATACCGGTTTTGAGATATTCAATCCATTCTTCGAGGGGAGTGACGGCTACTTTGTTGAATTCGTTCACCCGGATCAGGAAGTATTCGGGGAAGATTTCGGCAGGCAGTTTCCGTATGATGGCGTTCTTCTCTTTAGTGGTCACTTCAAGGAAGTCTCCTGTATGTACCCCCACGAAAGTGTTCTGCCCGTGATACAGGTAGTCGTTTCCCCGTCCGATGTCGAAATAGAGTATGCTGACGGAGTACACCTTCTTCACCTCGGAGTAGAGTTCTCTCAGTTCGATATGCTCTGTGATGGCCTTTGCCACTCCGAAGAGGATTCGCTCCAGATAATAGATTTCGCGGGTGTTCTGCACCTCTACGATGATGATTTCGTCTTTGCTGTTCCGGGCCTTGATGTCCACGCGGTTGAATTTCTCGTTTTCGTGCTGTTGGTTTCCTTCACTTTCCAGTATCTCTACGATGCGTATCGGTTCGTTCAGCAGCACTGTGAGGAAACCCTCCAGCACGCCGAAGTTGGCTTTATTGCGCAACAGCCGTTTCACCGCCCAGTCAAATCGGATATATCTGTCTGTATAATCCATTATCGTACCTCCTCTTTGTATTCATATCCCGCAAATATAGCTTTTAAAAGGGATGATTCCAAATTAGAGCCTGTTTAATTTACCACAAAGTCTCACACAGAGATTAATCGGCTGCACCCTGTCTGTTTTCAGACAAAAGAACACATAAAGAATCTTTTGTTCTTTTGTTCTTTTGTCTAAAAAAACTCCGTGTTACTCTGTGGTGAATGTCCGTTTCCGATAAGTCAAAGAGCGATATTGGTTTTCTTTACGTTTCCTGCCGGCAGAGACCGTTCTCCCTGCCGCCATTAGTCTCCGGTGGTGCCGTCATTCCGTCCACTTCCCCGACTCGGAGCTCCACACGGCGTTCTCCGACGGGCGGGGCGGTGCTTCGTCCGGGATGTGCTCTCCGCAATAAGAGCGGGCTCCTGTCAGCGGGTCGTGCTGCTCAAAGCGGTAAGCGTCTGCTCGGCGTTCGGTTGCTTCCAGGCGGTTCAGCACAGTGTCCAGCGCCTGCCGGGTGGCAGAGCCGCGACGGATGAAGTTGCTGAAGTAACTTTTGGCGTCGGCTATGGAGAAGAGGGTTTGCTCTTTGCCATACGTCACGATATGTTGCTTGAAGAATGTCCGGATGTGTGGCAGCAGCTCCATGAAGCGGAAGCCCATGCCTGAGTGCATGGCCTGCACCTCCAGCCACGACTGTTCGCCGAAAGCACTCTCCACGTATGTTTCCCATCTTTGCGGCGAGGGCTGTCGGGGTGGTTCCGTTATTGGGACGGAAGGAGGCTCGGGGGCAGCCCTGATTATCTCTTCTTCTTCTTTTTCTTTTAATATATTCTTTTTCTTACACCGTGTTGCGGTGAAACGCCCGTTGGCAGCACGTTTCACGGTGACTTTCACCCCACCCGCGGTGGTGGCTCCGGCAACCGCAGTCCCGGTTGCAGCGGATTCTCGACGGTCCGTCCCGGTTGAAATGCGGTTCCGGACGGGGGTATCCGGTTCGGTGTTCATCTCTTCGTCGAGATAGATGCTTGAGAAGCTGCGCCCGTTTTCGTCTTCCGCGTAGAGACGGAACAGGCGGAAGTCGCACACTATCTTTTGCAGCTTTTCCAGGGATACATTCCAGCGGCGTGCCAGTGCAGGCAGTGAAGCAAAGGCGCAGCGATACCCCTCGTGTTGTCGTAACTCGGCCAGCAGGACGGTATAGATGCCTATGCCTTCTATGCCGTTCTGTTCGCATAGGGCGATCACCCGGTCGTCGGACATCATGCTGACGCGATAGCGGAAAAATAATTCGTATTTCATAATAGTGCAAGTTAAATGATTTGATTCTGTGCAGAGTGCTTTCTTTCAAACCTATTCTGTAGCAGCAAAGGTAGGGCTTCGGGTGCGTATTTCCATATAATCCTCCGGAGGCGTTCTACGCCTTCTGGAGTGTTTCTTCATTGTTTTTCTCTTTCATCTCGTTCCAGAGCTTAAATAGCTCTCTTTCAATGTATTCCTCCGATACGGACTGTTGAGGACGGTAGATGTTCCGGAAGTCATAGGCACGGCATAGCTGGTGTGTCAGATGGGGGATGAACGGCTTGTCCGGATCGAAGGTATCGAGGCTGACCGCATTCCGGAGAGCAAACGTAAGTAACTGATTTCTTTCTCTTTGTATGACAATTCGATCCTCTTTCGTAGAGTAAATCTTGTTACATACTTCCAGAATCTCTTCCGGGTCTTCAAACACTAATTTCAGGCTTCCTTCGTTGATTTCAGCCTCACATTTAAAAAAAATTCTTTCTTCATAATTTTATTATTATTTACAATAAGTAAGGCTGCAAAATTAAGGTATATTAGTGAAAAACGAACGGTTTAGAGGCTTTGATAACATTCTTTAATAAATAAAGAGTGTCAGGAGGCGTTTGAAATATATTGTTGATTATAAGAAGAATATGCTGATTTATTTGTTTCAAAAAACGTACGTCTTTTGGCACAAAAATAGTCTCTTCTTCTTGTTTATCCAAATAATTTATAAATAATATTTTTGGATAAAATGTATTTATGTTTGTCAAAAGGCGTTTTTATCGTGGTTTCAAGGCATTTTTGACCATCGGGTGAGAAGGTTGAAAAGCTGATACAATGAAATGTGAACTAAAACTTGAAAAGTGGAGTGCCAAAAGACGTACGTTTTTTGAAACACAAATAGTAATGAAAGATACTGCTTGGAGATTGCAATGTACTGATAATAAAATGATTATATCGTGCCCGTGTCTTGAAATAGGACAAAGAGTAACTTTGTAAGCATTTGGCTGCTAATTCGTTTTATTAATATGATAATTGAATATTTATGAAAAGGTCATTTTTATGTATTAGAACTGCGCTGATAGGAATATCCTTATTTGCAGTGTCTTCTTGCTATTATGACGACTCCGAATTAAGGGGGCGTCTGGATCAGGTGGAAAGTAAAGTAGCCGAACTGGAAAAGTGGTGTACTACCGTAAACCAAGAGATTCTATCATTGAAAGGATTGGTGGAAGCTCTGGAAAATAATGATTTTGTGACCGGGGTGACGCCGTCAGAAGAGGGGTATGTCATCACGTTCTCGAAAGGAGGCAATATTACCATAAAGAACGGCAAGGACGGTCAGGATGGTGAAGACGGCAAAGACGGTGAGGATGGCAAAGATGGCAAGGACGGAGTCAACGGAGTAAGCCCGGTTATAGGAGTGGCCAAAGCCGCCGACGACCTGTACTACTGGACCGTGCAGACGGGCACAGGTGCTCCGGCCTGGATGACGGATGCCAATGGAGACAAGATACGTACCACCGGGGATGAAGGTGATAAGGCAATTTCCCCGACTTTGAAAACCGGGTCGGAATTGGGGGACGGGTACAAGGCGGACGCTGTGTATCTTTCGGTAGATGGCGGCGGGACATGGACGAAGGTATCCGGCGATAACGGAACTAATGGAACTGACGGGGTTGACGGAACCAACGGAACCGATGGAAAAGACGCTGTTTTCGCGGGCATGGACAATTCGGATCCGGATTACGTCGTGTTCATTCTGTCTGATAACACTCCGGACGATCTGACGGACAATCCCACTTTGCGCATCCCTAAGTATATCGCGCTGGGGCTGGATTTCTTTTCGGGGACCACTCCGATAGACCTGAGCCGGACCATCGCCATGGACGAGATGGACGGAATCACCTATCAAATAAAGGGAGATGCCGGTAAAGTGCGTGTATCGCTGTTCAGGCAAACCAATGACGGGTGGCTTGTGACTGTTGACGAGACAAACAGGAAGATCGACGCCACCGCCATCACCGGAAAGAATGACGTGACGCTGATGGCTACGGACAATGCGGGACACAGCACCTTCTACCTCCTGAGCCTGACGAAGAACGCCGAAAATGACGGTACGGCAGCCAAACCCTACCGGATCAGGAACAAAGCGGACCTGATGGGGCTGGCCTACAGTGTGAACCGGGGCGATGCGTACAGCGGCAGGCATTTCAGGCTTGAAGCGGACATCGACCTGAAAGGGACCCGCTGGACGCCTGTCGGAGGGGAAGACGGTTCGCCCGGCTTCAGCGGTGTGCTGGACGGACAGGATCATACGGTGTCGAACCTGAAAATAGAAAAAGCGGATGTCTTTGATTACTATGGTTTAGTGGGCTACGCTGTGTCGGCGGAGATAAAGAATATCCGGATTGAATCTCCGAAATTCGAGGTGCTTCAAGGGGAGCGTATAGGCGGACTGATCGGAGGAGCCCAGGGCAGTACGGTTACCGGTTGTCAGGTGACGGATATAGAAGTTAACGGTGAGAATTGTGCATATATCGGCGGCCTGATAGGAGTGGCGGAAAATAGCGACATAGAATCTTGCACGGTGCTTGGCGGAGAAATTATCGGACAGAGTTATGTAGGCGGACTGATAGGGGATGTCAATGCAGGTACCGTTCTTCATAGCAGGGCTGCCTGCGCTGTGGCTGCCGAAGATGCTGTGGGCGGATTGATAGGTATGGCCCAGCAAGTCACCATTACGGACTGTTCTGCCACGGGCAATGTAATTCTGACCGGTGTGCGAGGGTCCTTTGCCGGTGGGTTGATCGGGGGAAACTTCGGTAATTTTAGCGCGCAGACGATTATGGCCTGTTATGCTACCGGAACAGTTACTTACGATGGAAACGCCCCAGTTAACTTGGGAGGGCTGATAGGGGCCAATAGGATGAATGGCGCTACACAAAGCATTGTGCTGTGTTACGCCACGGGGGACGTGTCGTCCGCTACCAATGAGAGGGAGAATTATTTGGGCGGACTTATCGGCGCTTCACAGCAACAGCAATCTACGCAATCTATACAGGCTTGTTACGCTACGGGAACCGTCGGCACGACCGGCAGCTATGGTGATAATGTAGGCGGACTGTTCGGACAATATACCCTCTATCTATGATGGAGTAGCCCGAATGACCGGGTGCTATACCACTTGCAATAAAGGAACCTATGGATTTGGGACCGGGTCTGATGAAACCGGTTTGACGCTGACCGATGTGGAAATTATCGCGGGTCCTGTCACCGGTAAGGTCAGTGATATGAACCGGGCTGCATCGGGCGTTCCTTATCAGTATGACGAAAACGCTAAGATCATCTCTATGGAGTGACAGGCAAGGCTGAGCGGCCGGAAGAGGAGGTTGTGTCAGAACCCTTTTCACCACGGAGTAACACAGAGTATCACAGAGTCTTTTTATTAATAATCAACAACTTTAAATCGCCTCTGTGTTACTCTGTGTCCTCTGTGGTGGGTTTCGACACATACGCCTCTTCCGCTTACCCTTCGTGATGCACCACCGTCTCTTTGATGAAATAGACGCAAACGGCTCCCACGATCAGCAGTACGCCCGCCAATACCAGCATGTTCACCTGATGTCCGCCGACAAGGTGGAGGATGCCTCCGCCGACGAGTGCCGCTACAATTTGCGGAACGCAGATGGTCCCGTTGAACAATCCCAGGTAAGCACCCATATTCTTGCCCGAAACAGAATTGGTCAGGATGGTGAACGGCAGGGCGAGCATGGCTGCCCAGGCGCATCCGATCAGCAGGTAGGAGATGAACAGCAGGTATTCGTTGTGGAAGAAGAGGGTGGATATAAATCCGGCGCCACCCAGCACGAGGCTCAGTGCGTAGGCCTGCTTGCGTGCCTTGAACAGGGGGAGCACCACTGCCCAGATGACCGAGCCGATGGCCTGTACGGCAAACAGCACGCCTACCCAGTTGCCCGCTTCCTGATAGCCTGCGCTCTGCACGTCGGTGGTGCCCCATACGGTGGCTGCGATGGCACCGTTGGTATACGTCCACATGTACATGAAGGCCGCCCAGCAGAAGAACTGTACCAGGCCTACCGTCCAGAATACTTTCGGGGCATGCTTCAGCAGAGAGATGAAGTCGGTTTTCTCTTTCTTTTCGTCGGCTGTGATACCGTGGAATTCTTCAAACTCTTTCGGGGGCATCTCTTTCACTTTTACCGTGGTGTAGATGACGCACAGGATCAGGATGGCGGCACCGATGTAGAACGAGTAAATCACCGAATCGGGTACCGTCCCCTTGCCCGCCGTATTGCTGATGCCGATAAACGTGAAGATGAACGGGAACAGATAACCTACCAGGCTGCCGGCATTGCATAGGAAGCTCTGGATGGAGTAGGCCAGTCCCTTCTGTTTCTCGTTTACCATGTCGCCCACCAGCATTTTGAAAGGCTGCATGGCCATGTTGATCGAAGTATCGAGGAACATCAGCGACACCAGTCCGAAGGTCATCGCCGTGCCCACTGCCATGCCGAAACTGCCTGCGTTGGGCAGCAGGCACATCACGAGCACCGCGATCAGCGAACCTACAAAAAGGTAAGGGATGCGCCGCCCGAAGCGTGTCCAGGTTTTGTCGCTTGCCGAACCGATGATGGGCTGTACGATGATTCCCGCTAACGGAGGGAGTATCCAGAAATAGCTCAGACTGTGCGGATCGGCGCCTAATGTGGCAAATATGCGGCTGATGTTGGCGCTTTGCAGTGCGTATGCAATCTGTACGCCGAAAAAACCAAAGCTGATGTTCCACAGCTTCCAAAAACTTAAGTCAGGTTTTACTTTCATGGTGAATCTATAATTATATTGTTTTGAGTTCACCACAGATTGCACAGATTAACACAGATTGATAATTTGCCTTATTTATTACCAATAAAATTAAAGAATCTGTGAAAATCGGTGTAATCTGTGGTGAACCCGGTTTATTTCGTTGTTCCTCGTACCACCAGGTTGGTCCGCACGATTTTGTTGCTGCTTTTTCCTTCATCGTTTCCCTCCAGTTTTTCTATCAGCAGCCTGATGGCACTTTTGCCTACCTCCTCGCCGTGCTGCTCTACCGTGGTCAGTTTCGGGTCTGTGCTTTGGGCAATGGCTCCGTCTGTGAACCCGCAGATGGACACTTCGTCCGGCACTTTCCGTCCCACCAGTTTGCAGGAATAGAGGATGCCCGATGCTGTTTCGTCGTTGATGGCAAAGAAACCGTCCGGACGGTCGGGGCCTTCCAGCAGGGCGGGAGTAATGGCAATTGCCTTTTCGCGGGTATCACACAGCTTGATCATGCTCTGGTCTACCGGAATCCGGTACTTCTTCATGGCATCCAGATAACCGTTCCGCCGGTTCTTGGAGATTTCGAGGTGAGGGGCGGCGCTGTAAAAAAAGATGCGTTTGCATCCGGTCTGTATCATATACTCCACCGCCGCAAACGAGCCCGCGTAATCGTCCACCACCACCCGTTCGGTATTGATTCCGGTACAGATACGGTCGTAAAACACGATGGGGATATTATTGTCCAGCAACTCCTGGTAATGGTCGTATTGGGAGGTGTCTTTGGCCAGGGAAGTGATGACCCCGCAAACCCGTGCCGCGAGAAAAGAGTGGACGATTTTCACTTCCCGTTCATACTCTTCGTTGCTCTGTGCCACCAGGATGTTGTATCCGGCTTTTGCCGCCGTCTCCTCGATGCCGCTCAGCACACACGAAAAAAAGTGGTGCACGAGTTGTGGAATGATGACCCCGATGGTGTTGGAACGGCTCGTGCGCAGGTTCAGTGCCAATACATTAGGCTTATAATTATGTTCGCGCGCGTACTTATGTATAGCGTCCCTTGTTTCCTGGCTGATGTCGGGATTGTCCTTCAAGGCCCTCGATACGGTGGAGGGGGAGACTCCCAGTTCGCGGGCGATGTCTTTGATCGTGATTTGCGGTTTATTCATGGTTGATTGGTTTTATTCACCACAGATTACACAGATTTTCACAGATAAATGATTTATTTCATTGAGAATTAGATTCAAAGAATCTGCGTTAATCTGTGTAATCTGTGGTGAACTCGATTCGTTTTTCACCCAAAGGTAAATGATTTTATATAAAAACAAAACCAATATATTTACGGACTTGTTTAATATGATACAAAAATAGTGTAAAGGAGGCTAAAAAGTTCGGTGACAATGTGCTATAACCCCGCTTTTACGGTGCAATCGTTTGCGTAGTTGCGGGAGCGGATTTGTCGGACATTAAATAAGTGGCTGTCGCTTAATATACTATTTTTGCTACGTAATCAAGAACGGGAATGGAGTCGTTCATTCTCTATGTAAAGTTTAGAAATCATATTAATATTTATATTGTTAACTTTAATTTTTAAATGCATGAAGCAAGTTAATCTTAGAATCTGTCGTATGATTCTGCCCCTGTTGTTTGGGCTATTCTTGTCATTGAGCGCTTATGCACAGCAAGTCTCTGTCAAGGGACATGTGAAAGATTCAACGGGTGAACCCGTAATCGGCGCGAATGTGGTTGTGAAGGATAATTCTTCTATCGGTACGATTACCGATCTGAACGGAAACTTTGTTCTGAGTGTTCCTCAACATTCTACCCTCGTGATTTCTTTCATCGGTTACAAGCCGGTTGAAGTGAAAGCTGCTCCCAGTGTGACGGTGACCCTCCAAGATGACGCGGTGATGCTTCAGGAAGCGGTGGTGATCGGTTATGGTACCGTGAAGAAGAATGACGTGACCGGCTCGGTGATGGCAATCGATGCGGACAAGATGGTAAAAGGTATGGCTACTTCGGCTTCCGACCTGTTGGTGGGTAAGGCCGCAGGTGTCAGCGTGATTACCGACGGCGGCGCTCCGGGAGCCGGGGCTACGATCCGTGTGCGCGGAGGTTCGTCCATGTCGGCCAGCAACGACCCGCTGATCGTTATTGACGGGGTGCCTGTCGATAACACCGAAATCAAAGGTATGGGCAATCCGCTCTCTACCGTCCACCCCAATGACATCGAGACGTTTACGATTCTGAAAGATGCCTCTGCTACTGCTATTTACGGTTCGCGTGCCTCCAATGGTGTTATCATCATTACCACCAAGAAGGGACAGTCGGGACGCGTGAAGGTGGACTACAGCGGCACGTTCTCTATCAGTACGAAGTCGAATACGGTCGATGTGATGAAGGCAGACGATTTCCGTAATTTCGTGATCGAGAAGTTTGGCGAGAATAGTCTTCAGGCCAACGCTTTGGGCAAAACCTCTACCGACTGGCAGGATGAAATATTCCGCACGGCTTTCAGCACCGACCATAATGTAAGTGTATCCGGAGCCGTTCCGCATATGCCTTATCGTGTGTCTGTGGCGTATACAAACGAAAACGGTATACTGAAGACTTCGAACATGCAACGTCTGACAGGTGCCATTAACCTGAACCCCAACTTCTTCGACAAGAAGCTCAACATCCAGCTGAATGTGAAGGGAGTGTACAACAAGAACCGTTTTGCCGACCGTGCAGCTATCGGTCTGGCTACCCAGTATGACCCCACACAGCCTGTCTATATGGAAGGCAACCCTTACGGAAACGGATACTTTATGTATATGAAGCAGGAGGGAGACAAGATTTCTCCGATTGATATCGGTCTGGCCAACCCTGTTGCCATGCTTGAAGAGAAAGATGATAAATCGACCGTTTACCGCAGTATCGGCAACGCGCAGATCGATTATAAATTCCACTTCTTGCCCGAACTGCGCGCTAACCTGAATTTAGGTTATGACGTATCGAAGAGTAAGGGTGACGTGATTATCGCCGACAATTCACCGCTGACTTACTGTACGGGTAACTTCAAAAGCGGTTTTGGCGAAAACAGCCATTATACACAGTTGAAACGCAACACCTTGCTCGATTTCTACCTGAACTATACCAATACGTTCGGAGTCAACTACATCGACGTCATGGCAGGTTACTCCTGGCAGCATTTCTATAATTCGACTACCAACTCTTATCCCTACTCGGCCGCTTATGTAGAGAAGACCGGGGAAGAATTCTATAAGAAGGGGGATGACTATGCGAGCGAAAGCTACCTGGTTTCTTTCTTCGGACGTCTCAACTATACATTGTTGAACCGTTATCTGGTGACATTCACCTTGCGTAACGACGGTTCTTCACGTTTCAGCCCGGACAACCGCTGGGGATTGTTCCCGTCCGTAGCACTGGCGTGGAAACTGAACGAGGAGTCATTCCTGAAGAATGTGAACGCTATCTCGGACCTGAAGCTGCGTTTGGGCTATGGTGTGACCGGACAGCAGAACCTGGGTAACGGAGACTATCCGTATATGGCCCGCTATATGTACTCCAAGGCAGGTGCCAACTATTATTTCGGTGACACCGAATACTCTCTGATTGCTCCGCAACCTTACGACCAGAACCTGAAGTGGGAAGAAACCACTACCTGGAACGTAGGTATCGATTATGGTTTCCTGAATGGACGCATCACGGGTACAATCGACTATTACTTCCGTAAAACGAAGGACTTGCTGAACACCGTTACGGCTCCTGCCGGAACCAACTTCAGCAATCAACTGCTGACCAATGTAGGTACATTGGAGAACAAGGGTTTTGAATTCAGCATCAATGCCCATGCCGTTTCAACCAAAGACTGGAACTGGAACATCGGCTACAACATCTCTTACAATAAGAACAAGATCACCAAGATGACCTTCAACGACGACCCCAACTATGCCGGTGTCATCCATGGCGGTATCGACGGTGGTACAGGATACAACGCCCTGATCCACCGGGTAGGCGAGGCATTCAACTCCTTCTACGTGTTCGAGCAGATTTACGGTCCCGACGGTAAACCTATCGAAGGTGCTTATGTAGACCAGAATGGCGATAACCAGATTAACGACGCCGACCTGATCTGCTTCAAGAAAGCTGCTCCCGACGTGTTCATGGGGCTGACCTCACAACTTTCTTATAAAAACTGGGACTTTTCATTTGCTTTGCGCGGCAGCTTTGGTAACTATGTTTACAACAACGTACAGTCCAACCGTGAAGCATACGAAGGCGCCAATATGTATGACCAGACCGGATTCCTGAAGAACCGTCTGACCTCTGCCCGCAGCACCGACTTCAAGAACGCTCAATACCGTTCGAGCTATTACGTTCAGAATGCTTCGTTCGTGCGTATGGACAACATCTCTTTAGGGTATACGTTCAACAAGCTCTTCAATGATAAACAGAGTGCACGCGTATATGCTACGGTACAGAATCCGTTTGTCATCACTAAGTACAAGGGACTGGATCCGGAAATCAGTGGTGAAGGAATCGATAACAACATCTATCCTCGCCCCCGTGTATTCATGATCGGCCTTAATCTCAATTTTTAAATCTGTAAAACATGAAAACAATAAAATTTAAATATCTTCTTCCCTGTGCATTGCTGGGAATGATGTTAGGAGTAGCGTCTTGTGTGAACGACCTCGATACGGTTCCACTGGACAAAGACGAATTGGTTTCCGACGTTGTTTTCGGGAACGAGCCTTTAGCCTATGAACAGAGCCTCGCTAAGATTTATGCGGGTATGGCCATCGGTGGTAACAGCGGAGGTGACTCCGATCAGGATGTGGTAGGTATCGACGGCGGTAGCCAGGCTTCCTTCCTCCGTGTATTGTGGAATATGCAGGATCTGCCTTCGGACATCGCACACTGTGCATGGAACGACCCCGGTATCCCTGAATTCAACCACATCTCTTGGGGTGCATCCAGTCCGTGGATCAAGGGTTCATATTACCGCCTGTTCTATCAGATCAACGTAGCCAACGCCTATCTGCGCGAGACGACCGAAGATAAACTGGATGCCCGCGGTTGCGACGCTTCACTGAAAGCCTCGATCAAGACATGGCGTGCCGAAGCCCGTTTCCTGCGTGCACTGAGCTATGAGTATGCGCTCGACCTGTATCGCAATGTACCGTTTGTAGACGAAAACAGCCCGATCGGAAGCATTCCGCCGAAGCAGATCATGGCTGCCGACCTGTTCAACTGGATTGAGAAAGAGCTGACTGAGTGTGTGGAAGATATGTCGGAACCGGCAGTGGGATACAGCCAGGACTACGGACATGCCAACAAGGCTGCCGCATGGGCACTCTTGTCACGCTTGTACCTCAATGCGGAGACTTACGTCGGCCTGAACAAATACACCGAATGTATCACGTATGCAAAGAAGGTGATCGAAGTGGGCTATCAGTTGGAACCTGTTTATGTGGATATGTTCAAGGCAGACAATCACTTGTCTAACGAAATGATCTTCCCTGTACGCTATGAAGGCGACCAGACGATGACCTGGGGTGGTATGACCGCTTTCTTATGTTGGGGGGCTACGGCAACTCAGGATGAAGTCAACGCCAAAGGAGCATGGCAGGGTGTGAGGGCAAAATCTTCACTCTACAACCTGTTCCTTAAAGAGAGCGGCAGCGATGCGGATACCCGTAAGGCAATGCTTCGTACCGATCTGACAACCAGTATTGAAATTATTGACGAAAATACATTCCAGAATAATGGTATTCCTGTTACCAAATATTTCAATGTGAACAAGGACGGAACGCTGCCTCCTTCTAAGGAAGCTTACGTTGACTTCCCGCTCTTCCGTCTGGGTGAGATCTACCTGACGTATGCGGAAGCTGTGCTCAGAGGCGGTCAGGGTGGCGACAGAGCTACTGCTCTCCGTTATGTGAACGATCTGCGTAAAAGAGCTTACAGTGATAAAACGCTGGCTCCTATCTCCGATTCCGATTTGACATTGAACTTCATCATTGACGAGCGGGGCCGTGAATTCTTCTTTGAAGGACAACGCCGTACGGACCTGGTACGTTTCGGACTGTTTACTACTGCCGGTTATGTATGGCCCTGGAAGGGCGGTGCAGCCAAAGGTAAGGCTGTAGATAGCTTCTACAACGTGTTCCCGATTCCGTCAGACGATATCGGTTCTAACACGAATCTCAAGCAGAATGAAGGATACTAAAATCGAATGACCATTAAAAACAACGAATAAGATTATGAAGAAAATATATTTCTATACACTGTTGTTAGGGCTCCTGGCTTTTACGGCTTGCGAAGACGAGAAGTCGCCCGTCATGGAGTTGCAGAAAGCCTCTGCTTTTGAGCCTTTCTCTCAAAGCGACTTTACTTTCAACGATGAAAATGCTGCGGCGGAGTTTCCTGAGATTAAGTGGACGCCGGCGGACTATGGAGTGAAGGCAGTGGTGAACTATGACGTTACACTGACGAATGACGCGAATGCGAAAACCGTTTTATTAGGTGAAACCGGGGCTACCGTCCTGAAGTTTACCAATGCGCAGATGAACGCTATGATGGCCAAAGTGGGCGCTTATCCGGGACAGACTTATAACTTTACGATTACGCTGACTTCTAAGGCGTATGACCTGACAGCTGATCCGGCTTCGAACTCGATTACTTTCAAGGCTACTCCTTTTGATCCGAATGCGGTTGACTGGAAATTTGCTTATGTGGCCGTGGGTTATCCCGACTGGGACTATATGAATGCTTACCTCCTGGGCGACCCGGATGGCGACGGGGTATATCAGGGATATGCCAACTTTGACGCGGACGGCGCTTCGTATGCCATTGTGGACGGAAGTGATCTTACCAAGGTTCTGGCAAAGGACCTGACGGTTGCGAAAAAAGGATTTTACGGAATCAAAGTAGATGCCGAAGGTAAGGTAGAACAGACCGAACCCCTTGTATGGGGAGTGGTAGGAGACGCTACTTCCGGTGGTTGGGATAAAGATACGCAAATGGACTATGACGCCACCACCCGCTTATGGACGGTGACTACTTCGTTGCTTGACAAAGAGTTTAAATTCAGGTCGAACAATAGCTGGGATTCCGATAACTACGGAGCAGTGCCCGGTAAGGAGTCTGAGCTTGAAGGCGAACTGGTAGCAGGGCCTACTAACTTCAAGGTGCTGAAAGCCAGCCCGTACGTGATTACCCTGAATCTGACAAATGCCGGTAAATATTCTTATAGCATGGTAGAAACTACCATTGAATTGTCGAGTGCGGAAATGGCATTGCCGGGAAGCTATCAGGGATGGGATGCCGAGAAAGACGATTGCTACAAAGTAGTGTCTGCCGCCCGCGACTTTATCTATACCGGGACACACTATTTCGATGCCGATACCAAATTCAAATTCTGGGATGCCGGGGTATGGATCGGTATGATGGACCCTATCAGTTGGGATGGAGATAAGAACGTAGGGACATTTACTGTGAAACCCAGCGACGGCGATAACATCAAGATTGAAACAGCCGGTTACTATCGGGTAGGTGCCGATATGAAGAAGCTGACAGCTTCGTTGACCAAGACCGGATGGGAAGTGATCGGTGACGCCACGCCCGGCGGATGGGATAAAGGAACCTTGATGAACTATGATCCGGCAACCAAACTCTGGTCGGTGGATGTTGTTCTGGTGGCCGGTGAGATGAAGTTCAGATGGGATGGTGCATGGACTGTCAATCTGGGCGGCACTCTGGGAGCACTGACTCAAGATGGTGACAATATGAAGGTGACAGCCGGAACTTATACCATTGTGCTGAATCCGGATGCCAAAACGGCTACCATGACTAAGAAATAATCCTGTATTTTTTACCACAGGTAATTTTCTCACCACAGAGAACACAGGGTAACACAGAGTATTCATGTCGATAATCAGTGACATAAAAATCGACTCTGTGTTACGCTGTACCCTCTGTGGTGAATTTTTATATACCCCTCTCTTCTTTTTATATACAATAATACCTTTTAATCTATGAAATATTTATCTTTTCCGTTTCTGCTTCTCCTGCTTCCGCTGATTGGTTTCGGTTGTTCGTCGGATGAAGAAGAAACCGATTCTCTGATCCTTTCGTCTGATAGTGAAACTTATTTTGAGCAAGGCATTGACTTTCCCGCCGTTTCGGGAACACGGACTTTGTCGTTCTCGGCAGGGCGTCCGTGGCGGATCTCGCTGACCGGTGCGGATACACGTACGGCGGCAGACTGGTGTACGGTGACTCCGTCTTCGGGTGGGGCGGGCGACGCTTCCGTCACTGTCAGTACACAGGAAAACACCGGTTATGACAGCCGGAGCGTGAAACTGACCTTGGTGACAGGAGGAATTGAAAAGAGCTTTACCGTTTCACAAAAGCAGAAAGATGCGCTGACACTGACGGCCTCCCGCTTCGAAATAGGCAAAGAAGGAGGAAATGTGCAGGTGGAAGTAAAAGCCAATATCGCATTTGAGGTCGAAATCCCGGAAGCGGGCCGCAGTTGGATTTCTCAGGTCAATACCCGCGGATTGGTGTCTGCCAACCTGACTTTTGCGGTGGCTCCCAATCAGGGGCCGGCCGGGCGTGAAGGAGAGATTGTGATCAGGAGCGGCAGCCTTTCGGAAAAGCTCCGGATCACACAGGAGGGGAGCTGTGACGACGGGCTGAGTTTCCGGCCCGGGACTCCGGATGCCGATCTCCCACTGACCCTGTACTTTAAAGCAACGAAGGATTCTCCGCTTTATGACTATACGGGTGATGTTTATGTACATGCGGGAGTGGTGTCGGAAGGGAGCTGGATGCATGTGCCTGCGGACTGGAATACCAATGTGGACAAGTGCAAAATGAACCGGGTGGCAGATAATATCTGGAGCATTACGCTGGAGCCTTCGATGCGCCAATGGTTCGGTTCGGGCGAGACTCCGGTCCGGCAGCTGGGCATCGTCATCCGCAGTGCCGACGGCAGCAAAAAGGGACTGGACGGGGACTCGTTTGTCACTGTTACCGATCGTTTGTACAAACCTTTTGAGCCGGCGGCTGTCAAATATGCCTCCATGCCCGGCGGTTTGCAGGAAGGCATCAATCCGGTGGACCCGTCGACTGTCACACTGGTGCTGTATGATAAAGACAAAAAGGGAGGACATAAGGACTTTGCACATGTCGTGGGCGACTTTAATGACTGGAAGCTGAGTAATGAAAGCAACAGCCAGATGAACCGGGATGACGCTGCGGGGTGCTGGTGGATTACGCTGACCGGACTTCAGCCCGCCCGTGAATATGCTTTTCAGTATTATGTAGGTACGAGGGAAGGGGAGACCCTTCGTCTGGCCGATGCTTACAGCCGTAAGATACTCGATCCGGATAATGATAAATACATATCCTCTTCTACCTATCCCGATGCGAAAGAGTATCCTTCGGGGGCTGTCGGCATTGCCTCTGTGTTCAAGATACGGGAGGATGCTTATGACTGGAAGGTCAAAAACTTCCGGATACCCGATAAAGAGAACCTGATGATCTACGAACTGTTGTTGCGCGACTTCACTGCTACAGGCGACCTGAACGGGGCGATGGAGAAGATAGGGTATCTGAAAAGTCTGGGCTTCAATGCCGTCGAGCTGATGCCGGTGCAGGAGTTCGACGGAAACGACAGTTGGGGATACAATCCTTGTTTCTATTTCGCTCTGGACAAGGCTTACGGTACGGACCGCATGTATAAGGCTTTCATCGATAAATGCCATGAAGCGGGTATGGCTGTCCTTTTTGATGTTGTCTACAACCATGCCAGTGGTTCGCATCCTTTTGCCCGTTTGTATTGGGATACCAAAAACAACCGTACGGCAGCCGATAACCCCTGGTTTAATGTGAAAGAGCCCCATCCTTACGGTGTCTTCCACGATTTCAACCATGAATCGCCCTTGGTGCGTGCATTTGTAAAACGGAATCTGAAGTTCCTGCTGGAAGAGTATCACATCGATGGTTTCCGTTTCGACATGACGAAAGGGTTCACGCAGAACAGCAGTACGGAGGCCACCGCCGGAAAATATGATGCTTCGCGTATTGCCATCCTGAAAGATTATAACGGGGCAATTCGTGAAGTGAATCCGCAGGCTGTCGTCATCCTTGAGCATTTCTGTGACGAAAAAGAGGAGAGCGAGTTGGCGGAAGAAGGCATGCAGCTTTGGCGCAACCTGAACAATGCTTATTGCCAGTCGGCAATGGGCTATCAGTCGGACAGTGATTTTACTCCGTTGGTCACTTTCGGAACTACCATGCCCTACGGAGGATGGGTTGGTTTTATGGAAAGCCATGACGAAGAACGGACAGCCTTCAAGCAGATTGCTTACAGCGGGGAGCCTTTAAAATCGGATCTGAATGCCCGTATGAAACAGCTTGCCACGAATGCTTCATTCTTTTTCACGGCACCCGGGCCTAAGATGGTCTGGCAGTTTGGTGAAATGGGATATGATGTATCGATTGAAGAGGGAGGGCGGACCGGTAAGAAACCCCTGCATTGGGAATATCTGGATAATGGAGCCCGGAAAGAATTGTGTGATACGTACGCAAAGCTGTTGAAACTGCGGAGGGAACATGCTGAACTCTTTGATCCCGGAGCCACGTTCTCCTGGCTGGTGAAGACGGCCAACTGGACCGGAGGACGTTTTCTCACCCTCGAGGCAGCCAACGGCAAGAAGTTGGTGGTGGTGGGCAATTTCACCGCTAAGCCGATAGAGGCAATCACTACCTTCCCGGCAACGGGAGTCTGGACGGAGTATCTGAATGGTACGAAACTCCATGTGACCTCGATGCAGACCGGCCTGACGATACCTGCCCATGGATGTCGCGTCTATACTAACTTCTGATTATAAAAAGGGAGATGTGTCATAACTCTTTTCACCACGGAGTAACACGGAGTATCACAGAGTCTTTTATTAATAATCAATAACTTAAAATCGCCTCTGTGTTACTCTGTGTCCTCTGTGGTGAGTTTTGACACAGCCTCATACACAGCAAAGGGTGTAGCCATCCGACCGCTGTGGCTACACCCTTTGAAATATTGGTGACTGGGCTTTACAGCAGGCTGATCTTCGACAGCATCTTCTCTGTCCAGTTCATCTCTTCACCGATCCATCCGGATTCTTCCGAACCGAGCGCGTTCTGCTGTTGGTATTGCATCAGCAGATCCCTGTATTCCTTCAGCTTATCGGCAGCCTTTACCTGTTTGTTCATGCGCATCAGCAGCAGGATCTCCTGTTTGTTGATGTCCAGGTTGCGGGCGGTAGCGATCTCTTTGGCTTTCTCCAGCAGTTTCAGGCAGGATTCATTGCTTTCGGGAGTGTTTTCCTGTGCCATGCGTGCTTTCACCAGAATTACGTAATCGTGGTCCGAAGCCACCTTGTTGTCTATGTTCTTGCATACAAGCTGTTCGGCCATTTTGTAGCGTTTGTCTCCCTGGTACATGGCTGCGTTGAACGTCACGATATCCGATGTCGCTTTCTGATAAGCATGGCTGTGGATGCTTTCTTTTTCTCCCAGTTTGGCAAGTCGTTCTTTCAGTCGTGCATAGCTGTCATATCGTGTCAGGTTGTTGTAACGGTGCGTTGAACCATAGAAATCTTTTATTTTTGCGATAGCCGAGGATAATGCATCGGGGTTCAATCCTTTGAACGCCAGATAGTCTCTTGCAATCCGGTCGGCCTGTATCTCTTGTTTGCTGTTGTAATCCATTCCCAGGCGGTTTACTGTCCGTACGTTGACCAATGCCGCAATGGTTCCGATGCTGGCGGCCAGTTCAATGGCGCCCACCCGTTCGTCGTATCCGTACATCCAGTTGGTGTCATCGGCCGCCATGGCTACCGTACCGAGCACGTCTGCCCAGAAAGCGGCACGTTTGGCACGGGTTTCGGCACGTGACACGTTGTTCACCTGATGATCGAGGATGAAGTGAACCATTTCGTTGGCAATGACGGCTTCCAGCTCCTCTTCGGAGTCGAGTGTGCACAGTAAACCGGTACTTACCAGCATAGCGCCGTTGGGCAACATATAAGCATCCGGTTCGGGCGACTGGATGATGCGTACATTCAGGCGTTCCGGACGTTTGGAATCCACCTCTCCCGGATTGACTTTGGCAAAAATGGCTTGTACGTAATCCTCGATGTAAGCGTCTTTATAACTGATTTCGTTTAATTTGTCCAGATAGTCCAGGCACTCCTCGTCCAGCTCTTGCCGCATGTCATAGCGGTATCCTTTCCGGTCGTAGTAATCGTACATGCCTTGTGACAGGTAAATCCCCTGCCAGTACTCAAGGACCGTTTCCGGTTTCAATCGGATGATTTTGTTGGCTTCTTCCTCTCCGATAGGATATTGCAGTCCGTCGATTTCCACTCCGTAAGTGATGCCCACCGCATCGTTGGGTGAAATTCTCATCTTTCGCACTCCGCGTATGACGACCGGAGTCCCTTTTGAGTAGTTTTGATATTTCTCCGTCAATTCGCCTTTCAGCGCGATAGGACCGCTGAGATTATCCCCTTTTCCACTTCTGGCATACAGGATGCACGATGTCAGAACAAGCACAAACAGAATAGCAAGTCGTTTCATAGTCGTATCTTTTTTAGTAAATTTATTATTTAGATGTTACGAAGATACAAAAGAAGTTCCCTCTGTCACAGCTTTTTTCCCTATTGTGCAATAGGATTTTCCCTATAAAGAATATGCCTCTTTGTATTTAGATATAAATAATATACTTTATATTTGTACATTTTAAAATTGAAAGGGAAAACAAACGTCAGCAAGAGTCTTAATGAAACGTTCCAGAATTCTATACATTGCCGTTATCGGCCTTATCCTGATTTTAGCCGCCGGTTGGGCATATTCTGTACAAAGTCACCAGACGGAACAGATGGAGAAGAATATACAATTGGTTTATTCGTTCGGTCCAAATGATATAGGATATGGTAAGTTCCGGCAAAATCTGGAAGAGGAACTGAAAGCAAAAGGGATTACTCCACGGATTACAGAATTTTATTTAAATTGTGAGTTTTACAACGAGCAGGAGGAAGTAGAACGCATGCGCGGTTATCTGGATTCTGTTGGTGACGAAAGTGTGGATATGCTGCTGGTTGTAGGAGATCAGGCTGCTTATTCGGTTTTGAAGTCGGCACACCCTTTGCTGCGGAAGCGTCCTGTTGTGCTGAGTAACATTCATTTTCCCAACGAAGAGCAGTTGAGGCAATACGAGGATGCACCGGTATATTTACTTTCCGATAGACCCGATTTCAAAACGAACATCGAATTCATGAAGCGGCTGTTTGGCCGTAACAATATCACTGTGGTATATAACCTGGATTTAACATTTTTGGGAAAATGTTCTATGAAGAGGTTACTGGAGGAGGAGGATAAAAAGAATATTGTTATATGGGGGAGACAGAATGGTATTTTTGATTCGAACATCTATCAGACTCTTTATGGTCTGGCTCAGAAAGAAAATCTGGCCATAATGGACCGTTTTTCCCGAAATGAGGATACCAAGGATTTTACGATAAAGATGTTTCCTTTCCGTTATATGGCAGGGTTGTCTCTGCTTGTGATTACCGGCATGCCCGAAGAACGGCAACATGATACGGCTTTTTTGCTGGATAAATGGGATGTTTCGACCATGCCTGTTTCCCGCGTGCTGAATATTCCTTCATTCAGTTGCATCCGTGAGGGGTTTAATGAAAATATCGGCATTGTAGGTGGATATATGGCTACCGATGCAATATCGGCAGGGGCCGTAGCTTTGCTGGCAGAAGAATTTTGGGTGGGGAATGGAGTTAAAGGGCCTAAACGCCGCGAGCTTGCCAAGGAATATATCTTGGACTGGACCCCTTTTTCTGCTTTTAAAGTTTTTGATGTAGCCAATGTACCGGAGAATGTAAAAATACTCAATCGGCCTTTTTACGATAAATATCGTCGTGAAATATATGTCTCCGGAGCTGTCTTTGTCTGTTTGTTTATTGTCTTGTTTATTGCCCTGCTGCGCATCCGCCGCAAAGTCCGTTGTGAACATGAAGATATACAGGCTTTGAAGAGCGCACACGAGCATCTGTCTCTTTCCACCTCGGGAGGAAATATCTCTTTGTGGTATATACGCAGGGGAGAGCTGAACCTGGACGAGAACTTTATACAGCTTACCGGTATCAAGTGCCGGCGCTATGCTTTCAGGCAATTCTTAAAGTATCTGCATCCCGATGACATGCAGTGTATTGAGAAATTATTCAGGGAGACGAAAGAGTTGCAGGTGATGGCTCTGCAGCGGCTGCGGTTCTGCTTTGATGAGGCGAAAGGGTACGAGTGGTTTGAATGCCGTTGCGACAGCCTGAAGGATAATCAGGGAGAATTGGTGATAGCAGGTGTCATACAGAATGTACAGGAACTGGTACGAAGGGAGGACGAACTGATCAAGGCGAAAGAGATTGCGGAAAACGCTGAACTGAAGCAGTCGTTCCTGGCTAATATGAGCCATGAAATACGTACACCGCTAAATGCCATCGTCGGCTTCACCAACATCCTGGTAGACGAGACGGCCGGGGAGCTTGACGAGGAGGAGAAGAAGGATATGATCGGAATTGTGAATCATAACAGCGAGTTGTTGCTCAAGCTGATCAGTGATGTGCTGGATATTTCGCGACTGGACTCCAATAATCAGGAATTTGTCATAGAACGGTATGACCTGGCGAAGATTGTTTCTGAAATTTATCGTACCCATCAGGTGATCATCCATCCTCCTGTAGAGTTCCGGTTGAAGATGGACGATAGCTGGACTGTGTATGTGGCAGTGGATAAGCTCCGCCTGATACAGGTCATTTCCAACTTCCTCAGCAATGCGAACAAGTTTACTGCGGAGGGTAGCATTACGCTGGGATGCGAAGTGGATCCCGGGCGGGCCGAAGTAGGCATTTATGTGGAAGATACCGGCAAAGGGATCGACACCGGACACCTGAACGCCATTTTCGACCGTTTTTATAAAGCGGATGAATTTGCGCAGGGCACCGGATTGGGATTGTCTATCTGCAAGGTGATTGCCACACGGCTGTCCGGACGTGTCGAAGTGCAGTCTCAGGTCGGAAAAGGCAGTCGTTTTACTCTGGTGCTTCCGTTAATAAGGAATTCGGAAGGATGATTTCCATAATCTCTTCTTCCATATAGGCAAAAAAATAAGCTGCCTCCGCAAAGGAGGCAGCTTATTTTTATCAATCGGAAGTCCGTTTGATTATTTCTTACGGTTACCGTAACGGCTCATGAACTTGTCAACACGTCCGGCTGTATCTACCAATGTAGATTTACCTGTGTAGAACGGGTGAGAAGTGCTTGAGATTTCGACTTTCAGCAACGGATAAGTTTCACCTTCGAATTCGATGGTCTCTTTAGTTGCCACAGTTGATTTAGACAAAAACATATCACCGTTTGACATATCTTTGAATACTACCGGACGGTATGATTCAGGATGAAGACCTTTTTTCATTTCAATATTTGTTTTTTAAATTATTATATCGTTTTACTATTTGGTAAGAATAGTGTAATGGTCATTTTTCAGAGCGCAAAGATAATGCTTTTTTGTTTCTTAGGAAAAAAGTTTCGGAAAAAAAGTCGTATTCTCGCTTTTTTTTAAGACTTTTGCAGGGTTGACGGAGAAAATCCGTTGGTTTAAAGTCAAGGTCCCGCTGGTTTGAAATCCCAAAAGGACATTAAATAGTTAAGAAATGAACTAAATTCACCACAAGGCAACACAGAGTCTTATAGAGATTTTTTCTTCTTTCCAATATCCTGATAACAAGAACTTAAGGCTCTGTGTTGCTCTGTGGTGAATCAAACTTAAAACAAAATTATGAAGAAACTGATTATTGCATTCGGCTTTTTAGTGTTGCTGTCTGTCGGTGTCCGTGCGCAGGAGCACAAAGACGGGCTGTACAGCGTTGCCTTTTACAATCTTGAAAACCTGTTTGATACCATTCACGATGCCGGAAAAAACGATTATGAATATCTGCCGGATGCTGCTAAGGGATGGAACTCGGAGAAGTATCACTCCAAACTGAAAAAACTGTCCAAAGTGCTGGGTGAACTATCGCGCGATAAAGTACCTGCCGGACCTGCCGCCATTGGGGTGGCCGAGGTTGAAAACCGGAATGTACTTGAAGACCTGATTCGCCAACCGGAAATGGCTGCGGGAGGTTATCGCTACATACATTACGAAGGACCCGATAAACGGGGAATCGACTGTGCGTTGCTGTATGATCCCAAACAGTTTACTCCCCGTACGACGGCATTGGTTCTTTCCACTCCGTTCGAAGGAGATACGATTCACAAGACCCGTGGATTCCTGATCGTCGGTGGTGAACTGGCAGGCGATAAGGTATGTATGATTGTAAACCATTGGCCATCCCGTGGGGCGGAAGAGCCTGTGCGTATGCATGCCGCCATGCAGGTGAAGGCATTGAAGGATTCGTTAATGCGTTCGGACAAAGACCTGAAACTGATTATTATGGGCGATCTTAACGACGACCCGATGGATCAGAGCCTTGCCGTGCTGGGAGCTAAGAAACACGTCGAAGATATGACGGAGGATGACCTCTATAATCCTTGGTGGGTGACGCTGGAAGATAAAGGAGTCGGCACTTTGCTGTATCGCGGCAAATGGAATCTGTTCGATCAGATTATTATTTCACCCAGTCTGCTTCAGGCTGCAAAAGGACTGAAATATGATCATAACGAAGTCTTTCTGCGTGAATACCTGTTCCAGCAGGAGGGCAGATACAAGGGTTCACCGTTGCGCACCTACGGCGGTAAGGTATGGTTGGACGGTTACAGTGACCACTTGCCTACCATAATATATATGAGGAAACAATAAAACCCTTTATTTGCTACGTAGACATTACAAACGGCTCTTAAAGGATGGGAAATAAATTGAAATAGGATTGAATTGCACCCGTCGGGCGGATATTTCCGTCCGACGGTTTCTCTATTCAAAGGATTATTCTTACTTTTGCGTAGAATTTTTGATTCACTAACAATAAACTTTTAAACAAAATGGTTAATTACAAAGATTTAGGTCTGGTAAACACTAGAGATATGTTTGCTAAGGCTATCAAGGGTGGATATGCAATCCCTGCATTCAACTTCAACAATATGGAACAGATGCAGGCTATCATCAAGGCTGCTGTAGAAACTAAGTCTCCGGTTATTTTGCAGGTATCAAAAGGTGCTCGTCAGTATGCTAACGCTACACTGTTGCGTTACATGGCTCAGGGTGCTGTAGAATATGCAAAAGAATTGGGCTGCAAAAATCCTGAAATCGTTTTGCACCTCGACCACGGAGATACTTTCGAAACTTGCAAAAGCTGTATCGACTCAGGCTTCTCTTCTGTAATGATCGACGGTTCTCACCTTCCTTATGATGAAAACGTTGCTCTGACTAAGAAAGTTGTTGACTACGCTCACCAGTTCGATGTAACTGTAGAAGGTGAACTCGGCGTATTGGCCGGTGTAGAAGATGAAGTTTCTTCAGACCACCACACATATACTGAACCGGATGAAGTAGTTGATTTCGTAACTAAAACAGGTTGCGATTCATTGGCTATCTCTATCGGTACTTCTCACGGTGCTTATAAATTTACTCCGGAACAGTGCCACATCGATCCGAAAACCGGCCGTATGGTTCCTCCTCCGTTGGCATTCAACGTATTGGATGGCGTAATGAAAGAACTTCCGGGATTCCCTATCGTTCTTCACGGATCATCTTCAGTTCCTGAAGAAGAAGTTGCAACCATTAACCAATTTGGTGGTGCACTGAAAGCTGCTATCGGTATTCCTGAAGACGAGTTGCGTAAAGCTGCTGCTTCTGCTGTTTGCAAAATCAACATCGACTCAGACTCTCGTTTGGCTATGACTGCTGCTATCCGTAAGGTATTTGCAGAAAAACCGGCTGAGTTCGACCCACGTAAATACCTGGGACCGGCTCGCGACAACATGGAAAAACTCTACAAGCACAAAATCATCAATGTGCTGGGTTCAGACAATAAATTGGCTGAATAAAAAAACATGATGTTGTTCATGTTTATTTAATTTACATTTTTGGAAGGCCACTCAAGCGATTGAGTGGCTTTTTTTAGGTCGGTCCGAAAATCCGGTTGCCATTCGGTTCGGGTTTTGATTCACTACGAGGGGTACAGAAGGCACAGAGTTTTCATCTTTTGTTTATGAAAGGTTCCGGAGAGAAATTCTCTTCTGTGAGACGTTATTCTCTTCTGTGGTGAATAATCAAATTCACCGGGTTTTCGGGACTGGCTTATCAAAGTTTTACATGCCGGGATAAATGGTTTTACGTACCGGGGTAAATGGTTTTACATGCCGGGATAAAAGCCTTTACATACCGGAGATAATGTCTTTACATACCGGGATAAATGGATTTACATTGAAAGAAAAATATTGGTAAATATAATCTGTTGATTATCAAATTTATCGGGACGGTTGTCAAACTACATATTTGCCGGAGGAATCTTTATTCTTTCCTCGTTCGTTATACCATATCGTCTCCCGTCTTTACGACAGCCACTTTCAATGTCTTATGGAAAGGGATAAAAGCTGCAACGACTGCAACCACCAGTGCCAGTATCAGCACATAACCGATCAGTGTTTTCAGAGCCAGCAAGAGAGATTGCTGTTGCAAAATGGAGTACAGGCTGTTGGTTGCCAACTGGCCGGCTTCGCTGAATTCGTGCCCCTGTGCCAGGGCGCTGTTCAGTGCCTGGTTATATTTCTGTTCGGCTATTGGATTGGTCAGCGTCATATTTTCCGAAAGAACATTCATGCCTTTCACCTGAAGATAATAGAGCATGTTATTGAAAAACGAGGCCGACAGGACCGGTGTCAGTGCCGACCGGAAGGAAATCAGGAAGAAAGCGTTGGACAGTGTCAGGCGCGGGTCTAAATCTTCGACGACAAAAACGCCGAATGCGATAAACAGGACCATCATGCCCACTCCTCGGAATAAGATAGGAAGGTAGAGCATTTCGTAAGTGCCATACGGGGTTATGCCAAAGTAGAGAATTGCCAGATAAATGACGTAACAGAACATGCCGCCTGAAATCAGAAAGCGAAACCGCCACCGTTGCCATCGGAACCACCAGAAACAAATAATCGCTCCCACGACATAGCCGGGCAACAGCCACAGGCTGAGTGAATTGGCATGAATGCTGTCTACCCGGATAATACTGTTCATGTAGTTGGTCACCAGTGAACTGGTGGCTGTCAGAAACATGGCGAGTACCATGAAGCCGTATCCGATGATGGATTTATGCAGAGTAAGTGGTTTCAGACTGACGAAAGGCTTCGGCTGTGTCCGTTGCCGGTAGATGAAAAGAGCTATCAGGAGAGGGATGATGAATACGTATACTCTTATTTTAGGGGATGCGAACCAGTCGAGTGTTTTGCCATAAGTGAAGGTATAGAGTGTCAGCAGATAGGCAGCGGCAATGATGAACATGCTCTTTCCGTCCATCTCCTTGAACGGGATGTGGACGGGACGTTGTGCGTAACGGAAAAAACACAATACAAACAGAATGGCAACCAGTAGAAGGATGGTGACGAAATAGTACATGTGCTGCCATTGATAATGATAGGCCAATTGTGCCGTGATAGCCATTGACAACTGTCCTCCGGAGAAGACAATGGGATAGAAGTAGGCGTAAAATTCACTTCGTATGTTTTTGGGACTGAAGAGTGGACGGATCAGGATGATGAACTCGAGCATGACGAAACCTTTGAGGAATCCCATGAAGAAACAGCATCCCATGATGACGTCCATGCTGCCTGTCTGTGCACAGATCAGGCTGAAGAAAACCTGTAGCAATAAGTCTGTGAGCAACAAGGTCTTCGAAGTGGCTATAGCACGTATTTTCGGTACGATGGGGTAGGCTACAGCCATCCCCACCGAAGCTGAATAATAGGCCATCGTGATATCTTCGCTCATCACTCCCAGCGTGTTCGACACTTCGATCATACTGCCTGTGTAAGCTCCGTTGAGCAGGGTGATGGGAAAAATGACGATGAACATCGTTACGATGCCCAACCATTGGGGCACCCAGGGGCGGGTAGGGAGGTTGAGCTTTACCATAGGCTTATGGGCGGACCGCCTCCGTTTCTACCATCATTCCGGCACGGAGGCATTCCATCTCTTTGGGTGAGGCATCGTTGAGGTCAATGCGGACAGGAATGCGCTGCTGTACTTTGACGAAGTTCCCGGCCGAATTGTCGGTAGGCACCAGGGAGTATTTTGACCCGGTAGCTTCGGAAATGGCCGTGACGGTTCCATGAAAGGTCCGGCCGCTGAAAGCATCTACTTTAATGCGAACCTTTTGTCCGATGTAGATGTGGGCTATCTGAGTCTCTTTATAGTTGGCAGTTACCCATTTATCATTGCCTCGTACCAGATACGAGAGAGTCTGTCCCCCTTGTACGAACTGTCCCGGTTCAAGGGTGCGCCGTCCCATGTATCCGTCATAAGGTGCGGTGACGACGGTATATGATAGGTTCAGTTTAGCCATATCCACTTCGGCCTCTTTACGGAGGATATTGGCTTCGGCACTGGTACTGCGTTTACTGGTTTCAGAGTACTGCGATTGGGCGGCTTCTTTCTGGCGCAGGAGGGCATTGTAACGTGCTCGGGTTGCTTCAAAATTTGCTTTTGCCAGTTCGTAGTCCTGTTGGCTGATGGCCTGTTTTTTCAGGAGCCGGGTGTATCGGTTCAGTTCGGCTTCCTGCTGTGAAAGCCGTGCTTGGGTTTCGGCTATGTTGGCGTCCTGTACGGCAATGTTTACCCCTGAGGTCCGGATGCCGGAGTTCAAAACCTCTCTGGAGCCTAAGGCATCCATCAAAGCGGCTTCTGCATCTTTGAGTCGGATCCGGTATTCACGGTCATCCAGAATCAGGAGCGTGTCGCCGGCATGTACATACTGGTGCTCGGTGAAACGTACTTCTTTGATATATCCCGGTATCCGGATGTTGAGCGGAGCGATGTATTGGTCTACTACGGCATCATTGGTTATTTCGTAGCGGGCATATTTCCAGAAATAGTTTACTGTCCACGAGATACCTGCCAGTGCTAATAATATGCATACCGTGTTGAGAAAGATGTTTCTGTACTTCAGCTTTCTTAATTCTTTTTGTTTCGCTTGATGGGTGGACATGGCCTGAGTTGATTTTAGATTTCGTTGAGAACTTCGTACAGTCTTTTTAAATCTTCGGTACATTCGTTTATCCGGCTGACCTCCATCTCTATTCCCGTTTGGGTATAGATATCGTTGATCAGCGGTTTCACTGTAAGGGCAAGTTCCTCGCCTTGTACTGTAAGAAAAATCAGCCGGTTTCTCCGGTCGGATGAATCTTCTTTCCGTATCACCCAATTCTTTTTCTCCAGGTTATTGATCAGGTTAGTCAGGCAAGCTTTGTCTTTTGCCGTTTTCTCTGCCAGAGACTGCTGGCTGATACCTTGTTCGTTCCACAGGCAATTCATTACTTGCAGCATTTCGAAGGTCATATCTACGTTGTGCCGTTTGAGCACCCGTTGAAGGGTTTGACGGAAAGCCATCCGGGTTCGCAGGATTTGTAGAATAAGCTCGCGTGCCGATTCGTTGTTTGTCATCGTTGTATTCTTTTGGTCGGTGCAAAGGTAGCAATATTCTTCGATAATAGTCAAATGTTTGACTATTATTATTCGTGACAAAATTCACCACGGAGTAACACGGAGTAATACAGAGGTGATTTAAGTTGCTGATTATTATTGCAAACACTCTGTGCTACTCTGTGTTACTCCGTGGTAAAAAGACTTTTGACACCCCGAGCCTGCTTTGGGGTGAACGGGGCTAAAGCTCTATGACCATTGACTGGCGTGGAGCCATTGTCAGTTCCTCGTTCAGCATTATCATTTTTCCGCTAATGACGTCTTTGCCTTGAGTTTTATCTTTCAGTACTTCAGCGTAATATTTCAGAGGGAGTTTCACCTCCTTATCCGTACCGTTCAACAGGACAAATACTGTTTTTCCGTTATATTCGCGTGCATAGGCATATACACCGTGCTGAACCATGAACTGTTTCATGCTGCCTTTGGCAATCACATCGTTGCCTTTGCGCCAGTTCAGCAGATTGCGGTAGAAGTTATAGCTTTCGTTCTGTAGTTTGGTACGTCCCTCCGGAGTAAGAGCGTTTTCTTTATCATTGGCCCATCCGCCGGGGAAATCTTTTCTGACATAACCGTCGCTTTTGCTCTTTACTCCGTTCATCATGACTTCGGTTCCGTAATAGAGCTGCGGAATACGCCGGGTGGTCAGCAAAAGGGTAGAGGCCTGTTTCAGCATGTCGAGATTTTCACCTTCACCCAGAAAGCGGTCGGTATCGTGATTCTCTATGAAAGCCAGCACGGATGCGGGATCGGGATACAGATAATCGTATACAAAGTTGTTGTATACCCGATCCAGACCTTTGAACCAGGTGTCGGTCTCTTCGTTCTTGGCTGTGTTGATTTTGTCGAAGAAACTGAAGTCCATCACAGTTTTCAGGTTACTGTTGCGTGGGGCGGAGAGTTTGGAATCTTTTTGCCACCAGGCTGTGTAGGCAGGTTCGGTTACCCAGGTTTCGCCTACCGTGTTATAGTTGGGATATTCTTCATTCAGTTCCTTCATCCAGTTGCTCATGGCATCGTAGTCGGCATACGGGTAAGTATCCATCCGGATGCCGTCGATATCGGCATATTCAATCCACCACAAACTGTTTTGCAGGAGATATTTGTATACGTGAGGGTTCTTCTGGTTCAAGTCGGGCATGGCTTCCACAAACCAGCCGTCATTCATCTGGTCGAAGTCATACTGTGAGGCGTACGGATCTACGTGAGGAGTCAGTTTGTAAGATGTCTGTACGAAGTTGTCTTTAAAATCGGAGTGGTTGAACCAGTCCTTCGAAGGCATATCCTTGATCCAGAGGTGTTCTACTCCGCAATGGTTGAAGATCATATCCATTACGACTTTAATGCCCCGGTTGTGAGCTTTGTCTATCAGCGAACGATATTCTTCGTTGGTACCGAAACGTGGGTCTACCTTGTAATAATCGGTCGTGGCATAGCCGTGGTACGAACCACCTTTCATATTGTTCTCAAGTACCGGGGTGAACCAGAGTGCGGTCACTCCCAGGTCGGTAAAGTAGTCCAGGTTTTGTTCAATACCGGCGAGGTCACCGCCGTGGCGGGCGTTCGGGTCATTGCGGTCTACTTTATATTCTGCCATGCCTTCTATCTGGTCGTTGTCCGGGTTTCCATTGGCAAAGCGATCCGGCATTAACAGATATAGGGCATCCGATGCGTCAAAGCCTTTGTGGTCGGCTCCTGCTTTGCTACGTGCTCTCAATTCGTAATCCTTAACCAGCTTTTTCTTTCCGAGAGTGAATGTAATAGGCATTTTCCCCGGTTTAACATCTTTATCGAGATGAAGATAGACAAGCAGATAATTGTTGCTTTCCAGCTTCACGACGCTGCTGAGTGATACTCCGGGATAGTTTACTGATACGGATGCCTGGCCGATGCCTTCGCCGTATACCATTAACTGGAGTTCCGGATTGTTCATGCCGGTGAACCAGAAGGGCGGATCGATTTTTGATACGTTCATGGCTGCATAAGTACTTAATGAAAGTAAGAGAGAACCTAAGAAGAACAATAATTTTTTCATGATATTAGCTCGTTATTATTTAGATGCTGCTAATATAGGATAAATCATCGGATTGGTTCCTGTTTTCTTCCTTACTGTCCGCCATCTATTTATGCAAACGTTTTCATAGGAGATGCTTAAACCTGAATCGGGCATTTGTAATGTGCACAAAAGCCACTTTGGATACCTACTTTTCTCCTTTGAAGAATTTTTCCTTTCGGATACTTTCCAGTTTATTGGCGGCACTTTTATAATAGTCTATGCGAGGTGCGGGCTCCTCCTCTTCGACGTCGCTATCTTGTTGCAGCTCTATTGCCTTCTGTTGGGACTTTGTTCGTAAAAAAGCTTGCAAGTAGCGCTCTGTGGCTTTTGTATCTTTGATTTTATCGGATAGAAAGGCCATGTTATAAAGCAATATATGCCTGTCGGGGGCATACTTATATTGTTCTTTGATTGCTTTTATCTGCTCGCGGGTCTGTTTGGCCTCTTTATAACAATCCGCAAGTCCGAAATAGAGACGTTCCATTATACTGTCGGTGGGGATAGTCTGGTCGATGGCCTGATTCAGATACTCAATCCCATCTTGTTTCCACAAAGTCTTGGAGCAGGAGCGTCCCAAGTAGTAGAGCAGGTTGGCGCTGGGGGACTGGCGGGATTTTGCTTTAAGCAGCCAATCGCGTGCTTTAAAGTATTCTTTCGTGGCATAATAGCTGACTCCCAGATAATAACATGTCAGCAGGGTACTGTCTCCCTGGCTTGTCAGATCTTGATAACGTTTGATTGCCATGGGGTAGTTTTTGTGCAGACAATAAGCCAAGGCGTTCTGTCGGTTTACCTCTACATTGGTACTATCCATTTGGCGATATCCTTCTGTCAGGGAGATTGCCCCTTCATAATCCTGCATCGTATTGAGTATGCTGCCCAATCTGGCAACAGACAGATAGTCGGAAGGATATTTTCTGATGATGGAAATGTAACATAACATGCTTTCTATCGGCATGTTAAGTCCTTCCATACTTTCTGCCATTAATCGTAATACGGTAGCGGAACTGTCTTTCTTGGCCAATGTGACGCTTTCGTGCAGTGCATCTCCATATCGCTGCTGGTTGTATAGTAGACGGGTGTATTGCAGGTGTGCGTAAGTATGTTCCGGATTTAACTTCAAAACTTTCCGATAGTATTCCAAGGCCTCGTTGTACTTGCTCAGTTGCCTGCAACATTCAGCGGCTTCTATCAATGCCTGCTGGTTTTCGGGTAATCCGGAAATGATATGTTGTAAAGTGGACAAGGCTTCGGCAGTGTGTCCCAATCCCTTTAAAGCCTTGGCTTTTTGTAATAATAATTGCGATGAAGCAGTTTCTCCATCGATCAGTCTGATGGCCGTTTTGTAGTCATAGTTTGCCATTGCTTCCTGGATAGAAGTTACGTTCTGAGCGGACAATGCTACATTGAAGCCCAGACAGAGGAGGATCAGGAGGTATTTCATATGAGTAAATATAGGTTTTGTTATTTCGGGCTTTGTTCCGGTATTCCCTCGTTGAAGAATTTTTCTTTCTGTAAGTCCTTCAGCCACTTATCGGCAGCGTTGTAGTAGTTTTCAAGTCCCAGAACGAGTTCTCCTGTTTCGGCGGTGGCTTCCTCCTTTTTGGCGTCTTTGTTCCGGGTCTTTAAGAAGGCCTGCAAATAACGTTCGGTTGATTTGTGGTCTTTTAGCTGATATGAATAATTCCAGGCGATGTCATAAAGTAGTTTATGGTTCGTCTTATCATATTTATACAGCTCTTTGAGGGCTTGGATTTGTTTGGGTGTGTCTCTTGCCAGTTTACAGCAATCGACCAAGCCTTTGTAAAGACGGATCATGGCACTGTCTTTGGGGATGGTAAGTTCGATGGCTTTCTCCAGATGTTCTATGCCTTCCTTTTTCCAGGAAGTCTTGGCGCAACATCGTCCCAGATAATAGAGCAAGTTCGGATCTTCTTCCATATCTTTGTACAGTTTGCTGAAGCATGCGTGTGCTTCATAATAATATTCATCGGCATAATAGCTGATTCCCAGATAGTATAATGTTTGTGTACTGCTGTCTCCCTGCTGGCATAGATTTTCGTAACGTTTGATGGCCATCGGGTATTGTTGGGCACGACAATAGGCAAGTGCGTTTTGCTGGTTTACGATCAGGTTGGTTGAATCCCGTTCTCTGTAGCGTTCGGTCGCTTTGATCGCGTATTCGGGATATCCTGCCGCTATGTTCAGATTTCCCAGTTTGGCCGCTGCTAAATAGTCGTCCGGGTATTTGTCCTGAATGATTTCATAACAGCCGATGGCAGGCAGTATTTGTTGCATTCCTTCAAGGCTCTGTGCCTGTAGGTGGAGTACCACGGCCGAACTGTCTGTTTCGGACATCATTGAGCTCTCTCCAAAAGCTTCGGCATAATTTTTCGTATTGCAAAGCAAGTTGATAAATTGCAAGCGGGCATACTTGTTCTTGGGATTCAAGGTGATGGTTTTCCGGTAATAGTCCAATGCATCGTTATATTTAGCCATTGCTTTGCAACATTCCGCGGCTTCGATGTGTGCCTGTTGGTTGGTAGAATCTGCCGTAATTACTTGGCGGATGACACGGAGAGCCTCGGCGTTGTTGCCGATTCCTTTCAGGGCTTTGGCTTGCTGCATCAATAGCGGGATGGTAGGCTTCTCTTTGTTGATCAGTTCAATGGCAGTCTCGTAATCATAGTTTGCCATTGCTTCCTGAATCTTGTTTTGATTCGTGTTCTGTGCCGTTAATATGGGGCTAAGACACAAGCAAAAGATAAAGATGAGTGGTTTCATAGCTTTTGTTTTCATAGGGCGTATGTTTTATTGCCTGCAAGTTAGTAAAAATATCGTTTCTACGAAGAGTTCGTAACGTCTTTTAGATAGATTAACGTAAAATGCAAGGCGCCTCTCTTTTCGCAAAGAGAGACGCCCCGGTTCTATTTTATGAAAAAGCTTTTAAACTACATAAGGAATCCGAGCAGGATACCGGCAGCTACGGCTGAACCGATTACTCCCGCCACGTTCGGACCCATAGCGTGCATCAGCAGATAGTTAGTCGGATCGTATTCCAAACCGACCACTTGTGAGATGCGCGCCGAGTCGGGTACGGCAGATACACCTGCATTACCGATCAGCGGATTGATCTTGTTGCCTTTCTTCAGGAAGAGATTGAAGAACTTCACAAACAAGACGCCCGAGGTAGTGGCAATGATGAAAGAGAATGCACCGAGGATGAAGATCAGGATAGAATCCCAGGTGAGGAATTGTGAGGCTTGGGTAGAAGCTCCCACAGTCAGTCCCAACAGGATAGTGATGACATCGATCAACGGACCGCTGGCAGTATTTGCCAAGCGACGGGTTACACCGCTTTCTTTCAATAAATTACCAAAGAACAGCATACCCAGCAAAGGCAGACCCGACGGAACCAGGAAGCAAGTGAGCAACAGACCCACGATGGGGAAAATCACTTTTTCGGTATGCGATACGATTCTTGGTGGTTTCATGCGGATCAGGCGTTCGTGTTTAGTGGTCAGCGCACGCATGATGGGCGGTTGTATCACCGGTACCAGTGCCATGTAAGAATAGGCTGATACGGCGATGGCACCCATCAGGTTCGGAGCCAGTTTAGACGAAAGGAAGATCGCCGTCGGTCCGTCGGCACCACCGATGATACCGATAGCACCGGCTTGGTTAGGCTCAAATCCTATGAGGAGGGCAATGATGTAAGCGCCGAAGATACCGAACTGTGCGGCAGCTCCGATCAGCATCAGTTTGGGGTTGGAGATCAGTGCCGAGAAGTCCGTCATGGCCCCGATGCCTAAGAAAATAAGCGGCGGATACCAACCGGAGGTTACACCTTGATAAAGGATGTTCAGTACCGAACCTTCTTCGTAAATACCCACTTTTAATCCGGCTTCCATATTGAATGGAATATTACCGATCAGAATACCGAAGCCAATGGGGATCAGCAGCATCGGTTCAAATTCTTTGGCTACGGCAAGGTAGATAAAGAAAAGACCGATTAGCAACATGAAAAGATGTCCGGGTGTCGCGTTTGCGAAACCGGTGTATCCCCAGAAGTCAACAAGGTTATTCCCTAAGAATGATACGAAATCTCCCATAATTATTCAATGATTACGAGGTCTGTACCTTCAAGTACAGAATCTCCTTTATTAACTTTAATTTCTGCTACTTTTCCATCTTTATTGGCATTGATGTTGTTTTCCATCTTCATAGCCTCAAGGATGATGATAGTCTGGCCTTTCTTGACAGTGTCTCCTGCTTTCACCTTGATGTCGAGGATGACACCCGGCAGCGGAGATTTCACGCCGTCTCTCTTGGAAGCTGTCGGCTGTTTGGTCACTACCGGAGCTCCCGATTCGGTTTTCGGAGCGGCTGCCGGACGGGTAACCGGTTTCGGAGCAGCTTTGACGGGAGTATCCAACTCTACTTTGTAAGAGGTTCCGTTTACTTCAACATTGGCTATGTTATCTTCTACATCGTTCACTGTAACGTTGTAAAGGTTGCCGTTGATTTTATATTTATATTGTTTCATTGCTTCATTTTATTAGGGTTAGTAATTATCTTCTCGGAGTCTGACGCAGTGTGTAGATCTTCGAACTCCACGGTGAGTAGGTGCGTTTCACTTTGTTGATAGTCAGAATCATGTCTTCAACGTCGTGAGCGTCATTCAGGTATTCGTGCAAAGCCATGGCGATAGCGGCGGTCTCTTCACCTGTGTGGCTACCCAGGTTCTTCTCCTTCGCTTCCGTCTTGTCGGTGATACCGGTGGCTTTCATTGCGTTTTTCTTACCCAGTCTGACAGCGATATTACCTACCGCCTTGAATGAAAGATACAAAAGTACCAAACCAATGAATACGACTGACATGGCAATGATGGCCATACCAATACCGATAGAGTCGTGCTTTTTGAAGTTCTCGATCTTCGGGTTTTTGTCGATAGTCATATTGTTGGTGCTTGGAGTGACATAGCTATGTTCTCCACCACCTTTTACTACCCAGTTAGCACTTCCGTCTTTTTCACGGGCGTATGAACGGTCGGCAAGCTGACCGGCAGGGATGGTTACCTCGTCGATCAAAGTTTTACCGTTGGAATCATACAGAGCAATGTAGTTCTCTTTGTCCGGATCGAGCGTAAAGTTTACATGAAACGTACCCCGGTTAGGCATCCCGTCTGCCCAGAACAAAGCATGTTGGCGTGGCTTGATTAAAGTCAGCACGTCGCCTTTGGGAATAGGATATTTGGTCGGATTGTTTTTATCGTTCGTCAGAAAGCAACCTTCCAGATTTACCGAAGCGAAAGAGGTATTGAATATCTCTATCCACGCATTGTGCAGTCCGTAATCATCCTGATAGTTCTGGTCGTTGATGACCAAAACTTCATTGATTTTCAGACTGGTGGCACTTTGCGCCCTGAGCCCCATGCAAACCATTGCCAGCAGAGCGATAAATATCCCGATTCTTTTCTTATTCATAACAATCGATTTTTATTTGTTACAATGGAATATTACCGTGCTTTTTAGCAGGGTTGGTTAATTTCTTGGTTTGCAGCTGTTGCAAAGCGCGGATCACGCGGAAACGAGTGTTTCTCGGTTCGATAACGTCGTCGATGTAGCCGTATTTGGCCGCATTGTACGGGTTTGCGAAGAGTTTGGTATACTCGGCTTCCTTGTCTGCCAGGAATTGAGCAGGGTTTTCCTGATCTTTGGCTTCCTTGGCATACAATACCGCTACTGCACCGGCACCACCCATTACGGCGATTTCGGCTGTCGGCCATGCATAGTTCATGTCACCGCGGAGTTGCTTGCAACTCATTACGATGTGTGAACCACCGTAAGACTTACGCAGGGTTACGGTCACTTTAGGTACAGTGGCTTCGCCGTAAGCATACAGCAATTTGGCTCCGTGCAGGATCACACCATTGTACTCCTGACCTGTGCCCGGAAGGAATCCCGGAACGTCTACCAATGTTACCAGCGGGATGTTGAATGCGTCGCAGAAACGAACGAAACGGGCGCCTTTGCGTGATGCGTTGCTGTCGAGCACGCCTGCCAGATATTTAGGTTGGTTGGCAACCACACCTACCGACTGTCCGTTCATGCGGGCAAAACCGATGATAAGATTTTTGGCGTAGTCTTTCTGTACTTCCAGGAATTCACCGTTGTCGATGATGGCACCGATCACTTCGTACATATCGTACGGTTTGTTCGGGCTGTCGGGGATGATTTCGTTCAACAGGTCGTCCATACGGTCGATCGGGTCGGTACAGTTCACCAATGGGGCTTCTTCCAGATTGTTTTGCGGGATAAAGCTGAGAAGTTTGCGGATGATCGCCAGACCTTCTTCTCCGGTTTCGGCTGTGAAGTGGGTTACACCCGACTTGCTGGCATGTACGCTTGCACCTCCCAGGTCTTCCTGAGATACGTCTTCACCTGTTACTGTTTTTACTACAGCAGGTCCGGTGAGGAACATGTAAGATGTACCTTCGGTCATCAGCGTGAAGTCTGTCAGGGCAGGAGAGTAAACCGCACCTCCGGCACACGGACCGAAAATACCCGAAATCTGTGGAATAACACCCGATGCCATGATATTACGCTGGAAAATTTCAGCATAACCGGACAGAGCGTTGATACCTTCCTGAATACGTGCGCCACCCGAGTCGTTGATACCGATAACAGGAGCACCCATCTTCATGGCCATGTCCATTACTTTACAGATCTTCTGTGCCATGGTTTCCGACAGTGAACCACCGAATACGGTGAAATCTTGTGCGAAAACATATACTAATCTACCTTCTATTGTTCCATAACCGGTTACTACACCGTCGCCGAGGAAATGTTTCTTGTCTTGTCCGAAGTTAGTACATCTGTGTTGAACAAACATATCCAGTTCTTCGAAACTACCTTCGTCAAGCAACTGTGCAATACGCTCGCGGGCCGTATATTTGCCTTTGGCGTGTTGTTTTTCAATAGCCTTTTCGCCACCACCTAAACGAGCCTGAGCGCGAAGTTCAATAAGCTCTTTTACTTTTTCAAGCTGGTTACTCATGAGTTTTTCTTAATTTAAAGGGTTATAATATTTACGATTAGACGATTTGCGATGTACGGTTGAAAATTGATAACCAAAGGTGTTTTCAATCATACATTCTGTGCTTGTCAAGTCGTATCTCTTTTTTAGTGTTCACAGAGTTCGGTCAGTACGCCCAAAGTTGATTTCGGGTGAAGGAAAGCGATATTTAAGCCTTCGGCTCCTTTGCGCGGGGCTTTGTCGATCAGGCGGATTTCCTTGCTTTCGGCTTCTGCCAAAGCGTTAGCCACACCGTCTTCAACGGCAAATGCAACGTGATGAACACCTGCGCCTTTGTTTTCGATGAATTTGGCGATGGTACTTTCCGGACATGTCGGTTCCAGTAATTCGATTTTGGTATCACCTACCTTCAGGAAGGCTGTTCTTACTTTTTGATCTTCTACAGTTTCGATGTTGTAGCATTTCAAACCTAATACGTTTTCATAATACGGAAGGGCTTCCTCGATACTTTTTACGGCAATGCCCAAGTGTTCAATGTGTGAAATCTTCATAACTATATTTTTTAATTTTGGTTTTAATCGTCTTTTTGGAATGGTATAAAACAGCACAAAGAAAATCAATTCTTGTTTAATAAAGAAATTTTTCTGCAATTAATTATGGTGAAAATAGGTTTAAAACCCAAGGGGCGTTACTTTAAAAGGTAGGCATTGTTGGTTTCAAGCCAATTCTTCTTTGGTTTTAAACCCAGAGGATGCTTGATTTTTAGACATATATTTTGATCAGCAGATTGTTCAGCCACTGCCAGCGGAAGCGGAACCAGCGCCGGGTACTGCTTTGTTTGCCGCCGAAGCGGAGTACGAAGTCGCGGTAACCGTGTTTCTTGAAGGGGAGTCCGGCATCCATGAATTCCATGTGACGGAACCCGTTTTGATGTGCGTCTTGTAAAGCTTTCCATACAGCCAGTATACCCGGGTATTGCAGAGCATAGGTTTTCCGCATACCTCCCGAGAACCACAGGTAGGCATCGTTGCCTGAATAGATACAGGCAGATCCTCCGATGATTTTTCCTTTGTAGCGGACAATGAAAATTTTACCTTGCTTGCTGTGGATCAGCCGTGTGTCCATGTGCTGGAAAAAGATGATATTGGGAAAGTGTTTACGGATGCGGGACGAGTAGAGATGTCGCAGCATGTTCGAGAATTCGCGGATTTCTTCTATCGTGTGTGCTTCGTCTACCGATGCGCCATTTTTCAGGCCTTTCTTGATTTGGCGGATACGGGAAGGGCTGAAACGCTGTTCCGCACTTTCGGTGCCGTGTAGTGAATTGCGTACCCGCAGCCAGTTGACAGGGAAGTATTTGTTCGACCGGAAGTATTTGTAACCGAACATGGCATTTTCAAGATTGCGAAATTCTATCAGGAACGAACTCCGCAATACTTCTGTGGTGAGATGCTCCAGCATTTCACCGAATATTTTTTCCTTATCGGCTTCTGCTGTCAGATATTCGCCGGTGCCATAAATTTCACATCGCTTGATAAGGGAAGGAGGAAACATGCGTATGCTTTTGCGGATGGCGGCAAGCAGCCGGGCAATTGGTTTTCCATCTTCCGAAGCCATGATCAGGAGCGGAGTGTAGCCCGGAGTTTCTTCATAAATCTGAAATAACTCCTTTGAATGAAATGTATTGGTTCCGGGAAAATCCGGAATTTCACTCCCTCGGTAATATGTAGTCAGTTTTAATGGCATATCGGGACAAATTTACATTTTTTATTTCTCTTTACAACATTTGCGGGGCTTATTTTGTTGACCTGTTATTTTGTGATTATCTTTGTAGATATACTACAATAAAATCCGTTTCGATTATGTTAGAAGAAATTCTTGAATTCAACAAAAAGTTCGTTGAGAACAAGGGATACGAAAAGTATATTACTAACAAGTACCCCGATAAGAAGATCGCCATCCTTTCATGCATGGATACCCGTCTGACTGAGTTGCTGCCTGCTGCTTTGGGAATCCACAACGGAGACGTGAAGATTATAAAGAATGCCGGTGCCGTCATTTCCCATCCTTTCGGCAGTGTCATCCGTAGCTTGCTGGTAGCCATCATCGAACTGGGGGTGGAAGAAATTATGGTCATTGCCCATTCGGATTGCGGTGCTTGCCATATGAACAGTGATGAAATGATTGCCCACATGAAAGAGCGGGGAATCAAATCTGAAACGATCGATATGATACGCTACTGCGGTGTTGACTTCAGTTCGTGGCTGGGAGGTTTCGACGATCCGGTTGAGTCTGTCAGGGGGACGGTCCGTTCTATCGAGAACCATCCGCTGATCCCGAAAGACGTCCGGGTGCATGGTTTTATCATCGATTCACTGACCGGTGAATTGACGAGAGTGGAATAAATTGCCTATCTTTGCAGGGAAATCATTACCGGTTATGCAGATTCATACAGATCGGGCTTTTTATTATGATTCTGTATAAGTCTGCGGTAAATGTTCGTTTATTAAAAACAATGCATTTATAGTATATGGAAAATTTCAGTGAACTGATAAAGAAACGCCGCAGTATGCGGAAATTTACAGGAGAAGAACTTTCTCAGGAGGAGGTAGTCGCTTTGCTGAAAGCGGCTCTGATGGCTCCCACTTCTAAACGTAGCAATAGTTGGCAGTTTATCGCGGTCGATGATAAAAAGCTGCTTGGCGAACTCTCGCACTGTAAAGAGCAGGCTTCTGCTTTCATAGCCGATGCCGCGCTGGCAATTGTGGTTACTGCCGATCCTTTGGCAAGCGATGTTTGGATTGAAGATGCTTCCATTGCTTCCATCATGATTCAGCTTCAGGCCGAAGACTTGGGATTGGGCAGTTGCTGGGTGCAGGTACGCGAGCGTTATACTGCTGCCGGAATGCCTTCCGATGAGTTTGTGCGTGGTGTGCTCGACATTCCTTTGCAATTACAGGTGTTGTCCATTATTGCGATCGGGCACAAAGGCATGGAGCGCAAGCCCTTCAATGAAGATAATCTGCAATGGGAGAAAATCCATATTAATAAGTTTGGAGGCAAGTAGCGGTGAGTGCGGTAAAAGCAAACAATAAAGATACATATAAAGCCACGGCAGTCACCCTTATTGTGATAGGGGTACTCTATCTGATAGACAAACTGATACACTTTTCTGCATTGGGTATACCCTGGGTGATGAATAAAGATAATCTTTTGCTCTACACTGCGGTTATTTTCCTGTTTATCAAACGGGACAAATCCGTCGGCCTGGTGCTGCTCGGATTGTGGCTGGTACTGAATATCGGCTTGATTGTCTCACTGCTTGGTTCGATGTCCGGTTACCTGCTGCCCTTGGCTTTATTGATAATCGGAGGTATATTGTATTTGATTTCAACACGATGAAAAGAAGTATAGAAGATACACCGATTGTGTTTATCGGTGCCGGGAATCTTGCCACAAATCTGGCAAAGGTTCTTTATCGGAAAGGATTCCGTATCGTACAGGTATATAGCCGTACGGAAGAGTCGGTCCGTGAGCTGGCGCAGAAAGTAGAAGCTGAGTATACGACAAGCCTTGAAGAGGTGAATCCATATGCAAAGTTGTATATCATTTCGCTCAAAGATTCCGCCTTTGCCGAACTTCTTCCCGCTATCGTAGCCGGTAAACGGAAAGAGGCATTGATGGTGCATACGGCAGGCAGCATTCCGATGAGTATTTGGGAAGGACATGCGTCACATTATGGGGTGTTCTATCCCATGCAGACTTTCAGTAAGCAACGGGAAGTCGATTTTAAGGAGATTCCTTTCTTTATAGAAGCTTCGTCGACCGAAGATGCCGCATTTCTGAAAGCTATTGCGTCTACTTTGTCGAACCGTGTATATGATGCCGATTCGGAACAACGCAAGAGCCTTCATCTCGCTGCTGTGTTCACATGCAATTTCACTAATCACATGTATGCCCTTGCCGCCGAACTGCTTAAGAAATATAACTTGCCGTTCGACGTGATGTTGCCGCTAATTGATGAAACGGCCCGTAAAGTGCACGAATTGGAACCTAAAGCAGCACAGACGGGACCTGCGATCCGTTATGACGAGAACGTCATCGGCAATCATTTGCGGATGCTTGCCGATGATCCCGGGATGCAACAATTATATGAATTACTTAGCCGAAGTATCCACGAAAGACATTAACCCCAAATATAAATAAGAATGAGTACTATCAATTACGACCTCACCCGGATTAAAGCACTTGCTTTTGATGTAGACGGAGTGTTGAGTGCAGATGTGATTCCACTCCATCCGTCGGGTGAACCGATGCGTACGGTAAATATAAAAGACGGCTATGCGATCCAGCTGGCTGTGAAAAAAGGTCTTCATATTGCCATTATCACAGGTGGACGGACCGATGCGGTGCGGAAGCGCTTTGCCGGATTGGGGGTATCCGATCTCTATTTAGGCTCTGCCATAAAGATACACGATTATCGTGATTTCCGTGACAAGCATGGACTCGCGGACGAGGAGATACTCTACATGGGCGATGACGTTCCCGATATGGAAGTGATGCGTGAGTGCGGATTGCCCTGTTGTCCCAAAGATGCCGCTCCCGAGGTGAAAGCCGTTGCCCGCTACATTTCATATGCCGACGGCGGATACGGTTGCGGACGTGATGTGGTGGAGCAAGTACTTAAAGCGCAAGGCAAGTGGTTGTCGGATGATGCTTTCGGGTGGTGATTTTTAGTATATAACTCTTTAATTTATTAGTATGCTTGCTAACTTGAATCGTTATAAAATCGTATTGGCATCTAATTCTCCACGGCGGAAAGAGTTGATGACCGGCTTGGGGGTAGATTATGTGGTAAAAACATTGCTTGATGTCGATGAGTCTTATCCCGACTCTCTGCAAGGCGAAGAGATTCCGCTGTTCATAGCCCGTGAGAAAGCGGCCGCTTATCAGTCTGCGATGCACCCGGAGGAACTTTTGATAACTGCCGATACCATAGTCTGGCACGAAGGTAAGGCACTTGGGAAACCTTCCGGACGTGAAGATGCCATAGAGATGTTGCGAAATCTTTCCGGTAAGTCCCATCAGGTGATCACCGGGGTATGCCTCACCACCTGTGAGTGGCAAAAGAGTTTCGCTGCTGTGACAGATGTCCGTTTCGCAACACTTGATGAAGACGAAATTATTTATTATGTCGATCACTATCAGCCAATGGACAAAGCCGGTTCGTATGGCGTGCAGGAATGGATCGGTTTTGTCGGGGTTGAATCCATTTCCGGCAGTTACTTCAATGTAATGGGGCTTCCTATCCAGAGGCTATACCGGGAGTTGAAACAACTGTAGGAGGCTGTTTCTGACGCTAACTTCATATCGCTTGATTTCGTATGGCATTTTCCTCGTTCATCGGAAGGAGGAGAATGCCATACGTGTTTATTGCCTTGGAGGGATCAGGATGGTAACTTGAGTTGTGTAACGGTCACTATCCTGAGAGTTGATTATTTGTTTTCTGTATTCTCTTTCTCCATTTCGATGTTGATAATCGTGTTGTCCCATTTGTTCATCTTTTGCGTGCCCAGGTCGACTAAGAAGCCGGGCCAGAATAAAATATTCCACAGGCAGGCATTGTTGAAAGTAGATTCCAGGACAAAGGGAGTGGTTTGGTATCCTTCCTTTTTGGCCAATAACTGTTTGTCTTCTCTTTTCTTTTTGATCTGGACGGTAACACTGTTGTCTTCTTTGATTTCCGCTATTTTCTGTTTGGTCGATGCTTCGTAGATTTTAGTTCCATTCATTCCCGTAAAGGTGATGTCTTGTTTGGAACTGCTGAATAGTGTACAGCAAGATGAACATGAAATGCAGATGGATACTAATAATAAAATCTTTTTCATAAATTAAGTTTTTGATGTTATATAATTATTTTCTCTGATATATTTATCTGTTTTGTGTAAAAGATGTTTTGGGGTTGTTCGATGTTGCTATGGGGTTGTTTTCATAGCCGGCAGGTGCCGAATCTTGATAAATAACTTTCAGCAGGCGTGCCCCCAGCAGAGGACGATAATGACCGGGATCATAGTAATGATGTATATCGGCTGTATATTCATTAGTTCCCGTGAAATCCCATACGGCAGAAGCACCCAGTATCTCCTTCATTCTTTTGATGTCTTCCCGGTTCGTTTTTTTCTGAAAATAATCCGGGCCGATGATGAATTTCAGGTTTGTATGATGCTTATCACAAATTTTTTTAATGGCACGAAGTACTTGAATCTGGCTGACAGACACAGCCGGCAGTTCTTCTTTGCCTGCATCCGTTCGTTTTTTGAATTCTTTTTCATGATGGGTCCAGTATAATTCGCCATCCTGTCCGATCTCTTTTTCTCTGGGATTGATAAAGTTGTTCGTGTAAGGTTCCCGAATGGGATCTCCCGGATTTATGACCCCTTTCATATAAGGAGCATACTTATGTCCGATCAGGTAGCCTATGTAAGGAATCGTTTTGTCAGGATAGAGGAATTCCTGCAAAAATCTCAGATGGAATCCCAACTGGCTGATACCGGCTGCCTCAGCCGAAAACAGATGGTCGTTGCCCGACAGGGGCTTACTTCTGTCCAGTGCTTTTTTATCCAAAACGACTAATACATTTTTCAGAGGGGCACCTACGGAATCGAGCGCTTGAAGCTTCTGGCGCACACCGCCCAGGCTTTCCCAGTTGTCATAAAAGCGCACGGCATGATCGTCCTTATCCAGATACTTCTCCCATTCTCCTGTCAGGAATGCCATGGTACAGGAGTTGCCGAGTATAAACGAGTTATAGGCTATCGAATCACGATTCTGAAGATAATTCTGCCATCCCACATGCGCTTCGTTGAGCAGTACGGGAGAGTTATCGAATCGTTTGTAGGAGTGCAGCACCATATAAGGGTCGAAAATGAAATAGATGGCCACTATCGGGAAAAGCGGTAATGCCAATAACAGGAGTTTCAGGCAGAAACGTGTTTTGGGAGAGATTTTCGGTGAATGTAGCATGGGTGTAATTGGTTTCGATTAAAATTGTAAATAGATAAAAGTTTCCGTATCGAACTTACCTAACATCAGCAGGGCGAATACCAGCAGATAGTAAACACTCCACCGTAGCCATGCGGGCTGGCGTTCGAGTGTTTCCATCAGGTTATATTTAGATGCATAATATTCATAGATCAATACCAGTAACAGGGCCGAACCTGCTACAATGCAATTGTGGTCGCGTATGCCGATGTTCATTTCCTTCCAGGAAGAATGTACTTCGAACGAGATGTTCCGTAAAAAATACCAGGCATCGCTCAATGATTGTACACGGAAGAAAATAAGTGACAGCGCAAACAACAGATAGGTACGGATTATCAACAGGCTATCGGATGCATATTTCCCGATATATTGGGGCAACTTATTGCGAAAAGCAGAGGTTTTCATTTCCCAGCAGATCAATATGCCCTGAATCAGTCCGTATATGGCGAAGGTTAATCCGGAGCCATGCCATAATCCCAATGCCAGAAAGGTGATGATAAGGCTGAAGTAGACTCCCCACTGTCCCCAGTTACGGGTACCGGCGGTTAACGGCACATAGAGATAATCGCGTACCCAAAAAGAGAGTGACATGTGCCAACGGCGCCAGAAATCGGCGGTGGAACGTGCGGCAAACGGGCGGTTGAAGTTTGGCGATAGCTTGATGCCGAACAGGTAGGCTCCTCCGATGGCAATGTCCGTATAGCCGGAGAAATCGGCATACAGTTCGATAGGATAGAGCAGGCAGGTCATCAGTAGTTGGACACCCGAAAGGTCATGGATCGAATGAAACATGATATCCGTCTGCGGGGCTATCTGATTGGCTATAAGCAGTTTCTTTATCAGTCCCAGCAAAATATATTTCAGTCCGGTCACTGCGTTCGAGTAGATGAACGGGCGAGGATCTTTCAGTTGTGGCAACAAGTCTCCACCCCGTTCGATGGGACCGGAGAGGAATTTCATGAAGAAAAGCATATAGATCAGGAAATCTACCCAGTTTTTTTCGGCACGTTGCTCCTGCCAGTACACATCTGTCAGATAACCGATGGCCTGGAATGTGTAGAATGACATTCCAAGTGGAAAGATGATGTCATCTATCACTGTGCCATGGAGTAGGAGCCATCCGCCTATCAGACCGATGATTCCTGCGATATAGATTACTTTGGTCTTTTTCCCGGATTTCGCCCTGTTTTCCATCCATTGTGCCCAGAAGAAGGTGAACAGTGCCACCACTACTGCCGTCAACAGGAATGGCAGATAATACCATCCGATGAAGATGCAACTGGCTGCCAGTAGTATGAAGTTGCGGGCACGTCCTTTGACTGCATAGTAGAGAAAGAAACAGAGAGTAATCAGAGCCAGGAAACTAAAGGAGAGAAACTGCATGATTTATTCCATTTTGGTTAATAAGGCACTGCATAGGTCGCCGACATTCTTGAATTTAATTACTTCCCGAAAGTTGAAACGTACTCCGAAACGTTTCTCGATTTGGGCTATAATTTGCATATGGGTCAGTGAGTCCCAGCCATCTACGTCTTGAGAGGTGGATGATTCGCTGATACAGACGTTGTCCTTCTTTAAAATATCACGGAAAATGCTTTGTAGTTGTTTTAATACTTCTTCTCGGTTCATATTTATATTGTTTTTAGAGTTCCTTCTCTCTTATCAGTTCAACAATTTTTTTTCGGTCTGTTTTATTGCTATTGGTTACCGGAAACTGAGGGATACAATGAATTTGTTTCGGCAACATGTATTGTGGCAGCTTTTCTTTCAGATATTCTATCAATGTGTTTTGGTCACATTCGGTCGTTTCGACTGCCAGATGCAGTTCGTTGCAAATTCCGTCACAGATTAACGGAAGGGCAGCCACGTTGCAAGGAGTCTTGAAAAACGACTGGGCAGTGTATTCTATTTCGCTTAGTTCTATTCTGAAGCCCTGTATTTTCACTTGATAGTCCTTACGGCCGCAATAAATGATATCTCCATCGTTGTCTAAAATACACAGGTCTCCGGTCCGGTAATAAATTTGTCCGTCAGGACGGTGTATTAGAGCCGATGCCGATTTTTCCGGATCATCCAGATAGCCTTTCATTACTTGCCGACCGGATACCCAAAGTTCTCCCGTCTCTCCCTGAGGCAGATCATTTCCTTCTTCGTCAACAATGATGACGCGGATACCGGGAAATGGTTTTCCGATAGCCACCATTCCGTTGTAATGCTTGCATGTGCCGGAAGCCGGAATACGGTAACAGGTACAGTAAATCGTAGCCTCTGTCGGGCCGTACAGGTTGACGAACTCTGCGTTGGGTGCCGATTTTCTGAATCGTTCCAACAGTTCGGTTTGCGACGCCTCTGCCGATACTCCCAGATATTTCAGAGCAGGCAGGCTGATTTCATCGAAATAGGGTGAAAGAAGTTGTAATAGAGAGGGGGTGACCGTGGCGAAGGTCAGTTCGTACTTCTCCAGAAGTTCGAACACCTTGAAATGCTTTACATCCTGATGGGCCACTGTATAAACGGAAGCTCCTAAAGTCAGGGGATAAAGTAATGATACGACGGATACGTCAAATGTCAGCTCAAACATTTGTAACATGCGGTCGTGTTCATCCAGGTTCCAGTTAAGAGAATCGTATGCCTGATAAAAAGTGTTCAGATTGGCACGTGTGATGGGGACTCCTTTGGGTTCGCCTGTGCTTCCCGATGTAAAAATGATATAAGCGTTTCTTTCTTCTTCCGGCGGGTAGAATTGCAGCCTTGACAATTCCGACGGTGCTTTTTCCGACAGCTTGTCTGTGTTGATTACTCTGAAGAGGTCGGTTCCGAATGCCGGGCGTTCGACATGGCTTGTGCAGAGCAAAGTATGCAATCCGGCCAGTCCGGCTATTTTGAGATTACGTTCTTCCGGGTAAGCAGGATGCAGAATGACATATGTTTTTCCACTGGCCAGTACCGCCAGAATGGCTGCGTAGGTTTCAATCCGGTTTTCCGCAATGATCCCGATTCTTTCATCTTCTATCTCTGATAGCGAATGGGCGACGGAGGCTGTTATTTTGCCAAGTTGGGCATAAGTATAATGTTTATCGTCAATGATAAATGCTTCGTTTTCGGGATAACGTTGCATGGCGGAAAGAATATCATTGGTAATATCCTTCCGGGGAGATGTTGTCATATCCATTAGTTTTTATTCATGTTTTGGGTTTAGGAATTCCTTCTATCTTCTTGAGATTATTTATTAAAAAGACAGGGAAATGAACTGATCTCCCTACGGGCAATGAATTAAAGAACGTTAATTGTGTGATAACGCATTCTTAACCTTGCTTTCCTTCTTTAATTCGTTATATTTGCATTTTATCCGAATAGGGATTTTACTAAAACTGAAAATAATATGAAACCTGTAACCTTACCCTTACTTAAAAGTCTGTACTATGTTCTCTTTGCTATGGTAGTTGTGATAGTGCTTGGCGGTTGTGAGAAAGATGATGAAAATGAAATTCGTTTTTATACCGGTAATGGCTCTGAAGAGCGTCTCCTGGGAGAAGAGGGGCTCTTGATGGATGTTTTGCAAACACCGGCTATGATTTTTCTGAAAGCTGCATCCGGAGATCAGATAAAAGTCCGTTCGGAAGATACTGCGGTGGTCGACGCTACGTATAATCCGGATTACTTAGGAAAAAGATGCATTGAAGTTCGTGTGGCTGGGGTTGGAAAAACTCATATCTGTGTATCTTATCGGGGAGAAGAGCATATTATTCCGGTGGTTGTTGCGTCCCGGTCTGTGGCTTATAGCGGACAATGCCGACTTGAAGGTTTCAGATGCTATCAAGGCAGTAGTAAAGGAGGCGTAGAAATCTTTCCGGAGATAGACAGTTATTGGGAAAGCCGTTTCAATAGTTCGGATGGATTTATTAAGGGTTTTCCAAATGATAAGATTGAGTTTATATCTGTTGATAAGTTGAGATTCTCTTCCGACTTTGAAGATGGTACTTCACTTTCATACGAAAAGTATTTTCAGATGCGGAATGATTCTCTTTTCATGCGTTCCCATGCCGAAAATCGTTGGGAATTTTATGGTAAGGTAAATCATAATGTCAATAGTGATCAATTACAGCTGACCTACTCAATTCATTTCTGGACTTACAGTTCAACCGGGCATTTCACTTCTTTTGGGAGGGGACATGATGGCGGCTTTATAGCCAACTATTCTGATTTTTTTTATTATTATCCTGTATTTGAAGATCTTAATCAGATGACATCTGAGAATGATGAAATAGCTTGGTGTAATGTTTCTTATAGTTTTGAATGACATAAACGACGCTCTCTTTATTGATACCTTTTATGGATTCTGGTAAGTCAGATTAGATTGTCCCTATTAAATCGTATAAAAAATCACAGAGAGTTGATGAACTAAATAAATATACAGTTTGTTATTTATCAGTAATTTTATGTTTAACTCTAAAACCTTAGTATTATGAAAAGATCTCTTGTCTTATCATGCGGTGCTGTCATGTCGGTACTTTCTTTCTATGCTTGTTCGTCTTCTGATGATTCGATGGTTACACCTCTGACAAGGTCAGATGCTGTTTCGGAGAAGATAGTTTTTCAAGATGACTTCAACCAGACAGATAGTATTCCCGACAAAACAAAATGGGGCTTGTGCAAAAAAGGCAGTCCTGCCTGGAGCAAATATTTATCCGAAAGTTATGATCAGGCTTATGTACACGATGGGAAGTTAGTACTGATTGCCGAGAAAGTGAATGGAGTATATAAGACGGGAGGGGTGCAGTCATTAGGTAAAGCAGAATTTCAATATGGTAAAATAGAGATATGTGCCCGTTTCACCAAGACGGCAAAGGGGGGATGGCCTGCCATCTGGATGATGCCTGCCAAACCCGTTTACAGTGGATGGCCTGCTTGTGGTGAAATAGATATTATGGAGCAGTTGAATCATGACGGCATTGTATATCAAACAATTCACAGCCACTACAAAAATGACTTGGGATTCACTAAGCCTGTTCCAACAAAAACAGTTCCTTACAATAAAGGGCAATTCAATGTATTTGGTATCGAATGGACTCCCGAGTCTCTTACTTTTAAAGTGAATGGAGCTACCACTTTAGTCTATCCTAACTTGCATTTGGCCGATGAGAGCGTCAAAAAGCAATGGCCGTTTGATACTTCTTTTTATTTGATTTTAAATTATGCTTTGGGCGGTGCAGGTACTTGGCCTGGTACCATAACGGATAGTGAACTGCCTGCGAAGATGGAGATAGACTGGGTAAAAGTAAGTCAACCTGTGGATCGTTAACATTGTTAATGTATAATTTCCGTTTTTACTTTCCCGAATATAAACAACAAGTCTTTTGCATGCAAAAGACTTGTTGTCTGTGTTTGAAGAACAAACTTTAATACAGTGTTAAAACTAACTTTCTATATTCAGATACCAAGTGTATTTATCTGTTTGGTTATAAATGCTTTGTCTTGATTCGATGTTTTGAACTCCCAAGAGAGTCTTGGCAAAGAGGAGATGGGGATAACTACTTTTTTATCAACTTCCGGATTTTAAATTCTTTCTCTTTGATGTCCCGGTTTCTTTGATTATGTTACCTGATTTTTCCGTATCTGTGAAATCCGGAATCTCCATTAACGGGTTGTTGCATAAATGTTCTCGTAAATGGGTACTAAGGCGTCTTTCTCCAATATCCATTGGTTGGTGCGGGAGTTCATTTTGTATGCGTATTGGGCTATCAGTTGGTTATCACTGTTGGTGATGTATATATATTTTTCTGATGGGCTAAATGATTCTTTTTCTTTATTCCATACAGAATACTCTACCGAAGTTTCTGTTTCATATCGGGAGACAACCGTCAAAGATTCTTTTTCCCATGCGTTTTTAAATACATTCCATGTATAGGTGGATTTCACCGTTTTCTGATGGTCGGTATCGTAGCTGTATTTATGCATTTTTACCGGACTGAGTATGCCTGAAACGGGATTATCCATAGAATATATTTCACGGCAGACGAGTCTTCCCTTCTCCATCGTATCGTTATGGACAAACTGTTTACCGTTGTTTGTTGCACAAGCAAATCCACATACCGAAACTAATGCTGCAGAGGCTAATACTCTTTTGAAAAATGTAATTGTTTTCATATCCTTTATTATTTAATTAGTTTATATCTTTCTTTGTTTATTAGACGTTGCTACTTGAATTTAAGTTGCACGGGTATACAATCTTTTTTCAGATTATTTTCTGTAGAGTAAGAATCAATAGGTATGCCAGAATTTAGAAGCTTCATTATTAATAGATTATAAAAAGAACAGGGTGCCCACAATCGGACACCCTGTTCGTTTTTTCTTTCTTGTTTGTTTTAAATCAGATCAAGAACCAATGGAATATCATCGGGGGTAATACCTTTTCCTATGATGATATCCTCGTCTTTGCGGAACATCTCAAGGAACTGCTCTTTACTGCCATAGAGTTCTGCGGCTTTGGAGTAGAAAGGCACGGCTTTCTCTATATCTCCCAATGACCATGCCACATGACCGGCATTCAGGTAGTCTACCGGCATCGGCTTTTGGGCAATCACTTTATCATAGTACTTCATGGCTTGTTCGCGTTTTCCTGTCATGAACGAACACCAACCGATGGCACGCCATGCTTTGATGCAATCACTTTCCAGGAAATCGAGTTTGAAGAAGTAGTTCAGTGCTTCTTCGTAATTCCATGTCTCTGCCAGGCAGTTGCCAATATAGAAAATTACTTTTGTGTCTTCCGGCAATACTTCTTCCACTTTTCGGTAATATTCCAAAGCTTTGCGGAATTGTCGGTCGAGACGATAACAAATGGCTAAATGGCGATTAGTCCATAAGTTGTTCGGTTTGAGGGTATCTGCTTTCCGATAGGCTTCGATGGCTTGTGCATATCGTTTCAGTTTTTGCAGGGAGTAGCCCTGCTTTTGGTAAACTTCAGCTTCATTCTCTCGTGGGACCATGTAGGCGACTTTGTCATAGGCTTCGGCTGCTTTTTCCCAGTGCTCTTTTCTGAAGTGAAAGTTGGCTAAAGCCAGCAAGGCATCCGGGTTGAACAACATGTCTTCCAATGCCGGATTGCTGTACAGGCAGATGGCCTCTTTGAACAAGTCGCGGAATTCCTGTCTTCGCATATTCAATTTGAAGAAGCGGTATAAGTCGTGCAGATATTGGTTACTTACCGTATCGGGGCGTTCGGAAAATTTCTTCAGTGTTTCGGCTTTCGACTGATCTGCCAATTCTTCCATTTGTTGTTCCGTGAGCTGGCTCAACATCATGTCACGCTGTGATTGCGGCAATTGCTGCATGGTGAAGAACAGCGAATACTTGTCACTGTTACAGAAGAAACCCGACTGCAGGATGATTTCCAACAGACTTCCTCCTTCTGTTTCCCGGTTACGAAACTCTTTAATGACAGTCGATTGTTGCCTGTCGAAAGGATAGAACCAATTGGAGATTTCCCTGAAGAACGGATAGCTTTTGAGTTGTGCAAATGTGCTCATATATACATCGGCACCTTCCAGTTGCAATTCGTTCATTTCACGCAACTTGTCACCCAGTCCGGATTTCTCTATAGCATCGGCCCAGTCGGGATTGGTGTCATCTTTCTCTTCATCGGACTCTTCGAAACCAAACTTCATGTTGCGCATGGGAGACATGCTTTTCAGCATTTCGGGAATGATTTCCTCACGCATTTTTTTGTCGATTTTTTCCGTTTCCTGACTGAGAAGTATTTGGATATGTACGCGTAGCAGTTCTTTTTCGAACGCGGTTTCTTCCATCAGTGCCGTGATACGTAAATTGATTTCCGGATAGAAATCGATACGTGGTGAATAGGCATGGAGAATAAAAGCGATTCCTACCAGAGCCCGCTGGCTGATCTGTACATTGGGGTGACGGTAAGCATCTATCAGCCACAGAAGTTTTCGGAGATCGAAACATTCCATCAGACTAAGGGTAACGGCACTTGTAAAAAGGCAAAGATCGTTCACCGGAAGTAACTCGGACTGAAGCATGGATTGTGCAGTTGTACTTTCTTCCGTACTCCAGTTGCTATTGGTCCAGGTTTGCAAGAACAGAATCCGCAGATTATCTTCGTGACGTTTCAAAACTTCATCCATGTTTTGATCCGAAATGAATCCGCTTACGGCCAGGTCATCATTGAACGATTCAAGCGTGTGTATCAGCATCTCCAGGGTAAGGGGAGAAAGTTCCTCAGTACGTCGCGTACGATATTGATGATAATAATGGCTTGATACGCTGTCGAGTAGTGTAATACGTGCCTGATCGGTGATTTCAAGAGTATCGGCCAGCAATCTTTGATATAATTTCTTACGCTCCGGGTCTTCTATCCCCTGGCGCATGTATTGCAGCATATAGTTGTACGAAGTCTGTATCTGCTCCAGGCGGGTACGGAGCGACCATTCCGGACACTTCCAGAGGAATGATTCCAGTTGAGTCAGCGCCTCCTTCAGTCGTTTTTGTCCGATCAGGCGGAGGATGTATTGATATTGTTCGTTGATAAGTTGTTCGTTCATAATTTACTTTCGTTTATTGTTTCCAATCCAAGTGAGGCGTTTCCATAGGCCTTCGAAGGGACCATGTTTGAAGTGACCGAGCCACCAGGAACAGAAGGTCATTTGAAGAAGTACAAAAAGAATGCCAAAAAAGAAACTGTAAGTAATTCCTAAGAAACGTCCCAATTCAAACCCCCAGTGGTAGAAAAGAAGTGAGCCAATGACGGATTGTCCGATGTAGTTTGTCAGACTCATCTTGCCATACGAGGTGAAACGCATCAGGAATCTGCGGTCTTTGACACGGTAGAAAGTGATAAGCAGTCCGCTGACCAGCAATACCATGAAGCTGAGGTTGCTCAAAGAGCTTATGATCAGTTGCAAGGGAATCAGGAGGGCATCGCGCGTGATGAATCCCGGCAGCATGTTATTCAGACCATATAATGGAAAGAAACATAAGAGTGACATACCTAATGCTTTGAGCCAGCGTTGTTCGTTCTGTTCGCTATAAAGGAATAGTCCCTTACGTCCCACCAGCATACCGAAGAGGAAGAGGGCAGGCGTTTGCAGAATGCGTCCGTGCTCCAATGCCCAAGTCAGGTTGGCAAGTTGCCCTTCCCAGAGGTTCATGCAGATCGTTTCAAGGAAGGTACCGTTTTTCTGCACGTCGAAAGCAATCCCGAAGTAGTGGGAAGCCAGGCTGGGACCGGGTACATAATCCGGGTTGCAGAGAGCATAGATGACTTTGAACCAATCTATCGGTTGCAGGATAAGCAGGGTAGCGAAGATGGTTACACTGCGGCTACCGAGGCGACAGAACAGAGGGAGTATCAGACCGAGCATGGCATACATCGTCAGTATTTCACCTGTAAAAAAAGCAGCGTTGAACTGTCCGATGATGAACAGTAGCACCATCCGCCAGATGAACCGGAGGCGAAAATCTTTACCACGGCGTTGTTGGTTGTTATCCTGAATATAGAAACTGAAGCCGAACAGCAGGGCAAATACGGCATAAGCTTTGTTGCTGAAGACAAAAAAGAGCCCGTTCCAGATAGCTCTGTCGGTAAACTTCATCCATTCGCCGGGGATGGCATCCGGAAAGGAGTAGAAATTAAAATGTTCGATACTATGCAGGATGATGATCCCCATCACAGCCAGTCCTCTCAGTACATCGGCCACGTCTACACGGGCATTGGGTTCGCTGATTTTATGTTCCATTGATTATCGTTTTAGAATCTTACCTGTACCTGCGCCTGAAACAGGTTACTGTCTTTTCCCTTATTCCGGTCGCAAAAAGTATATTGTGCTTGCAGTCTGCATTTGGGATAGAACCAATATTGCAGTCCGGCTATGTAATTCGTCTGTTTTCGGCCGATGGCTTTATCTGCGTTGAAATAGTCATATGAAACTACGAGGTCGAAGTTGCGTAGGAGCCGGCAACTTCCGGTGGCATAAAAACCGTCACTTTTCACAGTTCCGTCCTTTCCCGCCAGATATTCGGAACGGAGGCTGAACGGGCTTGTCGTGATGATACCTCCTATACTCCAGCGATTTTTGGTGTAGTTTTCCCCTGCCGGGATACCGGTTATTTCCGAATCGGCGACGGCATGTCCTGTTCCTTTTATAAACGAACCGCCTACCGACAGCCATTTCAGTGGATTTACCATCAGATTGCCGATGATATCTTTTTGATTGTTTTTATCTTTGATATTGAGTCCTTGTCCGTTCATCACCGCCAGTTTGTAGTATAGCAGGTCGTTCAGTAGTCCTCCGTGGATCATCGCACCGATGTCGCGTCCCGATGTCATGCCACAAGCTACGTCACTGCCGCTTACCCCTGCCAGATAACACACAGACTGTGAGTAGCAGTTAATCAGTTCCACTGTCGTGGGTGATAATTCGTTCTCGATCGTATAAGGGACTTTAAATTCTCCGATGCGGGCTTTCAGTCCGGGTAGAATCTGATAATCGGTATAAACCTCGAGCAGCATACCTCCATTGTAAAAGTCGTACATGAAATCGCAGGTCCAACGGTCGGTGATTCGTCCGTGAGCCATGAAAATGATTCGTTTGATGTCGAATGTATTGGTTTTCTTCGCTGCATCGTCATAAGTATATCCCAGCTGCGCATATCCGGCAAGGGTGATCCGTTCTTTTAGCGTATTGACGACTTTGTTTACCGTCATACCCTCTTTTTTTTCCTGTGCATTCAGGTTGCCGCTTGCCAGTAGCAGCACAAGTGTTAATAGGAATGTGTTTTTCATCTTTACTTTGTTGTATTTATTATGGTTTGAATTGGCCGGGAATGAAGGTCGTATCTACTAAGTTTTCACCCTGATAGTTACCGGGGATTGCTCCTTTGTTCTTCAGCCAGGCAATAGCTTTTTTTATGTCGTGAGAAGACGGACACATGGCAGGTCGATAATCGGGCAAGTCCACCTGGGCAGCCACTGTTTCCGGCAGTCCGAATTCTTGTGTTAATATCTCCCCCCATTTATCCCGGGGATAAGTTTGCAGGTATTTCACGCCGAGATTGTATCCGGTGATAAACCTCCTTATTTCTTCGTTTTTTTCTTTGATGGTCTCTTCTGTGAAAGCCGTTCCGGCGGAATGTATCCCCATTTGGATTGTATTCAGCAATACTGTGTGTCCGTCGTTTACCGCGATTGCCGTTGCCGGACCGGGCAAGAAAGATGCTGTGATCTGTCCGTTTTCCAACATCATCAGCCTCAAAAAAATGTTGTTGATTTCGGGTTTGTTCGCTTCACCGGGAGTAAGACGGGCCTGTTTCATTACTTCGTCGGTGGCATACTCTATCAGGGTATTGCAAGAGATGGCAATGTTTTTCCCTTTTAGGTCTTCCGGATTCCTGACATCATATTTTTTGCTTGTTATCAGGCTAAGGCAGCCATCATTTTCCATAACCAGACGCAAACGGACTCCTTTGGTCTGTAAAAGGGCGGCACATGGATAGTCGGTGAGCATACCATCCAGTTTGCCCGATAAGAAAGCAGCGTCACGATCGGTTGCCGAGGCATAAGTGATGAAGTTGACTTTTATATCCAGCGAATCATAAACACCGTAACGGGCGGCAATCAGATGAGGCAGTCCGTCGAAAGAAGGCATTAGTCCGAAAGTCAGAGGCTGAAGTTCGGATGACAGTGTATGTCCCTCTTTTTTGTCTGCACAGGCTGATAAAAGAAGCAGTAGTATGATGCTGAAAAAGAGTTTCACTCTTGACTTTTTCCTTTTAAAAAAGGCAACTCCGTGAGGGGCTGCCTTTTCTGTTTTATAGTGATTCACTTTAGTCTTATTCCTGAATAGCGGCAATACCCGGAAGAACTTTTCCTTCGATTGCTTCAAGCAATGCTCCACCGCCGGTAGAAACATAAGATACACCGTTTGCCAGGCCGAACTTGTTGACACAAGCTACAGAGTCGCCACCGCCAACGAGTGAGAAAGCTCCGTTCTTAGTAGCTTCTACGATAGCTTCGCCTACCGAGCGTGAACCGTGAGTGAAGTTTTCGAATTCGAATACGCCTGTCGGGCCGTTCCAAAGGATAGTCTTGGAATTCTTGATCACTTCGGCAAAGATTTCTTCTGATTTAGGACCGATGTCAAGACCTTCCCATCCGTCAGGAATTTCATTCACAGGACAGAATTTAGTGTTGGCATCGTTAGAGAAAGAGTCGGCGATCTTAGCGTCAACAGCCAATACCAGATTTACACCTTTGTCTTTAGCCTTTTGCATCAGTTCGCGGGCGAGATCCAGTTTGTCATCTTCGCAGATAGACAGACCGATCTGTCCACCCATAGCTTTGGTGAAAGTATATGTCATACCGCCTGTGATGATCAGGTTGTCTACCTTGTTCAGCAGGTTTTCGATGATTTCGATCTTAGAAGACACTTTAGAACCACCCATGATGGCTGTAAACGGACGTTTGATATCGTTCAATATCTTGTCAACGGCCTTCACTTCTTTCTCCATCAAGTAACCGAACATCTTATTGTTCACATCGAAGTATTTGGCGATCAATGCCGTAGAAGCGTGTGCACGGTGAGCCGTACCGAATGCGTCGTTTACGTAGCAGTCAGCGTATGAAGCCAGTTTCTTTGTAAATTCTTTCTGGCTTTCTTTCACGGCTTTCTTGGCAGCGGCTTTTTCTTCGTCGGTTGCGTCTTCAGCCAGTCCTCTCGGTTTGCCTTCTTCCTCAGCGTAGAAACGGAGATTTTCGAGCAACAGCACTTCGCCCGGTTGTAAAGCGGCAGCTTTCACGGCAGCTTCTTCGCCCATGCAGTCGTTAGCAAACTGAACTTCAACGCCCAGCAGTTCTGACACGTGCTTAACGATATGTTTCAGAGAGAATTTGTCGGCAACGCCTTTCGGACGGCCCAGGTGAGAGCCGATGATGATGCTGCCACCGTCTGCCAGAATCTTCTTTAGCGTAGGAAGTGCAGCACGGATACGAGTGTCGTCTGTAATGTTGAAGTTTTCGTCCAAGGGTACATTGAAGTCCACGCGAACGAATGCCTTTTTACCGGCAAAATTGAAATTGTCAATTGTCTGCATAATACTTTATTTATTTACTTTAAAAGTGTTAGTTTCTTTTATGATGACCGCAAAGTTAGTATTAATTTCTCTTTTTTGCTATGAAATCGTTATTTATTCTTCCTCTTCGGTGTGTCTTTGCTAACTTTATACTTCTCACAGTAATATTTACACATTAATTGCAAACCACAGGTTTCACATTTGGGTGTACGTGCCTGGCAGACATAACGTCCGTGTAGAATAAGCCAGTGGTGAGCGATGGGAATCAATTCGTTGGGGATGTTTTTCGTCAGTTCTTTTTCTACACTGAAAGGAGTCGTGCAGGCATCACCCACGAGTCCGATGCGGTGGCTCACTCGGAATACATGTGTGTCTACAGCCATGGCCGCCTTGTTGAATACGACAGACTGGATGACGTTGGCTGTTTTGCGTCCCACTCCGGGCAGTTTGATCAGTTCTTCAAGGGTACCGGGCACTTCGCTGTTAAAGTCACTCACCAGCATTCGTGCCATGCCTACCAGGTGTTTTGACTTATTGTTAGGGTAAGAGACACTGCGGATGTACTCGAATATCACTTCCGGAGTAGTAGCGGCCAGTGCTTCCGGGGTGGGGAAGTCTTGATAGATTTTCGGGGTGATCATGTTCACCCGCTTGTCAGTACATTGTGCGGAGAGGATAACGGCAATCAGCAGTTCGTACGGGTTGTTGTAATGCAGTTCCGTTTCGGCTACGGGTACATTCTCCTGAAACCAGGCGATTACTTTTTCATAACGTTCTTTCTTTGTCATCTTAATTTGTTCTTATGATAATGAGGTGCGACTTTCAAGTTAAAATAGAAGGTGGAGATCACTGTCAGGCAGGCTCCGAAGAGATAGGCCATGTCAAACGAGGTAAATTGGGCGATATAGCCGCCCAGAACCAGACCGATTCCGATGCCTACATCCCACGAGGTGAGATAGGTGGAAGTGGCTGTGCCGCGTTGGCTGTTCGGAGCCAAGTTGACAAACAGCGTGTTGAAGGCTGGAAACATGGTGCCAAACCCGACTCCCAGCAGCAGTGCTACCATGAAGAAAAGCACATCGGTTAGTTCGGGATTTATCTGCATCAGTTTGTCACAGGCAGAAAGAGTGAAGAAACAAATGCACACCAGATAAAGTCCCAGAGTGATAACCTGCGTGATGTGTCCCTTGTCCACCTGCCGTCCGGAGAACATACGTGAGACGGCCATGCCTATTGCCATGAACGTAAAGAACAGACCGGAGCTGAGTGTGATTCCTATTTCTTTGGCATACATGGCTATGTAAGTGCTTGTCATGCCATAGGGGATAGATAGCAAGAGCAGGGCAACGCCGGCCGGTATACCTTTTATTAAAACGAAGCGGTCAAGTGAGATTGGCTCCCGCTTGACCGGTTGCTTGACAGGAGTTTTCACCAGACATGCAGCTACGAAACCGGCTGTGCCGGAGAGGAGTGAGCAGAGGAAGATGGTTTCGAATGAACAAGTGTCGTGCATGAAAAGCCCGATCATCGGTCCGAAACTCATGGCGGTGTTGTTCATCAGTCCGTAGTAGCCTACTGCTTCTCCTCGTCGTGAAGAAGGAGTGATGTCGATTACAATGGTGTTTCCTGCTACGGTCACCATACCGAAGGCCAGTCCGTGCACTACACGGAGCATAATGAATAATGACAGTACTCCCGCCAGGATGTATCCCGCGAACACGGTTATGAACACGAAATAAGCGATCAGATAGAGCGGTTTGCGTGCCAGTGTGTCCAGTAGATAGCCTGAAAAGGGGCGAATACAGAGCGAGGCCACAGTGTAGCATGATAAAATAACGCCTACTGCCGCATTTCCGGTTTGGAAAACTTCAGTCAGATAGAAAGGCAGTACAGGCAGAATCAAGTAGAAGGCAAAGTATAAAAGGAAGTTTGCTGCCAGTATCAAGACATAACCGGGAGTGACAAGCCTATCTTTCATTATGGTTTCATAATTAACAGTTGGACGATTTGCGATTGAAGCCACTTCATCCTGTGAAGAACACGAAGTTTGAAGCGAATTAGACGATTTACTCTCTACACATCTTTCTTACCTCCTTCATGTCGGGAGGTAATTTCAATTGTAAATTGTAAATCGCCTGATCGTAAATCAATATGCCGCTTCGAATTCCTTTAGGAAACGGGTATCGTTTTCGGAGAACATCCGGAGGTCCTTCACCTGATATTTCAAGTTTGTGATACGTTCGATACCCATACCTAAGGCATAGCCACTGTAGACTTTGCTGTCAATTCCGTTGGCATCAAGCACATTGGGGTCTACCATGCCGCATCCCAGGATTTCCACCCATCCGGTATGTTTGCAGAAAGGGCAACCTTTTCCGCCGCAGATGTTACAGCTGATGTCCATTTCAGCACTGGGTTCTGTGAACGGGAAGTAGGATGGACGCAGGCGGATTTTCGTATCGGCACCGAACATCTCCTGGGCGAAGAGAAGCAACACCTGTTTCAGTTCGGTGAAAGAAACGTCTTTGTCCACATACAGCGCCTCCACCTGGTGGAAGAAGCAGTGTGCACGATAGCTGATGGCTTCGTTACGGTAAACGCGTCCCGGGCAGATGATGCGGATAGGTGGTTGTGAAACTTCCATTACGCGACTCTGCACCGACGAAGTGTGTGTGCGTAGTAGCACGTCGGGGTGTGATTCGATGAAGAATGTATCCTGCATGTCGCGTGCCGGATGATCTTCGGCAAAGTTAAGTGCCGAGAACACGTGCCAGTCATCTTCGATTTCCGGACCCTCGGCGATGTTGAATCCCAGACGGGCAAAGATATCGATGATTTCATTGCGTACAATGGAGAGCGGGTGACGTGTGCCCAGTTCCACAGGGTAAGCCGAACGGGTCAGGTCCAGATCGTCCTGTCCGTTGTCTTGGTTGTCGAACTGTTCTTTCAGTGCGTTGATTTTCTCTTGTGCTTTAGTTTTCAGCTCGTTGAGCCTCATGCCGACTTCTTTTTTCTGTTCGGCAGCCACGTTACGGAAATCTGCCATCAAGTCGTTGATGGCTCCTTTCTTGCTAAGGTATTTGATGCGGAGAGCTTCGAGTTCTTCGGCATTGGCAGCCTTCAAGGCTGCTACCTCTTCAAGAAGTTGATTAATCTTAGCTATCATATCTTGCGATTTATTGTTATTCGGTTTTTCTTTAAATTGCTGCAAAAGTAACAATAATATTGCAATCAAAGGAGATAGAAAGAAATAAAATGTGTCAGTCGGCTGAATTCATCACAGAGTACTTGGGGTACACAAAGGAGAAACAAAGAAGTGAAACTCTATGATAAAGGAAAAAGATGTTTCTTTGGTAATTACTTTATGACTTCTGTGGCTTTTCAGTTTTTCATTGGTGTATAATAATCAGAAGGGTAGAGATGTTTTTCTTTCTTTTTTCGGTTTGTTGATACTTCAAGATAAGTTCGGGCAGTGAGTCGGTAACGTGCATGCCTTTCAATGGTTTTCCAACCGCTACCATATTGACATATATAAGAGATAAAATAAAAATAACTTTCTCTTTTTACAAATAATAGGTTGTTCTGTGAAAAATGATTATTTTAGCCGATGCGGGGGAGTGATTGGGCACGATAGCTATTCTTTTCGTCATAAGGTGAATTACGGATGCTTCGGATCTTATGTACAATCTTGCAGACCTTAAATTGTATGGATATGGCCGATTGGATGTCAGTAAAAAGTATATCTGATAAGTATGGGATCAGCGAATCGCGGGTGCTCGGATGGATACGGGAGTGTGAGATAACCTCTTCGACTGTGGGCAGCGTGGTGTTGATTGACGACGAGAGTGTGCAGAGATTGATCGGAAACGAGAAGCGGTTGGCGCGCCTGACCACTAATTACGAACAACTTTGTGGGAAGTTTGAACGGCGCATCGAGGCGGAACTTGAGAAGGACGAAGATGCCGCGCTTAAGATGCGCCTCTTTGATGACTTTGCGCCCATCGTGCGCCGGATATTGTCTATGGTGGTGGGTGGCTTGAGTACCGAAGAGCAAAAACTGTTTAATAGTGCCTTTGCCGCCTCTCCTCTTTCAAAGGTGGCCGCCAGAATGGGATTCGATTCTGTATGCGAATACATCAAGGAATTCAGGAAGACGTTGAGTGATCTGCCCGCAAGTACAAACGAAATCATCAATGGGCTTCAATCAGAACTTTCCAGAAGTCGGAAGAGCGTTGAGTGGTTCAAGAAGCAACAGATGGAAGAGTGGCAAATGATAGAAGCTGCGCGCAGACGTAATACTGATTTGTGGAACAGAAATGAGAGTCTGTCCAAGCAGAATAGATGCTTGGAAAAAGAGAAAGATGAATTGTCGAATCGTCTAAAAACACTGGAAGAGGTACTTGGCGGACGGGAGCGTATAAAAATAGTCGGGCCGGAAAAGGACGAAGATGCCGCAAGCTCCGGAGAAGCGCTTGTAGAGACATCGGAGGTGCCGACAGACCTGCGCGGTCAACGTTCTGAAGTGGGGAAATTGCAATGCTGCAAATCAAAGCTGTATGACCGGATCATTAGTTTGCGTGAAGAGGTAAGAAAAATCGAGTGGGAGATACAGCTATTGGAAAATCATTTGAAAATTATACGCAGTTGGGATTATGCCGGAATAGTACTTGAAGTTTGGATTAAAAGGAATTTTGAGAAAAAGGTGAAGGTCTCTATACAAGAAGTGGTAACAGAAGTGGAAGCAGAGACCACGACACATACAGACTCTGAGGTTGCATCGGTGGAAGGAAAAAAGAAAGAAGATGGCTTTTGGCATAAACTTCGTTTCCGGTTTGGTCATTAATTGTGTAGTTGCTCTAGGGAAGAGGCTATCGAGTCTGGGAGGAACATTGGTCCATGATCTGTGGCAAACTGATGTAGAACTGGATAAAAAACAAAATGGGGAAGTCCTCACGGATTTCCCCATTTTAATGATGAAATATTTACTATTTTTATTAATTGGGTGTGGAGAGTATCGGACTCGAACCGATCACCTTAACACTGCCAGTGTTACGCTCTAGCCAGATGAGCTAACCCCCCGTTGTTTTCATGATAACGTTTGCGAACGTTTATCTGTTTTGATGCGGCAAATATAATGCATTATTCTGAAATAATTGCTATGTTTGCGGAAATAATCATCAAAAGATAAAAAATATGCTGATATACAATACCACTTTTCAGGTGGATGACGAGGTTCATGACAATTTCCTGATCTGGATCAAAGAAAGTTATATCTCTGAAGTAGAGAAACACGGAGCACTCCGTGCACCACGTATCTGCCGTGTGTTGAGCCATCGTGACGAGGGCACTTCTTATTCACTCCAATGGGAGGTGGATAATTCCAGCCTTTTGCATCGCTGGCATCAGGAACAAGGTGCACGGCTTAACCAAGAGTTGGTAAAGATATTCAAGGATAAAGTAGTCGGATTTCCGACATTGATGGAGGTATTGGAGTGATTCAGCCGGTTAAAGAGAAGATTATTCTGGGCATCGATCCCGGTACAACGATCATGGGATACGGAGTGCTGCGTGTCCGGGGGACTAAGCCGGAGATGATTGCCATGGGGATTATCGACCTGCGTAAATTCGGCGATCATTACCTTAAACTGCGCCATATACATGAACGGGTACTGAGCATCATTGAAAGCTACTTGCCGGATGAACTGGCGATTGAAGCCCCTTTCTTCGGGAAAAACGTGCAGTCTATGCTGAAACTCGGACGTGCACAAGGAGTGGCAATGGCTGCCGCACTGAGTCGAGATATTCCTATTACCGAATATGCTCCGCTTAAAATAAAAATGGCTATTACCGGTAACGGGCAGGCTTCAAAAGAGCAAGTGGCCGACATGCTGCAACGCATGCTGCATTTTGCCAAAGAAGACATGCCTGTCTTTATGGATGCTACCGACGGACTGGCAGCTGCCTATTGTCATTTCCTGCAGATGGGGCGTCCTGTGATGGAGAAAGGGTATAGCGGTTGGAAAGATTTTATAGCCAAAAACCCGGAAAGGGTGAAGTAGCCGCGGGCTACTCAATTAATCAGATAATAATTTAATAGAGAGAAAAACCATGAAAATGAACTATCTTGCCTTTATCGGAGTGACTGCGGCCACGGCTGTAGTCAGTTGTACTCCTGCCAAGAAAGAATATGCGTCTTACGAGCTGTATCCGGTGCGTTCGGGCAGTCTCACGGAGATGGAGTATTCACCGGAGGCTACTAAGTTTATCCTTTGGGCACCTACCGCCGATGAAGTTCGTCTGATGTTGTTTGATTCGGGTGAAGGAGGGCATGCTTACGAAACAATTCCTATGGAGCCGGGGGAAGAAGGCACTTGGACAGCAACGGTCAGTAAAGATCTGATGGGGAAATTCTATACATTCAATGTCAAGGTAAACGATAAATGGATGGGAGATACGCCGGGTATCAATGCCAAAGCGGTGGGGGTAAACGGAAAGCGTGCCGCCATTATCGACCTGAAATCCACCGATCCGCAGGGGTGGGAAAACGATCAGCGTCCGCCGTTGAAATCACCTGCGGATGCAGTCATCTACGAGATGCACCATCGTGATTTTTCTGTTGACTCCACGTCGGGCATTCGGAACAAAGGGAAGTTTCTGGCTCTGACCGAACATGGGACACTGAATCCTGCCAAGTTGCTTACCGGTATTGACCATCTGGTAGAACTGGGAGTCACCCATGTACATCTCCTGCCATCTTATGACTATGCCTCAGTGGATGAAACCAAACTGAATGAAAATAAATACAATTGGGGATATGATCCGCAAAATTACAATGTGCCCGATGGTTCGTATTCTACTGATCCTTATGATCCGGCTGTTCGCATCCGTGAATTCAAACAGATGGTGCAGGCGCTCCACAAAGCCGGTATTCGGGTAGTACTCGACGTGGTGTACAATCACACGTACAATACTGACGGAAGCAACTTTGAGCGTACGGTGCCGGGATATTTCTACCGTCAGAAACCCGATGGTTCGCTGGCAAATGGTTCGGCTTGCGGCAACGAAACGGCAAGCAACCGTCCCATGATGCGTAAGTATATGATCGAATCCGTGCTCCACTGGATTAAAGAATATCATATAGACGGTTTCCGCTTCGACCTGATGGGCATTCACGACATCGAGACAATGAATGAAATCCGCAAGGCAGTCAATGCCACTGATCCTTCTATCATTATTTATGGTGAAGGTTGGGCTGCGGAGGCACCACAGTATCCGGGGGATTCGCTGGCTATGAAGGCCAATACTTTCGAGATGCCCGGTATTGCCGCTTTCTCCGACGAACTGCGTGATGCGTTGCGTGGTCCTTTCAATGATAACCATAAAGGAGCTTTCCTCGCCGGAATTCCCGGTGGAGAAGAAAGCATTAAATTCGGAATTGTCGGAGCTATCCAGCATCCTCAAGTCAACAACGACTCTGTGAATTACAGCAAAGCTCCTTGGGCTGCCCAGCCGACTCAAATGATCAGTTACGTGTCCTGCCATGATGACATGTGCCTGGTGGACCGTCTGAAGTCAAGTATTCCCGATATTACTCCCGAACAGCTTGCACGGCTCGATAAACTGGCACAAACGGCGGTGTTTACCTCGCAAGGTATTCCGTTCATTTATGCCGGTGAAGAGGTGATGCGCGATAAGAAAGGGGTGCATAATAGTTTTGAAAGCCCCGATTCCATTAATGCCATCGATTGGAACCGCAAAACCCTCCATGAAGATGTGTTCACTTACTATAAACGTCTGATCAGTCTTCGTAAGGCACATCCCGCTTTCCGTATGGGCGATGCGGAGATGGTGCGTAAATATCTGGAATTTCTTCCGGTGGAGGGCACTAACCTGATAGCTTTTCGTTTGAAAGACCGTGCGAACGGAGACTCTTGGGACAATATAATCGTAGTGCTCAATGCTCGTTCCGTTCCTGCCAAACTGACAATACCTGAAGGCAAATACTCCGTTGTCTGCAAAGATGGGGTAATTGATGAGCGAGGTTTGGGGCTGTTGTACGGTCCGGAGATAACGGTTCCGGCACAGTCGGCACTGATCATTCACCAGTAGTATCAGTGATATGGAGAAAGCCCGGAGATAATCCGGGCTTAACTTTGTAAATGCTGATAATAAAAAATTGTAAGGGCATAAAAAACAAATATAAAGTTAACCTAAGTGGATTATCTCTAAAAAAACTGTCCTGATTTGTGGGATATGTGTGCATAGAGCAATCTTAAAATATCTGTATGATGAAATTTATAAGGAAGTCTCCGGCCGATACGGATAATCTGGAAAGTCCTCAAAAGTTTGAGGCTTTTTTTCTGGATTATTACCCTCGAATAAAAGGGTTCATTAATGGCTTGTTGCAGAATGCTGAAGAGGCGGAAGATATCTCTCAGGATATTTTTGCATTATTGTGGCAGAATCGGGGGAACTTGAAATTGATAGACAATCTGGATGCATATCTGTTCCGTATTGCCCGGAATGCGGTTTTCCGGCATATCGAACGCTCCCTGCTATTTCAGAATTATCAATCCTGGCAAACATCGGATGATCATCCGGAACATTGTGAAACAGAGGCGGAACTTGATGCAAAGGAGTTGGAACTGATCATAGCCATCGCTGTAGAGAGAATGCCTGCCCAAAGGAAGAAGATCTACCGGATGAGCCGCGAACAGGGACTGAGTAATGAGAAAATAGCCCGTGAATTAAACATTAGTAAGCGTACGGTTGAAAATCATCTGACCCAGGCTCTGGCCGATATACGCAAAATATTGTTCTTGGTTATTATGGCTACCATCGTATAAACTTAGTAGTTTATTTCAAAAAAATCTCTTTCGGACTGTGTGTGTTTGGCGGGTTACGTATCTTATATACATAACCCATAAAATATACTATGTCTGACGCATACAAAATTATACGCAACTTTATGGCTTTTACAGCCAGTCCGGATCTTAAAAGCAAAGTCTGGACATGGCTTCTTGATTCGTCCGGCAAGGAACGGAAAGAAAAAGCACTCCATCAGATATGGGATGATTATCATCCTGCGGCAGATGCCTGTACCCGACATTCTTTACGGAAGTTTCAAAAAAAAGCAGGCTTTCCTTTATGTAAGCCGTCAAACCTTTATCGGTGGGCACGCATAGCAGCTTTTCTACTTATTCCGTTGGTGTCCATTGCTACTGCCTATGTATATGTCAGGCTGCATACGCACGATGTCCGTTTTGTCGAATGTATTGTCCCCAAGGGTGATCAAAAAGAGGTCACACTTCCCGATGGTTCGGTCATCACCCTGAATTCCGGGTCTGTATTTTTATATCCCACACATTTTACAGGCGACACTCGTTCCGTATATCTTTCGGGCGAGGGGCATTTTAAGGTTGCACCAGACAAGAAACTTCCTTTTGTGGTAGAGACTAATCACCTGGATGTCTGTGTGCTGGGTACTCAGTTTAATGTGCAGGCGTATCCTTTGGATAAGAGAACGATTACCACATTGGAGACCGGTTCTGTTGCCGTTAGGAAGAAGAATCAGACGGATTGTTTTGTTACTTTGGAACCCAACCAGCAACTGGAGTATGAAAACCGGGATGGAAAGTTTTATAAAAGGAATATAGACGCCTCCGTCTATTCGGGCTGGACTAAGGGTGAAATGAATTTTGTCTCTCAATCATTTAGGGAAATCCTGAAAACGCTGGAAAGAAGATATGCCGTATCCATCCGGTTATCATCCGATCTGACAGAATCGGACCGTATCAATTCGGATCTTTATACAATAAAGTTTAAGTATCGTGATAGTATCTCTCATGTTTTGGACATTGTGACAAAAACTGTAGGAGGTATCACCTATAAAGTGGAGAAGGACGAAACCATATCTATTTGTCCGCTAAAATAAAAGAAAGGAGAGCTGTCATATGAAAAAAAGGGAACCGGAAACAAATTACCACACCCATTTCCGATCCCCGAAATCAATCAAAAACTTTTTAACCTTTAGAGACTTTAAACAGTATTAATTGATTAACTCGCAAAATTATGAAATTAAAAATCAATTTAAGGAATATTCTATCCGTAAAAATTCATAAAATAGTCCTTTTACTTCTCGCTTTATGCATTTATAACACTGCTTACGGGCAGAATCAGCGAATAAGTGTCTATGGTAACAATCAATCTTTGCAAAAAGTATTCGAACAGATAGAGCAGCAAACCAAGTTAAGTGTGACATACAATCAGACCAAGCTGGATGTAAACAAGAAAATTAAGGAAAACTTTATAGACAAAAAGCTTTCTTTTGTGATGGATGCTCTTTTGAAGAATACCGGGTTTACTTGTAACTATGAACCTGAACATATAGTTATTACTCCTTCTGTGCAGCCAAAAGAGAAAGCTGCTGCCAAACAAACTGTCCAGATGAAAAAAATAACGGGTAAGGTAACCGGCATTACCGGTGAACCTCTCATAGGGGCCAATGTACTTGCCATAGGCAGTAAGCAGGCTACGATCACGAATCTCAACGGAGAGTTCACGTTAGAAGTTCCTGCGGACGGCAAACTGCAGGTTACGTATATCGGTTATCTGCCACAAGAGGTCAGTACCAATGGGAAAACCCAACTCGTCATTCAGTTGAAAGAGGATTCAAAGTTGATGGATGAAGTGGTAGTGGTCGGCTTTGGAACACAAAAGAAAGTCAATCTGACGGGAGCCGTTACCTCCGTCAATATACAGGAGACACTGGGTGACCGTCCGATAACGAATGTTACGGCAGCTCTGCAGGGAGTTGTTCCGGGATTAAAAATTGAAGGTACAACCGGTACACCCGGTGACAATTTGTCGTATAACATCCGTGGAACTACTTCTATCAATGGTGGCGGTCCTCTGGTATTGGTTAATAATGTTCCGATGGATATCAATATGATCGATCCGCAGGATATTGAATCGGTCTCTGTCTTGAAGGATGCAGCTTCTGCAGCCATTTACGGGGCGCGTGCAGCGTTTGGAGTGATTCTTATCACCACTAAGCAGGGAAAAAAGGACATGGCGCCTAAGTTTAATTATAATAACAATTTCTCGTTCTCCAAGGCATTGGAATTACCGCAAAAGGCGAACCCGCTGGAGTCCATATTGGCATATAAGGAAATGGGATGGCCTAATGATACGTATGTGGATGGTAAGAATATACCTCAGTGGGAAACGTATATACGTGATTATATGGATAATCCTTCCAAATATCCTCAAGGGTATGTTTTCGACGAAAACGGGAATCTGTTCCTGATGAGAGAAAACGACATGTTTGCGGATATGATGGACAATTATGGCTTTATGCAAAACCATAGTTTCTCGGTTTCGGGAGGAGGTTCCAGAACGAATTACCGTATCGGTTTGGGCTATACCAACGAAGACGGAATTCTGATTACCGATAAGGACCGATATGAACGTGCCAATCTGTCGAGCTTCCTTAGTGTGGAGGTCAACAAATGGCTGACGACCCAATTGGATATACGGTATGCCAATTCTACCCAGAACAAAGTGGAACAAGGCGGAAGGAACGGAATCTGGGGAAGTGCCATGCAACTCCCTTCTTATCAGAATATTTCGCCTTATGAAGTGGATGGGATTACTTATCCCGCCGAAACTTCCGCCACTTACATCCGTTATGGAGAACCGCGCATCGTTAAAAAAACTGACTTCAGAGCTTTGGGACGTATTATTATTTCACCTCTGAAGAACCTGAAGATAACAGGTGAATACACATATAACAGGGTGACGAATTACAACCGCATGTATGTGAACCAGTATAAATACATCGGAATGAATTTTACCGGTGTCCTGAATAATACGGAGAACACGCGGTATGCACTGACTCAGGGATTTAACAACTACAATGCGATCAACGTTTTTGCAAATTACGACTTTTCAATAGGTAATCATAATATAGGGGTGATGGGTGGATTCAACCAGGAAGAGAATCATGCTGAATCACAGTGGACGGAAAGAAAAGATGTGTTGTTGAGCAACCTGCCGTCCATATCGGGAGCTACCGGAACTACAACGGCTACAGACACATTCAATGAATATGCCCTTAGGGGACTCTTTTACCGCGTTAATTATTCGTACAAGGATCGGTACATGGTCGAAGCTAACGGACGTTATGACGGAACTTCACGTTTCCCTAAAAACAATCGTTTCGGTTTTTTCCCTTCTTTCTCGGGAGGGTGGCGCATTTCGGAAGAGCCTTTTATGGCAGGAACCCGGAGTGTTCTGTCTAATTTAAAGTTTCGTGCGTCCTGGGGATCGATAGGAAATCAGATCATTTTGCTGTCTGACGGTACACCGGACAATTATCCGTATATACCGGAAATGGCTCCGGGACTAACCAATTGGCTGGTAGACGGCAAAAGACCTACGACTCTGTCTACGCCGGCTATGGTCAGCAATGCGTTTACCTGGGAGAAAGTATATACGCTTGACTTCGGTGTCGACTTCGGATTTTTTGATAACAGGCTGAACGGAACTTTCGACTGGTACCGGCGTGATACGAAAGGTATGCTGGCACCGGGTATGGATTTGCCTTGGGTGGTGGGAGTAGCTGCCGCCAAGCAAAATGCCGCGGATCTGAAGACCTATGGCTGGGAGCTGGAACTCAACTGGAGAGACCGTATCAAAGATTTCAGTTACCGTATCGGATTTAATCTCTATGATTCACAGAGTGAGATTACTAAGTTTAACAATGAAACCAATTTGTTGGGTACTTATCGGAAAGGACAGAAGATTGGTGAGATCTGGGGATATGTAACCGACCGTTTTTATAGAGAAGACGATTTCAATGCCGACGGAACCCTTAAAGAAGGTATTCCTATCCCGAAGGGAGTTGGAAAAGTGTATCCGGGGGATGTGCTTTATAAGAATTTTGATGATGATGCCAGTACCATCTGGACTGGAAAAGGGACAGCAGACGATCCGGGTGACCAACGTATTATCGGTAATTCTACACCGCGTTTCCATTACGGAATCAATGCAGGTTTGAGCTGGAAGGGATTCGATCTTTCCATTTTTCTTCGTGGTGTGGGTAAGCGTGACTTTTGGCGTACTGATCAGATTGCATGGCCTACAGGTACATGGGGAAGTTTGTTTAAAGAAACCCTTAACTTCTGGACACCGGAGCATACAGATGCTTATTTTCCGAGAGTATATGCAAACAATGGTGTGAATACCGGTTCGAATCGCTGGAAGCAAACCAAGTATCTGGCCAATGCGGCTTATGTGAAACTGCAAAATATCACCTTGTCTTATACATTGCCTAAAGCGTGGTCTAAACAAGTTTACTTTGACGAAGTCAAGGTCTTCTTCAGTGGGGAAAACCTTCATACATGGGATCATTTACCGGAAGGTCTGGAGTCGGATATGCTTTCAAAAGGAGCATGGGAGTATCCGTTTATGAAGAAATTTTCACTTGGATTTAATGTCACATTCTAAATAACCGAAATAGTATGAAGAAATATACATTTGCCTTGTTTATACTCAGTGCGATCGCTTTTACCGGTTGCCTGAACAATGATTTTATGGAAAGGTATCCGTTGGGCAATCCGACGGAAGAGACGGCCTTTGTGACGTATGATAACTTTAAGGCATATGCCTGGGGATTGTATGAAACACTTCCGAAATTAGGGTACGGTGATACTTCAACAGACGATATCTCGTATAATCAGACGCGGGGAAGCAGCGAAAGCAACTGGATCAGGGGACTGGTCACTGTGCCTGATAAGAGGAATAATACGACTTGGGATTATTATGGTTTTATCCGTCGTGTCAATCTGATGTTGGGACGGATAGACGGTTCCCAGATGACTGAGACTGAGAAGGCGCATTGGAAAAGTGTCGGATACTTCTTTCGTTCATACCGCTATTTTTCATTACTATCTGCTTACGGCGGCGTACCTTGGATAGACCGAGTATTAAGTGATAATGATACAGAGTTGATCAACGGTCCCCGTGCTTCCAGAGACGAAATCGCGAAGCATATTCTTGAAGATTTGCAATATGCCGAGCAGCATATCAACGTCAATGGTGATGGCAGTAATACGATTAACAGAGCCGTCGTACAGGCATTTATGTCCCGTTTCTGTCTTTTTGAAGGAACATGGAGAAAATATCATGGATTGAATGATGCCGAAACTTTTCTGAAAGAATGTAAACGGGTGTCTGCCGAGGTTATGAGCAGCTATCCTGAAATTTGCAGTAACTACGATGATCTGTTTTGTTCACTCGACCTGAAAGATGTACCGGGAGTCATACTCTATCGGGAGTTCTCGAATGCGGAAAACGTAGTACATGATACCAGCATTCAGGGAACAACCGGATCGTCCTACTATAACCCGACTCGTGACTTGGTGGACAGCTATCTCTGTTCGGATGGGAAAACCCGCTGGAACAGTCCGTTGTTCCAGGGAGATAAGGATATGTACAGTGAGTTCAGTTGCCGGGATCATCGACTCTGGCTGCAAGTGACTCCTCCATACAGAATTGACCGATCGGCTTCTACCGATGCTTGGGGGAATAAGTGGGAATTTACCGATGTCGCTAAGGACAGGAGCTTTATCGATAGCCTGAATATCCGGTTGGGAATAGGGTATGGAAGCGGCAAAGAGAGACAGAAGACGTTACCTTTCCGCCAGGGGTATGACGGAGGTATTCTGGGAGCAGTTCCGCATTTCGATTTCTATTTGGAAAATCAGCCTTGGTACAAGTCGGCTTTCGGGTATAATAATTGGAAGTATTATTGTACTTATTTGTCGATGGGATCGCAGCGAAATGAAGAGACCGATATGCCCATCTTCCGGGTAGAAGAGGTGATGCTGAATTATGCTGAAGCAACGTGTGAGTTGGGTGAATTCGATCAGTCCGCGGCCGATCAGACAATTAATAAACTGCGTATCCGTGCTAACGTGGCACCTATGAAAGTGGCGGAAATCAACGCCGCTTTCGATCCTAAGCGCGATCTGGGCGATCCTGCTTATCCGGGTGACTATGCTGTCAATCCTTTGTTATGGGAGATTCGCCGCGAACGGCGTATCGAGCTATTCTCCGAAGGGTTCAGGTTCGACGATCTGCGGAGATGGAAGAAGTGCCATTACGCGTTAAAGAAGAAGTTGGGTATGTATGTCAAGACATCGGACTTTCCCGCTGGAACGAAGGTGACGATTGACGGAGGTGGCGCAGAGGGATATCTTGAATTCCATCCTGTACAAACCCATACTTGGCCCGAATATTATTACTTGAATCCTATTCCACGTAATGAAAGGGTGCTGAATCCTCAGCTTGCTCAAAATCCGGGTTGGGATGACGGAGTAGAGTAGCCCCTTCCTGATTGATAAATGGTTTTAACCGTGTGATAAGAAACTGTCCCGAGAAATTCTTATCTTTGGACAGTTTCTTGTCACACTATAAATACTATGTTTAGATGAAATACCTGATTTTAATACTGCTTTTCCTCGGTTCGCACGCCGTCCGTCTGTGCGGACAAACGATCTTACCTACACCTGATTACCTCGAAAAAGCCAATGGACAGTTGCAACTCCAAGGCAAGATACGGATGCATGCTCAAGATGCTTCCGCTTCTTTCCTGCATTTGTTTTATGAAAAACTGATACCGAAAAGTGCCGTGGAATGGTGTAGTGAAAAGGGGCACAGCCAAATCTCCTGGGAGAAAGATGCCACACTTCCCGCAGAGGGTTATCGCATTCTTGTTACTCCCGAGAAAATGACTGTTCGTGTGGCAGATAACGCCGGTTTTATTTATGCCGTTCAGAGCCTGAGACAATGGGGTACACGGGAAGGGGACAAACTTATATTTCCTTGTGCGGAAATCACTGACTTTCCGCGAGTGAAATGGCGTAGCTTTATGCTGGATTCGGGACGCCAGTACCAAAAGGTCTCTACCATCAAGAAATATATCGATATGGCTTCGATGCTGAAAATGAATTATTTTCATTGGCATCTGACCGAGGGTCTCGGTTGGCGTATCGAGATAAAACGCTATCCGCTTTTGACACGGATCGGAGCTTTCGTAGGACAGGGGCCGGAGCAACAGGGATTTTATTCCCAGGAAGAGGTAAAGGAGATTGTCAGCTATGCGGCAGACCTCGGTATCACGGTTGTTCCCGAGATCGACATGCCCGGACATGCGGAGGCCGCACTTAATTCGTATCCGCGGTTGGGATGTTTCAACATTCCGGTGAAAGTGCCCCAAAGCGGTTTTACACAGAATATTTTTTGCGCCGGCAAAGACAGTACACTCACCTTCCTGCAGAATGTACTGGACGAAGTGTGCCGGATGTTTCCATCCGCTTATATTCATCTCGGAGGCGATGAGGCTCCTAAGGGAAACTGGGATAAATGTACGGATTGTCAGGCACGGATTGCGAAAGAAAAACTGAAGGACAGCCATGACCTGCAATTATGGTTTTCGGCCCGAATGGCAAATTACCTGAAACAGAAAGGACGGAAGGCTATCTTTTGGGGCGATGTGATTTATAAGGACGGTTATCCGTTGCCGGATAATGTGGTTATACAGTGGTGGAACTGGAGAGGGCACAAGGATCTGGCTTTGAAGAACGCTGTCAGGCATAATTACCCGGTGATTTGCGGTACGAACTATTACACCTATCTGAACTTCCCGCTCACTCCTTGGAGGGGATATGCCAAAGACCGCACTTTCGATCTGGAAGATGTGTATCTGCATAATCCCTCTTACAGGCCACGGGAAGAAAACCCGCTTATCCTCGGAATGAGTTCTGCACTGTGGACAGACGATGGAGTAACCGAAGATAGGATCGACCGTCGTGTCTTTCCGCGTATTCTTGCGCTTGCCGAACAAATGTGGTATTCCGGCAAACCGTTGAGTTTCGATGAGTTTTACGGTAAAGTTCTTCTGAAGCAACCATGGTTCGAACAACAGGGGTATTCATTCGGCCCTGCCCTGAAAAAGGAGGTAGACGTAAATTATAAATGGGATTAAAAAAAGAAACTTAGCATGAAAAGAATAGAAATCTATATCGGACTATCCGTATTTGCTTTATCGGCAAAAAGTCAGGTTAAAGAATCTCAACCCAATATCATCTATATTATCATGGACGATTTAGGGTATGGGGATATTGGTTGTTATGGTTCCGGAAAAATAGAAACTCCGAACATAGACCGGCTGTGTAAAGACGGCATCAGTTTCACCCAGCACTATACCGGATCGCCTGTTTCGGCACCGGCACGCTGTGTGCTGATGACAGGTATGCATTCGGGACATGCACAGATACGGGCCAATGATGAAATGGCATACCGGGGAGCCATCATGAATTATGACTCCATGTATGTGCATCCGAATCTGGAGGGACAGTATCCTCTGAAGGCCAATACAATGACTATCGGAAGGATGATGCAGCAGGCGGGATATGCCACCGGATGTTATGGGAAATGGGGGTTGGGTGCTCCGGGATCGGAGGGTACTCCCAATAAACAGGGATTCGACAGTTTTTACGGATATAACTGCCAGCGGCAAGCGCACAGTTACTATCCGGCATTTCTGTATAAGGATGAAGACCGTGTATATCTGAACAATAAAGTGCTCGACCCTCACACTGCCCGGCTGGATCCCGGAACAGATCCCCGCGATGAAGCCAGTTATGCCAAATTTTCACAGAAGGAGTATGCTAATGATCTTATTTTTGATGAACTGATTTCGTTTGTCGGACAGAATAAGAAGAAGCCTTTCTTTTTGATGTGGACTACTCCGCTTCCGCACGTGTCATTACAGGCACCGGAGAAGTGGGTGAAACACTATGTCGAAAAGTTTGGAGACGAGGCGCCTTACACCGGGAAAGCCGGGTATATGCCTTGCCGGTATCCGCATGCGACTTATGCTGCCATGATCAGCTACTTCGACGAACAGATAGGTAGACTGATAGAGAAACTCAAGGCAGATCATTTGTATGATAATACCATTATCATGTTCACTTCCGATAACGGTCCAACCTTTAACGGCGGAAGCGATTCACCGTGGTTCGATAGCGGAGGCCCTTTCAAGTCGGAGTATGGCTGGGGAAAATGTTTTGTTCATGAAGGGGGAATACGGATACCTGCCATTGTTACCTGGCCCGGAAAGATCAAACCTTCCACTCAAAGCGATCACATTTGCGGATTTCAGGATGTAATGCCTACTTTGGCGGATATTGCGAAGGTTGATTGTCCGCCGACTGACGGAATCAGTTTCCTGCCCACTTTGCTCGGCAAGACCGGACAGCAGAAAGAACATGCATATCTGTATTGGGAATATCCCGATCCGGTGATCGGTCTGAAAGCCATTCGTATGGGTAAGTGGAAGGGAATTATCGACAATATCCGGAAGGGAAACTCTACAATGAAGTTATATGATCTGGAGAAGGATCTCAGGGAAGAGCACGATGTGGCAGGCGAATATCCGGAAATTGTCCGGAAACTGACGAAGTTGATGGAAGAGTCGCATACCGAACCGGAAAACCCTAAATTCAGGTTCTGACCGGCTACGATTGCCCAATACTACGATTTTTTTTACTCTTATTCTGTCTCTTTGTGCGGATTTTGATATACTTTTGCTCCGCCTAATAATGAAATAGGATAATGGAACAATACACATTCAGTATAGCGGGTGGCGTAGCACGCAACCCGCTTGTACGTTTGGCACAACCTGTCACAGCACAAATCGCTGCCGGCGAACACATTGCTATCGTAGGTCCCAACGGCGGAGGGAAGAGTTTGTTTGTAGATACGCTTCTGGGTAAATATCCCTTGCGTGAAGGTACGGTGAAATACGATTTTTCTCCTTCTTCTACTCAGACAGTATATGATAACGTGAAATACATTGCTTTTCGTGATACATACGGTGCAGCAGATGCTAACTATTATTATCAGCAACGCTGGAATGCCCACGATCAGGAAGATGCCCCCTCCGTGCGGGAGATGCTGGGGGAAATCAAAGATAAACGGCTGAAAGAGGAATTGTTTGAACTCTTCCGCATCGAGCCGTTGTTGGACAAGAAGATCATTCTCCTTTCCAGTGGGGAGTTGCGCAAATTTCAGCTGACTAAAACTTTGCTGACTGCCCCCCGGGTACTGATAATGGACAATCCTTTTATTGGTTTGGATGCACCGACCCGTGAACTGCTTTTCTCCCTGCTCGAACGCCTCACCCGGCTGTCGTCTGTGCAAATCATCCTTGTGCTTTCGATGCTCGATGATATTCCTTCGTTCATTACCCATGTGATTCCGGTAGAAGACTTGACTGTGCTTCCGAAAATGGAACGAGGGGCTTACCTGACTGCATTCCGTGTGACCGATGTACCCGTGACTCTGGACGCATTGCAACAACGTATAGCCGGATTGCCTTATGACGGAACCAACTATGATTCCGGGGAGGTGGTAAAATTAAATAAGGTCAGCATCCGTTATGATGACCGTACCATCCTGAAAGAACTCGACTGGACTGTCCGTCGGGGCGAGAAGTGGGCATTGAGCGGAGAAAACGGTGCCGGTAAATCTACGTTGCTTAGTTTGGTTTGTGCGGATAATCCTCAGTCGTATGCTTGTGACATCAGCCTTTTCGGACGCAAGCGGGGTACAGGTGAAAGCATTTGGGAGATAAAAAAGCATATCGGTTACGTCAGTCCCGAAATGCACCGTGCCTATCTTAAGAATCTGCCGGCCATTGAGATTGTAGCTTCCGGGTTGCATGACAGCATCGGCTTGTATAAGCGTCCACAGGAAAGCCAGATGGCCACCTGCGAGTGGTGGATGGATGTGTTTGGCATTGCCGCTCTGAAAGACAGACCTTTTCTTCAACTCTCGAGTGGTGAACAGCGCTTGGCATTGCTGGCCCGTGCTTTCGTGAAAGATCCGGAATTACTTATTCTGGACGAACCGCTGCACGGACTCGATACGTACAATCGCCGGCGGGTGAAAAAGATCATCGAGGCCTTCTGCTGCCGTGAAGATAAAACGATGATTATGGTAACCCATTATGAGTCGGAACTGCCCTCTGTCATTACCGATCGCCTTTTTCTAAAGAGAAATCGTTGATATTCAAACACAGAGCACACAGAGTTATCTCTTACTTCGAAAGAATGGTCTTTTGCATTCTCTGTGTACTCTGTGGCAAATTTACAACTCACTTTCATCATTTTTAGGTATTGACTGTTCCTTTTACTTTCGTGAACTTTGTACTCAATACAAATGTTCTATAATAAACACCTAAAGAAAGGAGAGTTGAATGAAAAAGATTGTGTTGCTCCGTCATGGAGAAAGTGCATGGAACAAGGAGAACCGTTTTACCGGCTGGACCGATGTCGATCTGACAGAAAAGGGAATTGCCGAAGCCTGCAAAGCGGGTGAACTACTGAAAGAAAATGGATTTAATTTCGATAAAGCTTATACTTCGTACCTTAAACGAGCGGTGAAAACGCTGAATTGTGTGCTCGACCGGATGGATCAGGACTGGATTCCGGTGGAGAAGAGTTGGCGTCTGAATGAGAAGCATTATGGCGATCTGCAAGGATTGAATAAAAGCGAGACGGCTGCCAAATACGGTGACGAACAGGTACTTATCTGGCGCAGGAGTTATGATATAGCTCCCAATGCCCTGTCGGAAGACGATCCGAGAAATCCACGTTTTGAGAACCGCTATCGGGAAGTGCCCGATGCAGAACTTCCCCGGACGGAATCTTTGAAAGATACCATCGACCGCATCATGCCTTATTGGAAATGTATCATTTTCCCGAATCTGAAAACCGCTGATGAAATTCTGGTGGTTGCCCACGGCAACAGTTTGCGGGGCATTATCAAGCACTTGAAGCACATCTCCGATGAAGAGATCGTGAAACTGAATCTGCCGACTGCTGTTCCTTACGTATTTGAATTCAGTGACGAACTGAATCTGGAAAAAGACTATTTCCTGGGTGACCCCGAAGAAATCCGGAAACTGATGGAAGCGGTTGCCAATCAGGGAAAGAAAAAATAAGATAAGAGGAAACCCCTCATTACGGAATAAAAATGAATATTATTCACCACAGAGTACACGGAGGACACAGAGTTTTAATCTCTTGTTTATTAAGATGTTTAAGAGAAAGATATTCTCTGTGTTCTCTGTGTACTCCGTGGTGAATAAAACTCAAAACCATTACAATTATGAATAAAATTATAGAACTATTGGGTAATCAGGCTGAATACTACCTGAACCACACTTGTAAAACCATTGATAAATCACTGATTCACGTGCCGTCACCGGATACGATCGATAAGATATGGATCGACTCGGACCGTAACATACAGACCTTACGCAGCTTGCAGACTTTGCTGGGACATGGTCGTCTGGCAAATACGGGATATGTGTCCATTCTTCCTGTCGACCAGGATATTGAGCATACAGCCGGAGCTTCGTTCGCTCCGAATCCCATCTATTTCGACCCGGAAAATATTGTAAAACTGGCCATTGAAGGCGGATGTAATGCCGTTGCTTCTACTTTCGGTATTTTGGGGGCTGTTGCCCGTAAGTATGCTCACAAAATTCCGTTTGTAGTGAAACTGAACCATAATGAACTGCTGTCTTATCCCAATTCGTATGATCAGGTGTTGTTTGGCACCGTCAAGGAGGCATGGGAGATGGGAGCGGTGGCTGTGGGAGCTACTATCTATTTCGGTTCCGAGCAAAGCCGTCGTCAGTTGGTAGAGATTGCCGAGGCTTTTGACTATGCGCATGAATTGGGCATGGCCACTATCTTGTGGTGTTATCTGCGCAACAATGATTTTAAGAAAGACGGGGTAGACTATCATGCTGCCGCTGACCTAACCGGGCAGGCAGACCGTCTTGGAGTTACCATTAAAGCGGATATTGTGAAGCAGAAGTTGCCTACTAATAACGGTGGCTTCAAAGCAATTCATTTTGGAAAGACAGACGAAAGAATGTATACCGAACTGACTACCGATCACCCGATTGATCTTTGCCGTTATCAGGTAGCCAACGGATATATGGGACGTGTCGGTTTGATTAATTCCGGTGGCGAATCACATGGAGCTTCCGACCTGAAAGACGCTGTTGTTACGGCGGTAGTGAATAAACGTGCCGGTGGTATGGGGTTGATTAGCGGACGTAAAGCTTTCCAGAAACCGATGAAAGAGGGAGTGGAATTGCTCAATGCCATCCAGGATGTATATCTGGATGCATCTGTCACCATTGCTTGATTGAGTTTGATTGTTAGAATGGAGAATGGGGTATGGCTGTGTCGTACTCCATTTTTTATTCAGTGAAGTTATATTCGGATAAGAAATATGCTGGGTCCGAAAGGGTGTAGCTATCCGAGGCATAGGGTGTAGCCATGTACTCCGGATGGTTATACCCTATGCATCGGATGGCTACACCCTATTGCTTTTTCCTTATTTTCTCTTTATACTGAGTCGGTGTCTCTCCTGTATATTGCTTGAATGAAGTACTGAAATAACGGGATGTTGTAAATCCTATTTTTTCCGCTATCTCTGTAAAGGTGAGATCGGTGGTTGAGATCAGTTGGATGGCCTTTTCCATGCGGAATTTATTGATGTAATCGTTGGCGCCCATGTTGGTCATGGCCTTTAACTTGTTGTAGAGTGAAGCACGGCTCAATCCCATTTCCGTACAGAGGAAGGTGACGTCCAGTTCGGGACTGTCCAAGTGGTCGGTGATTAGCCGGTTCAGTTTTCGTAGGAAAGTCTCGTCTGGTTGGCTGAGTTCGCTCTTTTCCTCTTTGGGTATATTTTTAATGTCGGTGTCCGTTTTACTTTTCTCTCCATTACGGAGCCGGTTTCGTATCAGCTCTACGATTTGCAGTTCTCTTTCACCCGTCTCGGTGAACGAGGGGAGGAGTTCGTTGCTGACATTGACCAGGAATCGGATTTTTTCTTCATATTCCTGTAACTCCCGCTCTTTTAGTTCCCATTTCAACCGGTTTTGCCTGCGGCGCAGAATGGTGAGAATGACGGCAGCAATGACACCCGATGCAATAAGCAATACACAGATGATGAACCATCCGCTCCGGTACCAGGGAGGTAGTATGGTGAGTGACAGGATAGGACGGAAGGGAGTCCAGTCGCCATTCTTGGTACTGCATGCGGCCAATATCTGATATTTGCCTGCCGGAAGTGAACGGATAATCAGTTCCGGATCGTACGATTCAATCGGTTCGTCGTTCAATCCTTCTATCTGATAACGGTATCTTTTTTTACGGAAAATATCTTGTTCGTGGGACATTATGCGTAAGGTTATGGTCCGGCTGTCCTGCGGGAGGGTCAGTTTCTCCGGCTGTCCTGTTATCTGGTTAATGGCCGGTTCACCGTTTATGTATACGTCGGTCAGTTCCACTTCCGGATAGTCGGATGGAGCTGTCGAAAAGCGGTTATCGATGCAGAGCAGTCCGTTTGCGCCTCCCATATAAACTTCTCCCTTGCCGGAGACAAGCCGGGGTTTTGCCAGATATTCATTCGGAATAACTCCGTCCGATTCGCCGAAAAGGATGAACTTCCGGGATTGCAGCATCCAGGCAAACAACATGTGGTCTGCCCCGATCCATACTTTTCCCCGATGATCGCAAATGACCGAACTCACTTCACCGAACAGGGAAGTTGGCAACGGATGATACCGGTTGGTCGACGGCGTATACTGTCCCAGTCCGGTGTTGCTGCCAATCCAGAAATCACCTTTCTCGTCCATCGAAACAGAATATAATAATGTATCGCCCGTACAGCTGAAAAGTCTTTTCAGACAGTTATTTGTCCGGTCCAGTTCGTAGAGGGTACGGCTGTCGTTGAGGTAGGTGAAACGCTCGTTGTGGGCAATGGCATTCATGCTGCCGGCAATTTCCATACCTTCTTCTTCATTCACTACGCGTATTTTCTGCGAGCCGGTGTCGTATCGGTAAATATGTCCTGCCAGCAAGAGGACGCTGCCCGGTTCGTCCTGATAGACATTTACCGCCATTCCGCTGTAGTAGAGATATTGTTTGAGGCGGGGATGGTCGATGGTCAGTAACTGTTGCTCTCCATTCGCTTTGTTGTAAACAAACAATCCTTTTGAAAAGACAGAGAGTAAGAGCGTTTCCCGGGTGAAACCGGCGATAGAGACTACTTTGTCTCCCCAGGTAGACCGGTCGTGACGGAACTCTTCCGTGTCGGGGTCAAGACTGTTGATACCTCCGCCGTCTGTACCGATCCAGATCCGTCCGTCCGATTCGTCCTGATAAAGACTCAGTACGGCGGGATCACTCAGCCCTTTGCTACTTCCGGGAAAGACATCGGTATAGGTCTTCATGGATACTTCACGGATATTGATCAAACCCTTGCGAATGCTTCCGGCCCACATGTTGTTATAGGTATCGTTGTAGAGCGATAGGATAGAGTTGACGGGAAGTGAATAGTTATCTCCGGGGATATGTTCAAGAACGCTGATCTGATGGTTGTCCGGACGTATGATATTGATACCTCCTCCGTCTGTTCCTACCCAGATGTGCGAGTCCCGTTCGGCTATGCTAAGCACCACGTTGTTGCTGAGGCGGGAGTTTGCGGTAGTGTACGAGGCTAACAATCTGCCTTCGGGACTGAAGCAGCGCAAGCCTTCATTGTAGGGGGCCACCCAGATGCGGTTGTGCGAGTCGATCAGAAGTGCCATGATCTCTTTCCCACAGTCGAATGGAGGGAGACGGCGTTCTCCCGAACGGAGATTGATCAACCTGAGACCTTGCCATCGGCTGCAACATAGCAGCGTCTCTTCGTCCCATCGGCTGATGGCGGAGATGGCGAAGTAAGGGTCGGAACTGAAGTCCAGCAGAAGTTTTACGGAACGGTTTTCATAATCGTAACGATAGATGCGGTTGCGGCCGCCGAAGATCACCCCCTGTTCCGTCAGGCAAGCGGAATAGGCGAGGATGGAATGTCCCTGTTCGTCTTGTGGAGTTGTAAAATCGTCGCTTTGCCTGCGATACTGCGCTATTCCGTCATCGGTCAGTACCCAGATGTTGTGTTGATTGTCTTCAATGATCTGATGGATGTAATTGTGTGGCAACGAGTGCGCATCTTCTTTCCGGTGGATATATTTCTTCAGCTTTTCTCCGTCGAACCTTCCCAATCCCGCATTGGTGCCTATCCATATGAAACCTTTGGGTTCGGTATAGACACATCGCACGGTAGAAGGGAGTCCCTCCTTCAGGGAAATCTGTTTATAGTAGTAATGGCCGGCTTTCAGCGGGAGGCAGCAGACTGCCAGAAGTATGGTCAACCAACAGAGAAGGCCGGTATATGGGTTGTTTTTCATGGATGCATATCTATCACGTTAACGGCAAAAGTAACAGTTTGCATAGACGTGACCAAAAAAATGGAAATAAAATCTTATCTTTGCCGAAATGAATAACATTAACCACAGAGTACACAGAGTCCCATAGAGCGTATCTTCTATGCTTCCTTCCTCTATGGAACTCGGTGTGACTCTGTGGTGAGCAAATCAAAACACTATGAACAAGAGATTATTATTCCGTTTAGCTCCCGGTTTGTTGGCCGTTGTGCTATTCTGTGCCTGTCGCCCCGCAGTTATCGAAAAGGGGAATCTGGACGTAATTCCTCAGCCGCAAGAGATTGTCCTTGCCCAAGACACTACACCTTTTGTTATCAACCACAGTACTACGATCATCTATCCGGCAGCTAATGAAAAAATGCATCGTACTGCCGATTTTCTGGCTACCTTTATAAAAGAGATGACCGGAACCGAAGTCCGTGTGTCCGATAAAGAGAAGGGCAGTAACGCCATTATCCTTGCTGTAGATACGACAATGACTCACCCGGAAGGTTATAAACTTGAGATCACCCCCGAGAAGGTTCTTCTCACCGGAGGCAGTGAGGCCGGAGTATTCTACGGTACCCAAACCATTCACAAAGCCCTTCCGATTCTGAAGGACGGAAAAGTGGCGGCAGCTCTTCCTGCCGGGACGGTTACCGACTTTCCCCGTTTCCGTTATCGTGGATTCATGATCGACGTAGGTCGCCATTTCTTCCCCGTCAGCTACCTCAAACAGATGATTGACCTGATGGCATTGCATAACATCAACTATTTCCATTGGCACCTGACCGAAGACCAGGGGTGGCGAATTGAAATCAAAAAGTATCCCAAACTAACGGAAATAGGTTCCAGACGAGATTCTACCATTATTGACTGGGAAACCAAGAAGTTCGATGGAAAGCCTCACAGTGGTTTCTATACACAGGATGAAGCCCGTGAGATTGTCCGTTATGCGGCCGATCGCTTCATTACGGTAGTTCCCGAAATAGACCTTCCGGGACATACTACAGCCGCTCTGGCTTCTTATCCGGAACTGGGTTGCACGGGTGGTCCCTATAAGGTGCTTTGTTCATTTGGTGTATTTTCCGATGTGCTTTGTGCCGGTAACGAACAGACACTTCAGTTTACTAAAGACGTGTTGGACGAGATTATGGATATTTTCCCTTCCGAATACATTCATATCGGTGGAGACGAGTGTCCGAAGAGCCGTTGGGAGAAATGCCCTAAATGTCAGGCTAAAATTAAGGAACTGGGTATCAAAGCGCTGCCTAAACATTCGAAAGAGAATCAGTTGCAGACCTATTTCATGTCTGAGCTGGAGAAAGAGATCAACGCCCACGGACGCCGTATGTTGGGATGGGACGAAGTATTGGAAGGCGGTCTGACCCCGAATTCTACCATCATGTCATGGAGGGGTATTCAAGGAGGCATCGAAGCTGCGCGCCAGCATCACGATGTCATCATGACTCCTATCCAGCGGCTCTATTTCAGCAATCCGCGCATTAATAAGATGACCGGATTCGAATGGATGAATCGTGTATATAACTTCGAACCTGTTCCTGCCGAACTGACCGATGCCGAAAAGAAGTTTGTAATCGGTACTCAAGGTTGTATCTGGACGGAGTGGACTGCCGATTCAACCAAGATGGAGTGGCAGATTTTACCTCGAATGGCTGCTTTGTCCGAAATACAATGGACATTGCCGGAACATAAAAATTTCGACCGTTTCATGGAACGTCTGCCTGAGATGTTGAAGATTTATTCCGACCTGGGGTATGGCTACCGGAAAGATGTCTTTGCGGCAGATACGGTGGCAGTGAAGCAATAACTGCAAGTTATTAATAATTATAGAGGGCACAGAGATTTTCTATTAAAAGAAATTATCTCTGTGCCCTCTGTGTATTCTGTAATGAAGTAAAATGTTTCTTCTTATTTTTCTCCCGGTAACAGTGGGAAATTAGGATTCGGCACATGTGCAGCCTGCATGATGCCTTTCAGTTCGGCCACTTTTTCCGGGAACTGGTTCAGTACATTGTGGCGTTCCGACGGATCGGAATTCAGGTTGTAGAGCTCGAAATACGGGTTTTTGCCGCGAACGTTCATGTGAACTAACTTCCACGGGCCTTTACGTACGGCCTGGCGTCCGTTCATCTCCTGGAACTCAAAATACAGATATTCGTGTTCTTTCTGTCCTTTGCGGTTTTCAAGTAGTGGTAACAGGCTCACACCGTCCATCTGTTGGTTCTTGGCTTTCGGGTTCAATATTTCACGGAAAGTGGGCATTACGTCCCAGAACGAACACATGAAGTCGGTTTGGGTGCTGGGTTGTACACGTTCCGGCCAAGAGATGATCATCGGTACACGGATTCCTCCTTCGTAGAGGTCGCGTTTATATCCGCGCCAGATGCCGTTGCTATTGAAGAAGTCCGGATCGGCTCCGCCTTCCATGTGCGGTCCGTTATCGCTGGCAAAGATGATGATAGTGTTGTCATAGATACCCATATCTTTCAGCTTCTGTACAATCTGGCCTACATATACGTCGAGGCGGTAAACCATGGCTGCAAACGTTGCGTGAGGGTAGAACTGAGAGCAGTATCCGCCTTTACGGAATGCCGGGTTACCCGGTTCGGTGCCATGGAAAGGCTTCTCGGGATACTTGCCGCGGAACTTTTTGATAATGCTGTCTTCGGGCACAATCAGTTCGGCATGAGGGATGATGGTAGGATACCACATGCAGAACGATTCTCCGCTTTTTCCCATCCGGTCAAGGAAGTCGAGTGCCTTTGAGTGGATCAGGTCTTGTGAGTAAGTACCTTTGCCATACTGCACATCCAGTGTGTTGTCTTTCAACTCTACTCGTTTGTCATTGTCCCACAAGTGATCGGGATAGTAGCTGTGTGCCAGCAATTGGCAGTTGTAACCGTAGAATTCGTCAATTCCCTGTTTTTTCGGATCGCCTGTAGAGCCGATGAATCCCAGTCCCCATTTACCGAAAGCGCCGGTTTTGTATCCTGCGTTCTGAAAATCGTGGAAGATGGTCTGTGCATCTGCCGGCAGAGGGAATTGTCCTTCCGGATCGAGTTCGACGTTACCACGGATAGCCGTATGTCCGCTATGAGTGCCTGTCAGCAGGCAAGAGCGTGAGGGGGCACTTACCGTTGTTCCCGAATAACATTGGGTGAAGCGCATTCCTTCCTGGGCCAGTTTGTCGATGTTGGGAGTTTCGAACTTCTCTTGTCCGTAGCAACTCAGGTCACCGAATCCGAGGTCGTCGGCCAAAATGAAAACTACGTTCGGCTTTTTGGGGTCCTGAACTTTTTTCTTTTGTGCAAACGCTTGTTGTGTTCCGGCCATGCCGACAAGCAGCGCACTGCTGAGCAATAATTTTTGATTCATAAAAAGAGTTTGTTGATTAGGTTTGTATTTAGTTCATTCAGTATTTGTTTTTGAGTTTAATTCACCACGGAGGCCACAGAGAACACAGAGAATATCTTTCTCTCAAACATCTTAATCAACAAGAGATCAAAACTCTGTGTCCTCCGTGTACTCTGTGGTGAATCGTATTCATTTCTAAACAGTTTTGTCAGGCTTCTATGTCTGCAAATATACAAATTTCAGTTAAGACTCGTTCACGACAGGCTTCCGATTTTGTCTATCCGATGTTCAAAAACGTCTATAAATGCCCTTTTTATTCCATTATTAGACGTTTTCAGAAGAATCATAGTTGTTTTTGAACTCTATGGGGTGTTAAAACTCTTTATATTTGTACCACTAATTAATCCCTAATAGAAAAACTACTTTATGATGAACAACCTATCTTCCGGAATTCTCTGCTCGCTGACAGGTGCGGCGGCAGTAGCTTCTTTGGCTTCATGTGCCACAGGCAAACAGAAAGAAGAGCAAAAGCCCCTGAACATTGTTTATATTATGACGGACGACCATACGGCACAAATGATGAGCTGCTACGATACCCGTTATATGGAAACTCCGAACCTCGACCGTATTGCCCGTGACGGCGTGCGTTTTACAAATTCCTTCGTTGCCAACTCTCTGAGCGGTCCCAGCCGTGCTTGTATGATCACAGGCAAGCATAGTTGTGCCAACAAGTTTTATGACAATACTACCTGCGTGTTCGACAGTGCCCAGCAAACTTTCCCGAAACTGCTTCAGAAGGCCGGCTATCAAACTGCACTCGTAGGCAAGTGGCACCTTGAGAGTCTGCCCTCAGGATTCAATTATTGGGAGATCGTGCCCGGACAAGGTGACTATTATAACCCCGACTTTATCACTCAGGACAACGACACCGTTCACAGACATGGGTACATTACCAACCTGATTACCGATGACGCTATCGATTGGATGGAGAACAAACGTGACGAGAGCAAACCGTTCTGTCTGCTGATTCACCATAAAGCTATCCACCGCAACTGGATGGCGGATACCTGTAACCTGGCTTTGTACGAAGACAAAACCTTCCCGCTGCCCGACAATTTCTTTGACGATTACGAAGGCCGTCCGGCTGCCGCAGCGCAAGAGATGAGTATTGTGAAGGATATGGATATGATTTATGACCTGAAGATGCTTCGCCCCGATAAAGATTCACGTTTAAAATCGCTCTACCAGAGATTTCTGGGACGTATGGACGAAGGACAACGTGCGGCATGGGATAAATTCTACGGTCCGTTGATCGATGACTTCTACAAGCAGAATCTAAGTGGGAAGGAACTTGCCAACTGGAAGTTCCAGCGTTACATGCGTGACTATATGAAGACAGTGAAGTCGCTGGACGACAATGTGGGACGTGTGCTTGACTATCTTGAAAAGAAAGGATTACTGGATAACACCCTGGTAGTCTACACTTCTGACCAGGGCTTCTATATGGGCGAACACGGCTGGTTCGACAAACGCTTCATGTACGAAGAATCGATGCGTACACCGTTGATCATGCGTATGCCGAAGGGCTTTGACCGTCGTGGCGACATTACCGAAATGGTTCAGAACATCGACTATGCACCTACGTTCCTCGAATTGGCCGGTGCTCCCGTTCCTGCCGATATTCAGGGTGTATCTCTGTTACCGTTGCTGAAGGGTGAACAACCCAAAGACTGGCGGAAGGCACTGTACTATCATTTCTATGAGTATCCCGCCGAACATATGGTGAAACGCCACTACGGGGTACGTACCGAACGCTATAAACTGATTCATTTCTACAATGATATCAACTGGTGGGAACTTTATGATATGCAGACTGATCCGACGGAGATGCATAATCTGTACGGGCAGAAAGAATACGAACCTGTAGTGAAAGAACTCAAAGAGCAGATGCTGCAACTTCAGGAACAGTATAATGATCCGGTACGTTTCTCGCCGGAGAGAGATAAAGAATAAGTGGAAATCCCGAATATATGAAACACATTATAATATGCATACTCCTGCTGACGCTCTGCCCCCTTGCGGCGTTGCAGGCTGATGACTTAACACAAACAGTTTCTATAGTCCCCTGCCCGGTACAAATGGTATCGGGCACCGGGCATTTCCGTTTTTCCGGAGGTACTACGCTGGTTGTGGAAAATGCCGAGCAGGCGAAAGTGGTACGGAATTTTATAAATCTCTTCACCAAAGCTGCCGGGTTTACTCCCGTACTGAAAACGGGAAAGATGAAAGGCGATGTACGTTTCGTCACCGACAAGTCATTGAAAAGCGAAGCCTATCGGTTGGATATCATTCCGGAACAGATTACGGTCAGAGCATCGGATGTGAAAGGGTTTTTCTATGCCTTGCAGACCATCCGCCAGTTGCTTCCTCCCGATATTGAAAATCATCATACAGTCAATGCACTGTGGACGATTCCTTGTTTGAGCATTCAGGACGAGCCCCGTTTCGGTTACCGGGGGCTAATGCTTGATGTTTCCCGATTTTTTCTTCCCAAAGAATATGTGTTGAGAATCATCGATTGCATGGCTATGCTGAAGGTGAATAAACTCCATTTCCATCTGGTGGACGATAATGGCTGGCGGCTTGAAATTAAGAAATATCCCCGGCTGACCGAGGTCGGTGCCTGGCGGGTGGATCATACCGATGTGCCATTCCATTCGCGCCGGAATCCGTTGCCCGGAGAACCGACTCCCATCGGTGGCTTTTATACCCAGGAGGATATGAGGGAGATGATAGCTTATGCTGCCGACCGTCAGGTAGAGATCATTCCCGAGATAGAGATGCCGGCACATACCAATTCGTCACTGGCTGCTTATCCGCATCTGGCCTGTCCCGTGGTAGACCGGTTTATCGGTGTATTACCCGGTCTGGGTGGAGACCATGCAGGAATCATCTACTGTGCCGGAAACGATAGTGTATTCACTTTTCTGCAAGATGTCATTGATGAAGTGGCTGCGCTTTTTCCTTCACATTACATCCATTTGGGTGGCGACGAAGCGCAGAAAACTTATTGGAAAAAGTGTCCTCTTTGCCAGGATCGTATGAAGAAAGAACACATTGCCCATGAAGAGGACCTTCAAGGCTATTTCATGAAGCGGATAGGCGACTATGTGCGCAGTAAAGGTAAAGAGGTGATGGGATGGGACGAGTTGACAAACAGCTTCATCCCTGAGGGAGCCGTTGTCTTCGGTTGGCAAGGGATGGGCAACGCTGCCCTGAAAGCTGCTGCGCAGGGACATCGTTTTGTGATGACTCCGGCCCGTGTGATGTACTTGATTCGTTATCAAGGACCGCAATGGTTTGAACCACTCACTTATTTTGGTAACAATACGCTGAAAGACGTTTATCAATATGAACCTGTGCAGAAGAATTGGAAGCCCGAATATGCTTCGTTACTGATGGGCGTACAGGCATCGTTATGGACGGAGTTCTGTAACCGTCCCGAGGATGTGGACTATCTCGTCTTCCCCCGTCTGGCAGCACTTGCCGAAGTAGGATGGAGTCGCCCGGAGCAGAAAAACTGGGCTTCGTTTCTGAAAGCGATGGATCGTTATAACGAACACCTTGCCGTCAAAGGGGTGGGATACGCCCGTTCTATGTACAACATACAACATACGTCTACTCCGGTTGATGGTACATTGCAAGTGAAACTGGAATGCATGCGTCCCGATGTGGAAATCCGTTATACAACCGATGGCGCCGAGCCGGGAGCAGCTTCTGCTCTCTATACTCAGTCGCTCACGTTCCGTACCGCACAGACCTTGAAGTGTGCCACTTTTGCCGATGGGCAGCAGATGGGAAAGACCCTCGTGTTGCCTTTGTCATACAATAAGGCTACTGCGAAACCGGTATTCACCCGGGGGGCTTCCGGTGTTCCGGTTTTAACCAACGGAGTGCGTGGCAGCTTGAAACAAACCGATTCCGAATGGTGCTCGTGGACAGACAATGATAGTATTTCTTTTACGATAGATTTGCAAAAAGAAGAAAATATCCATACTTTTACGCTGGGTTCTATTACAGTGTACGGAATGGCTGTGCACAAACCGGAGTCCGTTAGTGTTGCGTTGTCTTCGGATAACATTAATTTTACGGCAGTGGGAGAGAAGCGATTTACTCCCGAAGATATTTTCCGTGAAGGAACTTATGTGGATGATTTGAAATTCGATCTGGGAACGGCAAAGGCCAGATATGTGCGCGTTACAGTTCGTGGAGCCGGAAAATGTCCTCCTGATCATGTGCGTCCCGGACAGGAAGCGCGCGTCTTTTTTGACGAAGTTATGATCGAATAAGATCCGTATTTACCTTTAAAAATCAAAGGGGGATGTGTCAAAAGTCTTCTGTGGCGAGTTTTGACACATCCCCCGAGAAAGATAATTGAATATTAAATACCTGATAAACAATGAACAAACCTATCAAACTAACCTTTCTACTGCTACTGGCCTGTCTGGTTATGGTGCCCGCAAAGGCGCAGAAGACTCCCGAATGGCAGAGCCAATATGCGGTAGGCCTGAACAAGTTGGCCCCTCACACCTATGTGTGGCCTTACGCAGATGCTGCCGATGTGAAAAAAGGGGACTATGAACAGTCTCCCTATTATCTGAGCCTGAACGGCAAATGGAAATTCCATTGGGTGAAGAATCCCGACCTCCGCCCGAAAGACTTTTATAAACCTTCGTTCTATACCGGAGGGTGGGCAGACATTAACGTACCCGGAAACTGGGAGCGTCAGGGATATGGAACTGCTATTTATGTGAACGAGACTTATGAATTCGATGATAAGATGTTCAACTTCAAGAAGAATCCTCCTCTCGTACCGTCTGAAGAAAACGAAGTTGGCTCTTACCGCCGAACTTTCACTGTGCCTACCGGATGGAAAGACCGCCGGGTGGTTCTCTGTTGTGAAGGTGTCACCTCTTTCTATTATGTATGGGTGAACGGTCATTTCCTCGGTTACAACCAAGGCTCAAAGACGGCAGCCGAGTGGGACATTACTGACAAGCTGGAAGAAGGTGAGAATACCGTCGCACTTGAAGTCTATCGCTGGAGTTCGGGCTCTTACCTGGAATGTCAGGATATGTGGCGTTTGAGCGGCATTGAACGTGATGTATATTTATATAGTACTCCGAAGCAGTACATTGCCGACTATAAAGTAAATGCCACCCTCGAGAAGGAGCGTTACAAAGATGGTATCTTCGGACTCGATGTTACCGTTGAGGGACCTGCCAATGGAGCGGTATCTATAACTTATACCCTGAATGATGCAGCCGGACGTCCCGTACTTTCGGGCGAAATGCCTGTCAAATCACGTGGGTTGAGTAACTTCATCACTTTCGGTGAACAGCGCCTGAAAGGCGTGAAGCCTTGGAGTGCCGAGCACCCCAATCTCTATACGCTCGTGTTGGAACTGAAAAATGCGGGAGGACGGGTGACGGAAGTTACCGGTTGCGAAGTGGGTTTCCGTACTTCGGAGATCAAGGACGGACGTTTCTGCATCAATGGTGTACCTGTGCTGGTGAAGGGAACCAACCGGCATGAACATTCGCAATTGGGACGTACTGTCAGCAAAGAGCTGATGGAGCAGGATATCCGATTGATGAAGCTGCACAATATCAATACCGTGCGTAATTCACATTATCCCACTCATCCGTACTGGTATCAGCTTTGCGATCGCTACGGACTTTATATGATCGACGAGGCCAACATCGAGTCGCATGGTATGGGCTACGGTCCTGCTTCGCTTGCTAAGGACAGCACTTGGCTGACAGCACACATGGATCGTACACACCGTATGTACGAGCGTTCGAAGAACCATCCTGCCATCGTCATTTGGTCGTTGGGTAACGAAGCCGGAAACGGAATTAACTTCGAACGTACCTATGACTGGTTGAAATCGGTAGAAAAGAATCGTCCCGTTCAATACGAACGTGCCGAGCAGAATTATAACACCGATATTTATTGCCGGATGTACCGCAGTGTCGATGAAATCAAAACCTATCTGGCACAGAAAGATATTTACCGTCCGTTCATTCTTTGCGAATACGTGCACGCCATGGGCAACAGCGTAGGTGGCCTGAAGGAGTATTGGGATGTGTTCGAAAATAATCCGATGGCACAAGGTGGTTGCGTGTGGGACTGGGTAGACCAGTCGTTCCGTGAGATAGACGCGAATGGGCGTTGGTATTGGTCGTATGGTGGGGACTACGGTCCCAAAGGAGTTCCGAGTTTCGGTAATTTCTGCTGCAACGGGTTGGTAAGCGCTGACCGTGTCCCGCATCCGCACTTGCTTGAAGTGAAAAAGGTTTATCAGAACATCAAGTGTACCTTGCTCAATAAGAGTAATCTGACCATAAGAGTGAAAAACTGGTTCGACTTCTCCAATCTGAACGAATATATCCTGCATTGGCAGGTGGTGGGCGATAACGGACAAACGGTCACAGAAGGAACAAAAGAAGTGAATTGTGCGCCACATGCTACGGTTGATGTGACATTAGGAAAAGTTGTCTTGCCTGCCAATGTGCGTGAAGGATATCTCAACCTGAGCTGGACTCGTAAAGAAGCTTCACCGATGGTGGGTACTGATTGGGAGGTGGCTTACGACCAGTTTGTATTGCCCGGAACAAAGAACAGTACGGTTCATCTGCCTGCCAAGGCCGGACAGACTGCTTTTACGTTGGATAAGGCGACTGGTGCTTTGAACTCTTTTACACTGGACGGGCAGGAATTGCTGGCAACTCCTGTTACACTGAGCCTTTTTCGTCCCGCTACGGACAATGATAACCGCGATCGCAACGGTGCTTATCTTTGGCGTAAATCCGGACTCGATCAGCTGAGCCAGAAAGTGGTGTCACTGAAGGAGAGCAAGAGTACCGCTACTGCACGCGTAGAAGTCCTGAATGCGAAGGGAACTAAAGTGGGGGATGCCGATTTCATTTACTCACTGAATGCTGCCGGGGCTTTGAAGGTGAAAGTGACTTTCCGTCCCGATACGGCTGTGGTGAAATCAATGGCACGCCTGGGGCTGACCTTCGAGATGAACGATACGTTTGGCAATGTGGCTTATCTGGGACGCGGTGATAACGAGACTTACGCTGACCGTATGCAGTCGGGCAAGATAGGGCTGTATCGGACTACTGCCGAAAGGATGTTCCACTATTACGTGACTCCGCAATCTACCGGAAATCGTACGGATGTCCGCTGGATGAAATTGGAGGATGAAGCCGGACAAGGAATCTTTGTCGATTCGAACCGTCCGTTCCAGTTCAGTGTCGCTCCGTTTACTGACGATGTGCTGGAGAAAGCTCGCCACATTAACGACCTGGAACGTAACGGCCGTATCACTGTTCATCTGGATGCCGAACAGGCAGGTGTAGGGACAGCAACCTGTGGTCCCGGTGTACAACCGCAATACCGCGTGCCGCTGACGGAGCAGAGTTTTGAGTTCACGCTGAGAGGGGTGAAATAGACAGAATATTTAACGTGGAATAGAAAAGGATACGGTTTACCACAGAGTTTCAGAGAGTTTTTAAGTTCTTGTTAATAGGATATTAAAGAGAGGAAAATCCTTTGTGAGACTCTGTGGTACTCTGTGGTGAATCAAACTTAAAACAATATATTTATGAAGAAACTTATTTTATCGACGGTTCTGCTTGCAGCTATCTGTACAGCCGGACAGGCCCAAAAAAAAGACGACTACTATGTGAAGCACGTGGAATTTCCGCAAGGTGCTACCCTTGAGCAGAAAGTCGATATGGCAGCACGTCTTGTACCTACTCCGCAACAGCTGGCGTGGCAACAGATGGAACTGACTGCTTTCCTCCATTTTGGTATCAATACTTTTACTGGGCGTGAGTGGGGAGACGGAAAAGAGGATCCCACACTCTTCAATCCCTCCGAACTTGATGCGGAACAATGGGTTCGTTCACTCAAAGAGGCGGGTTTCAAGATGGCTATCCTGACCGCCAAGCATCATGATGGATTTTGCCTGTGGCCTACCAGGACTACTAACCACTCCGTGGCCTCTTCTCCTTGGAAAGGCGGAAAGGGTGATGTGGTGCGTGAACTCCGTGATGCCTGTGATAAATACGGTATCAAGTTCGGTGTTTACCTCTCTCCCTGGGATCGGAATGCATCTTGTTATGGGGATTCTCCGAAATACAACGAATTCTTTATCGAACAGCTGACTGAACTGCTTACCAATTATGGTGAAGTACACGAAGTCTGGTTCGACGGAGCCAATGGTGAAGGTCCCAACGGAAAGAAACAGGAATATGACTGGACCGCCATCCTTTCTACCATCCGTCGTCTTCAACCCCATGCAGTGACTGCCATTATGGGTGACGATGTACGATGGGTAGGCAACGAACGCGGACTGGGACGTGAAACGGAGTGGAGTGCCACCGTATTGACTCCGGGCACTTATGCCCGTTGTGAAGAGCAGAACAAAGCGTTAGGTGTAAAAGCGACTTCCAAAGATTTGGGCGGACGCGACATGTTGGTTAATGCCAGGGAACTCTTCTGGTATCCTTCCGAGGTGGATGTATCGATCCGTCCGGGATGGTTTTATCATCAGCAGGAGGACGGTAAGGTGAAGAGCCTCAAGCATCTGACCGATATTTATTTCAAATCTGTGGGTTACAACTCAGTGTTGCTGCTCAATATCCCTCCCGATCGGCGCGGACGCATCAGCGATGCCGACGTTAACCGTCTGAAAGAGTTTGCCGACTATCGCAAAGAAATTTTTGCCGATAACCGTGTGAAAGGCGGATTGAAACCATGGGCTGCCAAACCGGGTGATACCCATACCTATCAGCTGAAACCGAAATCGGAAATCAACGTGGTGATGCTACGTGAGGATATCTCGAAAGGACAGCGTACAGAAGCTTTTACTGTCGAGGCACTGACTGCCGGAGGATGGAAGGAGATAGCCAAAGGTACTACCGTGGGTTATAAACGTCTGATACGTATTCCGGCTATCGAGCCCACTCAACTGAGAGTGAAGATTGACGCTTGCCGTTTGACGGCTAATATCAGCGAAGTGGCTGCCTACTATGCCCGTCCGTTGGAAGAGGCGTCTGCGAAAGAAAATTGGAACGATCTGCCTCGTGCTGCATGGAAACAAGTGACTGCCTCTCCGTTGGTGATTGATCTTGGAAAAGCCGTAGAGATGGCAGGTTTCGTATATGCTCCTGCCAATGCGGAAGCAAAGCCGACAATGGCTTTCCGTTATAAATTCTATGTAAGTATCAATGGTGAAGACTGGAAAGAAGTGCCGACTACCGGGGAGTTCAGCAACATTATGCACAACCCTGTTCCGCAGACCGTTTCGTTCGGCAACAAGGTCAGTGCCCGCTACATCAAACTCGATGCCACTACACCGGACGCTACTCCGGCAAAGGTCGCTTTGAACGAAATCGGTATCCGTTTGCAGAAGTAAGTCGTTCCATTGAACAACTGCTCCGGGTTATCTGTTTGAATATAAGATATTAAACACTATTAGGTATGAAATTCTTTATTGATACGGCTAACTTGGAGCAAATCCGGGAAGCACACGATTTGGGAGTCTTGGACGGAGTAACGACTAATCCTTCTCTGATGGCTAAAGAGGGGATAAAAGGAGTCGGGAACCAGCGGAAGCATTACGTGGAGATATGTAACATCGTGCAAGGCGATGTCAGTGCCGAAGTGATCGCTACTGATTACGAAGGAATGATTCGGGAAGGAAAAGAGCTGGCAGCCCTCAATCCCCACATTGTGGTGAAGGTGCCCTGCATTGCCGACGGCATAAAAGCCATCAAGCACTTTTCCGAACAGGGCATTCGCACCAACTGTACGCTGGTCTTTTCTGCCGGTCAGGCTTTGCTGGCTGCCAAAGCGGGAGCTACGTATGTTTCTCCTTTCGTAGGACGCCTGGATGACATTTGTGAAGATGGTGTCGGACTGGTTGCCGATATTGTGCGGATGTACCGTTTCTACAATTATCCTACTCAGGTGTTGGCGGCCTCCATCCGTAGCACCAAGCATATTATGGAATGTGTGGAAGCCGGTGCCGATGTGGCGACTTGCCCGTTGAGTGCCATTAAGGGGCTGCTGAATCATCCGCTGACAGATGCCGGGCTGAAGAAATTTCTGGAAGATTATAAAAAGGTAAATGGATAAGGATTTCTGGTAACAGATGAAGCTGGCTGTATTGAAAATACCGTTTTTCAATACAGCCTTTTTTATTTGGGCTAAACCTAAAGCCCATTCAGGTGTTATTTTGATAAAGTGAACATGTTAAAATAAAGACGATAGTTATGATAGATTTAGGAAGTTGGATGAATAAAATCCTTATAGGTTGGGGAGTGGACCCGAAAATAGCGAATACCTTTGATGAAACGATTATTGCCATCCTGATGATTTTTATTGCGGTCGGACTGGATTATCTTTGCCAGGCCATTTTTGTGGGTGGAATAAAGCGTCTGGCACGGCGGACTCCTTATAAATGGGATACATTGATGGTCAAACATAAAGTGATTCACCACCTGATCCATATTCTGCCGGGTATTCTGATGTATATGCTTTTGCCTATGGCATTTGTACACGGAAAGACTTTGTTGCTGGTTTCGCAGAAAATTTGTGTTATCTATATGATCTTTGCCTTGTTACTGGCTCTCAACAGCAGTCTGCTGATGTTGCTGGATATACTCAATGGAAAAGAAAAGTTGAAGAATCGTCCGATGAAAGGCTTTATTCAGGTATTACAGGTTCTTGTCTTCTTTATTGGCGGCATTGTGATTGTCTCCATAATTGTCGATAAATCTCCTGCTACGCTGTTCGCCGGGTTGGGGGCTTCTGCCGCTATTCTGATGTTGGTCTTTAAAGATAGCATTCTGGGGTTTGTGGCAGGCATTCAGTTGTCTGCCAACGATATGATACGTCCCGGTGACTGGGTGACCATCCCTTCAACCAATGCAAACGGCATTGTGGAAGAGATTACATTGAATACCGTTAAGATTCAGAATTTCGATAATACTATTTCTACCGTTCCTCCCTATTCTTTGGTGAACGGCTCGTTCCAGAACTGGCGGGGAATGACGGAATCCGGAGGACGGCGGGTGATGAAGAGCATTTTTCTTGATCTGACAACTTTGAAGTTCTGCACCCCCGAAATGCTTGATACCTTTCGCAAAGAGATACCTCTGTTGGCAGATTATCAGCCGGAGGAAGGAGTGGTGCCTACAAATTCGCAAGTATTCAGGGTATACGTAGAACGTTATCTTTGCAGTTTGCCTGTGGTAAATCAGGATCTCGACCTGATTATCAGCCAGAAGGAAGCTACTGAATACGGGGTACCTATTCAGATTTATTTCTTTTCCCGTAACAAGGTTTGGAAAGAATATGAACGTATCCAATCCGATATTTTCGATCATTTTTTTGCTATGGTACCCAAGTTTGAACTGAAGGTATATCAATATTCGGATTGATTGGTTTCGAAATCGGTATATACAGGTAAGTGATCACTGTATCCTCCCTGGTATTTCATTCCGATGTAGGTGCGGAAAGGCTGCATGCCTCCGTATTTTTCATCTTTTATCAGAAGGAAAGGCAAACGCAGCACGCTTGCCTTTTTTTCTTCGGTAAAAAGTGTACCGGAAGTATCAAGCAGTGTACCGGATACAATCAGGTGATCCAGCAATCCCCATTCACCCTGATATTTATAGGAACCGAAGTTACGGTTCTTGGCTTTTCGCGCCAGTAAGTGGTACAGTTGTTTATGGTCAGGATTCTCTTCGGGAGAAAGGGCTTTCAGGACTTGTTTTACAGATTTGTCAGTGGGATAATCATTAAAATCTCCCATAATAATCAATTTGGCAGAACGGCGGACACACATTAGGCTGTCTGCCGCATTTTTCAGTTTTTGTGCCGCAAAAAGGCGATAAGGTTCTGATTGACGTGCTCCGCCCGAGCGGGAGGGTAGATGTGCCACTAATACATCCAGTGTATCACCTGTCAGCAATAATCCGCTGACGTGCAGGATATCCCTTGTCGGACGATGATTCTCAAAATTGCCGACAGGGATGGAAGAACAGGTAAGGAGTTTGAACCGGTCGCGTTGGTAAAGCAGTGCTACGTCGATACCGCGCTGGTCAGAAGAGTGTGTCATCACATAACGATAATCTGCCTCCTTAAGTGGAGAATAAAGCGTGAGATCGCGCATAACCGTATCATTTTCCACTTCACACAATCCTATCAATACCGGAAAGTTCCATTCTCCGACTGCTGCAAGAGTGCGGGCCACATTATCTATCTTCTTTTTATATCGGCTATAGCCCCAATGCCGGAGTGAATGGGGCAGAAACTCCCTGTCATTTTTGAGTGAATCGTGCCGGGTATCGAAGAAGTTTTCGGTATTCCAAAAGACGACACGAAAAGGAGGCTGATTTTGTGCAGAAAGAAAAAGTGAAGTGGAGGAAATCAGCAATAAAAAGAAAAGACGGAGCATAGATTTTAGTTCTCGTTTTGATTCACCACAGAGCACACAGATTTTTAATTTTAGAATTATCAAGTGAATTCTTCTTTGTGTCCTCTGTGGTGAAATTGATTTAGTTCTTTGCCGGAATATGTGCCAATACATCCAACAGATGCTTCCAGAATTTATCTACTGAAGGAATATGCATCCGTTCGTCCGGAGAGTGGACTCCTGTCAATGTAGGACCGAAGGAAATCATGTCCAATGCAGGATATTTATCAAGGAATAAACCACATTCCAGTCCGGCGTGAATTGCTTTTACTTTGGCATCTACACCGAACAGACGTTTATATGACTCTTCAGCTACTTTCAGGATTTCCGAGTCCGGGTTGGGTTTCCATCCGGGATATCCGTCACCCCAAGTCACTTGCGCGCCTGCCAAAGTAAATACTGCACGTACAGTGTTGGCTACATCGTCGCGTGAAGAAAGAATGGAACTGCGCTGGCTGGTTTCGATACGGATAGTATTTTCCGGTTTCATCTTGACAGATGCCAGATTGGTCGATGTTTCCACCAGACCCGGGATGTCATGGCTCATGGCATAAACTCCGTGTGGGCAGGCATACAACGAAGTGATCAGGCGATAGGCTGTACTTGGGTCGATAGCCCAGTCACGACGAGGTTCCGTTTCAAGAAGAATACTCAGATCCGGTTCTATCTTATGAAGTTCGTCTTCTATTTCTGCAATAAAGACATTCAAGGCTGTGCGCACATCGTGCTTATAATGTTCCGGTACGGAGAATACAGCTGAAGCTTCACGCGGAATGGCATTTCGCAGGTTACCTCCATTGAATTCGAAGAGGAAGAAGTCTTCCTGATAAGTATTCTGCATCAGGTACAGGAAGCGATTCAGAATCTTGTTGGCATTGCCGCGTCCCAGATGGATATCTCCACCGGAATGCCCGCCTTTCAGACCTTTCACGGTGATATGGAAGCAAAGGTGGCTGATGGGTGTCATCACCGTTTCGTATTTGAATTGGGCAACCGAGTCGATACCACCTGCACAACCGATGAAAAGTTCACCTTCATCTTCCGAGTCGAGGTTTAATAGGATTTCCCCGTTCATGAACCCCTCTTTCAGGGCAAAAGCACCGGTCAGACCTGTCTCTTCATCTACAGTGAACAGACATTCGAGAGGACCGTGCTCAATGCTGTCGTCGGCCAGAATGGCCAACTCAGTAGCTACACCGATACCGTTGTCAGCCCCCAGAGTTGTTCCTTTTGCCTTCATCCATTCCCCGTCAATCTCCGTTTCGATAGGGTCGGTCAGGAAGTCATGCTCCGTATCGTTATTCTTTTCGCACACCATGTCTACGTGTGATTGCAAGATCACTGTCTTCAGGTTTTCTTTACCCGGAGTAGCCGGCTTCTTGATAAGTACATTACCGGCTTCGTCCACTTTTGTCTCTAAATTATATTTTTCTCCGAACGCTTTTAAATAAGCGATTATCTTTTCTTCCTTCTTTGAAGGACGGGGCACCTGGCAGATTTCGTTGAAGAAGTGAAATACGCCGGCCGGTTTCAGTTCTGATTTTTCCATTCTCTTTTCTTTTTATGGAATTAAAAATTCAATTTTAACCCCTTATTGCTAAATATGGTTAATTTGCTTGCGAATTTTGAACCCGTTTCTCTTTTTTTATGGTAAAAAAGGAGGCTTAGTCAGTACAAAAGTCTATATTTGCACCCACAAAATTAATAGAAATGCTCTATACAATACTGATAACTCTGTTAATAGTTGCTATTTGCCTTGGTTTATTAGGCATAAAAGTCTTCTTTACAAAAGGCGGAAAATTTCCCAACGGGCACGTCAGCGGCAATAAAGCGTTAAGGGAGAGAGGCATAAGTTGTGCACAGTCTCAAGATCGGGAAGCACAAAAGAAACGGCGCTTTTCTATTGATGAAATTGAGAAAACCTTAAACGATAGTATGAACTAATTAATTAAAAAACTATATTTTACAAGTATGAAGAGAATGAATTACCTCATTAACGGATTTGCTGCTCTTGCATTCCTCTTTCTTTTTTCACAATGCGCTGGTAAAGCCGACAATGCTGCTCCCGCTGCTTCCGGAAATGCAAATGGCACTTCTGGTCTGAAAATCGCTTATGTAGAAGTAGATACATTGTTGTCTCAATATAATTTCTGCAAAGATCTGAATGCTGATATGATCAGTAAGGAAGAGAACAGCCGTATGGTATTAAATCAAAAAGCTAACGAACTGCGTAAATCACAGCAGGAATTCCAGAAAAAATATGAAAGCAATGCTTTTATTTCTCAGGAAAGAGCACAACAGGAATATGCACGCTTAGGTAAATTGGAGCAGGATTTGCAGGCATTGCAAAACAAACTGGCTACCGAAATGGCATCTGAAAATGCTAAAAACAGCCAGATTCTGCGTGACTCTATCAATGCTTTCTTGAAAGAATACAATAAGACTAAAGGTTATAACCTGATTATCAGCAATACCAGTTTTGATAATCTGTTGTATGCCGACAGCACACTGAACATCACAAAAGAAATTGTAGACGGACTTAACGCAAGATATGCTCCTGTGGGTAAGAAGTAAAATCCGGTTTATCATATTATGAAATAGGAGAGGCAATTCTGAAGAGGATTGCCTCTTTTTGTCTTTAAGATTATCTCTCGATTTATAGCTGTCCGTGCGATATTTTATATTACTTTGCAACAAGAGTGAAAAACAGAATACAAATGAGAAATCATTGGAGTGAAAAAATACGAAGATACCTGCAAAGTCCTTATCCGGTTGTGTATCAAAGATGGAAGGTGGTATTGATTTCTTCGTTGGTCGTATTCCTTATATTACTGGTTTTACAGCCTTTCGGAATATCGGGCATTGAGGGGCATAAGTTTTGGATACTTTTGGGCTTTATGGGTGTGACAGCAGTATTTCTGAGCATCCCCGTGTATCTTTTTGCCTGTCTGTTTCCGGAGTTTTACAAAGAAGAGGGGTGGACTGTATGGAAACAGATAGTCAATCTGTTGATGGTAATCTTATTTATTGCTGTCGGTAACTGGCTTTATTCAACATTTGTTTTTGGCTGGGGGCTGCGTTGGGATGTCTTTTGTGTTTTTGCATTGTTCACTTTGGTTATCGGACTTTTCCCTACAGTACTTTTCATTTTATTGAATCAAAACAGGTTGTTGGCTATCCATTTAGAGGAAGCGACGGAGATGAACCTCCATTTACAGCGGCCAGTATCTGCGACGGAATCTATAGAAACAACTGAAATAGTTTCTTTGCTTTCGTTCCAGGGCGGTACCAGGGAATCTTTGGAATTGGACTCTAAGGACTTGTTGTATATAGAGTCCGATGGAAACTATATCCGGGTGAACTATCAGAAAGGAGGCAGAACTATGCAGTGTCTGTTGCGGATGACCATGAAGCAGGCGGAGGAAGTAACCGGTGGGTCTCCGTTGGTAGCGAAGTGTCACCGTGCTTTTCTGGTCAATCTCCGTAAGGTGGTAAAGGTTAGTGGAAACTCACAGGGCTACCGTTTGCTTTTGGAAGGTTGTCCGGAAGAGATACCTGTATCACGGGCCTATTCCAAACAGGTTAAAGAGCTGATGGAAACTATAGTCGGCAAATAACCGTTGGTCACAAAAAGATGCAGTTCGTCACATAGGACGAACTGCTTGTCACATATCCGGGCTGTCTGTCCCGGATATTTTTTTGCTTGGAACCGATCCTTTATGTTTGCCGGTGAAAATGTTAGCAAACAGACCACAATGAAAAGATTCTATGTAACAGTAATTGGAAGCTTGATGCTTCTCCCGGTTTCACTCGTAGCCCAAAACGTAACTACGGATACCATTTTTTTCACGACTTTAGGTGATAGTATATTGTTGGACGAGGTAGTCGTCAAAGCACATAAAACTCCCAGGGCTAACAGCCGCTGGAGCGATTTGCGACCGGTCGATCTGGTAACGGTAGGAGGAGCTAACGGGGATTTATACCGGGCTTTGCAAACCCTTCCGGGGGCTCAAATTCAGGGTGAAAGCGGTCGTCTGCTGGTGCGTGGAGGGAGCAGTAACGAAACACAGACCTATATAGACGGCATGCATGTGTTGAATCCTTATACTACAACCGGAGCGGATACTCCTGCACGAGGACGCTATTCCACTTTTATGTTCAGTGGTGTCAATCTGGCTTCTGGCGGACAGCCACAGGAGTATGGAGAGGCCTTGTCTGCTGTACTTCCTCTGGAAACCAAGGACCATAGTACGGTCAATAAACTGGGGATGAATGTTTCTACCGTCGGGTTGGGAGGAGGTGGTACGCGGGCTTTCGGGCACTCTTCACTTTCGCTGAATCTCGATTATCAGAATCTGTCACCTTATTATCGGGTTTATCCTTCCCGGACTGATTTCAAGCAGCCATACGGTATGTTTTCCGGTGCTGCCCAATATCGGTACACGCCGGATGAAAGGACTGTATTCAAATTATATGCAGGGTATGACCGTACTTCCTTTTCGAATTATGCAGATGCAGACCGTCATCTCTTCGGTTTGGGTGAAAACAATGTTTATCTGAACACTACCTTCCGCAAACGTGCCGCTTCCGGTTGGAATTGGTTTTTCGGGGCTGCGTATTCTTTTTATGACCGGCGAGTGGGAGGTACAGTGACAGGCGGGGATGCATGGAGTGAGCGGCAGCAGGAACTTCATTTGAAAGTCAGGTCCTTCCGGCATTTTACTCCTTGGCTACGTCTGGATGCGGGAGTTGAAACTTTTATCCGGTCATATCGGGATTATTATCGGTTTGAGTTGCTCTATGATGAAAACCGTATGTACCCCACGATCTGTGCAGGATTTCTTTCGTCCATTTTTTATCTGTCGGAACACTTCAAAACAGAACTGTCTTTCCGTCCGGAGTATGTTTCATTGAACCGGCGGATGAACTGGTCTCCCAGAGCTGCTGTCAGTTATGCGTGGAATCGTTTGTCAATCTCGGTTGTGGCAGGACAATACACTCAATTACCGGAAAATAAATACCTGATAAAAAACACTGCTTTGCCCTCTAATATCTGTAGGCAGACTCTCTTCAGTCTCCAATACGAACAGAGCGGGCGATTTTACAAAGCGGAGTTTTATTATAAAAATTATAAAAGGCTGGAATTGTCTGTTCCCAAAGGTATGGTTCCCGATGGATACGGATATAGTAAAGGCATTGACCTATATTTTTGTGACAATGCCCTATGGAAGAATTTTGAATACCGTTTGTCCTATTCTTATAATCTTTCAAAACGGAAATACCGGGAATATACTGAACTGACCGTTCCGCAATACGCTACCCGTCATAATGTGTCATTGGTACTGAAATACAGTGTTCCCCGTCTGCGAACCATCTTCAGCGTGACCGACCGGTTGGCAAGTGGGCGTCCTTATCATAATCCGGAGCTGCCGGGGTTGATGAATGATGAAGTAAAACCCTGCCATTCTCTCGATTTGGGTATCACTGTGCTGGCGAGTAAGAAGGTTATCGTACATGCCTCTGCCACTAATCTGACGGGGCGTAAAAACGAATATGGACGGATTAACGGACAGGCCGTCCGTGCTTCCAGTGACCGTTTCTTCTATCTGGGAGTTTATATCACTTTAGGTAAGAAAGTAGCTTATGATGTTTCTAATTTTTAAATATTTACCATTATGAAGACAATGATTATTTTGCTGTTTGCAGTATTAACGAGTGTGTCCGTAACGGGTCAGAATCTGACATTGATTGTCAAAGACGTGGAGCATGTGGACGGATCTGTTTACGTGGCTATCTATTCTTCCAAACAGACCTTTATGAAGAAGCCTGTTTTCGGTTTTCGGGTAGGAGTGAAGGACCGGACGATAGAGATACCCTGTAAGGGAATTCCTGCCGGTACTTATGCGATTTCCCTATTTCAGGATGAAAATGAAAACGGGAAGTTGGATACCGGTGCATTCGGGCGTCCTTTGGAAAAGTTCGGGTTCAGCAATGATGCGGAAGGAGTCTTGGGAGCTCCTTCGTTTGAAAAATGCTGTTTTGAACTCAAACGGGACACTACGATGGTTATTCATTTAAAGTAGTGTATCATTCGGTTTCAATTGCTGATACAAGTGAAAGGTAGAGAGGAAACTTTGAAAAAGGGGAGCTCTTTTTTATTTAGAGAGCTCTTTCTCCTCTTCCTGCGGAATGCGAAAAGCTGTATAAAGTTCCAATATAGCTGCTATGGTGAGGCAGGCAATCCATTCGTTGCCGCGTGTGGTGAACATGAATGCACCTGTCAGTATCAATGCCAATGCGCCGAATATCTGCTGAATGCGCAGGCGGCGGAGTGTTTTGCTTTTTGCCCGGAGCGGAGTGTTGACCTGGGCCAATGCCACAAAGCCTGCCCCGATGGTATATATATAAGGTGCATACACCCATCCGGTGATAAAGACGGCGGCTCCTACGAGAGCCATCACGGCGCCTACGGCGAAAAGTGCGGGTATCAGTTGTTTCATTCGTTCTCGTCAAATACGTAAATGTCTTCGTTGGGCTTTTTCATCAGATATTTTTCGCGCGCTATCTGTTCGATGGCTTCAGGATTGGTGCTCAACTCGTTGAGGCGCTCCGTGTTTTCTTCATACTCTGCGCGGTATTTATCAATCTCTCCCTGCAAGCGGCTGATTTCGCGTGCATAGCCGATGCGGCGGATCATACTGTTTTCGTCCAAAAAGCCGATGATGACTCCGAATGCCAGGACGGTGATCCAGTATTTATGTCTGCCTATAAACTCCCAGATTGTGATTAATTTGCCCATGATTTTCTCATTAATTCCAGATGCAAAGATAAAACTAATAACTTAAAACGTAGCATTTCCGCTCTAAAACTTATTCCGCTTCCTTTTTTCTCCTTGCACTTTTTTGCGTACATTTGCACAAACTCAAAAAACAGAGATCATCCGGAATATGGAAAACTATATCGTATCCGCCCGTAAGTATCGTCCTTCCACCTTTGAGTCGGTCGTGGGGCAACGGGCACTGACCACTACACTGAAAAATGCTATCGCCACCCAGAAACTGGCGCATGCTTATCTGTTCTGCGGACCGCGCGGAGTGGGTAAAACTACTTGTGCACGTATTTTTGCCAAGACCATCAACTGTATGAATCTTACGGCAGATGGCGAAGCCTGCAACGAATGTGAGTCGTGTGTCGCTTTCAACGAGCAACGCTCGTACAACATTCATGAACTGGATGCGGCGTCCAACAACTCGGTAGACGATATTCGCCAACTGGTGGAACAGGTGCGTATTCCGCCACAGATAGGTAAGTATAAAGTGTATATCATTGACGAGGTACACATGCTGTCGGCCTCGGCTTTCAACGCCTTCCTGAAGACATTGGAAGAACCTCCCCGCCATGCCATTTTCATTTTGGCTACAACGGAGAAGCATAAAATCCTTCCTACCATTTTGTCGCGTTGTCAGATTTACGATTTTAACCGTATCAGTGTGGATGATACCGTGAATCATCTGTCTTATGTGGCATCGAAAGAAGGAATCACGGCCGAACCTGAAGCCTTGAACGTGATTGCGCTCAAAGCCGATGGAGGTATGCGTGATGCACTTTCCATTTTCGACCAGGTAGTAAGTTTCACCGGAGGTAATATCACCTACAAGAGTGTGATCGAGAATCTTAATGTGCTGGATTATGAATACTATTTCCGCCTGACAGACTGCTTCCTTGAAAATAAGGTAAGTGATGCTTTACTATTGTTCAACGATGTACTGAACAAAGGATTCGACGGTAGCCATTTCATCACCGGACTTTCATCACACTTCCGTGATTTGTTGGTGAGCAAAGATGCTGCTACACTCCAGTTGCTTGAGGTAGGTGCCAGTATCCGCCAACGTTATCAGGAGCAGGCACAGAAGTGCACATTGCCGTTCCTGTACCGGGCCATGAAACTTTGCAATGATTGTGATATGAACTATCGCGCCAGCAAAAATAAACGTCTGTTGGTGGAACTGACCTTGATACAGGTTGCTCAGCTTACCGTTGAGGGGGATGACGGCAGTGGTGGGCGTGGCCCTAAACAAGCCATAAAACCCGTCTTCACGCAACCCGCCGCTGCACAGCAGCCTCAGGTAGCACCTGCCGCTTCGCAATCTCAGAGTACGAATGTCGCTGCACCTGCTGCTCCGCAGGTTGCACCCCAGCAAGCCACTGCCTCTCCGGCTGTCAACATACGTCCGGGCGGAGCGGTTTCTCCACCGGGAGCTATGCCCGATGCGGTACGGATGGCGCAGTTTAAAGAAGAAAAGAAGATTCCTGTGATGAAGAAATCCAGTCTCGGACTTTCCATCAAGCATCCTCAGAAGGAGGAAGAGCAGCAGGGATCGGGAGCGGTCCATACTGTCCAGGCGCAGACACAGCAGATTGAAGAAGATTTCATCTTCAATGAACGCGATTTGAATTATTATTGGCAGGAATACGCCGGACGTATGCCGATAGAACAGAAAGCGATTGCCATGCGTATGCAAAACATGCGTCTGTCATTGCTCAATGATACGACTTTTGAGGTGGTGGTAGACAATGAAATCATTGCGAAAGATTTCACGGCACTGATTCCCAACATACAAGCATATTTGCGTGGTTCATTAAAGAACCGCAAAGTGACAATGACCGTTCGTGTCAGCGAAGCGACGGAGAATGTACGTGCCGTCAGCCGTGTGGAAAAATTCCAGATGATGGCACAAAAGAACAGCGCATTGTTGCAACTGAAGGAAGAGTTCGGTTTGGAACTGTATTAAGGAAAGCAACCATCCGTTTTTTTGCAAGAAATACAGGTTTCTGTGCAACGTTCCGGATACTTGTTACGTCTAATAGCTATAATCAAAAAATAGAATGAATATGAAAACAATTCGTAAGAGAGGGATCAGTGCATTTCTTTTTCTGTCTTTGTTGATGTCGGCAACGTTGGTAAGTGCCCAAGGAGCGATTGTGGCAAGTGGTAAATACATAACGAAGAACGTTAAAGTGTCGGGATTCGATCGGATTCAGCTGAAAGGAAGTCCGACCATTGAATACACACAGTCGTCGGGAGGAACCAAGGTTCAGGTTACAGGATCGGACAATCTGGTCGATTTGATAGAATGCCGGGTAGAAGGAAGTACGCTGATAGTGAATATGAAGCCACATACTAATATTTCTTATGGTAAAGCGGGACGGCTGAAAGTCCTGGTTTCCAGTCCGTCTTTAAGAAGTGCTTTCCTTCAGGGGTCGGGCGATATCTATTTAGGTAATCTGAAGGCAGAAGAACTTGAGGTATCATTGGCCGGTTCGGGAGACATCGTTGCGGGAGATGTAACATGCAATGGTGATTTTTCTGCTTTGTTGAAAGGTTCCGGAGATATTGATGTGAAAGGACAGATTCGTGCTAAAAGTGTGAGTCTGACTTTGCAGGGTTCGGGTGACTTGAATGTTGTCGGTGTTACCGGGAGCGAAATCAGTGCAATGCTTCAGGGATCAGGTGATCTGAAAGTAAGAAGTGCTTATACCACATCGACCGTAACGGCAAAATTGAGCGGATCGGGTGATATGGATGTATTGGGTATCCGTGCCAATAATGTGGCGGCACAATTGGCCGGTTCGGGTGATATGACTCTGTCCGGTTCTACCCGCGATGCCACATTGGTGCTGAGCAGGTCGGGAGAACTTAATGCGCGTAAGTTGGATGCAGAGAATGTAACAGCCCGTGTCAACGGTTCCGGAGATATTACCTGTGTAGCTACAAAGACACTTGTGACTAATATTCAAGGAAGCGGTGAAGTTTCATACAAAGGAAATCCGAGTGTGCGGTCGACAGGTAAGAATCACCTGAACAGACTTTAAACACTTTGTATCCTACCTGTCGGGTAGAATACACGAAACGCCCCTTAACAATATATGTTATTCCGATTACATATATTGTTAAGGGGCGTTTCATATATTGTTATTTCATAGGGGTATATATTGGATCAAGCTTCCTGTGAGGTAAGCCGAAATAGGAACGTCCCGTATTTGACCGGATGTTATCTATATATAAAGGTGCTTGGAGGAAGATAAGGACAGTAAATAAAAAAGAGTCATAGCTAATGCCAGAATGGTAATCCTATAATAGAAAGATTTCATCAAAGGTGATTTTACATTGATAAAGATTAGGTAAAACAACTAAATGTAGGTATTGTGTTTGCATATAGATACAATATTATACCTAAATTTTGGTATTGTCCCCGCTGTGGGTATATTGTACTTTTGCGAGCTAATAGAAGGTGAGATGATTCGTAAAATTGCATATATACTTTTTTTATTTATAATTTGCTGTAATGTGTCTCGTGCGTGGGGGCAGACGTTTGTATTCCGGGGTACTGTATTGGATGAACAAACTCATAAAGCATTGGATTATGCCACCATTCAGTTGTTTGTGGAGAAACAGTTTGCTTATGGCGGAATAACAGATGCAAACGGACATTTTGAACTTCTTCATATCAAGCCCGGGACCTATCGGATCGTCGTATCTTATTTAGGGTATGATTCTACCGAAAAAGAGATTAAAGTGCTTGGAAATACTTCAGAAATCTTTCATTTAAAGCCCTCAAACATGGCGTTGAACGAAGTGGTAGTGACTGCTTCCGAATCAAAGCGTGCTACCAGTGCTTCCATAGTCGACCGTACTGCCATGAAACATCTTCAACCCAGCAGTTTCAGTGATTTGATGGAACTGATACCCGGGGGAAAATCGGCTGATCCTCAGATGGGGCAGGCCAATCTGATTCGTATACGTGAAACGGGTAAAACGGAAGATATCTCTTCATTGGGAGTTGGATTTTACATTGATGGTATTTTTCAGAATACGGATGCCAATCTGCAATATATGCCGAGTAGCACTTCTGCTGTAAATGCGACGAGTACGATGTCAAAGGGACTGGATATGCGTACCATTCCGACTGATAATATTGAAAAGGTGGAGATCATTCGTGGTATTCCCTCTGTAGCTTATGGTAACGTGGCAAACGGCGCTGTGATTATCCAGCGTAAAACCAGCGAAAGTCCGTTATCTGCACGCTTCAAGGCTGATAAGACCAGCAAACTGTTTTCAGTGGGCAAAGGATTCCGGTTGGACGGGAACGGACGTTATGTTTTGAATGCCGATTTGAGCTATCTGGATTCAAAAATAGATCCGCGCAACAGCGTGAAAAACTATACCCGTCTCACAGCCTCCACCCGTCTGGATGGAAAATGGTTATGGAATGAACGTAATATTCATTGGAATATCAGTACCGACTATACCGGATCGTTTGATGATGCGAAACGGGATAAAGATGCAACCGTAAAGGAGGACTCTTATAAATCAGACTTCAGTAGTTTGAAGATGGCAGGAAAATGGAACCTGAAATTCCCTAACCATTCGTGGATTCGTGAGATTAGCGCGGCAACTTCTGTCAGTTGGCAGTGGGAGAAGATGCGTGAAACGAAATCTGTGTCTCTGAATCGTCCGGCCGCTATTGCTACTCAGACAGAGACCGGAGAATCTGATGGCATCTATCTGCCTTATAATTATGTGGCGCAGATGGAAATTGACGGTAAACCTTTATATGTTACGGCTTCTGCCCGTACGCAATTGGCTTTTCCACTGGGGATGCTGCAAAATGCAATGAATATAGGGGTGGAATGGAATTATCAGAAGAATTTGGGAGAAGGCCAGGTATTCGATGTGACAC